>Ga0210409_10000021_pt1 | contig 426646 bp, 340 predicted proteins | sample IncBWH17MmetaG_FD_161649 | JGI IMG/M metagenome (GOLD analysis project Ga0210409, IMG submission 161649) | Forest soil microbial communities from Barre Woods Harvard Forest LTER site, Petersham, Massachusetts, United States - Inc-BW-H-17-M | ecosystem: Environmental > Terrestrial > Soil >...
GACCAGCAGTAATGGCAGTCCAAGTTGCATTTCCACTCGGTGAAGAGGTACGCAATGATCGGCTGAAACTCGCCTGGGAGAGCGCGCGATTTGAAATACGGAAACATCCAGCCCCGCATCGTTTTCAAGATTTTGGAAGGGGGCCAGTGCCGCTTGCCGGTCTGGAGAACGGTTTCATGGGCGGCAATATCTTGCTCATCGAGATCGTGGAACAGCGCCGGTTGCTGAGGGAAAACAGGCGTAGGCAGCGTCAGAGACTTCGTCAGCGTCGTTGGCTGAGGCGCGGGCGCGTGCGATGGTTGTTGCAGCAGTTCATGTAGAGGAACATCCAACCGGAATGGCTGGCTCGGTAGAGTAGGAAACTGATGCATCTCGGACATACCACCTCCATCTTTTCTTGACCCTCCGCCTCATGTTCGGACGGTCGACGATAAGGATTTTTGTACTGCGCCTTTCGCCACTTCGATGCTGGATACGCACAAAGCGGCACAAAAATTTGTAAGGCCGCCGGTCATCTCCCTTGATGGCCGCCGGAGGCAAGCCGCGAATCAGGGCGAAAAATTGTGCCCTCACCCTTTCGTCGAGCATCTAAATTGGCAGGAGCGCATTGGATTTCTGTGCGCGTTTCGGTGCGGAGGATCAGGAGTGTTGGTCCGTCGCCGGGTCAACCCGTCTAAGACCGTTCTCTGTCGTCCGCCGCAGCCCGAGTGGTTTGAAGCCTTCGCAGAAGACAATGCAAGTCCGTACCCAGGCGCAAGGCCTGCTCCGCTGAAGAAGGTTAATGATTGCAGAGGTTGTGGCCGCGAACTGGACATGGGCTCTCCTCGGTGGATGTATTGCATCTCTCCGTCCACATCCACGAGAGGAGCGGTCTTGCTGTATGCGTGAGGCTCGAAGCTCCGCATACCGTGCTGCGAGAAGAGCTTAGCGCGCCAAGGGAGCGAGGTCTCGACAGTGAGAAGTCCACACATGCGACTCGTAACAGGCAAGGGTTTGACGTTGTCGTCAATTCTCCGTCAGCGATGTTCGAGATGCACGCCAGCCGTAATTCCGCATTCTTTCGATCACTACCAAGTCTGTTTGCGGACAAGCGGTTGCCGTCGATGGCGCGGAACAGTAACGCCCTATCTAGTTCGCGGGAATGGAAGCGGAAATGCTCCTGAAAAATCGCAAAGCTGTTCGCAGCAGAAGGTGAAGAGCTGAAAACGCCATGGTACGTGCAGCGCGCAGACTCACCACTGCAGCTCAGTTCATCGTAAGCGTTTCTCTGCTTGCGGCGATGCTGTTGTGCGCGGTGCGGCTGCCAGCGCAAGATACAACTCAAGAGGGCGGCGTGATCAAAGGCACCGTGTCGCTCGTAAACGCATCTAGCGAATCCAAGGAGAGTTCAACGACAGAAGGGCTTGTGTTGGAACTAAAGCCTCTAGCCGAGGGCGCCCCTTCGTTGACCGCTGTAACGGACGCAGCAGGGAACTACGAATTCAAAGATGTACCCGATGGCGATTACTTTCTCCAGCTCCTACGAGACGGTTTCGAGCCATTCAGCGCTACCCTTCACGTCCAGGGCGGAGCGTCCATCGTCCAAAATATTTCGGTCAAGCTGTCTGGAATCACCGAAAAAGTCGAAGTGAAGGACCAAGCGGACCCGCTCTCGACTACCTCTTCTACCACTCCGAAGTTCGACGAAAACCAGCTCGAAAGTTTGCCGCTCGCCGAAGAGAATTTTAAGCAGGCTCTGCCTTTGACTCCAGGCGTCGTCCGCACGCCGGATGGAAAACTGACTTTCCGCGGCTCAGGCGAAGATCAGTCGATGCTCCAGGTGAATGATTCGAAGATGACCGATCCGGTCACCGGCTCATTTTCCATTCCCGTTCCCCTTGATGCGGTGCAGTCCGTGCAAGTCGTCAAGACCCCTTACAGCGCCGAGAACGGCGGATTCTCTGGCGCGCTAACGGAAGTGGAAACCATACCACCACCGGAAAGCTGGAAGTTCAATGTAAGGGATTTAAATGTTAGTTTGCGGGGGAAAAACGACCACTTTGTCGGCATTGCGCGGGCGACGCCGCGCGTCGCGTTCGGCGGTCCCATCCTGAAGGACAAAATCACTTTCTCTGAAGTCTTCGAGTACGACGTCATTCGAGATCCGATACGCGGTCTGACCTGGCCGCGCAACGAAATCAAACGTCAGGGATTCAATTCCTACAGCACGCTGCAAGCGGTCCTTTCGCCTAGCCACGTTCTAACGCTCACGCTCAACGTCTTTCCGCAGAGAACGCAATTCGCCAACATCACCCCGCTTCTTCCCCAAACCGCTTCTTCCGACTACGACCGCAAAGGCGAATCAGCGAGCCTCTCCGATCTTTACAGCTTCTCTTCCGGCGCGCTGTTCCACATGTCGCTCACCTACACGCGCTTTGATAGCAACGCACGCGGCCAGGGCGATGAATCGATGCTGCTCACGCCCGAAGCATGGGGCGGGAATTATTTTAATTCCTGGGCGCGGGCCTCGGGCCAATTCGAGGCCGCCCCCACGTTTCAGTTTGCCCACTGGAAATTTCTCGGGCAGCACGAGACTAAAATCGGCGTCGACGCCACGCATCGTTCCTTTAGCGGCAGCAGTCTTTCACGCGATGTCCAACTCCTGCGCCAAGACGGCAGTCTCGCCGAACAAATCGGCTTCTCTGGCCCGGGGTTATTGAATGCATCGATCACGGATGCCGAGGAATTCGTCGCTGATCACTGGTCGCTCAACGACCACCTCGCCGTCGATCTTGGAGCAAGAGCGACCAGCGAGACCATAGGACGCAAGGCCGCCTTTGCACCACGTTTCGGAATCGGCTATTCGCCTGGAAAGAATCACAAAACGGTCTTCCGCGCGGGTACGGGACTCTTCTACGCCGGCGTTCCGCTTCTCGCCGCCGATTTTGCCGGCAATCCAACGCGCATCGTAAATGAGTACGATCCGACCGGCCAGAATATCCAAAGCCAGCTCGCGTACGAGAGCGTTTATATCGAGAACGGCAGCGGCCCTCTGGCGTTGCGAATTCGCCGCTCTCCGAACTCGAGCGCCCGCAGCTTTGTAAGTAACGCGGAAATAGACCGCACACTGTGGAGCGGCGCAGTTTTGCGCCTCAGCTATCTCTACAGCAGCACGAGCAACTTGTTCGTCATTAGTCCCATCCCCGAAGCCGGCCTGACTGGAATTGGTAATCCCGCCGGCGTCTTGGGCCTTTTCAATACCGGCAAGGAAAAGTACAGTGAAGCCGAGGCAACGCTCAGCTTCCATCCGGTCAAAGAAAGCGAGCTGAACATTTCCTATGTCTGGAGCCGCTCGCGGGGAGATCTGAACACGCTCGGCGACCTTTATATTCCGTTCGAACAGCCGGTCATCCGTCCCAACGTTTACGGCATTCGCCCCACCGATGTTCCGAACCGCGTCGTTATCTGGGGAAAGTTTCGTCTTCCGTATCAATTTGTTCTTGGGCCAGTTGTGGACGTGCACACCGGTTTCCCGTATTCCAATGTCGACGAGTTGCAAAACTACGTTGGCCCGCCCAACGCACAGCGCTTCCACACTTTCTTTTCGCTCGACTATCAGGTCTACCGCGACTTCCGCATGCCGTTCGCCAATCACGGCGGCACGCGCAAGGTTCGCCTCGGTCTGTACATGATCAACCTTACGAATCACGGCAATTTTACTACCGTCTATAACAACGTTACTTCGCCGCTGTTCGGCCAGTTCACGGGATTCGAGCGCCAGAAGACGGCGTTTCTGCTAAGCGTGGTGAATTGAGCGCGCCGCACAAAGTCCGCAGCGCGCCGCAGGCAAATGGAATGGTAAGGAGACATGCATCATGAAAAGCACTTCGCCAAATGGAATCGGCTGCAGCGTGGTATTACTGATTCCGCTTACTCTCGTAGCCGCGTACGTGGCGCATGCCCAGCAAAGCGATTTTGTGGTGCGAGGAGAGACGCCCGTAGCTCCGAATTCCACGGTCGCCGCCGATCCCTCCGCAAACGAAATCGTTTCGAAAGTCCTAGCGCAAAACAAACGTCGTAATGAACGCCTCCCGAATTATTCGGTCACGCGCACTTACCAAATCCAGACCCTCGAAGGAAAGCTCGCCGCGCAAACCGTCGTCCGCATGGACTATCGCGCTCCCGACGCCAAGACCTTCGAGAAAACTTCGGAGAAAGGTTCCGGCATCGTCCGCCATCTGGTCTTCGATCGCCTGATGGACAGCGAGAGCGAATCGTCCACCGGCAAGGAGCATAGGGACAGCGCTCTGACTCCCGCGAATTATGACTTCCGTTTTGTCGGCTTGGAAGACGTCGGCCCCTACCATTGCTTTGTGCTCGAAGTAGCCCCGAAGCGGAAGGACAAGTATCTCTTTGAAGGGAAAATTTGGATCGACAGCCAGGATTTTGCCGTCGCAAAAATTGAAGGCCATCCCGCCAAGAAACCGTCGTTCTGGATCAACCACGCCGACTTTGTCCGCCAATACCAAAAAGTCGATGAATTCTGGCTGCCGCTCCGCGATGAAACCCAGGTCGAAGTGAAAATCTACGGCAAGCGCGTCCTGACCGTCGAGCACGGCCCCTACGTGTTCTCCGATCAGCCCCAACGCAACACGGAGCCGGCTAACTAGACGAACGCCGACCACCTCGTGCTGATTTCGCACTCGGAGCTTCTTTGAAATAGGCGCAAAGACGCGTGGAACACGTCTACAGCTTTGTCTTCGGTGCCGGCGTGCTGCTCGCAGGCGCGGTCTCCGAGGCGGCGGGTACGGCTGCAGCTGCCAGCGCTGCCTTCACGGAAGCCGGTATTTTGTCCGAATTGGCCAGCAGCACACTAACTTCCCAAATCTGCGGCTCCGTCAAACGGCCTTTGAAGCCTGGCATCCCCGTCAGTCGAATGCCGTTCTCTGCCTTCCAATAGGTTTCGGACGCTGGATCATCGGATACGCCAGTGCCGTGGAAAAGTTGCGGCGGCGGCGGATACATGCCCTGGGCAATCGCCGTTTTCGGCTGATCGGGCAGCCCATGGCACACGGCACAGTTCTGTTTGTAAACTTCCGCGCCGCTTAGAAAGCTCTTCTCGTCGGCAACGACCGGCGATTCTGGAGTCTTTTCTTTCGCAATACGTGCATTCAGGGCCATGTGAGCAAACTTCTTCTCGAGGGGCATCGGCGGATCCGCCGTTGCCACGGGGGCACGCCCCGTCGAAAAATAGAAGTAGACGCCACACGCGATGAGCAGAACTCCGAGCAGAATGCCAACAACGATGCCCTTAACCATCTCTCTTTTCACCCGCCTTTTTTAGAATCCCCGCCGGTTCTTCTCCCCGGCACAAGATTTCAGGGAGCGACAGTCTATGCTCTCGCCCACCCCGCTGGCTAGTCGAAATAACTCGACCAACGGCGAGCCCCTGTCGATGTTACTGTGCCACTCCTCGTGTCTTCAGCGGGCAGCTGTTGCATACCGGACACTTCGGTAACCAATTCCTTTTAAAGTCCGTCTAATCTATGCGCGAGTTGGTTTTTGCGGTAGGCTCAAAAGGGATGGCGGAGATCCTCCCAATGCGTGCCCCCTACTGCCTGGCCTCGGCAGACTCATTCGCACCATCGCCACAACTGACAGGAGAGAATGGATGGGCCACCTCAAATCTATAGACCTTCCCGAACCGGGCGCGCGTGAATCTTCCGCGGCACCGCCCGCCAGGGCCAAGAGCCGCTGGTGGCTCTGGATTGTGATCTTGGCCGTCGTTTGTATCGGCATCTGGTATTACCGCGGAGCGCACTCCACGAGCGAAGCCGGCGCTAAGGCCGCCGCTTCTGGCACCCCAGGGATGGGACAAGGAGGCGCGGGCGGCGCTGGCATGACCGTTCCGGTCGTTGTTGCCACCGCGCAGAAGGGCGACCTTCCGGTCTACCTTATCGGTCTCGGTACCGTTACGGCGTTTAATACAGTCACCGTCCGCAGCCGCGTCGATGGCCAGATCGTCAAGGTGAACTTCACCGAGGGCCAGTTCGTTCGCGAGGGCGATGCTCTCATTGAAATCGATCCTCGGCCTTACCAAGTCTTGCTGGAACAAGCGGAAGGCCAGCTCGCCAAAGACCAAGCGCAGCTCCACGACGTGCAAGTCGATTTCGAGCGCTACCAGCTTCTCTACAGCGAAGGGGTCATCCCCAAGCAGCAGGTGGATACGCAGCAAGCGCAGGTCGGGCAGTTCCAAGGCGCGATCAAGGCCGACCAAGCCACCATCGATAACGCAAAACTGCAGCTCGTTTACGCCCGTATCACTTCGCCTATCAGCGGCCGCGCAGGATTGCGCCTGGTCGATATCGGAAACATCGTTCACGCCGCCGACACGACTGGACTCCTTGTCATCACTCAGCTCCAGCCCATTTCCGTCATCTTCACGCTGCCACAGGACCAGCTTCAGCAAGTCCTTGTCAAACTGCGTGGCGGCGGCCAGCTTCCCGTCGAAGCCTACGATCGCGATGACATCACAAAAATTGCCGACGGCAAGCTCGCCACTATCGACAACCAGATCGATCCCACCACCGGAACCTACAAGCTCAAATCGATATTCTCGAACGGGAACGATGCTCTCTTCCCGAATCAATTCGTGAACGTGCACATGCTCGTGGACACGAAACGCAATCTGGTCGTCGTTCCCGCCGCTGCGATTCAGCGCGGGCCCCAAGGTACCTATGTCTACGTGGTTTCGGGCGGCGATACCGCGCACATTCGTGTGGTTACCATAGCGCAGACCACCGGCAACAACATTGGCATCAGCTCCGGACTCAACAGCGGCGACGTCGTGGTGATTGACGGCCAGGACAAGCTCCAGGACGGCAGCAATGTCGTCACCAGCGCCTTGCCAACCGGGGGAGCGGGGCGCGGAGTATCGGGGCAGCCCGCCGCGCGAACCGGCGCAACGGTCGGCGCTCCGAGCGGAGCTAAATCCAGCAACCAAGCCGGCACCCAGTCGGGAGGAAAGTCTCGATGAGTCCTTCCCGGCCGTTCATTTTGCGGCCAGTCGCGACCACTCTTTTGATGGTCGGCGTACTACTAGTCGGTTTCGTCGCCTACCGCCAGCTTCCTGTCTCTGCGCTTCCCCAGGTCGACTATCCGACCATTCAGGTCCAGACGTTTTATCCAGGCGCCAGCCCCGACGTCATGGTTTCTTCCGTCACCGCCCCGCTTGAGCGCCAATTCGGCCAAATCCCCGGCCTAAACCAGATGACCTCGACGAGTTCCTTCGGCAGCTCCATCATCACGCTGCAATTCAATCTCGATCTCAACATTGATGTCGCCGAGCAAGAAGTTCAAGCCGCCATCAACGGCGCCTCCAATCTTCTCCCTCAAGGCCTTCCGAATCCCCCGATCTACAACAAAATCAATCCGGCCGACGCCCCTATCCTTACTCTTGCGCTGACTTCAGATTCCATGCCCCTTTCCCAGGTCGAAGACCTTACGGACACCACGCTGGCACAAAAAATCTCTCAGCTCACGGGAGTAGGACTTGTAAGCATCAGCGGAGGACAGCGCCCGGCCGTGCGCGTCCAGGCAAATCCCACGGCGCTCGCGTCTTACGGCCTTAGCTTGGAAGATTTACGTACTGTCCTCGGCGCCGCTAATGTCGATCAAGCCAAGGGCACGTTCGATGGGGCTCATCAGGCCTACACCATCGGTGCAAACGACCAGCTCATCACCAGCGCCAGTTACCGTCCCCTCATCGTGGCGTATCGCAATGGCGCTCCCGTGCGTCTGTCCGACGTCGCCACCGTTTTCGACGGCACGGAAAACGTCAACCAAGCGGCCTGGGCCGACAAGAAACCGGCCGTCATTCTAAACATTCAACGCCAGCCGGGTGCGAACATCATTTCCGTTGTGGATCGGGTGAAGAAGCTTCTCCCACAGCTTTCGGCCTCGCTCCCCGCCTCCGTGAAGATCCAAATTCTCACCGACCGCACCAGCACCATCCGCGCCTCCGTCGAGGACGTGCAATTCACGTTGATGCTCACCATCGCCCTGGTGGTCATGGTCATCTTTCTTTTTTTGCGTAGCCTGCGCGCCACAATCATCCCCGCGCTGGCCGTGCCGCTCTCCATCGTTGGCACGTTTGGCGTGATGTATCTCTGCGGCTACACCCTTAACAACCTTTCTCTCATGGCTCTCACCATCTCGACCGGTTTCGTCGTCGACGATGCCATCGTCATGATCGAGAACATCAGCCGTTACATCGAACAAGGCGATACGCCGCTTAACGCCGCGCTCAAAGGCTCCGAACAAATCGGCTTTACGATTATTTCTCTCACCGTCTCTCTCATCGCCGTGCTCATCCCACTGCTTTTCATGGGCGACATCATCGGCCGTCTCTTCCGCGAGTTTGCCATCACCCTGGCGATCACCATTCTTATTTCGGCCTTTGTCTCGCTTACGCTCACTCCCATGATGTGCGCCAAACTTCTTCGCTATCAGAAAGAAGAAGATCAAACGTGGTTCTATCACAAGTCCGAAATGGCTTTTAATTCCATCATTGCCTTCTACGGACGCACTCTGAAATTTGTGCTTCAGTTCCGCGCCATCACGCTCCTCGTCACCGTCGGCACGCTTGTTGGCACCATCCTTCTTTACATTTACGTCCCCAAAGGCTTCTTCCCCGTACAGGACACCGGCCTAATCTTGGGCGTCTCCGAAGCCGCGCAAAATACTTCCTTCGCCGCTATGTCCCAGCACCAGCAAGCGCTCGCCGATGTCATTCTGAAAGACCCGGCGGTAGAAAACCTCTCCTCCTTCATTGGCGTCGACGGAACCAACACCACCCTCAACACCGGCCGCATACAGATCAATCTCAAGCCGCTCGAGCAGCGCAAGATCAGTGCTTCTGACGTCATTCGCCGTCTTCAGCCTCAGGTTGCGAAAGTTGATGGTATTTCTCTGTACATGCAACCGGTGCAAGACCTCACCGTAGAAGACCGCGTCAGCCGCACGGAGTTCCAATACAGCATCGAAGATGTCGACCCTAAAGAGCTTGCTTACTGGACGCCGCGCTTCATGGACAAACTGAGGTCGATCCCTGTCGTGCGCGACGTCGCCAGCGACGAGTTGAACCAGGGCCTCCTTGCTACGCTTATCATCGACCGCGACACCGCTTCCCGCCTCGGGATTCTTCCCGCCGATATCGACAACACGCTCTATGACGCCTTTGGTCAGCGCCAAGTCTCCACCATTTATACTCAGCTCAATCAGTATCGCGTCGTGATGGAAGTGGATCCCTCGTTCCACCAGAATCCCGACTCTCTCAAAAATATTTACGTCAGGTCTTCGGGAAATCCGCAGGCTTCCTCCGGAGCCACCGCCAATATTTCAACGAATGCGCAAGCCAACATTACTTCCGCTCCCAGCCCGCAAGTTCCTCTGAGCGCTTTCACGCGTTTTGAGCCCGGCGCGACCGCCTTGGCCATCAACCATCAAGGACAATTTCCGGTCGTCACCATCTCGTTCAACCTCGCTCCCGGCGCCGCTCTCGGCGATGCCGTTGACGCCATCAACAAGGCGAAGTCCGACTTGAACATGCCCGTCAGCGTCCAGGCGACGTTTCAGGGCACTGCGGCCGCCTTTCTCAAATCGCTTGCCAACGAACCGATACTCATTCTTGCTGCGCTCATCACGGTTTACATCGTTCTCGGCGTCCTGTACGAGAGTTATATTCACCCCATCACCATTCTCTCGACGCTTCCTTCCGCGGGCGTCGGCGCGATTCTGGCGCTTCTCCTTTTTGGCATGGAGTTCAGCGTCATTTCGCTCATTGGCATCATTCTCCTCATAGGCATCGTCCAGAAGAACGCCATCATGATGATTGACTTCGCTCTTGAGTCGGAGCGTAAGCAAGGCAAGACCCCGCTCGACGCCATCTACGAAGCTTGTCTACTCCGGTTCCGTCCGATCATGATGACTACAATGGCGGCTCTCCTTGGCGCTTTGCCCCTTGCCCTCGGCACCGGTGTCGGCTCCGAATTGCGCCGCCCCCTCGGCATCACCATCGTTGGCGGGCTTATCCTTAGCCAGTTGCTTACGCTTTACACGACGCCGGTGGTCTATCTAGCTTTTGATTGGCTGGCCCATCGCTTCGCTTTTCAAATTGGCAATTCCATCGAGGAGCCTGCTCACGGCGACTAGACGATGATTTCCTCGACCAATTTCTCCGCACCCTTCATCCGTCGCCCTGTCGCCACTTCGCTGATCACCATTGCCATCTTCCTCTCCGGCGCAGTGGCCTTCCGTTTTCTTCCTGTGGCGCCTCTGCCGCAAGTCGATTTCCCCACGATTTCTGTCGGTGCCAGCTTGCCCGGCGCCAGTCCGGAAACGATGGCCTCCGCCGTTGCCACTCCACTGGAACGCCAGTTCGGGCGCATTGCAGGCGTCACGCAAATGACCTCCTCAAGCGGCCTCGGCTCCACCGGCATCACGCTTCAGTTTGATCTCAATCGCGATATCAACGCCGCCGCTCGTGACGTGCAAGCCGCCATTAACGCCGCGCGCAACCAGCTCCCGGTGGACCTCCCCGGCCAGCCTACCTACCGCAAGGTCAATCCTGCGGACGCTCCCATCATGATTTTGGCTCTAACCTCAGACAATTTTCCGCCATCTCAAATCTATGACGCCGCCGACTCCATCCTGGCGCAAAAGCTAGCGCAGGTAGAGGGCGTCGGACAGGTTTTCGTTTGGGGAAGCGCGAGCCCGGCCGTTCGGATTGAAGCTAATCCCTACCAACTCAACAGCTACGGCATCAGTCTTGAAACCATTCGTGGCTCTCTGCAAGCCGCCAACGCCAATCTAGCCAAGGGTTCTCTCGCCGACGCGCACAAAACATGGAATGTCGGCGATTCCGATCAGCTCTTCAAGGCTTACGAATACATGCCGCTCATCGTCGCCGGTCATTCTGGCGCCCCCGTTCGGCTACGAGACATCGGCGAAGTCGTCGATTCCGTCGCGGACACACGCAACTTGGGTCTCTTCGGCGGAAAGCGTTCCGTACTCCTGGCCATCTTCCGCCAGCCAGCGGCAAATATGATAGACACGGTCGATCGCATCAATGCGATCCTGCCGGTTCTCCGCGCATCGATCTCTCCCTCGCTCCATCTAACCGTCTCCATCGACCGCAGCGTGACCATTCGCGCTTCCGTTCACGACGTCGAAATCACTCTAATCATTTCCATCATTCTCGTGATCCTCGTGGTCTTTGCTTTTCTCCGCAGTACCTGGGCTACCATCATCCCCAGTGTTGCCGTTCCGCTTTCCCTCGTCGGCACCTTTGGCATCATGTATCTCTTCGGCTACAGCCTGGACAATCTCTCCCTGATGGCGCTCACGATCTGTACCGGTTTCGTCGTGGACGACGCCATCGTCGTCATAGAAAACATCACCCGTCACATCGAGAACGGCATGAAACCCTTTGAAGCTGCCATGAAGGGCGCCAGCGAAATTGGGTTCACCGTGCTATCCATGAGCGCCTCGCTCATTGCTGTTTTTATTCCTATTTTGATGATGCCAGGCATTGTCGGCCGGCTCTTTCGCGAGTTTGCCGTGGTGCTCAGCGTGGCCATTGTCGTCTCTCTGTTCGTTTCTCTTACCACCACGCCCATGATGTGCGCGCGTTTTCTCAAGCACGAAAGCGGCAAGCACAACTGGATCTACAACTTCTTTGAAGACGCGTTCAACCGGCTCCTTCATCTCTACGATATCTCGCTCAGGTGGGTGCTCCAGCGTCAGTTGTTTATCCTTGGCATGACCTTCCTCACGGCGGGGCTCTGCGTTTATCTGGCTGCTCACGTGAATTCCGGTTTTTTTCCGCAGCAGGATACGGGCCGCATCAACGGCGCCATTCAGGGCGACCAGGATTTATCCTTCACCGCCATGTCGCAGAAGATGCGTGAGTTCACGGACATCGTAATGAAGGATCCCGCCATCGATACGGTCACTTCCTTCACCGGAGGCGGCAGTGGTGGTAGCACCGCCCGCGTGTTTGCCCAGCTAAAGCCTCTCAGCGAACGGAAGATAAATGCCGACGAGGTCATTGCCCGTATACGCGACTCCACGGCGCATGTTCCCGGCGCGGTTCTCTTTCTCCAGGCCGTGCAGGATCTCAGCGTGGGCGGCCGCTTCGGTGCCGCGCAATACCAGTACACGCTGCAAGCGGACAATCTCGACGACCTAAACCATTGGGCTCCGATTCTTCAGGCGAGGCTCGCCAAGATCCCCGAACTCCGCGACGTGAACTCCGACCAGCAGATGCACGGCCTGGAGAGTGCCTTGATCGTTGATCGCGACACCGCTAGCCGTCTCGGCGTCTCCATGCAAGCCATCGACAACACGCTGAGCGACGCTTTCGGGCAGCGCGAAGTCTCCACCATCTATAAGGGCCTCAATCAGTACTACGTCGTCCTGGAAGTCATGCCGAGCGCCCAGCAGGATCCTGCGGCTCTCAAGTCCATCTATGTGCCCGCAAAAGCCGGCAACCTTGTCCCGCTCAGCGCCTTTGCCCGCTACGAGCCTTCCAGTACCGCTCTTTCGGTCAATCACCAGGGCATCTTTCCGGCTATCACCATCTCCTTCAATCTCGCCCCGGGAGCCTCTCTCGGACCTGCCGTTCTGGATATTGAATCCGCAACTCATGAAATTGGCGTTCCTCCCACGGTCCACGCCAGTTTCCAGGGAAATGCGCAGGCCTTTCAAGATTCACGCTCTTCGCAGCTTATTCTGGTCATCACCGCTCTCGTCGCCGTCTACATTGTCCTTGGTATCTTGTACGAAAGCTTCATTCATCCGATCACTATTCTTTCCACCATTCCCTCCGCCGGTATCGGCGCCATTCTCGCCATCAAATTTGCTGGGACCGATCTGAACATGATTGCGCTCATCGGCATCATCCTGCTCATTGGTATCGTCAAGAAAAACGCCATTCTGATGATTGATTTTGCGGTGCAGTTGGAGCGCGAGGAGAAAACCTCGCCTTTGGATGCTATTTACAAGGCTTGTCTGTTGCGCTTCCGGCCCATCCTGATGACCACCATGGCTGCTCTCTTCGGCGCGTTGCCTCTCGCTCTGGGCACGGGCGTCGGCTCCGAGCTGCGTCGTCCTCTCGGCATCACCATTATCGGCGGGCTCATCGTCAGCCAAATGCTCACTCTCTTCACCACCCCAATCGTCTACATCTACATGGATCGCTTACAGTCCTGGCTGCAAGGAATTCGTAAACACGGACATGCACACGCGCCTGCTGCTGCTCAGGCGGACTAATCTGGCGCGCGATCTCTCCGTGCTCTGTTTGATTTGGTTTTTTCTTCCAGGAGCAGGACACTGAGGCCGGCTCTCGCCCCTGTTTTATGAGCTGCCAATCAAATATCCCGTGAGGAAAACGAGAACGCCCCCGACAATCACCTGAAACGCCGCCTGCAAAAACGGCGTATCCATGTACCGGTGCCGGATGTAGCTGATGATGGCCAGCTCGATGCACACGACAATCACCGCAACAATCGTCGCGATGTGAAAATTAGCAATGAGGAACGGAAGCGTATGCCCGATTCCTCCAGCGGTGGTCATCGCTCCCGTCACCGTGCCGCGCAGCCACGGCGACCCTCGCCCGGTCAACGACCCATCGTCGGAAAGCCCCTCCGAAAAGGCCATCGAGATCCCCGCGCCGATCGAGGCCGCAAGCCCCACACGAAATGCGTCCCAGCTCTGGTGGGTAGCGAATGCCGCCGCAAACAGCGGCGCCAGCGTCGACACCGATCCGTCCATCAATCCCGCAAGCCCCGGCTGTACGATTTGCAGCAGGATCAGCTTGCGGTGTGATTCGGCTTCTTGCGCGCGCGCAGGCTCCGTCAAATGTTTCTCTTCCAGGCCGTCTGCCGTTGCTTCATGTTTGCGCTCTTCATCCGCCAGTTTGTTCAGCAATTCCCGCGTCGGAGCATCCGTAATGCGACTCACCGCTCGCGAATAAAATCGCGCCGCCTCCATCTCCATCACCTTCGCTTGTTTCCTTGCCACGTTTACGCCCAGCGGCCGCATCAGCCACGTTGGCCTCCGCTGCAAGAACCCTTTCACGTTTTCGCGTCGGATCAGCGGGATGTGATCGCCAAAGCGCTGCCGGAACATCGCCAGCAGCCGGTCCCGGTGTACGACTTCTTCCGCGCGCATCTCTTCGAACATCTTCGCCGTCGCCGGATAAGTCTCCCGCAAGGCGTCCGCAAACTCGCCGAAGATGCGGCTGTCCTCTTCTTCCGACGCAATCGCCAGCGCCAGGATCTCTCTCTCGGTTAATTCCTTGAATTTTTTGAGCATCGGCAGTTCCTCGCGTTTTGTCGAGGAAGAGAATCGCACAAACGATGGAAAGAAGTCACCTACAGGTAGGAAATGCCCAATAGCACGGCCACTCTTGGCTGTGCGCTTTTTTACCAATACCTCAACAGCCGCCACGCAGAGTTGCCTTTCGCAAAAAAAGGAATCGGATCTACCAGGCAACGCGCTAAACCAAAAATCCCTGCGTGCGGCAAAGGTGTACAATCCCGAATCGATCGCCAGCTCCGACCTTGTGCTTCATTCGGTAAAGATGGTTCTTTACCGTTTGTTCCGATAAGCAGAACTGGTTCGCGATTTCCTTGTTCGTCAGTCCCTGCGCAATCAGCGGCACAATCTGCTGTTCGCGCCTCGTCAAGCCCAGCCTCGGGTGGATGGTCGACGAATGCACCGACGTAGCCTCGCGCTCAAAAAACCGGAACAGCAGTGCGCACAACGAGCCAGGGCACACCGCCTCGCCCGCATGTACCGCCTGCATGGCTTCCAGCACGTCCCCCGCCGAGGCGTCCCGTGGCAGGTACCCTCGGATTCCTGCCCGTACGTACTGAAAGAATTCGGTTTCGTCTTCCGTCATTCCCACCAGCAAAATACGCACTGCCGGCGCTGTCAATCGCACTTGCCGGATCACGAAAATGTCTTCCTGCAGGCTCCCGCGCGAGGTCAGCAGCAAAATATCGGCATTCTCCGCGAGCAATCCTTCCACTCGAAAGGGCCCCGCGCAGTTCAATCCCACTACCTCGATGTCGCCTTGCTTCATCAGCATCCGAGAGAGTGCTTCACGCATCAGCCGGTTCTCTGCAGCAATGTAGACGCGCGCCTTATGCTCCGCTCCTCCGTTTGCTATTATCCGCGCTGCATCTTCCGCTTGGGGGAGATTCCGTCCCCGATCTCCTCGCACCGGTTCATGGTGCGGACCAACACCTGACGAAATTGCCCCTCGGCGCGCCGCTCCATTCATGATGAAATGTCCTCCCGCGAACTCTGCTGCGCCTCCGCGAAAGCATTCCTCTCGCAGAATCCGCTACGCCGGCAGCCAGTTCACATCTGCAATTCCACAGCCGCGCTCCTCTCTCTCCTCCATCGGCAGTCCCTAAATATCTCCCATCGTACCTATCTCTTAGGGCCGGACTTCGTTGGGACCGTATTCGTACTTAGCCCCACATCGGTACTAATCCCAATCCGCCACTTCACTTCGGAACTCCTCCATTAGTTCCTTCTTATTTCTTTGTCTTTAGCGACAAAAGTCGCCCCCGCTCTCTTCCTTTTGCAGTACTTCCGTACTATCATCCCTTTGAAGCGTCCTACGCTTTAACCGGTACGTTTCCTCTATAGGTTTTGCGTTGTGCGGGCCTCATACTCTCCCTCGAAGCATCCCTTCAGGAAGAGGCAAGGTTTCATGGAGATCCAGCAAGACATCATGGGAAAGACACCCACCACAGGTGGCAAAAGCACTTCGAAACCAGCAACTTCGGAACGCCGCGGCACTCGCCGCTGCAAAATCACCCAGCTCATGCGCATCCGCCCTTCCGATCCGGAGAAGGAGCATTTCGACGATATGCGCGGAACCCTCAGCGTCTCGCGCAGCGGCGTTTTCTTCCAGACCAGCGAGCCCGGCTACGAAATCGGCATGCGCCTTTTTCTGACTTTGCCTTACTCTCAGGATCCTATGTCACTCAATCGCGAATATCTCGCGGAAGTTGTCCGCCGAGATCCTCTTCCCACCGGCATGTTCGGTATCGGCCTGAAAATTCTCATGGAAATGGGCGTGCAGCGGCCCAATCCGCACGGCTCTTCCAAATCAGCCTGGTAGCTCCTGCGTTCAGCGCAATTCGAGTCAGTTTGAAAACAAAAACGGCGGATGGCGTGCAGCCATCCGCCGTTTTTGGTATTGGGGGGGTGGAGAAAACTCGAGACTAATCTTGTCCGAACATTTGTAGGGTCTTGTGCCGCAATATCCCCAGTTGCCGGTTTAGAGGGTTCTGCCGCGTCAGGAATGTCAGTACCGGGGGCCGCCGCTCGACCAGCCGGTTCATGGCAATCGTCAACCGCACGTCCCGCCGAGCAAATTTCAGCCCGGACTGCAGGGCTTCTACCGCCTCGTCCTTCCGCCCTGCTGTTGCGTACACTTCCGCCAGATTCAAGTAGAGTTGCGCCTGGTTCCGCTTCATGCGTACGGCCGTATCGCACAGCCGTTCCGCCTCGCCCCACTTCTGTTCCGAGCGCGCCAGCACCACTCCCAGATATGACATGTAGTACGGATTGTTTTTATCGAGATCCACTGCGCGCTTCATGTGCGGCAGCGCTTTGTTGGCGTAGTTGTCTCGCAGTAGCGTTAACCCGGTCTTGAATTCGCGGAAGGCTTCCGTGTCCATCATTGTTTCACCTCGTGTCCCCCGACCTCTTCAGGAAGGGTAAGAGATAGGACTCCCCGGGAAGCAGGAAACTCGTCGCGCGCTGCAACACAGAGGACACAATCCGCCCGGGTGCCTCGTTTAGCTGGATTAACCGCTTCGCGGTCACCCAAGAATAATGTTGCAATCACCCAGTTGGTGTTTGGTACGGCGAGAAGCAGTGTCGCGTTTACGGTTCCCATCCCAGTCCTTCTTGAACCTACGCGCTCCTTTCATTGGAATCTACTGACCCGTGGGACAGTCTTGGTTCAGCCGCACTCAGGTAAGAGCGGCCTGGCAAGGACAGTATGCCAAATCCCGCCAAAACAGCCCTTTTTTGACTTTCGGAGGTGTCTGCTCAACAAGCGTGCCGGCAGACGCACTAGCTCTTGCGCGGGAATTACTTCGTCAGCTTCTTCCACCCCTTACGCCAATCTTCCCAATCTTTTAGCGTGGCCTTGCACATCGCTTTAGCCGCTTTGTGCAGCCATCGGTTTTTTCTTTGCGCCAAATCGCGTTTAATCAGTGGAATCCCTTGCGGAGAACCGAAGTGCATATTGGCGGTCTCCCATCCCATCGAATAGAGCAGCCTCGTTTCATCCCGCTCCGCTGTCAGGGAAACCAATTCGATCCGCGAGCAGTCCGGCGCCAGCCGCCGCACCACCCACCTGTCGTGAAAATGTACGAATGGATCCGGTACGCGCAAACAGCTGGCCACTAGCTTTGGTCCGTACACCACCGCCGACGATGCCTTGTTGTGCCAGACCGATGCCGAAGGCCGAATCGCCTTGGCCTCGCGCGCAATAAAAGCGCCTCCCGCAGACGAAATCGCCAGGATCCGCGGATGCCCCAAACTGCCGAGCCCCGCGATTCGCTTTTTCAGCTGATACGCGCTCTTTGTCGGCAGCGATTCCTCCAGCAATTCGCGTACTTCTTTGGGAGGGTTCGCGGTAAACGCCGGCAGATTCGTGAGTTTCGCCCAGAAATGGACCGGGTCGCGCAATTTGCTCAGGGCCATCAGCCGCAGCCACTGGTTATCCTCCGCCAGAATGAACGGTTTCCCGCCCGCAGCCAGAGCGTCGCGGTAGCCCTCTTCGATCGCTTCAGACGCTTCGCGCCGCGGCATGCTCAGGTGCTCCCCCAAAATGGCCAAATAGGCGCTTGTTGTAACCCGCACCAGGTCTATGGCATACGATGCTGGATAGACCTCGTCGAGATCGTTTACGCCCCAGATGAGCCGCCCCTCCAGGTCCCGCCAAGTGCCAAAATTTTCGATGTGCAAATCGCCCACCGCAAGAACTTTGGGGGCTTTCGCGAGTTCGCCACACACTTCCGGCCACAGCTGCAGCCACCTGTAGAACGTCGCCCGGAAAAACGGAAACGCCGCCTCCGCCATGAATTGATGTTTGAGCCGTAAGTCTTGTCGGATGATGGGAAGCTGCGCGCCCAGCCACTTCTCAAATTCAAACGTTGCTTCGATGATTCCTTGCTTCATGCGGGGTTCACACGCGCGCGTGTTCCGCACGCGAAGTCCCGCGCACACGCGATTCGTAAATAGGGAAGCGCGCGGCGAAATCCGCAACCTGCTTGCGCACTCTCTGCTCCGTCTCCGCGTCTCCCAGGTGCGAAAGAATCTCGCCAATCCAACCGCCAATCTGCTCCATCTCCGCTTCCCGCATCCCGCGCGTCGTTACCGACGGGCTTCCCAGCCGGATGCCGCCTCCCTTCATCGGGGGCAGAGGGTCAAAAGGTATCGAATTTTTATTCACTGTAATTCCCGCGCGGTCCAGCGCCTTCTCGGCATCGCTCCCCGTGATGCCGCGCGAATGCACCTCGATCAGGAACACATGATTGTCCGTTCCGCCCGTAACGATCCTGAACCCTCGCTTCGCAATCGCCGCCGCCAGCGCCTTCGCATTGGCCACGACTTGCTTCTGGTATTCCGTAAAGCTCGGCTCCATCGCTTCCTTCAAACACACGGCCTTCGCCGCAATCGTATGCACCAGCGGCCCGCCCTGCGTCCCCGGAAAAGTCAGCTTGTCCAGTTCCTTGGCAAAGGCCGCTTTGCAAAGCACCAATCCGCCGCGCGGCCCGCGCAAAGTCTTGTGCGTGGTAGTCGAAACAATATCCGCATGTGGCACCGGGCTCGGATGCACTCCCGCGGCCACCAATCCCGCGATGTGCGCCATGTCCACAAAAAACAAAGCCCCGGCCGCCTTCGCCGCCTTGGCAATCCTCTCAAAATCGATAATCCGCGAGTACGCGCTAGCTCCCGCCACAATCATCTTCGGTTTGTGCTCCAGCGCCAGCTTCTCAATCTCCTCGTAATCGATCCGCTCGTCCTCTTTCCGCACCCCGTACGCAATAAACTTGTACATTCGCCCCGAAAAATTCAAAGGATGCCCATGCGTCAAATGCCCGCCATGCGAAAGATTCATCCCCAGCACCACGTCATCCTTCTGCAAAGTGGACATGTACACCGCCACATTCGCGGAGGTCCCCGAATGCGCCTGCACGTTGGCATGCTCCGCCCCAAAAAGTTCTTTCGCCCGGTCAATCGCCAATTGCTCCACCTTATCCGCGTATTCGCACCCGCCGTAGTACCGCTTCCCCGGATACCCCTCCGCATACTTGTTCGTAAAGATCGACCCCATCGCCTCCAGCACCGCCTCCGACACGAGGTTCTCCGATGGAATCAACTCCAGCCCAGTCGCCTGCCTCTGCGCCTCTTCGCGCAACAACTCCGCAATCCGCGGGTCCACCGCTTCCAGCGGCCTCTGCATCCGTTCGTTGGCTTCAGTAGTCATCTCGAGCATCCTACCCGTTCCGTCCATTTCTCAAGCGCACTATCTTACCCCGCCCGCATCCATTCCGCGAAGCAACTCCTCCTTGTCAAAAATCACCGAAATGGTAAAATGTCTCTGGGAAGTTCTACGAGTTTGGAGTGCGGCAGCCCAGCTGCCGCTTTCTTATTTCAAGGCACAGTGGCACCAAGCGCATTTGCATCCCATGCCCATTTTGCATGCGATGAATCCTGGCTGTGCACCTCTCTCGCATCTCGCAAAGTATCAGACGCCGCTAGTCGAACAAATGTAGCGCAGGACCTAGTCTGCGCAGCCCTGCGGCGTTTCTGCCGCAGCGCAAAACAAGCCCGACGCGACGCCAATCCTAGCTCGCATGCCAAAACGCCGAATTTCGAGCGCATTGTGGTTACCACCAAACCCTTTAGAATCAACACTTGCAAGAACATCCGCAAACGCTGATTCTAAACAACTTACAGAAAAGCTAAATTGTTTAGAATCAACACTTACAAAAAACAGGGGAGGGGGTGGGCTAGCGGCTTACGGAATGCCTGCTCCGCGATGGTATAGTGGCCGCGATTTCCCCAGCGCCGCAGGAGGTCCCGCAACTATGCCTGCCTTGAACAGATTGAAAAAAATTGGAAGCCTCTTTCAGATGCAGACGCTCGCAGTTCTTCGCGGCTTTTTGTTAGCCTTCTTCGCCGCAATCGTTTTCTGTCTGGCGCTCACTCAGCTTTCTGCGCAGGACACGAATCCGCTTGCCAACGATCCCAAAGCGTCGAAGCTGGGCGAGTTCCAGTTTCGCTCCAACTGCGCCTTCTGCCATGGACTCGGTGCCCGAGGTGGCGGCCGTGGCCCCGATTTGACTCGCGCGCAAAAACGCCATGGAAATTCCGACGCCGACCTTTTTCGCACCATTAACGAGGGCGTTCCCGGCACCGCGATGCCGCCTAATGGTGCAACCCAGCAAGGCGTGGGCATGACCGACACGGAAATCTGGCAAGTCATCGCCTACATTCGTAGCGTGCAAGTCAAAGCGCCCGCGCAGCCACTAGGAGATGCAGCGCACGGCAAAACCCTCTTCTTCGGCACGGCCGCTTGCTCGACGTGTCACATGATCGAAGGGAAGGGCGGTCGCCTCGGCCCTGACCTCACTACCACCGGCTCCGCTCGCGCCACCGATTACCTCGTCGACTCCGTCCGCAATCCCAGCCGCCGCCTGGCCCAGGGCATTTCCGAAGCAATGAAAGAATTTTCGCAAGAATATGAAACCGTGAAAGTTGAAACCGCGGATGGCCAGAAATTTACCGGCGTCGTCTTGAACGAGGACCATTTCACTCTGCAGATGCTGGACCTGCGAGAGCAGATTCACCTCTTTGAAAAAGACAAGCTCCGCTCCTACGAAAAATCCCGCGAGTCTCTTATGCCCGCATACGACCAAAAGTTATTGAGTGACAAAGATCTGCAAGACATCCTCGCGTTCCTGTTGAGCGTAGGCGCGCGATGAAGAGGCCACTTATGAAAGAGCTGCTGCACGCTTCACTCGTACTTCTCGGCGCTTCGAGCTTCCTCGCGTCGAACGCGCACGCCCAAGTCACGCCGCAGCGCCTCCTCGATTCCGCGAAAGAACCCCAGAACTGGCTTATGTATTCCGGAGACTACACCGGCCATCGCTTCAGCACGCTGGATCAAATCAACACCTCGAACGCGAGCGCCCTTGTCCCCAAGTGGGCCTACCAAACCATGGCAGGCGGCAAATTTGAAACCACGCCCCTTGTTGTCGACGGCATTCTCTACGCAACAGGCCAGGACGATCGCGCGTTCGCTCTCGACGCTAAATCCGGACGCCCCATTTGGCAATACCAGCGCGCGCTCCCCGCTGACATTCGTCCCTGCTGCGGTCGCGTCAATCGCGGCCTCGCCATTCTGGGAGACAAAGTTTTCTTCGGCACGCTCGACACGCACGTTATCGCTCTCGATTCCAAGACCGGCAATGTCATCTGGGATGTAGCAGCGTTTGACTATCGCAAAGGCTACAGCATCACACTCGCGCCGCTCATCATCAAAAATCTCGTCATCGTCGGCGTATCCGGCGGCGAATATGGCATCCGCGGCTTCATCGACGCCTACGACGCCACCAGCGGCGAACGCAAATGGCGCTTCTACACCGTTCCGGGACCCGGCGAGCCCGGCCACGAAACCTGGGAAGCGGACTCCTGGAAAATTGGCGGCGCTCCTGCGTGGATTACCGGCTCCTACGATCCTGCCACCAACACCACTTTCTGGACCACCGGCAATCCTTCTCCCAGCAATCGCGGCGAAGGCCGCGCCGGCGACAACCTATACAGCAACTCGCTGCTCGCCCTCGATCCAGATACCGGAAAACTCAAATGGTATTTCCAATTTACCAAGCACGACGAACACGATTGGGACGCCACGCAAGTTCCCGTAATGATCGATCAGGGCGAAAAACATCTCATAGCCCAGGCCAACCGCAACGGCTTCTTTTATGTGATCGACCGTTCCACCGGAAAACTCGTCTTCTCGAATCCCTACGCCAAAGTCACCTGGAGCAATTCCAAAGACGCTGATGGCCGCCCAGCCTCGCTAAAAGAAGCCTCTCCAACGCCGGAAGGCAGCCGCGTCTGTCCCGGAGCCGCCGGCGCAACGAACTGGATGTCGCCCACCTACGATCCACAAACAAAACTCTTCTACGTTACCGCCCGTGAGCAGTGCGACATCTTCAGCACCGCGCCGCAGCCTTATGAGGAGGGCCACGCTTACTACGGCAGCGCGTACTTTCCAAACGACGACACCGCGCCGTTCTGGGGCGCGCTTCGCGCCATCGATCCCGAGACTGGCAAAATAAAATGGGAGTGGAAACATCCCTCTCCAACGTGGTCCGGCGTTCTCTCCACTGCAGGCGGCCTTGTTTTCAGCGGCGACGCCGAGGGCAACTTCATCGCTCTCGACGCCGTCAGCGGAAATGCGCTGTGGCACTTCCAGTGCGGCGCATCTGTCTATTCGTCGCCGATGTCATTCGCCATCGACGGCAAACAATACGTCGCCGTAGCCGCTGGTTCCGCTCTCTTCACATTTGCTCTGCCATAATTCTGCGCCGTGACTACCAAGATAGCGGGGAGAAAATCCATGAACGACTTTGCGGAATCGCGCCGCCGATTTCTGAGGACTGGCAGCCTCGCCGCCGGGGCGCTCATGCTTTCTGCGAAAGGTAGCCCTCTGCAAGCCGAATCCTTTTGGCAACAAAGTGATTCCAGCTCCAGGCCAAGCGATTTCGTTGATGCGGACTACACGCTGCATATCAAAACATCTCCGATCGAGATTGCTGCCAAGCGAATCATTTCTGCCACCACTTACAACGGACAATTTCCGGGGCCTCTTCTTCGCTTCAAGGAAGGCCAACAAGTCACCATCGACATTTACAATGACACTGACACTCCTGAGCAGTTGCACTGGCACGGCCAGCAAGTTCCCACCGACGTAGACGGCGCCGCCGAAGAGGGCACGCCGTACATCCCTGCGAACGGCAAACGCCGCATCGTGTTCACGCCAAAGCCCGCCGGCCTGCGCTTCTATCACACGCACAACCGCGCAGGAGCCAATCTAGCTGCTGGGCAGTACAGCGGCGAAGTTGGCCCGGTATACATCGAGCCGCGCCATGAGCCTGGGAGATACGATCGAGAAGTTTTTCTTGTGCTCAAGGAATTTGAGCCCACCTTCAGTCGCGGCGGCGATATGGCTCAGGACTTTCTTTCTCCGGCGGCTCCCGACACGTCGCTGCGCGACGCCGGGGAATCCGCCATGAAAGCTTCTCTAGCCAAAGGAATGCCACACGGCTACGAAGTTGGCTACCGCTCGTTCACGATCAATGGTCGGATGCTCGGACACGGCGAGCCAATTCGCGTCAAGCAAGGCGAGCGCGTTTTGATTCATGTCTTGAACGGAAGCGCGACGGAAATTCGCAGCTTGGCGTTACCAGGCCACGCGTTCGAGGTCGTCGCGCTCGATGGAAACCCGGTGCCGAATCCAACGAAGGTGCCTGTGCTGTGGATCGGCACGGCAGAACGCATATCCGCGATTGTGGAAATGAATCATCCCGGCGTCTGGATCTTGGGCGATCTCGATAACGATGATCGCGCGCATGGAATGGGCATCATCGTGGAGTACGCGGGCCGCGCAGGTCATGCGCAATGGATTGCTCCGCCGCCGTTTCGCTGGAACTACATACGTTTCGCCAAACCCGGAGCAACGGCTCCCGCCCCAGACGAAACCTTTGACATGACGTTTGCAAAAGAAAACGGCGCCGAGGAAGGATTCAATCGGTGGACGATCAACGGCGTGAGTTATCCGATGACCAGCGAGATCGTTCCTGCCTCATTTCACGTTAAGCAAGGCAGGCGATACCGCATCCGCATGCACAACGCCAGCGACGACATTCATCCCATCCATCTTCACCGCCACAGTTTTGAATTGACGAGCATCGCCGGAAAACCTACGGCGGGAATCTTCAAAGATGTGCTGATGCTAGGCGGCTACCAGGAAGCCGAAGTAGATTTCGTCGCCGACAATCCGGGCTTGACGCTTTTCCACTGCCACCAACAACTTCACATGGATTTTGGCTTCATGACTTTGTTCGACTATATTTGGTTTTCAGCGAACGGAACGGGAAAACTCAATTCAGCGCAGAGATCTTGTAGATGATTCTTTTGCCATGGTCTCCCTGTTCTCAGGGGTTCGCCCGCAAAGCTTCGAGACGCACCCGCGCATCAGTCATCGCGGGAGCCAATCGCAGAGCCGCGGCATACGCTTTGACCGCTTGTTGTGTGTCACCTTTACTTTCTAGTGCTCGCCCAAGCCAATAAAGCGCGATTGGCGATGGCGCGATTTGCGCCGCTTTGGAAAAATCCGCGATAGCTGCGTCCACGTTCCTCGATTGCATTTCAATCGTTCCGCGGCCAATGTAGCTGTTTTGCTCATTCGGATCGAGCGCAATCGCAGCACTCAATTCCGCCATCGCGTCGGGATACTTCTGCTCTCCCAGATATAAAATTCCTAGATTGTTGTGCGACTGCACGATTTCCGCCTGGTCGCTGGATAGCGCCAGCGCCGTTCGATATTCGCGCTCCGCATCTTCCAGTCGGCCGTGTTTCTGCAGCAGAACGGCTACGTTGTAATGCGCCGATGCTAGATCCGGGCTGAGCCGCACCGCTGCCAGGAAATGCGGCGCAGCAAGCTCTGGCTCTCCTCGTTCCATCAAGGCGACGCCGAAATCATTTTCCGCGAAGCCGTTGTTCTTGGTTACCTCGAGCGTGTGCGCGAAAAGTGTGTAGCTGTCGTGCCAGTAGCCGATCTGTTTGATCGTCAGCGCGACGAACGGCGCCAGCACCAGAAGAAAAATCGCAATCGCGATTTCTTTCTGCCAATGTTTTTCCACCGCCAGATCTGCAATCAGCCAAACCAAGGCAAAGAGCAAACCCATCATGGGAATGTGCATGAAGCGGTCAGCCATTCCTTGCCGGCCGGTTTGTACGAAGCCGATCATTGGCAGCATTGTGCCCAGATACCACAGCCAGCCCATCAGCAGGTATTTGCGGGCGCGGAATCGCCATACGATTACAGTGATTGCGACGACGCCTACACCCGCGAGGGCCACTACCGTCCACGTCAGCGTGTTTTCCGGGTGCGGATAGAAGGGTGCCAGTCCAACTGGCCAGATGGCCTTGCCGAGATACGCGACGTAAGAAAAAACGGCGTTCTTGAAGCGCCAGCTAAAAGGCATCGACGCCGCGAGCGCATGTTCGCGCGAATGCACATAGATGGTCACGGCTCCGCCTGCCGCGGCCATCACGAAGAGAGGAATTTTTTCAACTACCAGCGAACGCAGCGCGACAAAAAACTTACGCGGCTTTCCTGCCGCATCCATTCCCGGCAGCCGACCCAGCGGCCAGTAATCCAGCAGGAGCAAAGCAAACGGGAACGGAATTACCATGACTTTGGCGGTAATTCCCAGCGCGAAAAACAAGACCACCCACAGGTAGCGTCCTACGCTCGGCTTCTTCGCATACCAACCGTATGCTCCGATCGCCAGCAGGAAGAACAACACGCATAGAACTGATTTTCGCTCGGAGATCCACGCGACTGCTTCCACATTCAGCGGCTGCACCGCAAACAGCGCCGCCACCGCCGCGCTTCGCAGCGGGTAGCCTGTCGCTCGCTCGATGAGAAAAAACAGCAGCACCACAGCCAAAATGTGCAGGAGCACGCTTGTGAAGTGATGCCCGGCGGGATTTCTTCCGTAGATTTGCACATCCACCACGTGCGAGATCCACGTAAGCGGATGCCAGTTCGAGGAAGGATAGCTCGAGCCGAGTGCCCAGCGGATGTCCGCCCATGTCAATCCTGCGAGAACATGTGGATTGCGCGTCACGTAATCGGGATCGTCCAAATTCACGAACCCATTGCGCATCGCCGGCGCGTAGACCGCCGCCGTTCCTGCGGCGAGCAACACCGCTAGAAAAACGATGAGCCGCCAATCGGACCGCTGCGACGAACCAATCGTGATACCCGAGCTGGCAGCTCTCGCGGCGTCTCCCGAAGTTAGCTCGGCTTCCGGAACTTCAGCTGATTGTGAAATTGGATTCACTGTCAGATCAGCGTATCAAAATTCACCAGCGTTGAAAGGCGCCTGCACCGGGCAGCAACATCATTAGTTACCTGTCGAAACAATTGCGCGAGCTTTGCATGCTCCCCGATGCTGAACTCGGTACAATCAAAAAACGCAAAGTGAGCATCGATACGCAAGCCCAGGAGCAGCTTCTTCGGCACCGCCGCGTTTGGGAACAAAAACCCGTTTTGCGGCGCGTCTACAACGAAGAGTTTTTCGCGCGGCTGCTCGCCTTTCGGAAAGCGAATGGTCTCTCTATCGAAGTCGGCGCCGGGCCCGGTTTCTTCAAGCAGTTCGCAACGGACATTGTCTCGACAGATCTCATTTGGTGTCCTTGGCTCGACGCCATCGCCGACGCGCAGCAGCTCCCCTTTCGCACGGCAAGTGTCACAAACATTTTCGGCCTGGATATGCTGCACCACCTCGCGGCTCCCATGACTTTTCTAGGCGAAGTCTCGCGCGTTCTGGTTGCCGGAGGCCGATTGATCCTAGTCGAACCGTGGATCACGCCTTTCTCTTACTTCATCTTCCGCTTTCTCCACCAGGAGCGATGCGACCTTTCCGAAACTCCTTGGATGCGAAACCAAACTGGCGAAGCACCGCAAAAGATGGCCTTCGACGGCAATCAGGCAATTCCGTACCTGCTCTTCGGCCCTGGCCATCGCTCGAATACTCTAAATTCCCTCCCAGACCTTAAGATCGTCGCGCTCGAACCCTTCTGCCTCTTCGCCTATCTGCTCAGCGGCGGATTCAAGGCCATGAATCTCTTGCCGGAGCTGTTGTATCCCGCACTCTCGAAATTCGAGCGGGCCACGTCGCCGCTGTGGCGCCGCCTCGCGGCGTTGCGCGTTTTGCTCGTGCTCGAAAAAATCACCTAAGCCTGTGGCAATGCCAAGCGTTCACAATGATCTCGCCGGAAGCCATCTCAGCGCATGAGCAATAAATCATCTGCGAACATTTTCACGCGCCTCTACAACTTGGTGCGCTCAACCGGACTTTTTGAGATTCCCTTGTTCAAGCGGCTTTTTCTTTTTTCCTATTTCCTTTACAAGCGCTGGTACGAAGATCCGTTCTGGGCGCTAGCGAAACGCAGTCCTGAGCTTTTCACGAACGGCGATATTCTCGATATCGGTGCGAATATCGGTTACACAGCTTGCGTTTTTGCCAGGGCGCGCAAGGAGCCGGCGAAAGTTTATGCATTCGAGCCTGACCTGGCCAGCTTTGGGACACTGGGAGAGATAATTCGCCGAAAAAATCTGGACAACGCGGTGGAAATCTTCAATGCGGCTGTCGGCAGCGCGGATGGCTCGCTTGAGTTTTGGCACAACGAAGAGCACTCAGCCGATCATCGTGTCGTCACGGAGCAATTCAAGAGTTCGCGGCCTTCCGCTGAAAAAATCATGACGGTTGCTGTGATTAGCGTGGACAGCTTTGTCGCCGCTCGCAATCTGCAGAACATTTCTTTCATCAAAATAGATGTGCAAGGGTACGAGCTTGCGGTTTGCGAAGGCATGCGCCAAACGCTGGAAAGATTTCCCGCTGTCTGTATCGGTTTCGAGTACGCGCCCCAAGGCATGCGTGAACTGGGCTTCGAACCGTCAGCGCTACTCGATTTTTTCCGCTCCACCGGCTATCAAGTTCACATTTTGACTCGCGCCGCCACCACGCCGGCTCCGGACAATCGTGCGATCGAGATTGCCGCGGAACGCGCTGGCTACGTCGACGTGCTCTGCTCCAAGAAAAACCTTGCCTAAGCCGGTTTTGCTGCGTTCTCTAAGACGAGGGGACGTTTCTTCCTGATTCCCATCTTGATGCGCACAAGGCCCACCCACGTCATTTTCAACAGCTGCAGCCCGTGCCGGAACCGCTGAATATTTGTTTCGCCATAGGTGCGAGCGAGATAGCGCACCGGCACGTCGACGATTTCGAGGCCCAGTTCAGCGGCGGGAAAAAGCAGCTCGAAATCGCCGAAGGGATCGAACTCGCCGAAATCTTTTCGCCACGCTACCATGCGCTCGTAATCGTGCCGCGTGACCAGTTTCGTGCCACACAGCGAATCGCCCAAACGCACATCCAGCACCGCGCTGAGCATTTTGGCGAAGAAAATATTCCCCATGCGATTGAGGAACCGCATCGCCGCGCCTTCCATGGGATAGACGAGGCGTGAGCCGTTAATGAAATCTCCATGCCCGTGGTCGTAGGCGTAAGCGAAGCGCGAAAGCATTTCCGGCGGCATCGTCAGATCGGCGTCCAAAATTACCAGTAGATCTTCTCGCGCGTGCGAAAATCCGAGCCGCACCGCGTCCGCTTTACCTTTGCCGGGTTGTTGCACGGCCAAAATTCTAAATTGGTCCCGATACACAGTCGAGACACGCAGAATCTCTTCCCACGTGCCATCCGTCGAATGGCCTTCCACAAAAATAATCTCCGCTTCGCGGCCAAGGTTGGGAAAGCGCTTCAGCGCATTCTCGATGTTTCCCCGTTCGTTGCGCGCTGGAATGACGCAAGACACGCCCTGCTGCGATGACGGCACTAGCGGCCGCATCACGACGACGGACGTCAAGCTCAGCCACCGCGCCAGCGGAACCATGGGCATCACGCGGTTGATGGCGGTCCCGAGTCCAAGCATTCTCCATGGGCAATAAACCGCCAGCCGCTGCCGCACGATCTCGAAGCCCGCGACCTTGGCTATGTTTTCGAGATCGACGCGAGTCACAAAGGTGCTCGGCAGCTCGCCTTTGCGGATTCCCATGCGGTTTGTGAGGTAGTACGCCCAGCGCAAGTAGGGATTGTAGAGAACTACTACCAGCCGCGACGTGCGCGCCAGCTTCACTTTCAACTGCATCAAGAGTGCCTGAATGTCGAAGTCGTGGTTGAACGTGCCGTTGATCAGAACCGCCGTTCGCTTGTCGCGCTCGTGGGTCAGGTCGGGGAAGGGCTCGTCTTTGCCGATCGTTTCTTTGAGGGGCGCGTCGACCGCGGCGAGCAGCCCGCCCTTGTCGTCCTCGCGCGGCATCCATTGGATTAAGCGGTCGTAGTATCTCGTCAACGCAGAAATTTCCGCCGCGAGAAAGGCGTTCACGTACTCGCGCCAGCCATGAGTGGTTTCCTCTGCCACTTGACTCGGCTCCTTCGGAACGCTCTCGGTGGCAATTTCGGGCGGCATTTGCGTCAACTGGGCCATCCCGAACTTTGTACCATGTTTCCCGTCTGGCAGAAGTTTCATCGCGCGGCCTGGCATCGAGCAGGTAATCATAGTCTGTGACCAGGGACCCGTGGCTGCTTAAGAGAAACGATACCGCGGAGACGCAATCGGCGCGGAGACATGCGGGAGTTTTGCGTGGCTCGATTGGGCGAGATCAAGAGCCAAGGTGGCCGCGTTCGGATTGACGCGTCATCGCATTCGTTGACACGCTGCGAGGTGTCCGTTACGCTTTTGAGTTTACTCAACTGATTTTACTGCCCAGAGGAGAACGGACAAACCGCCGTATGGCTGAGGAAAAGCTTCCGACCCGCGCACAAGATTTTTCCGAGTGGTACAACCAGCTGGTTTTGAAGGCGCAGCTTGCCGACTACGCGCCGGTGCGCGGCTGCATGATCGTACGGCCATACGGATGGGCGCTGTGGGAGAACATGCAGCAGGCGCTGGACCGGCGGTTCAAGGCGACCGGCCACCAAAACGTGGCGTTTCCACTGCTGATTCCGCGCAGCTTTATTGACAAGGAGAAACACCACGTCGAAGGGTTCTCGCCGGAGCTGGCGGTGGTCACGATCGGCGGTGGCGAGAAGCTGGCGGAGCCTCTGGTCATCCGGCCGACTTCCGAGACCATCATCGGGCACATGTGGTCGAAGTGGATTCAGTCCTATCGCGACTTGCCGGTTTTGATGAACCAGTGGAACAGCGTGGTGCGGTGGGAATTGCGCACGAAACTGTTTCTGCGCACCCTGGAGTTTTACTGGCAGGAGGGCCACACGGCGCACGCTACGCGCGAAGAAGCGGAATTCGAAACGCGCCAGATGCTCGACATTTACACCGATTTCGCCGTGAACGATGCGGCGATACCGGTGATTGCGGGGAAGAAATCGGACGCGGAGAAATTCGCGGGCGCGGACGTCACGTATTCGATCGAAGGCATGATGGGCGATGGCAAAGCGCTGCAGTCCGGAACTTCGCATTTCCTGGGGCAAAACTTTTCGCAGGCGTTTGAGGTGCGGTATCTCGACCAGGGCGGGCAATTGCAGCATTGCTGGACGACTTCGTGGGGGCTTTCGACGCGCGTGATAGGCGCAATCATCATGGTGCACGGCGACGACCAGGGACTCGTGCTTCCGCCAAAGCTTGCGCCGTATCAGGTGGTGATCGTACCGATTTATAAGACTGACGAAGAAAAGAGTTCGGTGATGGACGCGGCAGGGAAGTTGAAGGCGGAACTGGTTGCCGCGAACGTGCGTGTGACTCTGGATGAGCGCGAAGGACAGAGCCCCGGCTGGAAATTCAATGATTGGGAAATGCGCGGTGTGCCGCTGCGCGTGGAGCTGGGGCCGAAGGACGTGGCGAAGGCCGCGGCGGTACTAGCACGGCGGGATCGTCCTGGACGCGAAGGGAAGATCAGCGCGCCACTCGCGGGAATGCCGCAAACGATCGAGAAGTTACTCGTCGAAATCCAGCAAGCTCTATACGACAAGGCTCTGGCGTTCCGCAAAGGCAACACACACGATGCAAAGACTTATGATGATTTGAAGAAGGCGGTCGAAAACGGGTTCGCGTATTCGCACTGGTGCGGAAGCGCGGAGTGCGAAGCGAAAATTAAGGAAGAAACGCGCGCGACCATGCGCAACATTCCGATCGATCAGAGCCTCGGCGAAGGAGACGCGCGGCCGAGCGGTTCGGGCGCGTGCGTTTATTGCGGCAAACCGGCTGCCGAACGGGCCATTTTCGCGCGGGCTTATTGACCCGTGGCTTTCCGGGAACACCTGGACCTCCAACGTCTCGACACTCCACAGACAGGATGCTAGCGTTGATTGAGAGAGAGTGGCTGAACTTTGCCGAGCCATGCCGTGAATTGTCTGCGGAGTTGGCGTCACCCGGAGAAGACTTTCGTGTACTCAGCTGGCATCCCCGAACGGATTTCGATGACGCGCAGCCGCCGCTCGCAGCGCGGCGCGGGCAAACTCAAGGCCATCGTTTTTACTGTCATACTCATCTTGGCGATCTATATGGCATTCAAAATTGTGCCGGCGTACGTTTCCGAATATCAGCTGCAGGATAAAATGCAGGAACAGGCTCGCTTCGGCGTAGTGAACCGCTACTCGGCCGAGCAGGTCCGCGATAACATATATAAAGTTGTGCAGGATTTGGATATTCCGGCGAAGCGTGATGACATCAAGGTTACCGCTACGCAGGAAGCGGTCAAGATTTCGCTGGATTACACGGTCCCGATCAATACGATTTTCTACAACACCGAACTCCATTTTTCACCTTCCAGTGAAAACAAGTCTCTCTACTAAAGGTTTCGCTTTTTCGGTCCGGCAGGCTAGATTCCGGTTTGCGGCTGCGATTTGCCTGCACTTGTCCAGACAATGCTTTTGCCCATAGTTGCTCAGGCAACGTCACGACTCCGAAGTCCGTCTTTCTTAGTGGCAGGTGTTGCGAGACAATAGAAGTTCAGCCCGGGGAGCCATCGTTTGCGCATTCGAATTCGAAAAGAATTTTTCACGTCCAAGTTAGGCTTGACGATCCTGGGCATCGTCTTCGCGGCTTTTCTCACCGTCGGCGGAGTTTTCACTTATTACTACATCAAATATTCGCGGATGATCGACGCGCGGTTGTCCGGCAAGGTGTTGCAAAACACGACGCAGATTTTTTCCGCGCCGGAATATATTTCAGCCGGGCAGGCTTGGAGCGCGGAAGACCTCACGTCGTACTTGACGCGCATTGGTTATCGTCCCGAGGCGGACGAGAACTCGCTGGGGCAGTACACCGTACAGGGGAACACGGTGGACATCCGGCCTTCGAAGCTTTCGTACTTTGGCGGCTCGAACGCGCTGGCGGTGCAGTTCAGTGGGAGATCCATTCGCTCGATTCGCCCGCTCTCCGGCGGGGGCAGCATGGACACGGCGCAGATCGAGCCGGAACTGATCACCAATTTATTTGACAGCGCACGCGAAAAGCGGCGGCCGGTGCGGTATGAAGATTTGCCGCCGGAGCTGGTCCACGCGATTCTTTCCGCCGAGGACAAGCGGTTTTTCGATCACGGAGGATTCGACTTCATTCGAATCGTGGGAGCGGCTTGGGCGGACATTCGCCACAGCTCTTCGCACTACCAGGGCGCGAGCACCATCACGATGCAGGTGGCGCGCACGTTTTTCCTTTCGACAGAGCGGAAATGGCAGCGCAAGCTCGCAGAAGCGATGATTTCGATCGAGCTCGAGCAGCGTTTCAACAAGCAGCAAATCTTCGAACTGTATGCCAACGAGGTTTATCTCGGGAACCGCGGAAGTTTTGGAATTCGAGGATTTTCCGAAGCGAGCGTGGCGTATTTTGGGAAGGATTTGCGTCAGCTTTCGATTGCGGAGTGCGCCTACCTTGCGGGAATCATTCGCGCGCCAAACTATTATTCTTCCGCGGACCGGCACCCAGAGCGAGGGGCGCAGTCGCGCGACCGCGTGCTGACGCAGATGCTGGAGAACAAGTACATCACGCAAGAGGAGCTGGATGAGGCCAAGCACGCGCCGCTGAAGATCGTGCGCACGGCCGGTTCGGCGAGCGAGGCGCCGTACTTCGTCGATATGGTCAAGGACCATCTTCTCGACAAGTATTCCGAGAACGAGCTGCTGAGCCAGAACTTCCGCGTATACACGACGCTCGATCCCGCGCTGCAGCGTGCGGCGGCAGCCGCGGTGGATGCAGGAGTGAAGAATGTCGATTTGCTCCTCGCTAAAAAATACGAGAAGTGGCGCAAGGAAGCCGCAAAGAAGGGGAGCAACGAGCCGATTCCGCAGGTACAGATCGCGCTCATAGCGCTCGACCCAAAGACCGGCGAGATAAAAGCAGTGATTGGAGGGCGCGACTACGGGCAGAGCCAATTGAATCATGTGCTGGCGCACCGGCAACCCGGCTCGGTGTTCAAGCCGTTCGTGTATGCCGCGGCTTTTGACAACGCTATAGATGGCGTGCAGCCGGTGATCACTCCAGCGACGACGATCGATGACGAGCCAACCACGTTCGAATTCGACAACAAAGAGTACACACCCAACAATTATGGCGAGAGATTCATGGGGCACGTGACGGTCCGGGATGCGCTGACAAATTCGCTGAACGTAGCCACCGTGAAAGTGGCGGAGCTGATCGGTTACGGGCGGGTGGTCCAGATCGCGCGGCAGATGGGCCTTGGCAACAACATCCAGGCAACGCCGGCGGTAGCGCTGGGGGCTTACGAGATGACGGCGGTGGACGTGGCCGCGGGCTACACAGCGTTTGCGAACGGCGGGATCCGCGCGGAGCCGCAATTCTTGCACAGCGTGGTAAGCGCGGATGGAAGCGTATTGGAGAAGTTTACGCCGCAGACGCACCTGGTGCTCGATCCGCGGGTGGCTTTTCTGGTGACCAGCCTGCTCAAAGACGTTCTGAACAAGGGCACCGGGGCGGGCGTTCGCGCTCGGGGCTTCACACTGCCAGCGGCGGGAAAAACGGGAACCTCGCGCGACGGGTGGTTTGCCGGGTATACCTCAAACCTCTTAACGGTGGTCTGGATTGGGTTTGACGACAATCGCGACCTGGGCCTGACGGGAGGCGCTACGGTTGCTCCCGTTTGGGCGGACTTCATGCTGCGCGCCACGACGCTGCCGGCTTATCGGGACGTCAGAGACTTTGCCATGCCCGATGGCGTGCAATCCGTTCTGATCGACCCGGAATCGCTCGAGCTTGCCACGCCAAACTGCCCGACGACCCGTGAAGAAGTCTACGTTGCAGGTTCAGCCCCTACGGCGTTCTGCGAGTTGCACGGCGGGAGCGCCGCGGCTTCCTCGTCGGGTTCCTGGCTATCCCACGTTTTTGGCGGTGGCGGCGATCAGCCCAAACAACCCCAAACGGATGCGCAGGGCAACCCGGTAAGAACGTACGATCCGAACAGGCCCCCCGACGCGACAGGCCAGGGGGCCGGTGACCCGAACGTCCCCCTTGACGAAAAGAAAAAGAACCCTTTACAGAAGATTTTTGGTATCTTTGGAGGCAAGAAGAAGGACCCCGACAAGGCTAAGCCTCAACCGGATAAACCTTCAGCTGAGAAGGGAGACTCGCCATGACTCAGGTACGATTGGCGGTTCCAGCCAGTATTCTCCTTTTAAGTCTGTCGATTCCCGCAAGAGGTCAAACGCTCGAAGGTACGCGGTCGATGGTCATGGCGCCCGGTGTGGCGCAGGTGCCTTCGGCGCAGGACCCGGTAATCGTGGTGCGCCCGGAAATCACCGATGAGCAGATGGGCGACCTGTACATGGTCCGGAAGCAGTACCGCGAGGCTGCGGGAATGTTCAAGAAGCTCGCGGATCAAGATCCGCGAAATCCCGTTTACTTGAACAAGTTGGGCATTGCTCTGCATCAGCAGGCAGCGCTGGGACTGGCGCTGAAATGTTATGAGCGAGCCATCAAAGTCGATCCGCGCTATGCGGATGCGGAAAACAACGTCGGCACGATTTGGTATCAGCGCAAGAAATTTGAGAAGGCCATAAAGGCGTATCGGAAGGCGATCGCCATTCGCGACGACATGTCCGTGTTGTACAGCAATCTGGGTTATGCGTATTTTGGCGACAAGAAATACGAGGAAGCCATCTCGGCTTTCCGGCAGGCATTGGCGCTTGATCCACAGCTGTTTGAGCACAACGGCTCGCGCAGCGGGTCGATCTTGCAAGACCGCTCAGTGGAAGATCGCGGGCGGTTTTACTACATGTTGGCGAAGTCCTTTGCGCAGGCCGGCGACCTCGACCGCTGCATCCACTACCTCCGCAAGGCCAAGGACGAAGGTTACAAGAACTTTGCGGACATAAAGAAAGATCCGGCGTTTGGAGCAGCTCTTAAGGATCCTTCCGTTCAGGAACTGCTGGTGCCGAAACCCGTGGACGCCACCCAGCTGTAGATGCGGTGGCCGCCCGCCTTCGAAGGCGGACGCTACATCTAGGACCGCGCGAGCGCAAGAACATCCATCGGCGCGGACTTCTTGAATTTGCCCACATTTCGAACCATTACCCAAGTATCGTCTTTTACGGAACGATCGCAATGCTGCTCTTCGGCTCTGCTACAATCAAACGAGCATGAAGCAGCGTGTTTTCAAAGCACATTCGTTTGTTCTCTACTGCACACTCGCCGTTTGCTGCCTGCTCCCGCTCGCTGTTAATGCACAACAGCCTTCCATTGGCGCTGGGACTTCCACAGGCGCGAGGGGAAGTGTGTCCGAGGCTTCGCAACAAGGCATTTATCTCGTCTTCCCCTTCGAAAATGAGGGCGCCTCGCCGCGCCTGGACTGGCTCGGCGAGGGGCTTGAGGAGCTCACGATCCAACGCCTTTCTGCTGCCGGGCAGCAAGTGTATTCGCGTGCCGGGCGCACGGCTGAACTCGACCGCTCGGGGCTTCCGCCCACGGCAAAGCTAAGCCGCGCTTCGATGCTGCGCATCGCCCAGAACATGGACGCGGATTACGTGGTTTTCGGCAGATTTACATCCGACGGACAATCTCTCATGGTTGAGTCTCAAATTCTGCGCGTGAGTCCTACGCGGTTGCTTCCTGCAATACGGGAAACAGGCCCGCTCGATTCGCTGATGGACTTGCATGTGCGGCTGCTTTGGCGTTTGCTTTCGGCCAACGATCACGCCTACCCGCGGAGTCTTGAAGCATTCTCGAAAACGCAGCGGCCGTTGCGCCTTGATGCGTTTGAACACTATGTGCGCGGCTTGCTGGCGAGCGAGGATGATCCGCGGCTCCGCGAACTTCGAGAAGCGGCGCGGCTCGAGCCCGAGTGGCCCGACCCGGCTTTCGCGATTGGCGACGCCTTCTATGCACGCAGGGATTGCGACTCGGCGCTGATATGGTTTGCAAAGATTCCGAAAACGCATGACCGCTATGTCGAAGCCGTTTTCGCCACGGGTGTTTGCCGATTGCTGATGAACCAGCCGGAGAAAGCCGAAGAAGTCTTTATGTCGCTCCAGGAAGCATTGCGGACCAACCTGGTCTCTGGCGCGGACCTTCCTGAGATTCTAAATAATCTCGCGCTCGCGCGGGCGCGCCAGAATAAAACGCCGGCGGCAGTGGCCGATCTACACCGGGCTGTTGAACTTGATCCCGACGAAGACGATTACCCGTTCAACCTGGGATTGCTGGCGCTCGGCTCGAATGATTACGCCGCCGCGGCGGACTATTTTCGCGAGGCTTCCGGACGCGAGCCGGATAAACCGGAAAACCGCGCGATGATGATTCTGGCGCTCGAGAAGGCAGGCAAGAAAGCCGAAGCAGATCAAGAGCGAGACACCGCGGCCGAAACGTTTGGTCCGGACGCGCTCCCCGTGGTGCGGCTGGATGCCAAGAAAGATGCGCTGGTACGTTTAGAGCGCGTGCGCACCGAGATGGATACCACCGCGCTGCGGCTGGAGATTGTGTCTGCGGGAGATTCAGCGAATGCCGCAGCTGCGACGGCAGCCGGAGCAGACACTCCCGCGGCGCACATTCGGCGCGGGCGTCAGGAACTTTCGGCGGGGCGAGTGGATGCCGCCGAAACTGAATTTCGCGCGGCGCTGGCGGCTGACGCAGGCAGCGCATCCGCGCACAACGGGCTCGCGGAGGTGTATCGGCGCCGGGGCAAGCTGGATGATTCTGCCAAGGAGCTGAAGGCTTCGCTGGAAATTCGAGATTCCGCCGTGGTGCGTACGACCCTTGCACGCATTTATCTGGAGCAGAAGAAGCCGGATCTTGCGCGCGTCGAGGTGGAGCGAGCGCTGAAGCTGGCTCCAAAGTATGCCGATGCGAAAGAATTGCTTGACCATTTGCAGAAAGTAAAGCCGTCCGGAGGCGCACAATGAGCGCTTATCGTTTGGTTCAAAGATTTTGTGGCTCTAGCGTATTCGGTGCTTCGCTGTTGACGGTTCTTTGCAGCGTCTGCATCGCTGCCGGGTTTCTTCTGCTGCCGTCCGCCACGGCTGATGAGCATTCTGGCAATCCAGTCGTGCTGCAGCTCAATCTCGACCGCGAAGTCGAACCGGTGCTGGCCACGTACATCGACGAGGGGATTGCCGACGCTGCGAACCGGCATGCCGCGCTGGTTCTGATCACGATGGATACGCCCGGCGGTTTAGGCGAGTCGATGAAGGACATGATCCAGCATATTTTGACGTCGACGGTCCCTGTTGCTGTTTATGTATCGCCCACGGGCGCGCGTGGCGCTTCGGCGGGTTTCTTCATTCTTCTGTCCGCGGACATTGCGGCCATGGCTCCGGCCACACATACCGGCGCGGCTTCTCCGGTGATTGCGATTGGCGGATTCCAATTGCAAATTGACGAGACGATGCGCCGGAAAATTTTGAATGATGCCATGGCCTTTTTGCGTAGTTATACCGAAAAGCGGGGCCGCAACCCAACGTTGGCGGAGACGGCGGTGACCGACGCAAAGGCTTTCACGGAAAAAGAAGCGCTGGACGGGAAACTTATAGATTTAATCGCTGCTTCGCCCGAAGACCTTTTGCATCAGTTGGATGGCCGCACCATCACGCGTTTCGACGGTACGAAAACGGTTCTGGCGTTGAAGAATGCCGCAACCGTTCCATTTCAACTTTCCGCGCGGCAGAGCTTTCTCGCCCGCATCGTCGAGCCGGATGTTTTCTTTGTCCTGCTGATGGTCGGCGTGCTCGGGTTGTACACCGAGTTCACGCATCCGGGGATGGTCGCGCCCGGCGTGATCGGAGGCATCTGCGCGGTTCTGGCGCTCTATGCGATGCACATTTTGCCGGTAAATTTCGCGGGTGTGCTCCTCATATTGCTCGCGCTCGCTCTATTTATTTTGGAAGCGAAGTTTACGAGCCACGGCGTCCTTGCCATTGGGGGCATCGTGTCCATGATGCTGGGGGCGATGTTTCTGATCCGTTCGCCGCTAACGTCCGGCGGAGTGAGCCTGGGGGTCGCGCTAGCCGCCACGCTGCCGTTCGCGCTGATCACCGTATTCCTGATGCGTCTTGTGCTGCGCTCCCGCTCGTGGAAATCGACGACAGGCAGGGAAGAGTTGATAGGCGAGGAGGGAATTGCCATCTCCGGATTAGGCGCTGGCACCGAAGGGATGATTCGCGTTCACGGCGAACTTTGGCAAGCCGTCTCACCACGACCAGTGTCGGAGGGGAAGCCCGTACGCGTTCGAAGCGTCGAGGGCCTAAAGCTGCACGTTGAACCGGAGGAAGCGGCAGTCACGGAAAACAAGTAGAATGCACTCACGTTTGGGAGGGTAAACATGCCGGAAATCGGTCTTCTTGGGGCTGCGCTGATCGTCGGGATTTTCCTGATTTGGTTCTGGAATTCGCTATACATCATCAAGGAATGGGAACGCGGCGTGGTTCTGCGACTAGGGCGCTTGCTGCCCGAGGCTAAAAGTGCGGGCATAAACCTTGTTTTTTGGCCGATTGAGACACTCTATCGCATAAACCTGCGGCTCGAGACGCTCGACGTTCCGCCGCAAGACATCATCACACGCGATAACGTTTCCGTGAAAGTGAACGCCGTCTGCTACTTTCGTGTGGTGGACGCCAATCTCGCGATGTCGCAAGTGCAGAACTATCAATACGCGACATCGCAGCTTGCGCAGACCACGCTACGCAGCATCGTAGGTCAATTTGAACTCGATGAAATTCTCTCCCAGCGCGACAGGGTAAATGCCAAGCTGCAGGTGATCCTCGATCAGGATACAGAGCCATGGGGCATCAAAGTGTCCAAGGTCGAAGTGAAGCAAGTCGACATACCGGAACAGATGCAGCGTGCCATCGCGAAACAAGCGGAAGCGGAACGCGAGAGGCGCGCCAAAGTCATTCACGCCCAGGGCGAGTTCGAAGCCTCGCAGAAACTTGCTGACGCCGCGAAAGTTTTGGAGACACAATCCTCCGCAATCCAACTGCGCTATCTGCAAACTTTGACGGAGATAGGTGTCGAGAAGAACACAACGATTGTTTTCCCCCTGCCCATCGATATCATTAATAGCTGGGTACAAGCGTTAGGGGGGCAGAAAAAGTAAGAATGGCTTCTGGAGGAAAACGAGGGAGCGCCGGAGAGCGCGTGCTCGAAGGACGGCATGTCATTGGCCTGTTCATGCTGATGCTGCTGTTTTCGGGCGTGTTCTTCACGCTCGGTTACGTCATGGGACGCAACCAATACGATGGCCAAGTTCGCGCGTCTACGAACCTGCGCGGCTTGTCGGACTCCACAGTTTTGCCAAAGCCCGAGGTCACGCCGAAGCCCTCGAACAGAAAATCCGCAGCTGAACCGCAGGCCGACGCAGCCGCGCCGGCAAATTCCGATTGGGAGTTTTACCACGCCGGCGATTCGAACAAGACCGACGATCATCTGAAGCCGGCCGTCAATCCCTCGCAGGTCCCCGCTGTGGGCAAGGGCGGCGGTTCCTCGAAGCAGTTGAACGCGGCTTCGAAGACGAGTCCCGTACCGCCACTGAGCGCAGGCGGGGGAATCAGCTTGCAGGTCGCAGCACTCACCAGGGAAGCGGATGCCATGGCGCTGGCGAATAGTCTGCGCAAAAAGAATTTCCCGACGTTCGTGCAGTCCCCGCAAGGCGATAAGTATTACCACGTACTGGTTGGGCCCTACGCTGATCAGAAAGCCGTCGACAACGCCAGGAAAGGCCTTGAGGCGGCCGGATTCAAAAAGGCCATCGTGAAGCGCTAATGCCTGGTCGTCCGTGGCTCGCCTATTTTCGTCCGCATCCCGGAAGTGAAACCCCAGCGTGGCTGAGGCTTTTCATCGCCGCCGTCTCCGGCGCGGCGCTCTCCTTTTCCTACAGCGGCTTTTATCTCAGCATTTATTCGTGGGTTTGCCTGGGAGTCTTGTTGATCGCGCTTTTCGGCGCGACTCCGCGCGTAGCCTACGGCTGTGGATTCCTCCACGGCCTTTGTTTCGTGCTGACGTCCGTCCCATGGATCGCGGAAGTTCTCTCCGTGCATGGTGGCCTCTCCCGCCCGGGTGGATGGGGCGTTTTACTGCTGATTGCCGTGGTTTGGGGCGCCGTCAACGGCGTGGTCACCTGGGCCATCCACCGCCTTTCCATGCGCAGCATCACACTCGCTTGCATCGGTACGCCGTTCTTTTGGGTTTCCTTCGAAATGATTCGTAACCGCCTGCCCGAAATCAGCTTTCCGTGGAACTTGCTAGGCTATCCAGCCGCCGCAAATGTGGCCTTAGTTCAGCTCACAACGCTCACCGGAATCTACGGATTGTCGTTCGTCGTCGCTGCGTTCAATGCGCTTCTTGCGTGGAGCGACGCGGACACCAAGCATTCGCCGAAACAGAGGCTGGCAATTCTGGTAAGTGCCGCGGGGCTGGTCCTTGTGGTGATGATCGTAGGGCCGCGTTTTGTGCCAAAGCCTGTGGCAAATCACACCGCGCGCGCCGTGCAACTCAATTTTCCCGAAGCGGACCAATACCCGAACGATTGGTTCACGCAACATGCTTCAGATCTCGACGAGCTACAGCGCTTCAGCCTCGCGCCCTCCGCTAATCATCCCGATCTTCTGGTCTGGCCGGAGGCTCCCGCGCCTTTTTCTTTTCAAGACGCTCAATTTGCATCTATAGCTTCCAATCTCGCCACGCGTTTCCAGCATCCGTTCATCGTCGGCGTCGTGGAGTGGAAACCGGAGACCGCTTCCGGAGGGGCCGCGCCGCACACAGTATTGGCACCATACAACAGCGCGCTGATGTTTGACCCGCAGGGACGCCGGGAATTTTCCTATGACAAGATTCATCTCGTCCCGTTCGGCGAGTACGAGCCCTTTCCGCTGATCCACCGCGTAGTGACAAACGTTTCGAGCGAAGTCGGCGGTTTTCGCAAAGGCACCAAGTACTCCGTCGGCCAGTTTCCTAACGGCTACTCATTCGGCGTATTCATTTGTTACGAAGCGATTTACCCCGGCGAGATTCGCCGTTTCGCCACCGGCGGCGCGCAACTCTTCGTCAATATTTCGAATGACGGATGGTTTGGCCACTCCGCCGCCGCCGAGCAGCACCTGCGCATGGCGCGTGTTCGCGCCGTCGAAAATCGCCGTTGGATTGTACGTACGACGAACAGCGGCATCACCGTCTCGATCGATCCGTATGGCCGGATTTTCCGCCCGCTGCCGCAAGACGTGCGCGCCGCGGCCGATTTGCCCTATGACTTCCGCACCGACAAAACTCTCTATACCCGCTTCGGCGATTGGTTCGCTTGGCTCTGCGTGCTGGTTTCCGCTATTCTGTTAGCATCAACTTTTAGAAAGGCAGTCTAGCGCCGCCATCAAGCCGCGAGGCGCCCTCAGAACAGAACATGATCCTCGAAGACCTCCAACACCGTTACGAAGGCCTCAAACCACGCATCGCGCTCGTCCGGAGCTATCTTTGACGCCCCGCAATACCGTGAACGCCTGAAGTCTCTCGAAGCCCGCGTCGCTCAACCAGACTTCTGGAACAACCAGGAAGAAGCGCAAGCCGTACTTCGCGACCGCAAGCGCGCCGAAGAGCAAATTGCCGCCGAAGATAAACTAACCGCCATCTCCGGCGACATCGAGACCTACATCAGCCTCGCGAAAGAAGAAACCAACGCCGAGCAGCGCAACGATCTTCTGAAAGATCTCGACCGCGAGCTAACGGCCGCGGAAAGTTATGTCGGCGAGCTGGAAACCCGGACGCTTCTCTCCGGCGAAACCGATCATCTCAACGCCATCATGACCATCAAGCCGGGCGCCGGCGGCACCGAGTCGCAGGATTGGGCTTCCATGCTCTTGCGCATGTATCTGAGATGGGCGGAACGCAAAGGCATCAACGCTACCGTCCTGGACGAAACACCCGGCGAAGAAGCGGGCATCAAATCCGCGACGATCCAATTCGCGGGAGAAAACACCTACGGCCTGCTTGCGGGAGAAACCGGTGTACACCGCCTCGTGCGCATTTCGCCTTTCGATCAAGCAGCCCGCCGCCACACCTCGTTCGCTTCCGTCTTCGTTATCCCCGAGATTGACGACAAGATCGAAATCAACATCCGCCCGGAAGACCTGCGCGTCGATACATTCCGCTCTGGCGGCAAAGGCGGCCAGAACGTCAACAAAGTCGAGACCGCCATCCGCATCACACATTTGCCGACCAACATCGTCGTCGGCTGCCAAGCCCAGCGCAGCCAGGGCAAAAACCGCGAAATGGCCATGAAAATGTTGCGCTCCCGGCTTTACGATCTCGAGATACAAAAGCGCCAGGCGCACACCGACAAACTCGACGAGACAAAACTCGATATTTCCTTCGGCAGCCAGATTCGTTCCTACGTCATGCAGCCATATCGCATGATCAAAGACCACCGCACCAAGTTCAGCGCCGGAGACGTTGACCGCGTCATGGACGGTGACATCGACCCCTTTATCCGCTCCTACCTGATGGCCAAAAAGACCAAGGGCAAGCTGGAGGTTCAACTCGATGACGATGAGGACGCCGCCTAGCGCCGTCCGCCAGTTCCCGTTCAATGCACCCAGCTGCCGTTCACCCTCAAATTTCGACCGTTCGCTGCACCTTTAACTCATTTGGGCTCAATTCGTTGATTCTTGGACCTTGCGATGGTACTTTTGTTAGGTTAATTCCAACGCACTGTGAATAGCCTGTCCTGGCGGCTGTCCCGCCGTTGTTCACGAAGGAGAATGTCTTTTGAGCGAAGCCTTACGAAACTTTCTGTTCACGTCGGAGTCTGTGACTGAAGGCCACCCCGACAAAATTGCCGATCAAATTTCCGATGCCGTTCTCGATGAAGTCCTCAAGCAGGACTCCAAGGGCCGCGTTGCCTGCGAAACTCTGGTAACCACCGGCCTTGCCGTGGTCGCCGGCGAAATCACCACCTCCGCGCACCTCGAATACGACAAGCTAGTCCGCGACACCATACGCGGCGTCGGCTACGATCGTGCCAAATACGGCTATGACGCCGAAACTTGCGCCGTCATGTGCACCGTTAAGCGCCAATCGCCGGACATCGCCATGGGCGTCGATACCGGCGGCGCGGGGGACCAGGGCCTGATGTTCGGTTTCGCCTGCGATGAGACCGATGAATTGATGCCCATGCCCATCCAACTCGCCCACCGCCTCACGCAGCGCCTCACCGACGTTCGCAAGTCCAGTAAAGTTGATTTTCTCCGGCCCGATGGCAAGTCTCAAGTGACCATCGAGTATCGCGATAGCCGCCCGGTGCGCGTCGACACCGTGGTTATCTCCTCGCAACACAGCGAAAAGGTTTCCAACGCCGATCTCCGCGACGCCATCACTGAACATGTCATCCGGCCGATCATTCCGGCGGCCATGCTCGACAGCAAAACCAAGTATCACATCAATCCCACCGGCCGTTTTGTCATCGGCGGCCCGATGGGCGACGCGGGATTGACCGGCCGCAAAATTATCGTTGATACCTATGGTGGCTACAGCCGTCATGGCGGCGGCGCTTTCTCCGGTAAGGATCCCTCGAAGGTGGACCGCTCCGCTTGCTACATGGCGCGCTACATCGCCAAGAACGTCGTTGCCGCGGGACTGGCGCGCAAGGTGGAAATTCAGCTCGCCTATGCGATCGGAGTGGCCGAGCCCGTCTCCGTGATGGCCGATACATTCGGCACGGCAACCGTTTCCGACGAAAAAATCACCGCGCTCGTCCGCGAATACTTCTCGTTGACGCCCAAGGGCATCATCGAAACCCTCGATCTTCGCCGTCCGATCTACAAAGACACCGCCGCTTATGGCCATTTCGGACGAAGTGGACCGAGCTTCACCTGGGAGCGCACAGATCGCGCCGATGCTCTGCGCAAGGCGGCCGGCCTTGGAGTGGCAGCCCCCGTGGAAGCAGCGGCACACCGCTAGGCATAGTTTAGAAACGCCGGCTACTGCGCCGGCGTCTTGTTTCTTCCTGCGCGAAGTCCTTTCGCCGCGCAATATTCGGACTAAGGAGAATGAGTGTGGCTACAGCAGAACTAAAACGAGGTGATGTCAAGGATATCGGGCTGGCCGACGCCGGCAAACGCAAGATCGAGTGGGCTCATCAACAAATGCCCGTTCTCGAGATTATCCGCAAGCGCTTTGTGAAGGAGCAGCCGCTCAAGGGACTGCGCGTTTCCGCTTGTCTGCACGTGACCAGCGAAACGGCCAACCTCATGATTGCGTTGCGCGACGGCGGAGCCGACGCGGTTCTCTGCGCGTCGAATCCGCTCTCCACGCAGGACGAAGTCGCCGCCTCTCTGAACCGCGACTACAACATCCCCACGTACGCGATCAAGGGCGAGGACAACGAGACCTACTACTCGCACTTGCGCGCCGCGCTCGAACACAAACCGCAATTCACGATGGACGACGGCGCCGACTTGGTCACTATGCTTCTCACCAAGCGCACCGACTTGGTTGCCAACGTCATCGCCGGCACCGAAGAGACCACCACCGGCGTCATCCGCCTGCGCGCGATGGCCAAAGACGGCACGCTGAAGTATCCGATCATCGCCGTCAACGACGCGGAGACCAAGCATTTCTTCGACAATCGCTACGGCACGGGACAATCCACGCTGGACGGTGTGATTCGCGCCACTAACTTGCTGCTCGCCGGGCTCAAAGTCGTCATCGCCGGTTACGGCTGGTGCGGCCGCGGCGTCGCGATGCGCGCCAAGGGCCACGGCGCCGACGTAATCATCACCGAGATCGACCCGACCAAGGGCATCGAAGCCGTTATGGACGGATTCCGAGTCATGCCCATGGCGGAAGCAGCAAAGGTGGGCGACGTTTTCATCACCGTGACCGGCAACAAGAGTGTCATTCGTGCAGAGCACTTTGAAGCCATGAAGAGCGGCGCGGTCGTCTGCAACTCCGGCCACTTCAACGTCGAGATCGACATTCCGGCGCTCGAAAAACTGTCGAGCGGCAAGCGCGAAGTGCGCCCCCTCGTCGACGAATACCTGCTGAAAGATGGCCGAAAAGTTTATCTCCTCGGCGAAGGCCGCCTCGTCAATCTTGCGACCGCGGAAGGACACCCGGCCGCCGTCATGGACATGAGCTTCGCCAATCAAGCCCTCTCCGCCGAATACCTGCGCCAGAACTACAAGCAGCTGAAGCCGCAGGTTTACGTCGTGCCCCAAAATCTCGACAAGGAAATCGCCCGCCTCAAGCTCGACAGCATGGGGCACAAGCTCGACAAGCTCACGGCCGAGCAGGAGCACTATCTAGCCTCCTGGCAAGAAGGCACGTAAGTAGGACAGACACTCCTGTCTGTCCTCTTGTCTTTCACTTAGGGCGCAATCAACTGCGCCCCATTTTCTTGTAAACTTATTTCAGCTTCTTCCGGGTCACGCACATGTGGGATCTCTGCACCAACGCGCTCGACACCGCCCGCCTCCGCGGCGCGACGTATGCCGACGTCCGCATGATGCATTTGCGCCAACGCGACCTAACGACCAAAAACGGCCAGATCGGAACCCTGGCGCAATCCGAATCCATCGGCATAGGTGTGCGCACACTGGCGAACGGCGCCTGGGGCTTCGCCTCCACCGATCGCCTAACCCGCGAAGGCGTTTCCGCCTGCGCCGCGCAAGCCGTCTCGATCGCTAAAGCATCCGCGCTCGCAAAACGAGGAGACGTGGTGATGGTGGCGGAAGACGCTTACGTCGACAGCTGGCAAAGCCCTTTTCGCAAAGATCCCTTCGAACTGCCCCTCGAAAACCAGCTAGCTCTGTTGCTCGCCGCCGATGCCGAAATGCGCCGCGTCAAAGGCGTCACTCTCACGGAAACCGGAATGCAATTTCGCAAAATTGATTCCTGGTTCGCCTCCAGCATCGGTTCGCGTATTCACCAAAGAAAAATGATCACCGGCTGCGGCATCGCCGCCACTTCCTTTCAAGGCGAAGAAATTCAGAAGCGCTCCTACCCGAACAGTTTTGGCGGCCAGCACGCACTGGAGGGTTACGAACTGGTCGAGTCGCTCGAACTCCTGAAACACGCAGCGCGCGTCGGCGAAGAAGCCGCCGCGCTGCATTCTGCGGCCCAATGTCCGGAGAAAACGGGAACGCTGATTCTTGGCGGAAGCCAGCTCGGCCTCCAAATTCACGAATCCGTCGGCCACCCCATCGAACTCGATCGCGTCCTGGGCCAGGAGGCGAATTTTGCTGGCACGAGCTTCCTCACGCTCGATCAGCTCAACAAGCTGCGCTACGGTTCGGACATCGTGAATGTCGTCGCCGACGCGCGCCTCGAACACGGCCCGGGCCTCGGCTCATTTGCTTACGACGACGAAGGAGTCCCTGCGCAGTGCACCGACATCATCAAAGACGGCCAATTCCGCGGCTATCTCTCGAATCGCGAAACCGCGCATCTCATCGGCTTGAAGCGCTCTTCCGGCACCATGCGCACAGAAAGCTGGAATCGTCTCCCGATCATTCGCATGACCAATATCAGCCTCAAGCCCGGCACTTGGGCCTTCGACGATTTGATTGCCGACACAGACGACGGAATCCTCATGGAAACGAATCGCTCGTGGTCCATCGACGACCGCCGCTACCAATTTCAGTTTTCCACTGAAATGGGATGGGAGATAAAGGGCGGCAAAAAAACGCGCATGCTCAAAAATCCCAGCTACAGCGGCATCACCACCGAGTTCTGGAATTCCTGCGACGCAATTTGTTCACGCGATCACTGGACGCTTTGGGGCACGCCAAACTGCGGTAAAGGCCAGCCCATGCAAACCATGGGCACTGGGCACGGCGCAGCGCCGTCGCGCTTCCGCAACGTCAAAATTGGGTCGGCTTTTTCAAATCAATGAGCACTCAGAACAAATCCAAATCCGCGAAGTCCTCAGCAGGGAAGAGCGCCGCGAGTTCCGCGCAATTGTTTCCCGAACAAGAATTGCGCCGCATCATCGACACCGTTCTCCGCCTCGCTCAATCCACCGGCGCCGATGAAACCGAAGTTCACGTCGACGAAACCGCCGACTCCCTCACGCGCTTCGCCAACAATGCCATCCACCAAAACGTCGCCGAGCGTGGCCTGAACGTTTCGATTCGCACCGTCGTGGACCGCCGCACCGCCCGCGCCACCACGAATCGCATCGACGAAGACTCCCTCCGCGCCACAATCGAAGCCTCCCTCTCCCTCTCCCACAGCCAGCCCAAAGATCCGCATCTGCTTCCCCTGCCCGGCAAACAGCGCTATCGCAAAGTGAATCGCTTCGCAAAAGACACCGCCGCCCTCACACCCGAAGAGCGCGCCCGCGCCGTCCGCCTCGCTTGCGATCTCGCCATCCAGAACGGCCAAGTCGCCGCAGGAATTTTCGCCAGCGGCCTGCAACAATCCGCCTTGGGCAATTCGCGCGGCCTTTTCGCCGCCTACCGCGAGACCCACGCCGAATTCTCCATCACCATGCAGGAAACTCCCGCCGCAAGCTGGGCCAAAGCCAACGCCGCCAGCGTCCGCGCGTTCGATCCGCAAAAGCTCGCCCAGCGCGCCAGCGAAAAAGCGCACCTGGGGGTCGACGCGCGCGAGCTCCCGCCCGGCCGCTACACCGTCATTCTCGAACCCGCCGCGGTACTCGATCTCGTCGGCTTCCTCTTCTACGATTTTGCCGCCACCGCCCTCCAGGACAAACGCTCCTGCCTCAACGACCGCATGGGCAAACCTCTCCTCGGCAAAAACATCTCCATCACCGATAACGTCTACCACGCCCTCCAACTAGGCTCGCCCTTCGATGGTGAAGGCATGCCTCGCCAGCGCGTGCTGCTAGTCGATCGCGGCGTGCCAAAAAATCTCGTCTATTCCCGCAGCACCGCAAAATCCGCCCACAGAAAACCCACCGGCCACGGCTTCGCTCTCCCCAACGAATACGGCGAAGCCCCCATGAATCTAGTATTCGCAGGCGGCGATTCCTCGCTAGAAAAAATGGTCGCCTCCACCGACCGCGGCCTTCTCGTTACCCGCCTTTGGTACATCCGCGAAGTCGATCCCTACGAAAAAGTCATGACCGGCATGACCCGCGACGGCCTTTTCTTGGTCGAAAACGGCAAAGTTACCGCCGCAGTCCGCAATTTTCGCTTCAATCAGTCCATCCTCGAGATGCTCCGCAATGTCGAGCAACTCGGCCCCGCCGTCCGCGCCACCGGCGAAGAAGCCTTCGAAATGGTCGTCCCCGCGATGAAGGTCCGCGACTTCCACTTTTCTGAAGTTACAAAGTTTTAATAATCCAAGGCTTAGAATCTCCTGCCCCACAAAACCGATTTGATAAATGCAAATTCTGCGTTGTACTTCCAGGCCCCACCAGCTTCATAAACAGGTATGTACCGACGGTGCGTGCCATCCCCGCATGATCGGCACCCAAACTGGGGCCATCCCGACCACGACGCCTGTGGCACTGGCTTCGTCGCGCGCCTCGCTGGTCCTGCCAGCCATGAGATTGTCAACATTGCACTTACAGCCCTCGAACGCCTCACCCACCGCGGCGGTGTTGACGCCGACGGCGCGAGCGGCGACGGTGCCGGCCTTCTCACCTCGCTCCCACACGAATTTTTCCGCGCACGCGCGCAAGAGCAGGGAATCGACCTCCCAGAAATCTTTGGTTTAGGTTTCGCATTTTTTCCAGAAGCATCAGCGGCTGACGCCAAAGCCGCCGTCGAAGCCGCCGCCGACACGGAACGCCTCCGCATCCTCGGCTGGCGCCGCGTCCCCACCAACACGAATTCTCTCGGCAGCAAAGCTCTCGAAACCATGCCCGAAATTTGGCAATTTTACGTCGCGCCTTTTCACGCAAGCCGCGGCGTCTCCCGCTTCGAGTGGAGACTCGCGCTCCTCCGCAAGCGCGCCGAATCGCTTCTACCGAGCCGCTGCTATCTCTGCTCGCTCTCTTCGCAAACTGTCGTCTACAAAGGCCTCCTCACGCCCTGGCAATTCCCGCAATTCTACGAAGATCTCCGCGACGCCACGTTCGCCACCACCTTCGCCATCTTCCACCAGCGCTATTCGACAAACACCCAACCCTCCTGGGACCTTGCGCAGCCTTTCCGTTACGTCGCGCACAACGGCGAAATCAACACCATCGTCTCCAATCGCCGCTGGCTCCGCGCCAAGCAGCGCGAACTCCGCGCCCGCCTCACCGTCGGCTCCTGGTTCACTCCGCTCGAAGAAAAAGTCAGCGACTCCGCCAGCTTCGATAACGCCTTCGAGCTGAAGCTTCTCGATGGTTTCGGCCCCGATGAAGCCATGCTCACCATGGTTCCTCCCGCGTTTGAAAACGACCCGCTCCTCTCGCGCGACATCCGCGCCGCTCTCACCTCTCTTTCGCAACAAAGCGAACCCTGGGACGGCCCCGCCGCCTTGATATTCTCCGACGGCCAATTCGTCGGCGCAAAACTCGACCGCAACGGCCTCCGCCCTCTTCGCTATACGCTCACACACGACGGCCTCTTGATCGCCGGCTCTGAAACCGGCCTGATCGATCTCGAAGAATCCCGCATTGCCGAACGCCAGCGTCTCGGCCCTGGCGAAATGATCCTCGCCAACCCCGCCACCGGCCTTTTCCTCCGTTGGCGCGAAATCCTGAAGCGTCTCGCGATGCATCAAGCGCGCAACGCCATGCCGCCCCCGCGCCACCTTGCGTTTTCCGCCGCGACACCATCCGCCACCACAAGTGAGCCCAAGCGTATCGCCGCCGCCGCCGGCTGGACCGAAGACCAATTCAAAACTCTTTTCTCTGCGCTCATCCACGGCAAAGAAGCCGACTGGAGCATGGGCGATGACGCCCCGCCCGCTTTTCTCTCGACTCTCCCGCGCACGCTCTGGGATTACTGCAAACAGCGTTTCGCGCAAGTCACGAATCCCCCGATCGATCCGCTCCGCGAGACTCACGTCATGTCTCTCGACGTGCACCTCAAAGATGGCGTCACGCTCCCCGGCCCTCTGCTCAACGCCGGACAGCTCGCCGAACTCTCCGAGTTCTTCGGCCCCGTTCATCGCATCGACATGACTTTCTCTTCCGCCCTGGGAGTCCCGGGTGCGCGCTGCAGTGTTGCTCAGCTATCTTCTACCCCTCTGAGTAGCAGCGGTCGCCCGGGCCTCCTCCTCCTTTCCGATCGCGGCATCAACGCGGAAAACGCCGTTCTTCCAGCGTTGCTGGCCACCACCGCCGTCTGGAAAGCGATGGTTCGCGAGGGCCTTTGGGACTTGCCGCTCATCGTCGAATCCGCGCAAGTCTTCGACACGCATCACGTGGCGCTCCTCATCGCAGCTGGCGCAAGCGCTGTCGTCCCGTATCTCGCCGACGAATTTGCGGAAGCGCTCGAACGAGGCGGCGCGGACCGCATGCGCATCGCCATCACCGCCGGCTTAAGAAAAGTTCTCGCCCGCATGGGTGTTTCTACACTCGCGAGCTATCGCAACAGCCATCTCTTCGAAATCGTTGGCCTCTCCGAGGATCTCTGCGCCGAATTCTTCGAAGACGCCGCCGACTACCCCGGCTCAAAAACGCTCGACGACCTTTTCGCCGATTACCTCCGCATGCACACCACGGCCTTCTCCAGCGAATCCGCCGAACTCGCCGACGCCGGCTTGTATCGCTTCCGAAAAGGCGCTGAGCTTCACGCCACATCTCCCGAAGTCGTTCGCCGCATGCACGCCCACGTCCGCGCTCCCGAAGCTGGCAAATTCGCCGCCTTCGAAGAATTAGCCGAGCATCAGGGCACGGTATTCCTCCGCGATTTACTGGAGACCGTTCCCGGCACGCCCGTTCCGGTCGAAGAAGTCGAAAGCATCAACACGATTCTTCGTCGCTTCAGCACGCAAGCGATGTCCCTCGGCTCGCTAAGCCCCGAAGCCCATCGCACTCTTGCCTTGGCGATGAATATGATCGGCGGACGCAGCAACACCGGCGAAGGCGGCGAGGACCCCAATACCTACCGCTTCGAGCCCGCCGCCGCCAACAAAATTAAACAAGTCGCCTCCGGCCGCTTCGGCGTCACCGCGGATTACCTCGTCCACGCCGAAGAACTCGAAATCAAAATGGCTCAGGGCTCCAAGCCCGGCGAAGGCGGCCAGCTCCCCGCGCGCAAAGTCACTGAATATATTGCGCGCATCCGCCACGCCACTCCCGGCACGCCGTTAATTTCGCCGCCCCCGCACCACGACATTTACAGCATTGAAGACCTCGCACAGCTCATCCACGATCTGCGTGCCGTCAACCCCAGCGCCCGCATCGGCGTGAAGCTTGTGAGTGGCGCAGGCGTCGGCATCATCGCCGCAGGCGTCGCCAAAGCAGGCGCCGACGTCATCACCATCAGCGGTCACAACGGCGGCACCGGCTCTTCGCCGCTCACTTCCATCAAGAACACGGGCCTGCCTTGGGAAATCGGCCTCCGCGAGACGCACGATACCCTCGTCCGCGCCGGTTTGCGCTCCCGCGTCGCTCTCCGCGTCGACGGCGGCTTGAAATTCTCGCGCGACATCATCGTCGCCGCCCTCTTTGGCGCCGACGAGTTCGGCTTCGGCACCGCCTCGCTCCTTGCCATCGGCTGCGTCATGGCCCGTCAATGCCATCTCAACACCTGCCCCGTCGGCATCGCCACACAGGACGAAAAACTCCGAACGCGCTTCAACGGCAAACCGGAAATGGTGGTCGCGTATTTTCGCTCTCTCGCCGAGGAAGTCCGCAATCGTCTCGCGCAGCTTGGCGCTCGATCTCTCAGCGATCTCACCGGCTGGTACGACCGCCTCAGCGCACGCTCTGGCATGGATCCCTTGCTGATCGTCCCCATGTCCGAGTCCGGCCGCGTCGCTCCCCATCAGTCGCCCGTGTTGCACGCCGCCGCCCGCGAGGACGCGCTACACTTCAGCGCCGCCTTCGAACTTCAAACAGAATCCGAGGCCATCCAAAATTCCGACCGCAGCGTTGGCGCAGGCATGAGCGGCGAACTCATGCGCCGCCGCCGTCCCGGTAGCCAGAGCCACCCGCTTACGCAAGAAATGACCAAGCATTTCCACGGCTGCGCCGGACAAAGCTTTGGCGCATTCCTGGCGGATGGAATCACGTTGACTCTCTCTGGCGAAGCCAACGACTATGTCGGCAAAGGTCTTTCCGGTGGCACCATCGCCATATCCGCCAGCTCCGCCGCCTCTCGCCGCGGCGACGTCCTTGCTGGAAACACAGTTCTCTACGGCGCCACCTCCGGCCAGCTCTTCGTAGCCGGCCGCGCCGGCGAACGCTTCGCCGTCCGCAACAGTGGTGCCCTTGCTGTCGTCGAGGGCGTCGGCCAGCACGGCTGCGAATACATGACCGGTGGCGTCGTCCTGGTCCTCGGCCCTCTCGGCCTCAATTTCGGCTCCGGCATGACCGGCGGCCTCTCCTACGTTCTCCGTGGCGAAGCCGACGAGGTCATCCACCGCGATTTCGTCGCCCTCTCGGAGATCGACGCCCAGGAAGAAGCCTGGCTGCGCACCATCCTGGAAGAACATCTCCGCTTGACATCCAGCCCGCGCGCCTCGCGCCTGCTTTCGCGCCGCGGCGTTCTGCCTTTCCTGCGCGTGCAGCCCGTTCATTTCCAGGGCACTCTGGAAGCCACTTGGGAGCCGCTGCTCGCCCGCCTGAAGCGCAGCGAAGTGATTTTCAGCCCGCCGCAAAGCGCGGCGTTTTCGCGGGCGACTTTGCCCGCTTGAAAGGAGCAAGAATCTGCGCTCACTTAGCGGAGGCATTCCGCTATAATCTTCGCCGAGCCGCCTGCCTATGGACTTCGACCAACTCGCCACTTTCGTTTATGTAGCCAAGCTGAAAAGTTTCTCGCGCGCCGGTCAAAAGGTTTTTCGCTCGCAATCCGCTGTCAGCGCGCAAATTCGCCAGCTCGAGCAAGCCTATCGCGCCCGCCTGCTCGACCGGTCCGCCAAGTCCGTCGAGCTCACTCCGGCAGGTGAAGTCCTGTTCGAATACGCCGAGCGCCTCCTCCGCCTACGCGACGAATCCATCCAGGTTGTCGCCGACCGCGGCGATGTCGTCCAAGGCCCGCTCGTTTTTGGCGCCAACGAAGCCACCTGCCTCTATCTTCTCCCGGACATTTTCGCGGAATTTCAGCGGCGCTATCCCCAGGTCCACATCAGCATCTACCGCAATTTCAGCCATAAGATTTTGCAGCGCGTGGAAGACGGCTCCGTCGACGTCGGCATCGTAACTCTTCCCATCAAGTCGCCCACTCTCAAAGTTCACCACATCTCCCGCGACCGCCTCCGCTTCATGGTCAGCAGCCGCAACCCTCTCGCGCACCGCTCCAAGATCACCCTCGAGGAAGTCGCCGGCCAGCCCCTGATTTTTCCGCGCACTGGCTTCACCCGTCAAGTCCTCGACAAACTCTTTCGCCCCTATCGCGCCCGCCTCCGCGTTGCTATGGAGCTTCCCAGCATCGGCATGATCAAGCGTTTCGTCGCCGCCGACGCCGGCGTCTCCTTCATCAGCGAAAGCTTCGCCCGCGATCAAGTCAAAGCCGGCGAAGTAAAACTCCTCAACGTCGAAGGCGTCGACCTCTGGCGCGAACTAGGCCTAGTCTACCGCCGCGACCGCAGCCTTCCCCGCGCCGCCCAAGCCCTTATCGCCGTAATCCGCGAACACAAAAAGTTCCCCGACACCACGACCACAGCTGCCGACTAACTCCCCACGAGATTTTTGGAGTGCGGCAGCTTGCTGCCGCTTTTCTTGCATCTCCACCCTGTACCGTCAAATTGTCGTCAGTTCGGCAGTGCCGCTCAGTACATCGAGGTTGCCACATCCTATGTACGCTTTGGACCACCTACACACGCGGCCGTCCGTCGTTATTCTAAAATTGAAGTTATGTTGAGTCTTGGCTTCCTCCTACTATCCCCGCTCAAGTTCTTCTTTGGGATGGTCGCTTTTTTCATCGTTTCCTTGACCATCATCTCTCGCCTGGAAAAGCGCACCGTCTCCCCCTACGGCGAACTGGAAGGCGCTCCGTGCTCCGACGATCCCACCGGCTATGCCGCTCGCTGGGTGGCGGACGCCCTTCAAGCCGGTTTTGTCCTCTTGGGTTGGGCGCATGACATTAGAGGCTCAGTCTACAAATGCAACTATGCCTTACTCGTCTCCGCTGACCGCACTACCTTCATGGTCATCAGTGTGGGCACGATTTTGAACCTCCCGATGTACGCCACTTGGCTACACACCCCCGCCATGGACGGCCGTTCCTTCAACACCACTGATAAACAGGCCGGCGTACAAATCGATCTCTCGCGCAACTGGACGAATCAGCTCGCCGTCGTTCCCAGCTTTCGCCAACTCCTGCAAAAACATCGCGAATGGCTCCAAACCCTCAACGTGCTTCCTCGTTCCTTCACACCTAACCGCGAGTTTGCAGAGTTCAGAGCTTTGCGCACCGAGCACTTTCGCTCCATGGAGCGCGCCGGCCTGATCCGTTTCACCGACGCAAGCGCCACCCAGTTCTATTACACCCTCCCCGGCGCCGCAAAGACCGCCACCTGGAGCTACTTCGTCGGCGTCATCCGCGGCCTCTCTCATGGATCCCTCCTCCGCAGCGCCTAAGCACGCCAGCTGGGAGCGCTGCCGCTCCGCCCTGCAGCGGGCTCTGTGCTCCAGCCCCAACCTCTACGTCCGTCAAAAGACAGTTCCGCCACCGAGGGGACATTCTAATCGAGGCGACAAACGGGAAGAGATTAGGCCTTTCCCGAGATGGCTCCAAATGAGTTGACGGGGAATAATAATATGTGTAAGATGAATTATAATAAGGAACCTCGGTTCCGGGTTCCTATATGGGAGCAACCATGCGCAGTCCGAGAGAATTAACAAGAGCCGAAATACTCGCCACTGCCAACCGTTTCCGCTGGTTCCGGAAAATGCCCAAGTGGACCGTCATCGTCGACAATCGCGAGCTCCCCGCCCGCCCCCTGGTCCTCGAAGCCGCCGGCGTCCCTCCCAACGATCCCACGAACTCCCATCAAGCGATAGCTATCCTCGAGAATTTGGGCTTCGAGACGCGTTATGCCGCCGAACCTAGAAAGCCAGATCAGCCTACGTCACCACAGGCGTCCACCGACGCTCCAAGAGACAATCGCTCCATCCTCGAGATAATCGCCGAAGCCACAAAAGATCTTACCGAAGAGGATTGGAAAGGATTTCCAGCCGATTTGTCAAAGAATGTCGACCACTATCTGTACGGGACAAAAAAGGTAGAGGAATGAGGGCTGTATTTGCGGACACCAGTTACTGGCTCGCCCTCCTAAACACAAGCGACACACTGCATCACAAAGCTGTCGTTCTGTCACGCCAGCTTTCTGCCGTACCGTTAGTGACCAGCGAAATGGTCTTCGTCGAGCTCTTGAATAGCTTAAGCAGCGGCAACCCGAGGGAGCGCCGGGCCGTCGTCAGTGCGGTCCAAGGTTTTCGCGAGAGCGATTCCGTAATCGTGGTTCCACAGACGCCGGAACAATTCGCAATGGCGTTTGATCGCTACAAACAAAGCGCGGACAAAAACTGGAGCCTCACCGACTGCGCCAGCTTCCAGATCATGGAAACCGAGCGCATCCACGCCGCCTTGACGCACGATCACCATTTTATCCAGGCTGGCTTCGAAGCCCTCCTTCGCTAATCCACCTGCTCGAAATCGCGCAGGGAAATCAGGTTATCGGTCACACGGCGTCGCTTGCTTGCGGAAGTGGTGGCCACGCGCCGCTCCGGAAGGCGTGCTTGCGTTCCGCCCGGCCCGCAAAAAACGCGGCCCCCGAGCTGCACTCAGCACCCCTTCCGGAACCACCATCTGATCCCCAGAAGGGGACATTTTAATAGAGGCAAGAAAGGGGACATTTTAAAAGAGGTTTGACACGCGCCAAAAATCACCCTTGCTTTTTTTCCGTTTTGTGCTATACTTAGTTCTGTAAGATTCTACGTATTTCCAGCGCGGCAGACACTTTGCCGCCTTTTTTATTTTGCGACGACCTTGCCGCTATTCAGTTAAGTCCTTTAGAATGAATGGATCGAGAAACGCCGCGTTTTACCGTGTTTTACCGGTTTTTCTGGCCCAGCAAACCCTTTAGAATGAACACTTCCAGGAAACGTCCGCAAGTGTTCATTTTAAACGACTTACGCAAAATGTTAAGTCCTTTAGAATCCGCACTTACGAAAAAAGGGGGAGGGGGGAACCAGGGTTGAGCAGCGACAATCCTACGACCCGCCAATGGGTTCGCGCTACTCACTACCCCCTATTCACTACTCACTTTTCTTAATGAACGTTGAAATCCAAGCTGGCAATCGATCTCGAGATCACATTTTCTTGAATCTGAATGAGGTCGTTATCGGCGTAAGTCATCCCGAGCACCGTAAACACGTCGGTCCCTCGAGAAATCACCACCAGCGTTCCGGACCAATCGTGCCCGTCCGCCATCCCGCGGTAGTGATACTCGACAGCCGGCAATCCGCCGACCACCGTTTTCCGCTGCGAAATTCTCCGGTAGTTCTCGTAGATTTCGCTTAACCGTTTTTCGATGGTAGCTGCCGCTGGATCCAGCGCCACTTTCGTCTGTTCTTGCCCGATCACCAGCAGCGTCGACTGGTTGCTCGTGCCCAAAGCCACGATCGCGTCCGGCAGCGCCTTCCGCGCCTCTTCGTTCAACTCCCAGCTCGGCGCCTTGTACATCTTGAAGCCGTGTGTGTAGTTCGTATAGACATTGCCCTGAATATCTTCGCGGATCGCTGGAGGTTCCGGCTCTTTTGGCGCCGTAGGCTGCGCGGCGGATGCCGCGAGTGATGAAGCCGGTGCTGCTCCGGGTGTCGTGAGCGCAGGGGCTACCGCATTCGTCTTTGTGGCCGCCGGGACTTCCGGTTTTACCTCGGTGTTGGTAAATTTGGGCACTGTCTTTTCGTGCTTCATCGACGCGCCAGGTTCGGCAGATTTCGCGCTCGCGTTGGTCGCCGCCGCCGTTCTTTCTGCTGACGACGCTACGGCTGGCTCTGCTTTTGGCTCCGCGCTCGTAGCCGGATCTTTCTTCGCTGCTGGCGTTTTATCAGTTTTCGGCGTCGCACTGGCCGGTGTGGACGGAACAATCGACTCGATCTTGTCTTTCTCCACGAGCACATATCCATAGTCCGTTTTGACTTTGAACATGTTGTCTTCGTAAGCCACGATCACGCCATACAGCTTCTTGCCGTCTTTCAAGCGAATTTCATCCGCCCGCGCCGCACCGACCGTGGCGCACAAAGCCACAACCAAAGCCGCAGCGCAAAGGCAGCCGCGCCTTTTTGAGACGGCCAAAACCGGGGCGTAAAGTGAGCCTGGCTTTTTCGGTTCGGCCAATGCTGCAACGTACAGGGGGCCGCGCATTTTGGGGACAGCCATATTTTCAGTATGAGGTCGCCGCCAGACCCTCGCAACCTTCACGAGCGCGGTGGTGTCCGCCGTGTTACCTCTGCCAGCAGCGCCCCAATCCGCCGCGCCAGCCGCTCCACTTGTTCAATGGACTCGCTCAGCCGCGCCCGCAGCGGCTCCGGCAAGTTCGCGTGCGTCTGCTGCATCGCCAGCGCCTCCGCAATCAGGCGCAGCTCTTTCCGATGCCGCGGATTCAGCCGTTCCCAAAGCCGCCGCTTCGCGCTCCGGTTTCGCCCCAACCACTCCTCGCCCGTCCCCGCAGGCCGCCCCGCCTCCGGCTCCGTCGAGGTGGTCGCTGCAGCATTTGGTTTTCTTATCCGAAATAACACGCTTTGCCGCTCCTCACCGTTGTATCTGGAGTTTTGCCAGAATCATGGATCACGAAGTGTTTTGCATTCCTCTGCGCGCCGGTGCCCTGAAAAATGTAGCGCAAGGCCCAGCCCTGTGTCTTTTTCACGGATCACGGATCACGGATCACGGGTCACGGATCACGAAACACGGGTCTCCCGTCACCAGTCACGAGTCGCCAGTCACTTCTTCAACGCCTCCATTTTCTCCCCATTGATCTGCCCGCCCATTTCCACGCGCCCCGTCACGCGCATCGCCCGCGTCTCAAACACCAGCCCGCCATAACGGTCATAAGCATCCGGAAAAAGCACCACCTCATACAGCCCGCGCTGATCCTCCAGAGTCACAAACATCATGTTCCGGTAATTCTTCGTCCCCACATGCCGGTACGTCACCACCCACCCGCACAACGTCACCCGCTTTCCGCGCAACCCATCCAATGCGTCGCTCCACACCTCGCCATTCCGCGGCAAAAAATCCAGCGGATGCCCGCTCACGCACACTTCCAGAATCTCCCGCTCATACCGAAGCCTCTGCTCCTGCGTGTACTCCGCCGCCGGCATCCCCGCCAGCGCCGCCCCGATCGCATCGCCGCCGCCCGCATTAGCAAACAATGTCTCCGGACCTCCGATTGGCACAGCCAATCTTGGCTGTGTGCCTTTACTTCCTGTTTGCAAAAAATTCCAGCGCCACAACATCTCCGGCCGCGAAATTCCGCGCGGTTCACCATTTCCTTGACCACTCGCCGCATCACCCACCTCATCAAACGCGCCGCACTTAATCAGCGCCTCGATCTCATCCCGCTCCACTGGCTTATCACGGTTCCATCGGGGCACGCGCCGCAGAAAATCCTCCAGCGATCGAAACGCTCCGCCCTCTTCGTCCCGTGCCCGCACAATCGCCACAATCGTCTCCACGCGCAGCCCCTTCACCTGCATCAACCCGATGCGCAGCGCGCGCTTTCCATCCGAAAGCAAAAGTGGGACAGACATTCCTGTCTGCCGGTTCTTCGCTGCCATGTGCTTCGCTTCCGCCGTATATTCCATGCGCGAATGATTCACCGAAGGCAGCCGCACCTCGATCCCCCAGCGCTTCGCTTCTTCCACATACGCCGACACGTGATAAAACCCCGCGCCCGCGCTGCACATCGCCGCCAAAAACTCCGCCGGATGATGCGTCTTCAAATACGCCATGCGGTACGAAATATCCGCGTACGTCGCTGCGTGTGCCTTGCAGAAACCGAAGCCCGCGAATTTTTCCACCATCATCCACGTCTCTTCGCGTTGTTGCGCGGTCAACCCCATCATTCCAGTGGCCAGCAGGAACTTTGCGCGTAATCGTTCGAGGTCACGCCGGCCGGAGAATTTCGCGGAGGATCGCCGCATGATGTCGGCTTCGGCCAGCGACATCTCTCCGGCCACCTGCGCGATCTGCATCACCTGTTCCTGGAAAATACACACGCCAAGCGTGTCGCCGAGAATGCTCTCGAGTGCTCGATGTGGATATTCTATTTTTTCTTCGCCGCGCAGCCGCTTTATAAACAACTCTTTCGATCCATACTCCGACGCTCCCGGCCGGATCAGCGCCAAAGCCTGCGCCATCTCCTCGAGTGTCCGCGCCTTCATCATGCGCAGCAGCCCGCGCATGGCCGGCGATTCGATCTGAAACACGCCCATCGTTCTACCCGCGGCAATCACGTCGCATGTCGCCGGATCATTTTCCGGTATCGCGTCAAAATCAATCTCGCGCGGCTTCGGACACGGCGTCACTCCATCCGGCGCAACATTCGCCGTGGTAGCACAGCCACCACTTATGCTTGCCCAGAGCCTCGAAGGGGCTGTGCTCTTGTCTTTCTTCTCCTCTACCTCCTTTACTTCCTTTACCTCCTCTACTTCTTTCTCGATGTTGTCCAGCGCCAGCGACATCGTCGTGAACCCGCGCTGCCCCAGCAAATCCATCTTGATCAGCCCCAGCGCTTCGATCGCGTTCATGTCGTACTGGGTAACGACAATTCCTTTCGTTGCGCGCTCCAGCGGCGTCAGCCAGGTCAGCGGCCGCGCGGAAATCACCGTCCCACATGGATGAATTCCCATGTGCCGCGGCGCATCGTCGAGCCGCAAAGCCACTTGCAGAATTGTTTTCCACGGCTCGTCGTCCACCGGCAAGTTGCGGCATTCCGGCAAATCACGAATCGCCTGCAAAATCTCGCGCACCGGCCGGTGCGGCAGCCGCTTCGTAAAATGGTTCACTTCGCCCGGCGGCACGCCAAACACTTTCGCGATTTCGCGCACCGCCAGCCGCGCGTGCATGGTCACAAAACTTCCAATCATCGCCACGTGCTCTTCGCCCCAGCGCTGGTACACGTAGTCCAGCAGTTCATCGCGCCGCGCGCCGCAAATGTCGATATCGATGTCGGGACAATCGCCGCGCTGCTCGTTCAAAAATCTTTCGAAATACAATCCCCAGCGCAGCGGGCACACGCACGAAATCCCCAGGCAATACGTCACCATCGAACTCGCCGCCGAGCCGCGCGCCAGTGCAGGAATCCCGCGCCGCTTGGCCTCTTCCACGATCTCCCACACCAGTAAAAAATATGGTGCGAGATGCAACTTTTCGATCACGCCGAGTTCGTGCGTCAGCCGGGAGAGCACTTCAGGCCGCAGCGGACGGTAGCGTTTCTGCGCACCTGCAAAACACAGCTTCCACAAATACGAAAACGCGGACTCGCCTTCCGGCACCGGGAATTCCGGGAAGATCGTCTTGTGCAGCGTGAGTTCGAGATTGCATCGCTCAGCAATATCCAGCGTCGCGCGCAGCAGTTCTGGATGATCTGGGAAAAGGTTTTGCATTTGCGCCGCCGGCTTGAACCACGCTTCGCCGGTGGTGATGTCCGGCGCCGCAACTGTCGTTAGCAACCCGCCGGTGCGCACCGCATTCACCGCGCGGTGATGCAAATGCTCGTCCGGCCGCAAAAAATAAACGTTGTTCGTTGCGACGAGCGGGATGCCGAGTTCGCGGCCGATGCGTTCCGCTTCGCGCAGCGTGCGGCCGTCGCCGGGAGACAAATGCTGCACCTCGATCCACAGCCTGTCGCCGAAAATGTCCTTGAGCAGCGCGAAGTGATTAGTGGTTGGTGACGGGTGACTCGTGACGGGTGACTCGTGACGGGTGTCTGCCCTGTGCATTTGCGCTGGCAATGGACACAACGCGATTACGCCTCTCGAATGCTTCGCCAATTCTTCCAACGTCACCGGCCCCTCGTCATTCTCTACGGGTCGCCCGTCGTCCTCACCGGAGGCTTTGCTCTTTGCCAATTCGGTCGTTCCCAAGTGGCGCAGCGTCACCAACTGGCACAAGTTGCTGTATCCCTCCATATCCGCCGCCAACAGCACCATCGGCAGGCTCTGCAAATGTTGATTTTCATTTTTAGAATTTCGATCTTCGAAATACGAAACTCGAAATTCGACGTCAATCACCACTCCCACAATCGGTTTCACGCCCGCCGCTTTCGCTGCCTGATAGAACGGCACCGCCGCATACAGTCCATTCGTATCCGTCAGCGCCACAGCAGGCATTTTCTGCGCGGCCGCCGCCGCAATGATCTCTTCCGGTGGCGCCACGCCCCGCAAAAACGAATAATGGCTGTGACAATGGAGGTGGACAAACACGTGATTGGTGACTCGTGACTGGTGACTCGTGAAACCTATGTCGCGAAAGTGGTTTTCCACGAATCACGAAACAGGAGTTACGAGTTCGCCGTACGAGGACGCGCCCCTTGTACTCAAAAATCAGGGTAGGGAACAGGGAGGAAACTCAGCAAAGCAACATTTGGGTGATTCTTTGTAGGGGCGCAGCATGCTGCGCCCCTACAAGGAACTTCATCACTTCATCTCGATAAACACGGAGTGGAGAGCACCAGGCCGCCGGGCTTGGTGGCGTAATGCTCGCGGAGTTCGAGGCCGTTGCCGTAGAAGACGGCGTTCCAGCCGTAGCGGACGCGGACGGAATCGAGGCCGCGGTTCAAATACCAGCGGCGGTTGGCGTCGGTGTCGAAGAGTTCATGTTGGCGACGGTCGGCTTCGAGATTGGTTACGTTTACGCCGATCAGACGCACGGCGACGCGGCGCGTGAATAGTTTTGCAAAAAGGTCTTTGGCTTCCGCGAGAAGTTCGCGTTCGTCATTGGACGGACGCGTCAAGCGCACTGATTGGTGGGCGGAAAAGTGGTCAACGTAGCGGATGCGCACGCCGATCGTGCGTGCTTGCCGGCCGTATTCGCGCAGCGTCGAGCCGATGCGCTCGCTCAAATATTCGATGAGGCCGCCCAGAAATTCCGTGTCGATTGTGCCGCCTTCGATCGTGGTTTCGCGCGAGACGGACTTTGGAGTGGACGGCAGCATCACTTCGCGGCCATCGAGCCCGCGGGCGCGCTCCCAGATTTGTCCGCCAATCACTTCGCCAAACGCCGCCTCCAGAGCGGCTCGCGGCACATGGCGCAACTCTCCGATTGTGGCGATGCCGCGCTCCGCCAGCATGCCGGCATGGACATGGCCAATTCCGTGGAGCTTCTCGACTGGCAGCGGCGTCAAAAAATCTTCTTCCGTTCCCGGCGCAATCATGCGGAAGCCGCGTGGGCGCTCGAGGCGCGACGCGATGGAGGCCACCACTTTCGTGCGCGCCGCGCCCACGCTCACGCTCAGTCCCGTTTGCTCGAGTACATCCGTCTGCACGCGCCGCAACGCTGCCTCGTAATCCGGATACAGCCGCTCTGTCCCCGCAAAATCCAGATAGAAATCGTCCAGCGCCGCCGTCTCGACCGCGGGCGTGTACGTCTCGAGAATGCGCCGCACGCGCTCCGCAAAATCCGCGTAGTGTTCGTACTGCCCGGGCACGACCAACGCCTTCGGGCAAATGCGCAGCGCCTCGCGAAACGTCATCGCCGTCTTCACGCCGCACGCTTTCGCTTCGTAGCTCGCCGAGGCCACCACGCCGCGCCCGACCAGCACGGGTTTGCCGCGCAGCTTCGGGTTGAGCACCTGCTCGACTGACGCAAAGAACGCGTCCACATCCACGTGCACAATGTTCGGAATCGTCTTGGAGCGCGGCGCGTCGGCTCCGCGGCCTTTTCCTTCACGCGCATCTTCGTGAAATGAGTTGAACGGCATCGCCACTGCGGGGAATACGTTTTCGATACAGACGTCCATGACGGCTCCTAATAACGGTGACCGCACAGCGGTCAGCTTAACTGTGACGGCACAGCCGTCAGCTTAGGGAAGCGGAATGATCTACACTGTCATCCGAGCGATGCTGACCGGAGCGCGTACTTTGCGTTCGGAAGTTTTTCGGGAGTCGAGGGATCGCTCTTTAGAAGTGACCCCTCACCCCGCTTAGGGCTCGGAATTTTCAACGGGCGGCGCCCAGTTCGTGAGAGCCAAAAATGGCAATGGAGCCGAACGCCGCCCGTTTCCCGTTTCCTCTACCGCCCCGCACTATAGGCGAATAAAAAGCGAAAGTCAAGAACTTCTTCGTCGTAGCACACGCACTCTTGCCTGTGCTCTTTTTTTGTCTCCTCCATTCGGCATGAATCAAACCTCGACAACCCGCACAGGCAAGAGTGCCTTTGCTACTTGCTCTCTGCTACTTGCTCTTGACAGTTGCCGCAAGCAGAGATACATCTCTCTTCCCATGAGCACTCCTTTTGTTCTATTTCTCGCGTTTGCTATCGGCATGGTGTCTGGAATGCGTTCTTTGACGGGGCCGGCGGTCGCGGCTTGGGCGGCGCGTCGGAATTGGTTGAACTTGGCTGGCTCACGATTGGCGTTCATGGGATCCACTGCCGCTGTCGCTATCTTCACCGTGCTCGCTATCCTCGAGCTCATCACGGACAAACTACCCGCAACGCCCAGCCGTACCAAGCCGGTTGGCCTGATTGCCCGCTTCGTTTGCGGCGCGCTTTCCGGCGCTTGCGTTGGAGTATCGGCCGGGCAGACTCCCACCTTTGGCGCTGTCCTCGGCGCTGCCGGCGGCATCGCAGGAGCTTTCGCGGGCTATCAATGGCGTACCGGTCTGGTGAGGGCGCTCAAGGTGCCCGACTTTGTCATCGCTCTTGTTGAGGACGCCATTGCCATCGCGGCAGGCCTCTTCATCGTTACTCGACACTAACCCGAGGCCATCCGAAAAATCCCGCATGCAGCGCCGGCGCTCGGCGTTTTATCATCTCTAATGAGCCCGAATTATAGCTACCCTTTGTGCATCGAATTCTCGGCAGGCGCAGAGTCTCAACAGCCGGAGGACCATCCATGAGCGGACCCGACCACTATCAGGCCATCGTCATCGGCTCCGGGCAAGGAGGGACGCCGCTTTGCCAGGCATTGGCGAATGCGGGCCTGCGCACTGCTCTTGTCGAACGCGCGCACGTCGGCGGCACTTGCGTCAACGAAGGCTGCACTCCCACCAAAACGATGGTCGCGAGCGGCCGCGTGGCTTACCTCGCGCGCCGTGGTGCGGATTACGGCGTGCAGACCGGCAATATAACGATTGACATGAGCCGCGTCCGCCAGCGCAAGCGTGACATCGTCAATACCTTTCGCAACGGCAACCAGTCGCGCATGGAAAAAACTCCCAATCTCGATCTTCTCTTTGGGGAAGCCAGCTTCACCGGTCCGCGCTCGATTCAAGTCCGCCTCAAGGATGATTCCAAGCGCACTCTAACTGCCGATCAATTTTTCATCAATGCGGGTTGCCGCGCGTCCGTGCCTTCGCTTGAAGGGATGCAAAGCGTACCGTATCTCGACAGCACTTCCATCATGGAGCTTGATGCTGTTCCCGAACATCTTCTGGTGATCGGCGGCGGCTACATCGGGCTCGAATTTGGCCAGCTCTTCCGCCGCTTTGGCAGCCGCGTGACTATCGTGCAACATGGTCCGCAGTTGCTACGCGGCGAAGACGCCGACGTTGCCGCCGAAGTTCTAACCATCATGCAGCAAGATGGCATCGACGTTCTGTTGAACACCAAAGTTCAGCGCATCGCCAAGGAGGGCCCGCAAATCAAACTTGCCGTCGCTTCAGCCGGCGAAAGCGAAAGCCGAACCATCAGCGGCTCTCACGTGCTCGCCGCCACCGGCCGCGTGCCCAACTCAGACGTGCTCAACATCTCCGCCGCAGGCATCGCCGCGGACAAACGCGGGTTTATTCAGGTCAATGCGAAGCTCGAAACAAACGTGGCTGGAATTTACGCGCTTGGCGACATCAAGGGCGGGCCTGCGTTCACACACATTTCTTACGATGACTTCCGCATCATCCGCACAAATCTTATCGAAAAGGGAAGCGCCAGCATCGAAGGCCGCCTCGTTCCATACACGGTCTTTATCGATCCCCAGCTAGGCCGCGTGGGCCTGTCCGAAGAGGAGGCGCGCGCGCAAAATCGCAAGATACGCGTCGCCAAAATGCCTATGTCGCGCGTCGCTCGCGCGCTGGAAGTCGACGAAACGCGCGGCTTCATGAAGGTCATCATCGATGCCGGCACAAAGCAAATCCTGGGCGCAACTGTTCTCGGTCTCGAAGGCGGCGAAGTGATGTCCATGATTGAGTTAGCCATGATAGGAAAGCTGCCTTATACCGTTCTTTACAACGCGGTTTTCGCTCACCCCAATCTTTCCGAAGCCCTCAACAATCTTTTTATTGAATCCAACTTTGTTTCCTAACGTTATGCGGAGCCAGCGCGACACGTTTCTAGCGAGCGTCGCGTTCTAATTCCTTGCGGTTCCACTTCGCAAGGTCCGCTCCCGCGTCATACGTGCTTTGCAAAAATGCCAGCAACGCCGCGCTTGGCGAAGCAGCTTGGCGTACATCGTCGTACATCAAGATAAATTCCTTTAGCTGAGGGTGATAGAACGCCTCGGCGGGGCGCACAGAATGTTGCGCAAACCCGGCCGGCTCCGGCGCGGCATAGGCGTAGAACGCGGCTCCCTTGATATCGCCGCCTCCCGGCCAAAATCCCGCGCTGATCACTTCGTGCGAGTACGCTTCCCGAGTGATCGAGTCTGCCCCTACCCGTTCCGGTGCACGCCGCCCGGAGAAGCGCGTCGCCGCCAGATCGAAGCTGCCCCAGAAAAAATGCACCGGACTCGCCTTTCCGATGAACCCGGCGCGAAACTCTTTGAAGACCACCTCGCAGCAAACGAGAATCCGCCAGAAGCGATTCGCGTATTCGGGGTCGTACGCAGCGTGCTTCGTATCTTGGTCGAATGGAATCGGGTCGGGAATCTCGACCGGCATTTTCCAGATATTCACGGCAATCCCAAGCGAAGCCAATGCTCCCATGAACTCGCGGTAAAAATCGGCCACTGACCGCGGCGCCAGGGCCATCGTAAGAATCGCATCGTTGCTGGTTCGAATCACGAGTTGGTGATGGACGAAATCAAACTGAATTTCGAAATTTCCGCCCGCGTAGGGGACGGCCGACGTAGTCAGCCCCAAGGCATTTACGTAGAGTGGCACGCCCCACCAATGATTGATATTCGGGGTCAGCGCCAGCCGCACTTTGCCCACAATTTGCGTCCACATGTGGAGCGTCGCGTAGGTGTCTTTCCAGGCTGCAAGAGGAAGTTCGGGCCAGGGGGCCTGCTCGGTATGGGCACTACTTGCGTTCATAGTTCCTCCTCAGAGACCAAACCAATGCACCGCCATCCGGCAAAATTCGGGGCCTTCCGTCAATGGAGATTATATGCCTCGAATCGCGCGTGGAGATTGAGCTTAGGAAAACCCTCTCCGGGGCAGCACAGGAGTGCCTGTGCTACGTCTTGTGGCAGGTCACACCGCCAAGCGGGTATCTCCAGTGAATTGCTTTGCATTGCGTGAAATACCAGCCTAAACTCTCCTCATATCCCTCGGGCTCCGCAGTCATTATGAGAGCCAAGCACACGCCGGGATCCGCCAAGATTCACCCAGAGCGCTGGAGTGATTTCTACAGTGCTGCGTTTCGCGAAAGCGGCGATAACACTATTCGACAACTCAAGGCCTCGGTTGCGATAACCGTCTGCATTTGCCGTCTATTGGAGATTTCCCAGGAACCGTCTTCAGAACGCGAACAAATCTCCATTGCACTCGACGACCTGAAAATATTGGGGAGTCTATGCAGAAAATACGGCGGAATCGGCTGACAAGCAAAAGCATGGAAAGCCGGATTTCCGATTGATGCTAACGTTGGTGCTTACTCGTGCAGCACAACGCTCAACAGAGAAGTGTTGATCTGCAGACCGCCGTTGTACTTGATGAAGCCCAATTTCCTGAACTTGTTCATGAAGAAATTGACCCGTGAGCGCGTCGTGCCGACCATCTCCGCCAGCGTTTCTTGCGATACTTTGGGGAGTAGTCCGTGGGGTTGGTCTTCTTTGCCATAACGCGCAAGCAATAGAAGAGCGCGCGCGAGCCGCTTCTCGCTCGAGTTGAACAGCTGATCGATCAGGTCCTCTTCGATTCGAATATTCCGCGCCAGCATGAAACGGATGAACCGGTCGGAGAGGTCATGCTCCTCGTGGAGCAGCTTCAACATCTCGCTTTTCTCGATCACAAGCACAGTGCTCGGCGTGATCGAGGTGGCCGTCCCTATGCGAACGGACTGACCAGCCAAACAGCCTTCTCCAAAGAAGTCACCCGGTTCCAGAATAGCCACGACCGCCTCTTTGCCGACCTCATTGACGACGGTTAGCTTTATACCGCCGCTTTGTAAATACATGACACTCGCAGCGGCAGCACCTTGCGCGTAAACGAGCTCTGCCCGCTTAAACTCCTTAACTTTTCTCGCCACACCGGCGGAATCGAGAAAAGCTTGGGCGTCGAAAACGAACTTCGCCCTCAGTTTTGGATTGGATTTGCTCTTCCGGGAAGTTGTGGATGCCGGCATAGAGACACTACCTAAGCACATATAGCGCAATTATAGCGTGCTAGTCAAGAAGTTTTGCTGGATTGCCAGCGGTCGGGCTTGACCGCGCTGCTTCGCCGATTGTGTCGCAAATGCGTCGTCGCTAATTTTTCGAGAGCTCGCCCTTGAAACGGCTTTCCACATCTTCTCGGCTCAGCGGGTTTCTTGCATTAGCCAAGACGATCGAATAGACCACTTCATTGCCTGCAATCTGCGCGGTTATAAACGCCCCGTCTCGCGGCAGTTCCTGGTAGATGAACTTCACTTTTCTTCCGTCCGAAAGTGTTTTGATCCATTCTTCGTCAGGCATTGTCGCAGCTCCTCATGCGGGGCCCGGGGTGTGGCGTAAGCTTGCGGTCCGCCAGCTAGTTTTCCTTTCTAGATTTCGCGATGGACGTTTTGGACTCGGCGGCGACCGTAACCTCAACGTGAGCACCCTTTTTGAGCTTCACTTGATCGCCGTGCTCATCAGTTAACGAATTCTCGACACGGAGGTCTCGATGGCGGCGGGGGCCTCCGTCCACAGCAATCTGTGCCCTTTCCAGCTGTCTCACGTGTCGCGACGGGATGATTTTGTCGACGATTCCCGGCATTGAGGTGCTCGGCCGCTCTGCAACGCGGCCCGTATCCAGTTTCCGCTCCATTATTCTCGCGGACTTAGCCATACGCGGCTCCGCCATTTCCTTCCTGACGCTGGCACGTGTCGCATCGCCAGCTTCCTTGTCGGCTTTCTTGAATTTCTTAGGTAGCATGTACCCATCCTCACATCCCGATGGAAGCCATACAGCCCCATTTCGCACACTTGCGGAGTTTCCAGGAGATTTCTTTCGATCAGCCGAAGCGACGTTTCCGCGAGCGCCTCTCGAAGGAATAGAGGCCCACGGCGCTGGAAAGTCTCTGTCCCTGGCTCGCGTAGGAATATCCCAGGCTTAGATCCATCGTTCTGCCGGCGGCAGGCGCCACCGGCGCTTGCGCGGAAGCATGAGCAGCGCACAGCAGGTAACACGACAATGAGACACAGACGGTTCTCAGACTCATGGAAGAAAGCACCGGGGTTCACTGCGGTTGGAAGGGGATGCGCAAAGTCTTGCGCAAACATTGCCGAGAGACTTCGTAAACCGACCCAGAGCCAAGTTAAGGAGAACGGCGAGACGAGGGATACCGCCCGGCCCAGCCCTGCTTTCCGGCTAATATCGATCTGTCTCGCCGTACAGGGCGGTACTCTATGGGTTCATAAACGTACTCGCTGTTCAATTTTATACAGTCCAGCGGAATTTTCCGTTGTTACCATGCGGACCTCTTATCGAGCGGCCCGCCCATCGATTGGGGAAGATCGGTGTCTCGTGCGCGGCCGCAGCTGGGCGGATGGGAAAGGTTTCATAAAACCCACATGGCAGGAGGCCGCACCCGTTGCGGCCGTTTTCTACGAAGCCTCGGAAAGAAAGGAAACGAAATGGCCGGCGCCAATCAGGTATTGGTAATCTCTCCAGAAAAAGAACATCATGAAAAAATAACCTCAGCGATGAATAAATGCGGGCTGACCTCCATCTGCTGCATGAAATTCGACGAAGCGCGAATCTTCATGGACAAAGAGAAGTTCGGCGTGGTTTTCTGCCATGAAACTCTGCCCGATGGCGATTTCCGTGGAGTCGTCTCGGCAGCGAGACCCATACCAGTCGTCGTTCTCTCGCGTTTCGCCGAATGGGATCATTACCTCGACGCGCTTCGCGCCGGAGCGTTCGATTACATCGCCTGCCCGCCTGATTCCGCTGAAACAGAACGCATCCTGTGGTCCGCCATTGGCAACTCGCGCGAAGTCGCAGCCCGCGTGGTGCATTAGGCCACCGTATTCGCTTTAGTGCTCTGTCGGAATTCACCGCTCTGTCCTGACGCACACCTTTGTAGAACTGTGCCTATTCGCACAGACGCGCAACTCTTAATGCGTTAGTCTATTTATGGATTTTGATTCTCCGGTGACTTCAGTCCAGCTGCACCCGAGTCAAAAAAGGAAATCATGACTAAATCCCGAATCGGAGCGCTCTTGATTGTGCTCGCGGCTTCCCCCGCGCTCTTTGCTCAAAATAAGGGATCGGACAAACCTCAGAACGAACCGATCGTCCTGGACGCGCGTCAGATCGTGGGTCAATCGCTTGTGGCGGCTGAGCGCAGTTGGCAGGCGCGAAACGACTACGTCTACATCGAGCGTGATGAAGACCGGCGCTTGGACTCGCTGGGGCAAGTACAATCGGAGAATATCGACGTTACCCGGATGACTCTCGTCAATGGCATTCGCTTTGAGCAGCTGATGGAACACAACGGGCAGATTCCATCGGCCGAGTCGCAGAAAAAACTAGACCAGGATTTCGAGAAGCTGAAGCACGAAACGCCGGAGGAGCAGGCTACCCGGCTTCGCAAGGACCAGGAAAACAGATCTTTTCTCCACGACCTGCTCGAAGCCTTCGACTTCCGCCTGATCGGCGATGAGATCGTGACCGGGAGGCCAACCTACGTCCTGGAGGCCACGCCGCATCCGGGTTATCACTCAACCGGCAAGTACGGCAAGCTTTTCTCCAGAGTGCAGGGCAAGCTTTGGGTCGACAAGCAGGATTTCGGCTGGGTCAAAGTGGACGGCGAGGTAACGCAGGCGTTCTCGATGGGATTGTTCGTGGCTCGCGTGCAGCGCGGCTCGCATATCATCCTGGAGCAGACCAGTCTCGGTGACGCTGTTTGGGTGCCAAAACGCCTCGAAGTGCGAGCAAGCGCCAAAATCCTTTTCCTAAAGAGCCTCGAACTCGACCGGATCCTTACTTATTCGGACTATCATGCAGCGGCGGATGGCCCATACTCTGTGAAAAAGTAGCGGCCTTCCCGGAAGTTACCTGGCACGGCATCGGACCCACAGAAGGCCCCGGTCGTTTGCGTAACAAAGGAAGACTTTCTGTTCAACCCGGCGGCGGGCCTCGCCGGTGCCTTTGCCGCGAAGGGGTTGGCCGAAGCCAATGCGCATCTGCGTCATTTTCACGACAAAGCGCACGGGTTCGAACTCGAGCCAGCGCAAACGGGAATGGCTATCGCCCGCGCCGATTCGCTTTCTTCGCCGCCTTCCGCTGCGCCTTCGCGTATTTCTTCATCGCTTTTCTCTGTTTCTTGGAAGCCTTCTTCAACCTTTTGTTCTGCTGCTTGGCTGACTTCTTGTCGAATTCTGTAGAACTACGCGCATATTCGGCCACACCGGGGCTTTGCGCCTTAGCCGGCATCGACCATGCCCCATGGAAGGCGGCCAGCAGTACGAAAACAAAGAATCGTTTCATGCGGATATTCCTTTTTGACTTTAAAGACTGAACCAGTTTACACCTCTCGGCCACTGGCGACATTGTGAAGCGATTTTCATCGAGAGCCGCTCGCTAAGGCCTCAGAACACGCGGCCCAGCTGGAAGAACCATTTGTGATGGCCTGTGTCACCAACGCTGCCGCCCACAAAAAGCGGCCCGATCACCGTCTCGGCCAGCACGCCGGCGGCAAGATCATTGGGGAATTTGCTTTCGTTTGGCGCGCCGTACATTTTTGCGAATTCGTAGGAGGCGATCACGAAGACTCTTTTTCCTGCAAGCGGCGGCAGCGTCCACAGATCGTGCAAATAGCCTGCCCGGAACAAGTAGTACTTATTACCTTGCAGCTCGTTCAAACCGTAGGCGCTGAGAGTGAGCGGCCCGCCGAGAAAGAATTGCGGAATTCCCGTATTGTTGAAGCCAAATGTTGATCCGCCTTCGCCATTCACGAACACGGAACCCAACTCCGACACCGGTTGAAAATATTCGAGATTCGTTTGCAGCGAAGGGAAAGCGCTCGCTGCGCCCGGACTTGTGTCAAACCACCTGAAAGTCGTTTCCGAGCGCACACCACTTCGTGGAATCACCGGGTCATCCGTGTGATCGAGAAGGTAGTGCAGTCTCGCGTCGCCCACGCGTCCGTTCACCGAATTAAACACCGGAGTGCCCAGGCGCAGCTGGGCATCGAGATAACCCACCTCATACCCGAAACGCAATTCACTGAAGCGATTGAATCCGTAGCCCACGTCCATCCCGATATCGGCTTGGCCAAATTTGTAATCCGCCAGCGGATTGCCCTTTTCATAAATTTTGAACACGCGCGTGGTGGCCACGCCGTGCGGCGCGACGAACCATTTGCTCACTGGCGTGAACGGCCGGTACAGCTCGCTTCCCAGCCCGTAGGTGTTTCCGAAGAGAAAATCTGTTCGCCATTCGGAGCGGAATCCCGCAACATCCAAAAATGTCAGCCGCGCGCCCATCGTGAAGCCCACTTCTTCACTCTCTGAACCATCCACCTCAAACCCTGGCTGGATAGTGGGCGGCGCATAGTTTTTCTCGTTCACCTGAATCAGAAGCCCTTGTTTTCCGTCGCGCTCGACCATTTGGTAGCCCACCGTGTCGTAGCGGCCCAATCCCGTGAGCTGCGTCAGCTCGCGGTCCAGCTTTTCCGTGTCCAGCGGCTTGCCTGCCAGCGGCGCTAGATAATGCTCGACGTTCTCCGTCTGCTGCGCTGTGTCCGCCCCTTCCACCTTGATAAATTGCGGCACGGGCGCCACCGTCTTTTTCCGCGTCTCACGGTCCTGCTTGAAGTCATCCCATTCTGCGTTGCTGAGCGCGAACTTTTCGAGCAGACGTGATTTCTCGTCGGTGGCCGCGTAACCCTTTTGCATGATCGGTTCGTTCTTTTTGTAGTCTGTCGAGCTGTATCCTCCGAGGTTTACCGTAACCACCGCGTCGGCGTGCGCTAGCCCGCGGACTTCGTTCTCCGCCACGACCACGCGAACCGATTGATTGAGCACACTGAAAAGAGACTTGATGTCTTTTGCTTCCACTGGTTGCGTTTCCAGATGCACCGCGATCACGATGTCCGCTCCCATCTGCTTTACAACGTCGGTCGGCAAGTTGTTCACCAGTCCACCGTCCACCAGCACCCGTTCTTTCTCGAACACCGGCTTGAACGCGCCAGGAATCGACATCGTCGAGCGCAACGCTTCGGCAAGCGAACCCTGTTCGAACACGACTTCCTTGCCGCTCACCAGATCCGTAGCCACGCAGCGAAACGGCGTTGGCAGTGCTTCGAAAGACTCCAGATTGAAATACGGGAGTGTAATTCGGTCGATCAACAAACCGATCTGATGCCCGGAATTTAATCCGCTTGGAATCGACAGGCCATTCCGCAGCCCGAGTATAAAAGCGTTCGGATACGCCCGCTGATCCTCTTTTCTTCGGTAAGAAAGATCCTCGAACGGTGTGGCATCACTGATCACTTCCTTCCAATCGACTCCCTCAATCAGTTTTTTCATTTCCGCCGGACTCATTCCGGTCGCGTAAAACCCTCCCACGAGACCACCCATGCTGGTTCCTGCGACATAGTCGACGGGAATGTGGTGTTCCTCAAACCATTCGAGCACGCCGATGTGCGCCAGCCCCAGCGCCCCGCCACCCTCCAGCGCCACGCCAATCCGCGGCCGACCGGTCGGTCTTTCCTGCGGAATCGCCGCTGGCACAGCGCCGGGTGCATTCGAGCCGGGCGCAACGCTTGGCCGTGCGGAGTCCTGCGCCACAGCGGAGCAGGGAATCAGCAACAACAGAAAAAAGCAATGAATGCGCAGCATGAGCGCTTCCTCCGCGTGGCTTCCAGGAAAATCGATGCCGGAAGCGATTCCGAGTTTGTACGAGCGTGCCGATTCGAACAAGCGAGAATCTTCCGTAGTTTCCGGCGGGGCTCTGCAATATCTTCAGGACGGGGCCTTTTCGTGATTCGAATCAGCTCTGAAAATGTGAAGCGGGCAAGGAACTTTGAGATGTTCGAATCGCCTTTTGAAAATCAGGGCGATTTTTTTTCTTGAAGAATATTGCCGCCATCTACCACGAGCACTTGGCCGGTGATGTAAGAAGCTTCGGGCGAGGCAAGGAAGCAAATCGCCGCGGCGACTTCATCCGGCGTGCCCTGACGGCCTAGCGGCGTATGCATGCCGGCGATGCGTTCAGACTCCCTCGAAGAAGCTGTCGAGATCCAGCCGGGAGCGACGGCGTTAATTGTGACACCCATGCCCCCCGTCTCGATGGCGACGGCGCGCATCATTCCGTCCAGCGCCCCCTTAGCTGCTCCATACGCTGCTGAACCAGGATTACTAACCAACGGTCCGGTGACCGAGCTGACATTTACAATGCGCCCGTATTTTCTTTGCATCATTCCCGGCAAAACGGCGCGCGTCACGAGGAACGCCGTGTGCAGCGTTATGGCGATCTGATTCTGCCATTCTTCGTAGTTGGAATCCGCGAGGGTTTTGCTTGTTGTGGGCCGTCCGGTCTGAGCCATACCGGCGTTGTTCACCAGAATATCTATGCCTGGCGTTCGCGCCAGGACGGAATCGACGAGGCGCCGGACTTCCGCTTCGTCCGTCAGATCGGCGACGAAGGAAAGCACGCGTTTGCCCTCTGGATCGAGTTCCCGCGCCCGCGCGTGAATGCGGTCCGTGGTTGAAGTAATCGCCACGCAAACGCCGGCGGCCCGCAACCGCCGCGCAACTGCGAATCCAATTCCTTCCGCACTCCCCGCTCCCGTGACTAGCGCCGTCTGCTCGTCCATCCGTCGATTCATCAGAAACTCACCGCCGGCATCATACATCGGGCCGCGCGTTCGCCGCTGGTTTGCGCCCCTATTTTTTCTCTTCGAGATGCACGGTCGGTTTGATGGTTCCTTTGTCCCGCGCCACCTTGAGCAGTTCGGGATAGAACTGGACAAACGAATGCTCGACGGCGGCGTTTTGCTCGTGGCAGGTCCAACAGGCGTTTTTGCCTGGCGTCATCGCGTTTGCGGTTTTTGCGCCATTATCGAAACCGAAATACGCCCATTTATCCGTAAAGCGAGATTCATCTTTTACTTCGACGTCCAAGCCCACCAGCGATTCCTGATAGCTCCCTTTCTGATTGATTGAGCCGTGCGATGTCGAGCCATAAATCTCAAGGACAAAAATCGTCTTGTCTGGCCATGTTCCTTTGGCCTGGAAGAAGTCATAGGCTTCCGGAGCGACGAACACATTCGTAAAGGCAGGCGCGCCGTTTCCTCCCGCGTCGGGGTTATAGCTCATTCCAAAACCAGAGGAGACGTACACCCAGCGGCGATATCCTTCCGGACGGACAAGTTTCCCATCCGGCGTGAATTGCGCGGCGAGCGGCGTTGCCGGAGCCGCATGATGAGCAGCCTGTGCGTGAATCGCGCGCAAAGAAACTGCCCCCGCCAGCAATCCCGCGAACGTAAGAACCGTTATCTTGTGCATCCGAACCTCCCCTAAACTCTCTGACGAGACTGACCTCGCAAAAGGAAGCGACCCAGCTGTGTCATATATCGGCGGCCGGCTTACTATATCGACCGACGATATAGTAGCTAGACGCTCGTGCACTCTCTCTGTTTCCTGCTTTCCTGCCTGCCGCGCCCGCCGAATGGAGAGGTAGTTGGCCAATGGACAGGGACGTTCGGTCAGGTGCCGAGTTTGTGCTGCGGGTACTTTTGTTCTGTTGCCGCAACCATAGGCAAACTCTAGGGTTAGCAGAAAGCGGGGAAAGGCATCCCGCTACGCTGCTTGGATGCCTCGCTGCCTGCTGCTGATTCGTTGAAAACACGAAACTTAGTAGCGCAAACGAACATCCAACCATCGGGGGCAGAAGCGCAAGGAGCGTGTCATGCCAAATATCGCCAATCCTTCCGGGGGCAACCCGGCAGCCGATGCCCACACATCTAGAATGAGCACGCTCGTGCTCATCTTCCGGATCGTCCGTTGGACGGTCTATGCCTGCGTTCTCATTGTGTTGATGCTTTTGCTGCATAAGTCCGCGCCTCCGCAGGTGTCGGCGACTCCCGAGGCTGCTGCGCGCGTCGAACAAAAGTTCCAGGATGCGCAGCAAGCCGTCGCGCAAGGCCAGCCAGCCACACTGCGTATGGACGAGACCGAATTGAACTCCTACTTGGCTTCGCGCTTGGTTCTTCCTGGAAGCCAGCCGGCTAACGGGACGGTGAACGCGGCCCCGAACGACGCACCTGGCGGCACGCCGAGCGCCGAGCAGCCGACGGCGGACGACGTCGAGCAGATGCGTTCCAATGTGAAGGACGTGAAAGTGCAGTTGCTCGGCGACCGTGTGCGTGCCTATGTCGTGTTCGACGTGCACGGAAAGGACATGACGCTGCAACTCGAAGGCAAACTGGGCGCGGAGAACGGCTTCCTGCGCTTTGAACCGGTGAGTGGCCAGATCGGAGCTCTGCCAATCCCGCAGGGCACACTCGAGGCGGCTGTCCGCAAGATGATGGAATCGCCGGAAAACCGCGAGAAGTTGAAGCTGCCGTCCGACATTTCGGATTTGAAGATTGAGAACGGAGAAGTCGTCGCAAAGTATCAGTAAGCCCGGATTTCTTCGCGCAGCGACCTAATTAGTTCTCATCACACAAGAGCCGACCTAGGATTGGCCAGCTACCCATCAGTGGTTCGTGGCAACGTTGGATCAGATTTTGCGGCGATCGAATGATAAAAGGGCGATTAAGTGTGCCGCAGGCGCACCCAAACGAACTGCGAGACCTTTTGTAGTAGCAAGAATGCAATGGTCGCGCCGCCAAAAGCATAGCCAAGGGGGTCGCTCAACGTGAACGCAAAGGCTAACAGCGTCGCGACGAAGCCCCATTGAAAGGCTTGGTCCCAAAATGCCCGGCGCCATTGTGGGGATTGGCCATCGTCTTCCAGGCGCGGGCGAAGCGCGGGCACGAACCGCGGAACCTGCTGCGCGTAACGGCGGAATCGTTCACCGTACTCCTGCTCCAGGAGAAGTTCTTCTCGCCCCGCGAGTCGAAGCAGCAAGATCGTTTCGCCAACGAGCATCACTGGAAATCCGAGAACGCTTTGAAATGTTCCCAACGCGAGGATCAGCAGAAAGTAGGCCCAGTACTGCGGGTTCCTCACATAGCGGAACGGTCCGCCGCTCGAGAAGCTTGTATGCTGCGGGCCGCCGCTTTGTGGACGGTAAGCGGTCGACCAGGTCAGGAGGAGTGCGCCGCCCGCGGCCAGAAGCGCGGCCGCCCCGTACAAACAGCGCACGAACATGTTTGTTTGAAGGACTCCTCTGTTCCAGGGAACGATGGAGTAGAGAACATTGAGATGATTGACGTTATAGAACGCATAGGCTGCCACATAGACGAAGAAAATCATCCAAAAACGATGCCGGTATTCAAATTCGAATGAGACCATGGAATCCCCCCAGCTTGCTACTGGTAAGACGCCAAACGAGCGCCCAATCTTTCGTGAAGCTCGCGGTTCTCAGGCGCCTCTACAGGGATCGATTGCATTCGCATCGGCTTAACAGCACTCCCTCCCGCCCGGCCGCACGAGCTAAGGCCGTCTTCCGAAGTCATCTGCCTGGCTATTGTTCAATGAACGTAAAAGCCAGTTTTCGAGAGGACCACGTACTCGCGGCCCTTTTTTCCGAACGAGGAAGCTAGGCGAACATCGAGTTTATGCGGTTTGCCGAGCGCCGCCGAGGCGTTTGTGTAGTAACCCAGCGTATAACGCGTCTTAATCCGCTGAATCAGCGCTCGAAAGACGGTGTCGAGATGCGCGATGTCTTGCACGTCGAACAGTTCGCCGCCCGTTTGGTCCATCACTTTGCGAATGTTGACCAGGCCGGGAATCATGCTGGCGGCGAAGAGCGTCTGCGGCGGGTTGTAGCCCGGAATTTTTAGATTGTACAGGACAGCATCAGCGGCGATGGCCTCGGTGACAATGTCGCCCGTGCCCTGCCCACCGGCGTCCGTGCCGACGTCATCGCTGATGAGAATGATGACGCGGCGCCCCTTCGGCGGCAGCTTGAGGAGGTACTGCGACGCAAGAAAGATGCCGTCATTGATATTCGTGGCGCCGCCGGCATGGAACGAATTGATCTGACTGGCGATTTCCGTCTTGTCTTTCGTAAAGGGTACGCGCAACTGCGCTTCCGTGGAAAACGTAAAAAGCGCGGCTTCATCATCGGGCTTGAGCGCGGCAAGAGCGGTGTTCGCGGCGTCCCGCAGCGGCCCGAGGAATGGACCGATGGAATCACTTAGGTCCAGCACCAGCGCCACATTGATGGGGAATTCGTCGCGGCTGAAAACTTCCAGTTTTTGGGAGACGCCATCTTCGCGAACTTCGAAGTCTTCCTTTTTCAAGTCGGCCATGATTTGGCCGGCTTTCGTTTTCACGGTCGCATCAACGAGGACGAGGTTCACGCCGACACGAATCACACCCTGGTCTTGGCTCTGCGCCCGAACGGGAACTTGGGAAAGCACGAAAAGGAAAAAAGATGCAAGGAAAACCGCAAGAGCCCTCAAGCGTGGTTTCATTCGCCAGGATTTATGCATCGCCATGGATCTATTGTACGCGAGAGCACTCCCGGCCTAGCGCCACGCAATCGAAAGTTCAGAATAGCCTTTGCCTTCCTCGATCGGCGTCGAGAAGTGGAGGGCCACGTCCTTGGCGCCCGAAATCTCCAGCGCTTTCTTGAAGAATCCCACGATCGCGAATCCCATGATGCGATGTTGTTTTTCAAAACCGGTGTACTTGACGAGTGCTCTGTTGTCTCCCTCGAGTTTTACCTCAATAGGGACGCCCTGAAAATACGTGGCGTGAACGGCGGCGATCCGCTTGATCACGAATTCAGGCGAACCCAGTTTCACGAACGCTTTGTAGATTCCGCGAAGCTGCCGTTCGATGACCGCTTCCGAACCGCGCGTAACCATCTCTTCGTTGCCGTTGGCCAGCACCTTAATTTCGATTTCGAGAAAGCGGGTGAAGAAATCGAGGGGGTACCAGGTGGAAGAAAAGATTTCGCCTTCGAAGATCTTCCGCGTCTCCTCGTCGAGAAGGCCGAGGATTTTCTGGAGAGCAGCCTCGCCGGAGCGGTGCTTGATCTGGGCGATGGTTTCCTTGATTGCGGATCCCTTGATCTGCACCATTCAAACGCTCCTTCGAGGCCAGTTCAAACCATGCTCTATTGACCTTACTATGTTTCCTGGCGGACTACGGGTGCCCTTGTCCTAATCGGAACTGACGGTTAGTTCTTGCGCAAGCGCATCGCGCACGGTTAGAAGGGCAGAGACCCCACGCTATGGATGCCCGCGCAGCTTGCGCATGGCGCAAAGGTCAACGGCAAATGGCGTAGCAACAGTCGGCGGGAATCATCGTCGCTATGGCTATCAATTTATGGTTATTGAGATTTTATTAGGCCCTGGTGGTAAGGCGGTACGCGACTCCACACCTATAGAGCTTGTCTTTCGTGATTTCGGTGACCCAAGCGATTTCTGCTGGTACAAAAATAGCATTACCTCCGGGCGAGTAGGGAACGGCCACCTCAATAGGGGTCCGCTCAAAATACTTTTTGCGACTCCTGAAACAGATTCCGCCTTTGGACATGTCTTCGCACGTCACGACGTCATCGGTAAAGCCCGAGCGTCGAATGCAGGCCTTGTAGCTGACCTTGGTGCGGGGGTGTTTGCGCCGGTTGTCCAGGGGCACAGCGACCTTGCGGTCCGCAGGCGAGGCGTATGCCGAGGCATTCTGCGAGCCAGGCGAAGCCTGCAAGTTTGCGGGAGTCTTCACGCCAAGGGACGCCTGAGGGCTCCGGGGAGCTTGCGTTGTGGCGATATTCGTCGCCTCTACGGATGAGGTAACGCGGGCGGCTGGCCCAGCCGCTACGAGAACCGGCTGCTCTTCAGGGGCTTCCGAGGCGCGCTTCCAAAGGGTCGAGTCGCCACACTGCTTGCAATAGCGAACGATCCCCTCATTGATGAGGAAGACGTCTGACTCCACGTCGCTTTGTTCCACCGTTTCTTGTTTTTTGCAGTTCGCGCATTCGAGCAGTACGCGCCGGGCTTCTTTTTCCCGCTCCGAAACGGGGGCAAAGTCGATGCCCCAAAAGTCGATGGTGCCGGTATCGACAAAAGCCACGCCGTAGGTGTAAATCTCCCCCTCTGAGCCGATGCGGCCCACAACGCGAACGAGCGCCTCTTTGTTGGTATCGAGGTAACGAACAATCACTTCTTGCTCGGCAGAGAGCTTATAGGTGGAAATGATCCCGGCCCCGTGGCGGCTGAGCAAAACAGTCTTGGTCATTTCCGAAAAGCCTTTGCCGTCCATGTCGCTGCCAGTCAAAAGGATAGCGACCTCTTTCGGAATGCGGCTGCTGCGGCGCAGGTGTTCGTAGGACACGGTCGTCACTCATCGAGGGAAGCAGTGCTTAAGCCAAGAGTAACCGGAACTATCCGAGCCCGGCGCAGAAATTAGGGCAATGGTTCCACCGGCGCAAGGGGAGACCGGGGATTCTCCGCCGAACTGGGGCGAAACGCCGGCAGAGTAATTGAAAAACAGCGTCCAAAGGGATGAAACGCAACGAAGCAGTGACTCACTACTCCTGGAGTTCCAACGAAACATGAGAAAAGCTGCGGCCGATGCAAGGCTACCGGATTGCCAGAAGCATGTGACAGCACCATCCATCCAGGTAGTGCTCGGAGCGGAGCTTGAGCAGGTGGAAGCCTCTCGCACGTTGCGGCTCGACGCAAACCCGCAGCGCCCAACGGCTCAAAAAAGCCTAGTCGGCCTGGCGTTTTCAGGCGGAGGGATCCGCAGCGCGACATTCAACCTCGGGGTGCTGCAAGCGCTCGCGAGAAAAAAGCTGCTCCGATCGTTCGATTACGTTTCCACCGTCTCGGGCGGCGGCTATATCGGCGGCTGGCTGATGGGATGGATGTACCATCAGGGCATAGGAATCCGCAAGATTGAAGAGCGTTTGTCCAAGCCGCCGAAGATGCCGGAAGAAGCAGGCGATCAGCCCGAAATACATTTTTTACGCGATTACAGCAACTACCTCACGCCGCGAAAAGGCTTGCTGAGCGCGGATTTTCTAGCCTTTGCGGCCAGCTACCTGCGAAATACGCTGCTCAACCAAATCATTCTGGTACTCACCCTTCTTTCGCTGCTGCTCGTCCCCAGAACGATCGTTGCGGTTCTGCTGGGGCTCGACGACCTCGAACGATTCTTCCAACGCATGCCGCCCTTTTGGCTTCAGGAGTACCTGAGGTCGCAGAATTTCGCACTCGTCCTACTTGTTCTCTTAGGACTACTGGCCGTGATCTTTATCGGGCTAAACCTCGAAACAGTGGATCCTCACGAAGGAATCCGAGACCCCTGGTACGCAAAACCTCGTGCGGTCCATATCTTCATCATCGCTCCGTTGCTCGCGTCTTCCGCGTTGTTTACCTATGGCTGGGGCTATTTTCTAACGGATTGGGAAATTCCTTTACACCCTTGGTTTCGCGCGCCGGTCGTAGGCGTGGGCCTCTATTTCGGGATGTGGACCGGGGCCTGCCTCGTCAGACGCCTGGTACATCTCAGAAAGAATCGCGGGGGAAGCGGCTCACCCGTGTGCTGGCTGGTCATGCTTACTGCAGCGGGAGCCGGCGTATTGATTGGGTATCTGCTTATACCTTTTGGCCGTCTCTTGATTCCCCCGGACCTGAGCACCTACAGCAACTGGCATAACATGACGTTTGGAACGCCCGTCTCTGTTCTCATCATGCTGGTTGCCGGCATCCTTCACATTGGCCTCATGGGAAACGGGATGAGCGATGCGCACCGCGAGTGGTGGGGCAGGCTCGGCGGATTGCTGATGCTGTACGCAATGTGCTGGTTCGCGCTCTTCCTCGTCTCCATTAATTTTCCACATGAGCTGAAGCGGTTCTTGGATTGGGAGTCCCGTCATCCTTCTTTATTCATCGCTGTCAACGGCGCTAAGGTTCGCGTCATATCCACGGGGAGCATCCTGACCTGGATCCTTTCGACGGCGTACGGTGTGTTTTTTGGCAAGAGCGAAAAAACCGGCAAATGGAATCCCGACGCGCCGGCCGGAAAGAAGCTTCTCGCAATAGCCGCCAAGCTCACGCCATACATTTTCATTCTGGGGTTGCTGCTGGGCTTGTCCCTGCTGGCCTCTTATCTTGCGATCCTTGTGAGGCACGCAGGCACTTCGACTTTCGAGGCGCCGAGCTTCCAGCATCTGGATATTCGTGTTCCGGTCCTGTGCCTGGCATTTCTTCTCGCGGCTTTGTTTGTCTCGTGGAGAGTCAATATCAACGAATTCTCGATTCACTACCTGTATCGCAACCGTTTGGTGCGGTGCTATCTGGGCGCCTCTGTGCCGCACCGGAATGCTCAGCCCTTTACAGGGTTTTCCGAATCGGACAATTTCCCTCTCGGCAAGCTGCAAATTCCACCCGCCTCCAAAGACCCCAAAGATGGCCGGCCGCTGCCGATTTTGAATACCAGCTTGAACGTCGTGCGGGGCAAGGAACTTGCTCTCCAAAGCAGGAAAGCCCGTTCGTTTGCGCTTACGCCGATTCATGGCGGATTCACGCGGACACTTGCCTGTGAACGAGACTGGCAAGCCGCATATGCTCCGACCGAGAAGCTCGCGTGCAGGCTGCCGGGATTCAAAGACGGCGTAACCATGGGAACAGCGGTGGCAATTTCGGGCGCGGCTGCAAGCCCCAACATGGGTTCCTACTCCGAGCCGGGTCTGGGGTTTCTCATGACGCTCTTCGACGTGCGGCTCGGCTGGTGGATCGGAAATCCATGCCGCGACGGCTGGGAGAACGGGAGTCCGCGCCTTGGTTTCGTGTGTCTGTTGCAGGAACTGTTGGGTTCCACGAATGACGACAGCAAATACGTTTATCTCTCCGACGGCGGACACTTTGAAAATCTCGCGATCTACGAACTCGTGAGGCGGCGCTGCAAATTAATTATCGCCAGCGATGCTTCCTGCGATTCCGAATACACCTTCGACGATTTGCACAACGCCATCGAGAAATGCCGGACCGACTTTGGCGTGGAGATCGTGTTGAGCGACCTTAAAGACATCGCGCCGGAGGCCAATTCCGACGATTCCGGGTCGCGCAGGTCCGAAGCACACTTTGCAATTGGCAAGATCCACTACAATCCCGAATTCCCGGAAGAGGACGGGACAATTATTTACCTCAAACCGGCGCTGCTCGAAAGCGACCCCTGCGACGTTCTGGCCTACGCCAAGAAGGATGAATCTTTCCCCCACGACACCACCGCGAACCAATGGTTTGACGAGGCCCACTTCGAAAACTATCGCGCACTCGGCGAGGTGAGCGGCGCCGCCGCAAGCGAAGAAATTGCCTCGGCGATACGCCGCATCCTCGGCTAAATCGCCTATAATTCGGCGGAGCTTCCATGGCGCTCCAATCTCACGCGGTGACACTTCAATCCAACGCGGCGCTTGCCGAGATTCGCGACTCCCTGCTCGAAACCTACGCGAGCAACGACGCGATGAACCAACTCATCCTCTCGCATCTCGACCCTCGTGCGTGGCGCGCCCAGTCGCCGAGCGAAAAAGGCAATGGCCGGACCATCGCGGCCATCTTCGCGCATCTGCACAACAGCCGTCTTAAGTGGCTGAGGCGTTCCGCCCCGCATCTGAAGTGTCCGACGACGCTCGATCCCCACCACTGCACCATGAAGCAGGCGGCTGCCGCGCACAGGAGAAGCGCCGCGCAGTGCCTGCGCATGTTGACAGATGCCCTGTCGGCGGCTCCGGATCACCGCGTCACGAAATTTTCTCGCGACAGTTGGATGCCAACGTGGCCCGCCGGAGGTACCATGTTCGCTTACATGTTCTCGCACGAGGCCCACCATCGCGGTCAGATTTTGCTGCTGGCCCACCAACTGGGCTACCGCGTCCTCTACAAAACTCCCGGCATCTGGCAATGGGAGAAGCTCTGGAAACAAGCCGGCCTTACCACTCGCCCGCGCTGAGTGGCACCCGCCGTCCTGGCTGTTCGTTGCGCCGGGGAGGGACAGCGGGACCATGGGGGCTTGGGGCAGCTCGGGCTAACCGCGAACAGAAGAGTGCCTTGCCGTATTGAGGGTGTTCTACCCGCCGCGTTTGATCGAAAAATCTTTGTAAAGTGAATAGAAATGAACAGCGCCCAGCCTCGACGTCCTCTAGCGTACTGAGCCACAGGGTGAGATGGAGCGATAACTTCGCGCAGCGATGAATTATCCCACTAACACCAGAACCAACACGTCCGCGGGTTCTCAGTTTGAAAGGAAAGTGCTATGCCACACGACCAATACCGCAGAGATGCCGAGTCTTCTAGATGGGAACCAAATCCTCCTGATCGTTGGCCGAATTCCTCGAACCCGGATCCCGAGAAGCGCGACCCCGTCCCCGGCGATCCGGATCCCACGATGCCTCCGCCCGAACGTCAGCGAAATCCTTCACCTGATCTGGACAGCCGATCCGTGGTCGAATGAATCACGACACCATCTTTCCTCCGCTGTTCACGACGAGATCGAACTGCGTTAGCTTGCTGGGTTAAGTGTCGGCAACGCCTTGACCTGCGATTGACTCGCAGCAATCATCCATGGCATTGATCCGTCAATCAGGATGCCGTAACCCGGTAAAGCAGTTACTCGTGGCGCAGCGCGACGAGCGGATCGATGCGCGTGGCGCGATGCGCGGGAATCCAGCAAGCAAATAGCGCAATCGCCGTGAGCATGAGCACCACAACAATAAAAGTGAGCGGGTCGGATGGTTTGATGCCCACGATGAGGCCGCTCATCAGGCGTGTGGCGGCCAGCGCAATAACCAGGCCCAGGGCCAGGCCGATGCCGACCACGCCTAGTCCTTGGCGTAACACCATTTTCAAAATGTCGCGAGGAGAGGCGCCCATGGCGATGCGAATACCGATCTCCTGCGTGCGCTGAGCGGCGGCGTAAGAAACCACGCTATAGATTCCGACCACCGCGAGAATCAGGCCGAGGAAACCCATGACGGCCGTTATCTGTGCGCCGAAACGGAAGAAGAAAAAGCCGTTCGCGCCTTGCAGGGATTGGCTCATCGTTTCCACTTGGGTGATAGGAACGTCCGGAGCGAGTTCGTGGATTTGCGACTCAAGCTGCAAGGCCAGCGTTTCCGGAGGCACGGAGGTGCGCACGTGGATAGTGCGGATGGACATGTAGCTTTGCTCGAAAGGCACATAGAAGTAGGGTTGCGGATCTTCGGTAACGTCCTGGTATTTGCCGTCTTGGACGATCCCGACAACTTCCATGAAGGGGCCGTTCGGGCCTTTGATGCTGAAGCGCCGCCCGAGGGCGTCCTCGTTGGGCCAGAATTTCTTTGCCATATTTTGATTGATGACGGCAACGAGCGGGGCTTTTTCGCTGTCGGCATCGACGAACTTGCGGCCGCGCAACAAGGGAATCTGGAGGGTGTCGAAATATCCGGTACTCACGATATTGTAGTTAACATCGGGTGGCTGCTGGCCCGGTTCGAGAGGATGATTTTCGATGGTGAGCCGATCGCCCGAGCTGATGAGGCTCATAGGAGTCGTGAAGGCTTGAGCCACGGATTCAACGCCGGGCAGAGCGCGAATTCGGCTTTCTATGTCACGATACACGACCCGGCCGCGGGGTTCCTTGTAACTGATCTGCGCGACATCCACCGAGAGATTGAGAACATGATCGGGATTGAAACCGAGATTGATCTTTTGCGCCTTATCCAAACTGCGGACGAACAGGCCAGCGACTATGAGCAGCACCAACGAACCCGCCACTTGTGCCACCACCAACGTATTTCTCGCCATTTGACGGCGCGGACCGGACGAGGAGCCGCGGCCTCCTTCATGGAGAACCGTGATCACATTGGTGCGAGCAGCGCGCAGCGCCGGCATAATGCCGACGATTAATCCGGTCAGCAGCACGGCTGCAAGTGCAAACAGATAGACAGTAGTGTCGGGATGAAAATCAAACTCGATGGGGAGCTCTGAGCCAAGACGGAGCGAGCCGAGGATTCCCGCCGCCCAAGACCCTAGAAGGAGGCCGGCGCCACCGCCAAGAAAAGCCAGCATAAGACTCTCCGTGAGGTATTGCCGCACAAGGCGGCCATGGCCAGCGCCAAGAGCCGCGCGAATCGCCATCTCGCGTTGACGCACGGTCGCGCGGACCAGGAGAACATTGGCGATATTGAAGCACGCGACTAGCATGACGAGCCCGGCTAAACCCATGAAGGCCATTGCGGCAGCAGGAATAGGGTTTTGTGGGTCGGGTTCCGGCCTGGCGAGCTTTTCTGGGTAAAGCTGTACGGTGATGCCTTTTTCCGTGTCCGGATGTTGATCGGAAATGCGTTGGGCCAAAACGTTGAGGGACGCCTGGGCTTGCTTGATCGTTACGCCGGGCTTGAGCCTGCCCATCAGCGTGAGGCTCCGAGAGACCCTGCTTGTCCAAGTCTTTTCAACGGGATTGTCGGGATCCTCGGACATTTCCGCGCTGAAGGGAACAAAGGCGTCCATGTCCAGGACCGAATAGGTGCCCTTAAATTCCTTGGGCGCCACTCCGACGATCGTGAATGGATGTTGATTGAGCTCGACTTTTTTGCCGACCACGTCCGGATCGCCAGCGAATCTCTTGCGCCAGTAGGAATATCCCAGAACCAAGATGGGGTCGGCTCCGGGAGTGCGGCCTTCGGCCGGAAGGATGAGGCGTCCGTAGGCTGGCTTAACTCCAAGGGAAGAAAAGTAGTTACTGGAGACGCGGCTCATCACGCAATGGTCGGCTCTTTGGTCCACGGAGAGTTCTGCGAGTGATACTCGGAATGCGAAAACATCGCTGAAGGAGTCGGCGTGGTCGCGAAGGTCTTCGAAATCGGGGTAGGAGAAATGACGATTTCCGGGAAGCGAGGATTGTTGCAGTGCGAAGACGGTGATCTGCTCGGGATGAGGCACGGGAAGCGGGCGAAGTAGGAAGCCGTTGATCACGCTGAAAAGAGCGGTGTTGACGGCCATGCCGAGGGCGAGGGTCACTATGCCGATGAAGGCGAAGCCGGGGTTCTTCGTGAGGGTGCGAAAGGCGTACTGGATGTCTTTCCAGAAGTTCAGCATTAAGGTGGACTCCATTCGAGGATACCGAGATTGCTGGGCATTTGGTGTGCCTGCACGTAAGAGGCTCTAAATCCTTCTACACGTGGCGTTTACAATGCGACTGCAGGGACGCTGTAACGGTACAAGCGTTCGATAGTGGGATTGTCTTTCTCAGTTGCGAACAGGATGGCTGACGAGGTTTAGTTTGACACCCCCTGTTTTCCATAAGTGTTGATTCTAAAGAACTTACTTTTCCTGTAAGTTGTTTAGAATCAACACTTGAAGTGGTTTCTGTAGGTATTGATTCTAAACGGCTTAGAAGGAACCATGTACTCCTGCATTGAACTCGCGATTTCGAGGCGTGTAGGCAACGCAATAGAAAGCGCTCCGGCCTTGCTTCCCACTCAGAACGAACGGACCGCAGTATTCCGCCATGAGCTACTTTCCAGGCTGGCATACTCAGTGGTTTGCAAAACAGTTTAGAAAAGCACCGCCAAGAGGGGCCGTGACTTGGGCCGACGCCCTGAAATAAAAAAGGCGGCAAAGCTGCTGCCGCGCTGAGGAGTTGCAAGAATTCCCAAGTCAATTATAGCAAATGGAAGCATGCAGTCAATCGCCAAAAGACAGAATTTGTCAAACCTCTTTTAAAGTGTCCCCTTTCTTACCTCGATTAAAATGTCCCCTTTCTTGGGATCGGAAGATGGGGAGGGGTGCTGTGGGATGAAATGGGACTCCAGCGTGACAAAAACACAAGAGCGCCGTTTAGGGAGTATGCGAGCCAGGAGTTTTGTGTGTCCGCGTGAGGTTGCTGCTTTGATCGCGGAGGATTTGGAGGCTGCCTTCCAGGTAATCGCGGATCAACTCCAGCTCCTTTGTGGAATAGCTGGCGGCCAGCTTTAGGGAGGCGGCGGCGAGGCCTTCGTAGAGGCGGCCAACGCGCTGGAGGGCTTCGGGCCGGGGGCGGACAAAAACTTTGCGGCGGTCGGCGGGATCGCGAAAGCGTTCAACGAGGCCGGCTTTTTCGAGGCGGTCGAGAATGCCGGTGACGGCGCCGGTGGTCAAACGGGTGGCGCGGGCGAGGTCACCGGCGGTGAGGGGCCCCTGCGAATAACGAGACATCCATTCAAAGCATCTGGTATCAGTAACATTGAGGCCTAGTTTTCCGGCGATGGACTGATGGAAGAAGATGGAGGTGGTGCTGAGCTCGCGGCCGAGTTCCATGCCGACCCGGACGATCAAGGCATTGCGTTTGGGCGATGAAGCGAGCCTGGGCATCTTTACGGAGCATTTCATGTTGTTCATTTGTCTTGACAGCTAATTATCTCACGAACTAAGATAATTAGCAGCAGAAAGAGTATAACTCGATGAGCGGCCCGGCACAAAGCGCCGGACGACACATTCGGCCACCAGAGCATAAACGTACGGAAAACCTAGAGGCCGTTTGCCGGAACCGCGCTGGTGGCCACAAAGCGGGGTAGAATGGAGAGCAGAAAGCCAGGTTTGGTCCCGTAATCTTTCGAATCGATATTGCGTACATGCAGGTGAAGGGCTTCTGGCAGGGAGAGCAGGGCATTGATGGCGACAACAGAAATTCATCCAAAAGCGGATTTGGGCTCGCTGCGGATTCATGACAGTCACCGTTCGGGAGGAAAGACGGGGAAGCTGCTGAGCTACGCGTCGGCGGTGCTCGGGGCAGTGGTGATCATTGCGGGGCTGGCATATGCCTTTCGAAATCAGACACCGACGGTGGAAGTGGTGACCGCGCAGAAGCCTGAAATCGGCGGGCGCTCAGCGATTTTGAACGCGAGCGGTTACGTCACGCCGCGGCGAAGGGCCACGATTGCGGCAAAAATTACGGGGCGCGTGACGGGTGTGTTCTTCGACGAAGGGACGCATGTCCACCAGGGACAGTTGCTGGCTACTCTGGATGACTCGGATACGAAACGGGCGCTGGATTCGGCGAAAGCGGACCGGGATGCTTCGCAGGCAGCCATCACGGATTTTCAGGTGCAGCTGCGGCTGGCGGAAATCGAGCTACGGCGCGCTGAGGCGCTGCGCAACGCGGGTGTGCAGTCCCAGGAGCAGTTGGATACTTCGAGTGCTGCCGCAGACAGCTTGAAAGCCAAAATTGCGCTGGCGAAGCAGCAAGTGCAATCGTCCGAAATGAGGATTCGCGAGGCGCAACAGGCGGTGGACAATTGCGTGATCAACGCGCCCTACGACGGGATTGTGGTTTCGAAGGATGCGCAGGTGGGCGAGATGGTGTCGCCAATCTCCGCGGGCGGAGGGTTTACGCGTACGGGTATCGCGACGATTGTGGATATGAATTCGAACGAGATTGAAGTGGATGTGAATGAGTCATACATCGCGCGTGTAAAAGATAGACAGAAGGTGACGGCGATTCTGGATGCGTATCCGAACTGGGAGATTCCGAGCCATGTGCGGACGGTGATACCAACGGCAGACCGGCAAAAGGCGACCGTGAAGGTGCGCATATCGTTCGACAAACTGGATCCACGAATTTTGCCGGACATGGGGATCAAAGTGACGTTTTTGAGCGACGAGCCGGTGAAGAAGGCGGATGCCTCCGCGCCGGTGGTGGCGGCTTTGCTACCGACAGAGGCGCTGCACGACGACGGCGGGAAAACGATTGTGTTTCTGGTGAAAAACGACAAGCTGGAGCGGCGGGCGGTGGCGGTGGGAAATAAGCAGGGGACGCAGACGGAAGTTTTATCGGGGATTGTGGTGGGCGATGCGGTGGTGGTGAAAGGGCCGGCCAATATGCAGGACGGGCTGGCGGTGCAGATCAAGAAATAGGAGCGCCAAAGATGATTCGAGTGGATGGACGGGGAAACGGGAACAGTCTCATTCAGGTGCGCGGGCTTTCGAAGACGTACCGCCGCGGCGGCGAAGAGATTCAGGTGCTGCAGCGGCTCAATCTGGATGTGGACAAGGGCGACTTCGTGGGATTCATGGGGCCGAGCGGCTCTGGGAAAACTACCCTGCTGAATTTGCTTGGTGGCTTGGATGTGCCGACGCAGGGGAGCATTACTGTTGCGGGTGACGAGATCACGCACATGTCCGCGAGCAAGCTGACGCAGTGGCGGGCGCGGCACGTGGGTTTCATTTTTCAGATGTACAACCTGATTCCGGTGCTGACGGCGTTCCAGAACGTGGAGTTGCCGCTGCTGCTGACGAAGCTTTCGAAGTCCGAACGGCGCAAGCACGTGGAGACGGCGCTGAGCGTGGTGGGCTTGCCGGACCGGATGAATCACTATCCGCGGCAGCTCTCCGGGGGACAAGAACAGCGCGTCGCTATTGCGCGCGCGATTGTGGCGGACCCAACGTTTTTACTATGCGACGAGCCTACCGGCGATTTGGACCGTAAGAGCGCGGATGAAATTATGTCCTTGATTCACCGGCTGGTGAAAGAGTACGGGAAAACCGTGTTGATGGTGACGCACGACCCGGTGGTGGCGAAGCAAGCGGACCTGACATTGCATCTTGAGAAAGGATTGCTGGTTGAAGGGGGCCCCCAGCGGCAGGAAGTGGCCGCAGGAGGTGTGGCGTGAAGTTCAGCGGGCTGATTTTTGCAAATCTTTTTAGAAAGAAAGTGCGGTTGCTGCTGACCATTGGCTCGTTTGCCGTGGCGCTGTTTCTGTTTGCGTTTCTTGCGGTGGTGAAGAGCGCTTTTAGCCGCGGGACCGAAGTGGCCGGCGCGGACCGCCTCGTTATCGCCAGCCGGGTTGGGCTGATGCAGACGCTGCCGATTTCCTACGACGACAAGATCGCAGCGATTCCCGGCGTAAAGGCGGTTACACACAACCATTGGTTCGGAGGGGTATATCAGGACGAAAAGAATTTTTTTGTACAGTTCGTGATTGATCCGGAAAATATGCGCAAGGTCATGAACGAATTTGTGGTGCCCGATGATCAATGGGCGAACTTCGAAAAGGATCGCCAAGGGGCTGTCGTCGGAGTGAAGACGGCTAAACGTTTCGGCTGGAAAATCGGCGACCGCATCCCAATCAAGAATTCCCTGTATGGCCCCACAAAAACCTGGGAGTTCAATCTGGATGGGATTTATCACAACGATCGTCCCGGTGGCGACGAGAATCAGTTTTGGATTCAGTGGAAGTACTTTGACGAAAATGTTCCGGCGGGCGTCAAGAGCACGGCGGGCTGGTACGTCCTCAAGCTGGACAACCCTGATGATGCCGCGCGTGTCGCCAAGTCCATCGACAATATGTTTGCCAACTCGACCTATGAAACGAAGACGGAAACCGAATCAGCGTTTGCGGCGGGATTTGTCAAACAATTCGGGAACATCGAGTTTCTGATCGAAAGCATCGGCATGGTGGTGTTCTTCACCTTGCTCTTGGTTACCGGCAACACCATGGCCATCTCGGTGCGCGAACGGATCAGCGAACTCGGTGTGCTCAAAGCCATAGGTTACAGCGATCGCTCCGTGCTCTTTTTTGTGCTCGCGGAATCTCTCGTCATAGCGCTCATCGGAGGAGTCTTAGGACTAGGGCTTGCGCTAGTGGCTGTGCCGGTGCTCGGCGCGGCCCTGAACGGCTTGCTGCCGTCGCTCGTGCTGTCGCCCGCGATTTTGTCACTGGGGCTTTTGGTAGCGTTGCTCGTTGGAGGAATCAGCGGCCTACTGCCGGGCATCGGAGCGATGCGCATGCGCGTCGTGAACGCGCTGCGGAGGGTGTGAGATGGCAATACCGGTCGTTTACAACTTTCGCAGCGTGAAGGCGCGGTGGACCTCCGCGATCGTGGCTGTGCTGGGTATTGCGGGCACTGTGGGAGTCTTTATCGCGATGCTTTCCCTGGCGCAGGGATTCAAAGCAACCCTGGTGGCCTCGGGCTCCTACGACAACGCGCTGGTGATGCGCGCGGGCGCCACGTCGGAAATGACCGGTTCGGTCTCGCTGGAGAGCTCAAAGATTCTGCAGGATGCTCCAGGCATCGCACGCACTGCCGCGGGGCCGATGATTACCACCGAAGCGGTGCTCATCGCGCCGATTCCATTGGTCTCCACAGGCAGCGACGCCAACGTTCAGATTCGCGGCGTGTCGCCCAACGTCCTGGAAATCCGCAGCACGGCCAAAATTGTGCAGGGCCGGATGTTTCGGCCGGGGCTTTACGAGGTCGTGGTCGGTAAGAATGCCAACACCAGTTATAAGGGCTTGACGCTCGGAAACACGCTGACCATGGGCGGGACGAATTGGAACGTTGTGGGCGTGTTTGACGCGGGCGGGAGCAGCTTTGATTCCGAAGTTTGGTGCGATGCGCATCTGCTAAACGGAGCGTTCAAGCGGCCGGAAGACAATTTTCAGTCGGTCACCGTTCACCTGAGTTCGCCGGCCGCGTATGAGCAGTTCAAGGATTTCGTTACGGCTGACCCGCGGTTGAATGTGGATGTGACGCGCGAGATAGACTATTACGCGAAGCAATCGACGCGGATGACGCAGCTGATCACGATTCTCGGCGGGCTGGTGGCGGCGGTGATGGCCATTGGAGCGATTTTTGGGGCGCTGAATACCATGTACTCCGCGGTGGCCGAGCGGGGCCGCGAAATCGCCACGATGCGGGCGCTGGGGTTCGGGGCTGCGGCGGTTGTGATTTCGTTTTTGATCGAGGCCTTGCTGATTTCTTTTGTGGGTGGGGCGCTTGGAGCGGCGGCCGTGTTGCCTTTGAACGGGTTTACTACTGGCGCGATGAACTGGCAGACGTTTTCGCATATGGAGTTTGCGTTTCAGATCACGCCGATATTGCTTTTGAGTGGATTGATTTTCGCGCTGGTTATGGGTGTGCTCGGCGGATTGCCGCCGGCGGTGCGGGCGGCGCAGCGGCCTGTGGCGACCGCTCTGCGGGAATTGTAGGTCCTTGCTGTTCCATTCGGTCGAATAAGAAAAAGAATTTACACTGAGGGCGCAGAGGGCAGGGAGACGTGTGTTTCGAGACTGCGCGGTTGCGCTACAATCCAACGCATGAATGAAGAAAAGAAAGATCGCGAATTGGGAATGGGGCGCGCGATTACGCGGCGCGACTTTTTGAATGGCGTGGCGATTGGCGTCGGAGGCACGCTCGGTGCGGAGACGCAGCTTGCTGCGGCGGCGCTGGACGAGTTCGCGCCGGAGAAGGCGGCGAATTACTATCCGCCGGCGCTGATGGGCATGCGCGGAAATCATGATGGGACCTTTACGTTTGCGCATCAATTGCGGGATGGGGAGAGCTGGGATTCGGATCGGGCTGCGGTCTCGACGGGTGAGACTTACGATTTGGTGGTGGTCGGCGGCGGGATCAGCGGGTTGGCGGCGGCTTATTTTTATCGGAAGAGCGCGGGGCGCGATGCGCGGATTTTGATTTTGGATAATCACGATGATTTTGGAGGGCATGCGAAGCGGAATGAGTTTCGCGCGGGGAACCGGACGGTTTTGAGTTATGGAGGGACGCAATCGATCGAGAGCCCGGGAAAATACAGCGACGTCGCTAAGGGCTTGATCAAAGAGATTGGGATTACGAAGGAGCGATTTTTCAAGGCCTACGATCAGAAGCTCTACGCGAAGATGGGGACGGCGGCGTTTTTTGATAAGGAGACGTTTGGCGAAGACCGGCTGATCACAGGAATGAATGTGACGCCGTGGACGGAATTTTTGGCGAAGGCGCCGCTTTCGGACGGGGTGAGGAAAGATATCGCGCGAGTCTATACGGAGAGGGTGGACTATCTAGCGGGGCTTTCGAGGGAAGAGAAGCGCGCGAAGCTGGCGAAAATCAGCTACGCGGATTATTTGACGAAGTTTTGCAAAGTGCATGCCGAGGCGCTGCCTTTTTTCCAGACCTTTCCGCATGATTTGTATGGTGTCGGGATCGACGCGGTCTCCGCGCTGGGGTGTTTCGAGTCGCCTGACGACTACGAATCATTCACGTACGCGGGCTTCGATGGCTTGGGCTTTGGCGAACCCGAAAAAGAAGAGCCGTACATTTTTCATTTTCCGGATGGCAATGCGTCGATTGCGCGGCTGCTGGTGCGCGCGCTGATTCCAGCGGCGATGCCGGGACACTCGATGGAGGACGTAGTAACGGCGCGGGCGGATTACAGCAAGCTGGATGTTGATGGCAATGCGATGCGCATCAGGCTCAACAGCACCGTGATGCACGTGCAGCACTCCGCCGAGAGCGACACGCCGAAAACAGTTGAGATTGCTTACATGCGCGGGAAGAAACTTCAGTCGGTGCAGGCGAGGAATTGCGTGCTGGCCTGCTACAACGGAATGATTCCGTACATTTGCCCCACGCTGCCGCAGAAACAGAAAGAAGCGCTGTCGTATCTCGTAAAGACGCCGCTGGTGTATACGCACGTTGCGCTGCAGAATTGGACTTCGTTTGCGAAGCTGGGCGTGCATCAAATCGTGGCACCCGGCGGATATCACACGTACACGGCGCTTGATTTTCCGGTGAGCATCGGCGAATACACTTTTCCCAGCAAGCCGGAAGAGCCGATGGCGCTTTTTATGTTGCGGACTCCTTGCAGGCCGGGACTTCCGATGCGCGACCAGTACCGCGCGGGGCGCATGGAACTGATGGAGACGCCCTTTTCAAAATTCGAGCGTAATATTCGCGACCAGCTTGCACGAATGCTCGGCGGGGCCGGATTTGATCCGGCGCGGGACATCGAAGGCATTACCGTGAATCGGTGGGCGCACGGGTATGCCTATACGCCAAATTCGCTTTTCGATCCGGACTGGAAGGAAGAAGAGAAGCCTTGGGTGATTGGACGAAAACCGTTCGGGAAAATTACGATTGCAAACTCGGATGCGGGAGCCAGCGCGTATTCGGACGTGGCCATCGATCAGGCCTGGCGGGCCGTGGGTGAGATTCTGAAAAGCTAGAGAAGATTTGGCCGGCGGCAAGAGGTTGTTTGCGCAAAAATGAGCTTGCAGGTTTTGACGAGTAAATGTGTTATTGTCTTCGTGTAGACTCCCGAAGTAGGGTTGCCTGAACTCCTTGAAGGCGCGCTTTTTTTTGGCGCTCCCTCCACCGGATTCAGCCAATTTCAGGCCAGTGTATCGTAGCGTCCCGGGGAAGCGCGAGCTTGCCGAGATCCTGCACTCATGGTGCTTCGAAGAGTTCAGGGAGAATCAAGATGAAGAGTTTGTTTGTGGGCAACATGAGTTTTCAGACCACGGAGGGCGAGCTGCGCGACTTGTTCACGCCGTTCGGGCAAGTGACGCGCGTGCACATGGCCATGGACCGGGAAACCGGGCGGGCGCGAGGGTTTGCGTTTGTGGAAATGCCCAACGACGAGGAAGCGGCCAAAGCAATGGCCGGACTCGATGGGAAAGAATTGGGCGGGCGCAATTTGAAAGTGAATGAAGCGCGGCCCAAAGGGGAAGGCGGACCTCCACGCGGGCCGAGGAATTTTGGCGGGCCGGGCGGCGGTAGTGGCGGCCGCGGCAAGGGTGGAGGCGGCGGACGCGAGCGATTTTCGAATGAGGACTACCGCGAATCGGCGCGGCAGCCGCGCGAACCGCGCTGGTAACACCGGTAACAGAAGTCGAGTGGCTCGACAGTGACGGCGCGCACCGCGCCTGCTGCGTTTGCGAGGAGACGCAATGACTACGACATTTCAGAAACGCCAGAAAGAAATGAAGCGGATGGAAAAGCGCAAAATGAAGGAAGAAAAGCGCGTGCAGCGGAAGCTGGATAAGACCGCGGAGAAAGAATCGGGAGTTTCGACTGAAGAGATTATGGAACCACTCACTGGGCCGATTCCTTACGACCCAGAGGCGTAGCCAATAACCCCCCCAGGATTGATCTTCCGAAGCGTTTTGTAGAGATCACAGACTAATCGAACAGGGCTTCCCGAGAATAGCTTTGGGAATTTTCTGCTCGGAGCGCGACAAGCCGCGAGACTCCTGGAAGACGCGCCTGGGCAAGCTGAGGCGCAGCCCTTCGAGGCGTAGGGTAAACATGCTGTGCCCCTAGGGGGTTGTGTCGCCATCGAGAGACGCGGCTTAGGCGTCAATGCATGGCCATAGGGCCACCGCGAGCTTGCGGGCGGCGCATCAGAAAAATAAACGGCAGCATCAGGACGAACAACCCCGCCAGAATCAAGAAGATGCTGTTGTAGGCGAGCATGCTGGCCTGGCGCTCGACCATTGCAAACATCACGGCGCGCGCCTGGTGAGCGGCGGTGGCGATGTCCGATCCGCTGGCCATGAACATTTCCCGAAGCGAATTCATCATATTCCGCGCGCTAAAGCTATATGGGGTGATCCCCGCGCCCAGTTGGGCGATATTCCGCTGCTGAAAACGGGTCTGCATGGTGCTGACGGCAGCAATGCCGATACTGCCTCCCAGGTTGCGCACGAGGTTGAAGAGGCTTGTGGCGTTGCCCATGTTTTCCTTGCGAATGGGCGCCATGCTGATCGTGGTGAGGGGGACGAAGATAAGTCCTAACGATAGACCCATAAGGAGTTGCGGCCAGAAGAAGTCCCAGTAGCCGGCGTTGAGATTCAAGCGGGAGATTTGAAAGAGAGTGAAGCCGCAAACAATTAATCCCACCGTGAGCATTTTGCGAGGATCCAACTTGGCCATGATGATGCCGGCGACCGGCATGGCGATAAAGGAGCCAAGACCTCGAGGCGCCATGGCAAAGCCAGCGCGAAGGGCGGGGTAGCCGAGGAGAGTTTGGAGGATTAGAGGGATTAAAACCGTGGTGCCGTAGAGGCCGACGCCGAGCAGCGACATCAGAAATACACCGGTGGAATAGGTGCGGTCTTTAAAAACGCGGAGATTGACGACGGGATGCTCGATGTGCAGTTCATACAAAAGAAAAGCGATGAGCGTGACGCCTGCAACGACAGCGACGGCAGTAATCCAATTCGTGCCGAACCAGTCTTTTTCCTGACCTTTATCGAGAACGATTTGCAGCGTGGCAATTCCTATGCCGAGCAGGCCGATGCCCCAGTAATCGATTTTTTCTGAAGCGCGACGGATGTAAGACGGGTCGAAAATGAACAGCGAAGTCATCACGATGGAAATAACGCCAATCGGAACATTGATGTAGAAGACCCAGCGCCACGAGTGGCTATCGGTGAGCCAGCCGCCGAGGACGGGACCGAGCATGGGAGCGACAACGATGCCAAGGCCCCAGAAGCCCATGGCCTTGCCGCGGTCTTCCGGCGGGAAGGATTCGAGCAAAATGGCTTGCGAGATGGGCTGCAAACCACCGCCGCAGGCGCCCTGAATAATACGGCAGACAATCAAGAAGGGGAGGCTGGGAGCAAGGCCGCACAAGAAAGATGCGATAGTAAAGCCGGTGACCGAGAGCATGAGCATGCGCTTGCGGCCGAAAAAATTCGAGAGCCAGCCGGTGAGGGGCAAAATGATGGCATTGGCGACGAGATAGGAAGTCAACGTCCAGGTGGCTTCGTCGACGGTTGCGGAGAGGCTGCCCGCAATGTGAGGGAGCGAAACGTTTACGACCGTGGTGTCCAGCACTTCCATAAAAGTGCTGAGCATGACCGCGATCGCAATGATCCAGGGGTTGATGTGCGGATGATTTTGCGCCGGTTCCTGGGACATCAAGACCTCGAGCCGCTCGTTGAGCCGCTCTACCCTGCTTCGATAAAATCATACGGTCTGGTCGGAGGGCTGGCAATCGTTCCTAGCGGGGCGGGTGTCCAACTCCCAATTTTCCGTGGAAATATTGTCCAGAAGCAACCGCTTGCTGTATCTTGTCCGCGTACACAGAGCGGAAAGGAGCGTCAATGGAGTCTTGCAAATCTCGCCGTGAGTTTCTTGCAGGGATGGGCGCATTAGCTGCCGCGGCGTCTGTTCCGGAAGGTTCGCTGTTTGGTCGAAGAGGGCTTTCTTCTCCGACCGATTTGACGTACCTCGCTGGGGGTGCCGGTATGAGTTCGCCATTCCGCGTGGCCGTAATCAACGATGAGGTCGCCCCGGACTTCGGTCGTTCCTGCGAAGTGATCTCCCGCGAATTTGGACTGGAGTGGATCGAGCTGCGAAGCATGTGGAACAAAAACCTGCTGAGGCTCGATGCCAATGAAGTCGCGGAAGCGCGGCGCATTCTTGAAAAGTACAAATTACGCGTGACAGACATCGCGAGTCCGCTGTTCAAGGTAGATTGGCCCGGCGCTCCGAAATCCCAATTCAGCCCCAAGGGCGACCAATTTAACGCCGATTTCAAATACGATCAGCAGGATGAGGTTCTGGAACGCTGTATCGAGCTGGCCAAAACTTTCCAGACAGATCGCGTGCGCTGCTTCGATTTTTGGCGGCTCGATGATCAGGCGCCCTTTCGCGCGGCAATAAATGAGAAGTTGCTTGCGGCCGCTGGAGTGGCAGGAAAGAAGGATATTACGCTGCTTCTGGAAAATGAACCCGCCTGCAACACGGCCACGGCGGCGGAAGCGGTCAAGGTTCTTGTGGAAGTGAAAACTCCGTATCTCTTGTTGAACTGGGATCCGGGAAACGCCGCCTCGCGCGGCGAGAAGGCGTACCCGGACGGTTATGCGCTGCTGCCGAAGGAAAGAATTGGTCACTGCCATTGCAAAGACGTCGTGAAAAAGGCGGACGGCAAGGGTTATGAGTGGGCCGCGATGGGCCACGGCATCATCGATTGGACAGGGCAATTCGCGGCGCTGAAACGCGACGGCTACCATCTTGCCGTCAGCCTGGAAACGCACTGGCGCGGCGCCGGCACGCCGGAGGAATCCACGCGGCAAAGCTGGGCCGGGATGAAGGACGAATTGCAAAAAGCCGGAGCGCTGTAAGGCTCAACGAGAGTACCGTCCGCGAAACGCCATGAGAAACGGGGACAAACAACTCCGATGAAGCGCTCCCTTGCTGGCATCGCACTGATTTTGGGGTTTGCGCTATGTTCGCAAGCGCAGACACAGCGTTGGACGGAGAAAGCCGCGAAGGATTGGTACGCGCAGCAACCGTGGCTTGTCGGCAGCAACTACATCCCATCCACGGCGATCAATGAACTGGAAATGTGGCAGGCCGCGACTTTCGATCCCCAGCGCATTGACAAAGAACTTGGGTGGGCGGAATCGCTCGGCTTAAACACCATGCGGGTGTTCTTGCACGATTTGCTCTGGCAGCAGGATCCGGAAGGATTCAAGAAGCGCCTCGACATTTTCCTGGGCATCGCGCAGAAGCATAAAATCAAGCCGCTCTTTGTACTCTTTGATTCCTGCTGGGACCCAAATCCTAAACTCGGAAAACAGCGTGAGCCAAGGCCTGGCGTGCACAATTCGGGCTGGGTGCAAAGCCCTGGCGCAGCCGCGCTGAAGGATCCGAGCCAATATCCGCGCCTTGAGGCGTATGTCAAGGGCGTGGTCGGAGCGTTTGCCAAAGACCAGCGAATTCTTGGCTGGGACGTCTGGAACGAGCCGGACAATACGAACGGCGGTAGCTATGCGAGCTCCGAGCCGCTCAACAAGAAAGAACTCGTACTCGCGCTATTGCCAAAGGTGTATGAGTGGGCGCGCGAGGCTGGCGCTTCGCAGCCGCTCACAAGCGGCGTATGGAAAGATGATTGGTCGTTCCCCGAAAAACTCGGCCCAATGGAGAAAATCCAGTTGACGCTTTCCGATGTCGTTTCCTTCCACAGCTACGACGGCCCGGATGTTTTTGAAAAGCGCGTGCTATCTCTCCAGCAATATCGCCGGCCCATTCTATGCACGGAGTATATGGCGCGGGGAAATGGAAGTACGTTTCAGGGCACGCTGCCGATTGCAAAGAAATACCACGTCGCCGCCATCAATTGGGGACTCGTGGCCGGCAAAACGCAAACCTACCTGCCGTGGGACTCCTGGAAGAACCCCTATGTGAATCGCGAACCGGCGGTGTGGTTCCACGAAATTTTCCGCAACGACGGCCAGCCGTACCGCCCAGAAGAGGCTGATTTCATTCGCTCGATAATCCAGAGCCCTGCCGCTGCCAACTGATCGCGTTGATTGCTAGTGCTGAATGAGGGGCTTTACCTGAGTGTTCTTCTCTACTTAATTTTAGACGTCTTTTGCCATCGCGACAGATCGATGGGGTAGGGAAGTATTTGGTTCCGGGACCTGGACTCGAACCAGGACTCTCAGCTCCAAAGGCTGATGTGCTACCGATTGCACTATCCCGGAACCGCAGGCATTAGTTTAGCAGAGGTAAAAGAATGTGGGAAATGTGCGCGAGAGGGGAGTTTCTGCTAAATTGATAAGGTTGCGTCCGTCGCGGGAGAGGTGGCCGAGCGGTTTAAGGCGCACGCTTGGAAAGCGTGTGTAGGTTAACCCCTACCGTGGGTTCGAATCCCACCCTCTCCGCCATTGTTCTTTCCTCTTCAGGCGGGATCCATCACAAAAAAAGCCGGGCGATTTCGCCCGGCTTTCATGATTCTCAAACAGCGAAACAGAATCAAAAGTGGCAAGACGCCACGCCCCGCTTCTGCAAATATTTCTGGTGATATTCCTCGGCGCGATAAAATGTCGCTGCCGGGGTAATCTCTGTCGCGATAGGCCGCTTTAATTCTCCGCTTGCCTCCAGCGCCTCGCGGGACTTTTTCGCAATGGCTTCCTGCACCGGCGAATGATAGAAAATCGCCGTACGGTATTGCGTGCCAAAGTCCGGGCCTTGCCGGTTCACCTGCGTAGGGTCGTGGACCTTCCAGAACACGTCGAGCAATTGCTCGTAACTCACCTTTGCTGGATCAAACGTTACCTGCACAACTTCGGCGTGACCCGTCTCATCCGTGCAAACATCTTTGTACGTGGGATTTGGCATTTCGCCGCCGCTGTAACCCACGGACGTGTCGATCACCCCCGGCACCTTCTGAAAAGCTGCTTCGATTCCCCAAAAGCATCCCGCCCCGAACGTCGCAATCTCTTGCATTTCTTTTCTCCTGGCAAATCCGAGCCTGCCCGCAATTTTAACAGCAAGGCAATAAGCTTTTCCATTAAGCTCGCGGCATTAGATGCCGGCTCCAAAGGTAAAGTTTCGGTGAATTTTGAGCGCTAATTTTCGCGCGCTCACGCGCTAAAAACCTCTCTACAAGCGGTTGACTTCCTCATGACCATTGTGGGCTTAAGATTTCTTCTTAGCCGCAGTATCAAAAGTCTTCAGTTTCGCCTGGGCAAGCGACTTATACGCGCTATTCACCGATGCCGACTGCGTAAACGCGTCTTTCGCCTCCGCATTCCTCTTCAAGTTCAGCAGCGCAAATCCCAGCCGATACTGATTTCTCCCGTAGCTCCCCTCATCCGCTTTCAACAACGGCGCAGCGGCCTTGAAATTTTCCACCGCTTGCGCGTTATCCTTTTTCTGGATGCTGACTTGCCCCAAGGCACTTAGCGCCAGCCCTTTCTCCAGCGAAACTTGCTGCTGCCACTGCTCGTCGGTAACTCCTTCCGGTTTTGGAGCCGTACCCAGCAGCGTAACTGCTTTCTTGGCCGACGCTTCGGCCTTATCCAGTTGCTCGCCCTTCTCGCTGTAATAGTCCGAGAGCAAGAGCAACATTCCTATGTTGTTGGGATCTTTGGCCAGGAGCCCGTTCGCTACCTCCAGCATTTTCGGCACGTTCTGCGCTTGCTGATACGAAGTCGCGGCCACTCCCAGCGCCTGATTTGCGAAGGGCGAATCAGGAAAAAGCTGCGCGAATTGGGTCAAGAGTCCGGCCCGCTTCGCGGCGTTCGTAGACCTATACACTCCCAGGAAAATAGCCTGCTCGATGTACATGATGTTGTCTTTGTTGCTTTCCAGTGTCGCAGCCTTTTGCCGGTCCCAGTTGTCAGCTTCCATTCCACTTGGAGGCGCCGCCGCCTTGAATCGTTGTAGGATTCCAGGCACCTTCTCTCCGTGAGCCATAAGCTTATCGACGTCGCCCTTCTCGCTCGCCGCGCGAACCATATTCACGGCATTCGCAAAATTGTCGGGATCGAGCGCAAAAAGTTTGTCCCCATACTCGAAGGCCTTCTCGTAATTCTTTTGCGCGATGTAATAATTTACGTAGAGATCGTCGGCCACAATCGCCATGTCGTCCTGGCCAAGCGTCGACGAGAACTTATCGATAAGCGCCAGCTTCTGCGCTGGATCGGCTGTTCCGTTGATCTCGGTTATCGCGTGGTCAGCGTCCGACCCCGCTGGGATCGGCACATACTTGCCGATCGTTTGCCCGCTTGCCGGACAAGTTCCGAAAACAAACAACATGAGAAGCCCAAAGAACTGCGCCATTCGCTTCATGGATGCCTCCACAGGAAGGAGATTGCGTGCATCTTAGTGCTGCCCCGCTCCACACGCAAACAAATTCCTCATCGAAACGGCACCTCTCTCCACCATGCAACTCCGGAGTCCGTTTTTTCGTCTAGAATAGGTGAGTCTTCGAAGACGATTGCGGGAGGTTCTTGTGTCCCTGTTTGGTTCGTGTCGCATTCTCTCATCGGGAAAGACGGCTCTCTTTGCATTGATGATTGTCTGTCTGATCTTTGGCTACGCGCAGCGCACGCCCGCGCAATCCCCAATGAATTGCCACCCAATGGACACGCGAGAGCAACTCCCTCCCGAAAAACTCCCGCCCCCGCAGAAACTCACCGGCATCGGCAACGCCCACATCCGCATCACCGCCACTCCCGAAGCGCAGATGTGGTTTGACCAGGGCCTGAATTTACTCCACGACTTTTGGGATTACGAGTCCGTTCGCGCCTTCGTTCAAGGCGTCCGCGTCGATCCGCAATGTGCGATGTGCTACTGGGGCATCTATCACGCGGAGCTCTTCACCCACAGCAACGCCAAGTATTACGCCAAGCAGGCTTTGGCGAAAGCCGTCAGTCTCAAAGGACACGTTAGCAAAGCGGAGCGTCTCTATATCGAGGCGAGCGAAGCGTCCGAGGCTGCGGACAAATCCGACAAAAAGGACAAACGCGAGTCGAAGGAAGTTCAACTCTATCGAAGGCTCGTCAAACATTATCCTGCGGACTTGCAAGCGCGCATTTTTCTGGCCGAAGCGGTCGGTGACTGGTACGACGATTCTGGCCAGCCGAACCCAGGCCAGAAAGAACAGCTCTCCATTTTGCAAAGCGTAATGAAGGAGGACCCGGACAACTCTGCCGCCAATCATTACTGGATTCACGCCGTCGAAGCCAGCCTCCACCCCGAGCAGGCCCTCCACAGCGCCGAAATCCTCGGCCGCCTTGCCCCAACCTCCGGTCACATGGTCCACATGCCGGGCCATATTTTCTATCGCACCGGCGACTACGCCCGCGCGAAAGATTCCTTTGCTGCCTCCATGCAAGCCGATGAACAATACATGCAGTCGCAACACGTGCAGGTGGACGACGACTGGAACTACGTCCACAACCTCATGTACGCCATCGCCAACCTGCTGGAAGCCGGCCAATTGAACGAAGCCACCGCGCTCTCCGCGAAAGCGAAAGCCGCGCGCGGTGAACTTGAAAACACGCTCTATCCCTGGTCGCCGCGCGATGCCATCTCTCGCCTCGACCCGCGCCTCCCGGTCGCTCTCCGCGCGGCCGATTGGACTACTGCTCTCGACCTGTTGAAGTCCAGCGATCCGGCGCCGACTCTCCCGAATCTAGAATTTCTCGAGCGCCAGCTAACGCAATTCGCTATGGGCATGCAGGCCCTCGAAGCCCACGACATGTCCCGTGCGGAAACAGCGTCAGCCCAGTTCGATGCCGGGCTGTGGCGATTGTCCAATCGCTTGAAAGATGAAGAGGATGCCAAGTCCAAAGAAAAGGATAAAGACAAAAAATTATCGGATGCCACTCCGCCCAAACTCCAGCTGATGCCGGATGCGTTCCCCAAGCCGCTAGTGAACAACCTGTCCATCATGTCTCTGGAGCTGCGAGCTGGTTTGCTGATGGCCAAGAAGCAGAATGCCGAGGCGAAAAAGCTTTACGCACAAGCTGCCCAGGAAGAAAAAGCGTTAGGGTACCGCGAACCTCCCGCCTTCATCCGGCCCGTGGGCGAAACCGAAGCCGCGGCGTTCATGGCCGCCGCAGACTGGACCGCTGCGAAAGCCGCTTACCAAGAAGCTCTCGTCGAGCGCCCGCGCTCTGGGTTCCCGCTCTACGGCATCGCCTTGGCCAGCGAACAGTCTGGCGATACGAAGGCAGCCGCGACGGAGTATACGGACTTCCTGTCAGCCTGGAAATTCGCCGATCCCAATCTTCCGCAACTAACCCACGCGCGCGACTACCTCGCCTCTCACGGCACAGCTGTTGCAGGAAACTAGGAGCGAGTTTCTTGCTGAATCCAGCCCGAGTTCCCACGTTCATCCATTTGACCCGTCGTCGATTTCGCGAGACGATGAGAGGTTTGGACGAGGTGAAAATTTGCATCTGGGGCTACAAGGCCGCGTAGCTATCATTGCGGCCGCAAATAAAGTACTTGGGCGCGTTGCCGTCGAAGGCCGCTTCGGTCGTCCCGGCATTTGTGTTACCAATTCCGGTGGGCCGCCGTCTAAATTGTTGGTGGACACAAATCCTGAAGACTGGCGCGCCGCTGCCGACCTCCTGTTCATGAGCTCCCTCTAACGCGATGACACTTTCCCTGCGGCGCCTTCAGCTCTCGCTTCTGCCAGAAAATTTTGCCATTGTTGGACTCTCCCCGGGCGCGGACATTCCCGGCTGGGCCACGCAAGGCCCTTTTTTCTCTATCACGCGCACCAGCGATGAACTCTCGATTATGGTCGAAGAGTCACGCGTACCCTCTGACGTTCCATTGCAAGGCGGCTGGCGCGTCATCAAAGTTCACGGCCCATTCATGCTTTCGGAGGTTGGAGTGCTCGCGTCTCTCGTAGGACCGCTTGCCGCCGCAAGAGTAAGCCTGCTGACCATCGCAACCTTCGATACTGACTACTTGCTGGTGGCCTCGGAAAATCTGGGCGCAGCCATCTCGACACTCGAACGTGCAGGACACTCATTCCAGAGGAGCGAATCCCAATGAAGAGCCCATCCTTTACAAACGCCGGTCGTCCAAGCCGCCGCCTCGCATCCTTTGCCCTTGCCGGCATGCTCGCCATTCTTTTCGCCGCGCTCTACCTTCGCGCCGACGAGCCCTTCGCCCGCAGCCGCGACTACGACCTGCAACACTCCCGCATCGCCTTGCGCTTCGACCTCGATCAGAAAAAAGTCATCGGTGACGTCACCCACACGCTCACCATCCTTGGCGACTCCACCTCGAAAATCGTTTTTGACTCCGCGGGTCTCACCATCCAAAACGTCACCGTGAATAAATCCGCCGCCAAATTCGAAACCAAAGACGACAAGCTCATCATCCCGCTCGCGACCACCGCCCACGCCGGCGAGAAATTCGACGTCAACATTCGCTACGAAGCCAAGCCCACCAAAGGCCTCTACTTCATCCTCCCCGACAAGGACTACCCGGACCGCCCCAAACAAGTCTGGACGCAAGGCGAATCGGAGGACACGCGCTACTACCTCCCGACCTACGACTATCCGAATGACCGCCTCACCACCGAGACAATCCTCACCGTCCCCGCCTCTTGGATCACCGTCGCCAACGGCAAACTCATCGGCGTTTCCGACGCCGCCAACGGCATGAAAACATGGACCTGGAAAGAATCTGTCCCCAGCTCGACCTATCTCATCACCGTCGTCGCCGGCGAATTCCAAGAGGTGAAAGAATCTTGGCGCGGGATCCCGGTCACTTACTACGCGCCCAAAGGCCGCGGCGACCGCCTTTCCGTCAGCTACTCGCGCACTCCCCAGATGATCGAACTCTTCAGCAAGAAACTTGGCGTCGACTATCCTTGGGAAAAATACGCGCAATCCATGGTCGATGATTTCGTCGCCGGCGGCATGGAAAACTCCAGCGCCACTACGAACACGAGCCAGTCCCTCCAGCATCCCAAACTCGCCCCGGAATTCCTCACTGGCCAAGACGATCTCATCTCTCACGAACTCGGCCATCAGTGGTTCGGCGATCTAGTCACCTGCAAAGACTGGGGCGACATCTGGCTCAACGAAGGGTTCGCTACTTTCATGGAAACGGTCTGGACGGAGTCTCACTTCGGCAAAGATCAGGCCGACTACGATCGTTGGCAAAGCGCCCATAAATGGATGGAAGAAGCCAATCTTTACAGCAAACCTATCGTCCGCCACGACTTCAACGATTCCGGCGAATTCGACGACAATGCTTACACCAAAGGCGGCTGGGTTCTCTACATGCTCCGTCACCAACTCGGCGAAGACGCTTTCTATCGCGGCCTGAAGCACTACCTTGAAGTAAACCGCGGGAAAAACGTAGTCACCGCCGACCTCGCGAAGGCAATGGAAGAGTCCACGCACACCAACGTGGACCAGTTTTTCAGCCAATGGCTCTACGGCGCCGGAGCTCCCAAGTTCGATCTCAGCTACAAATATGATGATGCCAAGCACGAAGTCGCGCTATCGGTAAAGCAAACGCAAAAAGTAGAAGGACGCGTAGGCCTTTTCCGCATTCCCACCGAAGTCGAAGTCACCACCGCGTCCGGCCCAAAGCTTTTCCCCATCACAATATCGAATGAGAAGGACACCGCGATCTTCACGTTTCCTTCGGACTCCGCTCCGCTAGTGGTTCTCTTCGACAAAGGCGGCCACGTCCTCAAATCCGCCGAATTCCACAAAGGAAAAAAAGAGTGGATCTACCAGTTGAAGAACGCCGCGGAACTTGCTGACCGCGCCGACGCCGTCACCGCTCTCGGCAAACTCAAAGGCGATGACGAAGTCGTCGCCGCCCTCAGCAACGCGCTTCTCAACGACAAAGCCTGGGGCATTCGAGCCAACTCCGCCGACGCTCTCGGCCAACTCGGCGGTGCAGCAGCCTCCAAGCAACTCCTCGACGCACTCAACACTGCGAAAGAACCCTGGGTGCGTAATCGCATCGTCTCCGCTCTTGCAAATTTCAAAGACGATCCCGCCATCATCGCTAAGCTAACTTCCATCGCCGGCGACGACAACTCCTATCGCGCCCGCGCCGCTGCTCTTCAAGCTCTTGGCCGCCTCAAAGCAACCGGCGCGCTGGCCACGCTCGAAGCCGCGGTCGCCGCCGATTCTCCCGACGGCTTTTTGCGCAACGCCGCGCTCCGCTCCATGGGCCCACTCGGCGACGATAAAGCCGTTCCGCTTCTTCTTCAGTGGTCCGCGCCAGGAAAGCCCATCGATTCGCGCAACGCGGCCATCTATAGCCTCGCTCGCCTCCAGAAAGACAACAAAGAAATCACCAATCAAATCGCTGCTTATCTGAGCGAGCCTCACTTTCCTATCCGCATGGCCAGCATCTTCGCTCTCGGTGCCCGCGACGATGCCAGCGCGGTTCCCGCCCTTGAAGCTCTGCTCAGGAGCGACGACCTAAGCATTGAAATGGTTCCGATGATCAAGCGGCAAATCGCAAGTCTGAAGAACCCCGCCGGAGAAAAACGTCGCTCACGCGGAGAAGCCCCCGGTGACGATGAAGACGCTGAATCGTCTCCAGCCGCGGCAGCCAACGATCAAGGCGCCCTAGCGAAGCGCCTGGACCACCTGGACCACCTAATGCAAGAAATGGCCGACCGCCTCAAAACAATCGAGACGCGCCTCCCGCCCGCAAAACAATAATCCTTGCCCTGCAAAAGAATGAAGCGCCACTCCTGTAAGGGCGGGGCTTGCCCCGCCCTGCCTCGTTCTCGGTTTCCTGTGCGCCTCGGTGCCGCGCTCCTACAAGACTCAAAGGAATTGACGTTACCGCGGTGAGACGATGGCGGCGGAGTGTGTTAGTGTGATTTCCCAAATTGGCGAGAGCCTGACGAGGAGAACGATGGCAAAACCGAAAGTGCTTGCGACGCGGCCGCTTTTTCCTGCGGCGCAGGAGATTCTAGATGCGGCTTGTGAGGCAGAGTATTGGACCAAGCCGGAACGGATTTCGAGAGAGGAGTTGTTGAGCAGGATTAAAGACAAGGAGGGATTGGTTTGTTTGTTGACGGAGAAAGTGAATTTGGAATTGCTGAGCGCGGCGCCGAAATTGCGGATTTCGGCAAATGTAGCCGTGGGGTTTGACAATATTGATGTAACTGCTTGCACCAAGCGCGGAGTGGTAGCGACGAACACGCCGGGCGTGCTGGACGAGACCACAGCGGATTTTGCGTGGACTCTGATGATGTCTGTGGCCCGGCGAATTGTCGAGGGAGATACGCTGGCGCGTTCTGGGAATTGGACTGGATGGGATTTGGATCAGTTGGTGGGGACGGACGTTTGGGGGAAGACGCTGGGGATCGTGGGATTCGGACGGATTGGACGAGCGATGGCACGGCGGGCGCTCGGTTTTCAAATGAAGGTGATCTACGCGGACGCAGTGCGCGCGCCGGAAGCGGTGGAGAAAGAATGGAAGGTGGAATATCGGGGGATGGCGAGCTTGCTGGCGGAATCGGATTTTGTGAGCCTGCACGTGCCGCTCTTGCCGGAGACGCGTGGACTGTTTGATGCGGCGAGATTTTCCAAGATGAAGCCGACGGCATATCTAATCAATACGTCGCGCGGCGCGGTAGTGGACGAAGCGGCGCTTGTGCATGCGCTGGAGAGCGGAAAGATTGCGGGCGCGGCGCTGGACGTATTTGAGAACGAGCCGCTCATTCACCCTGGATTGAAGAGGTCGAACGTTGTGCTGGCGCCACACATCGCGTCGGCGTCGATTGAAACGCGGACGAAGATGGCGTGCATGGCGGCGGAAAATGTCGTGGCGCTGTTCAAAGGACAGCGGCCGCCGAATATGTTGAATCCAGAAGTGTTGAAGGCTGGCTAAAGCAGCGCGGCGACCTTTCTATGGCGGAACTGAAACTACTTGCCCGCCGGATTTTCCAGGAAACCATTTCGGCGATCGATATTCCGCTGGCGATGCAGAGGAAACTGCGTCGCGAGGGGACGGTCTTGTGTCTCGAAGATGCGGCGGTGGATTTGCACGCTTTCGAGAACTCGCGTGTCATTGCAATTGGCAAAGCGGCGCACGCCATGGTGGAGGGGCTGGCGAACTTGTTGAGAGGGGAATTTCCGCTCACTGGAATTGTTTCTGCGCCGACGCCTCCTTTGCTTGCCGTAGCGGGGATGAAGTACTTCGTTGGCGGGCACCCTACGCCAGATGAACAGAGTTGGAAGGCGGCAGAAGCGATTCTATCGCTACTCAAAGAGTGTGACGAGAAGACCGCCGTGTTTTTTTTGTTGTCGGGAGGAGGCTCAGCGCTAGTGGAGTTGCCGTTGGATTCTGCGCAGACATTGAAAGACGTGCAGCAACTGCATCGGGCGCTGGTAAATTGTGGAGCGCCCATCGAGGCGATGAACACGGTGAGGAAGCATGTTTCGGCGGTAAAAGGCGGGAGGTTGGCGGTGGCCGCTGGGCGCGCAACCAAGATTACTTTGGCGGTCAGCGATGTGCCGGTTGGCAAGGAATCCGCGCTCGCTTCCGGGCCGACTTTACCGGATCCGACCACTGTCGCGGACGTTCTGCGCGTCATACAGGAGTTTTCGTTGCAGGAGAGATTGCCGGCGCGGCTTTTGGAGTGGATGGATGAGGGGCAAATGCCAGAGACACCAAAGGAGGGTGACGCCGCGTTTCCTAGCGCGCATTTTTCGCTGCTGCTTGGCTTGGATGATTTGTTTCATCCGGCGCATCACGCCACGGAGGCCAAGGGGTTTGTCGCTTGCTGCGACAATGCAACCGATGATTGGCCTGTGGAGAAGGCGGCGGAATACTTACTCGCTCAGCTCGAGGAGCTGCGCAGGGCGAATCCGGGGCAGCGGGTAGCGGTGATTGCGGATGGGGAGGTGAGCTCGCCGGTAAAGGGGAAGGGGATCGGGGGCAGGAACGCCGCGTTTGTCTTGGCTTGTGTGAAGAAAATTGCGGGGAAGAAGATTGCGGTGCTAAGCGCGGGGACGGACGGAGTGGATGGGAATAGTCCGGCAGCGGGGGCCGTGGCGGATGGGGAGACACTCGATCGCGGAAGGGCGATCGGGTTGAATGCCCGGTATATGTTCCGGGAGAGTGACTCGTATAGTTATTTTGCGCGGCTGGGGGATACGATTGTTACCGGGCCAACAGGGAATAATCTGCGGGACTTGAGGATTTTGTTGGCGGAGGGTGAAGAGAAAAAACAGAAGAAAAGCACCTAACGCAGAGACGCAGCGATGCACAGAGGACACGGAGAACGAAATGGGTGCGGCTCGCTCCGTCCCCATTCGGTTCATCGTCGGGAGCAGGCAAGCCTGCCCATCAACTTAGCCGAGATGTTGCCGCGAATTGGTTTCAATTACGGGGTCACCATTTCGCCCCACTCCCCTCCCCGAACTCCTTCTTATCGTGTTAGTCTCCTGGTACAAACTCGTATCAGCAGGAGGGTAGCCATGCATTTTCCCCGGCTCCTATTGTTACTCTCTCTATCCGTCACGCCATTGCTCGCACAGGACCAGCTACAAGGCCCCACGAGCGAAAAAGCCCAAAAGACATATAAGGAAGCCCTCGAGGATGTTCGCAAGCACAGAATTGATTTTGCCCTGGACAGCTTCAAGAAAGCCGACAAACAGGACGAAGGCCACTGCCTCGCCTGCCAAAAGAAAATGATCCAGTACGGCCTTGAGCTCCACGAATGGAAAACCGCGCAAACTGCCGCGGACGAGATGCTCGCCGAGGCCCACGGAGATAAGAGCATCGCCCTGGCGCATTTCGAGGCCGGCATAGTCCTGTTGAACGAGGGCCGCGACAAGCACAAGGATGAACTTTTCACCCGTGCCCATGACGAATTCACTAAAGCTCTGACATCCTTTTCGAACTTTCCGGAAGCGTGCCTGGCCGATGGCAAGGCGCTCGCGCAGTTGAAACAGGACGCCGCCGCCAAAGTGGAGTTCGAGAAGTATGTTCAGATGAAGCCTGTCGGCGAGCCGGAACGCCAGCGCGCGCTCCGCTACATCAGCGAGCCTGAGCTTGCGCGCGCCAGAATGGCTCCGCCCTTTGCCATCGACACGCTCGATGGGCAACACATCTCGATGGACGATTTGGCTGGAAAAGTCGTACTAATCGACTTTTGGGCGACGTGGTGCGGGCCGTGCCGCGAAGCCACGCCGCACATGCGCGAAATCGCGAAAAAATTTCAGGGACAGCCTTTGGTTGTGCTCAGTGTCAGCCTTGATAGCGATGAACAGAAGTGGAAAGAGTACATCTCCAAGAATAATATGAGCTGGCTTCATTACCGCGACGGCGGTTTTACTGGATCCATCGCAAACTTATTCGGCGTAAAGGCCATTCCTCACACTTTCACGATCGACGCCGACGGCGTCCTTCAAGACGAGCATATTGGAGACGCCTCCATCGAAGGCAAACTCAAAAAGTTGGTGGCACGCGCCCAGGAATTGCAAGCGCCGCAGAAGCCACTGCAGTAAGCGATATTCTCTCGCGATTATTTAGCGGTTTGCCCGGCTGGCCGCTCCCAGCCAGGTGCGACGTAGTCGTGATAGGCGATACTACAAAAGTATTAGAGCACTTTTTCCGCAGTAGTGTACGCTTCCACCCGCATGGAGCTGCGGAGACTCCTGCAGAGATTCTCCCTCCGCGAATAAATACAAAACCTGATCCTGCAAGCTCACTATCGGAGGTAACACGAATGAAATTCATCGCAATGTGCGCCAAAGCAGCTATTCCGTGCTTTCTGTTGATGGCCGCGGTTTACATGGCCGCAGCTGACTCACCGTCTGTGACCGTGAAAGGTTACGTATTGGATTCCGCCTGCGCGTTTACGAAAGACCTGAGCAAGCCCATCAGCAAACAATGTGCGACGTCCTGCGCCAATGCAGGCTCCCAACTCGTCATCCTCGCGGAAGACGGCACAATCTACTGGCCCATCGCAGACACCACCCCATCCAGCGGACAAAATCCCAAGCTTCTTCCATTTGCAGCAGACAAAGTGATTGTGACAGGCAAGGTCTACCAGCGTGGCGGCTCGAAGGCCATCGTGATCGATAAAATCGAAGCTCGGCCGCCGCAAAAATAGGCTCTGATTTTTATTTGGTCGGAGGCGTGGGATCGCCGCAGCCGACGTACTCCATCAACACGCGATTTCCCTTGTATTCTAATTCGTCGTGAATTCCAATCTTGCTTGTGTAGTAGCCGCTCACGGTCAGACGCTTCAGCTCGTGGAAAAACTGCACTTCGGGGACGTCCGTCATGTGCTCGTTGTCGGATAACACTTTGAGAACCGCAATCTTCTCGTCCGTGCTCGCATCGACGAAGGATTTTCCATTGTAATGCCCGCTCATCGACTCCATCAGCCGCAACCCTTCGCGCCACAGCGCTTTCTGTTGGTCGTCCGTGCTCTCACGGAGAGTCTGCTCGATAAAATCGGCGACCTTTGCAGCCTTCGCTCCGCCCGAGTGGCTATCGGCGGGAATGATTGTCTCGGACAACTCTTCGATCAGCGCGTGTTGCGCGGGCGTGAAAAAACGCGCGCCAGCTTTCGCTTCCGCGCCCGCCGCTTGGGGCGCGCTAGCAGAGGACGTTTGCGCACTCTGCGATTCCACCGGCAAAGCTTCCGCCGGCGTCCCGGACAACGGCAGGACCGCAGCGCTCAAAACCGTCGCCGAGGTCTTCAACCACTGCCGCCGATCCTGCTTTAAATTGATGGGATCATTCGCGGACATTCTTCCTCCTCGCATGCTCCGCCCATTCGTTCTTGCAGTTCAACATCCACTACAATTCGTTCTTCGCCATTTGATCCGCCAGGTAGTCGCACGAGCGCCAGCACAGCGCCATGATCGTCCACGTAGGATTCTGGCAACTTGCATTCACAAACGCGCTGCCGTCCACCACGAACAAATTCTTCACGTCATGCGACTGCTGAAATTGATTCAATACAGAAGTCTTCGGATCATTTCCCATGCGCGCCGTGCCTAGTTCGTGGATCGACCACCCTTCCGTGAGTACCCGGTCGCTCACTGCCAATATCTTGAATCCCGCGGCCTCGAACATCTCTTGCGCGGTCTCCTTCATGTCCTCGGCCATCCGATGCTCGTTGTCGCCAAATTTATAATGGAATCGCAACGCGGGCACGCCCCACTTGTCCTTCACCACAGGATCGAGGTCGACATAGTTTTCATATCGCGACAGCACTTCGCCGAACGCCCCCATCCCGATATACGATCCCTGGTTTTTGCGAATCTCCTCTTTAAACGAGGCTCCGAATCCGGATATCTCCGCATTCCTTGGAAACATCGCGCAGCCGCTCCCGCCTTCGAATCCGTACCCGCGAATGAATTTCGGATGTTTCTCCCCGAGGTTGCGAAACCGCGTGAGATAAAAGCCGCCGGGCCGCCCGTCATCGAGTGTAGGCGCCTTTCCAACGAGATCCGGTGCTTGCCCATATACGTGCGGACCCATTACGTGCTCGCAAAAATTGTGTCCGACGTGCCCGCTCGAGTTCGCCAGTCCGTTCGGATACAGCCGCGATTTGGAAAGCAACAGAAGCCGCGCGGATTCTAGAGTCGAGGCTGCAACAATCACCGCCTTCGCCTGCACCGTGTAGTCCTTCATCGTCAGCGAGTCGACGAAGTGCACCCCGGAAGCTTTGCCAGTTTTGGGATCGACGGTGATTTCTCGCGCGAGGGAATTCGTTCGCAGCGTAAGGTTGCCCGTATCCATGGCGGGGTAGAGCAGCCCGGTGGGAGAATCGAACGCCGCATGAATATCGCAGCCGCCTTTTCGTTCACATGCGCCGCGGCTCAGGCAACGGCTCCGGTATTTATTGTGCTTCAGCCCGTCGCTCGTTACGCCCGCTCGGTACTGCGTCAGCACACGCCCCATCTTCTGTAGGCCTTGTTTGAGCGTCACTTCCGCGCAGTTCAACTTTGTGGGGCGCTGAAAAATGCTGTCCGGCAGGTACGGGAGATTTTCTTTCACCCCGGTGATGCCAAGGTACAAATCCACCTTGTCGTAGTAAGGCTCGATATCGCTGTAGCTGATCGGCCAGTTTTCGCCATAACCGTCGTGGTCCTTGGCCTTGAAATCGTAATCGGAGAGCCGCAGCGCCAGCCGCCCCCAAATATTTGTTTTGCCACCCAGACATCGCGCCCGCACCCACGCGTAATTCGTTCCTGTGTAAGGATTTTCCCTTTCATTGACGACGATATTTTTCATGTAGTCGGTGTTGCCGACATAACTGTAAAGATTCTTTGACTTTTCAAAGCCCGGCCCGTAGGGCGGTCTCCGGATCGTGTACTCGTTAAAACTCAGCGAATGCGAGCCGGGAGGAAGCCCTCCCCGGTGCGGATTGTCGTAAGGCCATTCCATCGAACGCAATTCCTGCTCGATGTTCAGTTTCTTTCCTGCCTCGAGCAGCAAAACCTGGAGGCCGTGAGTCGTCAAAACGTGCGCCGCCATCCCTCCAGCCGCGCCCGATCCGATAATCACGGCGTCATATTTCTTGCTTAGGTCGACTTCCGGCTCGCCCATGGGATGAACTCTCTTTCTGTGCTCGCTTTGACTCCCCGCATTCAACAATGAACCGGCGTCTTTGTCCAGTTCAAGGTCTCTCTGACTTCGCGCAGCAATCTTATTCAGGCTACCCCGGACCGTGTTGATGATGCGCAACGGCGAAGGGTTGGCCGGAACGGACGGCGACGGGCTGACGCGAGTCCAAAAGGGTGCGCCGGGCACGCGCTGCTGACATACAATCAGGCCGCTAGGGTGCGAGCTAAGTGATGGGAGCCGGCTTATGAGACTAGGAATCCGCAAAACATTCAAGATCCTTGCGCCGGGAAATTCCCTGCGGAAGAGAGTGGCTTACAGTTTGGCCATTGCGCGATTGATTTTGGTCCCAGTGATTTTACTCGCGGTCTACTACCTGTTCGAGATGGGCTGGATAGTGGACCGAATCGTGAATGTGGATGCACCAGCAGCGACGCTGGCGCAGCGGGCTTCGATTGAAATTTTGGAAGCGAGGCGCGCGGAACGAAATTATCTACTGCTGCATGACACGAGCTATCTCGTAGCGAACCGCGAGGCGCTCGGTAGAACCAGGCAAATTGTTAGCCAGATTCAAGATCTTGAGCCGCAAGACATGGGAGAAACGCAAAAGGCGCTTGAAGCGCTCAGTGTTTACGAACAAAGAGTTGGTGCCGCGGCTACGGCAATGGCGCAGCCCGGACAGGGAGATGCGGACCGCATCCAGGCTGTGGTGCGCGCTTATGAAGATGATCTGAACGAATTGCTGCGAGGGGCAAGGCTTAAGAAGCGCGCGCAACTGATTGAGGAGTTGCGGAACCGCGTTGGCTCGTTCGATACGCAGATCTCCCAAACTGTTCAGGCAGGGAACCCTGCGCTGGGGCCGGTCACCGCGGATTTGCAGACTTCGAGTCAGCAAGTGCTGGAACTGCTCTCCGAGCTTGAGACAGAAAATTGGAAGCGCGTGGAAAGCGATCATCGCGAGGCGCGGCGTCTGATCCACTCGGCGGAATGGGCGCTGAGCATCGTGTCCGCGATTACGTTGTTGTTCAGCGTGTGGGTAAGCTTTACCTTGCCGCGGCAAGTCGTGAAACCGCTGGTGACTCTACGAGAGGCAGTCGATCACGCCGCACAGGGAAATAGCGCGATTGATTTTGAGATTGCGGGCCGCGGGGAAGTGGCGGATCTCGCAAAGAGCGTGCAAAACCTGATCGCACGGTTGCAGCCTAACTCGTAGACGAGTGGTTGGATGAACCCGCGGTCCTTCTCGGCGCAATTTCATTTGCCTGCGGTCGAAAGCCGCTTGACCAGCTCGTAGAGGAAGGCTTGCCCTTCGTAGAAGGACTGCACGCCCAGCCGTTCATCGCGTCCGTGAAAGCGAATGTCGTCGCGGTCCATGAAGAATCCTTGCACGCCATAGCAGGGAATCCCTTGCGCACGGAGATAGCGGCCATCCGTCGCACCCATAACCATGATGGGAACGGTCGGAACGCCGGCCCACATGCTGGTGGTGATATCGCTGACGGCTTTGAGCAAATCGGGCCGCATCGGGGAAGCCGCTGCCTTGCTGAAGTCGCTCAACTGTTTGACGCTGACCTGATCATCGGCCACGACCTTTTGCAAAGTGCTCAGCACGTATTCGGGTGAATCTTCCGGCAGGACGCGGCAATTCACGGTAGCGGCGGCCAGTTGCGGCAGCGCATTGATCGCGTGGCCTCCTTCGAGCATGGTGGCCACGCAAGTGGTGCGCAGCGTCGAATTCCACGCGGGAGACGCGGCAGCGACTTTCTCCATCGCCCCTTGCGAACCGGAAGAGACCTTCGCGAGATCGTCCTTCATAGCGCCGGCTTCGATCTTCGACATCTGTTGGAAGTAAGCCGCGGTGACTTCATTGGTTTTCAAAGGAAAACCGAAGTCGCCGAGCCGCGACAAAGCTCCGGCTAGATGATAGATGGCGTTGTCGTGCACCGGCATCGAGCTATGGCCGCCCTTGTTGCGCACCTCGAATCGGAAATTCAGAACGTACTTTTCGCTGACCTGTAAATCGTTCGAGATTTTCTTGCCTTTCGATTCCTCGCCCCAGCCGCCCTCGTTCAGCGCGAAGTCCGCATCGATCAAATCGCGGTGGTTCTTCAGCAGCCAATCCACGCCGTTATAAGGACCGCCGCCTTCTTCGTCAGCGGTAAGGGCAACAATGATGTCGCGGTCTGGCTTAAAGCCTTCTTTTTTGTACTGGATGAGGTTGGCGATCCAAACGGCGGCCTGCGCTTTGTCGTCACCGGTCCCGCGCCCATAGAAGAAGCCATCCTTCTCGAGGAATTGAAACGGGTCGGTACTCCAATCTTCGCGCTTCGCTTCCACGACATCGATGTGCGCGAGCAGGAGGATCGGTTTGCGTGCGCCCGTGCCGTGATAACGCACGACGAGATTGCCTTTCTTCGGAATTGCGCCGCCAGTGAAAATGTCGGAGTCGGGGAATCCGGCGGCTTTTAGGCGCGCGACGGCAATGTCGACGACGGGCGTCGTTGCGCCAGTCGTGAAGCCGGATTGAACCTCGATGAATTGTTTGTAGATGTCATGCGCAAGCTGCTTTTCGGAGTCGGGACGCGTAGTCTGCGCGCTCGCCGAAGCGGCGCACACAACTACCAGAGGCAAAATTCTAAACGCGAGCCAGATTTTTGCGGTTTGCATGGTGGGATTTTTGCACGGCGAAGCCATCCGCGCAACTTTTCAGTGCTTGCCGCGGTGCGAAAATCTGAAGCGAGTGTCGGTGCTTCACCAGCGCCGCACCATTAAGCCCACTTGTAGCCTTGTTTCGCAAGCGGAAGAGAGCGGATGCGTTTTCCGGTCACGGTGAAGATCGCGTTGCATACGGCGGGCAGTACGGGTGGCAGCGCCGGTTCGCCAAGTCCCGTGGGCGGATTGTCGGTCTTCAGAAAATGGACTTCGATTTCCGGCGGCACCTGATTCATTCGCAGCGGCGGGTATTCGTGGAAATTGTTCTGCATAGCGCGGCCGCGCTCAATCGTGATTTCGTAACCCATCAGGTGGCTTAGCCCTTCGATCACCGAGCCCTGCACTTCGTTGAGCGCGCTGGTGGGATTGATGATCTGGCTGCCAATGTCGCCGGCGACCCAAACTTTGTTCACCTTAAGCCGATTGTCCGAACTCACCCGAACTTCCGCGACTTCGGCGAAATATCCGCGATGGCTGAAATGGAAGGCCACGCCCATGGCGGTGTCTTTCGGCAGCGTCCGTGAGCCCCAACTGGATTTTTCCGCCACAAGTTCGAGCACGCCGCGCATGCGCTGGGCGTTGAACAGAAAAGCAGGCGGAGTCGCTTGACCGCCGGCAGGAGCCGGTGCGCCTTCGAGCGCAGGAGTGTTGAGCAAGGCCAAGCGGAATTTCACCGGATCGGCGCCTGCCGCGTGCGCGAGTTCGTCGATAAACGATTGCATCACGAAGGCGATGCCGTTGCTTCCCGGAGCGCGCATCGCACCTGTGGGCACACCCAACGCCATCACGGAAGTATGCGTTGCGAAATTCGAAACGAAGCGGGCAGGGAATTCGTCGGGAGAAATCTGCGCGCTGGGCGCGAACCGCTCGCCTTCGCCAAAAGTTACGAAATGATTGCGCCAAGCGACGACCTTGCCGGAGGCATCGACGCCGCCCTTCAAATAATGAAATCCCGCCGGACGATAAAAATCGTGATGCATGTCGTCTTCGCGCGACCACAGCAGTTTGACCGGTGTCCCTCCAAGTTGTTTTGCAATCCACGCGCCCTCGATCATGTAGTCGTTGGTCAGACGCCGGCCAAATCCGCCGCCCATGCGCGGCAAGTGAATGGTCACGTCGCTCTCGGCGATGCCTAAAGTCTTCGCGACCTGCGTCAACCCACGCTGCGGTGTCTGGCTGGGGACCCACATTTCGAGTTTGCCGTCCTGAAAGCGCGCCGTGCAGTTCTGCGGCTCGAGCGGCGCGTGCGCGAGGAACGGATAGAAGTAAGCGCCCTCCACGACTTTAGCCGCCGATTGTAGAGAGGCATCGGCATCGCCGTCTGTGCGAAGCGAACGCGCTGGCTGCTGCTTCGAAAGCTCGACAGCCTTGCTCGCGAAACCTTCGCTGCTTTGTTGCGCGGTCGGCCCTTCGTCCCATTTCACATCCAACTTTTCGCGCGCCGTCTTGGCGGTCCACCAGTTATCCGCAACGATAGCGACTCCACAGAGCAAACCGGTCAAATCCGTCCCGCCTTCGACGATAAAGGCGTTACGCACACCAGGAATCGCCCTTATAACATCAAGATTCGCGCTCACAACTCGCCCAGCAAATACGGGACACTTCGCGAACACGCCCCACAACATTCCCGGCAGCCTGAAATCGATACCGTAAAGAGGTTTTCCGCGAACGATGGCCTCGTTGTCCACGCTCGGGATCGACTTTCCGATGATCTTGAAATCCTTTGGGTCTTTCAGTTTCACGCTAGCCAAATCGGGCGGAGTCATCTGCGCCGCTTTGGCAGCGAGTTCACCGTAACCGACCGAACGCTTCGTCGCCGCATGCGACACGCGCCCCGAGCTGGTCACGCACTCCGATTCCGGCACAGACCAAGCTTCCGCAGCAGCCGCGACCAGCATCTGCCGCCCCGCCGCTCCGACCTGCCGCATAGGGAGCCAATTGGTCGGCGTTGCCGTGCTACCGCCTGCAACTTGCGACCCGTACTTTGCAAAGTTGACGTCGCCCTGCTCGATCCGCACGTCCTTCCAGTCCACGTCCAACTCTTCCGCGATAAGCATCGGGAGCATTGTCCGGATGCCCTGCCCAATTTCCGGATTTTTCGCGGTGATCGTCACGATGCCTTCCGCCGAAATGCGAAGGAACGCATTGGGAGTAAGCACGGCCGGCGGCGGACCTTGAGGCGCTTGCGCAAGCGCCTTCTCAACGGGATCGATGTAGGCCGCGAGCATCAACCCGCCTCCAGCGATGGCGCTCACACGCAAGAACGAACGCCGCCCAATAGTTCTGATGGTCCTGGGCTCAAGAGCTTCCAACGTATTCATAGGGCCTCCTTACCTTAGACCGAAGTTCCGCTCTGCGGGTTACGCCGGTGCAGAGAACGCGCGACAGCTCCGTGTGCCGGAACAGCGGAATTATAGCGCGGGACAGAAAAATGGGCAGCAGGCAACAACACCTGCCCGAGTCTCGATGCCTGACCGGACCAAGCCACAAAAAATCATGCAAGCCGCCGCAAGAAATTCGTTCTAACAACGTCACCGCGAGCAACCCGGTGTCCAGAATGCTAACTCTAATGAGGTAACAAAAGGGAGTAAGAACGCTGTTCCTCGAGAACAGCCGCTATTACTCTTAAGACGGTCCTCCATTCCCCGGGTTGAAATAAGCAAGAGCCGAGGCAATTTCCAGAAGCTAGAGGTGTCGAAAATGACCAGCTCAAATGCATCCGTTTCTTTCCAGCACGAAAATCGCAAGCCTTTCTTTTTCTTTGCCTGTACGTTGGCCGCACTTTTCCTTTGCGTGGCCGCGGCCTCCGCGCAGACCGCATTGCACGCCCCCGGATGGGTAGTGATCACCATCGGCGACTATCGCTCGCTCCATGCGAAAGCCTATCCGCCCGACCGCGAACCGGAAGCCCCGCCGGTTGACGCGACTCTGACGCGCGTCGACTACGACTTGCGCATCGACGGCGACCTCGCCGCAGGCCGCGCGAGTCTCACTGTGGATGTTCTGAAAGATGGCTGGGTGCGCGTGCCGATTCCCGCAGGATTGTTGGTTCGCGAAGCCAAACTTGACGGCAAACTCGTCTCTCTGGTCCCCGGCGCAGCTGGAAAAGGCTCGAACCAACTTTGCGCGCTACTCTCGCGGCCCGGGCGCTCGGTGTTGCAACTCGATATTGCTCTGCCCGTCGTATCGACAGCCGGTGAAGAGAGCATCTCCCTCCCTTCGACGGCCTCCGGCGTTACGCGCGCATCAGTTCGCCTCCCCCGGCAAGGCGTGGACATCAAGCTTACCGGCGGGCTCCTGGCCGAGAAATCCGAGCCCGGCGCGGAAAGCAAATGGCTCGCCTACGCGCGCGGCAACGAGCCGCTGACGTTCACCTGGAAACGAAAGACGGAAGATCATCGCAGCAGCCAGGCGTTGCGCCTGCGTGGCTCGCTCACCGAACTGACCGGCCTCGGCGAAGACACCGCGACCATCGTCGCTGAGGTCAACGTCGAAGTAACGCAAGGTGCCGCGCGCGAAGTCCACATCGCGCTCCCGGACAAAGTAACCGTCAACCAAGTCTCAGGCGCGACGGTTGCCGACTGGGAAATGAAAGACGGCCAACTCGCAGTAACTTTCCTCGAGCCGGTCGAGCAAAACGCGAAATTTATTGTCACCGGAGAAACGCGTAGTCCCCGCGACGGCCAAATCGAAATCCCCCTGCTACGCTTGTTAAACACTGAGCGCGACACCGGCGGAGTAGCAGTGGAGGTCCTGGGCGCTGGAGAAATCAATAAGGTCAAAACCGAGGGGCTTGAAAACGCTGACGCAGCGGACCTGGGCGAAATCGTCTCGAGCCGCCAATCCACTTCGCTCTCCGCGTTCCGCTTCCGATCGGGCGACGCAAAGACCGCAAGATCGCTGACCGTAAACGTCGCGCGCTACACGCCGCAAGCCGTCTTGATGGCCAACGTCGCCGAAGCGCGCTACAACGTCCTGATTACCAATGAAGGAAAGCAACTGGTGCAAGCGCGCTACGCCGTGCGCAACAACTCTCGCAACTTCCTCAAAATCACTCTCCCGGCAGGTGCAACGCTCTGGAGCGCCGAATTAGCTGGAAAGCCCGTCCGTCCCGGACAATCGCCCGACGGCAGCGTCTTGCTACCGCTAGAGAAAGCGCATGCCGGCGAAGATTCGCCGGAGTTCGCCGTGGAGATTGTTTACATCAGCCGCGGCGCCGCCTGGAACGACAAGGGACAATTCAAGCTCCCACTCCCCGCGCTCGATCTGCCCGTATCGCGAACAGGCTTGCTCGTCTACCATCCACCCCTTTTCAAAGTGACACCAGAAGCGGGAGAATCTTTCCGGGTTGAGCCGTATGCAGAGCCGACTTCCGCCGCCCTGAATCCTCCACCGCTGCCTGCGCCACGAAAGCCTGTATTCAGTACCGGGTTAGCGGCGTCTCCTACTCCCCCCTCGCCAAGCGCTGAAGTTTCAGCTCTCGCTACTGAATCGAAGGTAATCACGAATCAGGCTCCCACGCAAACGCTGGTCGACAATTTCCGCATGACCTTTCAGGGAGGCAAAGCCTCCGGCATTCTTCCCATCAAAGTTGATTTCGCGGCTTTGGGCCCCTCTCTATATCTCGTTTCCGAATTAACCGGCGAAAATCAGGCTCCCAGCACCGACTTAAATTATCAGCGCGAGAAAAAGGCAGGTGGGCGATGAAAAAAATCATACTGGCAGCTGCATTTTTGGTGACCGTCCCCGCGTTTGCACAAGACAAGATCGCTCCTCCCGTTCCGCAAGCCGGGAACGTGACGCTTCCCCTTGAGGAGTACAACCGCCTCCTCGAACTCGCCAACAAATCCCCACGACACGTCGAGTCCGCCCCGCTTCCTTACACCATAAAACGCGGAGACTTGAAGTTTCGCGTCACAACCGAAACCGTGATGGGCACCGTTCAACTCCAAGGCGAAACCTTCAATAAGGGCGAAACAAAAGTCGCGCTCACCTCGGGAATGACCATTCTCGACGCCCGCCAGGAAGGCCGCAGCCTTCCGCTCGAACAAGAAGCCGGCACGCAAACCGCGATCCTTGCCGGTCCCGCCGAATTCTCCGTAGTCCTCGATGCCGGCTTGCCGCTGAACATCGAAACCGGCCGCGCCTCCTTCAGCTTGCCGGTGCCATCTGCAGGCAGCGTACGTCTCACACTCGAAGTTCCCGGCGATCACACCAACGTCAAGCTCAGCCCTGGCTTGATCACGAGCCGCACCTCCGCGAACGGCAGCACCACCATCGAAGCCACACTCGTCCCCGGCCAGCCCGCGAACATCTGGTGGGCCACACGCGAAGTCGTCGCGCCAGTCGTTCCACGCGAAGTGCGTTTTCTCTCGAACATCAAAACGCTAGTCTCCGTCAGCGAAGCCGACATTCGTCTCGCCGTCCTCGCCGATATCAACGTGATCCAGGGAGAACCCGCGCAGTTCGAAGTGGAAGTTCCCGCCGGCTATGAAGTCACGGGAACGTCAGGCGCGTCGGTGGATTCAAGCGATGTGCAATCCGGCGTTTTGACTTTAAAGGTCAACGCACCGGCGCAACGCACCCACCAGTTCCTGATCTCCATGGAAAAAGCCATCGGCGTAACGAAAGCCGATGTTCCGTTCCTCAGCGTGAAAAACTCCCAACGCGAAACGGGCGAAGTCCTCGTCGAAGGCGTTGGCACCATGGAGCTGACCGCGACCGAAGGCGGCAGCCTGAAGCGCATGGACATCAAGGAAACAAATCCCTACCTGCGCTCTCTTGCGCGTTCTCCATTGCAAGCCGCATTCCGTTATCACCGCCAGCCCACAGAAAATCCAAGCCTCGCGCTCGAGTGGACGCGCTTCCCAGACAGCAGCGTGCTCGCTGCCGTTGCTGAACGCGCCGTCGTCACGACGCTCGTAACCACCGAAGGTAGATCGCTGACCGAAGTGAAGCTGACAGTGAAAAATCAAGTCCAGCCATTTTTGAAAGTGGAGTTGCCGGCGGGCGCGAGCATCGTCTCCGCGGAAGTCGCCGGAGAAAAGGTCAAGCCCGTCGAAGGCGCGGATGGCCAGCGCGTGCCGCTGCTCCGCCCCGGATTCCGCCCCGTCGATTCTTACGAAGTCTCCTTCGTCTTCATGCACTCCGGCGCGCCGTTTGCGAAAAAGGGTGGATCGGAGATTTCCCTGCCGAAAATGGATGTTCCCATCACCGTGCTGCAATGGGAGCTGTTTCTCCCGGAGCAGTACAAGGTAAAGGATTTTGGCGGCGACGCTTTGGCCGCGAACCTCTTGCCAGCGTCCTATCAGGGAACCGCAGGCGCAGCCAGCGTGGAATTTTACGACGCGGGCGCGGTTGGCGGAATGGCCGACAAAATTGTGCCTCTTCAACTTCTGCCAGGGCAGCTTGGCGGTTACATCATCGACCCCAGCGGCGCGAGAGTTGCCGGTGTGCAAGTGACCGTTACGCAGCTGGATACCGGTGTCGTACGGAACGCGTTGACCGATTCTTCCGGCCGCTGGATCGTCGGAAACATGCCGTCCGGAAGAGTGAGAGTCTTGGCCACTTCGTCCGGCTTCAAAAACACGGTGCGCGACGTCGTCAACAACGCGAACTACCCAACCTCGGTGAGTTTTTCGCTCCAGATCGGAAACGTATCGGAATCGATCCAGATCAATGGCAAAGATGAGGAAAAGGAATCGCGGCAAATCGAACGCGACTTGAAGAAGGACAAAGCCCAGGTTTCGAACTCAGCTTCTTCGAACGTCCTGGATCTCCAACGGCGCGTGTCGGGTGTTCTGCCGGTCCGGGTAGACGTCCCCCGAGCAGGCAGCTCGTACAGCTTTGTGCGCCCGCTCGTGTTGGACGAAGAGACGAAAATCACCTTCACCTATAAAACCAAATAATCTCCGCCGTCGCGGGCGGAATCTCCGCATTCGAACCGGCCAGGGGGCACTCTGCCCCTGGCCCCGCTATTTATGGCCTATTTATAATTCGACGTGAAGACAGCCTCTCCAGAATCTTCCTACCCCAACGGGAACTAAGTGCGGACATAAACGGAATTTACAAAGAGTGTTGAGCGCAAAAAGATCGAAGGACACTTTTGCGGCCTTAGAAATCGTCTAGGTTTCCGATGCGGAAGCAAAACACGGGACTTTACACGCCAACCCGGCGTAGATTTACTTAGAGCAAGGGAAGAGGTAGGTCGAAATGAAGGCAGCCGCGAGATTTTTATCCAGTTCGCTATTGTGTTTCTTAATCGGTGCAGCCCAAGTGGGCGCTCGGCCTCTTCAAGAAACTCCACCGGCTCAGAATCCCGGTTCGGCGCAAGGGGCGGGAGCAGGCCAGTCGCAGGGGCGCGGCGGCGAGAGGCGCCCTGGAGTATTTGGAAAATTGACGGCAGTCCACGATCAGTCCTTCGAGATAACGAGGCAGGACGGCAGCGTGGTAACGGTCAAGATCAGCGGGAGCACGCAGTTCCGGAAGGAAGGTCAGGACGCGAAGCTTGGCGATTTCAAAGTTGGAGACACAGTTTTTGTACGTGGCGCGGAAAATTCGGATCACACCTGGACCGCGGAAGTGATCGGAACGCGGGCCAATAGTGGTTTCGGCGGCGGCGCGGGAGCCGGTGCTGGAGCGGGCGTACGCGGCGGACCGGGTGGTAACCCTGGCGCCGGCCGGCCGACGGGTGTGCTTGGCCAGGATTATGTCTTCGGCGAAGTGAAGACGGTTGACGCGCCCAAGCTGTCAATCCTCCGTCCAGATAACGTCACACAAACCGTCGAGCTAAATGAAGAGACATCTCTGCGGAAGGGCCGCGACAGCATCACCATGGCGGACATTCAGCCGGGAGATCACATCATGGTCCGCGGCGGAATGGCGAACAATGTGTTTCAGCCGAAATCCGTGATGGTGATTGGACCGGAGCAATGGAAGCGCATGCAGGAAATGGGAATGGCCGGTGGACCACCTCCTGCTAATCCGCCTAAAGATAATAACCAGCCGCAGAAACCGCCGGAGCCGCCACATTGAGATCGTTTGTTCGGACTCCTATTTTCCTGGGTCTGGTGACCTTAGCAATCGGAAATTTGCACGCCCAAGAGAATCCTGAGCCCGCGCGGACCGCTCCCGCTGCGCCTCAGACGAATGAGACGCCCGCCCCACCGGCGACTTACCAGATCACCGGCAGCGTGCACAGCGGGAAGACGCCATTGCCGGGCGTGACGCTGACCGCCTCAAACACGCTCACAGGTAAGAAGTACACCGGTGCCACAATTTCAGACGGCAACTTCGCGCTGAACGGCCTGCCGCGCGGACGGTATGTGTTGCGCGCCGAGTTCATGGGGTTCGCAGCGCAAACGCAGGAGGTGGTGCTCAATCCGGAAAATCCTTCCGGGAAAGCGGACCTTGAACTAATTCTTGCATCGCGGCAGCAGGAGCAGACGGAGCAGCGCAGCGCTGCTGCCACGCGGGCCGGACGCGGTTTCCAAAGCCTGTCGATGGATGCGACAGAGGCGGCCGCGACCGCCGGGGAGTCTGGTCTTGCCGTAGGCGCCGGACAAAATCCGGCCGCGAGCGATTTGGGAGCCTTGCCCTTGAACGGCGCGGGAGCGGACGCGCCGACGGAATCGGTAAGCATCAGCGGCGTCCAAGGACGCACGCAAGATTTCGGAGCAGGGAACGAAGGCGAACTTCAGGACCGCGTCCAGGAATTTCGCGATCGCGCCCAACAAAATGGATTTGGAGGTTTTGGCGGCGGCGGTGGTGCCGGAGGATTTGGCGGAGGGGGTGGCGGCGGGCCGATCGCGTTCGGGCGAATGGGGCGCGGCTTCAATACGAATCAGCCGCACGGCAACGTGTACTTTTATGACGATACTTCCGCGCTGGATGCGAGGCCGTTTTCGATCAATGGGGAACCACTCCCTAAAGCCGATTACAACCAGCTCCACTTTGGAGCGTACGTTGGCGGCCCGCTGAACATTCCGAAAATTTTCAATGGCGGCAATAAGACATTCTTTTTCGGCGGGTGGAGCGGAACGCGTGGGAGCTCACCTTCGGACTTTTTGTCGACTGTCCCTACGCAGGCCGAACGCGGCGGCGATTTCTCCGCGCTGGCAACGCCGATTTTCAGCCCGCAGACCGGGCAGCAATTCCAATTCAACGGCCAGCCCAACGTGATCGATCCGGCGATGATTACGCCGCAGGCTCAGGCGCTGCTGCAGTTCATTCCGCTGCCGAATTTGCCGGGAACCACGCAGAACTTTCATGAAGTGACTTCTTCCGAGAGCAATTCGGACTCTGTCAGTTTGCGGCTGATTCATAATTTTGGCCCGGTGCCGGCGCAGGGAAATCGCACGCCCGGCGGCGGCGGCCGCGGCGGCGGTGGAGGCCGGGGAAGGTCGCAGAACAACCTTAATATGGGTTTGAGTTGGACAAAAACAACGACCAACATCGTCGGCGCTTTTCCTTCGCTCGACGGTGGAACGAGCACGCAAGGTTTGAATGCCAATGCGGGCTGGGTCTACGGCAAAGGACGCGCAACGAACAATCTGCGCTTCACCTACAACCACAACCATGTCGCGACCACAAATTTATTTTCCGGCGTGACGGACGTCGCCGGGATGGCGCAAATTGGCGGCGTCTCGACAAACCCGTTTGATTGGGGCATTCCGGGAATCAATTTTACTTCTTTTTCCGGCTTGAACGATCCGCAGCCGCGCCGCGAACTCGACCAGACCTACACGATCTCCGACACCGTTATCTGGAGCCACGGGAAACACAACTGGCGCTTTGGCGGCGACTACCGGCGGATTTTGCAGAGCTTCCAGGCCGCAAGAAATGCGGAGGGCACGTTTACATTTACGGGCTTTGCGACTGCGCAATATGTGGGAGGAGTCCAACAGCCAGGAACGGGAATCGATTTTGCGGACTTTCTCCTCGGCTTGCCGCAGCAGAGCAGCGTTCAGTTCGGCGCGGAAACTTATAACTTTAGCGCGAACTCCTATGATTTCTTCGCGCAGGATGACTGGCGCATTCGCGCGAACCTGACGCTTCTCCTCGGCCTCCGTTACGAATATCAGGGGCCATTCACGGAAGCGAATAATCAAATTGTGAATCTGGATGTGACTCCGGATTTTACAGCGGCAGTGCCTGTTGAACCCGGGCATTTCGCTCCAGGCTTCGGCGTTGCTCCGGAATCGCTGATCAAGCCGGACCGGAATAATTTTGCGCCGCGCCTGGGGCTCGCCTGGAAGCCAATAAAGAATACAGTGGTCCGGGCCGGCTATGGCATCAACTACAATCTCGCGCAGTACACGGCGGCGATTCAGAATTTTGCGTTTCAGCCGCCGTTTGCAGAAACGGCCACGAACGTGGCAACTACATCAAGCTTTCTAAACCTAGCAAATGCGTTTCCGACTCTGGCGGCGGGTACGGTGACGAATAACTTTGCCGTCGATCCAAACTACAGGCTCGCATACGTCCAGCTGTGGAACGTGGACATACAGCGCGATTTGGGCGGCGGCTTTTTGATGAATATCGACTACAACGGATCGAAAGGTACCAGGCTCGACACCCAGAGAGCGCTCCTGATTCCAGGCGGGTCGCAGCCTTTCATTTATGAATCTTCCGGAAGCGATTCGGCTTTCAATTCGGGCTCGATTCGTTTTCGGAAGCGGCTGGCAAAAAGCATCGGCCTGGGCGCGACTTATATTTACTCGAAATCGATTGATGACGCTTCTTCGATTGGCGGCGGAGGCGTCGTCGTGGCGCAAAACCCGTTCGACATTGCCGCGGATCGAGGGCTCTCGAGTTTCGACCAGCGCCATAAATTCACGGGCAACTGGATCTACGATTTGCCGTTCGGCGAGAACCGGAGATTCTTGCAGAAGGGATTTGTGTCCCATGTTCTCGCCGGCTGGCAGTACAGCGGAGATTTCACGGTGGCGAGCGGGCTGCCTTTCACTCTGCGGGTGCTGGGCGGGACGCTCGATATTCAGCGCGGAGTAACGGGCTCTTTGCGCGCGAATCTTATTCCCGGCCAGTCATTGTATGTCGCGAATCCCACTACAAAGGAGTGGTTCAACACCGCGGCTTTCTGCCAGCCGGAAACGACGAGCACCAATCCCAACGCGACGTGCGTGAATCCAGCCGATTCCACGTTTGGCGATGCGGGACGTAACATCCTCGAAGGGCCGGGGCAAGTGACGCTGGACATGTCGCTGAACAAGACGATTCAGATTAAGGAATACCGGTCGCTCGATCTGCGGATTACGGCGAACAATGTTTTTAATTATGTGAATTTCACTTCGCTGGGGACGGCGGTGAACTCGATCACGTTTGGCGAAGTGACCGGCGCTGGGAATATGAGGCGCGTCACGGTGCAGGCGAGGTTCCGGTTTTGAGGGATGAGGCCATGAGCGCTACACGAAGACAAATCGCGGCCACTGCTTGTGCTGGTTTGCTTCTGCAGTTTGGCGCTCCTTCGTTTGCGCAGCAGCCTCAGCCGCTGCCTCCACAGGAATCGACAGATGCGCAGTCGCAGACAAAACCGCCTGCGTCTTCCATTCGAGTGACTTCAGAATTGGTGCTGGCGAATGTGGTGGTGCGCGACAAAAAAGGAAACCTCGTTCGCGATTTGAAGAAAGAAGATTTCACGCTGTTTGAGGATGGGAAGAAACAAAACATTTCGACTTTCGATTTTGAAAATGTGGACCAGTTGGAGACGGCGGGAGCCGCTGAAAAAACCGTTACCGGCGAAGCGGCGGCGGCCGCCGGGCCGGCTGGCGTGCTGAAAAAGAGCGATGCGCCGGTGATGAATGCGCGGGACCGGCGAGTGGTCGTTTTGTATTTCGACTTTTCGGCGATGGAGCCGGACCAGATAGACCGCAGCGTGGATGCGGCGAAGAAATATATCAATGCGCAGATGCGGCCCGCGGACATTATTGCGCTGGTCTCGCTGTCGACGAATATGCGTGTCGACCTGGATTTTACGGACGACAAGACGAAGATCCTTTCCGTTTTGAGCTCGTACTCCTCCGGTTCGGGGGAGGGTTTTCAGATGGGCGATACGGGTAGCGCGGAGGGGGCGGCGGAAACCGGCGGCTCGTACACCCCCGACGATACGGATTACAACACGTTCAGCGCGGACTGGAAGCTGCTGGCGCTGCAATCCACCATGCAGGCGCTGGGAAAAATCGAGCAGAAAAAATCGCTGATTTATTTCAGCAACGGGATCAGCCAGACAGGCACGGACAACCAATCGGCGCTGCGGGCAGCTACAGCGGCGGCGGTGAAAAATAACGTTTCGATTTATCCCGTGGATATCCGCGGGTTGCAGGCTTTTCCGCCGGGCGGGGAGGCGCAAAGCGCGAGCTTGCATGGGCAATCGGCCTATAACGGCAACGCCGTTTTGAACGACCTCGGCGGCAATGCTGCTTCTCAGGAGACGCTTTCGACGCTGGCGGCGGACACGGGCGGCAAAGCGTTCTTCGATACGAACGATTTCAGCGGCGTGTTTACGCAAGTGCAGAAGGACAGCTCCGCGTATTATGTGCTCGGCTTCACGAGCACAAACCCGTTGAAGGATGGACACTATCGCCGGCTCAAGGTGGTCGTGAACCGGGCTGACGTGAAACTGGAATTCCGTCCGGGATATTACGCCGGCAGAGACTATCAACATTTGAATCGGGCGGATCGCGAGGCGCAGCTCGAAGATGAACTCGCGGCGGAATTGCCGCAGACGGATGTGCCGCTCTATGCGGGGACGGCGTATTTCCGCCAGGATGATTCACATTATTATTTGGCGGTTTCACTGGTTGTTCCCGGTTCGCAGATTCCGTTCGTGCAAGAGAAGGATAAAGACAACGCCACTATCGACATCATTGGCGAGGTGCGCCTCGGTGAAAAAGGCAGAGTGCCGGTCGGGCAACTGCGCGACACAGTAAAACTGGCGGTAGACAGCACGCAGCAAGTGCGACGGAAGAATGTGCAGTACAACACGGGGTTTGTGCTGGCTCCGGGAAATTATCATTTGAAATTTATCGTGCGCGAGAATCAGACAGGGCGCATGGGATCGTTTGAGACGGACGTGCAGGTGCCGGATTTGCGCAAGGTGCCGCTGCGGATGAGTTCGGTGGTGCTGAGCAGTCTGCGCGCGCCGGTGACGAACGCGCCGAAGAAGAAGGTTGTGAATCCGTTGATTCAGGATCAGACGCAGCTGGTGCCGAATGTGACGCATGTGTTTACGCGGGATCAGCATTTGTATTTGCAGTATGAGATTTATGATGCGGCGAAGGGCAAGGTTGTAGTGGCGGTGGCGCCCCCGGCTTCCACGACACAGCCGGGAGGCAGTGCTTCGGCGGCAGCTGGCGGCGACGTGGCAAAAGCGGCACCAGAGGCGCCGCAGTCCAAAGAGACGCGCGAGTCGATTCACGTTTTGACCAGCATTGAATTTTTGCAGGGCAACGTGAAAGTTTACGAATCGAAGCAAGTGGCGGCGACGGAAGTTACGGCGCCGGACCGGAAAGCGGTTGTGTTTCAGATCGATCTGCCGTTGCAATCGCTGAAGCCAGGGCTTTATGTTTGCCAGGTGAATGTGATTGATGATGTCGCGGGGAACTTTGCGTTTCCGCGGTGGCCGATTTTGATTAAGGATGCGGCTCCGGCGGCTGCGCCTGCTGCGCAGACTTCCTCCAGTTCCGGGCGGTGAGTTTCTCGCGGGTCAACGTCGGTTAAACGGAGGGCGCACAGACTGAAGTCTGTGCCACCGCGACAGACTGGCCGGGCTGAAGCTCGGGACCTACACAAGTTGGTACAAATTCTCGTGGTGCTGTGGCGCGAAGGCGGGCACGGCGTGCCGTGCCCCTACAGTTGCGCGTCGCTGAATTCCTGTTTGGAATTGCCCCTCCCCTCATTTTTTTAAGTGTTGCTGATAGAGGACTTACGTTTTGCGTTGGCTCGGAGTGCCGGGCTAAAGCCCGGCGCTACGTATGTTTCGAGAACGGTTTGCCGTCGACGATTAGGCGATAGTTGGGGCCGTAGTGGACGGCGTAGGGATCGCGGGTTGGGGCTGCCGGGCGGGGCGGAGGGGTGGGTTGGGTCGCGGGAGGGTTGTTGGGAGTTTGCGTGGCGGGTTGGGTGGCGGCGCGGGTGCTCGGTGGTTCGGGCCGGGCAAGCCCGGCCCCTACAGGGGATGCGTTTGCGTTTGGCGTGGGAGTGGGAGTTGGTTCGGCGGCGGCCGCGGGGCGGGTCTCAGCGGTCGCGGGAGCGGCAGGTTTTGGGGAGGGCGGAGCGGATTGGACCGGAGTTGATACAGGAACAGGAGTGGGGGACGGAGTTGGAGGTTGGGGCTGGGGCGGGGTTGGGGCCAGGGCTGGGGCTTGCGGAGGCGCGGGTTTGGTGGGCTCGGGGAAACGGTAGGCTTGATTGGTGTTCATGGATTCGACGACGGTGTTGCGCCAATCTTTTTCACCGCAGGCGGTGATGAATTCGTTTTGGGCTAGATGGAGGGTTTGGAGCATGGTTTGGGCGAGGTAGGCTAGGGTGCGGGCGGCGCGGGGCTTTAGGTCGCCGCGAGCGACGGCGACGAAGACGCGGCGTAGGGCGGTGTTGAGGTCGTTGGCGGAGAGATAGTCGCCGGAGAAGAAGTACTCTAGATCGTCGGCGATGCTCTCGTTGGCGCGGAACTGGGCTTCTTTTTGGGCGTGGTAGAAACAGAAGTTGGCGCTGGTGGAGACGCGGGGAGTGCGGCAACGGCGGCCGTCGTCGAACGTGAAACGGCATAGAGGCACGCGGTCTTTGGAACTGAGAGATGGCATGGTTTTTCTCCTTAGAGTTTAGTTTTGAGATTTGGTGATGGAACAGAGCACAGGCTGAAGCCTGTGCCACTAAAAGCGAAACGCCGGCAGGATGCCGGCGGTACAACATGGGCCTGAAAAAGAAAACGCCCCGCCGGATGGCGAGGCGCACTTCTCAACGAGTTAATTAAACCAGACTAGTGTTGATGTGTCAATAGAAATTGCGCAGCGACGGCGTGGTATGCCGGATGGCTAACGACGACGGGAGGATCGGAGTGTTTGACGTTGGTCGAGGGCCTGGCGAAGCATGGTTTTGATTACGGCTTGGCGGCTGATGTTGAGTTCTTTGGCGGCGGCTTCGAGTTCTTCGAGCATGGACGCGGTGAAGTCGACGTTGACGCGCTGGATGGGCTTCATCATTTTGCCGGAGTTGGTAAAGAATCGGGAGACGTCTTTGCCGTTGTCGGCTAGGCGGGCGATGGTCTCGGCGGAAGTCAGCTTTTTTCTAGGGCGCGTTTTCTTCATAGAGTTTCTGTTCTTCCTTGGTCGCTTTCCACAAGGTCACGAGATGATAGAACTCGCCTTCTGAATCCTCACGGATTTCGAAGATGACGGAATACAGTCGATCGCCAACCCAGCCGATGGCGCGATGCTGAACGGGGAGATCGGAACGCTGGTCGAGATAGTAAGGATGAAAAAAGATCTCCTGTGCTTCCTCGAAGCCGATGCCGCGCTTGGGATTGCGGCGAAGGCTCTTGCTCTTCCGCTCATCGAAGTGGAATCGCATGAGGTATAACAGTTATACCACAGTTTGGCCGCTCTGTCAGTCTTGACGTAGAGAGTAGAAGAGAAAAGAGAGATTCAAAACCCGCAGCCTTAAAAACGAAGGCTGCGGCACCCTGCGGACAGCGGCTAAGCGGATTCCTGGGAATGAGGTAAGATGGCCGGCCACGCGAGGATACAACTTGAAGAATAGTGCGATTCTTTTATTGCAGTGCCCGGATCGCAAGGGTCTGGATGCGGCTATTGCGGATTTTATTTACTGGCATGGCGGCGACATCCTTCATTTCGAGCAACACCAAGCGGGGGAAGAGCGGTTTTATCTTGCGCGTGTGGAATGGGATCTTACGGGGTTCGAGTTCGATTTGAAGGATTTTCCGCAGTGGTTTGCGCCGATTGCCGAGGAGTTTTCGATTCGGTGGCGCATTACCAGGTCGAATTACCGTCCACGCGTCGCCATTTTTGTTTCGAAATATGATCACTGCCTCGTTGATCTGCTCTACCGGCAGCGCATCGGGGAACTGGCGTGCGAAATTCCGTTGATGATCAGCAACCATCCGGACGCGAAACGGCACGCGGAGTTTCATGAGATTCCGTATCACCTCATTCCGGTGACCAAGGAGAACAAGCGGGAGGCTGAGACGCAGCAGATCGAGTTGCTTCGCGCCAACAATATTGAGCTGGTCGTGCTGGCTCGGTATATGCAAGTGCTTTCCAGGGAGTTCATTGCGCAATATCCGCAGCAAATCATCAATATCCATCATTCGTTTTTGCCGGCGTTTGTTGGGGCGAAACCGCACCAGCAGGCGTTTGATCGCGGCGTGAAAATTATTGGAGCTACGGCGCATTACGTAACGGAAGTGCTGGATGACGGGCCCATCATCGAGCAAGGTGTGGCGCGCATATCGCATCGCGACACGATCGAGGATTTGGTGCAGAAGGGGAGAGATTTGGAGAAGGTGGTGTTGTCGCGAGCGGTGCGGTGGCATATCGAGAACCGGATATTGTTGTATGGGAATAAGACGGTGATTTTCGAGTAGCCGGCTTGTTTGTCTTCTCGATGCAATCGGATGAGGAGTTACGCGTTTTGCGTAGATATATACGCGAAATGCGTGAGTCACAAATCCCAAAGAATCGTGCGTGAAGTGGAATCTAAACCCGCACCCTTGAAAAACCAAACGCCAAGGGTGCGCCACCCGCCTTGGCTACGCATTATGCGTATATATCTATGAAAAATGCGTACTTGGTGCTGCGTGGGGAGAGCCGATTCGATCGTCTTCTTGGAGGCAGAGCTGGACCACTTCGCGTACGCGCTTCATCAATGTGTCGAGAGTTTTGGCCTGCGTGTGGCAGCCGCGCAATGCCGGCACCGTGGCGACGTAGTAGCCGTCTTCGTCTTGCTCAATGACCACGGTAAATTTGCGCTTCGTCTTCATGTGAATGATCTCTAGGCACAGTTTAGCATGGTACGGCGGATGCGGATGAGGTTGGGTTTTCTCAAGCCGCACCCTTGAAAAACCAAATTCCAAGGTGCGCCACCCGCCCGCTACCTGCCATTTAACAGAAGACGGGAAAGCGTCGTGAGAATCGGCAACAGCAGGAGAATCCAGACGGTTTTCTGGGCGCGTATCGGTATTTGTGGCGATTTGCGAACGTACAGAATCAGGGCCAACATCGAGAGTGATAGGACGATTCCCAATGGAAGAATAGCGGCGTAGCGCGACGTGTACATCAGATAAAGTGGTCCGCCAAAAGTCCACGCGCAGGCCAGGATCTCGAGAAAATTGCGGACATAGCTCCAAGATGAGGGATGCCAGACAGTGACTTCTATACCGGGCGCCCAGGAAATCAATTGGTTTCGGAATGCATCGTAGTCTGACAATCTTGTTGAGAGAAACAGACTCTTTAGGCGATTGTTCGTCTTGATCGTGATGCCCCGGGGAGATTCGAGAATTGCCGTGACTTCGTTTGGCACTAACTCTTGTAGCGGGTACCTATCCATTTTTCGGATGAGCTTTCCATCTCGAAATTCGAATGCCAGGGACTCCCACTTGTTTCGTTCGTCTTTGAATTGACGATAGACGATCGAGCCTATGAGAATAGGTATAAAGACCAAGCGGAAAATACTTCTATCTTTGTCAAAATGCCACGCGAGATATAAGAAGCCTGCGAGCAGGAGTGGAACTACGACGCTCAATCGAATCACTAACTCCCGACGAAACTCAGCGTAGCTGTCTGGTGCCAATTTGTAAGAGGCCAGCGAGAAATCCGAAGCGGTTTCGGCGGCAGGTGACATTTTCTAATTTTAAACACATACCTGACTTGTTATCAAGCGCTGCAGGCCAAATTGAAGTCCCCTGGGCCGTCATTCGCCGTAGGGGACCCAGATGTTTTTGATTTGGGTGGCGTGTTGGAGGAAGAAGCGGTCGGAGGAGGGGACGGGGTTGAACCAGTTAATGGAGCGGCCTTCGTTGGTGAAGACTTGTTTTAGGTTGCCGATGGAGAGGGATTTGGCGGTGGCGCAGGTGGGGGCGTCGGCGAAGCACCAGAGGGCGTCGAGGTCGTCGTGTTCGGCTAGCGTTTTGAGGAGTTCGGTGGGGCGGCCGGTGACGATGTTGACGGCGCCGGCGGGGAGGTCGCTGGTTTCGAAGAGTTGGTAGAGGTCGGCGGTGATTAGCGGGTAGATTTCGCTGGGGACCCCTACGACTGTGTTGCCGACGGCGATGGCTGGCATGACCGAGGAGATGAAACCTAGGAGCGGGGCTTCTTGGGGGCAGAGGATGCCGATGGTGCCGATGGGTTCTTGCATGGCTAGGGTGACGTTGCGGAAGGGCGGATTGTGGATGGCGCCTTCGTATTTGTCGGCCCAGGCGGCGTAGGTGAAGATGCGTTCGATGCTGAGGCTTACTTCTGCTTCGGCTTGTGGCTTACCAACTACATCTAAAAGACGGCTCGCAATTTCGTCGCGGCGCTGGCTGAGATTTTCGGCGAGGTAGTAGAGGACTTGGGCGCGGGTGTGGGCGGTGGATTTGGGCCAGGCGGTGGCTTTGCGGGCGGCTTCGACGGCGTTGCGAATGTCTTTGCGATTGCCGAGAGGGGCTTCGCCTAGGAGGCGGCCGTCGGCGGCGCGGACAGCGAAGCTGTAGCCGGAGTCGGGGCGGGCTTGTTTGCCGGCGATGAAGAGTTTTACTGTGCGGTCGATTGGAGGAGTGTTTGCGGAATCGGCGACGGACTCGGGGATTTGTTGCGGCGGTTGATCGATCGCGAGAGGTCGCGGGTGGAGCTGCGGCGCGTGTTTGAACCAAGTGGGTTCGAGATATTCCAGGAGGCCTTCGCGGCCGCCTTCACGACCGTAGCCGCTTTCGCGATAGCCGCCGAAGCCGGTGCTGGCGTCGAAGAGATTGGTGCAGTTGACCCAGACTACGCCTGCTTTGATTTGGGAGGCGACGTGGAGACTGACGTTGATGCTTTCGCTCCAGACGCAGGCGGCCAGACCGTAGGCGGTGTTGTTGGCTAGCTCGACCGCTTCGGTGGGCGTGCGGAACGTCATGGCGGCCAGGACGGGGCCGAAGATTTCTTGTTGGGCGACGATGCTGGTGGGATGGACGTTGCTGAGAAGAGTGGGCGGGAAATAGAGGCCGCGCGAGGGCATGGGGATGCTGGGTTGCCAGCAGGTGGCGCCTTCGGCTACGCCTTGATCGACGAGGCGCTGGATGCGGTCGAGTTGGACGCGGGCGATGATGGCGCCGATGTCGATGGATTTGTCGAGAGGGGGGCCGACGCGGAGAGTGTTCATGCGGTCGCAGATTTTGGCGATGAGCTGGTCGGCAATGCTTTCTTGCATTAAGAGGCGGGAGCCGGCGCAGCAGACTTGGCCTTGGTTGAACCAGATGCCGTCGACTAGGCCTTCGACGGCGGAGTCGAGGTCGGCGTCTTCGAAGATGATGAAGGGGGACTTGCCGCCGAGTTCTAGGGAGAGTTTTTTGTGAGAGGAGGCTGTCGCTTTGCGGATGGCGCGGCCGACTTCGGTGGAGCCGGTGAAGGCGATTTTGTCGACGTCGGGGTGGGCGACGAGGGCTTCGCCGGTGTGGCCGTCGCCGGTGACGATGTTGACTACGCCGGGGGGGAGATCGATCTCTTGGCAGATTTCGGCGAAGGCTAGGGCGGTGAGTGGAGTGAATTCGGCGGGCTTTAGGACGACGGTGTTGCCGGTGGCGAGGGCGGGGGCAATTTTCCAGGCGAGCATTAAGAGCGGGAAATTCCAGGGGATGATTTGGCCTACTACGCCGCAGGCTTCGTAGCCGGGAAATTCTTGAGTGAGGAGTTGAGCCCAGCCGGCGTGGTGGTAGAAGTGGCGGGCGACTAGCGGGATGTCGATATCGCGGCTTTCGCGGATGGGTTTGCCGTTGTCGAGAGTTTCGAGGACAGCTAAGCGGCGGGAGTGTTTTTGGATTTGGCGGGCTAGGGCGTAGAGATATCTCGCGCGGGTATGGGGAGTTAGAGATTGCCATTGCGGGAGGGCGGCGCGGGCTGATTTTACGGCGGCGGCGATGTCGAGCGCGGAACCTTGCGCTATGTCGGATAACTTTTCGCCGGTGGAGGGATCCGTCGTGTCGAAATATTTTGCTTCGAGGGGAGAGTGCCAGGAGCCATTGATGAAGTGGCCGAAGCGGCGGTTGTGGTGATCGAGCCAGGCTAGGGCTTCGCGGGGATCTTCGGGGGCGGGGCCGTAATCCATGGTGACGAATTTTTCTACGATGCTCATGGGTGTTCGCCCGATGTTAAGTGGCAAAGCGGCTGCCTAGTGTGTTCGTCTTGCCGAGAAGGGACGCAGCATGCTGCGCCCCTACAAGGATTGGCCACTTTATGTATGTAGTGAGTTCGCGTCATATTTTCGTTAAGCGATCGGATGGCGGTAGTCGGCGGAGTAGCGGCCGGTGGCGTGGTGTTCTAGTTGGCGTTCGATGTCGGCTAGCATGCCGCTGGCGCCGAAACGGAAGAGGTCGGATTTTAGCCACCCGGGGCCGAGTTCGTCTTTCATTAGGCTCAGCCATTCGAGGGACTGCTTCGCTGTGCGAATGCCGCCGGCGGGTTTGAAGCCTACGGCGTAGCCTGTTTGGTTGGCGTATTCGCGAATGGCGCGGGTCATGACGAGACCTACGGGGAGAGTCGCGTTGACCGGTTCTTTGCCGGTGGAAGTTTTGATGAAGTCGGCGCCGGCCATCATGGCGACTACGCTGGCGCGGGCGACGTTGCGGAGGGTGAGGAGATCGCCGGTGCCTAGGATGACTTTCATGTGGGCGGGGCCCGCGGCGTGTTTGAAGGCGGCGATTTCGTCGTAGAGGGCTTGCCACTTTGCGGCGAAGACGTGGGCGCGGGTGATGACTACGTCGATTTCATCGGCGCCGGCTTCGACGGAGCGGCGGATTTCGTCAACACGCTCGGAGAGGGGAGAGAGGCCGGCGGGGAAACCGGTGGAGACGGCGGCGACGCGAATGCCGCTGCCTTCGAGAGCGCGGCGGGCGGTTTCGACGAAGACGTGGTAGACGCAGACGGCGGCGACTTTGATGTCGAGCGATTCGATGCCGAGTTTTGCGACGAGTTCGTGCTGGATGGGTTGGCGGGCTTTGGCGCAGAGGCGGCGAACGCGTTCGTCGGTGTCGTCGCCGGAGAGCGTGGTTAAATCCATGCAAGAGATGGCGCGGAGAAGCCACGCGGCCTGCCAATCTTTTTTTACGGTGCGGCGGGTGACGAGGGTTTGGGCGCGGCGTTCGACGGCGCTGGTGTTGACGCGAACATCTTCGACCCAATCGAGATTGAGAGGGACGCCGCGATTGGCCTGGAGCGCGTGGCCGCGCAGGTGAGCGAGAGCGGTGTCTGACGAGGAGATCGGCGTTGGCTCGGCGCGCTTATCGAGATTATGCGTGGTGCCGGGCGCTCTGGTGAAATTGGACATCGTGGAGTTCTCTTATGCGAAGACCGTATTTTAGTACAAGAAGAATCTTATCACTTTGGATGCGGCGGTTTACAGACGGGTGCTGTGAATTTGCCATTCTTGTTCGAAATCGGCGCGGCTCGCGAAAGACTTTTGTGTGCCTACCTTGGTTGTGGAAAGCGCGGCATACAGATTTGCGCGAGTGAGGGCTTCTTTTTCTTGCATGCCTTCAGCGAGAAAGACGGCGAAGCTGCCGATGAAGGCGTCGCCGGCGCCGGTAGTGTCGAGGGACGCGACCCTGAAAGCGGGAATCAATTCGGTGCGTTCCTGGCCGGCTAAGAGGGAACCGCGTTCTCCAAGAGTGATGACGACGCGTTTAATTCCTTGGCGCAACATGTAGTTGGCGCATTTTGTGGCGTCCTCGAGGGAATGGACGGGCATGCGGGTGATAAGCTCGGCTTCCGTTTCGTTGGGGATGAAATAGTCGGCGCCCGCTAATTGTTCGAAATCGACTGGTTGTGCAGGAGCGGGATTTACGATGCAGCGGATGCCTTCGGATTGAGCGAAGCGGACGGTGTGATACACGGTGGGGAGGGGAATCTCGAATTGCATGACGATGGTGCCGGCTTTGCGCAGAAGTGGAGCTGCGGCGTCGACGTCTTCCGGTGAAAGTGTGTCGTTCGCGCCTTTCACGACGATGATGCGATTCTGGCCGCCTGGCTCGACAAAGATGGGGGCGACGCCGCTGGAGACTCCTTCGGCGATGCGGACGTGGCTTGCGTCGATGCCTTGCGATTGAAAATTTTTAATGGTGGCGGGACCGAAAAGATCGCTGCCGACTTTCGCGACCATGGCGACGGAAGCGCCGCACAAGCGAGCGGCGACTGCCTGGTTCGCGCCTTTGCCGCCAAAACCGAGATCGAATTTTTTGCCAAAGATGGTTTCGCCGGGGCGCGGAAATATGTCATTGAACGTGGTGAGGTCCACGTTGGCGCTGCCCACTACGGCGATGAAGGGTTGCTCCGCCATCCTTGCTCCTGCGGGGTATGCCGTTCGGTCTCTACGCGAACCTGGTCGATGCAAAATCCCGGGCTAATTGCGATTTGGCAGTCGGGGAGCGGTTCCGCGTTCCGCGCGCGGATTATATAGGAAATGGGCGAGGAAACGGAAAGATGCAAATGCTGAGACTCACCGCCAAAGGCTGGACGGGAGGGGATTAATATTGACAGGGCAGGTGGCGGTGACTAGAAGCGCGGGCGGAACTGAAGGGCGCGAAGCTGCAGGCCAAAAGCAAACGGAATTTCAGATGAGTCTTTTAGCTACACGCTGGGTCGCTTATGGCAAAGTTCAATCCAGCGAACTGACCAATTTTGCGCAAAGCAAAGCTTAGAAGAATGCTGGGGATAACCGGGCTGCGACTGGCCAGTGTGAAAAAGCGGTGACAAATTCGGAAGCAATGGGATGTCCAGAGGAAGGCTGGCGGGTGCCGATGGGGTCAAAAACTCCCTCAAATTGCTCAGCTTTGTTCTGATAGTTTTTTTCGCTGAGAAACACGGATCGTCCTCTTCTTGTGAAGCCGGCACCCTCCATAGTGTTTTCAATGGTTTGCAGGCAGAAAAGGCCCGCCGAGGGAGGCATTGAGGGGCGCTGTTCACTGTCTTTTGGGTGGGCACGTCGATTCCACTACAGGCGCGCGGTTTGGCCCTAATTTTGTTACCATCCTGCCTACAGGGGTGTGCGTGTGCAGTATTTAGGCAAATACGAGATTATCTCGGAGATCGGGCGCGGAGCCATGGGCGCGGTCTACAAAGCCCGTGACCCGCTGATAGACCGTTTAGTTGCCCTCAAGACAATCACCGGCGGGCCAGGCGCACAGGCGAATCTGCTCGACCGTTTTTACCAGGAAGCGCGCTCTGCGGGGACGCTGCAGCATCCCAACATCGTCACCATTTACGAACTGGGGCACGAGAAAGATACCCCATTTATCGCCATGGAGTATCTAGAAGGGGAAAGCCTCGACCGGATTATCGAGCAGCATCCGGTGCTGCCATTGTCGGTCAAACTTGGATATATCGTGCGCGTGTGCGAAGCGCTGGCGTATGCGCACCAGCACAACGTGGTGCATAGGGATGTGAAGCCGGCGAACATCATGGTCACCAAGGAAGGCGTGGTGAAGGTGGTGGACTTTGGGATCGCGCGGCTGACGGATATGTCCATGACGCAGCCAAACATGATGATTGGTTCGCGCGCTTACATGTCTCCGCAGTTGTACAAAGGCGAGCGGGCGGATGCACGGTCGGATATTTGGGCGGTGGGCGTATCGCTCTATGAGCTGCTGGCGTTCAAAAGACCATTCACTGGCGACAGCGAAGCCGAATTGATGTTCCACATCATTTATGAAAAGCCAGAAGACGTTCTGAGCTTTTCGCCGGAGTGCACCGAAGAGCTGCTGCCAATCGTCAACAAGATGTTGGAGAAGAAGAGCGAGGATCGCTACCAGTCAATGGAGGACGTGCTGCACGCCATCGAGCCAATCTGGAAAGCGGCTCAGCAAGCCACCGTAACGGGATTGCTAGCCGATTGCCAGCAGTTGGTGGTGGCGAATGACCTGCAGCGCGCACAGACCCTGCTCCGCAAGGCTTTGCACATAGATGTAGGAAACTCCCAAGCAAAAAGCATGTTGGAAAAGGTTTCGGTGGAACTTCGCCGCTCGGAGATTTTGCCGAGGCTGGAAGAGCACCTAAGCCGAGCCGAAGGATATTTGAGAGCCGGGCAGCTCCGCGAGGCCAAAGCGGAAGCACAGGCGGCGCTGGGACTCGATTCGAAGCATGAGCCTGCGCACAAGCTGCTGGCGGAAGTGGAAACGGCGGCTGCGAAAGTGCAACAGCTGGAGCAGAAACTGAAATTGACGAAGCAAAGGCTGGCGGAAGGAGCGCTGACCGAGGCAGCGGCGGCTTTGGGACAGGCGCTTGAACTTGACGATGCCAACTTGCAGGCGCAGGAGCTAAAGAGACAAATCGAAGAAGAGCGGTTTCGCCGTGAGAAGCGCAAGAAGCTGGGTGAAATCCTGCACCGCGCGCGAACGCTGTGGACAGAGCTCAACTATGACGAGTGCCTGACCGTACTCGCAGCGGCTTTGCAGGAATTTCCGAATGACCCAGAACTGAAAAAACTCCAGGAATCGGCGAGGACGGACCAGGCGGAACTACAGAAACAGCGGCAGATGGCGGAAGTCCGGCGGCTGCTCGGACAACAGAATTTTGCCGAGGCGCGAAAAATATTGGATGTTTTGGTCAAGGACCACCCGCAGGACACGGCGGTAAAGAATTTGCAAAACCTGGCATTGCAAGAAGAGCAGGAACAGAACCGGCAAAAGCGGCTGGATGCGGAGATAACGGCCCTGCGGGGCTTGCTGGGCGCAGGGAAGTACAAGCAAGTGGTGGCGAAAGGCGAGCCGCTCTTGCAGGAGTATCCGCAAGAATATGAATTAAAAGAATTGGTGAACTATGCGAGGGGAGAGGTAGCGCAGCAGGAGCAAAAGCGGAAAGAAGAGGAGCGCGAGAAGCAGATTCAGGGATTCCTGATGTGCGAGCGGTACGGTGAGGCTTTGGATTCAGCGAAGAAGGCGATCGAGGAATTTCCAAAACAGGATGCGTTCCGTAAGCTCGCGACGGAAGCGGAAGCGTTGAAGAGAGAGCAAGACGACCGCGATAGGGCTCGCAATGAAATGCAGCGGCGAGTCCGCGAAATCAACAGCAAGATCAATCAAGACAAGATTACGGATGCGATCGATTTGGCCCAGCAAACGATGGAGAAGATGGGCGCCGATCCCAATGTGACGCAGTTGCTGCAGGGCGCTGAAGAAAAGCGGAAAAAGAAGGAAGATGCGGAGCGAAAAGTTACGGCTGCGCAAACGATGGTGAACAAAGGCGATCACGCCGGGGCAACGCAGTTGCTGAACGAAGTGATGGCTACGGAGATCCTTCAGCCATCCGATAAGCGGATGCAGGAGCTTCGAGGGAAAATTTCATCCCTGGCAAGCGGGAAACAAACGGGAGCGACGCAGACTCATCGACCGAAGACTGGTGTGCCGAAGCCATCCAGTCCCGGTAAAAAGGACCAACCCGCCGCTGCCAAGGCGGCGGCTCCGACTGGCGACATGACGCATGTCAGCGAGTCCGCGCAAGATATTCCCGCAGATGGATTTTCCGCCACACGAGTCATTGGTCCGGGAGACAGGCCAGCAGTGCGGAAAGATGGTGTTGTCCCGCGGCGCCCGGATTCCGAAGGGAGAGTCGCGGCTGCCAAAAAGACAGAAGCTCCTGATGCGGCGGTCATTGCCGGTCCTGCTGTTCGGCAGCCGGGTGCAACGAAGGCTGCTCCCGCAGAGCCGCGACAGAGTGGAACGGCAGCGGCAGTCGCGGCGCAGCCGGTTTCTCGAGCCAAGCCAGGACCCGATTTTCTGGCGCAAGTCATGACCATCTTGCGGCGCCCGCCTGTGCTCGCCGGCATCGGCGTGGTTGTGGTTGTGATTCTGGCGCTGATGCTTTGGCCGCACAAGACGAGCGGCGGCGCACCCTCGGCCAAAGACTTGAAACTGAAGCAGCAAGCCGAAGAGCTGTGGCAGAACCGGCAATTCGATCAGTCCGAACAGGTTTGGCAGGGGTTGGCTAAGGTCAAGGGGCCACTACAAAGTGATGCCGCCAAGCAGGTCAGTCAAATTGAAGAAAAGCGCGCCGAAGAACAAAAGCGGTTCGACGACGGCGAGGCTTTGCTCAAGGACAAGAAAGAATATGCAGGCGCGCAGCAGGCGTTTCAAGATGTGATTCAAATGAACTTGTGGCACTTTGATGACGCTAACCGGGAACTGGACGTGGCCAAGGCGGGTCTAAGCGCTACCGACGTACATAAACAGGAGCAGGACCACTTCGATCAAGGCGTAACGTTGTATCAGGCGAAGGATTACGAGAAGGCGCGCAAAGAGTTTCGCGCAATGCTGGATCTGAATGTCGCCGACTCCGCTCTCAAACCTCAGGCGGAGAATTACCTGAGCAAAATACGGCAGACGGGGACCGACCAGAAGACTTACGACAGCGCAGTGCAAGCCGTGAAAGACGAAAACTGGGCGGAGGCGCGCGATCAGTTCCAGGAGGTAATCAACCGAAAGGGAGCTCGGAGCGGCGAAGCAAAGAAGCAATTGCCGGGCGTAGAGAAAGCGCTGCAAGCCCTGAACGCTGCTGAAGACAACATCCGCACCGGCTCATTCCGCGCGGCCAAAGCCCAGCTGGATAACGCGCAACAATGGAACAAGACCCACGACAAATTGCTGAAGGAAATGCACGCAGCCGAGCAACGGGAGTTCGATACGATTCGAAGCAACGCGCAGGCGGCGGAGAGCAAGGGCGATACCGCAGCCATTCAACGCGTGCAAGATGAGCTGCACGGATTTGAAGGGCGCGTAGAGGACCCTGCTTTAGTCCCTGCTTCACGCGACTTGGACAAGCGCCTCGCAGACGCCTACACCAAAGCGGCCGAGAAGAACGGCGATAAAGCGGCGTTCGACGCTGCCGTACAACATTTTGAGCAAGCGAAACAGAAGAAGGACATTGAGCTGCTGGCGCACGGTGTGACGCAGGAATTTCAAAAAATTGCCGCAGGCGCCGGTATTTACCGGGAGAACGCAGCGCTGTACGTGAAAACGACGATTCCCACCGCGATTCAAGCCGTGACGCAGACTTCGGGGAAATTTCCGCTGCCCGCTATTTCTTGTGGTCCTGGCCGGCCGGTGGCACAAATCCCGTCCGTTGGTGGCGCCGTCAATTGCGCGCAGCTGGATGCGACCTCTCCGCTGCAATGGATTGGCGTCCCGATGGTGGAGTTTCCCGACAACGCGAACCAGCCGGGAAGGCTGCCGTATTCCCTTACGATCATCGTTACCGTGGACTCGAACGGGAATGTGAGGATCGACAAGGACGGGAATCCCGATAAGGACTTTTTCAAGAAGGTAAAAGACAGTTCGAAGCACTGGAAAGCGTCCGCACCCAAATCGGAAGGAAAACCGGTGACGGTACGATTTCCTTTTACGATAACCTTCCAGCGCTGATATCCTCCGCCCGGGATGAGGTTTTTAGGATTAACGGCGCAGGGTCACCTCCGTTTTCATAAACCAAACCCGCAAGGGTAGGCCACGCTCCAAGACTGCCACGGTCTCCCTGCGGCGCGCCACAGGCAACGACGGAATGAGGAAGCTACGCTACGACTTCCCGGCAGGGGCCGAGGCAGTCGCCTTATGACCTGTCAATTCCTCGACGACTGAAAATTCTCCGCCATTCTTCGCCATCTCGAGCTTGAAGGTATATTCCGTGCTGGAGACGTGCTTGATCGTGACGCGCACACTGTACTTGTCATCGCCCATTTTGGAATCGGCGGTCCAGTTCCAGGTGTCGCCGTTCACTGTGCCTTTCGCATCGATCGCATCGCCCATGCTGCCGAATTCATGATAGGTGTAAACTTTTTGGTCCGCATCATAGCCCATGAAGGACACGCCTTTCCCCGGCCCCATCGGGCCTGTGCCTTCCGAGTGGCAGGTAACGAAAAATCCGCCCGATAACCATGAACACTTTTCCGTGGACGTGATCTTGCCTCCGGGCATGGGACCGAACGGCTTGGCGTCGCCCTCGACGTTCCACGTGCCGACGTTATAGGCGAGTTTCTTGACCTCTGGCCCCGGCTTGGGCGGACCCTGAGGAGCCTGCGCTTGGATGGATACAGCGAGGGACATCACGCAAACGGAGAGCAATAACATAACTTTTCTCATAGACGCCTCCTTTGGACTCGGGCTCAGTGGGATACTGGTGGCATGGCGGCTCCAATTCCGAGCGCCGTGTCGTTTGCGAGGATGATACACCCGAGCGGCCTCACCGCGATAGCAAACGTCTGCCAACCTATGGGGCACCCGGCAAAACTTTGATTACTCTCCCTTTGTCGTCGTGGACTTCAGCCGCTTTGCGATCCCAATGATTCGTCGGCGTCTGGATCCATCCCGTTTCTTGCGGGCAATCCCCGACGTTGCCGATTGCACCATGTAAGCGGAGCGGGTCATGCCCGCTTCCTTAGCTAGACGGTCGATCAGCTCAATCTGAGTCTCGCGCGCAGTAACATTGACGCGAACGGTTTTCGCTTTGGGGAAGTCCGCCGTGACGAGAAAGGCCACTGCATTTTGTCGATTATCGTCTCCAACTAAATCATCGATCTTGGATGGCTTGGGAATCTTCTCTCCGTCTTCGATCATCCCTGCGATGTGAAACGCCAATGCTTCCGGAGCCCTGCGGCGAGCCTCGTCGAGCGACTTTCCTGCTGTTACGCAGCCGGGAAAATCAGGGAAGCTGACGCCAAAGTCGGATTTTTTGTCCTTGTGTAGATAGGCGATGTAGTCCATGTTACCTCAGCCTGATGTTGGCTTGTTTTTCAATGCTTCTAAGCGTGCCGATAGGGATGTCGCGGACCGGATGTGGGACAGTGACTCTTCCTTTTTTCGTGCTGTGCTTAAACTGTTTGTGACTCCCTTCGTGCGCAACTTCATACCAGCCGTCTTCCCGCAATCGCTGGATGACTTCACGGCTGCTCATGACACATAATACACACTTTTAACACACTGGTCAATCTCGCCTCTTTTCGCGGCGCGGGGGGGGCCGCCCCTTAAGTCCGCATGTGGACTTTGGGTGGCCCATCTTTGGTGGCCGGGTGCGCCAGCCTTCCAACTGAGGGCAGGATTATTATTTATCCGCCGGCTTGAAAGAACGATTTGGGTGCGGCGTCTTCGAGCTGCTGCAGGAGGCCGTGCTGATCCCAGTTTTGCCAGGCTTCGACAAGGCGGCCGTCCTTGAAGCGGAGGATGCTGATGCCGGTGACTTCAACTTGCTTGCCTGTGCTGGTGTGTTTTGCGGTGCAAGACCATCGCTGGCAGACCATGTCGCCTTCGGAGATTACTTCGAGCGGAGTGATTTGAACGTCGGACAATTGGGCGCGAAGGGCGTCGTAGAAACGCTTGAACTCGGCGGGGCCGCGATAGTCAATGGGGCCGTCGTGAAGGACACCGTCCTCGGGGAACATTTCGTCGATGGCCTCGCGTCGCGATCTGTTCCAGACTTCTTCGAACCATCTAGCTGCGAATGTCCTCTGTGCTTCTTTTTGGTCGGCCATGGGGAGGTACTCCTTTGGGCGGCATTATAGTCCCATAAAGTTATTTATTGCTGTAACGGCGGTGTCGAGGACGGAGGTCTAAGTGGTCTTGGTAAAGGGCGAGGCTTGGGCGGATTAAAAAAGATGAAGAGAGATTCCTCACTGCGCAGGCCGACCATTTCACAGGAGTGAAATGGGAAGAAAAGGCGTCGGCCTGCTCCGTTCGGAATGACATGTTTGGTGGGTGATCGGTAGGGGAGGGGATGGAGGGCGGGGACCGGGTGACCGTCTGCAACGACGGCGCATCTAAGTAAATGGAGAGCCGTTTTCGACCTTCGATCGGCGCTTCTTGAACGCTCGCTGCTCCTTTTCAAATTTCTGGCGTGTCCCCTGGTTTCTTTGCAATTTTCTTGACGTCCTTCTAATCCTTTTACACTACTTTGCGAATTCTGAAACGGCTGGGGTGTGCGCCTCATCTAACGTAATGAAGTGAGAAAGCGGTGTTATATGCGACTGCCTTGGATGAGAGCGATCGCGAGCTTCCTCTTCTCCGCGATTTTATCTGCGCCCGCTTGGGCAAATGCGAACGCAAATTCCGCGGTACCAGGAACTCTAAATTATGTGGAAGGCAATGTTTCGATGGGACGGGAGACGCTCGACTCGAAGTCGATTGGATCGGCCGAACTGAAACCGGGCCAGTCCTTGACGACGGGAAGCGGGAAGGCTGAAGTTCTGCTGACCCCCGGGGTATTTTTGCGAGTTGGTGACAATAGCGCAGTGACGATGATCTCGCCGGGCCTTACGGACACGGAGGTTCGAATCGAAAGAGGCCACGCGATGGTGGAAGTCGAGGAGATACATCCCGAGAATGATATTCGCGTCACCGTGGATGGAGCGACGGTGCGAATTGTGAAGACCGGGCTGTACGATTTCAACTCGGATGCAGGATGGGTGCGCGTCTATGACGGGCAGGCCACCGTGAAGGACGGCGACAAGCAGGCGAAGGTAAAGGGCGGCCGCGAGTTGGATTTTGCGGCGAACGGGCCGCTCAAAGCCCAGAAGTTCGACAAGAAAGCGGATGAGGATAGCGATTTGTATCGCTGGAGCAGTCTGCGATCTGGTTATGTGGCGGAAGCAAACGTGGATGCGGCTGGGATCTACGCGTCGAGCGGATGGGGTCCGTGGGGACCGGGTTGGTGGGGCGCGGGTTGGTATTGGGACCCATGGTTTAATGGGTTCACTTTCATTCCCGGTGACGGAATTTTCTATAGCTCCTTCGGGTGGGGATTTTATTCGCCGTGGTACGTGTATGGCGCGCCGTTTTATGGATACGGGTACGGACGCTACGGTTACGGCGGGCATTACTATCATCACTTCAGCACGGACGTGCACAACTGGGGACCCGGAACCCACTACGTAGCTGGCCAGAATTACTCTGGCGGTATCTACCGCGGACCTGGATCGGTGGGACACGGCTTTCAGTCTGGGCCAGGGACCACGGGTGGGTCGCGAGGCTCCGGAGGTTCCCGCGGCGGTGGATTTGAGGGCGGCGGATTCCACGGAGGCGGGGGAGTTGGTGGAGGCGGTTTCCACGGTGGAGGCGGTGGTCATGGTCGCTGATACCACGTCGGACGACGGTGCTGTTTGCTAGCTTCGTTGATCTGAGGACGATGCTGAGTTAGCGAGGGATGGGGTTGAAGGAGCACAGACTGAGGTCTGTGCTCCTCGCGTTTAGGGGCCACACGCCGCGTTTAACTGGGAGTTAGGCGGAGGGGTGTATACTGCGGCGCGGTTGGTTGAACGGAATCGGAATTTCAGGTGCGAGGGGGAGGAATTTTATGCGTAGGCATCGCGGGGCTTTGGGCGTGGCGTTGATGGTGGCGATGGGCGTTGGAGTGGCGATTTTGACGGTGGCTGCCGGCGGAGTGGCGCAACAGGCTGCGAGCGCGGGGCCTTATAAAGTTTTGAAGACGACGAAAGTGGGCGGGGACGGCGGGTTTGACTATGTGTACGCGGACGACGCGGGACGCAGATTGTACATACCGAGAACGGGCCAGACTGGAGCGAGGATAACCGTGTTTGATTTGGATACGCTGGCATCGGTCGGAACGATCGCGAATGCCAATGCGCGCGGGGCTGCGGTGGACCCGAAGTCGGGGCATGGGTTTGCGAGCAGCAAGCCGGTGGTGATGTGGGATACGAAGACGCTGGCGACGATCAAGTCGATTGACGTGGACGGCGGGCCGGACGGGATTTTGTTTGATCCGTTTAATGCGAGAGTGTACGTGTTCAGTCATCGGGCGCCGAACGCTACGGTGATTAATGCGGCGGATGGGTCGATTGCTGGGACGATTGATTTGGGTGGGGCGCCGGAGCAGGCGGTGACCGACGGTAAGGGGCATTTGTATGTGGACATCGAGGATAAGGACAACATTGCAGTGGTGGACGCGAAGACGATGACGGTGACGGCCCATTATGATTTGGCGGGGAAGTGCGGCGGGCCGGGCGGGCTGGCGTTTGATGCGAAGAATCATGTGCTGTTTGCGGCGTGCCACGAGCCGGCGGTGATGGCGATATTGAGTTCGGTCGACGGAAAAATTATTACGACCTTACCGATCGGGAATGGCACAGATGGGGCGACGTTTAACCCGCAGACGATGGAAGCGTTTAGTTCGCAGAGGGACGGGACGTTGACGGTGATTAAGGAAAATAGTCCGACAAACTTTGTGGTGGAGCAGACGGTGCAGACGATGCAGAGCGCGAAGACTTTGACGTTGGATGAGAAGACGGGACATATTTTGCTGATTGCGGCGGAGTTTACTCCACCGCCTCCGCCGGCGCCGGGTGAGCGGCCTGGGCGAGGGACGATGGTGCCGGACTCGTTCACGATTTTGGTGGTGGGGAAGTAGCGCTCGTTCGGGGTTGCCCGCCTGGGAAGCTGAGGGCTGGCAGAAAACAAAACTCCCGCGGAGAATATCCGCGGGAGTTTTGTTTTCATGGGCTTTGGCCCAGCGCGGCCTTCGAAGGCGGGGCGGGAGGGTGGAGAAATATCCTCCGGGAAAAGTGAAACACCTTGACCTTCTACACGTCTATGACTATATATGCAGAAGCCGGAGGTATAGGGGATGCGGCCCAAATCGGATTTGCCGCAAGGCACGCTGGACCTATTACTACTGAAAGTTGTCGCGCTTGGCCGGGTGCATGGATACGCAATCGCGCAGAGGTTGGAACTGGTTTCGCGGCATGTGGTGCAAGTGCCGCAGGGGTCGCTCTACCCTGCGCTGCACCGGCTGGAAAACCGCGGGCTTCTGGCGTCGGACTGGAAGGAAACTGAAACGGGGCGGGAGGCGAAGTTCTATCGCTTGACGGGGAAGGGACGCGCGCAACTCGAGACAGAAGCTGCTAGTTGGGAGCGATTGACGGAAGCCGTCGCGCTCATTCTGAAATTGTCTGAGGGAGGCGCGGAATGAACTGGTGGGGACGCCTTTTGGGCCGCGGAAAGATGGAAGAGCAACTGGATAAGGAAATGCGCTTTCATCTGGAGCAACATGCCAACGAATTGATTGCCAGCGGGGTAGGTGCGGCGGAGGCAAGGCGGCGCGCGCGGATGGCGCTCGGCGGGCCGGAACAGGTGAAGGAGGAGTGCCGGGATGCGCGGGGGACGCGCTGGGTAGAGGATTTTTGGCAAGACCTCAGATACGCGATGCGGATGCTGCGGCAGCGTCCTGGATTTGCAGCTGTGGCTATTTTGACGCTGGCGCTCGGCGTGGGCGCCTCCACGGTAATGTTCACGGTGGTCAATGGAGTTTTGTTGAGGCCGCTGCCATATCCGGAGCCAGACAAGCTGGTTGCGGTGCACGGCCACTCCGACAATTGGAAAGCAGAATTGTTCGGAGAACAGAATGTTGCATACCCTGATTTTCTTGATTGCCAGCGCGAGAGCCACTCTCTGATGCTGGCAGGTTCCCTGTTCAACGGAGGCACTATTAGCGGATCGGGCGTGCCCGAGTATGTCGATCTTCAGCAAATCACGTCGAACCTGTTTTCTGTTCTGCGGGTGAATCTCGCACAGGGGCGTGCGTTTTTGCCCGAAGAAGACAGGACCGGCGCGGCGCCCGTCATGATCCTAGGCTACAGTTTCTGGCAGCGGCGTTTCGCAGGAAGACTAGACGCGGTCGGCGCTTCCCTAAGTCTCGACGACAAACTCTACACAATTGTCGGCATCGCACCTTCCGGCTTCCGGCTGCGAGACAGCGAACCGGATGTGATGACGCCGCTGGGCCAGGACACGGCGAAATTCCTGCAGAGTCGTGGATCACACCCGATTGGCGTTGTGGCCCGTCTCCAGCCGAGTACAACTCTGGCCGAAGCGCAAGCGGAACTGAACTTGATTGGGCGTCATCTGGCTGAGCAATACAAGGACACGAATGCAGATCGAACCTTTGTCGCGCGGCCACTGCGTCCGGACGTCGGACAAATTGGTTCCACGCTTTGGTTGCTGCTGGGAGCAGTTGGCCTCGTGCTTTTGATAGCGTGTACTAACGTGGCCAGTTTGTCGCTGGCGCGAGCGATTTCGCGCGAGCGTGAATTGGCTATGCGCGTGGCGCTCGGGGCAAGTCGCGGCCGTTTGGTGCGTCAATGCTTGACTGAGAGCACCGTGCTGGGGATATCTGGCGGGGTGTTCGGCGTTGGTCTTGCAGCATTTGGGATCCGGCCGTTTGTAGCGCTCTGGCCGGGCACCTTGCCGCGCGTGGAGGAGGTTCAGCTCGATTGGCGTGTGTTGCTGTTTGCACTGATCGTTTCTCTGTTGAGTGGTTTTCTATTTGGGCTTGCGCCGGCCCTCCGTGCGCCAGTGCAAAAATTGGAACAGGTGCTGCGCGGCGGAGGACGTGGCGTGGCGGGAAGCTCAAGGCGACTGCACAGTTGCTTCGTTGTCTCGGAACTTGCGTTGGCGGTGGTACTGTTGGTTTCTGCTGGATTGCTGGGGCGAACTCTTTTGCATCTGTCGTCTCTCAATCCTGGAATAAATATCCGAAACGTGCTGGTGACCCGCATGGCGCTTTCCCCGGCGACGCTTGCCGACCCGGCAAAGACACGGACGGCGTGGAAGGAGGTTTTGGAACGAGCGCGGCGGATACCGGGCGTGCAATCGATAGCCACTGTCGACACGTTTCCAATGCGCGAGGGGGACAATGAACAGGGCTACTGGACCAGCGCAGATATGCCACCTACGAACAAGTTGCCGTTTGCATTGTTGACGAGTGTGTCGGCGGATTATTTGAAGGTCATGGGTATCCCGTTGCGCAGGGGACGATTCTTCGATGATCACGATACGCTCGACACCACGCCGGTCATCGTGATTGATGAGGTCCTGGCACAAAACGCGTTCGGCACACAAGACCCAATCGGCAAACGGCTATGGATTCCGGAAATGGGCTATGGTTCAAACATGTTTGAAATCGTGGGGATCGTGGGTCACGTGCGTCATTGGGGGCTCGCCGGCGACGACCAAGCAAAGATTCGGGCACAAATTTATTATCCGTTCTCTCAGCTTCCGGATAGTTTTATGCACCGCTGGTCACAACTGATGTCGATTGCCGTGCGGACTGAGATTCCTCCATTGGGCGAGGTGGCTTCGCTGCGCAGTGAATTGAAGGGATCCGCCGGCGACCAGGTCCTTTACGAGGTTCGCACGATGGAACAACTGGCGAAGGATTCGCTCGCGCTTCAGCGGTTCCTTTTGTTGTTGTTCGGCATATTTGCAGGCTTGGCTTTGGTGCTGGCGTGCATCGGGATTTATGGCGTGCTGGCGTATCTGACGGGACAGCGTGTGCCGGAAATCGGGATACGCATGGCGCTTGGAGCGAGGCCGAACAGTGTCATTTGGTTGGTGCTGCGGCAAAGCCTCGGAATGATTCTCGCTGGCGTTGCAGTGGGTGCGGCAGCGGCCTTGGCAGCGGGGCGCGTTTTGCACCGGTTGGTCGAAGGCATGCAACCGTCAGCGCCGTCGACTTTCTTGCTGACAATTCCGGTCTTGATCGCTGCAGCGCTGTTTGCGAGTTTTCTGCCGGCGCGGCGCGCGAGCCGCGTGGATCCGGTGATCGCATTGCGGCAAGACTAAGCGCTGTTCTACGAAGAGCAAGACCGCGCGGGATTTGAGAACCAGATGGAGTGTGAAAATGTGATGAAGCTCCCAGCGTGGTGAAAGGAGCCTCATCACATTGCGTACTTGAGTGAGGGCAGTTATACCCCAGACTTAATGCGGTTAGCTGGGCCGATCAGGAATGAGGGTAGAGAAATTGTTGGCCCATGTTGTCGCCGGGATAGAACCAAGCGTGAATCGCCATGGGTGAGTCGCCCGGGCGCTCATCAAATTCGAAGATGGTTTTATCCGGGGGCTCCAGACGGTAGTCCGGCACGGTCATGAGCGTGGCGAGGAGTTGAGTTTCATCTCCGGTCCAGATTTGGACGATGTGGCGATCAGAAATGCTGTTAGCCAGTTTGAACACGTAGGTTCCCGCCGGCAATACTTGCCCGGGAATTTCCACCGAGTCGCTGAAGCTGACGACAGTCTTCTTATCCCAAGCATCGGCGTTCGCGATAGCACTCAGAAAAATACAGAACAGAGCAGCACAAACACAAAGTTGGAACGTTTTGATAATACGCATGCAACGGCCTCCTGGTTAGAATTGGGCGGGGGGCGGGCTGGTTAATGCGGCTGGAGACAGCTGAACTGCGACAACCTCCATAAAGATGCAAGGCTCAAGATGCCGGTTGCCTTAGGCTTTCAATGGATGAATTATTTTTTGTTGAGGGATCAGAGGAGAGGTGTCACACGCAGAAAGCGGCCTGAACGGCTCGATTTGGGGTAATACAATCGAAACGAAGACTGTTTTGCAACAACCTGCGCAGGCGCGCGCGGGCACGGTGAAGGCGCGATTTCGAGTTCCCGATGGACCAGTCCAACATTTTTGCAATTTCGATGTGCTTGTAGCCTTGGATGTCATGCAGTACTACAACCAGCCTTTGAAATGGATGCAACTGTTTCAGCGCGCGCTCGAGATGCAGGCGATCAAGCGAGCCAGTTAAGAAGAGGTCGGCAGCGGCAAGCTCCTCGGGAGGATGTGAGCGATCGCTGTCCTGCTCGCCGTTTTGTCCAAGAGAGGTCTCCGGTGAAGTTTTCTTGCGCAGACGCATGAGAACGAGGTTGACGGAAATGCGGTGCAGCCAAGTGGAGAAAGCGGATTCGCCGCGAAAAGTGCGGATCTTGCGCAAGACCATGAGGAATGCTTCCTGAGTGAGATCTTCGGCTTCCGCGGTATTTCCAACCATGCGCAAGCACAGGGCGTAAACTCGAGCGCTGTGAAGGCGGTAAATACGCTCAAATGCAAGAGAGTCGCCTTGCTGAGCCAGGGCGATGTCTTCTCGCTCCGAGATGGCCGCTGCGCACGGCTGATTACGTTCTGAAAAGTCGCGGCGATCATTGAATTGCGCCTTTTTTGTTGCGCGCGGAATTGTCATTTTCTCCCCCAATGAGAATTGAGCATGAACTTGTTGGTGCTTCGTGTGTGCGGGGCGAAAAAACCATTGTTGGAATTTGGTTCCTGTAATTGCGTGAGACTTGTTCGGAACGCGTGGCCGCTGATCCCAGTGTGGAAAAATGCGGCCACGGGTCCCGTTACGCAAAGAGCTGTCACAGATTAAGCTCGAAGTGGATGACGTCGGAAACGTGGAAACCTTCGTCAATCAGGCAGATGTGGCCGCCGATGATGACGTAGCGATAGTGGGGAGGGCAGGGCGGCAAGCGCTCGATAAGTTCAGCAGGCACAGGATGGATTCGATGCCGAAGATCTTGATCGAGGACGACGCCTACTTGAAGCCTGGATTCGAGTTCCGGCGTCAGCCTGTCACGATCACGGAGTCCTTCTGGCAGACGGTCGTGGTGTTCGTTGTACCAGCCGCGGGCGGCCTGGCGATCATGGTCTTCGAATCGCGGATGGTCGTGGTCTCTGTCGCGGTCGCGATCCTGAGCGAACGTGCCGCCGCCCATAAGCGGTAGAGCTAAGGCAAGAAGAGCCGTAGCTGACATGCAAAACAATTTTTCTGTTTTCATGATTTCTCCTTTACGCGAGTCTGGGTTCTACTAAGTTGCTCCGATGCGAAACGAATAGAACTAGGGCGGCTCGAAGTCCACGGTGACAATGAGCATCATCGAGCTTGCTTGCGTATGAAGAGGAGACCGGGGTTCTCCCAGTCTCCTCCCAGCGGCGAAGTTTAACGCTTGAGTTGCGGGGAAGCGTTTTGAAGAAGGGCGATCAGATCATGCGCCGAAGTTGGAGCCGAGCTGTCGGGCTCTCTGATGATTCGGGCAGCATTAGCATCGCTTCCATAGAGTCTGCGATTGGCTTCTTTATCCGGGCGCAGCGTCGAGCCTTCAAGGGAAACGCCGGCAAAAACGCCTCGTGCGCGGGAGTAGCTTAGAATTTCCGCGCGCATAAAGGCGTCCGAGTCAGCTTCGGCTGACCGTCCCTTCGGGCCGGCTGCGGCGGTGGCATCGGCGCCGAGCCTCACCTTGCTGTGCAAGAGGCTCTCGGCGGCACGATCGTTCATGAGAAGAAATACAAAGTCAGTGGCTTCACCGCCGATTTGGAGGCCCACGCTACCGCCTTCGAGCGCGTACATAGCGGGAGCGCCCCACGGGCCAGTGAAGTCCTTGCCCGTGCGGCACACCATCGTGCCACGGCCGTAACTGCCGCCGACGACGAAGGCAGCCTTCAGCACCGATGGCATGACGACGACGCAGCGAGCTTTGTCGATCAGGTCTTGGGGAATATCATCAGGAACATTCAGGATTTCCTGCATGACCTTTCCCGAATTCTGCAGACGCTCTTGTTCGTCTTTCGCACGGCTGGGATCCTTTGCAAACAGGAGTGACCCGAAAGCGAGCACGCCCGCGGTTAGTAATACCCGGCTTTTTGCGTAACTCATTTTTTGCGCCTCCTTGCGCGAACTTCCACTTCTCGAGCGGGCTGATTCTCAGAGATTTTTCTTGGTCCCGCGCATAGAAGGGCAACTTTGCGGCCACAAGAACACTGGATTTCATAAGGCACTGAAAATTCAAGGACATAGAGCCGTCGATAGGTGCTGCACCCAAAGAAGTGTGAAACGCAAAGCGTGTAGATTTTTCCATGGTGACGGAGTTCTTGCTTGCAGCGATTCCCCTACGGCGGGTTTGTGCCGTTTTGCGTACGCCTTGCGTGAGCAGGAGCTTGCCAATATACTTCGCGGCGTTGAATAGGGGTGAAACGGTTGTTTCATTGGCGAAATGGACTTACAGAGAGGGAGATTGCGATGACGAAATGGGTGCGCGGAATTTTGATGGCGGTGATTTTTGCGGCGCCGCTGACGGCTGGGGCTCAGCAGAATTCTTCAAGCCCGGACGCAGCGATTGCGCGAAGTAAGGATGGCAAGAAACTATTTGGCACGGCAGAAGCTTTACGCGTGGCGCGCGTGAGCTCGCCGAGGATTTCTCCGGACGGCGCGCGCGTGGCTTATTTGGTGGCTGAGAACGTAATGGACAAAGAGAAAGATACGGCTTGGAAAAATGTCACGCAGCTTTGGGTGGCGCCCGCGAGCGGGCCAGCAACGGGGGCGCGGCAATTTACGCGGGGAGAGAAGAGCGTTTCGAATGTGGGATGGTCGTCCGACGGAAAATTGCTGGCGTTCACCATGGATGCGGGCGAAGAAAAAGACGCGAAGCCGCAGGTGTGGTTCATGTATGCGGATGGCGGCGAGCCTTGGCAGGCGACGAAGCACAAATCTGGAGTGCGAGGATTTCAGTTTTCACCAGACGGGAAGACGCTGTTGCTCACTGCGGCCGTCCCGCCTGGCGAAGAGGAAGAAAAGCGCACGAAGCAGAAGGATGATGCGGTCGTAGTGGATCATGATTTCAAAATGGGGCAGCTTTGGACGTGGAACATTGCGACCAGTGATGAGAAGCAAATTACCAAGGGGGATTTCACCGTCAGCGATGCGCGCTGGTCGCCGGACGGATCGCGCGTAACGTTCACGACAAATCCGACACCTCGATTGGATGACATTGCGTTGCAAACGGCTTGGGTACTCGATGTGGCGGACGGGAAGCAACGAAAGTTGATCGAAACGAATGATCCGACGCATACAGCGCGGTGGTCGCCGGACGGGAAGTGGATCGCGTATTTGAGCAGCGCCGGTCCGGTGGTTTACAAAGTGAATCTATTTGTTGTGGACGCGAATGGGGGCGCGGCAAAGAAAATAAGCGGCTCGTTTGATTTGAATGCTGGTGAACCGGTTTGGGCTCGAGATGGCAAAACGATTTACTTCAGCACGGATGATCACGAAGCGATGAAGATCTTCGCGGCGGACGTGGCGGCGGGAACGGTTCGGCCACTTACGGACGCAGCGACGCTCGCCAATCTGGCGGAAGTCAGCGCAAATGGGCAGACGGCAGTCGGGACGTGGGGCGATGCGACGCATCCGGATGATGTGTTCCGCAGCGACTTGAGTTTTGCGTCGCTGGAGCGCATCACGAACCAGAATGCATGGCTCTCGGAGTACGCGCTTGGGACTAGCGAAGTGGTTCGATGGAAGAGCAGCAAGGATGGAATGGAGATCGACGGCATCGTGACGAAGCCGGTGGACTTTGACGGAACGCACAAAGTTCCGTTTCTTTTGAATCCGCACGGAGGGCCGACGGGTGCTTCGCTGCTTTCGTTCAGTCCCACGGAGCAGATTATGGCGGCGAACGGGTATATGGTGCTGCAGCCGAATTTTCGCGGGTCGACGGGCCGCGGTGAGAAGTTTGAGGCGGCGAATCAGAACGATTGGGGAATAGGGGATTTCAAGGACGACATGAGCGGAGTGCAAGCGATGGTGGACAAAGGATGGGCCGATCCCGACAGGCTGGGCGCATTCGGATGGTCGTACGGCGGATACATGACGATGTGGATCGATACGCAGACGGACCGGTTTAAGGCGATCTCACCGGGGGCTGGTCTTCCCGATCTTTATTCCATGTATTCGCAGACCGACATTCACCGGTATCTCACCGTCTTTTTTAACTCGAAGGCGCCATGGGACAACTATCAGGAATATTGGGATCATTCGCCGATGAAGTTTGTCGGGAACGTGAAGACGCCGACGATGATCTTGCATGGGCAGGCAGACACGCGCGTGCCGATTCCACAGGCGGAGGAGTTTTATCGCGCGCTGTACGAGAGGCATGTGCCAGTGGAGTACGTCACGTATCCGCGGGAAAATCACGGGTTCGTGGAACCGCGGCACATTCAGGACAGATGGCAGAGGTATTTAGTGTTCTTTGGGAAGTACTTGAACAATCCACCCGTGACAGAAACGAAGGCGGTGGTCGAACGGTTGAGCAAAGACCTGCCGTAAAAAATACCATCTTGTTCGTCTAAGAGTTGAGCTACAGCGCAGGAGGTTAGACGGCAAAAACACACAAAGTGTCATGGAAAAAACAAAACGGAGAAGGCCAGTCTGGCCTTCTCCGTTTTGTTTTGCGGCAAGTTTCAAGAAACGGCCGGAAAGAGTTAGAAGCGGAAGCGAACGCCGATTTCGATCGACCGCGGTGTGTTTATCTGGCTGCTAAGGACGCCCCAAGCCGAGGGGTTCCCAAGGCTGAGGGATGGGTCGCCGAGCTGGTCATGGTTGAAAACGTTGCTGAAGATGGATTGAACTTCGGCGCTGAAGCGCTCATTAATGTGGATGTTCTTCTTAACCTGGAAGTCGACGTTCCAGAACGGCATGCCGCGAAGCACGCCAGCGCCGCCCTTACCCGAGTCCAGACCCAGGATGGGCTCGCGGACACAGTTAAATACGGCTTGGGGGTTGGAGAACATGTTGACATTGCCAGCAGTGCCTATGCCGCCAGAGCCCGAGACATTGTTGTGGCGCGAGCTGCCGAAGTTGTTGGCGCACGTGAGGATGTCGTTTTCGTCATCGAAGAAGTTTACGGCATCGGCCCCTCCGAAGGATTGACCGTCGCCGTTGATTGTGCTGAGTTCGAGGGGCAACCCGCTGCCCGCAGTGAAGATCGGGGCAAACGACCAACCGCCGAGGAGACGTCCCTTCAAGCCGTGCTGGCCTTGGAAGAACGGCGGCTGGTAAACCAGGAGCACGTTGTCAACAAATTTGCGGTCAAACGGCTGGAGGCCGTAGCCGTTGTTAATATTGTAGGGATCCACGACGGTGAACTCGCTAGAGGCCTGAACCACGTTTACTGTGCCCAGAGCCTTGCTAAACGTAAAGTTCTGTTGGAGGGTCAGGCCATGCCAATCCGCAATCTTGAGGGTGATGAAGCCAGCGTTGTAGTTTCCGGTGCCTAGGCTGGCGTTGACGGCGACGCCGGACGTCAACTGCCCGTTGGCGCCGAAAGCGGAACCGGCGATAGGACTGTTCAACATGGTGCGCGCGAAGTTGAACCCACACGCCTGGGTTTTGCTGCAGGTGGCACCGCCCTGGTCAAGATCGCTCCACAGGCTCCAGACGCTTTGTGAGCCGAGGTTCCCGGTGCCGGTTTTGCCGACGCCCTCGTTCACCGCAACAGCCTGAGTGCAACTAGCGAAGCCAGTGCAGTACCCAGTGCCCGAAAGTGCGGCTTCGAAGAAGGGTTGTGGAGTTACGGCAGACATGTTGCCGACGCATCCGCCGCCGGCAAGCCCCGCTACGCTGCCCGCAGCGCCGCCGCAATACTCCATTTCCAAGTTGGCATAAGCCTTGGCGAACGTCTGACCGCCCATGGTCATCATGTAAGGAACTGCGTTGATGTTGATGGGCTGATATTCGTGACTGATCTTTCGGCCGATGTAGCCCACTTCGATCATGGTTTTGCTGTTTATTTGGCGCTGAATGGTGAGATCGAACTGGTCCGATGCGTCAGGCCGGAAATTCCGATCCAAGGCCTCGCCGGTAGCCGCAGCGATCGCGTTGAAGCCAGGAAAATCAGGCTGAGGAAGGGTTGCACTAGGCAACGGAATCGGCGCGGTCAGGCCGTCCGTCCCAATTCGGAAAGCATTGGCTCCCGTAGACCCGCCAGTGCCGGCGCATGTGCCGTTACCGGCAGTCGGACTCTGGGGGTCAACGCATTGAACTGGTTGGATAAGGCCGGTGCCAAGCAGCGGTACCAGCACGAGGTCCACGCCGTTGAGGCGGCCGTAGATTCGGCTATAACCGCCGCGGACGACGGTCTTCCCCTGCCCGAACATTCTACCCAGGAGTCCCTCGCTATAATTTGGATTCCAAGCCGCAGCGATGCGCGGGCTAAACGAACCATAGAAGGGATTATAGGGGTATTTTTGGCCACCACCGGTGTTGCCGACGAGGGCGAAACCAAGTTCGGGATTATAAACCTGGCCTAGCGATGCCGCGGCTGACCGGGCCTTAAGATATGCCTCGACGTCGAGTTGCTGGCCGGCCTGGTCCACGAGCTCGACCTGCCTACCCTGCTGCTCGACCGGAGGCATTTCGAGAGTCCAGCCCAAACCGTAGGTCAGGGTAAAGGTCGGTTTGAGGCGCCAGGAATCGCTGAAATAGACGTTGTAGAACGGAATTGTGCTTATGTCCTCAGCGGGCGTGAGAGGGGGATTCAAGGCCAGAGTCGGTCCAGTACGGGTGAAAGCGGTTTGGGCGATGGACACAATGCCCAGCGCGGCAACGTAATCGCGCCCAAAGTTCGTGGCGTCTCCGGAAGCGACTGATGAAGGTATATTACCTGCCACATTGATTCCAGAGTTGCTTCCGATCCCGAGCTCATAGACAGGCTGATAGTTAATACCACCTCCGTTGTCCGTACGCTGGTGAAAATTCCAGTTGCGTTGGTATGTCCCGCCAAACTGGAAGAGGTGGTTGCCATGCAAGATGCTCACGTCATCGCGAACCATGTTGTCTTTGCCGTCCCAAAAACGCTGGCGGGTATTCTGGGTGTCCACGTTGTAGGGAGTGAGTGATTGATTTTCCGACTGGCCGAATGGGTCAAGGGCACCGCCCAAACCGGTGATTTGAGGTGGGTCACCCGCCGAGCCCCACAGCCAGTAATTTCGCAGAAAGCTATAGTGAAGGTCGTTTGTGGTGTTCGTGGTGATGTTGGTAGTGAGAGCGGCCACGTAGAACCAAGGCACCTGCGGCCGAGCGGAAAGAGAAACGGGAGTTCCGCCGGCGATATCGAACTGGCTATCGGTAGTGCGAACAAGCTTGTAATACCGGTAGCTGGTCATAAAGTGCCACTTGGCCCCAAAGTCGTGGTCCAAGCGCACGACGCCGAAGTTGCTGGACTGGGGAACACCCATGTTGCCTGTGAAGACGCCCACATTGCCAAGTCCGGAGGCGTTAACGTCGCAAAGCGAAAGGCCGTTACAGCCGCTAGTGTTCGGCAGAGGTTCCTTGGACCACATCTGCGAGACGACGGAATTTATTCCAATGCCCCTGGGATCCAGAGTTGTCCCGCTTCCGGCGTAGGTAGTGCCGTTGAAGGTCACGGGACCGGGATTTAAGTTGTAATACTGTCCGCCGAAGAAGAGCAATCCCAAACGCATGGAAGCGGTCGGAACGTCCCTGCTGACGGTTTCCGAATTGGGCCATCGAAAGCCTTCATAGTTGGCGAAGAAGTAGGTCTTGCCGCCGAGAATCTCTTTAGGAATGAGCGGCCCACCGCCGGCCACGCCAAAACGGCTGTAGTGGTAGCTAGGCACTGGAATACCAGCAGAATTGTTTTGGAAGGTGTTCCCAGACCAGTTGTTGTCCAAATAATACTCGTAACCCGTGCCATGCCAGGCGTTGGTGCCGCGCTTCGTTACCATGGAAACCTGGGAACCAGCCGAGCTATTAAAGTCGGCGGTTTGATTTGTGGTGCTAACCTTGAACTCTTCGATGCTATCGATCGGGGTGGGCATCACACCGGTGGGACCGCCGCCCGCATTCCCTGTGACTTGATTGGAGATCAAGCCTCCGGTTACGTCACCAGCAAAGCTGGGAGTGTAAATGTTCATGCTGCCGTCCATGTCGTTGGTGTTCTGGCCACCATCGAGCTGGAAGGAGTTTTGATCCATGGCCACTCCAGCGACGCTACCATCGGGAGCAACGCCCGGCTGCAAAGTGAAAAAGGTGCTGGCGTCGCGGCTAATGCTGGGCAGAGAGTCCAGAGCTACTCCCGAGATGGTGTTGCCTACGGTGGCGTTCAATGTCTGGAGTTCGGCATTAGAAGCGGTGACTTCGACGGATTCCGCTACAGAACCAATTTCGAGAGTGACATTGAGAGTCAGTGCCGAACCGACAGTCACGGCCTGACTGCTAAACTTAGAAACGCGGAACCCTTGCTTGCTAACAGAAACGTCATAAGTACCAGCGGGAACGTCAACCAAGATATAACGCCCATTCTCGTTAGTTGATACCGTTCGCGGGATGTTTGTGGCTTTGTCGGTCAGAGTGACCGTCGCGGCCGCAATAGCCGCTCCCGAGGGGTCCGTGACTATTCCGGCGACTGTGCCCGTCGACGCGCTCTGCGAAAAGAGAGCGGAGGGAAGCAAAGCAAGCATAAATAGCAAAACGCCGAAGGTAAAAAAAGATCGTTTACTAGACATTTAGCATCCTCCAAATAGGCGCATGTCAGACGAACAAAATTAAAGTCCGGAATTTGGAAATTGCGCGGCACTCGCGCCGCGAGAACACGAGCCCGTAAGGTGCAAGCGATATACCAATTAGAAGTTTTTTGTTCTTTATTTGTTTTCAACAACTTCGAAGGATGAAAAAGAAGCGAAATATGGATTCGTGAAGATTAGCAAGACTGCTTTGAGGCCGGTATGCTGGATTTCACACCGCTTATTGGGCAAGCCACACTCACAAGAAGTACAGACAGCCCAATTTGGCGGGAGGGGAGATAAATCCCAGATTGTGGAGAAATAACGGAGGGAAAGCACGGTACAAGAACTATTTATTGGGCCGGAGAATCTAGAATCAGCATATATTCACTAAATCCATTCTAAAACAGAGAAGTCGGATTTGCTTCGTGGGTCAATTTTAGGGTATTGGGCTGGCAAAGGCACAATGGCCGCACGGGATTTACTACAGAGGCTGCGATTTATGAAGATGCCGTCCGGATTTCGCTCGTGAATTCATCGACGGATTAATCATCCACAAAGGAACCCGTGCCAATCCACGAGTGGGCGAGTGACTTTAAATTATTTTTGTAGGTTCGGGAGACCATATATTCCCTACCGCCCGCGATCCGCAGCATATATTCCCCGGTGGTCGCGGGATGAATCTCTTCGACCGAGGATGCGTTGACCAACACGGAACGATGGATGCGAACGAAGCCATAGGGTTGCAGTTTCTCCGCCATCGTCGAAATCGACTCACGCAGCAAGTAGGAGTCCGTGGGACGCCGCAATAACACGTAGTTGCCCTCTGCTTCGACAGCAAGAATGTCCCCAGGATTGATGAGGAGAATTTTGCCCTTGGTTTTGATGGCGATTTTGATCGGCTTCACCGGCAGCGTCTCCGATCGCGTACGGAGTTCCGCCACTTTTGAGCTTCTTTCGCCAGCCACCGTGTGAACAGCGGGCCGGAGAGACGTATCTTCAGTTTCCTCTGGCAAATCTTTCAGTGCAGTTCCAGCAAACTTGGCCCCAGATAAGTCGTTCATGTTTGTCCCGAGTGAAAGAACACTTTAGATTTCCCATACAGAAAACAATTAGTTCCCCGGCAAAGTGTGATTGCGCACTCGGATACGATCGTGGCCCTCAAAAAAACTGGTGTCGCTCAAAATCGGACGGGCGCCAGCAAGATCGGACGAATATGTCGAGCAGCCGCATTCGAAAGTCGAGCACAGATGCACAAAAAAGCCTCTCCGGTCACGGTGAGCAGGCATTCCGTGCTTGAATGGTAGAAACTTTCTTCAAGTGTCTCTGAGTTCCTGCGGCGTTAACCCCAGGACGCGGCGCATGTGCAGGGCAAGGTGACTCTGATGGCAAAAGCCATTTTCCAGGGCGACTTGGCCAATCGGCTGATCTCCCTTGCGCAGTTGCATCGCGGCGCGTTCCACGCGGCGTCGAATCAAATACTGGTGCGGCGGCATTCCCAGCGATTTACGAAACTGCGTTTTAAAATGTGAAACACTCAATCCGGCAACGTCTGCTATTTCGTTGAGCCCGAGATCGCGGCCGAGATTGTCTTCAATGAATCCCAGTACCGCGTTCAACTTGCGGCCGGGCATCGCGGCTTTCACGGCGCGAGAAGCGCGCGCCATCGAACTGTGATTCCGCACAAGCCTCGCGGCAAGGCCGGTTGCCAGGGCGTCCATATACGTGCGGCCGGATGGGTATCCGTTTTCCATCTCCGCTTTCAGGGCCCAGCCGATGTGCTCGATCTGCGCATCACGCGCCTGAAAACGATTCAACACTTGCAGTTTGCGCGGATCTCCGCCCGAGTCTTCCACGATGCGCTCGAGGACTCGAAGCTTGATGCCGATCACTAGGGCGTTATCTCGTGATTTGATTTCCCAGGTGCCGCCTAGATTTGGCGGAATAATTTCCAAGTCACCGTGAATGGTGGTACCGCGGTGCCTCTGGCCATCGCGACGGCAATCAACCGCGACCGAAGGTCCGACGTGGAGGGAAACGACAACCCTCGACGTGCCGAGGAATTCGACAATTCCAGGTTTGTCCGAGATCAGGCTGAGACGAAGATTTTCAGTGGCGCCGATGATTTCAGTCGGGGCGGGCCCCGAGGTTCGGTTTTGCAGGTAGCTTCTGCCAAAAGCGCCCATGGTTGGGGTCCCCTTTACATCTCATACTTTCCATTCCGACCGGAACCTGCTCCCCCCACGGAGCCTACTGTCTCCGGCCACACCGATACTTCCAAGCACCAATGCCGACGGGAGCTGCCATAAGCGTTGTTACTTTGGACGTAGCAAAAACGCAAAGGTTACAGGAAATTTAGGAAAGATTGTGATGCGGGAATATAGGAAGGGGCCCTTGGGGAAAAGTGGTCTGATCCATTAATCACCTCGCCTCAATGGGAAGAAGGAAAGAGCTGACTTCAGAACTGAAACGATGGGGATCTTCCATATTGGAAAGGTGTGCGGTGTTGAGCTCAATGTAACGCGCGTCCGGGATGCGGTCGGCAAGGTAGCGGCCGTCCGCGGGAGTGGTCGCGGCGTCGTGAGTTCCAGCAATCACGAGGGTTGGGACCCGAATCGTGGCGACGATCTCGCGGACGTCGAAATCGCGCACGGCGGCGCAATTGGCGATGTAGCCGTCGGGATTTACGCCTTCGAGCATGAGTTTAGTTGCGGCGACGACGTCCGGCGAACTCGCGCGGTAGTTTGCGGAAAACCAGCGCTCCATCACAGCTGTGGAGATGGATTTCATACTGCCCTGCCGCACAACTTCGATGCGTGAGCCCCAAATTTCGGGGGTGCCGATTTTCGCGGCGGTGTTGCAGAGAATCAGTTTGTGCATCCGAGTTGGAGCGTTCAGCCCTAGCCACATTCCCGTTTGGCCGCCCATGGATAACCCACAAAAATGAACGCGATCGAGCCGCAACTCGTCGAGAAGGGCGAGAACGTCGCGCGCCAACTGCTCGATCGAGTAGGGCCCCGGCGTCACGGAGGATTGCCCGTGGCCACGCGTGTCGTAACGCAATACGCGAAATTGCTTCTGGAGCACGGGCATCTGTGGATCCCACATTGCGAAATTCGTGCCGAGGGAATTGGAGAGAACGAGCACGGGTGCGTTGGCCGGACCAACGAGCTCATAGTGGATGCGAGCATCTTTGAATTGAGCGAAGGGCATAGAACTCACTTTTTCCGAATTTTTCCGTTCGCGCTGCACAGAACTCGTCGCAAGCACGCGGTCGATTACGATTCGTTTGCTGGCCGGACCTGCCAGCTAAACGCGTTCGAGTATGACGGCAATGCCCTGGCCTACACCTATGCACATGGTGCAAAGCGCATATTTTCCGCCGCTGCGCAGCAATTGGTACATCGCTGTGCTGATAAGACGCGCACCGCTCGCGCCAAGAGGGTGGCCGAGAGCGATCGCGCCACCGTTGGGATTTACGTGGCCTGCATCGTCTGACACGCCGAGATCGCGGAGAACGGCCAGAGCCTGCGAAGCAAAGGCTTCGTTTAGTTCGATGACGTCCATCTGCCCAATCTTGAGATTTGTTTTGGCAAATAGTTTTCGAGAAGCGGGAGCGGGTCCCATTCCCATGATGCGTGGTGCAACTCCGGCTGAAGCGGCAGCGACGACGCGCGCTTTCGGGGTTAGGCCATGGCGTTTGGCGGCCGACTCCGAAGCCAGAAGCACAGCGCAGGCGCCGTCGTTTATCCCAGACGCATTTCCGGCCGTCACCGTCCCACCGGGCTTTACAACGCCAGGCAGCTTCGCCAGCGCCGCGAGTGATGAGTCGGCGCGCGGGTGTTCATCGGCGCTGAAAAGAATGCCGTCTCCTTTTTTTTGCGGAATCGTGACGGATACGATTTCCTGCGCGAGCACGCCGCCACGCATCGCCGCGGCGGCGCGTTGCTGGCTTCTCAGTGCGAAGGCATCTTGATCTGTACGCGAAACGTGAAACTCCTCGGCGACAATCTCGGCGGTCTCCGGCATCGAATCGACGCCGTATTTTGCTTTCATGAGGGGATTGATGAAGCGCCACCCGAGCGTAGTGTCTTCGATTTTCGCTCCGCGAGAAAAGGCCGCGTCTGCCTTGCCCATTACGAAGGGGGCGCGGGACATGCTCTCGACGCCGCCTGCAATGATTAGTTCGCCTTCGCCGCTTTTGATGGCGCGCGCGGCGGTGGCTACTGCGTCCATACTCGAGCCGCAAAGGCGATTTACCGTGGCCCCGGGCACCTCTTTCGGAAGTCCGGCGAGCAGCGATGCCATCCGGCCAATATTGCGGTTGTCTTCTCCGGCCTGATTCGCGCAACCGTATACGACGTCATCCAGGGCATTCCAATCTACTTTGGGATTGCGTTCGATGAGGGCCTTGATGGGGATCGCGGCCAGATCGTCCGTGCGAACGGTTGCGAGCGTTCCGCCGTACCGGCCGATGGGTGTTCGAATGGCGTCGCAAATATAGGCAGTTTCCATTTCGATTCTTCAGCGCTCCTGAATCGTTCTATCCTAACAGGAAGAATCCACCCGGCGAAAATCGAGACGCTAGCCGGAGCGAAGGGAGCGATGCAATGAAATTCGCGAAAATAGTTCTCATAGTCGTGGCGTTGTGTTCGGTGGGAGCGATAGCGGTTCGAACGCAAACGGGCGCGACGCAGGAGGTCACGGCGCTCCTGCGTGAGTTCATGGCCGGTGCTGGGAGCGGCGACCGCGCGATTTTTGAAAAGTTTTTTGCCGACGACGTAATTTATACGAGAGCGTCGGGCGTAGTCATCACAAAGGCCGACATCATGGCGAGTCTTGGGAAACCTGCGCCGGCGTCAGAAGGGAAGAGCGCTTATTCAGCCGAAGATATTACGGTTCACGAATACGGTGACACCGTGATCGTGGCGTTCCGGCTGGAGGCTCGTACGGAGCACGGCGATGGAAAAGTGGAGCAAGCTCACTACCGGAACACCGGAACGTTTCTGCGGCGTAATGGACGGTGGCAGGCCGTGGCCTGGCAGGCGACGAAGATTAGCGATACCGGGAAAATGCAGCAGTGAGCGAAACAATCTCAACGCGCTGCTGCATCGCGGGAGGAGGGCCTGCCGGCATGATGTTGGCCCTGCTTCTTGCCCGCATGGGCGTGGATGTTTTCGTGCTCGAAAAGCATGCAGATTTCCTGCGTGATTTTCGAGGTGACACGATTCATCCCTCGACGCTCGAGCTTATGCATGAGCTCGGTATTCTGGAGGAATTTCTCAAGCGCCCCCATCAAGAAGTGCGCGAGCTTGCGGGGCAGGTCGGCAAGGACATCGTCACGATTGGAGATTTCACTCATTTACCCACTCACTGTAAATTTCTCGCTCTAATGCCGCAGTGGGATTTCCTGAACTTTGTTAAAGAACAGGCCAGCCGCTATCCGGCGTTTCACTTGAGGATGAATGCGGACGTGACGGATCTCCTGGAAGAGAAAGGTGCTGTCGTGGGCCTGCGCGCAAAAACTCCTGACGGCTCATTGGAAGTCCGTGCAGCGCTTAGTGTTGGTGCTGACGGACGCCACTCCGTGGTCCGTCAATGCGCAAACCTTGAGGTGGTCGATCTGGGCGCTCCCATGGATGTAATGTGGATGCGAATAAGCCGCCAGGACTCTGATCCGGTTCAAACCCTGGGCCACTTCGACAAAGGAAGGATTCTCGTGATGATCAATCGCGAGAGCTATTGGCAATGTGCCTTTGTTATCCCCAAAGGCGAAGCCGACAGAATCAGGCAGAAAGGACTGGCCGCTTTCTGCGAAGATATTGTCGACCTGGCGCCATTCTTGCGCGATCGAATGGAAGAGCTGGCCGATTGGAAGGACGTCAGTCTACTTACGGTGGCCGTCGACCGGCTTTCGCAATGGTCCCGGCCTGGCCTATTGTGTATCGGGGATGCGGCCCATGCCATGTCGCCGATTGGAGGCGTGGGAATCAATCTGGCAATTCAGGACGCCGTGGCGACGGCCAATTTACTCGGCGCCATACTCTTGTATAGGGCTCCGTCCGAAAGCGATCTTCGCGCCGTCCAGCAGCGCAGAAATTTTCCAACGTGGGCTACGCAGCGGCTGCAAATCGCTTTACAAAACAACGTGATCCGGAGAGTTCTCGGCAGCTCTAAGCCCTTTGGCCTTCCTTGGCCACTGAAGCTTTTGCGCCGCTGGCCAATTCTGCGGCGAATTCCTGCTCGCTTGGTCGGAGTTGGGTTCCGCCCCGAGCACGTGAAGACTCCGGAGGTCCGCCCGGTTGCATAGTCTGATGATTGGGTGTTTCCCACCGCGCGTTTTTGTGAGCGCCTGATTTTTTCCATTCTCGTCTCGATATCACAAGCTTCCGCGAGGGATACCCTTACGCTATCACCTGTCGATACTTCGTTGACACAACTCTGCTTCGCGCTCACTATGCTCTTACCCCTTCCAAATTTAATGTTTGGTGAGCGCCGATGCGCATTCTTGTGGCTGAAGATGACGCACCGCTGGCGGATTTTCTCCGTCAGCGGTTGCAGCAGGAAGATTTTTCCGTCCAAATGGTCGCGGACGGGGGGGAAGCCCAGCGTCTGGCCTTTGACCAGCCGTACGACTTCGTGATTCTGGATCTCAATTCTCCCCCCGAAGGAGGCTTGGACGTTCTCCGCAACATTCGTGCGAAGAAGCCGGACTTGCCCGTTCTCATGGTCACGAGTGCTGACCTGGTGGAGGAACGCGTCCGTGTGCTCGATGCCGGGGCTGACGATTCGTTGGCGAAGCCCTTCGCCTTTGCGGAGCTTGCGGCGCGCATCCGCGCTGTGCTCCGCCGGGGAAGCCGCCCCGCCCGCGCGGTGCTTAAGGTCGGGGATCTGGAAATCGATCGAGTTGCGCACGTCGTTCAGCGCGGCGGCCACTCCATCGACCTCAGCCCCAAGGAATTTGCCCTGCTCGAGTTCCTCATGCGTCACGAAGGCCAAGCCGTCACCCGCACAACCATCGTCGAGCAGGTATGGAAGATCAATTTTGACACCATGACGAATGTAGTGGATGTCTACATCAACTATCTTCGCCGCAAAGTGGATTCTGGCCATGACCGCCCCTTAATCCGGACAATCAGGGGCGTCGGCTACCAGATCGGCGGCAATGGCGCTTCCCACTAGCATTCCTGAAGGTGGGCCTGGCCTAAGGTACAGATAACAAGCCGTTTGGTGGGCGATTGGACACCTAAGTTCCCGCCTGCGCCCAGCATTCCTATTCGCTTTGCCACCACAAGCAACTTCTTTTCCACTTTGGGGTTTTACCCAACGGGAGCAATATAAGGTATAGGTAGGCTCCGACCGGCCGGAACCTCAGGTCCGGACCAAGGATAAGGTGACCCAACCATGTTGAAGACCACTCATTCCGGCAAGCCCATGCTTAGCCTGCTTCTCTGTCTAATCGGTCTTCTCGGTTTTTCAGCTCCGAATGCTCGCGCAGGGCAATCTGATCAAGCCCCTCCATCCGATCAAGCCGATGCAGCTGATCAACCTGGCCCAAATGATGCCAACGATCCGCCAACTCGCGTTGCACGTATCAGTTATCTAGATGGCTCAGTTTCCCTGCAGCCGGGCGGAGCCGGCGATTGGGGCAGCGCAGCTCGCAACCGCCCCATGACGGTCGGCGACAAAATTTGGACGGACAAGGATTCCCGCGCAGAATTACAGACAGGCGTGGTCTCCATTCATCTGGGCAGCATGACCGCCCTTTCTTTCCTGAATCTCGACCAGACCATCACTCAAATGCGCCTTGCTGAGGGCTCCATCAATTTCCGCGTCAAGGAAATTCGCGAAGGCGACACGTACGAAGTGGATACGCCCAATGTTGTTTTCACGATCACGCAGGCCGGCGCGTTCCGCATTGACGTGAACGAAAACGGCGATAACACCGGCATCACCGTCATTCGCGGCGCTGGCCAAGTGACCGCCAGCGGAAAAACGTACGATCTGCAACCCGGCCAGCGCGCCATCTTCAACGGCACGGATGACGTGCAGTCCACGATTTTGCCGCAGGCGCCTCCTCAGGATGGACTAGATAAATGGTCGAATGATCGCGATCTCGGCGAACAGAATTCCGTCTCACAACGCTATGTTCCTCAGGATATGCCCGGCACGCAAGATCTCGATAACAACGGCACCTGGAGCCAGGATGGCGACAACGGTCCCGTTTGGTACCCGTCGGAAGTCTCGCCCGACTGGGCTCCTTACAGTAACGGCTATTGGAGCTATGTTGGTCCCTGGGGCTGGACTTGGGTGGATTATGCGCCTTGGGGCTTTGCTCCCTTTCACTATGGCCGCTGGGGCTACATCGGCAACCGGTGGGGCTGGTACCCAGGTCCCCGATTTGGCGCGTGCATCTACGGTCCCGCGTTCGTCGGTTTCCTTGGCGGTGGCGTCGGCTTCGGATTTGGCGTAGGCTTCGGCGTCGGCTGGTTCCCGCTTGGCTTTGGCGAACCGTTCCACCCCTGGTATCACGCCGGCTTCCGGTACTCGGAACGCATCAACGTTCGCAATACTTTCATTCGCAACGTGAATGTCGTCCACTCCACCAACAATTTCAACTACTCTTACGCGCATAACACGCACGCGGTAACGGCCACTTCGCGCAGCGGCTTCACCGGCGGCCAAGCCGTCAATCGCGGCGCCGCTCATATCAATGAAGCTTCGCTGCGCGGCGCGCAGGTAACCAATAACGCGGGTGTCTCGCCGTCCAGGCAAAGCGCGTTCGGTGCAGCAAACGCGAGAGGCAATGTTTCCCGTCCACCTTCGTCCGTCGAGAACCGTTCCGTCATGGCGCGCACCACGCCTGGTGCTGGAGCTTCGCACATTCCGGTCCACACGATGAATACAAACGGTCTGACAGCGGGGCACCCAGGCACCAGCTCGGGAAACGCGAACGCGAATCGTTCTCAAACCGCGGGCGGCAACAATTCCCGCAATTGGAGCGCACAGGGCAACGCAACCGATCGCGGCCAGGCCCCCAAGGGCTTCGGCAGTTCCACTAACAGCCCCTCGAATAACGCCACCATGTCCGCGCGTGCGAATAACCGCCCGCCGTGGGCTGGTTCCGGCGCCTCAGCCAATGCCGCCGGCGGTCGCTCTTACACGCCACCGCAAGGAAACTCGGCGTCCAACAATCGCGGGTATGCACCGCAGCAATCTCGCTCGTACTCCGCGCCTGCGCCTAGCCGTTCTTATTCCGCGCCCAACCGCACGTACTCGGCTCCTAGCCGCAGCTATGGCGGTGGTGGCAGCTCTCATCCTAGCGGTGGCGCAGCTCCCCACAGCAGCGGTGGAGGCGGCGGTTCCCATGGCGGCGGTGGCGGTTCTCACGGTCATCGTTAATCTCAACGTATTTGAAAAAGGCCCGCCCTTGCTAATAGGGCGGGCCTTTTTCTTTGTTTGTCCCCTCTGGCGATGGAAAAACCCGCCCACAACTCTCTTTTCGTTCGCGTGTTAAATAAATAGCTCCAGCCGTGACGTTTCTAAGTTCGACAAAGCAATTTGCATCAATCCGGGGAATTCGCCCAAAGGTGCTATCGTTTGAATTACGCAATGGGGCCGCCTCGTTTGAGACCAAAACTCGATCGAGCCGGTTTTGAAAACGCAATACCACGCAAGAGGGGGCCAGTAGCGGCCCCGGCATTTCAGGAGAGAGGAAATCGCAAATGAAAAGATATGCCCTTCACTTGGTGAGCCTGCTCGGCCTTGCGCTGACCATGGCTTGCGTCATCCCGCAACGCGCCGCAGCCGACGATGACGATCCGCCGGGCCGCGTCGCGCGCTTGGGCTTCGTACGAGGAAATGTTTCCTTCGAACCTGCTGGAACCGAAGACTGGGTTTCGGCGGTGATCAATCGCCCTCTGACCACTGGCGATAAACTCTGGAACGACACCGATTCCTACTCTGAGCTGCATCTTGGTTCCGCTTCCATCCGCCTCGGAAGCACCACCGGCTTCTCTTTTTTGAACCTCACTGACAATATGACGCAGGTTCAATTGACCGAAGGCACGCTAAACATTCGCATCCGCCGGCTAGGCGACGACGAAACTTTTGAAGTCGACACCCCCAATCTGGCTTTCACTCTTCTCCGTCCCGGAAACTATAAAGTCAACGTCGACGAAGCGGGTGACGCCACTGTCGTCGTGGTTCGCGATGGCCAGGGCGAAGTCACCGGCGGCGGTTCCGCCTACACGATCCACCCTCACGAAACCGGCACTTTCAATGGCACCGACCAAATCGACGCCGACATCGAAAGCTGGGACAACTCCAGCGACGATTTTGACGAATGGTGCTCCGAGCGCGATCGCCGCATCGATAATTCCGTTTCCGCGCGCTACGTCTCGAACGACGTCATCGGTTATGAAGACCTCGACGAATATGGCGGGTGGCGCCAAACGCCGGAGTACGGCACGATCTGGTTCCCGCACGTTGCCGTCGTCGGTTGGGCTCCCTATCACTATGGTCATTGGGCTTATATCGCTCCTTGGGGTTACACCTGGGTCGATGATGCGCCTTGGGGTTTTGCTCCTTTCCACTACGGACGCTGGGTAGTTGTTGGCGGCGTCTGGGGCTGGGTGCCTGCGCCTCCGCGGCCTGTTGTTGTCGGCGTAGCTTACGTTCGGCCCGTTTACGCGCCCGCGCTTGTGGCCTGGGTTGGCGGACCGCACTTCGCGGTGGGAGTAGGAGTCGGCGGCGGCTTTGCTGCCGGCGTCAGCGTCGGCTGGTTCCCGCTGGGTCCGCGGGAAGTCTACGTGCCGTCGTATCACGTCAGCCGCAACTACGTGAACAACGTCAACGTGACGAACACCACCGTGAATACCACCGTCGTGAACAACTATTACAACACCACGGTGATCAACAAAACCACCGTCAACAACGTCACCTACGTAAATCAACGCGTGCCGGGAGCCGTGAGCGCCACCACACCCCAAGCCTTTACATCGGCTCAATCGGTTTCCAGAAACGCAGTCACTGTCAATGCAAGGGAAGTGGCGACAGCTCAAGTCGTCGCCACCACGCCGGCAGTAGCGCCATCGAGGCAAGCGGTTCTCGGCGCGGGCGCTACCGCGGCTGTGCGTCCACCGGCAACATTGCAAGCGCGAGCCGTTGTTGCGAGGACGGCTCCTCCTCCGCCACCTCCGTCGTTTGCCAAACAGCAGCAGGCGATTCAGGCCAATGGAGGAAAGCCTCTGGCTATTTCCCAAATGCATCAGATTCAGCCCGAGCCGGTGCAAACTCGCGCCGCAATCAAGATCGCTCCGCCGGCGAAGCCATTGGCCACTCAGGCCAAAGGTATGCAGCCCAACGTTAACCGGCCGGTTCCGCCAAACAATCCGAACACGGCTAATAACGCCGTCAACAAAGGCGGCACTCCTCCCGTCACGAATACCAACAACAAGAGCTATACCGATCGGCCGCCGACTTCTCGGCCCAACACGCCGGCCAACAACACGAACACCGGCAACACCGCAAACACCAGCAACGCCGCAAACAACCCTAAGACTGTGAACCCTGCGAACACGAATCCGCAGCTCGACCAGAAACATCAACAGCAAATCCAGGATCTGCGCGCTCAACAGGATCTGGAACGCCAGAAGGTTGAACAGCAACAGCAGAATGACAAAGCCGCTTTGGCAAAAAAGGCTGCTGACGACGCCGCGCAACAGAAGCTCAATCAGCAGCATCAACAGCAACTCGAGGATCTCGAGAAAAAGCACGATGCCGAGGAGGCAAAACTCAAGCAGCAACAACAAGCGGAGAAAAAGGCTCCTCCGAAACCTCCCGCAAAATCTGCAAAGGACGAGAAGCCTCCGAAGAAAGACAAGTAGGCTTTCGTCTCCAGTTGTGATTCCGGGCGGGGCGCTTGCCAAACGGCAGGCATCCCGCCCGCTGCATTTCTGGGCTAAATGTTCGGCGTTTAATCTCAGCTTCGCTCTGAAATTATCCGGGCATCTCGCGTAAGATTCTTTCTGGCGAGCATGTCTAGCCCACCCTCACGTCTTTCGCGGCGCAAGCAAGCGGCTTCCGCTTCATTGCCTATTTCGCTGATCGTTATTCCTGGCCTCCCGGAGGTTCGCAAGGGCCACGACCTGCCTAAAGCGATTGCTCTGGCTGCTCGCCGCACTGGAATCACACTCGAGGAGGGCGACATCCTGGTCGTCGCCCAGAAAATAATTTCAAAGGCGGAAGGGCGAGCGGTCCGCCTGTCCACAGTGCAGCCTTCGTCTCGGGCTATCGCTTTGGCGAAAAAGCTTTCGGGCGATCCACGATTCATCGAGGTCGTTCTTCGCGAATCGCGGCGCGTTGTGCGCTCCGATCGCGTTCTCATCGTGGAAACGCATCACGGTTTCGTGTGCGCCAACGCCGGCGTGGACCACTCGAACGTCCGAGGCCGCGATTTCGTTACGCTGCTGCCGAAAAATCCCGACCGTTCCGCGCGACGCCTCGCCTCGGCCCTGCGTAGGCAGACAGGCAAGCGGCTCGCGGTCATCATCAGCGACACATTCGGCCGGCCCTGGCGTCTGGGACTCATTAATGTGGCTATCGGCGCTTCCGGTGTGCCCGCGCTCGTCGATCTGCGCGGCACGCGCGACCGCCATCGTAAACTTCTTCGCGCTACGGTTCTCGCCGTGGCCGATGAGCTCGCGGCGGCGGCTGGACTTCTCATGGGTAAGTCCGCGGGCACTCCGGTCGTGGTCATTCGCGACTATCGCTATCGATTCGTGCAAGACCTTGCGGCGCGTATCATCCGCCCTGCCCGCGAAGACCTGTTCCGGTAAGCGCCCCGAATTCTTGCCCTTTACTTTACAAAAAGACGCCCAAGGCGCGCCGGCGGCCACACTCCCAAGAATTCTGTAGGGGCGGGGCTTGCCCCGCCCGGGCAGCGACGCAACTGCGGCGCTAGCATACAAACACCGTGCGTGGTAGCCGTTCGCCAGTCACCGTTCACCAGTCACGAGTCACCAAATTGACGTTTAGTCTTCTGCGCCTCACCGGAGTTTTTCACTTGCGGGATTCTTGTGCTGGCGGGCATCCTTAACATCTCCATGTGTGCCGCAAAAAAAATTACGGTCACTGCTCTCGCCGGCGGTATCGGGGCATCGAAACTTCTGCTCGGGCTCTACCATGCCATGGATCCACACGGCCTCACCGTCATCGTCAACACCGGCGACGACATCGTCATGCACGGTCTGAAAATCTCTCCCGACCTCGATATCGTCACCTATACGCTTGCCGGTGTGGTTGATCCCACCAAGGGCTGGGGCATGCGCGGTGAAACTTTTCATTTCCTCAAGAGGCTCGGCGCCTATGGCCGCGAAACTTGGTTCAATCTCGGTGATCGCGACCTTGCTACCCACATTCACCGCACAGAAATGCTTGCCCATGGCAAAACTCTCACGCAAGTCGCCGATTCCATCCGTCACGCCCTCGGCGTGAAAGCGCGCATCCTGCCCATGTCCGACCATCCCATTCCCACCATCATCGAGACGCGCGACGGCAACATGCATTTTCAGGAATATCTCATCAAGCACCGCACCGAGCCCGGAGTCCGCGGCATCCATTTCGCCGGCGTAAAACACTCTCACGCCGCTCCTGGCGTTCTCGAAGCCATCTGCGACGCCGACCGTGTCATCATTTGCCCCAGCAATCCGCTCATCAGCATCGGTCCAATCCTCGCCGTGCCTCGCGTCCGCGAACAATTGCGCGCCCGCAAAGAAAGCGTAATCGCCGTCTGCCCCATCGTCGGCGGCAAATCCCTAAAAGGTCCGTCGGACAAAATGCTCATCCAACTCGGCTGCGGCTCCTCCGCCTCCGCCGTCGCCAAGCTCTACGCCGACTTCACCGGCACGTTTGTGATCGACCGTCGCGACGCGTCCCAGGAACACGCCATCCGCGCCCTCGGCATGAAGGTCGCCATCCTCCCCACGGTCATGCGCACCCGCTCTGACAAACGCAAACTCGCGCGCGCCCTCCTCGCCCTTTAGCACGCCGCATGATTTAGAGCCCCGGACGCTCCTGTGGCTGGTGCGCAGCCTGCCAGTCCGCGTTGGACACGCAAATTAGGCGGGCCATCGAGTTTGTGTTGAAATATTCTAGATTGAAGATGCAGCCTGCAAAGAGAACAACGGAAGAACGGGTAATAGGCTGCCTGCTGGGCGGCGCACTCGGTGATGCATGGGGCGGGGCGTGGGAGGGCCGCGTTGGTCCCCAGTCTTTTGAGATCCCAGCACACTCACGCGTGTCTGATGATACGCAACTCACGCTGGCAACTTGCGAGTCAATCGTCTCCCATGGCCTGGTTAAACCCGAACTCCTCGCGGCTCACTTTGCTGAATGGTTCGTGCAAGGAAAGATACCCGGAATCGGGTCCAGCACTCTCAAAGCGATGCGTGACCTATCTGCTGGAGTACATTGGGCGCTGGCCGGAAACCGCGGAGAGTACTCGGCCGGGAGTGGCGCCGCGATGCGGATTGCCCCCCTAGCTTTTCTTCTTGATCCCACCAGAGCGGGCGAACGCACCATCATCCGCGATGTTTGCCGAATTACTCATCACAATGAGGAGGCCTACGTGGGCGCCCTGGCAGTAGTTTTGGCAATTCGTTCCGTGCTGATCGGGACTTGGTCTCGGGAGCATAGCTTTCTAGAACTAGTGGTCGGCTCACTGCCTGATTCTGCCGTTCGCGACCGCATTGAGACGCTTATTCAGCTGCAGCTCGCGCCCGCAGAAGCCGCTTCTCGTTTCGGAGCAAGCGGACATGTGGTAGCGAGCGTCCCTCTAGCTCTGTCTTGCGCCCAGTACATTGCCGAGGATCCGTTACCCGTTGTGCTGGCTCGGGCCATCACGGGTGGAGGCGACACGGACACGATCGCGTCGCTTACCGGACAAATCGCCGGCACCGTAGTTAGCGCCGCAGGAGTTTCGAGAGATTACTTTACCGGGGTCGAAGACAATGAGGAAATATTCCGGATTGCCAGAGGTTTTGCCCAATTTGCTAGCTCGCAGGGAGATTGACATCCTCTCTTCCTTCATTATTCATTTGACATCGTTCTCGAATATTTGCTCATACGCAGATTCCCCACCAGCTGGACTCGCGTCCTCTTTTCCCACGCGCATCGCAATATGGTATCTTCAAAAACTTCGGACATGACTGCCACTCCACTCACTGCAACTGACTTCCGCCACGCCCTCGGGCAATTCGCCACAGGCGTCACCGTCGTCACCGCCGCACGCCCTTCCGGCCAAGGCTCGGGCCAGAGCTCAGCCCAAACTCCTGCTCAGGCTTATGGCATGACCGCCAACTCCTTTACTTCCGTCTCTCTCGACCCGTTCCTGACTCTCGTTTGCGTGGACCAGCGCAGCCATTTGCTGCCGCTTCTCAAACAAGGCCGCTATTTCGGCGTCAACGTTTTGAAGGAGGGCCAGCAGGCGGTCTCCGTGTACTTCGCGCAATCCGAGCAAAGCTCCCAGGCGGAAGCGAAGCTGGGCATTCGCTACCGCTGGACGCCAGCCGGCATACCGCTCCTCGAAGACACCCTTGCTCAAATCGTCTGCCGAGTCGTGGCCTCGTACATCGCAGGAGACCACACCATTTTCCTGGGTGAAGTGCAAAGCGCCGATCTGTTTCCCGGTGAACCGCTACTCTTCTTCCGCAGCCATTACCGCCAACTCGCCCCGCCCCGTTAGCCTTCCAGCTCTCACTCCTGCTGAGTCGAGCATAATATGGCGAACTGGCGTCCTGCAGTGCGGCAGCCCCCGCTGCCGCTTTTCTCAATGACTCGCACGACTGTTCTAGCGAGGCTCAATAAGTTTCCATCTCACTACCTTTGATGCGCAGCCGAAAATTCTGCTCGATTTTTTACCTTGACAAAAAGTAGCTCCTCGCGTACCATATTCCTTAGGTAATATAGCGTTCCACCCCGTAGCGCCAGCATTTTGCTGGCGTTTTTGCTTTTTGGGCCTGCTTTTGAGATCGGTTTTCTCTTCGCCGTATGCCGGAACACCCTGCATTTGCACAATTTTGGTGCAAACTTTAAGTACCTTTAGAACCAACACTTGCAAAAGTGCATGAAAACAAAGCACTTTATCTATCTTTAGAATCAACACTTACGTAAAACCCCAGGGGGGAGAGTGGTTATGGTTAACCAAATTCTCGTGTAGAAGATTTGTCGTGCGGGATTACCGCGGAAAGGCCCTCTGCCCTCCGAATAAAGTGTGTCCCGTCGGAGGAGCATGGGCCAGGAACGATCGCTTCGTCATTCGCGGCCCACGATTCAGGGATCAAGGAACAGGAACAGGAAGCGGGCAGCACGGAACACGGGTCACGAACTGTAGGTTGCTAGCCGTGGGTTCTGAAACTTTCAACTCTCAACTGTCGACTGTCGACTATCCCTCAATGCCCACCCAGCGAATCTCTCTTCACTCCATACTCCGCGCCCCACCGATCCGTCATCTGCCCGCGAATCTCCCAAAGCTCGGGGAAAAACTTGTGCCGCATGCCATCTTCAAGAATCTCGACAGGCCGCCCCTTCAGCGACTTCGACCCGAACCCAATCGTCCGGTAAATCAGCTGCATGTGCTCGTAACGGAATTTCTGAAACAATTCGTCGAACTCGGCCAGTTCCTCCGCCACCATGTACGCATCGCCGTGGTTGTACGCCGAGTCGTAAATCTTCTCGATGGTCAGCCCGTGCTTGTCCAGGTAATTCTCTTTGAACGAATTCCAGATCGGCTGGTACATCTTCAGCAGCACGCGAAACCCGGGCGATTCCTGTCCGCTTCCATTGCCCAGCTTCTTGCGAATCTCCTGGTAATCCTTCGGAGACATCGTCTCGAGCAGCGCCAGTTGCTGAATCATCAATTTCTGCGCCGTATGCACGCGGCGAAACAGCGTAATCACGCGGTTGGTATTTTCCTGCTGCAAATACTCGTCGATGTCCAGCAGCGTGTAGGCTATCAATTTCATCCACAGCTCTTCGACCTGGTGCACGATCTGAAATTGCATCTCGTCCGCGTTGCACAGCTTGTCGTAATCGAGCTGGCATGAGAGGAGTGACTTCGTGTTGAGATACACCTCGTAATCCAGCGTGCCGTCGCCGCTCATAATCGCGTAAAACTGTTCTCGATTCACGCAGGCCTCCTCGGAAGAAGGAAATCAGCACTCAAAGCGCCTCGTATTCAGTTCGACGCTGCCCCTGTCAAGGGCCGGTTGGTATAGACGCTCTTCTCACCCGCCTTCGCCACAAGATAGTACGGTGCGCCCAGTTTCTGCAGCGGGTCGGTGTTCCTGTCGCTCGGTATGAAAAAGAACACGCGGCCTGGACCGCGCCAAAGACGTGCGAACGAGGCGTCATCTTCAAATACCTTGGGGCAATCCGGGTACAGCGAGCCGAACCACAGGTCGTTCGTCACGCCGTTCAGCATGTGCATCTGCACTCCGGTGTAGAACAGTATGCTCGACGCCCGCGAATATTGGCCATTCACAACAATCGTGTCTCCCGGCTTGTAGTAACGCTCGATCGCAAGGGCGAGCGGTTTCGATCCCAGTACCGGATTAAACGTGCCCAGCGCCAAATGCACCGCATAGAGCAGAACCACCATCATCGACGCGAGAGTCAGATTGGCTTTCATCGAAGCTCCGCGCCTGCGAAAAATCCAGTGCAATACCGTGCCAACGAAAAAACTTATAGCCGTGAGAATCAGCGGCCACCGGAAGAAGCCCATGGCCTGCAGCGTCAGGTCGAAGAGATGGCCCATGGACAGCTTGTACATGCTGTCCACTCTGCGCAGCACTTCTCCGAAGTCTGCGTCCACCTGGACCGCTGGCGCCACGGCCGCAAACCATCCAGCTGCAGTCGAACCGATCACACCCAGCACCAGCAAAGCTGTCGCTCCCCGAAGCGCGCTCCGGCGTAGCGCGCTGTCCGGCGCGGAATCTGCTTCGCGCTTCAGCCACATGCCGCACAGCACTGCGAGAGCCGGCAATGCCGGCAAAACGTAATATTCCTGCCGGGTAGAAAAACTGAAAAAGACCAGAACGAACGCCGCCCACACGGCCATCAACAATGCCCCTCGCGATGGCTTATCCAATTGGCCTCCCCAGTCGCGCACCCGCAGCGGCACTTGTTTCAGGCTCTTGACCACAGCAAATGACCAGGGGAAGGTCCACACCAGCAGCAAACCCCAGAAAAGGAGCAGCGGCACTTTGTCATAATCCCGAGGCACGCGCAGATTGAGGTAGCGAAGAATCTGGTCATTGATAAAGTAAAACCAGAAAAATCCCTTGGCCTCACCCATCGGGGGATTGCGCAGCGTCGCCAGAACGTGCCAAGGGGCCCCTACGGCCAAAAACACAAGGGTGGTTGAGACTAGTCGCATTTTCAGCAGGTGGCGCCAGTTTCGCGTGATCAGCAGGTATCCGCCGATAATTCCAATCGGGAACGCTAGCCCGATTAGCCCTTTCGTCAGGACATCCAGTGCAGTAACCACTCCAATCGACCAGCACAAGAGTCGCGAGGGACGCGGCTCTTCAAGGCTCCGCCAAAACAGATACACAGTCACGGTTAGCCAAAAGCAAACCATGATGTCCGGGATTATGAACCGCGTGTAGATATAGGGACCGATGGCTGTTGCCAACGCAAGCGCTGCATAGAAGCCCGCTTCCTCGCCAGCGATTTCGCGCGCCAGCAGGAACACGGCGAGGAACGTCAAGAGGGCAAAGAGCGACAACTCCAACCGCACTGAAAATTCCGACACTCCCGCGACCGAGTAAATTCCAGCCATGATCCAGTAGGGCAGAGGCGCTTTCTCGAGATACCTCACGCCATTCACGTACATTGTCACGTAGTCGTGGCGCTGCAACATTTCAACGGGGATTTGAGCGTGTTCCGAATCGGCGTCGTCCATCATCGGCGGGGACGCCAGACCAGGGATGTAAATCAAACCCCAAAACACCACGATGCCTATCAGGAACAGTAGCGTGCGCTTCGGCCGCGCGGGGAGGGACGCAGGCGAAGTTTCAGGCCGTGCTTCGCCGCCAGCACGCGCTAACTCGCTTTTGGATTTTGTGTGCAATTCCTGCAGGTTTACCAGCCCCCGGCTCCCGCCGTTCGAGGAGGCTCGTCGCGTCCGGCCATCGCTTCCCGGCGGCTGCGGAACTCGCGCACGCTGTACACCGGCTTGTTCTGCGATTCGTAATACGTGCGCGCCAGCATTTCGCCGATCAACCCCGTGGCAATAAACTGAATGCCGCCCATAACCAACGCCATTCCCAGCAGCATCAGCGGCCCATGGTTTGCCAGCAGCCCTTCATCCAGCAGAGCTTTGCGGAGGAAAACCCACAGTCCAATCCCCGCTCCTCCGCTCAAACACGCCAGCCCGAAGAGGCCAAAAAATTGCAGAGGCTTGGTGGAATAATCCAGCAAAAATTTCACGCTCAACAAATCCAGTAATACGCGGACCGTCCGCGATATCCCGTAATTGGACTCACCATTTCTTCGCGCAATATTCGAAATCGGCACTTCCGCCACCGAAGCTCCTGCCCAGCTCGCCAGCGCGGGAATGAACCGGTGCAGCTCTCCGTACAAATGAATCTCGGACAAAACTTCGCGCCGGTAGGCCTTGAACGTCGTACCAAAATCGTGCAAATCCACTCCGGACAACTTCGCCATCATTTTATTGGCGATGCGGCTCGGCAGTTGTCTCATCAGCCAGTGATCGGTGCGCGATACGCGCCATCCGCTTACCAGGTCGTAGCCTTCTTCAATCTTTTCCAGGAACCGCGGAATCTCATCCGGGTCGTGCTGCAAATCTCCATCCATCGAAATAATGATTTCGCCGCGCGCAAAATCGAATCCCGCTTTCAAAGCCGGCGCCTGCCCGAAATTTCTGCGCAGCTGCACCACGTTCACACGCGGATCGTGCTCATAAATATCGGACAGCACTTTGAATGTTTTGTCCTTGCTTCCGTCATCGACAAACACCAGCTCATACCGGTCGCCGATCGCATCCATCACTTCCGTAAGCTTCACGTAGAGTGGCGGAATATTTTCCTGTTCGTTGTAGAACGGAACGACAATCGAGTAGCGGATAGGCGGATCGTTCTTCATGCTTGAAGTTCTGTGCTTTCCTCAGGCTTCCTGGGCTGCGAATCCATAGTCTACCAGTCGAATCCCCTGTGATGCGACAAGATTTCGTATCCCTGTGTCCGTCAATATTTCCACTTCCGCTTGCCGGGATGCCTGCAGCCGCGTCGCCGATTTTGCCAGCTCCGCATCGGCGTAGCCCGGGTGACACATCAACTCAGTCGTACCCTCCGGCAAAATTTCGACGAGCCGCATCACGCCTTCCCGCGTTAATTCGCCGGTCTGCGCGATTCCGCAAAAATAATCCGCCGCCGCAATTCCCGCGCGCTCGGCTTGTTCGCGCGCATCGGGCGCCAGCAGCTTCAGTCCTCGCGCCTGCACGCCTTGCCTCATTACTATCGCGCCTTTTTGTTTTGCGCCCGCGGAAAGCGCGGCGCGCAAACTCGATTCTTCATGCGAAATTCGAATAGCTGCAATCCCATGCCGCTTTGCCAGCCGCAAAGCAATCTCAAACAATCCGGGCAACATCTGCACGTGCCGATGCCCATCGAGGTGCGTCGGCTCAACTCCAAAATCGCGCACCTTCTGAATCTGCGCGTCCCATTCGCGCTCCACTTCCTCGAGCAAAACGCTGCGCCGCGCGAGCCGTAGCAGCAAACTCTCCGGCTTGCCCTCCAGTTCGCCGCGGTCGTTCAGCAGAGTAGTTACCAATTCACGTTGTGCTACGGGTTCGCCATCGCTCAAATTCAAATGGACGCCGATTCCCAGCCCCGGGGTCGTCTGCGCCAACTCCACGCCAGATTCGAACGCCGCGCCGTTGGCCAGCAGGGAAGCGCTGGTCACAATGCCGTTGCGGTGCGCTTCGGCAATGCCCCGGTTGACGCCCTCGGTCCAACCCAAGTCATCCGCGTTTACAATTAAGCTTCTCAAGTCTGGCCTGTCCCGACGTGCTGACCCTGTCCTTCCGTACAGCTATCCCTTCGAATGCCTCAACTCTTCCGTACCATTGACCGTTTTTCCCCTCAACTTTAGCATGGGTTGCAGAGGCAAAAATGGCTGTAAAGACGCGTGACTCGAAGGTGTTAGGCGAGCGTTACGGCGACAAGCGCCGCGGGCGCCGCATGAACTCGCGCGTCCCCGTTCGCCTCGAATGGGATGGTGACGCCGGAAAGCGCTTCTCTGTGGAAGCGCACACGCGCGTCGTCAATCCTTATGGATGCATGGTGGTGTTGGAGCAGGAGTTGCAGCTCGAGCATCGCCTGGCGCTTACCAATCTTGCCACGGAGACCAGCAACGCAGCCGTAGTGGTCTGGCGCGGGGTTCCGCGCCCGGATGGCTGGGAGTACGGCGTCGAACTCGTCGCGCCGGAGATGGATTTTTGGGGGCTTGAGCTGTGAAACCTCAACCGAATCTTAAACCGGCCCACTCCCCCGCGAGGGTTGTTGCAACGCGTCCGCCTACGGCCGAAGAGCGCCGCCGCGCCCAGCGCGTCCTGCTTAAGATACAGGTCAAGGTTGTTGTGGCTGGCAAACCGAATGCTCTCGAAGGCCATACGCATACGGTCAGCGCCAGCGGCGGTATGTTGATTCTTCCCGAGGGTTTGCCCGAAGGAACCGCAGTCACGATCGAAAATACCAAAGCCCAGAGCAAGGTCGAAGCGCGTGTGGTGCGCCCGCCGCAGATGAGCCATGAAGGTTCCCTCGTTCCCGTAGAGTTCACTTCGCCGTCGCCCAATTTCTGGGGCATCTTCTTTCCGCCAGCGGTCAACTGAGGATAGATTTCAAGGTCCATATCGTCATTTCGCTACCATTCCGCGCCGTTCCGCTCCACCAGTTTCGCTTTCCGAGATGCGTCGATTGTTTTTCCATGGTCTCTTGTTCCGGTTTTGTCTCGGCAAGAAGCAGAAAAAGCATCTTAGCAGGCGGGGCGCGAAGGACGCATAGTTCGCGGAGAAAAGGAACCTGGCACCGTAGCAACTTGCGGTGCGATTTAGTCGGGACCAAGAAAAGGGAGTGGCCCCGGTTTTCGCCGGGGCCATTCCGCTGTTGCTCTATAAACGACTTAACCCTAGTTCACCGTTAAGGAGACAGTCGTTGTATGTGAGCTGGAGCCGGAAACTCCAGTTATCGTAACGGTGTAGGTACCCGCCTGTGTGCCATGGGGCGGAGGTGGGCTGCTGCCACCTCCGCAACCTGTGGTTTGGACCAACAGGAAGAGAACTGCTCCGGCAAGCGCAGCGGAAAATGCGAACCGCTGACGGCGCGTACGCGCGGCGAATGCCAACATGAGCAGTGCCAGTATTATCAAGAAGAAAGGTGGGAGAACTCGGTGCCACGGACCGAAGCGCCCCGGTGGGTCCATAGGAGGTAGCAGTTGGTGAGCGGTGGTAGAGACCATAATGGTGGTGTTGTTTCCAGGAACGAGAGACGACGGATTTGCAGAGCATGTGGTCGCCGCGGCCGCAAGAGAACAAGTAACGGACACAGAGGATGAGAACCCGCCTGTGCTCCCAACTGCGATCGCGTACGTGGCTGAACTTCCAGAGCTGACAGTGACGACGGTTGGCGCTTGCGGGGTTAGCGTAAAGTCAGGCCCCGTAACTGTTACCGTCACAGACGCCGTCGACGCCGAACCCGTGTAATTCCCATCACCGCTCGTGTATGTCGCACTAATCGTTTGCGTTCCCGCGGTACTAAACGTGGTCGTCAGCGTTGCCGTCGCAAACGCGCCCGTCGTGGTAGTAGCGGCAGTCGGCACCACTGTGACTGTGCAGGAGGAAGCTGTGCCGCATGCCGAAAACGTAACTGTGCCTGTCGGGCCGGCCCCATTGCTTGCGGAGGCAATATTATTTTGCGTATAGCTCGTCGACATGGTCGCGACAAGTGTGACCGACTGTGCGGTTGAAACCGAGATTGAGGTTCCCCCATTGGCGGTGAGGGCTGTCTGCGTAGGGCCGGGAGTGACGGTGACCGTATTTGTAGCTGAAGTGCTCGGGTTGTAGCTGTTGTCGCCTGAATATGTGGCTACGACAGGATTCGAACCTCCAGGGAGCTGAATGAGCAGATCCTCAACGAATCCCAGGTTGCCCACGGAGGAAAGATTCGTATTGCCCGAGCCGGTCTTTATGAAATCGTTCAACGGCCTGCCGCTATCGGTGAGGGTGATATTTCCCGTTGGACACGGGACCACCGGGATATTCGTGGCGGATGTCGTCGAAGAATTGTTGCAGATAGTCCCGGCGGTTGCTCCCACCACATTCACAACCATAATGTAGTTCGAGCCATACTGGACGGAGGTGGCATTCTGGGACAGGAGGTTGCCAGCGGGATCTGAAGTCCAAATGTTCGCGCTTGTTGTGCTGCCTTCTCTATTGACAGTCACGTTGATGGGAGTCGAGTCGCTCGGCGCGAAGGTTCCGTCGCCCGCATAATGCGCTATCACTGGATAGGCCGTGCCTGCTCCCGTGGTGTCATCTCCTGGCAACATATTTGTCGAGATCGTTGCCGTCCCTCCTGAAAGGGTAGCGCGACCTACGCCGACTTGTGCGAAGGTCGGAGGTTCCGCAATCAAGGAAACATCGCCAGTGGGCGTTCCTGATCCTGATGTAACAGTAATGGTGAAACTCTGCGTCGCCCCATGAGTAATATTCACAGTGCCGGTGGCAGGGCTGGTGATAGCTGGCGTCGCGGTTTTGAAATTTGTGGTAACCGTGCTCCAGTTCGCGATTAGATTCGAAGCGTTGACCGAGCCCAGCCCCGTAGCCAAGTCATACCCTGCCGTCGTCGTCCATCCCGGCGTCGTTGAGCTAAACGGAGGATTTGGAGTGGCGGGCTCTACCAGGATGCCCAAGGCGCCCGCCGTCTTATTGCTGCAATTGGGGGAGCCTCCCGCACATTCGACGGAGTTATTGCCTTTCGTTACATCATTGAATGTGCAGTTTGCATTGATTACGCCTGGCCCAAGCGACGAATTGCACGCGCTGGTGCCCGGAGATGTGCCCTGCGCCGTTGCAAGCTTGTACAAGGCATAGTTCGCATTGCCTTGGCGACCGCTCCTTCCCGCCGCCAACTCCGACTGGTTGACTAGTGCCATCATCCCTGCAAACGCTGGCGTCGACGCGGACGTTCCGCCCACGCCCGTAAAATTGAAATTCGGCCCCGTCAAGTTACAGGCCGCGCCTTTCTGGTGGGCTGAGTCAGCTAGACAAATAATGTAGAAATTGTTGCTCGCGCTGTTGACCGAGGCAAACAGAGAGACGTCAGGAATGTCCCGCACACCATCTGCAGGCACGCCGGGCGCACTCTGCCACGATGGTTTCGGATACCCCGTGCATGTATTCGTGGTGAGATTTTGGACTCCACAGTTACTCTGCCCGCCACTTCCCCCGAGAAGATCCAATCCCTTCTGATCCACGGATGTACACCCCGTCAGCGATCCCGCGGCCGCGCAACTGGCATTCCATGTGATCTCCGGAATGTAGGAGATCGCTGTCTCCAACGCTGCTGTGTTGTTCCAAAAAGTCGTTGGGTTTGCAGCGTCGTCAAAATCCGTTCCGCCCACGGCTACGTTAAACGGCGTCGATGCGCTTCCGCTGACGCTCAAGCCGAACTGAGCCGCGTTTAGACTTCCTTGGTCTGCGTCGCAGACGTCCGAACCGCTATCACCAGTGGACACCATGACCGTTATGCCTTGCGCCGCAGCTTGTTCCCACAACGTGCTGCTAAACGCGGTGTCAGCATTGGCCTCGCAGGAGCCAAAGCTTTGGCTCATGATCGGCGCAAGATTATTATCCACAATGTACAACGCTGATTGGTCAACGCCGTCTGTAGGTTGTATCCCTGCCAGCACGCCGGTTTCCGTGCCTCCATTGACCACTAGTAGAATCGTGGCATTCGGAGCAACCGCCCCGACCATCTCCACGTCCAGTGTTGCTTCGCCATCGTCCCCAGGCACGATCCCGGGGTCAGGTCCGTTGACGATAATGTTGTTGGTCGCGGTGAAAGCCTTCAGGTTTGCTAGATTGAACCCATTGCCGTAGTCATTGATGTCCTGCACGTTGATATTTGAACGCGCGACAATCGCGACCGTTTGGCCCATTCCGGCCGGCGCCGTACCCACTGTTGCTGGGATGCTATAGATTTTCGCGAGGTCCCCTGCGCCAACAGCGAAGAGGCCCGTTCCCGTTCCAAACCCCGGCTTCAATTTGGCTTCCGTTTTAGCCTCTTCTAGCGCTTTCGAGAAGTGCATGAACGACTTCTGACGGAAATCGTGAAGCGAATGAATCCTCCCCACAACCGGCGCTAGTGCAGCCGGAATTTGCGGGTCAGACACATTCGCTATGTGTTTCTCGCCATTCACAAGGAAATTATGAATTTCCGTGCGGAACGCATTTCGCACCGTGCCGGCCGTCCCGCTGAACTCGATAAACATGCCGCTCGCCGCTGGCTTGATTCCTGTGAATCCCTTTTGCGAAAGCCAGTCTGCCACTTTTTGAATATCTGTGCTCGCCGGCCCGAACTGCTGCCCGAACTGTATGGGCGTCAGCCACGCGTGGTAATTCGGCGAGCTCTTGGTTTGCTGCTCGTCCATTAAGTTACGCAGCGCGGTTTCTTGCTCTGGGCTGCGCTGCAAAACGAGCAGCATTCTATTCATCAGCAGCGAATCAGGCGCCGCGCCTTGATCGAATTCTGCGCGCGCCAATGGATGTACGCTTCGGTGAAGCGTGACGAGATTCGTCTCGTCAATCGCTCGCGTGATGCGCGCGGGAACGGCGGCGGCTTGGGGAACCGCCGAGGCGCTCTCCGGGGTGGTTTGCGCGGAAGCGCGCACGCCTGAAAACACAAATGGAACGGCAAGAAACAAAATCGCGCTGCGAAAAAACTGAAAGTTAGTCTTCATGATCCGCCCATGAAACAGATTTGATGTGGACTTCAGGAAACCGCATCGGTCCAGGGGGAGCAACCGCGCCGCAAAGGACTGGTTCTTGCGCGGAATGGTTGCCCAGGCTGGGGGCCTGCACGAGTGCGCTTACTCCCGAGAAACCGAAAAAGAGGTTAGCACAGACCCTTTGCAGCCTTGCCGATAACTTGCTCCTGATTTTGCACAACTGGCACTACCCCAAGACTCTCTTGCTCACCGCTCTTATTCATCCCCAGATTCCCGACGAATCCCTGTCCCTTAAAGCCTGACCGCAAGTGCTTGTTCTTTATTCCTTTATTCCGCGAAACGGCCCGGGAAGTTCCTTTGGCTCCCTGATGACTGTTTGGCAGGCAGTCTGTAACGGAGTAATAACCCGGCGACTCCCGATTTGTTTCGCACAATAAATGAAATATCGCCACGAGCAGAGTTTCAAAACTCAAATCAAGGACACCGTAACGAAAAGGCAAACTCAACCACCACCGCGAAGCTAACTACTTGCAGGAAACGGGCGTTCTGCTATTCAGGAACGCCCGCATCTCTTGCCCCTTCTGTCTCATACCGTCGGATCAGAACCGCCGAAATCCCCGTCCACCGTACCACCCGCGGCCATAAAAGCCGCCACCCCACCCCCATCCCCAGCCAAAGGACGGGTAGATCCCGACATAGGCGGGGCCGTAGTAGCACGGGTAGTAGTAGCCGCAGGGAGCAGGCGCATATCCCGGGTAGCCATAGTAGCCGTTACCGGCGTACCGCAGCGTCGGCCGGCCGCCTCGCCCGCCCTCAAAGTCCTCTTGCGATACGGGGAAGAAGGCTTGCTGGCCGTGCGAGGTGTCCACCTTGACTGGATCCACCAGGCGAAACGTCAGCTGCGACTCGGGCTCGAGAATGGTGGGACGCCCTCGCGTCAACAAAACCGCTCCGATGCCAGCCACAGCCCCGGCTCCCGCTCCAATCGCCGCGCCCCGGCCCCAATCAGCGGCTGCGCCAATCGCCGCTCCCAGGCCTGTGCCACCGACAATCGTGGCAGCATCCGCGCCATGCGATGTGCCTCCCGAAGCCTTCCAGAGTTCCGTCAAAACGGGCGCCTGCTGCCCATCCACCAGCGTCAGGTCGGTCAGCTCAACTCCCAGCTGCGACACGCCCTTGACGCGTCCTGCTTTTTGCACGGATTTGACCTGGCCCATCACTGTCTGGCCACGCCGGGCTACCACCCAGCCGTTTACGACGATCGGCTGATCCAGGATGCCGGTGAACCGGTCGCCAACCTGGTTGCGGTCGCTGGAAAGAGGCTCGTTGATGCGCATGATTACGACCGTTCCGGCGGGAATAGTGAGAAGAGCAGGAGGGGGCGCGTACTGATCATTCGAATCGTTAGCTGATGGGGGCCGATTTGGCGACGGCGGATACGGCTGCCCGTACTGCTGCGGGTTCGTCGGCACTTGATCCCGCGAGATGGGCGGCCGATTGCTGTATTGCGGCGCTGGCGGAGGTGGCGCCTGCTGGTCTTGCGTTTGCTGTTGAGAATTTTGCGGCGGCCGGTCAGCCGACTGTGCCGGTGGTTGTCCTTGCTGCTGGGGCGGCTGCTGAGATTGCTCTTGAGTTGGCGGCGGCTGCTCCTGCTGTTGTTGCTGAGCCAGCGCCAGCCCGCTAAGAGAAAGTGCGAGCGTTAGCGCGCAAGTCCCACGAGACACCACGGCGCACCGCTTCAAAACTGTTGGGTGAAATTTCATCATCCTCTCCTCGACCTGGGGCCCCGCCGAAACCCTGCCTTCGGCATTCGCACTTAACCCATTGGATGGCGCAAAATCGCGGCAGGATGCTTCGCCCCCAAGAGCCTAAACGGGGCGCGCGAAGGCGAGGGCTTGCGATAAGCCGAATCAGTTCATCCTGTAATTCCGAATGGAAATGCATCGCGAAGCTCCGCAGCGAATCGGAGGATTCAAGTGTTCCGGCCGTTTTCGAGCATCCCGAATGCGGAGTTAGCCGGAATCCTCAGCTGCGAGTGCCGCTACTGGTTTCTTCACCGGCGTCGCAGTGATCACCACGACGCTGATCAGGACAAGCAGCGTCCCGAGAATTGTTCGCAGCCCCAGCGCTTCGCCGCCAAGGAAATATCCAACAAGCACAGCCACCACGGGATTCACGTACGCATAAGTACCGACCTTTGTCGGCGATTCATGATGCAGCAGCCAGACGTACGCGGTAAACCCAATGATGGAGCCCGCGACAATGAGATAGAGCAATGCGAGCCACGCGCCGCGCGAAACCGTCCACGGGTGAAAATCGCGGAATTCGCCCAGCGCGGCCGAAGCAACAGTCAGGAACACTCCGCCGGAGAGCATTTGTGCCCCCGAGCTCATGACTTTGGAAGGCGGCAGCGGCAACTTGCGCGATAGCGCCGACGCGACCGACCAACTTATCGCAGCAAAAATTAGCGCCACGGCGCCCAGCCGATCGATCGGCGCCACGCCGAGGTCCAGCGAGCGGCTCATCAGCACGGCCACTCCGCCAATCCCGATCAAGAGCGCCAAGGCCAAGCGCGCCGTGAGCTTTTGCGTTGCCAGCAAAATAATTTCCGACAGCGCCATAAACACCGGGATGGTGGCCAGCATGACCGCCGCAATGCCTGAGGGCACGCGCTGCTCGGCCCAGAACAACAGTCCGTAGTCGAGCACGAAGATCAGTACAGCGAGTAAAGATACGGAAGCCCATTGGCGTGCGCTCGGTGAGCGCTCGCCACGCGCCATCGTCCAGCCATAGAGTACGAGTCCCGCAACCAGGAAACGCATAGCCGCCAGAAGGAACGGCGGAACTTCGCGAACCCCAACACGGATGGCGAGAAATGTGGATCCCCACACAAAATAAATAATCGCGAAAGCCAACAGCGTCTTCCACCTCGGGCGATGGATCGCGGCTTCCATGGCAGACTCCTACCGCCAATCTACCAATTCCATCCTCGAATTGCTCATGAATGCGGGATTTAGAAGGCTTGTGCTTCTATTTTACTCTTCGAGCGAGCGTCTCCGCCGTGAGAGCCGCAAGTCTTCTGAAGAGCGGTTCGGCCAACGCTTCTTTTTGTTCCGTTGGAAGTTTCAAGTGTTGCTCCACTTCGGATTCCATGTCCTGAAGTTCTTTGGAGGGGGACATTTCCGCGAGGCGCTGGAAAAGCATCTTGTGAGCGCGCTTTCGTTCCATGACTTCGAGTCCATCGAGCATCTGGCGATGCGACGTTCCTTCCCAAATCGCGAGAATCATCGCTTCGCGCAGCCAGCGCTCCGCGCCATACTCGGCCAGAACACCCAGCCCGCCGTGTACTTCCATGGCCCACTTTGCTGTATCCACCGCAAACTCTGCCGTCCAATATTTCGCAAGATGGGCCACCAGTCGAAATAGATGGTAGCGGTCGGAGTAAGGCGGCCGCTCCATCCACACATCGTTCAGGAGTTGAACCGACTCCCACGCCAGCGCAAACGCCGCTCGAAGCCGTTTCAGCCGGTCTTCAAATTGATGGCGAAGCAGCGGTTGATCCAAGATTCGTTTGCCGAACGCGGCGCGCCGCTCGGCGTACGAGAGCGCATCGGCCATCGCGCGCTGCGCCAACGCGACACTCACTACGCTGTTCGCCACGCGCGAGAGGTTCAACACTTCGAGGATTAAATAGACTCCCGAATCGGCGGAGCCGAGCAGGTAGCCCTCGCTGTCTCGCAACTCGACTTCCCCGGTAGGAACAGAGCGGGTCGCAATCTTGTCTTTCAGCCGCCGAATAAAATAATTCAGCTCGCCATTCTTGCGGTATCGCGGCACCAGGAACAAGGCCAGCCCGCGCACCCCGGCCGCCGCTCCTTCCGCGCGCGCAGCGACCACGGCTAACTCCGCGCCGGGATTGCTCGTAAAGTATTTGTCGCCGGTCAAAAGCCAGCCATCCCCTGCCGGGCGGGCCATCGTTTCGACAGCGGCTCCCAAATCCGAGCCGCCTTTGATCTCGGTCATCCACGTGGCGCCCTGCCATACGGAATCGTCCTTCCGCAAAAGTTGCGGCAGAAAGCGAGCCTGCATTTCGGCGCTGCCATATTTCGCAAGAGGCACCGCCGTCCCAAGAGACACGGTGTAAGGGCAGCAGATTCCGGGATCGTGAAACGAAATGTTGTAGATCAGCGAGTAAGTAGGGAGCAACGATTTTTCTTCCAGCGCGCGCCAAACGACTCCGGATCGGTAGCCCCTCCTCAAAATCGTTTGATATTCGCGAGGATAGAGAATTTCATCGACGCGCTTTCCGAGACGATCGAACATCCGCAACCACGGCGTTCCGGCACGGTCGATGGCGTTCGAAATGGCGACGCCTTCGCTCTTCCACCAAGCTTGCTCGGCGTCGAGCACATCGCGATGGGGAATATCTTGTAGCTGGTTCTGCAGAAAGCTCAGAGGTGAACGGAGCGCGTCGAGACCGGTCATTTCAACGCATGTTAGGTCCGCAGGAGGGGCTCGTCAAGCTGACCGGGTTGGCCGCAAGTCGAAGGCCCGATTTGCCCGTGCTTTCAGTTCAGAAGGGGAGTGCGGAGAGGTCGACGTTGCCGCCAGAAAAGATGATTCCCAGTTTGGGCGGGGCCCCGTCGGGTCGCGCGGGCAGATTGAGTTCGGCAACGGCTCCTGGCCTAAGAAGTGGAGCAATGGCTACGGCGCTGCTCGGCTCGATGATGATTTTCATGCGTTCCCAGACCAACCGCATCGCCCAGATGATCTCTTCTTCGCTCACCAACAGGATGCGGTCAAGATGACGGCGCAGGATCGCAAACGTCCTCGGCGCGAGCGAGGCGCGGAGGCCATCGGCGATGGTGTCGCTGGAATCGAGCGATTGCAGAGTGCCGGTGGCCAGCGAACGGTAAGCGTCATCGGCGCGCGCAGGTTCGCAGCCGATGACGCGGATTTCCGCACGCATAGCTTTTACAGCCAGGCAAGTACCGCTGAGCAGTCCCCCACCGCTGACCGGTGTGAACACGGCATCGAGGTCCGGGACTTCTTCGAGAAGCTCCTTAGCCGCCGTTGCTTGGCCGGTGATGATGCGGTCGTTGTCGTAAGGATGAATCAGAATCGCGCCGGTTTCGGCTTGAACGCGCGCGGAGGTTTCCTGGCGCGAAGTGATCGTCGGCTCGGAAAAGGTAATGCGCCCGCCATAACTTTCGACAGCGCGGCACTTCACCGCTGGGGCGTTTTTGGGCATGACGATGTACGCAGGCACGCCCCGCCACGCTGCCGCGCACGCGACGGCGGCGCCGTGGTTGCCGCTCGAGGGTGTCACGATGCCATGTGCGGCTTCGGCATCCGTGAGCGAGAGAATCGCATTTGCCGCACCGCGAATTTTGAAAGAGCCCGTTTTCTGGAAGTTGTCGCACTCGAAGAAGAATTGCGCTCCGCCCATGGCGTCCAGCGAATGCGATGTGAGAACGGGAGTCCGGTGGATGCGTGAAGCGATGCGCGCATGCGCTTCGCGAATGGCTTCCCAAGTGGGCGGCTGAAAATTGGTCGATTCGACTTGTGGCGCGGTGCTCATGTCCACGCTTCGGTGCCGCTGAGAATTTTTCACGGCCGCGAGTCCAGCGGCAGCGTGAAGATTATTGCACAGGGAAAGCTTGTTTCGGATTCCACCCCCAAAGATTTCCGAACACCTCTACAGGCCAATGTGGCCGCGAATGAAATGGGGGCGTCGGCGCGCCAGGGCGTGCGACGAAGCGCTTGACTACCGCTGAAAAAGAATTTGAAACGAATGCAAATTGTTCCACACGGCTATTGGGAGGTACTATCTTCGCGGCTTTCAATCAGCGGAAAAGCAGCAAAATGAGGAGAGCTGATGAGTATTCACGCAAAAAACATGGAGCGCGCAACGCGAGCATTCGTTTTAGTGCTATTGGTGGCTGGAGTGACGGTTGCTGCGGCGGGACAGGTGCGCACGGATGCCGGAACTGTTGCAGGCTCGGCGAGCGCGGATGGCAAGGTCCAAATTTTCAAGGGGATTCCATACGCTGCGCCGCCCGTTGGTGCATTGCGCTGGAAAGAACCGCAGCCTGCGCCAAGCTGGCAAGGTGCGCGCAAGGCGGCGGAGTTCGGCGCGCGCTGCATGCAGGGAAATGTCTATGGCGACATGGTGTTCCGCGACGCAGCGCCGAGCGAAGATTGCCTGTACCTGAATGTGTGGACTCCCAAGACCTCACCGGATGCAAAGCTGCCCGTGATGGTTTGGATTCACGGCGGCGGCTTTCAGGCTGGAGCAACCTCCGAGCCGCGTCAAGATGGCGAGCATCTAGCCCACAAAGGCGTAGTGGTTGTGAGCATGAACTATCGCCTGGGAATTTTTGGATTTTTTTCGCACCCGGCGCTAACCAGGGAATCGCCGCATCATGCCTCGGGAAATTACGGTTTGCAGGATCAAGCCGCCGCCTTGCAATGGGTGCGGAAGAACATCGCGGCGTTTGGCGGCGATCCAGAAAACTTGACGATTTTCGGAGAGTCCGCAGGATCGATTTCGGTGAGCGCGCTGATGGTTTCTCCGCTGTCCAAAGGGCTAATCCATCGCGCGATCGGCGAGAGCGGCGCCTTCTTTGGAAGAACGCAGAACGCGAAACCGCTTGCGGACAGCGAGCGGGACGGTGCCAAGTTTGCTCAGTCCATCGGAGCAGATACTCTTGAAAAACTGCGCGCAATGACCTCGCAGCAAACTCTCGAGGCGGCTACGAAGGATAAGAATGCGTTCCACTTCGGTCCGAATATTGACGGTTATTTTATTCCGGTAAGTCCCGCCGAGATTTATGCGAAAGGCAACCAGGCGCACGTAGCATTGCTGGCAGGATGGAATCACGACGAAGGGAACTATCACGGGTTTTTTGGGGCCGACCCGGCTACGAAGGAAAACTATGTAAAGAAAGCCAATCAAATGTTCGGCGAGAAGGCAGCGGAAGTCTTGAAGTTGTTTCCAGGAGAGACAGACGAGCAAGCGAAGAGTTCGGCCGGCCTGCTGGCCACGGCGAATTTCATCGGCTATGGCACGTGGAAGTGGATCGAAATGCAGACGAAAACAGGCGATGCCACCGTCTACCGGTATGAGTTCGACCAGGCACCGCCGCTGGCGGATGGCGTAGCGACGCAAGGGGCAACTCCTCTTGCGTATCACTCGGCTGAAATTGAATTTGTGTTTGGAACTCTCGACTCGAAGAAACTTCCCTGGAGTCCCGAGGATTACGACCTATCCGAGCAGATGGGTTGGTATTGGACGAATTTTGCAAGAACAGGTAACCCAAACCAGGAGGATCTCCCAGACTGGCCGCGATACGGCGAAGTAGATGCGTACACGGTCATGCATCTTGTGACCAAGCCGCGCGCAACCCCGGATCAGCAACGCGCGCAGTATCTGTTGTTGGACAAGCTGTCTGCAAAGTTCTAGCAAAACGCGCGCGCCACACTTTGCAGGACTCCAATGTTCGAATGCGACCGATCGTTACGCGTGGAGCGGTTCAGGACGGAACTTGATCGCGGCGGCGATGGTCAGCACGATGAACACCGCCATCACGACAACCTGGCTAATCAAAAACGGCGGCTCGGATCCGGTAGGCGCCAACACATGCAGGGAAGGCACCTTCATGAAAAGCTGTGCTACCAAAACGAAAACGTTCAGGTAGAGCGCAATCGAAGCGGTGACGGCGTAAATCCTGCGCCACGCGCCTGCGAGATGCTTGACGTAGCGTGCAGGAATTGCCACGGCAAGCACGACCAGCGAAATGACGCCCAGAATGATCCCGGGTGTCAGTTTGTGGAATGGAAAGAAAAAGCCGGTAATGCTCGTCAACGCGGTAGTCAGAAGGAAGATCCCGTTCCAGCCATCGAGGTGCTTCCCGGCGATCATCCCAAACAACGCAATGAACCCGGTAAAGATGCCGATCAGACTCAGCAGCACGTGGAAGAACGTATACGGTGTCATACCGAAGATCATGAATTGTCCCCTTTTTCCGTGAAGCTGGCCTTTGATGATCCAGGCCGATCGGAGGGGTGCAATTTTCCGCATCCCCCGACCATTTTCCATCCTTATTTTGGGGCGGCGGACACCAGCGGTGACCTTGAACGAGGGTCCATAGCCCCGCATTTTCCCAAGGGCTGAGAATTGCTTGGCGCGGGAGCAGCATCGGGCTGCGAACGACGGGAGAAATCGAGGTACCCCTAGTACTAAGGATTGATGCTTGACCCGGAAACCAACTCTGCTACGCTGAGATACCCCAGCTCAGACCGTGCCGGGGCCGCGTAAATACCTCCCTCGCCCAGAGGAGGACACTATGCAAACCGCAGAACGCAGACAACTTACACGCCACAATCTTCGCACTCCGCTGCGATTCCGCTCGACAGGCGTGGCCGCGGATAAGAGCGACCACTTCACTGAAGCGCTAAATATCTCGCGGGGCGGGTTTTATTTCGCTTCGTCGGCGCCGCTTCAGGTCGGAATGCCCATCGAAGTCACCCTCCGCATACCCGCGGAAGTGGCTGGGAGCCCAACCGAGGAGATGCGGTGCACGGCGCGCGTCGTACACGTGAAGAATGAGGCGTACGCGGATGGGCGAATCGGATTCGGAGCGGAAATCGTAAGATTCAGCTCGGCTCCCGCGCCCGAACGCTGGACATCGTAGTCGTTCCAACGTAGATCACTTCCCCAGATTTACGGCGGTCGGATGTTTTGGTTGATAGAGGCCTATCTCGCCGCCACTCGGTAGAGGTATGCGCGTGATGGAGCCCCATCTTTCTTCATGAACTGCGGAGCAGGTGACTCCTTTTTTCGCAAGCGCTGCCATTTCGGATTTCAGGTTGTCGCACATGAAATAAAGTTCGTGCGGACCGTTTTTTTCGGAGGGATGGAACGCGGCCTCGCCCGGCGGAAGCGCGAAGATTAGCCAACCGTGGCCGGCGTCGACGGATTTGAAGCCGAGAACGTCGCGGAAGAAGGCGCGGTCAGCTTCGGCGTCTTTGGTGTAGATGATTACGTGAGCTCCTGAAATCATACGCCCTCCTGAGAAGGAACCGGAACCCTCGCAGGGTGTGAGTGTAGCGGGAGCTGCGAACTTCATTCAACGGCAAACTTGTTTTGCGTCGGGCGAATATTTCGAAATTCTTCTAACAGCCGCGGGAGGGGCAAGCTCCTCCCCTACAGGAGTTGATTGCCCTAGGATTTTTGGTTTCAGGGTTTGGCCGTCGTAACGACTACCAACATCTTTGAGCTGCCGACGTTTTCGAAGTGGTCGTACGCGCGCACGGCGATGGTGTGCTCGATTCGAGCAAGATTGTCCAGCCTGAATTCGTAGTGCTCCTCGGGGGCGTCGCTGACGTTTCCTACTGGAGCGAGAAGAATCCACTCCCCGCCGTCGAGGCTGTACTGTGCCCGATCGATGCTGCTGGCGGAATCGCGGGCAGTGAATTTTACGATGACGGAGGCAGTCGCGTAGTTCGCGTTCGGCGGTACGGCGACGTTTGTGTCAAGTTTTTCGATCACGGGCGGCGTGTTGTCCACTTCGAAGCGTTCGCTTTCGCGTTCGGTTTTTAGGGCGACGGCGGGAGGATTCGAAGGAGCGTCGGTCGCAATAATTTTCAGATAGTAGGCGCCATCGGGGAGAGTGGTGGCGTCCCAGGAATAAAACTTTTGGTCGAGCTTGTCCTTCAATAACTTCCACTCGTGTTCGTTTTCACCGCGATAGTAGAGGCTGTAATGCAGATCGTCGTCGTTATCGTCGTGGGCGCTCCACAAAACGGATTGATAACCTTTTTCGCGAAAGCCCTGCGGGGGCTGTTCGAATTTTGTGGGTGTGGTGGTTTGCGCAATGAAAATGCCGGGTGTGTTTGGCGTCGGCGGCATTTTGAGAGCGACGCTCGGCGCTTGTCCCGTCGAGATGATTGTGTTGCTCTGCGCGCGCACTCCGGGATCCTGCAGGACGATAGCGTCGATGACGGGAGCGACGTTGCGCGGGAGATAGGCCAGGCTGACCCAGTTGATACCGTCGCCCGGACGTCCATCATGAATGACGGCTTTCCATTGGAAAAATCTCGCGCTCGGGGCTTCGACCGCGCTGCCGGGTTTCGAATACGGACCGAACCAGCGGGACCATTCCTTGCCGGGATCTTCGGTGTTGCCGGAGCGAACGAAAAACTCGAGGCGCGGTTCGCCGCTGGATGCAGAAGCTGATTTAGTTGAGGCCGCTGCTGCGGATGGCGGAGGCCCCCACCAATCGAGGCGTCCCCATTGCGAGAACAGTTGTGCGTCAAACGAGCGCGACTCGAATGTGCCTTCAGGTTCGTACTCGGGGCCGACAGAGAATACCTTTCCTGGATTCGCGGTGCACAAAAAGACTTTGCCTGCTGCAGTACGGGCGATGCCGGTGATTTGCGCCGAGCCTGCTTTGGCCAGTTGCGCAAACACGCCATGGCCATCGATAGCGAGCAGAGCGCCGTTGTTGCCCGTGCCCGCCAGGACGCGGCCGTCAGAGGCGAAGCCGAGCGAGTACACAACGTCATCGCGCGAAGTCCAGAGTTCGTCGGGCGCGCCTTCGGGAGAGAGTCGGTAGATGCTGCTGGAAAGGGCAGGAGGGAAAGCGAGAAACGGTGTTTGTTGTGGCAACTGACCCGTGATTGTGCCCGTTATACCGCCGCTGGTGATAGTGGTGGTCGTCTGAGGCGAGCCGATGATGGTGGTGGAAGGTGTGGAGATGGTCCGTTGTTTTTCGCCGATGGCGGCGACGTAAATGGAGCCATCGGGAGCGACGGCTAGAGAAGTGACCTCGCGCTTGGAAGTTTCGTAGAGAACGAAGCCATCAGCCGCCGACGTGGTTGGCGCCGATTCTTTCACCTTGCGCGGAGTTTTGGCATCGGGTGGAGTAATGCGGAGAACGCGGCCATTAGGCTCGGTGCCCGCGAGAAGATTCTTGTTCGCGTCAAAGGCCAGCACGCGGATGTGGGCTTCGTCGCTGGAGTAGAAAAGTTCACTCTTGCCGTCGGGCGAGACGGCGAAGATCTGGCCCTTGTCGCCGGTGGCGACGTAGAGAATGCCGTCGGCGCCGAAAGCGATGTCCCAGATGTATTTTGTTTTGGGCTCGAAGAAAACGGATTTGTCGCCTGAGGAGGAAACGCGGTACACCTTGCCGTCGGGGGAAGTGGCCACGTACAGGGTGCCCTTTGAATCGAAAGCGATCGATTGGGCGACTAAATCGGTGGACTCAAAAACGATGGATGGTTTGCCGCCGCTATCGAAACGAAAAACTTTTGCGGGCGAACCGCCTGCCGCGTACAGAGCGCCTTTAGGGTCGATGCGAAGCGACCAGAGATAGGAGGCGTCGGCATCGGCGAGAAGCGTGAATTTTGGAGCGAGTTCGAGGCGGCCGTCGCTGCGGACGGCTACGCCGTGAGCCGTGCCCTTGAGAAATTCTTCATACGTGGTCTGCAGCCAGCGGCGCGTGTGTTCGGCGTGAAGAAGCGAAAAGATCGAGGTAATGAAGCAAAGAAGTCCACACAGAAAGACGACTCGGCTTGGCGCGCGGAAGTGGCGGGTGGCGAGTAATGAGTGGCGAGTGGAGGAACGAATGGCGCGCTTGCGACTTGGCATTTGCATGGTCACCGGATTTGAAGATTGAGGGAGATCACCCCAGTTACGGGGCCGCCAAGCGGGATGGAAGATTCGCTGGCCAAAGATTCGCGCAGAATTTGGACGGTGCCCGGGGCGGGGCGGCCGTCGATGACATTAATTTGTGAGAGCGGAATGTTGGGGAGTTCTTTGTCGTCCCAAAGAATCGTGGGCGTAGGGGCAAAAAGGCCTACATACAGGCGGTCGTTGCGGCGCTCGCGATTTAGCAGGGCGATAAGTTGATCGAGGCCGGCGTTGCTGCCCCCGGCGCTGGCAAACGAGAAGCCGCGAGAGGCGCGGTTGAGCATGTCGCCGTCGGTGACGAGGACGCGAAGCGTGGTCCCGCGCGTGGCTTGATCGGGAACGCGGACGGTCGTTTCTTCAACACGCGCTGGGCCACGATACGGGCGCAGCAAAACTCGGACGCGGAGAGTTTCACCCGGTGCGGCTTCGCCTTTCTCCAGCCAGGCGCTTTCGATGCTATAGGATTGGCGGCCGGGGACGCTTTCGACGCGAAGTGCGATGCGGTCGAAGACGGGAACTTCGCGGGTATTGGTGAAGAGGCGCGCGAACACGCTTTGAATGTTCAGGGCGATGGGCAAGCCGTCGGGAGTGAAGGAATCTCCCGGCGCGAAAGTGTTTTCGATCTGCACGGGCGCGTGGCCGTGGACAACGACCTCTCCGGAAAGATGGAGCGTGGTCCCTTCGCCATAAAGAGTGTTTTGCGTGAGTCCGTTGAAAACGGTGAGGCCCATCAGCAGGGGAGTGAGCTTGGGGTGATTGACCATCTCGAAGTGCAGCTTCTTTTCGGCGCCGCCGACAGCCAGAGTCAGGTCGATCGGGATCATAGGAGGCGCAGCGCCCAGTTTGCCGGTGACGGCGGTGAGATGGTCACCGGTGATCGTGCCGATGGGGCCGCCTACGTTGATGATCTTGGTGGAAGCGAGCTCGGAAGAGAGCGTCGTGACGACTTCGGTCCGGGCCATGGGGAATTCGACGTCGCCAAGACTCAGAAAGGGATGGCCGCAGAGGTAAACCTGGTTGGAGCGGATTGCCGTGACGGTGCAAGCGGAACTGATGGACATGTCGCCTTGCACAAGGACCATACCTGCCATGTCGCCGGGCAAAAGATGCGTGTCATCGGCCTTCGGCGCGGCGGTTCCGCCCTGCGCGGCGACCAAGCCGAAGCTTTGAAGCTGACTGGCGAATTGGCGCAAGGCTTCGGGCTGATAGCCGGAGAAGACCAAAGGAGTCTCGATAGGCTCGAGGGCCGAGCCCGTGGGGAGGCCCGTGCGGGAAGCGGCGTCTTGGGGGAGAGAGAGTTGTTGAGCACCCTCCACAGCGACTTGGGGCTGCGCCTGCGATGGGAAGTTTTCGGAAGACATTTGCGGCTGGGGATGAATGATATCTTCGATGGGAGTGACGCCGCCGATGGGTTCCTTGGTGAAGACGCCTAGTTTGAGGGAGAGAGCGCCGGCAAGTTTGCCTTCGAAATAGACAGGGCTGCCACTCATGCCGGCGACGACGCCTGTGTGCTCGACTTTCGGCCCTTTGAGCTGAACGAGAATGATGGTTTGGCGTGGTCCAAGGAAATTGGGCATGATGCCGATGACTTCGAGGTCGAATTTCTCGACTTGGTCGCCCGCGAAGATGGTATAGGCATAGCCTTGCATGCCCGGGCGAACTTCGCTCAGGGGAAGAATCTCGGTGGAGGTCGGGGCCTGAGCTTGCGCGGCGAAAAACGACGGTGCGATTGCCGTTGCGCAGGCAAACGCCAAGGCTGACAGAATCAGAAAGCGGGAGATCTTGCGAGTCATGGACAGATTAGGACGAGCCGGGAGCATGAACTGCCAATCATACGCGGCGAGGTACGGGGAAGCAATTCAACCTATAGCGGGCTCGACGCTAGGCCAGAGAGGCTAGACGTTCTAGAACTGGCTCGAACTAGCGTATTGGCTTAAACCGATTTAATTGTAGAATTGCGGCGGCGAGGTGCGAGATGAAAGGGCTAAATTGTTCAAAAGACATCCCGAAGAGCGCTGTTTCGCGGCGCGAATTTTTAGGCAAGACGGCAGCGGCGGCTGCTGGGTTTTCGATTGTGCCGCGGCACGTTTTGGGCGGGGCTGGATTTGTGCCGCCGAGCGACAAGGTGAACATTGCGTTTATTGGAGTAGGGGCGCAGGGACTGCGCGTGATGCTGCACTTTTTGAAGGAGCAGGACGTGCAGGGCGTGGCGGTGTGCGATGTGAACAAAAGCGGCGCAAATTATCCGCAGTGGGACACCCATGAATTTTGCAAATCCGTGCAGGCCTTGCTGGGAGTGGACAGCGGGTGGGATTGGTTGAGCCCCGACCAGCCGATTCAGTTGTCGCATACCTTGCGCGTGACGAGCGGAGTTGCGGGACGCGAGCCTTGCCAGAAAATTGTGAATGGACTTTACGCGACGCAGACGCGATCGGGGAACTATAAAGGCTGCGCGGCCTACGCGGATTTTCGCGAGTTGCTCGAGAAACAGAAGGATGTCGATGCGGTCGTCGTGTGCACAACGGACAATTTGCACGCGGCGGTTTCAATTGCGGCGATGAAAAAAGGCAAACATGTTTTTTGCCAGAAGCCTCTCACGCATACGATTTACGAAGCGCGGCGGATGGCGGAAGTGGCGCGCGAGACTGGTGTGGCCACGCAAATCGCCGTCGGCAATCAGGCGTCGGAGGCTACGCGGCTTTTATGCGAATGGATTTGGGACGGAGCGATAGGTCCGGTGCGCGAAGTTCACAACTGGTCGAACCGGCCGTTCTGGCCGCAAGGAATCGAGCGGCCGAGGGAGACGCAGGCGGTGCCGGAAGGATTGGATTGGGACTTGTGGCTAGGTCCAGCCGAAGCGCGGCCGTACAACGAGGCGTACTTGCCATTTGTGTGGCGCGGCTTCGCGGATTTTGGCTGCGGCGCGCTCGGCGACATGGGCTCGTACAGTTACGACACGATTTTTCGCGTACTAAAGCTGGAGGCTCCGGAGAGCGTCGAGGCGAGCTCCAGCGACCGTTATGACGAGACGTATCCGCTGGCCTCGATTGTGCGCTACAACTTCGGTGCGCGAGGGAACATGCCGCCTGTGAAATTTAACTGGTACGACGGAGGACTGAAGCCGCCCCGCCCCGATGAGTTGGAGGAAGACCGCACGCTCACACATGAAGATGAAGAAGGCGAAGGGCTCCTCTTTGTCGGAGACCGCGGAAAGATTTTGTGCAGATTCAATGGGGCAAATCCCAAGCTCATTCCGCATAGCAAAATGGATAGCTACAAGCAACCTCCGAAAACGCTTCCGAGGTCGCCAGGAAACGAACGCGAATGGTTGAACGCATGTAAGGGCGACAAAACGAAGCCCGGAGCAAATTTTGAATTCACCGGGATGGTAACGGAGACGCTGCTCCTCGGTAATGTCGCGACCATGACGGGAGAGCGGCTGCATTGGGACCGCGCCGCGATGAAGGCAAGTTCCGACGCCGCCCAGAAATTCGTGAAGCCGGAACGGCGCAAGGGCTGGGAGCTGTGAGAAGTCTCGCCACCAGCGGCGTGCGAGATCGAACAGATCAAGCTTCGTGAAGGTTGCGAACCGCGTCCGTATGCGTGGCGCGCCAAAGTGGCAGACCGGCCGCTAGCGCAGCGATCGCGATCACCGCTGCTCCGGCGAGCAGCATCATCAGCGGGTTGCGCGCCGTTACGCCGTAGACCAAGCTCTCGAGCCAGCGAGCAGCGCTCCACGCGCCGATCGCGCCGAGAACAATTCCAATCACTGCGAGCCGAGTGGCGTGCAATCCGGCCCAGCGTAAAATTGTCGAGCGCTGCGCTCCCACCGCGAGCCGAATGGCAATTTCCCGTTGCCGTGCGCTAACCCAATAGTTCAGTACGCCGTAAATTCCCACCGCAGCCAGAAGCATCGCGAGCCCGCCGAAAAGCCCTAGCAGCAGCGTCGCAAAGCGCCGGCGCTGCAGCGTGGCACCCAGCCAATCATCGCCGGTTCGCAGCGATTGAATCGGAACATTTCGGTCAAGAGCCGAAACCTGCCGGCGCGCAGCGCTCATCCATTGCGCCGGGTCGCCGTTGGTCCGAAGCGTCACCACCATCGCTGACGAGGGTTTCTGCGAAAACGCATAATAAAACGTCGGCGATCGTTCGGCGTCGAGGCCCTCTTGGCTGACGTTTGCTATCACTCCGATGATTTCGAGTGTTGGCCCTTCCACATATGGGCCGCCAACCTTGAGATGCTGCCCTAGCGCCAGTTGCGGATCCGACCACTCTCGACGTGCGAGCAGCTCGTTGATCACCGTGACCTGCGAGCCACCGGCGCGGTCCGATTCGTTGAAGTTGCGTCCCGCGATCAGGCGTATGCGTGCAGTGCGAAAATAACTGGCATCCGCGACGTCGATTAGCGAAAGAGGGACATCGTCGCGCGTCGGAGTCGGTTTTTCGAGGATCGAATACCAATAGTCACCGCAATCGCCCCCGCCGGGAGGACAATTCACGAGGCCGACACCTTGAATGCCCGGCTCTGCGCGCAGCTTCTGCAAAAGCTGCCCGTAATATTCGCGAACGCTGTCGTCGCTTCTATACCGCGATTCCGGCAGCTGCAGTTCAATCGCCAGCAGATTTTGAGGGTCAAAGCCAGTGTCGCTATGTTGCGCAGCGATCAAGCTGCGAACGAGCAGCCCCGAAGCGAACGCCAGAATGAGCGTGATGGCGATTTCCGCGATCACGAGCGCGCTGCGAAATGCTTGACCGCGCCTCCCCGTGCCGGCGGTCGGCGAACCTTCTTTCAGCGCGGTGGTTAGGTCAACTTTTCCAGCATTCAAGACAGGAGCAAGTCCCGCCAGTAATCCGGCGGCGACGGAAAGCACTGCCGCAAAAAGCAAAACGGGAACATCGAGCGTAGCTTCGGTGAGGCGCGGAATATCGCGGGGGCCGATCAGGATCAGCGCACGCAGGCACCAAGCGGCGAGCAGCAAACCCAGCATACCGCCGATGGCTGCGACGACGAGGTTTTCCGTGAGAAGCTGTCGCGCGAGCCGCACACGGCCCGCGCCGATAGCCACGCGAACCGCGATTTCCCTGGCCCGCGCGGTGCTCCGGGCGAGCAAGAGGCTGGCCACATTAGCGCAAGCAATGATCAGCACAAGGCCGACGGCTGCCATCAGGACAAGCAGTGTCGTGCGGAGACCCCCGCCTGTCACTTCATCTGCAAGGTAGGCCACGTAGGATCGATGATCATCTTCGGGACCGGGGTCGCTCAGTGCGAGCCGTTGCATGATGGCATCCAGATTGGCGCGCGCCTGCGTCGCCGTTGTTCCCGGTTTCAGCAGTCCCAGCCCGCCGATCGAGCGGTGGTCGCTGCGTTTCGCGGATGGGCTTTGTGTGCGGCCAAGCGGCAGATACACCTCGCCGGACCGGAAGAGATACGTCCGCCTGGGACTTAGCACGCCGACAATTTGATACGAGGTGCCGTCCAATTCGAGCGATTCGCCGACGACATTGGAATCGCCGCCGAGCCGGGTCTGCCAAAAATCTGCAGTTACGACTACGGTTGGCGCGGCGCCGGCCTCATCGTCGGCATCAGTAAAAAGGCGCCCCAAGGCGGGCGTCATGCCAGTGAGTCCAAAAAAATCACTGGTCACCAGCCGCGCGTGCGTCAGTACGGCATCGCCTCTGCCCGTGAGCGTAAAATCGGCGCCTGTCACAGCCGCCATGTCCTCGAACGCGGTGCTCTCCTCGCGCCAGTGCTGAAAGTTAACCCAGGTGACCGCGATCCCAGACGCTTGCGCAGTAGATTCACCCAGCCTAACCAGGCGCTCACCGTTTGGATAAGGCAGCGGCCGCAATAGCACCGAATAGACCACGCTGAATATGGCGGTGTTCGCTCCGATCCCCAGCGCGAGCGTCAGGATGACGACCGCCGAAAAGCTAGGCGATCTACGGATGCCGCGCAGGCCATACCGAATATCTTGGAGAATGGTTTCGAATTTCGGAAATTGCCAGGCGTCGCGCGCGTTTTCTTGCGTCCTTGTCAGATTGCCAAAGGCGCGGCGAGCGGCTGCGCGAGCTTCGTCGGCAGGCATACCGCGCTCAATGTTTTCGCCGGTCATCAAGTCGAGATGCGCTTGCATCTCATCGGAAAGATCACCGTCCAGCCCGCGGCGAAGATGCAAAGCCCTGCAAACTTTTGACCACCATTCGCGCATAGCGTTCACCTTTGCGGAGCCAGCACGCGTGCCATGGCTTCCACAAAACGCATCCATTTCGATTTCGCAGCGACCAGCTGGGTGCGACCGAGAGGAGTCAGCCGGTAGTATTTCGCGCGCCTGCCGTTCGGCGATTTTTTCCACTGCGAGCTAATCCAGCGCCGTTGCAGCAGACGCTGCAGCGCCGGGTAAAGCGAGCCGTTGTCGACAAGGAATTCGTATTCCGATTGCTGCTCGAGAAATTGCGAGATGCCGTAAGCGTGGTTCGGAGCCCCTTGCAAGCTGCGAAGAATCAAGACTTCGAGTGTGCCCTGCAGGAATTCGAGTGCTTTCCGTGGATCGTCTACCGTAGACACTCTACCTGTCTACACCTGAGATTAATTCTTGTCAAGCGTGTTCGCCGGCCCAGTAGGGGCACGGCATGCCGTGCGTCCGGCTATTTAGAACCGATGGATGGGCCCGATCAGGTTCCAATGGATGGAATACCACGTTAAGAACACGCAAGCCGCCGCGACCAGCGAAAATTTCAAGCGGGAAATAGTGCGCACGTCGACGCGTCGCCAGATGCGGACCCCAGCGATTAGCGCGAAGATGCTGAAAAGGCCCGCCAGCGCCGAGAACCACGTTATCAGCGAAAAATAGCGCTGGATAACCGGGAACGCGGGTAACGTTTCATTCTGCAGCGTCGTGGCAAGAGCAGCGAGCCAGATAGCAACGACGATCCAAAGGAAAGCAGCCAAGCGCGGACCAATCGTGATCCACAGCGCGCCAGGTTGAGGTGTGAGCGGCGCACGATTGCGGAAGAAAAGTCTCCGGCCCAGACGCACTAAGCTCGCGATGACCACCGGAAGCAGAATCAGCAGGCTCAGGACTGCGCAAATTCCAACAAAAGACTTGTTCTCGTACCACGGCACCCGCTGGAGTTGCACGCCGGGAAAGTTCACAGCGATGCGAACAATTCTCCCTGATGAGTCGCGAATGGCGAAGAGGCGAGCTTGCTCGCCCTCGGCTTGCCAGAGATCTTTGCCGATAGGCTTCCATTTGCGCGTGTGGCCGCGCAAGTCTTTTGCGGTGTCGATCGTCAGGACGCCGTCTTTGTCGACGCTGAAGACGGATTGTCCGGCGGGATTGCCAATGGCCAGCTTGGTGCTATCGGCGCGGCGCGTCGATTGAAAGTTGCCGGCAATGTCTTTGAGTTGATCGGCGGGGATGGCTTGAAACGAGGGTGGCGTGTAAGCGGGGAAGTAGCGGTCGGCGAAGCCGTCGAGAAGTTCGGCGCGATTGCGGCCAGCGGAGCCCGCGGAATTGTAGGAAACGAAGACGACGAGTTTTTGCGTGGGCTCGAGCAAGAACATGCTGTGGAACGCGAGGAGGTCTCCGTCGTGGCCAATGAAGTGGAGGTTGTTCCGCCAGGTCTGGTAGAAGCCCATGCACTGGGGCGGTAGGGAATCGGACGTCCCGAATTGGCGAGTCCACATGGCGTCGCGGGTTTCCGTTCTTAGGATGCGGTGGCCGTCGAGCTCACCGCCGTTGAGAAGGGCCAGCGCGAATTTTTCCATGTCGCCCGCGGCGGAGGAAATGCCGCCTGCGGGAGCGGGATTGAAAATCTCGAAGCCGATGGCGGGTTTTTCGGTGGTAGCACGGTAACCGTCCGAAACGTAAGGAGCTAGCTCGGCGGTCATGGGTTCGTTAAAGCTGGAGTGCTTCATGCCGAGCGGCAGGAAGATGTGCTCGGAAACGTACTGCTCGAAAGGTTCGGCGGCTACGCGTTCGACGATATAGCCGGCGAGGCCGACGCCGTAGTTCGAGTAAGCGGGAATTTCGCCCGGAGGGTACATGCGGCGCGGTTGATTTTGGATCATGAAATCTCGAAGGGAATGCGCCCTTTTCGGGTCGACAAAAATAATGTCGTGAACCACTTCTTCGAAGCCGCCGGTGTGGGTCATCAAGTTGCGCAGAGTGATGGGTTTGCCGAAGGCGGGAGCAATTTTGAAATCGAGATAGTTGTTCACGTCGGCGTCGATGTCGAGCCTGCCTTGCTCGGATAATTGCATGACGGAAACCCAGGTGAAGAGTTTGGAAATCGAGGCCAGGCGAAACATGCTCGTATCTGGATCGACGGGTGTCTTTTTTGTGATGTCCGTGTAGCCGTAGCCTTTCTTCAGAAGTTCTTTTCCGTCTTTCATTACGAGGACGGTGGCTCCGGCCACGTCGCTGCGCTCCATCTGTAGCGGGACGAGCCCGTCGAAGAATGATTCCAGATCGCTTTTTTCAAGAGGATGCGCGGCGGTCGGCGGCGTGGGAGTCGGTTTGGCATCGGCCTCTGCGGCGGGCGGAACCGTTTTCGTCGCAGACGGCGTTTGCGGAGGGAGTGCTCGCGCGGGAACCAGAATGCAAAGCGCGAGTAGAAGCAAAACCGTGCGAAGCCGGGTCATGTCGCCTCCCAAGTACAAGAAACAAAGGACAGAGTGTCTTGGAAACGCAGAGCGCACGCAACAAAAATCTGTGACTTCGGCGGAGCAGGAGAGCGGCCGGACCAGGAGTGACCGCGTGCGGACGAATTATTCGTACCGCAAGGCGACGAGAGGATCGACACGCGTAGCGCGGCGCGCGGGAATGTAGCACGCTAAGAGCCCCGCGCCAACCAGGAGCAATGTCACCGCGCCGAAAGTGAGCGGATCGGTGGCAGTGACACCGAAGAGAAGCGAAGCGACAGTCCGCGTCAGGGCCAGCGCGCCTGCGATGCCAACTACAACGCCGATGATGATGGTGCGCAGCCCTTGGCCAAGGATCATGCCTAAAACGTCCCCGGAGACTGCTCCGAGAGCCATGCGCACGCCAATTTCGCGGGTGCGACGGCTCACCGAATAGGCCATCACGCCAAAGACGCCCGCCGTTGCGAGCAGCAGCGCGGTGATGCCGAAGAATCCAATGAGAATAACGTTGAATCTCCGCGAACCCATCGAGGCGGAATAGATTTGCGAAAACGTTTGGAATTTCGCAGGAATCTCGGGATTGAGATCTTGCAGGATGCCGCGCGCCGCCGAAGCGACGGACCCCGTGTCGGCATCACTCAACATTGTTAGCGTGACCGCCGCGCGTGGCCGCTGGAACAAATTCACGTAAACGGTTGGACGTGGCGGCGCATCGAGGCCGTATTCGTGAGTGTCGCCCACGATCCCAACAATCGTCAGCAAGCGCAAATCGCCATCCATGTTTCCAAACTCAATCGTGTGCCCGATTGGATCCTGATTGGGCCAGCGATCGCGCGCAAGCGATTCGCTGATCACGGCAACGTGCGGAGAGTTCGCGCCGTCGTGTTCGTCGAAGGTTCGCCCTCGAATGAGCGGAATTCCGAGAACCTGGAAGTATCCGTCGCTGGCGACGCAGAAATCCGCAATGCCGAGGCGTTCTTTTTGCTGGAGCAGCGGGGCAAAACCATCTGTGGTCTTGGGGATTTCATTCTGCGACATGAGTAAAAACATTCCGTCAGGGAGGCCGCCATCCACCAAGGGCAGGTTGCTGGCCGCGCCGACCTTGCGCACGCCAGGGATTTGTTTTAGGCGGTCAATCAGACTTGAATAAAAGATCGCCTGACTTGCTTTCGCTTTGGGATCTTCCACCCACGGAAGAGAAACGTCCATGGCGACGATTTTTTCCACGCGGAAACCGGGATTCACTTCAAGAACTTTCATAAGGCTGCGTCCGAGCAATCCCGCACCAATCACGAGAACCAAAGTGATGGCGACTTGCGCCGCCACGATGACTTGGCCCACGCGCTGGCTGCCTTGCGACCCAGCTTGTCCGCGCCCGCCTTCGGCCAGCCCCTCGCGCGGGTCGCCGGAAGTCGCGCGTAGGGCGGTGAACGCTCCGAGTCCGGCGGCGACGGCTGCTGTGAGAAGCAACGCGAACGCCAGCACCGGAATATTGATTGAGACGCTGTCCAGGCGTGGGAGATTTTGCGGCGCAAGTGCGAGCAATCCTGTCACACCTGTGAACGCCCCCAGCACGCCAAGACCGCCGCCCGCGAGCGACAGCACGAAGGATTCGGTAAGGAATTGGCGGATCAACCGTCCGCGCGCGGCACCCAGCGCGCTGCGAATAGAGAGCTCGCGCCCTCTCACGGACGCTTGCGCGAGAAGCAGATTCGCCACGTTTGCGCAAGCGACCAGCAGCAGAAATCCCACGGCCCCGAGCAGGACCAGCAGCGCGGGCCGTGCATTGCCTGTGATCGAGTCCTGTAGCGGAAGGGCCATTCCATCTTTCAGCAGATAGTCGCCTTGCTCGCTCGAGGTAGCGTGAATGCGCCGGGCGATCGCGCTGATATCCTGATTCGCTTGCGCAACCGTCACGCCGTCGCGAAGGCGCCCGATTGCGCTGTAGTTATGCGACGTCCTGCTTAGGTTTTCGCCGTCCAGATCGGCTGGCAGCCACAGTTCCACATCTTGCGGAAATTGGAATCCAGGCGGTAACACGCCGATCACGGAGTAGACCGCGCCTTCAATTTTCAGGTGCGACTGCGACAAGTCCCGCGGCCCTCCGAGATGCTGCATCCAGTAGCCATAGCTGACAAGAACGGTAGGAGCGGCGCCTTTTTTCGCGTCGCCGGCAGAGAAATCCCTTCCGAGCATTGGCTCGACGCCTAAGACCTTAAGAAAGTCGGGAGTGACGGCGGAGATGGTCGTGCGAGTCGGTTCCGAAGCTCCAGAGACGGAAGCGATGTCGCTGTTGAACTTTGCAATCGCCTGGAAGCTACGGTTTTGATCGCGAAAGTCGTCGAAGTTTGGGTCCGCGAGGCGCGATGGATGGCCCTTCGAGGTGATCTCGAAGATGGCCATGATGCGGCTCGCATCGGGGTATGGCAGGGGGCGCAGTAGCACGCCGTAGACGACGCTGAAAATCGCGGTGGTCGCGCCGATGGCCAGCGCGAGCGTAAAGACCATAACCACTGTGGTGCCGGGGCTTTTGCGGAGCTGTCGAAGAGCGTACTTGAAATCCTGCCAGAGTGAGTCCATCGGAGTACCCCCACAGGTTGAAGCTCGGTGGATTATGGGCACAGAATATGCCATTAGATCGCGGTGCCCAACAATATGAAAGAACGAAAGTTAGATGGAATTTGTTCCCCAGGTTGTTCTCCTGGCTGTCCGGTTGTGGGATTTTGCTGTGTCTGAATCGGGCGTTCGGGCGGACGAAAGAGGTAGAGATTTCTAAGAGAACCTCCGGCAACTTGCCAACTGGGATTGATATGGCGGAGGAAGAGCGGATATGATGCGGGCGGTTCCGATTGGGATGGTAGATGAGAAATGAGGTCGAGTAGCGATCGCTGTTACCGGCCGCAAGGGGGAAGCAATGAAGCGCGTATTATTAGCCTTGATGATTTTGGCGGTGGCGCAGACGGTCTCTGCGCAAGATTGGGCGAAAGAAAAGCTGGCCAAGTCGCCGCGGCATAGCGAGTGGGTGAGCGTGAAGAATCATGGGCGCTCGGTCGAGACCTTTGTCGTTTACCCCGAGTCGAAGGACAAGCGGCCCGTGGTGCTGATCATTCACGAAATTTTCGGGATGTCCGATTGGGTGGAGGATTTGGCGGATCAAGTGGCTGCCGCCGGGTACATTGCCGTCGCGCCGGACCTGCTGTCTGGAATGGGTCCCGACGGCGGGCGGACTTCGTCGATTGCGGCGGACAAAGTCACGGAAGCGGTCAGCAAACTGAATCCGGACCAAGTGACCGCGGACCTGAACGCAGCGGCGGATTATGCAAACAAAATCCCCGCCTCCAACGGCAAGTTGTTCGTCGCCGGATTCTGCTGGGGCGGCGGACAAACATTCCGTTTCGCGACGAACCGCGGCGATTTGTCGGCCGCGTTTGTTTTCTACGGGCCGCCTCCAGATAAGGATGCCATGGCGCGCATCAAGGCTCCCGTCAACGGATTCTTCGCGGGCAACGACGCGCGCATCGGCGCAATGATCCCCGACGCCATCGCAAACATGAAAGCCGCCGGCAAAACGTTCGAGGTGGTGACGTATGACGGCGCAGGCCACGGCTTCATGCGCGCCGGCGAAGCTCCGGATGCGAAGGATGCCGACAAGAAGGCGCGTACCGAAGCATGGGAGCGCTGGAAGAGCCTTCTAGCTAAGTGACGATACACGCGCCTTTCACTCATAACGCAAAGCGATCATAGGATCGACGCGCGTCGCGCGGCGTGCAGGGATATAGGACGCGAGAAGCGCTACACCAATCAACAAAAGAAGAACAGCGACGAAGACGATCGGGTCGGTGGGCTTGACGTTATACAGCAGGCGGCTCAAGAGACGCGTCAATCCGAACGCCGCACAAAGACCGAGCGCCGCTCCGAGCAGCGCAGGCTTCATTGCCTCCCTCACGATCAAGCTCAGCACTTCATGCCTGGCTGCGCCTAACGCGAGGCGGATGCCGATTTCATGCGTGCGCTGGGCTACGCCGTAGGAGATCACGCCGTAAATGCCGACGGCCGTTAGCACGAGTGCTATGGCGCCGAAGAGCAGAAAGAGAAGAGCTCCGAAGCGTTGATTCGCGACGGACGCGGAGATCACTTCGTCCATAGTTGCAACTTCCGAGACTGGGACTTGCGGGTCGAGCGCGACAATTTCCGAGCGCACGGCGGCAGCTATCAACGCCTGATCATTCGATGTACGCACGGCCAGGATCACCATGGAATCCGTGAACTGCGTATTGGGCAAATAGACTTGGATGGTGTGCGGCGCGTCGAGACCTTTATGCAGCACGTCGCCTACGACGCCCACCACGGTTTTCCACGGGCCTTTCGTATCGCCCATGCGGAAGCGTTTGCCGACAGGATCTTCGCCCGGCCAGAATTCGCGGGCCATGGATTCGTTGACGAGCGCGACCTGAGGTGAGGTTACAACGTCGCGTTCGTCGAACTCGCGACCGCGCAACAGCGGTATGCGCATGGCGCGCAAATAACCTGGAGTGATCGAATAGCGGTCGGCGCTGGGATCCTCTTCGGGATTTGGCAGCGACTTGCCTTCCACGTGCACGCCGTACCTATCCATGTTGCCGCCGAGCGGAAGTTGGCTGACGATGCCGGCAGATTCCACGCCCGGGAGAGTTCGAACGCGCTGGAGAACTTCCTCGAAAAACCCGATCGCTGGCGCGTCCGCGGATTTGGGCCCCCAGAGCGAGAGCGTGAGCGTCAGCGTGTGGGATGGATCGAAGCCGGGATTGACTTCGAGAAGCCGAACGAAACTCTTCATCATGAGGCCGGCGCCGGTGAGCAAGAGCAGCGCCAGCGCGACGTCGGCAAAAACCAAGGCCCCACGCAGACGGTACCGTTCTTTGCCGGCCGAGCTCTTGCCAGATTCTTTTAGTGTTTCGTTGAGATCGAGTTTCGAAGCACGGAAGGCCGGCAGAAGACCGAACGCGAGGCCGGTGAGGAGAGAAACGCCAAAAGAGAAAGCGAATGTCCAAGAGTCGATGTGAACGTCTTGAAGCCGCGGCAAATTGGCGAGGTGGATTCGTTGCAGCAAAGCAACTCCGCCCCACGCCAGGAACAGCCCGAAGCCGCCGCCGAGAAGTGAGAGCAGCAGGCTCTCGGTCAGGAATTGCCGGACCATGCGCGTCCTTCCTGCGCCAAGAGCCGCACGAAGAGCGACCTCGCGCTGCCTGCGCGCGCCCCACGCCAAAAGAAGATTTGCAACGTTTACGCAAGCGATTAAGAGCACGAATCCGACGGAACCGAGCAAGGCCCAAAGGACCGGCCGCACATCTCCGACAAGGTAATCTTCGAGCGGAGTCAAAATCACGCCAGGGGCCGAATAGTCAGTTGGATACTCGTGGTAGAGGGCGTAAGAAATCTGTTTCATTTCGGCGTCCGCCTGCGCCATGGACACGGTGTCTTTCAAGCGAGCAACGGCGCGGAGGTGATGGCAATTCCGGCACGCATACGGGAGAGTTGCGTCGTACGCCAATGGAGTGTAAATCTCCGCGGGCTTCCGGGGATCAAAAGAGAGCACGGAAGGAAAATCGGCGGGAAGGATTCCGACGACGGTGTACGCACGAGTTCCCAACTGCACGGGCTTGCCTATGATCTCGACATCGCCGCCGAATCTTTGCTGCCAAAAGCCATAACTCAGGATCGCGACAAAATTATTTCCCCGCACGTCTTCCAACGGCAGAAAGTTCCGGCCGCGCTCAAGTTTCACGCCCATCAGATCAAAGAACGCCGACGAGACGCGGAAACCGTTCAGAGTCTCGGCATCGTGCGCGCCGACAATGGTTGGAGACCAAAAACTGACGGCGGCGACCCCGGCGAATGAGTGATTCAATTTGTTCCAGTCCATAAACGTGGCCCAGGAAGTATTTGAACGCGTGCCGTCGTCGTTCTTCTCCCAAAGCATCATCAATTGGTCCTGCTTGGGGAAGGGCAGCGGTCGGAGAAGCACGCCATGAATGACGCTAAAGATGGCGGTGTTGGCGCCGATGCCGAGAGCGAGAGTTAGGATCGCGACGAGAGCGAATGCGGGGCTGTTGCGAAGCATGCGCAAGCCAAAACCCAAGTCTTGCAGCAGGTCTTGGATATGGCTGACGCGGCGAGCGTCGCGGCAATTTTCCTTGGATACCTCAAGCCCGCCGAATTCGCGCCGCGCTTTGCGGCGAGCTTCTTCAGCGCTTAAGCCGCCTGCCATGTATTGCTGCGATTTTTGCTCGAGGTGAAATTGGAACTCGTCGCTCAGGTCCCGCTCGACTTGGTGCCGTTTGAAAAGGGAGCGCATGCGGAGGGGGAAAGTGTAGAACCAATGTTTGGGACGCATGATGGGATACCTCCTTGCTTAGCATGAACTTGCGCTGCTCAGGCCTCTTTGAGTTTCACCACGTTGGAAATCGCGGAGGACAGCCGGCTCCAGTTGGCGGATTCTTTTTCCAGTTGGCCTTGGCCCAGCCGCGTGAGCGAATAAAATTTGGCGCGGCGATTATTTTCCGTTGGTTTCCACTCGGCGGTGATCCAGCCTTCTTGCTCAAGCTTGTGAAGGGCAGGGTAGAGCGAACCGTCGCTGACTTGGAGAACGTCGCCGGAAACTTGTTTCAGGCGAAGGCTGATGGCGTAGCCGTTCATGGGCTCCAGGGCGAGAATCTTCAGGAGCAGGAGGTCGAGAGTGCCTTGGACAAGATCAGAAGGTTTGCTCATGCGGTTCTCCTCGGTTACCGAGAGCAAAATACACCCACTCCACTCGGTAAGCAAGGGGAAAGTAGATAAGTATCCGAGAAGCGGGGATGGGGCCGAAGACAGACCGAAACACTTCCCGATAGCTACCTTCGTATGTTCCGTCAACTTGCAATGATCAAACGACTTATAATCTATACTTGACAATTAGTAACGATATGTTATACTATTTGTGTTCGTTCGGGCATGGGCCCTGTCTGTGCCCCGTAAGTCATGCGTCTCCGCCGCGCGGTCCTTCAAATTCCCCCAAAATCTTCAGTCCCACCTGGGTTACCACTTTATAAATACCGTCTTCTTCTAACCCGTTCAGAATCAACACTTCCGCAAGTGTTGATTCGACTCCACTTCAACTCCCGCAAAATCAACACTTACAAAAAACAGGGGAGGGGGATACCCCTCCCGGCCTCAAAGTTTTGCAACTCGTCACTCCCTACTCGCCACGCACACTCACCTCCAGCCACGTACTGTCAGCCGGTGGCTCTCAACTTTCGGCGGTTGCTTATTTGCCGAGGAATTTTTCGATGGTTTGGAGTTCGGCTTCGGCCATGTCCAAATATTTCTTGGCGTTTTTGGTGTCTTGCTTTTGCATGGCGGAATGCGCTTTGGAGAGGTCCGTCTTCATGCGCTGTTGGGCAGAGACGATGTCGCCGCGAAGGCCGTAGCCTGCGGCGGCTTGCTGGCGCTGGACATTATCCAAAGATTGCGAGACAGCAGCGGAGCGGCTGTCGATGTCGTCGTAACGGTGTTCGTTTTCTTCAGTTTGCGCGGCTTCTTCTGCCTTCGCTTGAGCTGCTGCATCGGCAGACTGAGTGTCCTTTTTGGATTTGCCGGCAGAAGGCTTCTTAGGAGGCTGGGGTGGATTGCCGCCCGGGTTGGCCGCTGTCGAATTTGAAGAGGTGTCGGCGGCAGGGGTGGAAGGGGTACTTGCAGTGTCCGGCGAAGCTTGGCCGGATTGCGGAGATTGCGCGCCGGTAGCGCCGGCGGTCGAGCCCGCAGCGGTTGTAGCGGAGGGATCAGTTGGAGCAGACGACGTCGAGGTGGTGGCGTCGCTGGGGGTCGCAGGAGCGGTGGCTGACGAATCGGCTTGTTGTGATGATTGCGGCACGCGAGTCTTGCCAGCGCCAGCGAGAGTCTTTATGCGGCTCGGGAGGTAAAGGCCGGCGGCGAACAGAACGACGACGACGACGAAAGCGCCAAGCGCAATGTAACGGCCGCGATGGCCACTGCCACTGACCACGGGCGGGGGCGCGGCTTGCGATGTGGAGGCCGCGGCTGGGGCTGCTACAGGTGTCGGTGCTGCGCCTGGAACGCGGTCGATGCGTTGATAAGCAGGCGCGTCCAGAACCGTGGTTGGAGACTGAGAGGCTGGCGTTTCCTGGAAAAGAGCAGTCGCGTTGCCGGCGTGTGCCGGAGCCGAGGGAGCGTAAGAGCGCGGATCGATAGCAGGTTGCGTCCCTCCGCCTTGCGCCTGGACGCTTTTGAGAGCGCCCCGGAACGCGTCGGCGGATTGAAAGCGCTGGCCCGGATCTTTGGCGAGCGCCATCACAATAATTTGATTGAGCGCCTGAGGTATACCGGCACGGAGAACGATCGGCGGCTTGGGCACCTCCTGGAGATGGGCGGCCATCATGGCGTAGTTGCTGTCAGCCTGGAAGGGGAGCTGGCCGGTGACCATTTCGTAAAGGGAGACGCCGAGCGAGTAGAGATCGGAGCGATTGTCGGCGGGTTCGCCTTTGACTTGTTCGGGGGGCATGTAGTTGAGAGAGCCGAGAGTCGTGCCGGTCATCGTGAGGCTGCGATCGCTGGCGGAGCGGGCGATGCCGAAATCCATCAGCTTTACCGTGCCGTCGGGGGTGACCATCATGTTAGCGGGCTTGATGTCGCGATGGATGATGTTTTGTTTATGGGCGTAGCTGAGGGCGTCGAGAACCTGGTCGATGTATTTCACCCCGAGCGTGTGAGGAATGGCGCCCTGGTGCAGGCGAGAGGAGAGCGTGACGCCGTCGACGAACTCCATGATCATGACGAGTTGATTGTCGAGCGTGAGGGCGGTGCGGAGCCCGGCGATATTTGGATGATTGAGGCTGGCAAGCACTTTGATTTCGCGAAGGAAGCGGTCGGCAAGATCTTTTTGGCCGACGAGGTCGGGGAGGAGAATTTTCATGGCTTCGACGCGATCCGAAATGGTGTTGCGGACCTTGTAGACTTTGCCCATGCCACCGGCGCCGAGTATGCCTAGAATTTCATAGTCACCGAGCTTTTGACCGACTGAGTAGTCCTGGCTCATGGTGTGGCTCCCTTCCAAAAAGAAAATAGGCGAGGAAGTTTAAGAGGCTGCCTCGCCTAAGCGAATCGAGCACCGTGAATTTCAAAACAGAGCATGCGTGTGCCGCAAGCGCGGCGGTGTTTCAGGTTACGGAGTGCTGGCGGCTGTGCTGGCCGCAACGTCACCGACTTTGGGAGGAGTTGCACCGTTGTAAGTGGCCGTGGCCGAGTCCGCGTCAACGTCGGTTACCGTGGCGCTGCCGAGTTTATTGGTGACGGTCTTGAGCACTTTGCCGGTCGTGGGATCTTTGACGGTTCGAATGGCGCGGCTGATGTCGATGGTGTCGCCGACACGCACGCCGACCTTGTTGCCGATGTTGATGATGAGGGTGGTTCCGCTGACGTCGGCTACCAGGCCGGAATAAGTAGCTTTAATGATGGGCAATGTTCCGGCGGCGTTGTCGAGTTGCGTGGCGCAATCGGTGACCGCTTTGTTTACGGCTTCGCCGAGGATGGTTTGCGCGAAGTTGCTGCTGCTCATGTCAAACGCGCCGCCACCACCTCCGCTTCCGTTGCCTCCGCCGCCACCGAGAAACATCCCGGAGCGGGCGGATTCACCGTTGCCGGTGACGGAAGCGAGGATTTCGCCGGTGGTGGTATTGACGAGGCGAGCCGTGATGGCAACTACGGCTTTGGATTCTTTCTTGCCTGCGCCGGCAATCATTCCGGTCCAGCCACTGCGGCCACCGCCTACGCCGCCGACTTGCTTGTCGTCGCGGCCGAACTTGGTGATAGAGCCGAGGATAATGGTGTCAACGCCAAGGATGCGTCCAATTTTGGAGGCGCTGGTGGGATCGGCGCGGTCGCTGTTATTAAAATTTTGTTCGGAGATGATCTTGTCGAGCGCGGCGCGCTCGATGACGCGATACTTGCCGTCCTGCACGAGTTTTTGAACCATGAGATCGGTGATGCCTTTGCCGACATCCTGATCGGTGCCGAAGATGGAAGCGACGACCGTTCGAACCGTGCCGTAGTCAAAATTCATCACGGCGACAAGGCGCTTGGGCCCTTGCGGCTGCGGGGCTGCCGCTGGCGCCGCACCTGGCGCTGCCGCGGCTGGCGTGGCAGGCTGCTGCGCCGCGCACGGGGCTACTACCAAGAATGAAACGCAGAGAAGGCGAAAGAGTCGTGACATAAGAAAGTGCTCCTAACACCCAAAGGATTTGTGAGCGAAAGTTGCGGTGCATTTCATTTGTGACTAAAACCTCTTCGGAATCGAAGACCGGGAGCCGCAGCGAGTCGAGAGACCCGCTTATGGGGCGTATCGTACACTGCCAAGGCAAGGGAGGCAACGGCGGTGTTTCGGAAGGGGAATGGCGCGACGCGAGGCTTGACGAAGACTTGGACGAGACAAAACTGGTAGGATGCGGCGAGAAGTCACGGGACTGGAGTGTCCCTGGAGAATGAAAAAAGGGGAGCGAAGATAATGTCAGAACCGAGCAAAGAAGAATTGCTGGCGCGGATCGCGGAACTGGAAAAGCAGGCGGGGTCGCGAAAGAAAGGGTCGTTGGAGTTTCGCGTGGGGGAAAAGGGCGGAGTGAGCGTGTATGGACTGGGGCGATTTCCGGTCACGCTCTACTATGAGCAGTGGATTCGGCTGCTGGATGTTTCGGCGGAGTTGCGGGCGTTTTTGGAAGAGAACAAGAGCAAACTGAAATTGAAGACCGCGGAGTAGCGAAGTGAGTGAATAGTGGGCGGTGAATAGTGGGCGGTGAGTAGTGCGGTCGCGTTGAAAGGTAGTTGTTGCGGGGCACGCTAAATTTATCGCTTTGATAGTTCTCAAGCGCCTCTCTAACTGACGGTTATGGTTGTGCACCTCAAGCCGGAAACGGAATCCCGCCTCCAGGAACTGGCAGCGACCACCGGTCGCGCGCCGGACGAGCTCCTGGAGGACGCAATGTCGGGCTACCTTGCGGAATTAACCCAAGTACGCAACATGCTCGATGGCCGCTACGATGACATCAAGAGCGGCCGCGTTTCACCCATCGACGGCGAAGACGCCTTTGCCCGCTTGTTCCAAAAAAGCCAAGACCGCCGCTGTGCATGAACGGATTTGTACTCCATCCGGGTGCGCTCGCAGAGCCAGCTGAAATCGTTCGGGAACACTACGACACCGGCCGTTGCGACAAGTTGGATTCGGTGATAACGTCAAGATAGGAAGTGAGAATCAGCATGCGTCAAAAGCGCCAGAAGAAGCTATCGTTGGAAGAAGCAGCGGAGAAGTTGACGGCGATCGCCGAGCGGCATCTTGCGACGCTGCCCGTGGAAGAGCGGGACGCGCGGGTCGCTTCCTTTGCGCGCGTTAAGTTCGAAACTTCCCGCGAAAGTCCCGCCAAATCTTCATCGAAGTCTCGTACTCGGCTGTCCCGGGCAATTGCCCGAGTTCGTTAATAATCGCCTCACGAAACGTATCCTCGTCCTTGCTTTGCAATGTTCTCGGAATTTCCGCAGGAGAGTCTGCTTGCGCTTTTGCGCGGCGATATCGATCGGTCTCTTGCCGCGGCGTTGTTCCTGGTTTCGGACTTGTCGAATGTCGTCATCGTCCAACGGCATTGGCGGTTGCTCCCGTGCGGGAAGTTATGCCACAGGTTGCGAGACTTAGCCAGTACGTACATTGCTTTAGGAGGAATTAATATGGTTTGGCAAGAGGATGATCGTCTGCCCCGCCTGGCTGTTCTCTTGACGGCAACTAACCGGTCTATCTTACAATCGCGCCATGCCACGAAAAGTCATCCTGGGATTCGGAATCAGCCTTGACGGTTATATTGCGCGCCGCAACGGCGGCCTCGATTTTCTGGTCATCGACAAAGAAGGGGAAGCGCTGATGGCCGACTTCTTCTCCAAGATTGATACCACGATCATGGGCCGCAAAACAGCGGAGGCCACGGCGAAATTGCGCGAGAGTGGCGAGATGCCCGAAACGCCGGGCATGGCGAATTACGTAGTCTCCCGGCGATGGAAGCCGGGCAAGCGCGAGGGATTCGAAGTGGTCGGCGGATCTCTCGCCGCCTTCGTGAAAAAGCTAAAACGCCGTCCAGGGAAAGACATCTACCTGGGAGGTGGGGGCGAGCTATGCCGCAGTTTCCTGCAAGAGGACTTGGTCGACGAACTCTACATCGGCGTTGCTCCCATTCTATTAGGCGATGGTATCCCCGGCTTCCCCGCCAAGTTCCCGCAGCGCGACTTCCGCCTGACCGAATGCAAGTCCTACTCGAATGGCTCGGTTGGCCTGCGCTATGAACGGATTCGCACGAAGATGAGCCGATAGTCGAGCCCTTATGGGTGTGGAATTGGGGATCCTGTCCCCGGGTTCCAACGAAAAGTCAAAATGCCCACGTAGGAAAGCGATACGTGGGGCACGCGCAACGGATAAGGGTGATAGCACGTCGTACGGGTAGGCCCAGGTGCGGACCGCGACGGGAGGTGGATATGACGAAGCGAGTGAACGCGATTGCGGGGACGGCGGTGGTGGTCTTGGCGGCTTGGACGTGGGGAGCTGGGCTGATTTGGGCAAAGAAGAAGAGCGCGCTGCCGCAAGTTGTGTTGAATGCGCAAACGGTCTTCGTGATGATCGACCGGGATGAGGCAATTCCAGTGAATGATCCTAGCGGCAATAGAACGGCGCGAGAGGATGTGGAGAAGGCGCTGATGGAATGGGGACGGCTAAAACCGACGATGACGATGAGCCAAGCGGACTTGGTTATTGTGGTGCGGAAGGGAGATAAGCAGGCGATGAATCCCACGGTCGGGGGACAGTCGCCGAATGACCGTCCGGTGATTGTGGAGGGGACGGACAACACAATGCGCATCGGTGGTCAACAGGGACGGTCGCCGGATGCGGCACAGAATGGCGGGCCGACCTCCCCGAAGCCGGGGATGGGAGGAGAGATTGGGCCGACGGAGGACTTGTTTACGGTGTACCTCGGGCGGACCGAGGATGCGCTGAAGCGGGGGCCGTTGTGGCGTTTTGCGGGGAAAGATGCATTGAAGTCACCGGACGTGCGGGCTGTGGCGGAGTTTAAGAAGGCGGTAGATGAGGCAGTGAAACAGCAGCAGAAGCAGGGGAAGCCGTAGGGAAGAGAAGCGGATTTCATGGCGCAAACAGCGCGCGATGGCGAAGATATCTCGCTGTGGGAATTGGGACAGAAACGTTCCCGCTTTCTGAGAAAATCATCGCCGCGACACAAAGCTCGCACAATGCAATAGAAGACGTCCCGTCTGACACCCGGTTCAAGTAAAAGTCAAAATCCCCACGTATGAAAGCGACACGTGGGGCACCCGGCATAGTTAGGTGTGAAACGTAATTCGGCCAAGAAAGAGAAGGCCCACAAGAAACGAAGCAAGCGCGATGCCAGCCGGAATCAGAATGAGCCGCAGTTCGAGATCCGATAATTGCCCCTCTTCACCACTCTTCTTCGCCTCTATGTTCCGAGACCGTGCCCGTTCATGTCCACGGGTCAACGCCAGCATCGTCGCTAGCGAAGCGGCGATACATATAATCAGGGAAACGACGCCGACACGCGTTGAAAACTTTGCAATGCTGTCCATGGCGCGCGCGGAAGTAGACGCGACCAGAGCCACACCAATACCTGACGCTGTGATGAGAGTCTTCGCCACATCAACATACATTTCCCGGCTTGTGTCAGTTGTGTAGTTCCACTGGCGTCCCTTCGCATCACGCCAGAAAGTCCACACGAAGATCGTAGGAACGGTTACAGCAATGAGAACAAACAAATAAAACAAGTAGGCCATAGCAGGGTACTCGCCAGACCTTTCACTTAAGCTGTCTCCGGCTGTTGAACTGGTCGAAGTAAAGAGCCACGCCGCGACGAGCCCGGATGCGACAAGGAAGTATACGAAACCTGCACCGGCAAAAGCCAAATTAAGTGCGTATCGCGCGCCTGTATAAGTCTCCCTCGGCTGGACACCTTCCTCTGGGAACCTCGAATGAACGTAATCCTCGTAGAAAAGATTTTGAAAAAGCATAAATCCGATGCACGAAGCGGCGCTCAGACCCAAGAGCGTGATTGCGGCGGGCGTGGCCTGCTCTAACCGGTAACTATACCGGGTGCGCGGCTTGGTGGGGTCGAGGGTCACAAGGAAGTTGATTAAAAATGCCGCAGAAGCAGAGGATAGTGTGAGCATTAGCTTGGCGAGCGATTGGTAGCGCTCCGCGTGTGATTCGAATTCTCCTTTGCGTCCACCAGGGTCAAAGTTGAATACGCACTTTCGCCTAGGCCAATAAAACCGCAGGTACACAACTGCGAAAATCAAGGTCCCGATGGTGAACGTCCAGTACATAGTTGACGCCCTTACTTATTTCTTCTGAGGCCCGCAGGTCACGGCTTTCTTCCGACTCTTCAGCCAGTCCGCGATGATCTTACACTCAAATTTGCTGGACGAATACGTGTCTCGCGGTATAGCCTCGAGCTATTCGGGGGTTAGAAAGATGTCTGACGAATTACGTCGGTGTTGGGGAGCCGGATGTTGCCGCTTCGTGAACAACCAGCCAGTTACGCTTGAGGAGTACGAGAAAGCTGTGCAGCGGAACCAACCCGGTTTTAATTTACCAGGACCCGTGGAGATTTTCATTGGGTGTCGAAAGAACGTCGACGGCGTTCAAGAGGCTACTGAAACCGCGGTCGGGTTTTATCTCGGCTCGGGCATGAAGCGCGCCTTCGGCACGGTGATCCCAGATGGGGAACCGCCGTCTCTCTTCGAACGAACTACTGGAAAGTTTCTTAGAAAAGTAACAGATGAGGACATGCAGAAATGGAGGGAAGCTTGGAAAAAGGCTGTAGACGCCGCGCGGCAGCGCAACGCGTAGGTCACGGGGCGGGCGGGTGGCGATTAAGCGAATTGGAGGCGTTTGAGGTTGATGTGGGTGGTCCGGAGGTGGGCGAGGTCGTAGTGGGCTTGCTGGGTGAGCCAGGATTCGGGGCTGCCGCCGAAGACTTTGGAGAGGCGGACGGCCATTTCGGGGGAGATGCCGCGCTTTCCGTTGACCAGTTCGGAGAGCGTGGTGCGAGTGACGCCGAGAGCCGCGGCGGCTTGCGTGATCGTTAAGCCGAACGGTTCGATACACTGGCGCAGCACGAAGCCGCCAGGATGGGGTGGATTCTTCATCGGCATGGTTTGTTCTCCTACTATGATAGTCGAAGATGGTCGAAGGATCTTGTGATGATTTTCGTTGGGTAGTTCGCTTGGCTGGTTGGCGCGGATGGCAGCGACTCTAGCGGATTTCAATAATGCGGTCGCCAGCCTTGAGGCTGGACTCGATTCTTGGCCAAGAACGCTCGAACGCTGCGACGAGCGCTGCAGTACGACAGTTGCCGAGGCGGACCCAGATGAGTTTGATTTTGGCGTGACGCTGCTTGGCGAAGTAAAAGAAGTCTTCGTCTTTGCTAATGATGATCCGTCCTTGAAGTTCGGCGTGGCGGCAAATGGCGCTATCCGCGGCGTCGCCCAAGCCTGCCTCAAGGACGTGCTGGCAATCGAGTCCGCGGTCGCGCAGATGTTCGGCAAGAGCGACCGGCAACTGGTTATCGACGATAAATTTCACGACGTCGGGAGTACGACGTGGTCGGTCTGGTGGGCTGCGTAATCCAGGGCGGCGAGGATGTCTTCACGCTCAAGAAAAGGATAGTCTGCGAGGATCTCCTCGTAGGTGGCTCCCGCGGCTAGCAGTTCGAGCACATCCGTAACACGGATGCGCAGTCCGCGAATACAAGGGCGGCCTCCGCACTTGCCGGGTTCGACGGTGATTCGATTGAGGCGCTCGTGATTCATTGAATTTCCAGTAATTTCGACGATACGCAATCTGGAGTGCAAAGGCAAGCACCAGGGTGGGGAAGCGAGCCCTCGGCGTGCTCCCCTTTTCCACACGTTTCCACAGCCGTATCAAACTGACTACTCCCCGCCCAACTCCTTGCCTCCCTTCGACTTGCCCCCACCCCATTCGAATCCGCCCTCCCCGTTCGAATGAATCAGTCAGTAACAAACAACGCTATTGACAAAGAGTAACTACAATGCTATCATTCCCTATGCTTCGGCCGCTCCGCCCACTTCCCACTCTGACGATTTCCCGCCTCTGTAGGTGCTGGGCTTTAGCCCGGCCTCTCTCTGCCGCACTCTGTTCGGCACGTCTTTTTATCCGCCCTCTCTCGCAAAAGTGCGTTGTCCTAACTCCTTTCCCTGCCACTCTTACGGGCCATCGGCAACTCGCTGAAAACACAACCACTTTAAGTCCAGCAGTTGCCACTCTTACGATCCGCGTCATGGTTAACCCCTTTGTTTGCCACTCTTACAGAAAACACCCGGGGTGGGGGTCACATCCTTCAAGCCAAGGGCCTATCCGGTTCTGCCTTGGCCCTCGTCTCTTTTGGAATTGGCACTTACGAAGCTACCCTGGGGCCCAGGCTCTATCGTTCCGGCCGATTCGGGTGCCGCAGCCAATCCTGCCTGTCCTCTTCCAGGTTTCACCGGTCACGGATCACCGGTCACGGACCACGAGTCACCAGTCACAAGTCACTAAGCCCTTTAGAATCCGCACTTACGAAAAGCGCGTCCCTAACTCGTTTAGAATCCGCACTTCCAAAACACGGCACTTAAAGCCCTTTAGAATGAACACTTACAAAAAAACCGGGGAGGGGCCCCCCCGGCTCTCGGGCACAATGCCCAATCAGTCCGTAGGGGCACGACATGTCGTGTCCTCTTTCCTTTTCTTGTCCCGGAATTGCGCGCAAGTCGAGAGCGCGGTTCAGTCCATGTGGTGGTGCATGGCGAAGATGTTGTCGAGGCCTTGCTCGTAGGGATAGACGTGGACCATCCACCCGAAAATGATGGGGTGGAAGCGGCCGCCGGCTTCGGAGCAGGCGTCTTCGGTGATGATGGAGCCGTGGAGGCCGAACTTGGTCCAGTCGGCGGCGCGGAGTTGATCGCGCGGGGGCATGCAGAGATTGGTGTGCAGGTGCCACATGGCGACGCTGAGAGGGACGCGAGCGTTGAGCTGATCTTCGCTAGCGCGTTTCGGCATGGTGTACATGGCGCCAACGAGTTCGTAGCCCGTCGCGGTTTTTTTGTACAGGAGCGACGTGGGACGCGCGGGATCGAATGTCAGAGATTCGAGAAAGCCATTGCGATAGCTGGTGAAGTGATACTCGGGTTGCGGGATGTTGGGCAGGAAAATCTTGAAGCCGTCGTCGAGCGCGGCGTGGTAGTCCTTGTATTTTTCGATGCCGGTGCGAAGTTGCGTGACGATTTCGTTGGCGCGCTGCACGTCTTCGGGAGTTTGCGTGCGCATGCTGGTCATGAACATGTGATGAGCGTGCGCGTCGCTGTGGCCGGGCGTCATGTCCTGGACGGCGGTGCGTTCGCTGGATTTTTCGTCGCTCATGTCCATGCCGGGCATGGATTTGGATTGCGGCGGAGCGGATTCCCGCGTGGCAGCTTGCTGCGCGGCGGGGCTTTGCGTGGCTTGGTTCTGGACGGAAGGAGCGTGGTGGCCGGGCATGGCGGCCAGCAAAACCGTGAGTACGAAGATGGCGCCCAAAAGCATGCCGGCTTTCGCGGCGAGATGAAGCAACGTTCTACGCGCTGACATTACAATTCTCCTCACTCAATAGTACGCAGAGAATTGGATGAAAATTTCAGCGTCGGCGTTATGTGGTTCCTGCGGAAAGACTGTACGTAGGGACAGGGAAAAGGAAATAGAGGAAGTAAAGGAAGTAGACGAAGTAGAGGAAATAAAGGAAGGGAGCTGTGGCGGAGAGCGATGCGGCGCCGCTGCGGCGAAATGAATACGAGCGGCGTGCTAAAATCATTTCGTGAAAAAACAAACGGTGCAACCGGCGAAACATTTAGCAGGTGGCGTGCAGCCGCCGGGAGACAAATCCATTTCGCATCGCTACGCGATGCTGGCGGGTTTGGCGGAGGGGACGAGCGAGCTGCGGAATTTTTCCGCGGCGGCGGATTGCCATAGCACGCTGGGGTGCATGAGCGCGCTGGGCGCGGACGTGAAAGTCGAGAAAGATTTAGTGCGCGTGACGGGACGCGGGCCACGAGGGTTGAAGAGTTCGTGGCGGGCGCTGGATGCGGGGAACTCCGGGACGACCATGCGGCTGCTGACGGGAATTCTGGCGGGGCAAGAGTTCACGACAAAACTGACCGGTGATGGATCGTTGCAGAAGCGGCCGATGAAGAGAGTGGTGGGGCCGCTGCGCGAGATGGGTGCGGACATTCGCGCGAAGGACGATAATTTTGCGCCGCTGGAAATTAAAGGCGCGCGGTTGCACGCGATTGATTACCAAATGCCGATGGCGAGCGCGCAGGTGAAGTCGGCGGTGTTGCTGGCGGGAATGTTTGCGGAGGGCGTGACGAGCGTTACGGAGCCGGCGCGCACGCGCGATCACACGGAGTTGGCGCTGGAAGAATTTGGCGCGGCTGTGGAACGGCAGGGGCGGACCACCAGGATTCACGGGCTTTTCGGTGGAAACGGCGCGGGGAAGCTGGTGGGGAAATCTTTGGATGTGCCCGGCGACATTTCTTCCGCGGTATTTTTTATTGCGGCGGCATCGTTGCTGGCGGATTCGAGCATCTCCATTCACAACGTGGGGTTGAATCCTACCCGGACGGCGATTTTAGATGTGTTTGCGGGGATGGGGGCGTCGATACAGATGCTTTCGCTGACGAGTTCGTATGGGGAGATTATTGGGGACCTGGCGGTGAAGAGTGCTTCGCTGAAAGGCGGAGTGATTGAGGGTGACGTGATTCCGCTAGTCATCGATGAGTTGCCGATGCTGGCGGCGCTGGGGCCGTTCACGGAAGAGGGAATTGAGATTCGGAATGCGGGGGAATTGCGCGTGAAAGAGAGCGACCGCATCGCTGCGCTCGCTGAGAATTTGCGGCGGATGGGCGCGACTGTCGAAGAGCGGCCAGACGGATTGAAAGTGGAGGGGCGGCGCGCTGGGAAATTACATGGGGCGGAGATTGAGCCGCATGGGGATCATCGCATTGCGATGGCGTTTGCGGTGGCGGGATTGGCGGCGGAGGGGGCGACGGTGATTCGCGATGCGGATTGCGCAGGGGTTTCGTATCCGGCGTTTTTTGAGGATTTGAATAGGCTCGCGGAACGATAGGAAGGACGAAAATCGAAATTAGAAATTCGAGAATCAAAACACGGTATTGCGAAGAGCGAAAAGCCAGATACGAATTTCGAGTTTCGTGTTTCGATTTTCGCGCTTCAGCTGGTTTTGTGGATGGAGATGGCGCCGTAGCTGGTTTTTAGAGTGATTTTAGGGCCGCGGGCGGTGCCGTACTTTCCTTCGAGGTGAGAATCGCCAGATTCCACCGAGGTTTTCTTCAGGGTGTCCGCGGAAAATTCTGAATCGATATCGCAAGAGTGGCAGTCGGAGAGGATGTTGAAACTCGCGGACTCGGGGAGAGTCAGCGAGATGCTGGCGTTGGTGTTGGTGACTTCAATGTCAGCTTTGGGTGGGGAAGAGAAGCGGAGATCGACGTCGCCATCGCGGTTGTCGACTTTTACTTTGCCGGTGACATTTTCGACGGTTACGGAATAGCGATTCGTGCGCAACGTGATGTCGCCTGGGGCATCGACGATTTCAAGATTGCCGGAGCTGGCTTCCATGTGGCCGGTGAGGGAAGTGAGCGTGAGATCGGTGCGCTGGGAAATGAAGCGGAGGCCTTTGGCGACTTTGTCGGCACGAATGGGGCCGTAGAATTCGCCATCGAGAGTGAAGCTGCCTGTGGCGGAGGCGACATCGACTTGGCCGCCTTTGCCGGAGATTTTTATGTCGCCTTTGGTGTCGGTGACCTTGACGTCGCCTTTGTGCATTTCGATGGTGACGTCGCTGGCGGTGTCGCGGACTTCAACGTCGCCGCTGGAGCTGGTGACGGAAACAGGGGCCGTCATGTCGGAGACAGTGATGCCACCTCTTTCGTTGCGTACGGTGACGGAGGCTTTCTTGGGAACTTGGATATCCATGTCGATGGCGACACGGCTGTCGCCTGCGCCCACACCGGTGGGGTGAATTTCATAGCCGTCGCCATTCTGAACGATTTCAACGGAAATGGGGCCGGAGCGGCGCTGGGCGTCACTTTCGTTCCAAGAGTGGATGTTTTTCTTGCCGGCCACGCGGATTTCGGGAACGTCCGAAGCGCGGACGGAGATGTCGCCGCGGCCGCCGCGAATTGTGACGCGCGCGTTTGCAGGGACAGTTTTCGGTGCGACGTCCAGATCGAATGGATAGGCGTCGCCAGACCACACTTGGGGAAACTTCTCCCCGCCGATAGCGCGCTTACCGTAATCGACGGCGACGACACAGCTCAAGAGCACCATCATGCCGACGACCAGCCAGATTTCGCCGCCGGTAATGCGGGCGGAGCCGGGATCGTCGGAACGGCTGGCGACCGTCCGATCATAGAGCTTGACCAAGCCGAGGAAGATAAGCGCAAGAGGCCACCAGTGGCGCAGCACTTCCTCGAGATCCAAGCCACGGTAGTTGTGGAGCAGGAGAAGAAAGCCGACGGTTAGGAGAACAAGACCTGGAAAGATTCCGCTAGTGCGCTGCCGGCTCCTGGCCATATTGATTTATTGTCCTTGTCCCGTGTAAGAGGTAGGCGCCGCGCCGGAGGGAGACGGTGGCACACTTTGCGTGGGCGGAATCGCAGGCGGGGCGGGGGGAACCGCGGAACCATGGCCTTCGCTCGAGGCGAAAGCGGACGCGAGGCTGATCAGTCCGATCACGATGAGAATGACCGGCCAGGTGTTGCCGAAGTCGAAGTAGCCGCCGCGCATTTCCGCCAATAGGAAAAGCACGCCGACGGTGACGACTATGACGGGGCCCATGAGGCCGCGGATGGTGCAACGCTGGCACATGCAACGAATGCGATTGCTCATTGTCTCAAACCTCCCGAAGGAGTCTCCTAGGAACGGCGGTCGATGCGGTTCCGAAACATGAGAATGCCCACGGCGATTAGAATCAAAGGCCAGAACTGCGAGACGCGGTACCAGGGAAACCAATCAAAATTGTTGAGCAAGAGCAGCAGGCCCGCGCCAATCAAAATGATCGGACCGATGGGGCGCTGCTTGGTGAAATTGTCGAGAGGGTCGGACAAAGGCTGACCGGCGCGCCGGGCTTGCGCAGTGCGTAAGGCGTCGATGGGCATGTAGATCCAAAGAGCGGAAATGACGATCCAGAGAGCGGCTTCCGCGCCGCCGCTCATGGCGCCGTTGACGCCAGCGATGAAGAGAACCAGGAAAATGGCGAGGTGGATCATGCCTTTTCCGTACTGCTCGTTGTAGAAGGCGCCGAGGCCGGGCAGAAAACCCAGGAAGAACGCCAACACCGGGTTTGGACCGATCGCGGTGGGAGCTGCGGCAGGCAGAGCCGCCACGGGCATTTGCGACGCAAAACCAACTGGCGCTGCTTGCGCGACTGGTTGAGCCGGATGGCCAAGAATCGTGGCCAAGCAATCCTCGCAATAGAGAACGTCGCGCACGGACCGAATACAATCTGGGCACATGGGCTTGCCGCAATTGCGGCAGTAGCCGGTTGCGTCCACTTCCGAATGGACGGCACACTTCATGGAATTCTCCTTCCGAGCAACTGGCCGCACAAATGACCGCTGACGATTGGGACTTCCGTGGCGAGAATTTCAAGTTCTCTGCCGAGGCCATCGGCGCGGTTTTGCTGGCGGGGAGTCGCGGGACGAGTGCCGTCAGTGCTGCCCGGCGCTTTTCCGGGGGCGGATTGCGGGACGGTACTTTCCGGTGTCGTGGGCAATTCGTTGTCTTTGTTCAAGCGAGACTGGATTTCGTAGACGACGCGGAGATCGCTGACAAACTTGGTGGTCTGCGCATAGCCGCGGTGCGCCTTGCTCTTCGCATTGCGATAAACGGTAGCGGGAGAAAGGTCCGCGAGCTTTGGTTTACGCCACGAGAAGCCGACTGCGGTGAGAAGAATCAGCATAGTTGCGGCAACAGACACGCCGTAGTAGGCAAAGCGGGGCGAAGCCAAAGCACCCAGCCAGCCGAAAGCAGCACGCCAGCCTTTTTTGGCAGCGCGGGGGCCAAGAGTCTGATTGAGAATTGCATAGACCAAGCGCGGGGGCGTTTCGATTTGGGCCATGGAATGCAGGCCGCCCACCAGTTGCGAAACGCCGGCGACCATGGGCGCGCAGTTTTCGCAGGAGTTCGCGTGCATGTCGAACTCGTGACGCTCGTCGGGGCTAAGGAGGCCGTCGAGATAATCGCTAAGGCGTGCTTCGATGTGTTCGCAGGTCCAGGTCATGAGATGCTCCGCGCCGGGTACCGCAACGACTCCCATTTAGATGAACGAATCATCATGACGGGCGCACTCCCATTTGTTGAAGGATGCGCGCGAGTTCGATTCGTCCGCGGTTGATTCTCGATTTCACAGTGCCTTCTGGTACGTCCAAAACCTGGCGAATTTCATTGTAGTCGAGCTGCTGCAAATCGCGCAGGATAACGGCTTCGCGAAGTTCCGGAGAAAGCTTGGTCAGCGCCGTTTGCACCTGGGAGCTGAGCTCGCCGAGGAGCAATTGCTGATCGGGGCGGCGTCCTGCGGACTCCTTGTTTTCGACCACCGGCATGGAGTCTTCAAGCGAGTCGGTGATGCGGTCGCGCTTGGTGCGCCGGTAGTGGTCGATGAGAAGGTTGCGCGTCACGCTGGTCATCCAAGTAGCAAAGCCGCCATGGGCGGAACGATAGCTCCCAAGAGTCTTATACACCCGGAGGAAAACGTCTTGCGACAGGTCTTCGGCTTCCGTGCCATTACCGGTAAACCTGTAGCAAATGTTGAAGATGCGGCGCGTATGACGGCGCACAAGTTCCTCCCAGGCCGAACCGTCGCCCTGGAGGCATTGCTGGACCAGTTGGGCGTCCTGCTCCAACGTATCATCAGCCTCAAAACCCGCTACGGTGACCAGTTTGCCCCAAAAGTTGCATAGGGCCAACTTCGGCCTGCAACTATGGAACGCAAACTGCTGTCAAAAAGTTCCGTGTTGTTCTGGCCCGGGCGACCGACCGCGAGTGGGGGCATCTTACTCAGAGCCGCCCCTGGACACAAGCAGACTAGCGAATAAGGAGAGGACGAGTTTCCGATTACCGCGGCGGTCTCAATGGGTCGACGCAACACTAAGCTCAAAGTCTAACTGGTGGAGTCTCAAAGGCTAAAATCGTTTACAAGTGTTGAGTCAAACGAAACACTGCCCTGGCTGGCTTCTGATTGAGTACAGCCCGACAGATCGGTTCTCTCGGGGAAGTGCTGTTGGATCAGCTATTAGAAAGTGTTGCGTCGACCGGTTGAGCTGGCAGCGTTTACCAGGAGTTACTATTCGCTAGACACGATGTGTCCCTGTATGGCGTCTACAGCCGGGTCACCGGACCGAACTCATCTGGGTTAGTATGGCGGGCATGAAGAAAACGCTTTGGTTTTCAGTCGCTCTAGCAGAGGCAGTAATTGCTTGTCTTTTATCGCGTTACCCGGTCACGAATGCCCTAAGAATCTGCTTTACTCGCATCGAGGTGTTACAGCCGAACGCTGCCTATTTTGCGGGAATGTTTTTCGGAGACCTCATACGACTAATACCTGTAGCCCTTCTTATTTCGCACATGGTTTGGATTTTCCGTAGGCGACTCTTTCACACAGCAGGTTAGCTAAGTGTATCGACCCTGCAGCAATGTCCTGATTAGTCGGGTGGTCTCAATGGGTCGACGCAACACTAAGCTCAAAGTCTAACTGCTGGGGTTTCAAAGGCTAAAATCGCTTACAAGTGTTGAATCAAACGGAACACTCCCTGGCTAGGTTCTGATTGAATACAGCCCGACAGATCGGTTCTCTCGGGGAAGTGCTGCTGGATCAGGCTATTAGAAAGTGTTGCGTCGACCGGTTGAGCTGGCACGCCAAACCGGAAAGGTTCGTTCTAGTACGAACTTGGGAGATACGGCGTTAATCAGGACCTACCTCCGGAGCAGCCCAAACTTAAAACGCTTGCCGAAACCCGGAGCTTCTCATATAAATCTACTCTATTCCCACCTCATGGAGGTTCCGCGTGGTACGAATCTCTACATGCATGATCGCCTTCCTTTGTTTTCCCGCAGCTCAGTTGGCTCAACAACAATCGCCGCTCCCGGAGCTCCCCGCTGACATTCCCAAAGACGCAGTCGTGCGTATGTGGCTCGCAGACAAGACTCCCTCAGGCCAGGATGCAGTCTGGAAGTCCCCTGACGGTACGATTCACGAATTCTTCCAGTTTAACGATCGCGGCCGCGGTCCAAAGATTTATACGACCTATCGCCTCGACTCACATGGTCTGATTGTTTTCGAGGAGTCCAAGGGCGTCGACTACATGAAATCGCCCGTGGAAGAGCGTTTCTCCTTAGCTCGTAGCGAAGCGGTTTGGAGAAACAAGGCGGAGAATGAAAAGCATTCCAACGCCTCCGGCAAATTCTTTGTTGCCTTGAGCGACGGCCCGGAATCTGGAGCCATTCTTGCGCGTGCTCTTCTGTCGTCCGAGAGCGCAGGAAAACTCCCCGTGCTCCCCAGCGGCCAGGCGGTCATTCGAAAACTACAGTCCGTTCCGGTCGAGGCCTCCGGCCAGAAAAGCACCGCCACACTCTACGAGATCAGCGGGCTCGGCTTCACTCCGAACTACCTCTGGCTCGATGATGATCGGCAATTTCTTGCCGAAACCAACGGATGGAGCGCTGTAGTTCGTCACGGCTTTGAATCTTCCGTTTCTCAATTGCGCGAGTCGCAGCGCCAAGCGGAAATCGCACGCGCCGGCGAATTTGCCAAGGCTCTCAGCCACAAGCCTTCCGGCGACCTGGTGATTCGCAACGTCACTCTCTTTGACTCACCTGCCGGCAAACTCCTTCCGAACCAGCGTGTCACCGTTCGCGGCGAGCGCATCGCTTCCGTTGAGCCTGACGACGGGCGCCCCACTCCCGCAAACGCGCAGGCCATCGATGGCCGCGGGAAAATGCTTCTTCCGGGCTTGTGGGACATGCACGCCCATCTCTTCCCTACCTACGCGTTTCTCGATATAGCCGCTGGCGTCACCACCGTCCGTGACCTCGCAAACTCCATTGAAGAATTGGGCAAGCTGCGCCAGCAGATCCAGGATGGAACGCAAATTGGCCCGCGCGTGGTGCTTGCCGGCTTCATCGATGGCCCCGGACCGTTTGAAGGCCCCGTCAAAATTCTCGCTGCCACTCCGGAGGAGGCCCGCCAGCAGGTGGATCGTTACGCGGACCTGGGCTACGTACAGATCAAAATCTACAGCTCGGTGAAGCCCGAACTGGTGCCAATCATCACCGAGGAGGCTCACAAGCGCGGCTTGCGCGTGAGCGGCCACGTTCCTTCCGGAATGATCGCCGAACAATTCGTCCGCGATGGAGCCGATGAAATCCAGCACATGAATTTCATCTTCCTAAACTTCATGCCGGATGTGAAGGAAACGCGTACACCCGCACGTTTCATCGAGCCCGGCAAGCGAGGTGGCGACCTCGACCTGAATTCTCAACCGGTCAACAACTTCATTGCCTTTCTCAAACAGCACCACACGGTGATCGATCCCACCATGGCTATCTGGGAAGCCACTTACGTTGACCGGCCGGGCCAGCCCGGCCGAATTGAAGCCCCTATCTTCGGTCGGCTACCTGTTCAGGTGCAGCGCGATTCCCGGACGGCGGGGGAAGCGCTTGACGCATCGGATCCCGCCACCGACAAACAGTATCGCGCCGCGTACGCCAACATGGTTCGCATGGTCAAGAAGTTGTACGACGGAGGCATTCAAATTGTCGCTGGGACGGATAACAGCAACGGCTACACCCTGGATCGTGAATTGGAGATTTATACCGAAGCTGGAATTCCCGCGACCGAGGTTCTGCGCATGGCCACCATCGAAGCCGCTCAAGTCATGCACCTGGATAAGGACTTCGGTTCCGTCACTCCTGGGAAGTATGCGGACGTGATTCTCGTCAATGGCGATCCCACCAAACAAATGAGCGACATCCGCCACGTCGACACGGTTATAAAAAATGGCATGGTTTACAAGCCTGCTGAGCTTTACCCGGCGTTTGGCATCCGCCCCGAATAATCCTCCTGAGAATCCGCCCGAGCCGATTTGCTCCACAAGGAGCCGTCTCAATGTTGCGTCTTAGAAGTGGTAAGTCGGCACACCGGAAAGGTTCGTTCCAGTACCCAGATGGACGGTAACCGCGTTTACCAGGACATACCGGTTTGCTGAGTTAGGTGTTCGAGCCTCTTACTTCGGTGGCGGTGCGGGCTGGTTTTCACTTGTCGGCGGCACGATCCCCTTCAGTCGCAGATAGGTCACCATGTTTCCATAGTGCTCATCCGTGTGCGCCGTATTGATCGAGAACAACGTCAGCTTCGCTAGATTGAAATTGAAGAATTTCACCATCTGGCTGCCTTTTGCATCGGTCATGGTGTCGAATGCCTTGTTGCAGTACGCCACTCCGTCCTTGAGCGCAGCCACCAGGTCCGCCTTTGACGTCTTCGTTTTTTCGATGTCCTTTGCCGGGTTTGCTTCACCTATGACTTGCGAGCAGAACATGTACGAAGCGTCGGCCACATGGCCAACGAGCTGGCCAAAAGTGCGAACTTCCGGTGTCGGCTTGAAGGAGTAGTTTTCTTCCGGCATTTTCTGCGCCGCACCGACGACCGCGCCACTTACAAACGAGTAAAAACCCTTTTCGCTCGCGCTAATCGGGTTAGCGGGCGGAGTGGACTGCGCCGGCGGAGCGGACGACACCGGTGGTTTCTCCTGCCCGAGCAGAGCAACGGGAACTGCCATCAATGCAACAAACACAAAACCGAGTCTTTTGTTCATGAAACTCCTTTCGAGGCATCGTGCCACCTTGCGGGTCAGAAACGCCCGCAATCTACTATACGCACGAAGTGCCGAGTTGTTTCGCGTCAGACAGCTAATTCCTGACCCACGCTGTTGTTTGGGACCAACCGCGAGGCACTTCTAAGTTGTTGAAAACTCTGAAAATTGTGGATGATTCATAGCTTCCGTGTGCTTAGACGGCGACTTGTTTGGAAGGCAGACTCGTGTCTATATGAGTGGTAAGAGGTTCTGTCCTTGGGTGCTGTTTTCGAACAATTCGCAGAGGAACTGAAGGCGTGGGAGGCGAAGTACGCTGGCCGGCCGCGCGATGAATTGATCGGGTTGTGCCTGATGGCGCTCGAACGAGAAGAACTCGTGAGCGTCGGCTACCGCGAAGAGTTGATGACGCAGCGGCTTTCGGCGATGCCGATTCCGCCAGCGGTTCGGGAGTTGATGCGGCACGCTTTGATTTGGGCTTGGCGCGACGAGGAGATGCACTCGATTTATATTCGCGGCGCCCTGCTCAAATACGGCGGGGCATTGTTGCGGATGAAGGCGTTTGCGCAGCAGATGGGCGGATTGGTGGGTGGATGGGCGGGGTCGGTACGCCAGCATGTGCCGTGGTCGAAAGCGCCAATTTCTCGCGGGGGGGCTACGTTCGTGACGTGGCTGGGGGCGCTGACGGGGAAGGTTCCTGAAGACGTCCGAAAATATCTGAACTACGGGCCGTTCCGGGAGTTTTGCGTTTTCAACGTGGATGCGGAGAAGACGGCGAGCCTGTGCTATGAGCGGATGATCGCGCTGGCGCAAGAGGCGCCGGAGCTGGGGCGGGAACTTGCGCAGGATTTTGTGCGGGTGCGGGACGACGAAGACCGGCACGCACAGATTTTCGAGATTCTGGCCAACGCGCTGGACGAAAAGGACCGGCTGGTTGCAGGAGAAACAGAAGAGTCACTGACTCGAAAGATTGAGGAGGTTGGCGAGTATTTTCTTCCACGAACTTTGCGGAAGCAAACCGTTACGAACAGCAAGATTGGAAGCGGCGGGCGCGTATTTGCTTTTGAGGGAAAGTCCGCGGAAGAAAAATGCAGCGTCTTCCGGCTTTTGTTGGACGAGAGCGGGCTGGCGGAGAAGCTGCGAGAACGGGCGGACGGTTTGGGAAAACGGCCTGCCGATCTGCGGATTGTTATCAAGCCGTCGTTCATGCTGGGATATGCGCGGAAGGACCAGTCGATCATCACGGATCCGGAACTGCTGCGGGAGCTTGCGAACTTTCTGAGAGAGCGTGGATTCGGAAATGCGGTGCTGGTCGAGTCGGCGAACATCTACGACCAATTCTTCGAGCACCGAAGCGTTGCGGAGGTAGCCGCCTATTTTGGGATGCGGGAATGCGGTTTGCCGATAGTGGACGGTTCGAACGATCAGGTGCCGCATTCTTATTTTCGCGGGATGGCGCAGAACACGATCTCGCGAAGCTGGAAAGACGCGGACTTTCGGATTTCGTTTGGGAAGATGCGCAGCCATCCGATTGAGATGGCGTATCTCACGATTGGAAATTTGGAGTGGATGGGCGGACGATGCGATGAATTTCTTTTTGTGGAGAGGCAGGCGCACCGCGAGACCGCGCTGATGATGTTGCTCGATGGGTTTCCGCCGGACTTTGTGCTGCTGGACGCGTATGACCAGGCTTCCGATGGACTTGTCGGTGTGATGGGGTGCCCGCGGCCGCCTGCTCCACGGAGAGTGTATGCGGGTGAAGATGCGCTGTCTGTGGATTTAGTGGCGGCGCGGCACATGGGCGTGCGGGAGCCGGAGCAGACAAATATTTTGCGAGCGGCGTGCCACTGGTTCGGCGATCCGCGGGAGCGCATCGAAGTGGTCGGCACGAACGAGAATTTGCGGGGATGGCGCGGGCCGTACGAGACAGAATTTTCGACGATGCTGAGTTTTGTGGCGTATCCCGTTTACGTTTTCGGAAGCGGGCGCGGCTCGTTGTTCGTGCCGGAGATGGATGAGGAGGCTTTTCCGCCGCTGCAGAGCGTTTCGTTTTCTCAGCGCGTTCTGCGCGCGGGACTTCGCAGGCTTCTCGGCTTGCATTTCCCTCGGTCGAAAGCGCCGCAGCCTGCCGTGGCTGCTCCACAGTGAAAAAGAACGTTGTCGTTATCGGAGCGGGGATGGGAGGCTTGACGGCTGCCCTGCGGCTGGCGCTGGAGGGATTTCGGGTTCAGGTGTTGGAGGCTCGGGCGGAGGCAGGTGGTTTGGCTTCCGGGAATGTATATGAGGGATTTTCGTTCGATGCCGGGCCATACATTTTGCTGGACCGGCCGGGGTTGGAATGGGCGTTTGCGTCGGTTGGGCTGAAGCTCAGCGAACACATCGAACTGCGCGTGATCGATCATGTTTACAGCGTTGCTTCGCCGGGCCGCCAAACCGTCAACATTTATTCTAGCGATGCGGCGACTGCGCGGGAACTAGACCAAACGTGGCCGGGAAGCGGGGAACTTTATTTGCGCTTCGTTCGCAAAACCGGCGCCATTGAAGCGTCGCTGCGGCCGCTCCTTTACGGTTCGGCACCTGGACCATTGTCGCTTCTCGAAGGTGGCCGGTGGCGTCACGCAGGATTTCTATTGCGGTCGCTGCATTCCGTGTTGCACGCATCGCGGCTACCGCAGCCAGTGGTGGATGCGCTCTCGATCTGGACGCACGTCGCGGGGCAGCGTCCGGAAGAAGCGCCGAGTCCCTTGGCATTTGTTCCGGCGTTGGTGCATTCCGTCGGTTGTTTTTATCCGAAGCAGGGGATTCGAGCTATCCCTGAAGTTTTGGCAAGAGCCGCGGTAGGAGCGGGGGTTGAGTTCAGATACGGCACAAAGGCGAAAAGAATTTGCGCTGACGGCGGCCGAGTGACGGGAGTGGAATGTGCGAATGGACTGAGATTGGATGCAGACGCAGTCGTTTCGGACTGCGGCATCGCCACGTACCTCGAACTGCTTGACCAAAAAGAAAGCCGGAGCCAAAAACGGTGCGAGAAGCTGCCGCTGCAATCGCCGGGGGTGTGTGCGTACCTCGCTGTGAAGGGAAAGATGGAAGCGCCGTATTTGCGATTTTTGCTTCCCGGTGGCGAAGAACGGTGTCGGTTATTCATTCGGCCTGGAGTGCTGAATCCTGAAGAAAAACAGGGCGATTGGTATGCGGCGAGGGTGCTTGGACCGATGGACCACGCGAAAGCGCAACGGATTGGACCGCAGGGGCAGGCCGAGTATTTGCAAAAGCTCTTGGAAGAAAAGTGGTGGCAAGAGGGAATTGATGAGTATCGCGTGCTGGCGCGGCGCACGCCGGCAGAGTGGGGCTCCGAATACTCGCTTGCGCGAGACAGCATGAATCCGGTGATGACGGCGAAGTTTATGAGAGAGGGCAGACTTGCGCACCGCAGCCCTGACTTGCGCGGATTGTATTTGGCGGGCAGCGCGACGCATCCGGGGCAATGGGTAAGCTTCTGCGCGATTTCGGGAGTGCTGGCGGCGGATTGTCTGCGGAAGGATTTCGCCTGATGCTGGCGACCGCGCTCGAAACGCATGGGGGACGCAAGCTGCGAGTGGCGCGACTGGGGAGCGGGCTGCCCGTGCTCCTGTTGCACGGCTATCCGGACAATTTGCAGGTTTGGTCGGAGCTGGCGCCGCGGCTGGCCAAACGCTGCGAAGTGATTGCGTTTGATTGGCCCGGGATGGGATACAGCGAAGCGTGGACCGGCGGAGCTACGCCGTTTGATTTTGCGCGGCGGCTTCGCACGCTGATGGACGATTGGAAAATCGAAAAGGCCGCGATCGTCGGGCATGACATGGGCGGGCAGCCGGCCCTCGCTTTTGCAGCTGAAAGTCCGGAGAGGCTAAGCGGCCTGGTGGTGATGAATTCGCTGGTGATTTGGGACGAAAAGACTTCGTGGGAAATTTCGCTGCTGCGCAAATTCGGCTGGAACCGCGTTCTGCTCGAGCGGTTGCCGCGCGCGGTTTTTTTTCGAGCGATTCGAACGTTTTTGCCGCGCGGATACAAACTTAGCGAGGAGCTGCGCAGCGACCTGTTGGAATGTTTTCAACGACCCGAGGTAAGGAAATTTGTGGTGCGGATGTGCGCAGGCTATCAAGGAACCTTGCCGCGCCTGAAGCAGCTTTATCCTAGCATTCAGACTCCGTCGCTCTTTTTATGGGCGGAGCGCGATAAACATTTCCCGGTTGCGCACGCCGGGAAGCTTGCTGAGATCGTTCCTGGAGCGAAGCTCGAAATAGTTCCGAGCGCGGGACATTGGATGGCACTGAATCTCGCGGGAGAGGTGAGCACTCACATTCTGCGGTTTCTAGGAGCAAGGGATGGCGAGTGAAGCCGCCATCGCAGTCGCCGGTGCGCGAGCCCGATATTACTGTTGGCTTTTCCTCTCGGCCGCGGTGTGGAACATGCTTGCTGCGGGCGCCGTCTTATTTCTCTTGAGCGACGCGAAGGTCCGAGGCGAGATGGGATTTCCGGGGCCGCCGGACACGATCGGCTTGCAATTATTGGCTTCCTGCTTGTTCGTGTTTGGGTTGGGATATTACTGGGTGAGCCGGGATCTTTCGCGGAACCGCGATTTGGTGAAGCTCGGGGTGATCGGGAAGCCGCTCGTGTTCGTCGTGTTTTTCGGGCACGCGCTTGCGAAGGAAATTCCCATGCTCCTGGTTATTCCATCAATGGTGGACTTGCTATTTGGGGCGCTGTTTCTGGAGTTTCTGCTGCGAACAAGCGGCAAAACGCAGTAACCTCAAAGGAGCCCGTGCTAAAGAGCAGCTAGCCGAAAAAACGCCATGGCAGTCGATTCACAAATCGATTCACTGGCCCAGAACCTGAGGGCGAAATCTTATCGCTCAATTCCGCGGATATTTCTGGACGTCCTCCTATGGATGGGCATGGCAGCATTGGCGATTTATTTTCACCGATGGTGGTTCACGGCAATCAGCCTCTTCGCGATTGGATTTGGGCCGTTCCACGATCTGCTTGTACAGGGACATGAGGGTACGCACGACCTGATTTCGAGGAATCGGCGCGCCAACGATTTTTTTACATGGTTTACCCTGGCGCTCGCGGGAATCTCGGCGGAGGCGCATCGGCGTTTTCATCTCGATCATCATCATTACGCTCACACGCCGCAAGATCCGGAATTTCAGTTTTTTGATCGCGTGGTTCGCGGCGTGCCCGGTTGGGCCTACTTCTTTATTCCTGTGTTCGCGCAAATTGGCGTGAATGCGTATGGTCTGCAGAAGAAAATGGCTGGCGAAGTGCGACGAAGAATTGTTTTGGAGTTATCTGGAGCTGTTCTTTTCCACGCGGCGATTGCTTTCGTTTTGGGATGGCGGCGTTATCTACTTTTTGTAGTCGCTCCAATGGTGACCGGTTTGTATGTGGCTTCCGTATTGCGTAGCGTAACCGAACATCATGACGTCACCGAAGGCAGCCAATGGACCAACGCGCGCTCCATCGTGACGCATCCGCTGATGGAATTTCTCTGGTCGAATGTGAACTACCATCTCGAGCATCATCTCTACCCTTCGGTACCGTACCACGCGTTGCCGGAGTTGCGGCGAGCGCTCACAACGGACTACCAGGCGCATCGGAGCAACGTGGAGAACGGCTATGGCCGGACTGCGTTGGTCCTCTTGCGCGACCCGCGGCACTTCGCTCCCAAGTAAAAGAATCGTTGCCAGCCCGAATGATGCGCGGGTTGGACTGCCTTGACCTACGTGTTTGCGACCGTTAGTCTGACAAGCTCATGCGTTCATCGTCGAGGAAGCTGCTTTATATTCTGTTCGTGGTAGCGGTAATCGGCTTCGTGTTTTATCGGTCGAGTGGTCTCCTCCATTCCGGCGAGTTTTTTTCAAATTTGTTCAAGGCGGTTCGGCGCGCCAATCCCGCACTGCTTGCGTTGCCGCTAGTCGCCATCTATGCCTGCTATGCGATTCGCGCGCTGAGGTGGCAAGTGCTCCAGCGCAATTTAGGGCCATCGCGTTTCTGGCAAATATATGCGATGACGCTGGCCGGGTTTGCGGCAGTGCTTGCGCTGGGCCGGCCTGGAGAGCCGATCCGCGTGCTGCTACTCGCACGGAAAGAAAAACTGCCGGCCGCTGATCTTTTCGGGATCTATCTGGTTGAGAGAATTCTCGACACTGCCAGCACTTTGGTCGTAGCGGCTTCGGCATTGTTGCTGATCAAATCGGGCATGGAGTCGAAAGAAACAGCGGGGAAATTTGTGCCCGCGTTCCAAGCGGCCGGAGCGCTTCTCGGCGTTGGTGTTCTGGGCGCGATCGCGTTCCTCGTATTTCTTCGGGTTCGCGGGACGGCACTACTTGAGCTCCGTTTAGCTCCGTGGCTTGGTGCGCATAACTGGAAGGCTCGCGTCGCGCGAATTTTGATGGGATTCGCGCGGGGCGTGCAGACGATTCGGACCTGGGGCGACCTGTCGCTGGCCGCGCTATACTCCGCGCTCCACTGGATTCTTGTCTTATTTGTGTATCAGTGGGTGATACGCGCTTTTGGCGGAAGCCTGGCGGATTTCAGATTGGGGGATGCCATGCTGGTGATGGCGCTCTCGCTCGTGGGCTCGATCGTGCAACTGCCGGGAATTGGCGGCGGTTCGCAATTAGCGTCCATTCTTGTATTCACGAAGGTATTTGGGATAGAAACGGAGCTTGCCACGGCGGTTGCTATCGTGATTTGGCTTATCACATTCGCTGCAGTCGCGGTGATTGGATTGCCGATACTGCTGCATCAAGGACTTTCGTTGGGGAAGTTAAGAGAGATGGCCGAACATGAGAAAGAATCGTTGGAGAACTAGGCTGGCGGGAGAGAGCGAGTGAAGTGTCCATTCTGCGCGCATTTGGACGATAAGGTGATTGATTCACGCGAGGGCCGCGCTGGAGACACGATTCGGAGGCGGCGGGAGTGCCTCAAGTGCAGCCGGCGGTTTACCACCTACGAGCGCATCGACGAAATACCGTACATGGTGATCAAGAAGGACGGACGACGCGAGCGCTTCGAGCGTCAGAAGATTTTTCAGGGATTGCTGAAGGCTTGCGAGAAGCGGCCGGTGGCGACGCCGAAACTCGAAGCCATCGTCGATGAAATCGAAGCTGTGGTTCATGAAGCGACGGAGCGCGAGCTCACCACGACGGAAATCGGCGAAATGATCATGCACCGGTTGAAAAAGCTGGATAAGGTGGCGTACGTGCGCTTTGCGTCCGTGTACATGGACTTCAAGGACGTGCAGGAATTTATGTCGGAGCTGAAGAATTTACTGAAAGACCGAGGCAAGAAGTGAGCGTTTTGCTAGCGCGGCCATACGCCCGCGGTAAACGTTCGAATCTTTGTGAAGCCGAGCTTTTCGTAAAGCTGAACGGCGCCGTAGTTCTCCGAAGTAACCGTGAGCGTTAACTCCTTGAACTTCATGCCGCGCAACGTCTCGCCTGAGGTCTGCATTAGCATGCGACCGAGGCCGTGGCCCTGGTAACCGGGAAGCACGCAGATCTGTGTGGTGTGGCCGACGCCGGGGGAGACTTCGCTAGTGAGGACCGCGGCGATGAGATCGTCACTGCCCGGCTGGCGAAGAACAAACGAGGCACCCGGCACAAAGTGGCCGCAGCCCGGCAGCAGGATAATGTTTTTCAGGAACTTCAGAGCACCGGAGCGGCTGCGATACTGATCGTTGATTTCGCCGTCGATGTGGTTCGCGTACGCCAAATAAATCAGCTTGGCGCAAGGTTCGAAGTAGCGATCATTCCAGCGGTCAAGGCGCATTCCAGCGGAGACGCCAAGCCTGGCCTCGGGCAGCTTCTGCAGATCTTGCAGCATAAATTGGCGGGAGTAGAGACGAAAGCCTTGCTCGCTGAGCGGAACCTCCACCGGTCCGCTGAAGGGCATAAGTTGCGCTTCGATACGCGAGAGCTGCGGGATCGCGCGCATGGAGAAGAGCATTTCGTCCAGCAAGCGCTGTCCGATGGTGGCTTGCGAAAATTTTGCGGACACATAGAGGCCGCCGATGAGGCCTTTCTGTTCTTCAAGGACGTAAAAGGAGTAACCGGCGGCGTTGCCATTTTCGAAAGCGACGCAACCGGCAAGAGCGTGGGCGTCGAGGAAGCGCTTGATCAATTCCAGGGCGCTGCGGTAGTCCCAGTGGAGTTCATCGCGCCAGTGCCGCGCTTCCTCTTCAAGGAGCGGCTCGAGTTGGCGGACCGTCGTCTGACGCAAATCGATGATATTCATGTGCAAGAAGGCTGCTTCGCGGCCCCTGCCGCGCAAGCTCTATGATAGCCGAATCGGTGGCCGCACAAACAAGCGCGGAGCCCCGACGATACAATTCCGACACAATGCGGACATGGTTCCCAAAAGGGTACAGAAAAGGTGTGCTAACATCGCGCCTATCTTGGTTTCTTAGTAAGGAGTGAAAACCGGCGGCGCTGGCCGCGTCAGGGCGCAGACTACGAATGTCGATCCTCTACGAACTCCGTTATCCGACCAAGTTGTATACGAAATTGTTTATGGCTTTTTTGGCGCTGGTTTTCTTTGCGGTGCTGGCGACCGCCGCCATCGCGGGCTTCCTCGTCTACCGGATCGTCAAACCGCAGCGCACGAGCAGCGAAATTGACATGGAGAGCTTTCCCGGTAAGCCGGACCTCGTGGACTTTACGGTTCCGGGATTGGGCACGCGGCACGGCTGGTTTTTCCCGGGATTGCGCGGCGCGCCGACAGTTATCCTCTGCCATGGCTACGGATCGAGCCGCGGCGAACTGCTGACACTGGTTTCGGCGTTGCAGGATCATCAATACAATGTGTTTGTCTTTGACTTTGCCGCGCACGGGGGAAATGCCGGGATAACAACGTTTGGATATCGCGAAGCCGACGAGGTGCGCGCGGCCGCTGACACCGTGGCGTCGCGTAACGACGTTGATCCGGCGCGACTTGGTTTGTGGGGCTATAACTTGGGAGCTTATGCAGCCTTACGCGAAGCGGAAAACGATCATCGGATTCGCGCGATCGTGCTGGATTCTGTTTACGACATGCCGGAGCAGATGGTGAAAATCGGTGTGGAACGCACCGGCCTCGGCGGTTTTCCTCTTATGGCGCGCTCGGCGGAATTTAGTTTTACATGGCTGAACTACAAGTACCGCGAAGATCCGCCGCTCTCGAAAAAGCTCAATACTCTTGCGGGCATCCCGAAACTATTCATCGAAGCCTCCGACGACCCCGAGCTTGCCGATATTACGCGTCAGATGTTTGAAAAAGCGCCGGAGCCGCGGGATCAGGTGATGATTCCACACGGTAATTTCGCGGCTATGGAAGACAACGACAAACGCGATTATGAGAATCGCGTGGTCAGTTTTTTCCTACTGAGGTTGCCCGCCACGGGCGGGGTGGTACATTGAGTTTGGGCCGCCTTTCGAGCTCTCACAAACCCAGACTGCGGGAAACGCGATATAGTGCGGACACCAAGCTCCTAAGCGCACAACTTCCGACGAATTCTTGTAATCCGTGAAGATCAGTGAATGTTTCTCGATGTCGGGGGACCACTCCTGCGTCTCTCGATGCAAATAGAAATCGATCTGATATTTGTAAGCACGGCGTAGTTTGAAGACGGTTGCCCCTGCTGCCTCTTCCGTGGTGATGTGTTCCAGAGCGACATGGACCATGGGGCGCGCAGAAACACCGTCGTCTAGTTCCCATAGATCGCCGGTATCTAACGTCAAGAAGCAAAGCATGGTGACAACCACAACAAATGCGGACGCCCGTGTGCGCTGAAAGCACGCGAGAGCGGCTGCCAGCACTCCGCCAAAAACCGCCAGGATTGCAAACTGCAAGACAGTCGGCGATGGTCGTATGTCCGTCACGAAAGGGATAGAGTCATTGAGGCGATAGGCCGTCGTGCCGAGGAGCACTAGCGTGAGCCCACCAGCCGAGAATAGCCACCGCGTGGACCCTTGCCCGTTAAAGCGACGCACGATTGCTCGGGCCGAAAGTAGGGCTATGGTGGGAAGTGAAGGAAGAATATAGCCAGGAAGCTTAGACTTGGAGACTGTGAAAAACAAAATAGTGAAAGCAGACCAGCTAAGCAACAACCCTTCGAAATCCCCAAGATTGCGCTCGCGCCAGAGCTGTATACCACCGGATACCACATCCCACAGGGAAAAAATTGACCAGGGAAGGAGCGCTGCCAAAAGCACGGGGGCGTAAAACCAGAAGGGCTGGATATGTTGGAATTCGGGCGTGAGGTAACGTTTGAAATTGTGTTCGATGATGAAGATGCGGAAGAAATCTGGATTGCGGCGGGCGCAGAGGATGTACCACGGTAGCGCTGTCAAGCAGAATGCGGCGATGGCGGCAGGATGAAATAGGCGAAAGGCATCGCGCCAGCGTTTGGTGAACATTGCCCAGAAGAAAACGGCGCCGCCGCAGAGGATTATCGCGGCGGGTCCTTTAGCGAGGACGGCTAAACCCAGAAAAAAGCCGAATAGGATGAGCGCGAGCCACGGCGTTCGCGGGATGATAGGAGTGTTTTCGTTGTGTGTGAGGCGGAGGACGACGGCGGCGCAGACCATTGCGATGGTGAGCATCCCGCTGAAGGGCATGTCGGTGGCGGCGGCGTGCGAGAATCCGATCATCCCGACGGTCGTGGGGAGGAGCAGCAACAACCAGCGCGCGGTTTCCGCGCCATAGAGACGCCACGCCAGCCAGGCCAGCGCGAGAGTCGCGAGCAGCGCGGAAATCGCGCTCGGCAATCGGGCTGCGGCTTCACTTACACCAAAGAGTCTGAAGGAAAGAGCGGCGCCCCAATAGAGAAGCGGCGGTTTTTCGAACCAAGGCTTCCCGTATAGTCTCGGCGTAACCCAGTCGTCAGTTTCGGCCATGTCGCGCGCAATCCATGCATAACGCGGCTCGTCTGGCCCGACGAAACCGATGGCGCCGAGATGGCTGAAGTAACAAACGTATAGTGTTGCAAGAATGAGAATGGCCCAGCCGATTCGGGCGGCAGAGCCAGCCCAGGGTTTTTCAGAGATGGTGGTGAGCGATGCGGTCACGGAAGGGAAAGTCTAGCATTGAAACTCTATCTTCGAAGCGGCCACCTCTTGCATACTGTCGCCCGTCGGCCGCCCTGCGGCCGCATTAAAACCGAATGAGGGAATGGCTCGAATTCGCCGCTGTTTGGTTGATCTTAAAGATGCTTAGCGCTCTGCCCAGGCGCGTCGCGCGCGGCTTTGCGGCTATTGTCACGAGGCTGCTGTTTTCGTTGCAGCCAAGGTTGCAGAAAACAGCAGCGTTTAACCTTCGGCTTGCTTTTCCTGACTGGACCGACGCACAGCGCAAAGAAGTGACACGCAAGATGGTGCGCAATCTCGGTTGGATGGCGGCTGAGTTTGTGCGTTTTCCGCGGCTCTCCAGGGAAAACATCGAAAAGGTGGTGATTCTTGAGGGGCACGAAAATTTTCTGGAAGGGCAGCGGCGCGGCAAAGGTGTTCTGTATTTAACGGGGCACATCGGCGCCTGGGAACTCTCCTCCTTCGCGCATGCGCTTTACGGCTATCCGCTGCATTACATGGCGCGGCCCCTGGACAACAAGCGCCTCGACGCGCTCGTCAACCAATACCGCTGTTCGTCAGGCAACAAGCCCATCTATAAAAATGAATCCGCACGCGTTATGCTGAAAATTCTAAAAGACTCCGGAACCATCGGCATTCTCGCGGACCAAAACACCATGCCGTCGGAAGGCGCTTTTGTTGATTTCTTCGGCACTGCGGCCTGTACTACGACTGGTCTTGCGCGAGTTGCCTTGCACACCGGCGCGGCCGTGGTGCCCGGATACGCGTATTGGGATGAGACCATTCAAAAGTATCGCCTGCGTTTCGAGCCTCCCGTGGAGCTGATTCGGACGGGAGACACGGAACACGACGTCTTTGAAAATACGCAGCGGTTCGCCAAGGTAATCGAAGGGATTATTCGCAAACATCCGGACCAGTGGGTTTGGGTTCACAAGCGATGGAAGACGAGGCCCAAAGGCGAGCCCGAGCTGTATGATTTTTGAGAGGGGTCTTCGATGATGCAAACGGCGAAGTCGTTGGCGGAGGCGGTCGGCGCAAAGCTGGAAGGAGATGGCGCCGTCGAATTGCGCGGTGTAGCGGCGCCTGAGCGTGCCGGGCCGCACGACCTTATCTATGTGGAGAAAGCCAAGCATGCGGAGCGCGCCGCGGCGTCGGCAGCGCTGTGCGTGATAGCCGCGGAAAAAGTTGCGTTGCCCGGGAAGACTGTTCTGCGAAGCTCGCAAGCGAAAGTTGCCTTTGCAAAAGCGGCGGCTCTGATCCTCGGAAAAGCCCCTATCGCTACGGGGATTCATCCGACGGCGATCGTGGCGCCACTGGCGCGGGTGAGCCAGTACGCGGGCATCGGGCCATTTGCGGTGATCGGCGAAGACGCTCACGTTGGCGAGGGCACGCAAATCGGCGCGCACAGCGTGATTGGCGCGGGCTCCTGGATAGGCGATCACTGCCGCATTCACCCGCGGGTAACGCTCTATGCCGGCGTTCGAATCGGGCACCGCGTGGAGATTCATTCCGGCGCAGTGATCGGCGCAGACGGCTTTGGCTACGCGCAAGGCGAAGGGCGCTACTGGAAATTTCCGCAAGCGGGCATCGTTGAAATCGCGGACGACGTGGAAATCGGAGCGAATACGACTATCGATCGCGGCTCGCTGGACGACACGCGCATCGCCGAAGGCGTTAAACTGGATAACCTCGTGCATATCGGCCACAACTGCCAGATTGGCGCGCACACAGTGATGGCGGCGCAAGTCGGTCTTTCCGGGTCCTGCGAGTTTGGCAACCACGTGGTCGTGGGTGGCCAAGCCGGCTTTGCAGAACAATGTTATCTGGAGGATGGCGCGGTCATCGGCGCCCAATCCGGAATTCTCGGAGGCAAAACGATTCGCAGCGGGCAACCCGTCTGGGGAACACCCGCACGTCCGCTCGACAAGTTCAAAAAACAATTTGCCTGGCAGGCGCGTGTACCGGAGTTAGCCGCGCGCATCAAAGAGTTGGAGGCGAAGCTGGAAGCCCAAAGCAGAAGGAAAGGAACGTGAGCGCAACTCCTCGATGGCGCGTGATTGTAGTTGGCGGGCACACCCGCAGCATCGGCAAAACGCAATTGGTGTGCGACATCATAAACGCCTTCCCTCAAGCCAACTGGATCGCGGGAAAAATCACACAATATGGCCACGGAGTCTGCGCCCAGAACGGCAACCATTGCGACTGCGCTCCCGACGAACACGTGTGCGCCATCGAGTGGGAAGCCCACCCGCAGTCAGGCACGGACAGCGCGCGGTTTCTTGCGGCAGGTGCGAAGCGCTCGTTTTGGCTCAGGACGAAGCAAGGATTTCTCGCCGAAGGCCTGCCATTGATGCGAGATGCTCTTAGAGAAACCGTCTCCGAAAGTGGGCAGGATTCGCCTCCGCTGATCCTTGAAAGCAATTCGCTTTTGCAATTCATGAAACCGAATCTTTATTTCGCGGTAATCGATCCAGCCCGCGAAGATTTCAAGGACTCGGCTCGCGTCGCACTCGACCGCGCCGATGCACTTGTTCTCCGCGGCTCGATGGATGCTCCTGCCGCCGCCCCATCCTGGATAAAGCTCCCCGCCAATTTGTTGCGCAGCAAGCCCTCGGTTTCCCATCGCGAAGGAGAGCCGCTTCCTGAGCCTCTCCACGTGCTCGTTGAAAGAGCGTTGCAGTCCCCGCCAAGTATCACGCTCTGACAACGATTCTGTAACGTCCGTGCATCTTAGAAGTTGACCCGTCGCCGCAAGACGGCGATAATTTAGTGGTACTCGTGTTACTCGGTCTCGATGGGGTCTGGCGCTCGGGCCAGGAACTGCGGGAAGTGACCAGGAATAAGGCAGTTAGGTGGACTTCGGGCCGGAAGCGGCGTTTTCATCCACCTGCATTTCTGTAGACTCTATCTTGGGGGATGCAATTTGGCGACAGGTACACGCATCGGCCTGGATAGGCCAGCACCTCTAATACCACCAATCTGGCAAGATCAGGATTTGTCCGGTTCTCTCGAACAAGCCATCGAGAACGGCGCGAATCACCTCCTTTCCTTGCAAGCCGAAGAGGGCTATTGGCTTGGCGAACTCGAAGCCGATACCACGCTCGAATCTGATTACATTTATTACCTGTACGTTCTTGGCAAGGCCGATCCCGGCCGCATCGCCAAGCTCGCGAATTATGTTCGCAGGCGCCAGTTGCCCGATGGCGGCTGGAATATTTTCCCCGGCGGACCGTCTGACCTCAACGCGACATGCAAGGCGTATTTCGCGCTGAAGCTCGTCGGTGATGATGTTGATGCGCCACACATGGCGCAAGCGCGCGAAACCGTGCACCGTCTGGGCGGCCTCGAATACACAAATTCTTATGTGCGTTTTTACCTCGCGCTGATCGGCGCGGTTGGCTGGGAGCTTGTTCCCTCGATTCCGCCGGAACTGCTGCTCCTGCCGACATGGTTCTATCTCAATATTTACGAAATGTCGTCTTGGACCCGCGGAATCGTCATCCCCATGGCCATACTTTCCGCGCTGCGGCCGGACTGGCGTTTGCCCGAACGCGCTCGCGTCGACGAACTCTTCAAGGACATCTCGCACAAAGCTGCGGCATTTGACTGGAGCAAGCAACTCATCTCCTGGCGTAACGTTTTTCTGGCCATCGATCGCGCGCTGAAACTCTACGAAAAGCTTCCATGGAAGCCGCTGCGCAACCGCGCCCTACGCGAAGCGAAAGCGTGGATGCTCGCCCATATGGAGCGCAGCGAAGGTCTCGCGGCAATTTATCCTGCGATGATGAATTCGATCTTTGCGTTGATGGCGCTCGGGCATGGCCCCGACGATCCGCTCACCGCTCGCGAAATTCGCGAATTCTCACGCTTCGAGATCGAAGAGGGCGACACGATTCGCATGCAGCCGTGCGTCTCTCCCGTTTGGGACACGTGCATCGCCATGGTTTCCTTGGAAGAGGCTGGGCTTCCGGCGGATCATCCCGCGCTGGTGAAAGCCGCGGATTGGATGCTCTCCAAGCAGGTGCTCGGCCCAGGCGATTGGCAGTTCAAAAATAAAGATGCCGAACCCGGAGGCTGGGCGTTCGAGTTTCGCAACGATTTTTTCCCGGACGTCGACGACACTGCTTTCGTCCTCATGGCATTGCAGCGCGTAAAGCATCCCGATTCCGAGCGCATGGAAACTGCTGTGCGTCTTGGCCTTCAATGGCTCCTCAGCATGCAGAACAAAGATGGCGGCTGGGGCGCCTTTGACCGCGACAACGCGCGCCAGCTTCTGTGCAACATTCCATTCGCCGACCACAACGCGATGATTGATCCTTCGACGGCCGATGTGACGGCCCGCGTTGTGGAGTGCCTCGGACGATTCGGCTGGCCGGCGGAGCATCCAGCGATTCAACGAGCCGTAAAATTCTTGCTGAAAGACCAGTGCGAGGATGGCTCCTGGTTCGGGCGCTGGGGGGTGAATTACGTTTATGGAACCAGCGGCGCGTTGCGTGCCCTGGAAACGGTTTCGCTTACAGCGAAGGAATTTTGCCAGCGCGCAGTGAGCTGGCTGCGTGCGGTTCAGAAAGCTGACGGAAGTTTCGGCGAATCCTTGTGGAGCTACACCGATTCCACCACCAAAGGGCAGGGCAACAGCACGGCCTCGCAAACGGCGTGGGGATTGATTGGACTGCTCGCGGGCGCTCAAGCGAATGACCCCGCGATTCAGAGGGCGGTTGCTTATCTTGTGCATCAGCAAAACACCGATGGCTCCTGGAGCGAAGCCGAGTTTACCGGCACCGGATTCCCCGGTGTGTTTTACTTGAAGTATCACCTCTACCGCAATTCTTTCCCGCTTTATGCGCTCGCGCGCTTCCGTAATCAGGTGCAAGGTCCGCACGAATATTGCGCCATGCAGTTCCAGCCAGCCGAATTCCGGCTGCGGAGCGGGTTCCAGAGCCCGCGATGACGTTTTCTCTGCGGTTCACCGCGGATCTCATTTTTGCTCTGGCCGCCCGCGCAATCACTAACAAAAACGGTTTCCCCTTCATTCTGCAGCTTTCGCCGGACACCGACTTCGATACCGGTGCTGCTGCACTTTCTGCGTCCATGCCCCGGGTGGATAACGGCTCTTCGCAGTCCAGCACTCTGGTTCCACGATACCGGTCGCCGATCCTTTGGATTTCTGGTTCTGAGCCTTTGGATCATCCCGAAGTCCCACGTTTCACCAATGCGCTGGCGGCCTCCGGCCGTCATGTCTTTTTGCAGACTTCCGGTGCCTCTTTGAAGCGCCGGCTTCATGAGTTTCAGCCGTCTTCGCGTTTTTATTTCGCTATCCATTTCGATGGACTCGATCCGTTGCCCGACCGCAGCTCTGCCTGCGACGCCCCATTCCGCGTCGGAATCGAAGCGCTTCGCATGGCAAGGCTTGCAGGTTTTTTTACTTGCGCGCATCTCGTTGTGCGGCCAGGCGCTGAAGACAGCAAACTGGAGGAACTCCACGCTGAAATCAGCAAGCTCGACGTAGACGGATTCTTGTTAACGCCGTCTGCGCTCTCGCCGGATCTTGAGCAGAATGTCAACCGCCTCCGCCGCCGTTTGTTGAGCCGGCGCTGGGCGCTGCTCTCGGACTTGGTTGAATCCGTGGCGCTGCCGGCGGCCTCGCGAAATTCTCGCCAGACCGGGCGCCAGCCGCTCTCGGAATCGCAGCCAGACAATTTTGAGGAAGGCGCCGAAGCCGGATGACCACTCTGGTCACAGGTGCGTCGGGCTTTCTGGGCAGCCATGTTGCGAGGCAACTAGTCGCTCGTGGAGACTCGGTGCGCGTCTTGATGCGTCCTTCCAGCACCAATCGGGCGGTCGCCGACCTCTCGCTTGAGTATGTGACCGGCGATCTGCGCGATTCAGCCTCTCTCGAACGCGCCCTGGCTGGCGTGAAATGCGTTTTTCATGTCGCCGCCGACTATCGGCTGTGGTCTAGAAAATCGCGCGAAATTTATGACTCCAATGTTGGCGGCACGAAGAATTTGCTCGACGCCGCGAAACGCGCGGGGGTCGAAAAATTCATTTATACCAGCACAGTTGCTACGATCGCCGTCGACCGCCCAGAGCTGCCGACCGAAGCTACCGATGCCAGGCTCGAAGAAATGGTCGGCCACTACAAGCGCTCGAAGTGGATGGCCGAGCGCGAAGCGCTCAACGCCGCGAAACAAGGACTGCCGCTGGTTGTGGCCATGCCTACCACTCCAGTCGGGGCTGGGGACTGGAAGCCCACGCCGACCGGGAAAATTATCCTCGACTTTTTGAATGGCAAGATGCCGGGATACGTGGAGACCGGCCTGAATTTTGTCGGCGCCGAAGAATGCGCCGCAGGACATTTGCTGGTTGCGGAAAAAGGCCGAGTGGGCGAGCGCTATTTGCTGGGGGCAGAGAATTTGACGCTCAAGGCGATGCTGGACGCGCTGGCCAAGATTACAGGTCTGTCCGCTCCAACGCTGAAGATTCCTCACGGAGTGGCTTTGGGTGTAGCCTACATGAACACGGCATTTTCGCGGCTCATCGGAAGAGAGCCGCAAATTCCCGTCGAGGGCGTAAAAATCGCGCGGCACATGATGTTCGTGGATTGCACGCGGGCGCAGCGCGAATTGGGCTTTAAGCCTGGCTCGGTCGCGGCAGCCTTGGAACGCGCGGTTCGCTGGTACGAAGCAAACGGCTACGTGAAGCCCAGTCGTGCCAGAAAAATGCTTCGCGCCGCTGCTTAGAGCATCGGCAATCGGTTTCGTTCGGCCGTACCCGCCCTGGGCGTAGTAGTAGCCCAGCGGCTCGGCCCGGCATCATAAGATTTATAGAATTATGCGCATCCTAGTCACCTTCGCCATCAAAGCCGAGTTCTCACCATGGTCTTCTCGCCATCCCTTTGTTCCCTACGAATTCGAGAATTGGGAGACTCGCCGCGAATTTGATCTCTTCAAAGCTAACATCGGCCCCGATGAGGTCACCGTGTTGCTGACGGGCATAGGCGCTGATAATGCCACCAAAGCAATGCTGTCGATTCCGGTAGAAGTTCACGACGTTTGCATTTCTTCCGGCCTCGCTGGTTCGCTCGACGCCGATCTGAAGCCGAGGGACGTCGTCGTAGCGCGGACTTCGGAGACGTTGGACCAATGTTCCAAAGCGGAGAGCGACGCAATCCTGCTTGATCTTGCGGTTGCCTCCGGCGCGAAGCCCGTGAGCGTTTCCCTTACTTCTGAGAAAATTGTTGCAACTGCTGGAGAGAAAGAAGAACTGAGCGGGAAGGGAAGCGTCGTTGAGATGGAAACAACCTACATCCTGGCAGCTGCCACACAACGTCATGTGCCGTGCGTGGCGGTGCGGGCGATCAGTGACGCTGCGGATGAAGACTTGCCCGTGGATTTCGCGCGCATCCTGGATTCCCACGGCCATCTGAAAATGGGCGGTCTTCTGAAAGAGGTCGGCCTCAGTCCTTACCGCATTCCCCTTTTGCTGCAGTTCGGCCGGCAGAGCCGCGCCGCCGGTAAATCCCTGGCTGACTTTCTCGATCGCTACATTTCCGCCATCTCGCAAAACTGGACGAGAGTCGCCCCTCCGAAAATCGAAGAGGTCTCGGCGACATGAGCAGCATCGGAACCGCATCCGAGACTCTGAACTCGCTCGGACCAATCCCGAAAACCATGCAAGCGGGCGTCTACCGCGATAAGGGCGTCGTGCGCGTTGAAGAAGTGCCCGTCCCCGAAGTCGGCGACGGCGAAGTCCTTATCAAAGTCGCGGCATGCGGCATCTGCGGCACGGACATCAAGAAGATCTTTCAGCGTTACGTCGAGCCGCCGCAAATCCTGGGCCACGAGCTTGCCGGCACCGTCGTTGCGGTCGGTCGCGGCGTAACCAAGTGGACTCCCGGCGATCGCGTGATGAGCTTTCATCACACGCCCTGCGCCAGGTGCTTTTATTGCGAGAAGCGACTTTTCTCCCAGTGCAAGCAATATAAAACGACCGGGCTGACCGCCGGCTTCACGCCCAACGGCGGCGGATTCGCCCAATACGTCAAAGCCATGCCCTGGGTTGCCGAGCGAGGCATCGTCGCGCTCCCGGATAATGTCAGCTTTGAAGAGGCCACTTTCATTGAGCCCATCAACACCATCGTGAAAGCCGTCCAGAAAGCCCGCATCACGGCCGGCGAGACGGTTCTCATCCTGGGCTGCGGACCAATCGGCCTGCAATTGCTCATGGTCAGCAAGCTCGAAGGCGCCAAGCTTTTTACCAGTGATCCAATTCCACAACGCCGTGCAAAGAGCCTGGCTCTGGGCGCACTGGAGTCGTTTGACCCAACCAGTGGTAAGCTTGTGGAAGAGGTTCGCGCCCGTACGGAAGGTCGGGGTGTGGATGCGGTGCTCGTCGCTGTCGCGCATCCGTCGGTGGTTACGGATGCTTTGGCAACGGCGCGACCAGGGGGACGCGTTCTGCTTTTCGCGGCAAACGATCCGGTTACGAAGATCGAATTTCCTGCAGCCGCCGTAGGGATCGACGAAAAGGAAATCCTGGGCAGCTATAGCGCAGCCGTGGACATCCAAGAATCAGCGGCGGACCTGGTGCTGGGAAAGAAACTGCCAGTGATGCAAATTGTCACGCATCGTTTTTCTCTGGATAGAATCCAGGAAGGCTTGGAGCTTGCGGCCCGGCCAACGGCCGAATCGCTAAAGATTCTGATCACTCACGCATGAAGACAACCACGACCAAGAAACTGGAAGTCGCCGAAGAAGTGAAGTTCGCCGTCGCGAGGGTCATCGTCCCTTCGAAGATGACTGCAGCCGTGTTGTACGGCAGCGAGGATTTGCGCATCGAGATGATCGACGTGCCACACCTCGCTGCTGACGAAGTGCTTCTTCGTGTTCGCCTGGCGCTGACCGATGGTACCGATTTGAAAGTCTGGAAGCGCGGTTATCACGCCAAAATGATCCAGCCCCCTGCCGTCTTTGGCCACGAAGTCGTTGGCGACATCGCTGCCGTGGGCAAGCGCGTGGACGCTCGCTGGCGCATTGGCATGCGCGTAGTTGCCGCAAATTCCGCGCCGTGCCTGCGGTGCTACCACTGCCGCCGCGGCCAGGAGAATCTTTGCGAAGATTTGCTGTTCAACAACGGCGCCTACGCCGAGTATATGCGCATCCCCGGCCGCATCGCGATGGAGAACATGCTGGAAGTGCCGCACTCCGTTGATGACGGAAGCGCGGCGCTCGTCGAGCCGCTTGCCTGCGTGCTCCGCGGAATTCACGAAATGGAAGTCCGCAATGGCGACACCGCAGCCGTGATTGGTTGCGGCCCCATCGGCCTCACGTTCGTGCGCATGCTTTCGCGACGAGGCGTGCGCGTGATTGCGGTGGCGCGCCGCACTGCGCCTCTGGATGTAGCCCGCAGGCTGGGCGCGATTGCCACCATCAACGTAACGGAAACGCACGATGTCGTCGCGGCCGTGAAGTCTCTGACAGAAGATCACCGCGGTCCCGATTCTGTTGTCGAAGCCGCCGGAAATCCCGCGACTTGGGAACAAGCGCTGGCCATGGTTCGCCGAGGCGGTGTCGTGAATTTTTTCAGCGGACTGCCTTCGGGAACGAGCGTAGCGATCGACCCCGCCGCCATTCATTATTCCGAGATCAAGCTTATTTCGCCTTTTCATCACACGCCGCGCTTCATCCGCGAAGCCCTCGAAGCCATTCGCCGCGGCGATATTGTCGGGCAAGACTTCGTGACGGAAGAGATTCGTTTGATCGACTTGCCGCAGGCTTTCGAGCGTATGAAGAGCCGCAGCGGCGAAATCAAGCTGGCCGTCCGGCCTTGACCTTGGAGTGCGGCAGCCGTGCTGCCGTTTTCGAGCTGGCGGGGCAGAGAGCATCGATCCAGTTCTATAGTGTCACCTTACCTTGCGCCTGTAGCTTTTGTCATTCCGAGAGAAGCGAGGAACCTGCTTTTCAATGTTGCGTCCCGGTGAACTCGAAATTGCCCAGCATGCTCCGGCGAACCACTGTTCTCCCGCGGCCGCGCAGGAGTACACCCATTGGCTCGCCACGCATCACTACGAGAATTTCAATGTGGTTTCCTGGCTGCTCCCCAAGGATTTGCATCAACATTTCTACAATCTCTATGCCTATTGCCGCTGGGCTGACGATCTCGGCGACGAAATCCCGCAAAAAGAGCGGGCCCTCGAACTGCTCGATTGGTGGGAGCGCGAGCTCGACGACTGCTACAACGGGCGCCCATCCCATCCCGTCTTCGTCGCGCTTCGCGAAACGATCGTCGCCAAAAGTATTCCCAAGCAGCCCTTCGCCGATTTGCTGAGAGCGTTCCGTCAGGACCAAAACGTGAAGCGCTATCCGACCTGGGACCCGATGATCGGCTATTGCGTCTATTCTGCAAACCCTGTCGGACGCCTCGTCCTTTATCTTTGCGGCTATCGCGACGAAGAGCGCCAAGCCATGTCCGACGCTACGTGTACCGCACTCCAGCTGGCAAATTTTTGGCAGGACGTCAGCCGCGACCTCGAAAAAGGCCGCATCTACATCCCGCTCGAGATCGCCGCATCTCACGGGCTAACCGAAGCCGACATCGTCGAGCGCAAATTCGACGAGCGCTATGTCAGCTTAATGAAAGATCTAATCGCCCGTACCCGCACTCTCTTCGTGCAAGGCGCCCCGCTAGCAAGGATGGTCAGCGGTCGCCTGAGCGTCGACCTCGAAATGTTCAGCCGTGGCGGCGTCGCCGTCCTCGACGCCATCGAAGCCATGGGCTACGACACGCTCCATCAACGCCCCGCTATCAGCAAAACCAAACAAGTCCGCCTCCTGGGTCGCTCTCTCTTAGCGCATCTAGTAGCAAAGCCCATGCACCGCGAATCAGAAAGCGGCGGCTTGGCAGTTGTAGGGGCACAGCACGCTGTGCCCGTCTTAGGTATCTCCACCGCCCGCTCCTACGACGAGTGCCACCGCATCGCCCGCGCCGCCCACAGCAATTTCTACTACGCCTTCTTCTTGCTTCCCAAACCGAGGCGCGACGCTCTAGCCGCCCTCTACGCCTTCATGCGCCTGGTCGATGATGTCGCCGACGAAGGCGACGATCTCGCTGCCAAACAACGCGGCCTAGCAGACTGGCGCGCCGCCCTGGACGACGCCGTAATTGGCGAGGAGCGGTTAGTTGACGGCTCAACCGCACTCAGCTCCGCCACTCCTAACGGCGCGACCGAAGTCCTGCCCGCACTCGTCGACACCATGCAGCGTTACAAAATGCCCGCCCGCTACCTGCACGACCTCATAAGCGGCGCCGAAATGGATCTAACCCTTCGCGCCTATCCGACTTTCGATCGCCTCCGCGAATATTGCTACCGCGTCGCCGGAACTGTTGGTCTCACCTGCACTCACGTCTTCGGCTTCCACGACCCCCGCGCTCTAGATCTCGCCGAAAAGCTTGGCTTGGCCTTTCAGTTGACCAATATCATCCGCGACGTCCACGATGACTACGCGATAGGCCGCGTTTATCTCCCCGAAGAAGACCTCGCGCGTTACGGCGTTTCCGCGCAGGACTTCGGCAAGACCGAAGCGACTCTCGGTGTCCGCGAACTGCTGCGTTTTGAAACCGATCGTGCCTGGCAGTCTTACCAAGAAGGTTCCGCTCTTTTCGGGCTAATCGATCCGGAGAGCCGCGCCGCCCTCTGGCTTTTGGTGCACACGTACAGCGCCCTGCTAGCGCGCATCGAGTCCTTCGATTTCGCCGTTTTCGGCGAACGCGTGCGGCTCTCGAAAGCTGAAAAAATGTTGTTCATCGCAAAGGCGCGCTTCGGCCGCCTCTCGGAAGAGAACATCCTTGAAAAGCGTGATCGTGATCGGCGGCGGGCTGGCGGGACTGGCAGCCAGCGTCGCGCTGGCTGAAGCGGGCTGGCGCGTACGTCTCTTTGAGCAGCGTCCGTTCCTTGGCGGCCGCGCGGCTTCCTACGTCTTGCCCGATGGCGAGCACGTCGACAATTGCCAGCACGTCACCTTCGGCTGCTGCACCAACCTCGAGGATTTCTATCGCCGCGTAGGCTCCGCCGGGAAAATCAAATTCTTCGACCGCATGGTCCTTCTCGATCCGCAGGGACGCCGCGGCGAAATGCACGCAGGCATTCTCCCCGCGCCGTTCCACATGACGGGTTCGTTCCTCACTTTTTCTCCTCTCGCCTTGAAGGACAAACTCGGCATCGCTCGCGCCTTTTATTCCATTTTGCAGAGCGGTGGCCATCCTCCCGACGTGGAGGAACCAGGCGGCATCTCGATGCTCGAATGGCTCCGCCGCCACAAACAAACTCCCGCCGCCATCTCCCGCTTCTGGCGCGTAGTTTTAGTCAGCGCGCTCTCGGAAGAACTCGATCGCATCGACGCCCGCTACGGCATCGACGTTTTTTGGAAAGCGGTTCTCTCCAATAAAACGGGCTATCGCATGGGCGTCCCCGCCGTCGCCCTCGGCGATCTTTACGAAGGCTGCCGCGCCGCCATCGAACAAAAGGGAGGGGAAGTGGTCTTTCGTTCTCCGCTCCGTGGTCTGCGCATCGAAAACGCCAAGCTGATCGCGGCTCTCTTCGACGAAGGCCGTGAAGAAACCGCCGACGCTTACGTCCTAGCCCTTCCTCATCACGTCCTCTCCGAACTTTTGCCCGAGAGCGTCAAACGCACCGACACCGCTCTCGGCAATCTCGACAAAATAATCGACGCTCCCATCACTGGCGTGCACTTCTGGTTTGACCGCCAAGTCATGACCGAGCCGTTTATCAGTCTGCTCGACACCACCACACAATGGATCTTCAACAAAACGGCCTTGTACGCCGGTGCAAACGGCGCCTCACCCTCTAGCGACAAAGGTCAATATCTGCAACTGGTCATCAGCGCTTCCTACGATCTGCTTCAGAAGCCCCGCCAGGAAATCATCGATCTCTGCCTAAAGGAAGTCCGCCACGCGCTTCCGGCCGCTCGCGATGCGAACCTTCTCAAAGCTACCGTCATCAAGGAAGCTGCCGCCACATTTTCCCCGCAACCAGGAGTCGATCGTTGGCGTCCAATACAACGGACGAGCATCGGAGGCTTGTTCCTCGCCGGTGATTGGACCGCAACTGGCTGGCCCGCCACCATGGAAGGCGCAGTTCGCAGCGGCTATCTTGCCGCAGAAGCAGTTTTGCGCTTGGCCGGGACGCCACAAAATTTTCTTCAGCCCGACCTGAAACCTGATGGTCTGGCTGGCCTCTGGGCAAAGAGCTAAACCTCGCTGGATGCCTGCAAGGAATGCATCCAAGAGATAAAGGGGAAAATAGGCGCCGCGCTTCATTTGGCGTGCGCGATTTGTTCGAACTCGCCGATCTTACGCTCCGCGGTAGTGAGCGCTTCGCAGCGTTTATCGAGCGCCAGGTAAGCATCTGGATTGTTTTGGCGAAACAATTCGTAAGCTTTTCGGGATTCCCAGAAGTCACACGTCACGTAAGTACGGTCACGCAATGGATCACGTAGGAGGAGAGTTCGCTGGTAAGCAGGATCGCGCCGGAACAACTGGGCCCAATCTCCATCAGGCCCGTATACGCTTTCAAACCGTTCGTCACATCCTGGCTTGACATCGAACTCCCAGAGGGCTAAAAACATAGATGTCCCATCTCCTGCTTGGACGTAGCCAATCCTGTTCTGATCCTCTGGGTAACGATTGCGCTGTGGGCCGAGTGTAACAATCCGGTCGGATACATACCACGGTTAGAGTCCGCATCAGCGCGGAAGTTTAGGCAGTCCTGGTCACAGTCCGGCATTGCGTCCGGACGGAGGCGTTTGTGGATCGAAAGTACGGTCATCGCGGCTACCGCGACACGGAAAAAGGCGAAAAACGAGAAAAGGGTCACGACCGCAAGCCGCCGCAGGGCGGTCCGCGCGCCGATCAGTTCGGCCCGCGCACTCCGCGCATGGTTGGCACGGTCACGCGCGGCAGATGTTCCAACTGTGGCGCTGTCCTCACCGCCGGCTTCGATCCTAACGGTCAATGTCCCAAGTGCCAGTTTGAACTTCACAGTTGTAAGCAGTGCCGCTTCTTCGATTCCGGCGCCCAATTCGAGTGCACTCAGTCCATCCCCGAGCGCATCACCCCCAAGGACACCAAGAACGACTGCAAGTTCTACGAATTCCGCATGACCATTGAAAAAGACACCGCCCCCACTTCCTACGCCCAACCCGCGCAAGTAGCGGCCGCCGCCAGCCCAGCCCCGCCGCGCACCAATGATGCCCGCCAAGCTTTCGAGGATCTTTTCAAGAAATAACTCTCCTCTCAGCGCGCTCCCCTTGATTCTCTTGTAGTCTTCAGCTTGGCCTGCCCCTGCACCCCTTTCGTGACTAAATCCGAATTTACAGGATTGTAATTTTCGATTTTACTTGTATTCATCTGGCCCACATACTCTCGCAAATTGTCAGGGGCCATTGAGAATATCCACAGGCTGACACTCGATTTCCGTGTCGATAATGTGATACATCCTTGGCAATGGGGCGTGTCCAAATCCTGCGGGAGGGGTGTATTGAAATGATGAAAGTGTCTCGTCTAGTGGTCGTGTATTTGGGTCTTCTTTGTCTGCTTACCTCAACGTCGCAAGCGCAGCAAACTCTCGGCTCCATCAATGGCACGGTCACGGATAGCTCCGGCGGGGTAGTCCGCAGCGTTACTGTGAAGATTCGCAACCTGGCCACCGGTCTGGAACAAACTGCCACTACCAACTCCGATGGCTCATTCAATATCGCCGATCTTCCGATCGGCACCTATAGCGTCACTTTCTCCCGCGACAGTTTCAAAACTGAAGTCCACTCGCAAATTCTCGTTCAAGGTAATCGCACTACCACGGTGAATGGCTCTCTGCAGCCTGGAGAAGTAAGTGTTACTGTAACCGTGAGCGGCACTCCGCTACTCAATCAAACTGACACTACGAATGGCTACACTCTGAGTAGCGATCTGATCGAAAATATCCCTCTCGGAACCGGCAGCTTCACCCAACTGGCGATTTTGGCGCCTGGTGTCAACGCGGACCTCCTGGCAGGCGCCGGCACGAACGCCGGTTTGGGAAATCAAGACATCTTTTCTAACGGTCAGCGCGATACCAGCAACAGCTTTTCCTTTAATGCCGTTGAATCGAACAATTTGTTTAACGGCTTATCCGCCAGCGCGATTGGCGAGAGCCGCTTCGTACTGAACACCAACGAGCAGTTCCTGGCGGGCGGGCAAATTCAAACCAACACCTCGGTATTCGACGCCATCGGCCAGGGGCTGCCCGCGCCTCCACCGGAAACGATCGAAGAAATCCACGTGAACACCTCTATGTACGACGTTTCGCAGGGGGCGAATAGCGGCGCCCACGTTGCGGTGGCGACAAAGTCTGGCACCAATGATCTCCATGGCAACGTCTATGAGTATCACCAAACGTCGGGATGGGACGCCAACCAGTTCTTCCTTAACGCGGCTTCCATTCCGCGCCCGCCTCTACACCGCAATACCTTTGGTGCCACACTCGGCGGGCCCATCATGAAGAACAAACTGTTTTTCTTCGGTTCCTACCAGGGCCAAAGAGTCACAGATGCTACCAACGGCTCGACGGAATTTGCCAATGTTCCCACTGGTCTTACTGATGATCGCAGCGCAGCAACTCTCGCCGCGCTCGCTGGCGTCCCAGTGGGCAATGTGGACAGCGTTGCTTTGGCCATCTTGAATGCCAAAGGGCCAAACGGTAAGTTCATTGTCCCCTCGGCGACCGTTACTGATCCAAATCTCATCAACTCCCTGGGTGGCAATGCCGAGGATAACGGGCCGCCTAGCACCTTCAGCGCAGACCAAGTTAATGGAAACGTGGACTATCTGTTCAGCACAAAAGACCGCCTAGCCGCCAAATACTACTTTCAGAATGATCCCTCTACCAGTCCATTTGCCGTCAGCCAGGTTCTCGGTTTTCCGCAAACTCTCCACGCCGGCAGCCAGGTCTTTTCCCTCGATAACACTACCAGCTTGACCTCCAACAGCACTTGGGAGCAGCGAATCGGCTTTATCCGTCAATTCGCCAACGCCAGTACCACCCAGCAACTTACTCCTGCCGACGTCAACCTCAATCTCCTCGGCAGCGAGTTCTTTCCAGGCTTCAGCATTAGCAACGCCGGTTCGGGAAACTTCAATGGCCTTCGCATCGGCCCAGCCAACAACTTTGCCAATGCCGGCGTCTTCCAAAACCACTTTCAGCTGGGCACGAATTACAACTGGAGTGTGGGCCGCCATACCATCTCTTTTGGTTTCAACGGCGACTACGGCCAACTGAACGTTCTTAACCGCGAGAACGAGGTGGCCTCTTTCACTTTCCGCAGCTTTGCAAACTTCTTGACCGGGAATATGGGCGGCAGAAACGGCGGCGGGCAGCTATTAAATGGCGAGACCAATCGTTACTTCCGTGCCAAGCAGACCGGCCTCTTCGCCCAGGATAACTTTAAACTTAGACACAATTTGACGATAACCGCCGGCCTCCGTTGGGATTGGGACGGCCCGCTCTATGAAAAGAATGGCCTTCTCACAAATTTTTACGCGAAGAACTATTCCTACGATCTCGGCACGGACACCATCAACAACATCGGACTCGTTATCGCCGGCAACAACAAGGAATTCTGCGCAACCAAGTCGGCTATCTGCTCCAGCAGCGATTCCACACTCACCGGGCGGCAGTGGATCTTCGAGCCGCGCATCGGCATCGCCTGGTCTCCTCACTTCGTCAAGAACCTGGTCGTTCGCGCGGGCTACGGTCTGTACGCTGACCGTGGCGAATTCTTTACCGAACTCTCGGCTAGCGCGGGAATCGGCATTAGCGGTCCCTTTGGAGTCACCACCGAGCAACCGTTTACCGTGCCGTTCAACACGTCTTGTACGGGCGTTCACTGCCTCAGCAACAGTCCTTTCGGCACTTCGGCCCCGCCAGCGCCGCCTAGCAATCTCTCCGGAGTCCAGGCGCTCGTTCACAATCAGTCAGGATTAAGTGGTTGCCCAGAACCTGTCACGCCGACGTGCACACCTACAGGAAACCCGCTTTTCGCGTTTCTTTTTGGCGGTTACGACCCCAGAAACACCCTGCCCTATTCGGAGAACTGGACCCTTGATGTTCAATGGCAGCCCATCAATTCCGTGCTCGTCGACGTCGGCTACGTTGGCAACCACGGACAACACGAGCTTCTCCCCATCCCTTTCAATCAGCCGGGCATCGCCACTCCGACGAATCCCATTAATGGACAGATCTACTCCTATGGATATCAAGCCACCGACAACATTCTCGATGCGAATTTCAATCCGGGCATTCTTCAGACTGAACAGGTCGCAACAACGATCGCAGAGTTCTCAGGCGCGGACGGCAATACCGCCCTTCGAGTGCCTTTCATAGGCTACAACCCCAATTCGGATTTCTGGGAGGCTGAAGGAATTTCAAACTATCAGGCTCTTCAACTCAGCGTTAAGAAGCGGATGAGCCGCGGTCTCATGGTGAACGCGGCATACACGTGGTCCCACACCCTGGATGAAGGTAGCGGACTTTCCGAAGGACTCTTCTTCAATGGCAACAATCCGCTCAATCCCAGAAGTGCCTATGGGAGCGCCGGGTTCGACCGCACCCACGTTTTCACCATCAACTACACGTACCAGATTCCTGACATCACCAAGTCCAAGGGATTCCTCAAGCACATCGTTAATGGCTGGGGCGTCAATGGGGTCACGATCGCGGAGAGCGGGCTGCCTTACAGCGTGTACGACTTTTCTGGAACCGTGGCCAGCCAGTACTTTGGCGCGGGCGACGACTTCATCACCAATCCTTTGCTTAACGGATCGCCCAAGAGCACTTTGCTTCAGGGCACCACCGGTGTAAACCCTGCCAACCCTGTGCTCAACGGAGGCGCGTTCGGCATCAACGTTAATGCCCCAGGCACAAACGGCGTGCCGCCTTGCGGCCCGACCACTCACGGCGGCACCGCTTGTGATTTCTCGGAGACGGGATTTTCCAGCGCCGGCCGCAACGCATTCCGCGGCCCATTTCAAACGCGTTTCGACTTCAGCGTCTTCAAACTTTTCAAGCTGAACGAGCGCTTCACCCTTCGCTACGACGCGCAATTCTTCAACCTCTTCAATCATGCGAGTTTCGATGCGCCAAGCAACAACATAAGCTTGGATCCTTGCTTCGGTCCTAACTTGCAAACCAGCATACCGAACGGATGCCAATGGCAGGGCACGATTCCGGCCGTGGCTCCCTCAACAAAAGCGTTTGGCGATGGCACGGCTCCCTTCGGAGCCGGTTTCATCCAGAGCACACTCGGCAGCCCCCGCTTGATTCAGATGTCGTTGCATCTGACCTTCTGAACCGGCTGCCTCTACCCAGTTGGGCAAGGACCGCCATCCGGTCCTTGCCCGGCTATTTTTCCCTCGAGTGCCAGCGGTACAACCGTCACCTTCTGGGAGAACGCTCGTCACTCCGTTCCCCAACCCCTGGCGTACCGGCGGTTCTTGCTTGACAAAAAATATCCCTGCGGTATACTACCCACTAGGTAATAATGCGCCGTCAGATTTTGTAACGCCAGCTTCTAGGCTGGCGTTTTTTCTTTTTCGGGTCGACCTATATCGGCCCAAACTCTCTGGCAAACGAAATCTGCAAAGCGGATAACTCGTCTTCATAACCTTGAAGAAATAAGTTATTTAGAATCAACATCTACGAGATCGACCGCAAACGCTAATTCTAAGGCACTTACGAAACATCTATGTCTCTTAGATGCAACACTTACAAAAAACACGGGGGAAGGTGCTATACGCCAAGCACTGAGAGGCGAGAGGAATCGAAGAGGAGTCCCTCTTCTCTGCGCTAGACTCAGCGAAAATAGTGGATCTCTGCGAGAGTCATGAAACCCTGATTGGGCCGTTATTTTCACAACCCTCGCCGTGCGCCTACAGCCTTCGTCTCGCAAAAACTTCGCCCGCGGTGCATACTGTTACGCTTTTCCACTTCCCAAGGAGCTGACGATGCTGAAACGGCGCAGTCTTCTCACCGTTGCTTTGATTCTTGCACTGTCTTCTTTCGCGCACGCCCAGGAAAATCAGAAACCCGCCGGCCACGTTCCCAAGCCAAGCGAATTCCTCGGCTTCGAAGTCGGCGCCGACCGCAAGCTCGCCGACTACAAACAAATCTCCGCGTACTTCAAAGCGCTCGCCGCAGCGTCAAATCGAGTCGAACTGGAAGTCCTTGGCAAAACCACTCTCGGCGAAGACATGTTCATGGCCGTCATCTCCACGCCAGAAAATCTCGCCAATAAAGCCAAGTACAAAGAAATCGCCCACAAACTCGCCGACCCTCGTGGCCTCACTTCTCAGCAAATCGATGCGCTCGCCGCCGAAGGCAAGACCATCCTCCTCATCACCTGCAACATTCACTCAACGGAAATCGGCTCCAGCCAAATGGCCATGGAGTGGGCCTATCGACTCGCCACCACGCAAGATCCCGAATATCTTCGCCGCCTCAACGACTCCATCGTCCTCCTCGTCCCCTCTCTCAATCCCGACGGCGAAACCATGGTCACCGAGTGGTACCGCAAGTACGTCGGCACCAAGTACGAGGGCGGCGCGATGCCTTATCTCTATCACCACTACGTCGGCCACGACGACAATCGCGACTGGTTCATGCTCACGCAAATCGAAACCAAAAACGTCAACCACATGGTCTATCACGATTGGTTTCCCCAATTCTGGCTCGATGAACATCAGATGGGCTACACCGGCCCGCGCATTTACATTCCGCCCAACGCCGACCCCGTCGCCAAACTCGTCAATCCGCTCGTCCATCGCGGCAACAATCTCATGGGCGCGGACATGGGCTGGCGCCTCGAAGAAGCAGGGAAGTCCGGCGTCATCTACGGCTATTCCTTCGACGCCTACTGGCCCGGCGGCACGCGCAACACCGGCTGGTGGAAAAATATGTACGGCGTTCTCACCGAAGTCGCCTCCGCTCGTATCGCTTCGCCCATCGACGTCACTCCCGACGAGCTTCAGGGCGGCACCAAAGGCCTCATCACCTACGAGCAGCAAATCAATTTCCCCAATCCATGGCCCGGCGGCCTCTGGCGTCTGCGCGACATCATGGACTACGAGCTCATCACCTCCAGCGCCGCTCTTGAAATCGTCAGCAAATTTCGCCAGGAACTTCTCCGCGGTGTAGCTTCGATGGCCACGCAAGCCGTTCAGTCCGCCGACCCGCAAGTCTGCTGGCGCATTCCCATCGAAGACCAGCGCGATCCCGTCACCGCTGCTCGTCTCGTCGCTCTTCTCATCGAACACGGCGTCGAAGTCCGCATCAACTCCGATGCAAAAATCTATCTCGTTCCCACCGCTCAGCCCTACGGCCGCTTCGTCGACGAAATGCTTGGCATCCAACGCTATCCCGAAGTTCGCCCCGCGCCTAACAGCGGCATTCTCGAGCCGTACGACGTCGCCGCCTGGTCGCTTCCTCTCATGATGGGCGTCAAAGCCGAGCGCCTCGCCATTCGGCCCGACCAGCTCAACTCTTCAAGCATTCTTAAATCCGCCCAGTGGCCCGTCGGTGGCCTCTCCAATGCGAACGGCAAGTATTTCTCCATCGCCGCACACGAGAACAACATCTTTGCTCTGGCCAACGCCATGCAAGCCGCCGGCGGCCAGGTCTTCCTCTCGCAAAAGCCCAACGAAACTCCCGAATTCATTTTCGCCGCGCATACCCAACTCGCTTCCAACGCCGAAAAACTCCACCTCCAACTCGTTCCGCGCCCCGATCTTCCCCAAGGCGCCACGCAGCTCAAGCCCGTTCGCCTCGGCCTCTACAAGTCCTACATCGCCGAAATCGACGAAGGCTGGACCCGCTTCCTCCTCGACCAATACGGCTTCAAGTACAAAAGCATCGAAAACAAGGAAATGCGCGCCGGAAATCTCAACAATTCCTACGACGTCATCATCCTCCCGGACTCTTCTCGCGAAGCCATCGTAGAAGGCAAAGAAAGTCGCTTCGGTTTTTCTGAGGAATTTCCGCCCGAATACACCGGCGGCATCGGCAAAGAAGGTCTTCGCGCGCTCCGCGATTTCGCCGAAAAAGGCGGCACGCTCATCACCCTCGCCAATTCCAGCGACGTTCTCATCGGCGAAGACTTCAATCTCCCTGTTCGCAACGCGCTCGCCAGTCCCGCTGGCGCAGCTGGCCGCTCCGCCACGATTACTTCCGACTTCAACGTCCCCGGATCACTTCTGCGCGTCTATCTCGACACAAATCATCCTGTCGCCGCCGGCATGCCTCACGAAATCAACGCATTCGTCGACTCGCCCATCGCCTTTCAAACTTCGGTGTCCTCGCCGGACGTCCAGCGCTCCGTAATCGCCTGGTATCCCGACGACGCCAAAGACATCCTCGTCTCCGGCTACGCCCACGGCGCCGAACGCCTCCAGCGCAAAGCCGCCGCCGTCGCCTTCACCCGCGGCAAAGGCAAAATTGTAATGTTCGGCTTCCGCGTCCAGCACCGCGCCCAAACCGAAGGCACCTTCCAGCTTCTTTTCAACGCCATCTTCTGGGGAGGAATGTAAGTCGCGTAGTGCCGGGCTTCAGCCCGGCATCTTTCTTCGATTTCCGCGCCGTCTCGAGAATGAGCCATCCCGAGCGAAGCGAGGGATCTGCTTTTGTCTCTCTTACTCTTGTAGGGGCTGGGCTTTAGCCCGGCTCTTCCGTAGGCTGGAACCGCCATGTAACGCAAATCGTCGTCTGGAGCGCAGAAAGAGATCAGTTTTCTCTTTTCTCGCTACTCGCAACGCGTCGAACTATCGTGCCATGCTTACCTGTCCTCGCACACCTGCCATCTCGTTATACTCCCGCCTTGACCCCTCTGGCGCCAGCACCCACAAGGTATAAATCCCCAACGCCGTCCCAAACGGAATGCGTATCAGTGCGAGGCACGCCACCACAATCGCCAACACCCGCGCCCACGGCTGCCGCTCATACAATCCCCACGCCAGCAGCAGATGAATCACCCCAAAGACAGCCAGAAAAATGCCCGTTGAAAACATCCCGCCCCACAACAGCGAGCGAAACCCCGGCTCCCAATTCCCGAATGGCCAGCCCCCATCGAAAATCAACCTTCGAAAAATCATCCACCAGGCCACTCCCATCAACCGCAAAATTCCATTCGCCAGCCAAAATCCCGCCACAAGATTTATGTTTCGCCTGACCCGCCCATCTCCCGACGAGCGACCAGCCCCCGCCGACGGCACGGCAGGAGGCGCTTCTGGTCCCGTCATAAGCTGTTTCCCACACGCGCTGCAATACCGAGTCCCGGAGTTGAAAGGTCTCCCGCAACCATCGCAGTACATGATTTTTGCCCTCCCTCCACTTTGCCCTTGTCCAATACTACGTTCCCCACCCCAAAAAGTTCCACTCCCAGCCTTGCTCAGCGCGTGTTCCTCAGGGAAGTGCGTGGATGATCTTTGACGTGGACTCCGTAGCGCCAAATCACACTAACCTAGCTTTAAGAAATGCCGCCTGGGAGCTGCGGCTGACAGATCAGACCTAGAGTTTCGAAGTCATCTTTGGCGGAAAAGGCATGCCAACTGCTAACGGAACAGCACAACCGACAGCCCTGGCACCTGTCGGAAGTGGCGAGCGTTGGCGGTCAACACGGAAAATCCGATCGAGAGCGCCGTTGCACCGATGAGCAAATCTGCGAATGGGATGACCACGCCCCGACTCTGCTGCTCGCCGTCGAGTTTGCCGGCCAGCAGCGCGGTCTGCTTCGTGTAAGGATAGACGGTCAAGTCGGCCAGCAACTCATCGAGAAAAGACTCACGACGAAGACGAAGAGCAGGAGTGTTGGCGCGATAGAGACCGTGGATGAGTTCCGTCAAGCCGACGGCGGAGAGTGCCGCTTCCTGGTCGCCCGCCGCGGCCACAACACGCTCGATCAACCGCTCTACGGTTTCTCCGCGGCGCTCCACATCAATGACCACGCTGGAGTCTAGAATCAATCCCATGCAGGCGGGTTCAACGGTTCGCGGTGGCTTTCGATGGCGGCCTCGACATCCTTGGCGAACTCCTCGTCGAGCGTTGCGGTCGAGCCATGCTCGCGCGCCAGGCGAAGAGATTCGGAAAGCAACCGAACATAAGGCTCGGCGGGACTGACCACCGCAACCGGCCGCGCGTCCTTTTCAATGACCACTTCCGAACCCGCGCGCACCCGCGCCATGAGAGACGCGAAGTCTTTCGTCGCTTCCGCTTCCGAAATATGGATGACGTTCTTCGGCATAACCTGATTATACATCCCAGACGCTGGTTAGAGGATCGAGGTTGGATTTTGGATAATGGGCCGTGCTCCACGGCACGATTGCCTTGAGCCTTTGGGACTCTCCGCGACCGCGGCCGCAAAGGTGCTCGGTGTCACCAGGCAGGCGCTCAACAACGTCGTGAACGGGAAGTCTGGCATTAGCCCCGAGATGGCTATGCGGCTATCGAAGGCATTCGGCAGCACGCCAGAAACGTGGCTGCGAATGCAACTCGCCTATGACCTCGCCGCAGCGCGTAAAACGAAAGCAATATTTATTAAGGTCCGGCGTCAGCCCACTGGAGAGCTACACGTCTAATCCGCTAATCCGCGGAATCCTAAGGGAAGATTAGTTATGCTGATTGCGCGCGATGGAGGACCCGGCTGCTGATCTCGGCAAATTCAGAGACTAGCGCACGGGTATTCCGGCCAGCAAGCGTCGCGGCGTCAATCTCGGTGGTCAACAAAATGGTTGTTGCCAGGTCCGCGCTGCACGCGAGACAACACCTGTCGGTCCTTCCCGGGAGCTCGAAGAGCTCCCCAATATGTCCGCAGACGCTACAGCGGCCAATCAAATCCTGCTCAAAGCTTTCTAAAGGGATGGACACCGCGGTTCCTTTCTTGGCGCCTTACGATCCGCTGCCCAGACATTCAAAGGGCCATGGCAGAGCCATGTTTAGCCCATCTCGTTTTGCCTGCGCACGACGATGAACGGTCAAATTCGGACGCGTAAGTCTCGCCGTATAACGTGCCAAGCGTAAGAAAAGTGCCGTTAGAAAGTCCTGACCTGTTAGTTAGGAAACCATAAGGCACATATCAGGTCTTTGGCGCGTGGCGCAGAGCTTCAGGGCGTCGCACCCCTACGTTGAAGCTGTGAAATAACCTCAGCTCGAAAATGATCTCAAACATTTTTCTTAATTAGAAGCCCAAGGAGCGATTATTCGCGCCTCCGCATAGATTTTGCATCACCCAAAAAACCCTCAAGAACATTGGCAAAAGGGTTTTTTCACAGATTCGTTTTCAGGGTGCGCGTTTTGCTCTTTCCTTGATTCGCTAATGCCCCTGCCGTCGTGCTCTCCGGCAACTCCCACCAAACAAACGACTTACAGTTTATCCTTGACAAATAGTATCAATATGCTATACTGCTTCAGATTGATTCGGGCACCTGGCCTGTCTGTGCCCGCGCCTCTTATGCGTCCCCGCCGCGCGGTCCTTCAAACTCCACCAAAATCTTCCGTTCCACAGGGATTACTACATTATAAAAGCCGTCCTCTTCTAACCCATTCAAAATCAACACTTATACAACTGTTGATTCCACTCTACTTCAACTCCCCTAGAATCAACACTTACAAAAAACCGGGGAGGGGGTCCCTCCTTCCCGCTCCAAAGTTTTGCAACTCGTCACTACCCGCACCTCATTACACGCACGCAAAGCAACACCCGCCCGTCTCCTTTACTTCATTTACTTCCTCTACTTCCTCTACTTCCTTTGCCTCCCCCTCCGCAACTCCTTTCCTTGCCACTCTTGCGAGCCATCGGCAACTTGCTGAAAACAAAACAACTTTAAGTCGAGCAATTGCCACTCTTACAGACCACGTCAAGCATAAGTCCTTTGTTTGCCACTCTTACAAAAAACACCTGGGGTGGGGGTGCCGATGATTTTCGCTCGCCGCTTCAATGTGGCACAGACTTCAGTCTGTGCGCCTCAACGGAAACAAGCTCGGCTCCGCCGGCGGCGTATCGGCGATGGCCTCCAACTCAGGGAATTGCACGCGCAGCGGCTCCGGCACCTTCACTTTCGAGCCCTTCAAAATGCTGATCAGCTGCAGCGCATTGACCACGCCTTTTCCTTGATAGTGGTTGTTGGTGATCACGAAGACCTCGCGCGACCGTTCCGCCACTTTCTCCACCCGCTTGGCCCATGGCGCAAGCTCTTCTGTGGAATAGAGATAGTTGTACCGCTCGTGCGAAGGAACGGCAGCGTCGTCGGTGAACCAGGTGTCGTAGCGTCGCCCGTGCAGTCGCACATACCCAATCGGGGAAGTCGCTTCTGCGGATGGCTCGAGCGACTTCCCAATGATCGGCTGGTCGATGTTGCAAAAGCCCGCTTTGCATTCTTCCAGCAATGCAAACGTCTCCGGCGTCTGCCACGAAGCATGGCGCACCTCGACGACCAGCGGATAATCGGCGAAGCGCTTCAAAAGTGCCGTAAGGTGAGCGACGGTTTCCGGCGTTCGATGAAACGAGAAAGGGAATTGCAGCAGCACCGCGCTCAGTTTCCCCGCTGCGTACAAAACATCGAACCCAGCGCGAACCGCGCGCTCGTCTTCAGCTGTCGTCGCGGCGATAGCCGCGCTCCCAGCGCCGGGGGAAATGTCGTGCGTAAAGCGTTGCCACAGCTTGGCAGTGAATACGAAGCGCGGGTTTGCCGCGACGCGCTCGATCCACTGCGCCGCGTGGTCCGGTCGAATCGGATTGTAGAACGACGTATTGATCTCGATGGTGTCAAAGAATTCTGCGAGATACGTCGCCTCGTGAAATCCTTTCCGTCGCCGCGAAGGATAGACGTACCCGAACCAATCCGGATAAGACCAACCAGCCGGCCCCACGCGAATCAGGCTCTTCGATTCAAGTTTTGTCCGGGTAGGCATAATTGGAATGCCACTGTAGGGGCACAGCATGCTGTGCCCGTCTTAGATGGGGCACCGATTCTCCGTAGCGCAATCACTCTCGTTGCGCGCCGTTTCGGAAACACGCTCGAAACGGCGAAGGCAACCTTGACTATGCTACCGAAGCAACGACGGCAGAGTAGAGTGGACCAGCCGCGCCTGTCAACGCAGGCTAGGTCACCGTTGCAGGTTGCACAGCCACTCTTGGCTGTGCAACCTGTAGTAAGGAGCGTAAGAATCGCCGAGGCAAGACCCCACTGCATTACAAATTCTCTCAGCGCGATTGCCGCGCGCAGCGCACGCTGGTATGCTTTGACCATGATGCGGTGCAAAAAGCAAACCCGCGTCGCCCGCCTTTTCTGCGCGAACCCCTACAGGTGCATCCATGAAACTGTCGATCAGCTACAAGAATGTCGAGCCGCACAAACCGGCGGAAAAAGAGGTCGAGCTTTACGCCAGCAAACTCAACCGCATCTTGAAAAGCTATGAACCTGATCTCGTCCTGTTGCACGGCGTTTTTTCAAAAAATCCCCGCCGCGAAGAAAGTACGTTCTCGCTGAATCTCTCGCTGCCGACCGGGACGCTGCACGCTACAGGAACGGGCGAAAACGTTCGCGCCAGTTGCAAGCAAGCCTTCAGCGAAATGGAATCGCAACTGAAGAAGCACCAGTCGCGCCTGCGGAAAGACTACGAGTGGAAACGCAAGCGCCCCCGCCCCACCGTGGCTCTCTCTTGAAGAGGAGACAGCGCGGGTAATTTCACGCTACGGCCGACGCGCGGTAAGGTCAGATCCGATCGAGTAAATGGGTCCTAAACTAGGCAAACGGCACGACCACCACTTGAGCGCCGTTTCACAATCACGTCCTAAAACTTGTAGCCGGCCCACAATGCCCAGTAATTCAGGTTGTGGCCTGGCTGACTTTCTTTGACAAACTTGCCTGCACAAAAAACTCCGTAGTCAGCTTGAAACCAAAGATGCCGATTCGCCTTCCAGCGGACTTCCATTCCCGGACGGTTCCCGACGAAACGCGCGTTGCTCTTTCCTGCAGGAATGATCAGAAATCCGGGAACGGAATACACCCCGTCTCGCAAACTTTCCCGCCACTGAAAGATCCAATCGACAGAGACAGTCACAGCTTGCGGTAGCGTCGCTTCAACGCGAGGGTGTGCGTCGATAAAGTTGATGGGGCCGGGGCCAGCCGTAGCGAGCACGCCAAAATAATTGCCCTTGGGGAATAGCGGATTGAATGTGCCGAGGGTGTTCGTCCTCGGATCGTCGCCGCTCGAGATGTCCGCCTTAGCGCTGAATCGCGGTTTCAGCGGAACATTCGGAAGCCGGTAACCGGTTTCCGAAGCCACTGTCCAGGCGCGTATGTTTGCGGAACCGAAGGTTCCGAATTGCCAAAGCGCTTCATAGTCGAAATCCCAACTGGGCTTGCTCTCGGCGATGGGACGAGAAAGGCGCGCACCGAGAGTGTGCCGCACTTCGTGGCCCACACCCCGGTTGAATGTAGCTGTTTTTCGATCGAGGCCAAGATAGTAAGCGTCCATTGTGATGGTCTTCGTCAAAGGTCGGACGCCGTATACGCCCCAAAATCCGATAGCGTGGTTTGGGACGTTATCGAAAAAACCCGGCTTGTCCAGGTCCGGGCGCACGGCGAAGCCGTCAATCTGCCAGGAACCGAGACCGGCCTTCACCTTGAACCCGTCGAAGCTCAAGCGCACGTTGGGGCCCTCGCGAACATCGATCAGTCGTCCGGAGCCATACTCCAACTCCTGTCTCCCGGCTCTGACCTTGATCCAGTTGCGTTCATCCCCTGTTCCGACTTCGAGGAATGCTGCTTGGAAATCGAGCTTTTTTTCGTCGATCGGTCGGGGGCCACCAATCCGGTAAGAATTCAGGCCGCTCTTCAGCTCGACAAACGTGCGGACGTGCTTGCCGTAGTGGACATCGAAATAGGGCATGTACCTCTCATTGAGATAGGCGTTCCAAAACGGCTGCTGTCCCCAATTGTCGTTTCCAATCTGTTCCCAGACCTCACGGGCTTCGCCGCCAATGGCCATGAACCAATCGTTACGCCCCTCCCGAAGCCGGATATATTTGAGCGGGTCCCAGAAATCTTGACGGTTGGCAGGATCAGCAAGAAAACTCCAGTCGTCGTCCTCGCGAAGTAAGTGGTAGATCCGTGCCGGCGCCACGGATTCAGCGGTAGGAAACGATTGGCCTTGCGAAATTCGCGGAATCGCAAAAGAAATGACCATTAAAATCGTCAACGTTCGCATATAGCTCTTGGTTCTGATCCCAAGTGCGGCGCTGCCTTTTCGCCAAGCATCGTGGGAAGGTGTTTGCACGTCCTATTTTTTTGCTACGGAGTGGATTTCCGCGATGTATTCGCCGGGGAACCGGACGACAATGGCTTCACGCTCGCCGGTTTTATACGGAGGCACGAGCACATCGACGCCGCTGTCTTTTGCCTTAGTCAGCGTGTCCGTCAGATTCGGCACTTCGTATCCGGTCATCTCGCGGCCGTAGGGATAGGGAAGGTGACCATCGGTAATGAGCACGGTCAACTTGCCGAATTTGGACTCGATCCTTACTCGGCGATAGGTTTCTGCGGGTCTTCCGATTTCTACGCCTGGCGCGCTCGGTTCATCAGAAACGACACTCCCGTGAGAAAAGGCGATAAAGCTACGCACGAACGCCTCCGCCCGGCCCGGTGAAACATAGACTCGATTCTCCGGAATAGTCTGTAGCACACTTCCTTTCGAGATTCCCAATCCGCCCGCGCGGAGTGACATGACTAGCGTTGCGTATATTACTGAAATAACGTGCTTTAGTAGGGCCTTGGCTACGAGCATCCTCGTGCCAACAAAAATGTTGGGAAATTGCTTGACGAAGTGCAGCGGCTCCCTGCTTCGAATCTCTGCCGCAACGCGCCGAACGAGCGTCGTTTTTCCGATGCCCCTAGGCCCCACGACGAGCAAGTGTTGATTCGAGAATCAGAGCAGGCCTATCAGAAGGCGATCGAACTCAACCCGAACGCTGCTTACGTCTGGGCCCGCCTAGGTGACTTGCTCAACGAGAGACTGGCGCGTTTTGATGACGCGGTCGTTGCTTATCGTAGGGCTGTCGAACTCGAACCTACGCAAGAAATGGCTTGGATTCGATTGGGCGCAGTGCTGCAACAGGAATTGGGTCGGCAGGAGCAAGCCGAGGAGGCGCTCAAAAAGGCGGTCGAGTTGAACCCAGACTCTGCCCATCTTCTCCTCCATCTCGGTCAGGTACTTCAAGCGAATCTGAGCAAGCGCAGCGACGCCGAGATTTGTTTTAGAAAAGCGATTCAAATTGAACCAGATTACTCCGGCGCTTGGGTGATGCTAGGTAATTCTCTTTCCCATGACTCGGCTCGGATGAAGGAAGCTCAGGACGCCTATCTCAAGGCCATCGAACTGCAAGGCCCTGACTGCAAGGCTTGGCTCCCCCTATACAGACTAAGAATGCTTAGTCAACAAGAAGCAGCGCAAACGATTGAAGAAGTGGAGGAATTCCTCAACCGAACGGGCAGAAGTGCAGACGACCTGAATTTCATGGCGTGGTCCATCTATTCGGCGGGACTAAAAAACTATCTCGCAATAGCGGAGGGTTTCGCTCGCGAGTCTATGGCTACGAGCGAAAGAACTGAAGAGAATTGGCCGATTGTGCACACTCTGGCAAGCATTCTAGGTGAAGAAGGAAAGTGGGCTGAAGCTCTAGAACTCGCCCCTTCCTTTCTAGCTCCTGCGGACGCCCAGGAACGCGCGTTGGGGGACAGCACGGAATTCATCTTATCTGCCGCGGCCGCCGGTTTTGCCGCGGAGGCACTAGAGGTAGTCAAAAACTCTGCGGCTAGGAAGGCGTTCGAACCTTTGGAGGTTGGCCTAAGGATCTACTTAGGTGAGGAACCGCAAGGGGCAAAGGAAATTGTTGAAGTTGGACGAGACGTTGCGGATCGCATCCGCAAAAAGAGATCATCGCGTCAAGAAGATAGCTCATCTTCAGACGCGCGTAGGGTTGTGCCAAGTCCAATAGGGCCATGATCCTAAAGGACGGCGCATAAGGCAAAGAAAGTAGCAAGTTAAGCGGGAAGGAACGCGGAGGCCCGTGGCGGTCACCACGGACCTCCGAGACCCCTTGCTTGCGGCAAGGAGTAACCTATGAAGCCCTCAAGTTAATCTCTCCATTCGATTTAGTCAATACAGTCCGTTCTTTTGCATAACTTACGACCGGAGCTGGGCACGCAGAATCCTCGCGTTCAGTTCTCGGGCTTTGAACAACGCAGTTTTCGATACAAGGACCAATGAGGTGTCCTCGATATGCCATATTTCAAGCAAAACACATCATTCCAGCATTCTAATTCGAACGTATTTGACCAAATCTACCCGCCAGGAACGCGGACGCCGCATTCGGGCGTGTATCGGTGCGTAACTTGCGGGTTCGAGGTAGTTTCGACCGAAGGTCATCCATTGCCGCCGGAGCATAGCTGTTCCCAGCACAGTTCGCACTGGGCATGCCGTCACGGTGCAGTGCGGTGGCAGTTGGTCACGGCTCCGATCCATGTGAACAACTAGCGGTGAAGCATGCGGCCCTGGCTGGTCTGAGGTGGGGAATGGAGAATTTTTCCCAGAGCTCTCGTAGCCCATTTCAGACCAGTTGTGGTACGCAAAACACGGGCCACCCACTTGAAGCGAGCATTCGAACACAACCAAGATAACCAACGAACCAAACATCATGTGACACCATTTGACAACAATTGGAAGAAGGGCGCTAGTGCTACGCCTTTGGCAACTCAGGACTTGTGAAAGTAGATTCAGTTTTCGATCCCCCACCGCCCCTACCAAACCAAAATTGCTTTCAGCGACTTGCATCCGCCTTTTCCAACAAAACGCGGCCTTCTAACAATTGCCCTCAGTTCACTAGTTTTGTAGAGCGGTTCTGAACCGCGGTGCGCTGTGCATCTCCGACAACATGCCCGTAGATTCCAAGCGTGATCCGTGCATCCGAGTGCCGGAGCTGTTTCTGTACAAAGTCGGAAGTTGCACCGTCCGTCAATAGGGAACTCGCGGCCCCGTGCCTTATTGAATGAAACCCACCGCAATATCGCTGCCCTTTAAGGTATATTAGCCTCGACAAACTGGGGCCGGCGGAGGTGCTTTCTACCGGTATCTGGCCTGAAATATTTCGGCTATGGATGCTCAAGTGTTTAGGTGTTTGCAACCGCCATGTAGGGGGGGGTGTGAGCAGATTTCGATCACGCTCCCCGGAGTTACATCGGTTCAGGTGAACTGGTGGCAATTTGGCCGGCCCAGAGTCGGGCCGTTCCGAAGCATGGTTGACATTCGCTAAAATGGCTTCGGATTTGACGATAAGGATACTGCTTTGGTCCTTGTATGCAAGTGGGCCAAGACGCAGTGAAGTTCGACGGGCTTGCGATGGCAGGTGAATGAGCTTGGAGAAGTTAGGCAAATACCTGATTCAGAGAGAGCTTGGGCGCGGGGCTGGGGGTGTCGTTTACCGTGCTCGCGATCCAATCATCAATCGTCTCGTCGCACTGAAGACGATCACTACTGGTCTGGCCGAATACCCCGATTTGCTCCAACGCTTCTACCAAGAGGCCCAGTCGGCCGGCGGGTTGCAGCATCCCAACATCGTCACCATTTACGACTTGGGTGATGCCGACGGCATTCCCTATATAGCCATGGAGCTTCTTGAAGGAGAAAGTTTAGATCAGCTGATCAGCCGCCGGGCGCCCCTGCCTGTTCCATTGAAACTTACTTACGCATTGCAAGCATGCCGCGCGCTGGACTACGCGCACAAACGCGGGATCATCCATCGCGATATCAAGCCCGATAACGTGATGCTCACCAGAGATGGCACAGTGAAGGTTGTGGACTTCGGCATAGCCCGCGTCCTTGAAACTTCAAAAACGCAGACGGGTATGCTGCTCGGTACTTTCGCTTACATGTCTCCCGAGCAATATCACGGCGAGCATGCGGATGCGCGCTCTGATATCTGGTCATTCGGGGTTCTCTTGTACGAGTTGCTGGCGTACCAGAGACCCTTCAGGGGGTCGACTCCAGCGAGCCTCATGCATAGTATTTGCCAGCAGGAACCGTCCCCCCTGCACGATGTGATCCCCGAATGTCCCGCGGCTCTCGAAAAAGTGGTCCAAAAAGTATTACGGAAATCGCCTGACGAACGATATCAGTCGATGGAAGAAGTTCTCCTTGACCTGGATCCGATCTGCAAGGGATTGCAAGCGGAGTCCGTTGCCGCGCTGGTCGTCCAAGCGCGCAATTTGTCGGAAGAGGGTGATTATTCCCAGTCCCGTGATTTGCTGCGCCAAGCCCTTCAAATCGACTCCACGAACACACAAGCCAGGAATCTTCTGGAAAAGGCTAATAGCGAGCTCAGACGCATTCTTATTCGGCCGAAACTGCAGCAGCAGATCGAAAAGGGACAGGAGTTACTCGCCGAAGGGAAAACGCAAGAGGCAAGGATGGAGGCAGAGGTTGTCTTGCAGTTGGACCCCACCTTTGAACCCGGTCAGGAGCTGCTGAAGCGCGTCCAGCAAGAAATGGACCGCGCTCGCCAAATCGCCGAATGGATTGACGCCGCCGAGCAACGTTTGGCGCAAGGCCTCTTGGAAGAGGCCGAGGAGCTACTTACGAGGGTCCTGGAAGTTGAATCTAACAACCAGCAAGCAAAGGCGCTTCAGCTACAGCTGACAAACGAAAAGGCAGAGCGCCAGAGGCGAGTGCAATTCTTGGATAAAATGCAGCAAGCGCGCGGCTTGTGGACGCAACAGAATTATGCGGAATGCATCCAGCTTCTGGTCGAATTGCGGAAGGAATTTCCCGATGATGACGAGATTCCCCGGCTCCTGGAGACCGCCCAGGAAGATCAGGCGAACCAGAAAAGATCGCAGGGTCTGGCTGATGCCCGCAGCATGCTGGCAAATCGCCGCTATGACGAGTGTACGGCGCTTCTTGCTGACCTTCGGAAGCAATTCCATGACGACGAGGAAATCCTCAAGCTGCAGAAGGCAGTGTTTGAGGACCAGAGAAAACAACGAAGAGCGCAATCTGTTGCGGAAGTTCGAAGCCTTCTAGCGGCGAGACGCTACGACGATTGTACGTCCCAGCTGAATTCTATCCTGAATGAGTTCCCTGGCGACGACGAAGTGCTACAACTTCAAAGAAGTGTCCTCGAGGACCAGAGAAAGGAACGAAGGTCGCAGTCTATTGCGGAAGCTCGAAACCTCTTTGCCGCGAGGCGGCACGACGCTTGCACCTCTCTGTTGAACTCCATTCTCAAGGAGTTTCCGGGCGACGACGAGACGCTACAGCTACAAAAGAATGTACTCGACGATCAGCGAAAACAGCGGATGTTGGATTCCCTGAGCGAGGCGCGAAACATCCTGGCAGCGAAGCGTTATGACGATTGCATCTCCCGGCTGACATCTCTTCAGAAGGAATATCCAGACGAAGCCGATGTCTCGAGGTTACTCGAAACCGCCAAGACGGAAAGAGCTGAGCAACAGCGGCAACAAAGCGTTGCGAAAGCCCGAAAATTGCTGGCTGGGCGCAGGTACGATGAGTGCGCCACGTTGCTTTTGGAATTGCAGAAGCAGTTTCCCAAGGATGAGGAAATACCGAAGCTCCTTGATGTGGTTCGCAAGGACCAATCCGAGCAGCGCAAGCTGCAAGGTTTGACCGAAGCGCGGAGTTTCCTGCACTCGCGGAATTATGAGGAATGCCTCACACTTCTCGGAAAGCTGCAGGGCGAACATCCCAATGACAACGACGTCGCCAAGCTCCTCGAGACGGCGCTCGGTGAGCGGGCCGAGCAACGTAAACTGAAAAGCTTGTCGGAAGCTCGAACTTTGTTGACCTCTCGCAATTACGAAGAGTGCTTAGCGTTGCTCGCCAAGCTGCAAAGCCAGTATCCAAAAGACAATGACATCGTAAAACTAATCGAAATAGCGCGTGAGGATCGCGCGGAGCAAGAGAAGCAGCGCCAGCTTGCAAACGCCAGGAATCATCTGGCTGCGCGGCGATTTGCGGACGCCATGGGCGTGCTCGACGGACTTCGCGAGGCTCACCCAAAGGATTCAGGGATCATTAAGCTGCAAACTCTAGCCCTCCAGGAAAAGGAAAAACAGGACAGCCTCGAACGTCTGCAGGGCGAATTGAAGGCCTTGAAAAAGTTGGTCAGCGAAAAGAAATATACCGATGTTCTTGCACAGTCAGAAAGGATCCAGAAGGAGTTCCCCGGCAATACGGATTTGAGCCGACTCATCGAGTTTTCGAAGGCCCAACAAGCGGAGATCGAGCGGGAAGCCCGACAACAAGCAATTCTTCAAGAGGTGAAAAAGCATTTCGATTCATCCCATTTTGAGGAGGCGTACCACGCCGCCTTGGCTGGTCTCAAGACATTTCCTGACAACAAGGAACTGCAGCTTTTGCGAGAGCAGGCTGATAGCCAGCAAAGGAAACTCGAAACTCGTCAACACATCGAGCAGAGAATTCGGGAAATCAAGGTCAAGATCAACCGGGGAAAGATTAGCGATGCGATAGACCTGGCCAAACAGACGCTCATGACTCTGGGGCCGGACACCGATGTGAACCAATTGCTAAATTCTGCCCGGGTTGAGCTCGAGGCTCGTGAGAAAAAGAAAGGCCAGGAAGAAAAGTTGCAAGCAGTTCGTGCTCTGATCGGCGCAGGGAAACTGGTCGAGGCGACAAAAACGTTGGACCTCGCTGTTGAGGCAAAGATTCTTGAAGTCTTCGATCCTCGCGTCCAGCGTGTCTGTGAAGAGTTGGACGCTGCCAAATCTGCTGCGACGGCCGCCGCCGCATCCGTGATATCTGCGCCACCCGTGAGTCGCTCCAAAGAGTATGCTTGGGTGCAAGGGCCGCCGGAACCGGAGGTCGCCTCTCCGGAAGAAACGCGCCCTCCAACGGAAATACCAAGGCCAATGGCGTCTGCGGGCCAGACAGTTTTACCGCCTACGCCGCCGGTAGTTCCGCAGCCTCCATCTCTACTACCTGCGGGCAACATCCCCCGAGCCTCGGCGCCTCCTCAGCGGCCAGCGAAAGCCTTGACTGAACCGGCTGCCGAACCGATTGTTGAACCGGCGGCTCCAGTTCCGCCTTCTCCAGCTCCTTCTTCAACCGTCGCTTTGCCCCCCGCTCCCCCGCCGCGCAGAGAGATCAAGCAACCGGTTGCTCAAGTTTCAGTCCCTGAGGCGATCCCTGTTGCAAGGGCAGCTCCACCTTCGAATAGAAAGAAGGCTGCACGAATTGGTGCTTTGGTTTTATGCGTGGTGGGACTGATTTGGGGACTAACACGGCTAGCTACGTTGCTTCGCACGCATGAGTCCGCATCCACTCCGAGCGTTGCGAAACGCACCGCGAAGCCGGAGCCAAATCCCCTAGAGATCCAGCAGCGCGATGCGATGAATGCAGCGGATAAGCTGGTTGCTTCGAATGACCTCGAAGGCGCGCTGAAAATCCTTGCACCGGCCGCGGATCTGAATGGCCCATTCACTGCCGAGATCAAGAGAAAGCAAGCTGGCATCGAAGAGTCGATGCAAAATCAAAACCTGCGTGACCTCCGGCGCAGCGAAGAACAGCTGTGGCAGCAGGCAAACGACGATGTCGCTGGCGGACGCTTTGCTGAAGCGCAGAAGAAACTACATCAGATACTTGCGCTAGGTGACGGAGGGCTCCGCAAGAACGACGCGCAACAGTACCTCGCTCATACAATTCCTGCACGCCAGGAGGAAGAAAAACTATTTTCGCAGGCGCGCCAGGCAGCTCAAAAAAGCGATATAAACAATCTCCAAAGCGCCTCTGATATTCTTAGCCGTCTCGCTTCACGTGAAGGTCCGCGGAAGCTCGAAGCAGAGAAAATGCTGCAGGACGTCCGAGCAAAACTATCGAGCAGTTACGCAAGCAGTGCTCGCCAGGATTTGCAGCGGGGAGATTTCCATTCAGCCCGTCAGAAGGCCGGTCAGCTCCAGCAGAGCGGCGGTGATGCTGGCGCGCTTTCCACGGAGATCGATCAAGCCGAACAGATCCGCCTCTCCCAATTGGAGAGCCAGTTCAATCAGCTTAAGCAGAGTGACGATGACGCTGCGGCCCAGCAACTTGGCAGCCTGCAACGAGGGTTTCAGGCGCTGGCCGATAATGCGGGGCCACGATCGGAAGAAGCCAAAGGCTTTGTCAATAATCTGCCAGCGGCGATACGCGAAGTGCATGAACGCGCTGCCAGCAAACGCGCCGAAACTGCCTATGGTCAAATGGTCGCCAGATATCAGCAGGCCTCGGTCACGAACGATAAGACCGGGCTGGAAGCGGCTCGTACTAGCTTCCAGTCCATCGCAAAAGCCGGCGGCCCTCACGCAAGTGAAGCCCAGCGGTTTGTGGACGAAATTGGCACAAAGCTCGCGGCTCTGAACCAGCCTCCTCCTGTGGTAACGCCTGTCCCGACTCCACCAGTTTCCGGGCCTGGTGACAATGATGCCGTGCTCGCCCTGGTTAAGCGGTACGCACAGGCTTTTGAGCAAAGGAATCCGAACACCTTGCAGCAGATTTGGCCCACTATGGGGAAGAACCTGTACACTCGCTACAAAAACTCGTTTGAGAGTGCCAGCTCGATCCGCATGCAGGTCCAAACAGAAAGCGTGAAAATCGACACGGGCGGCAATACAGCGACTGTGACGGCTCAAGTTACGCAGGAATACACTCCGCAAGGGCGGAAGCCTCAAAGTGTGAAGGGCCTGACGATCTTTCAATTCGCAAAGTCAAACGGCTCCTGGGTCATCACGAACGTCCAGTGAGTCTGAATTCCCTGCGAACCCGATTAACTTCTTGACCAAACTAAACTGCGTGGGTAGAATCCGCCCCACTTACGTTTGGGTGAAACGAAACAGCTTCGCGCATCACCATCTTGCGGTGAATCTAGGCTAATCCGGCTTCTCAAGAACAAGGAGTGGACAGTAATGTTCAAGCGCGCACTTCTGGGGTATCTCGTTTTGAGCTTCCTCGCGGCCCTATCTTTTCTGGTCGTTGGGAGCGCCTCGGCCCAGACGTGCCCGTTGAACGGCACGTTGAGCAACAAGCTGGTCTGCCAAATTCCACAGGTGTATGGCGCGTTTGGATTCGGCACTACGACGGACCCGACTCAGTCCGTACTGTTCACTGGGGACCATCACAACGCTCACTTTTCGAGTGATTTCCTCGCTACATTCGCGCCCATCAATGAAGCCGTCGGCATCCAGGCGTCACAGTTGCCAATAGCTTCGCCCTCCTCCGGTATCACTTTCGTTTATGACCCATCGCTGAAGACGTTTGCGCCTTCAACCGATGAGAGTCTCGGGCCAATCGTCGGCAATCGCGCGACCACAATCGGGAGGCGCAAACTCTTCCTGGGCTTCAGCTACCAATACTTTAATTTCGGCTCGATTGACGGACAAAATCTGAGCAACATTCCGACCGTCCTCCAGCATCAACCGTTTCCTGTGCCTAATCCGCAGCACATCCCGTCGTGCGATAACCAAACGGGGCTAACCACCGCGAATGGTTATGCAGGGGACCCATGCTTCGTGCGCGACTTCATACAAACGTCAAACAACCTTGATCTCACGATTCATCAATACACGATTTACGCGACCTACGGGATCACCAACCGGCTCGAGTTTTCGGCAGCCATCCCGATTCTGAATGTTCAAATGGCTGTCAGTTCGCACGCCACGATTGTTCCGAATACTGTTACGCCTGCAGCCGTTGGCGCCCCCGGCAATGTCTGGCATTCCTTCAATCCAACCAATCCGGCGCTCACTTCCCAGTGTGCCTCACAGGTTCCATGTCTCAGTGCCACGTTTTCTGATTCGAGCACTGCCACTGGAATCGGCGACGTCGTTCTCCGCGGAAAATACACCGTATACAACGGAGAGCGGTTCGCCGTGGCAGGTGGCGTCGACGTGCGTCTCCCCACCGGTGATGAATTGAACTTTCTCGGTTCTGGTGCCACGGGCGTGAAGCCCTTCGGAGTTGTTTCGTACAGGGCCCGCATCTCTCCGCACGCCGAGGTGGGCTATGAATGGAACGGTGATTCCACCCTCGCCGGAACGAACATCGTACCCGCGCCTGCCGGCACAACTCCCACCAACACAGGTAAGCTCCCCAATCGGTTCGTCTACATCGTCGGTGCCGACGTTCGCGTCGTGAAACGGCTCACGGCCGCGTTTGATATTTACGGTCAGCGTTTGTTTAACAGCCCGCAACTCGTCCCTCAAACATATACGGGTCTGGGGAACTGTGCCGGCCCCACCGATCCGACGGGCGCTACCTGCGGGACCTATACTCCTGGGACGACTCATCCGGACATCGCGCAGAGAACTACGGATTACAATATAACCGAGGCATCGCTTGGCCTGAAGTACCGCCTGATCGGCCGCTTGGTGGTGACTGGAAATGTCCTTCTTAAATTGGATGAAGGCGGACTTCGAAGCAACGCCGTACCTCTCGTAGGTATTTCGTATAATTTCTAGCGTTTCAGCAGCCTGAGAGAAGAGCTGTTGGCTTCAAAACCGCAACGGATGAAAATGTCAGCTCTTCGAGATGGCCGACACGCGACGATTTGCGTTTTCTCTGGTGTCCGGAGTCGCGCGAAGGCCGGTAATTTCTTCTATGCGGATGAAGAAAAACACAGAGATCGGGGGTTTGGGTTTCCGGCGAACTTGGGATGCCGTGTATCCGGTAACGGTGCTAATCGTCCAAGTGGATTGCTTCTGAACCTGCGGGCAGCCCGGCGAGGAAAATGAAAGTTCTGCTTAGACTGATGCGTAGAGCCGTTGGGCTAGTTCTCATTTTCTCCAGCGTCCTGATCGCGGGCGCACAACAGCCAGGAGATGAATCTGCCCGTATCGATCGCCTTGTCGGCCTCGCCAAGTTGTGGGCGGCGGTAAAGTTCTTCCATCCTTACCTGGCCTACCGCGACAACATCGATTGGGACGCTGCGCTCATCAAAGCAATTCCCAAAGTGGATACTGCTCGCACTCCGACGGAGTACTCCGCTGCAATCGAAAGCATGCTGAACGAACTCGGTGACCCGGCAACACATGTTCTCACTGCTCCGTCATCGGCAACGTTGATGAACTCTTCGTCATCGACGGAACGGCAGCCCACTTTCCGTAGGAATCCAGACGGCGTCTTGGTGGTAGCGATGACGAACTACTCAGACTTCCAGGATTTTTACGGAACCAGGGGGAAGTTAGAAGCCCTGAAAAAAGAACTTCCCGCTGCCACTGCCGTTGTCTTTGACCTCCGTCCAGATCGGACACCTTCCGAAGCAGAGCAAGGGATGGCCTCGTACGGCATCTCGGAAAGTGGAATTGCCGGCGTGATGTCCACCGTATCTCTCGACATGCCAGGCGAGCGGCGGCGGATGCATATTGGATACGCTCCGCAGGACGGCACCACCAGCGGGGACTACAGCTCGGGTTTCTACCTTCAAGGCCGCCAACCGATCAAACCGGAATCCGGCGCAAAAGACATCCCGGTGGTTTTTCTCATAGGTCCTCATGCTGACTTGCCCGATATAGCGCTCGGTCTTCAAGCTTCGGGCAGGGGCGCGGTTGTGGTAGAAGGGACCTTCAACGAGGAAGTTGCTGTTAGCACCCAGACTGTGGACCTTCCGGACGCTGTCCGTGCCCAGATTAGGTTGGGTGAACTCGTCTACGGGGATGGCACGAACGGTTTCGGGCCCAATCTAACAGTGCCTGCTTCTGGTGTGAAAGGTGAGCAGAATCCAGCGTTTCAAGCGGCCATCCAGCTCGCAAGAACAGGCAAGTTCTCGCCGCCATCCCGCGCAAGGCTACCCGAGCGGGCGGCTGCACCGCGAGATAACGCCTACAGTGATATGCAATATCCGCCAACGGAATACCGGGTGCTTGCGGCTTTCCGCGTATGGGGGGTCATCAATTATTTCTTTCCCTATAGGGAGCTTATGGGGGAGGACTGGAATGAGACGCTGCGCCAATTCATACCGCGAATGGAGGGAGCCAAGGACGCTCTCGATTACAACCTCGCGCTCGCTGAAATGATAACGCATATCCACGACAGCCATGGCGGCGCCACGAGCCAAGTGCTCCAGAAATATTTTGGAATTGCCAGCGCGCCGGTGCGTGTCCGGATGATAGGAGGTTTGCCGGCGATCACCAGCTTCACCAACGCCGAAGCAGCGAAAGATGCTGGATTTGAAATTGGCGACGTGATCCTTAAGGTGGACGGCGAAGAAGCCAGCCAGCGAATTGCGGAGCGGCTGAAGTATACGGCACATTCCACGCCGCAGTCGGGGATGTTCTATGCCACGGAAAGAGGTCTCGTCCGGGGCTCCAAGGATTCAACCGCAACTTTCACAATCCGCGATCTTCACGACCAGGTGCGAGAACTGAAAGTCGCACGCAAGGTGGAATACATGCCGAAGACCCAGGGCGACCGGGCCGGAGATGTCTTGCGGGTGTTGCCGGGCAATATCGGTTATGCCGACCTCGATCGCCTGACCGTGGCACAAGTGGACGAAATGTTCGAGAAGTTTAAGGACTGTCCCGCCATCATCTTCGATGATCGTGGTTACCCCCAAGGAACTGCTTGGCAGATCGCGCCGCGTCTGACGGAGAAAACCGATGTGGTGGCGGCCATGTTTAAGCGTCGCGATCCAATGTCCCCGGATTTTCCAAACGGCGAGTTGTTCAGTTCTCAAGAGGTTACAACATTTTTGCAACGGCTACCGCGTACCGACAAGTGGCGTTACCACGGCAGGACGGTGTTGCTGATTGACGAGCGCACCGTCAGCCAATCCGAGCACACCGGCTTGTTTTTCGAAGCGGCAAACGGCACGAAGTTCATAGGAAGCCCGACAGAAGGCGCCAATGGTGATGTGACTAATCTCTCCGTTCCCGGAGGGATCTACGTGCGCTTCAGCGGCCAAGGAGTTTGGCATGCGGACGGGCGGCAACTCCAGCGCCTGGGCCTTCAACCGGATGTTGAGGTGCGCCCGACACTCGCAGGAATCCGCGCGGGTAAGGACGAAGTATTAGACAAGGCTGTCCAATACTTGCAACACACTCCCCAAAAGTAATATGTGCGACGAAGAGTGTGAGCCGAGTCTCCGCCTGCCCTATCTCGACGGAGTTCAAGTGCCGGATAATCGCGTTACCGGAGATGTGCAGTAATACTTCACTTGATGTACGGCTGCGACGTTAATCGGGACTTAGGCAAAAACAAGCGCTAAAGTCCATAGCGGGCCAAAGCCGTTGCACCTGTAAACCTGTTAACCGCCGGCCAGAATTTGCGGGGCATTCATACCCTACACACGGCTGTCCCTCTTTGATTCTGGAAGTGTGCGTTGTTGAACAGACGCAGCATTGTGGATCGAATTAGCATCTTGGCGTTTTCAAAATCATACCGGCGCATGAGTTCGAACGGGATGGACCGCCGGAGGTTTGTCGGAGAATTGGCGATGATATTCCTGGCTGCGAATGCAGCAGGAGGTATGAGCCGACCATTTCATCCGGAGGAGGTTCGAGATGAACTGGGATCAAATCGAAGGCAAATGGAAGCAATCGATGGGCAAGATAAAAGCGAAATGGGGAAAACTGACTGACGACGACTTGACTGTGATCAATGGCAAGAAGGAGCAGCTTGTCGGCAAGATTCAGGAACGTTATGGAATTGCGAAGGATGCCGCGGAGAAGGAGGTCGATGAGTTTACGCGGGCCTACACTTCAGACGACTCGGCAAAAGCAGCTAAGTCTTCCTGAATGAACACGCAACATTCAGAACGAGGAATGTGATGACAAGATCCGGGAAGGCCACTCGCGAACGCGCAAAGAGCGGTTTGCACCGAGAAGAGCGGTGGGACTTCGCTCGGGTACCGTCACGATTACCGGCGTAGTCTCCAATGCGGCGCTGCACGGCGCCAAAGAGGACGCGAAGGCCGAGGCGAAAGAGCGCGGGATGGATAAGTCCTCCACCGAGTACGGTCACATGACCGTCACGCATTTGAAGATGGCCAGCGAAACCACAGATCGCATGAAAGACTCTCCCGGCCCGCACTTTAAGACTTACTTTTTCATTCTGCTCATGGTTTTATTTACACCCCTCGGCAACGTCCTGCTTGGCAAGGGAATGAAGGGCATAGGTTCCGCGAAAGACTGGACACCTAGTGATATTTTCCACGTTTTCGTCAGCATCATGACTTCGAGCAGTATCTGGCTGGGGATTGCCTGTTTGCTCGCCTCTTTTATGGCTTACATGCTGGTTCTTACTTGGGCGGATTACAGCTACGTGCAGCCAGCGTCCTCCTTCTCCTACGCCGTGGTTGCCACTCTTGGCTATTTCATCTTGGGAGAGACGGTGAATCCATTACGATGGACCGGCATCATCATCATTTGCGCGGGCGTTTTTGTCGTCGGCCATACCCAGCCGCGGACCACGGAGAAGAGATAGCCATGCGAGAATATCTGTTTCTGTTCATCTTCGTTGTTGCCGGGACGGGGGGTGAGTTGTGTGCCTCGCGAGCAATGAAAGCCGTCGGAGAAGTTCACGACTTCAGGCCGGCGGCGATTTTCCAATTCGTCCTTCGGGCGACTCGCGCGGGCTGGATGTGGATTGGAATTGGGTTGATGACGCTGGCGTTTTTCGCCCTGCTGGCCATGCTGTCCTTTGAAAATGTAACTTTCGTCGTGCCAGTGACGGCTCTGAGTTACGCAGCCGGGCCCTTGGGCGCCACGTTGTTCTTGCACGAGCGGATCAGCAGGCAGCGCTTGCTGGGGGTACTTATCGTTAGTATCGGCGTGACTCTCGTCTGGCTTAGCAGAGATTAGACCCCGCAGAGCCTCTGTCCCTCCTAGGGCGTTCAACGGAGGTTGGCTGCGTCCGACAATTGCGAAAACAAACCGAACTAGCCTGCATGGTCAAGGAACTCGAGCTTCTGCACATCAAACCGGCAGTCAATACGTCCGAGTCGACCATCGCGATTTTTCAGAACGAACAGGACAGCTTTCGCTTCGTCCTCATCGAGAATCTGAACGTATGGCCGGTGAGCAATCAGCACACCGGTAGCCTTGCAGTCGATGGTAGCAATGGTACCGGGGTGCAACAACCCATTGGGCAACTCAGGATGTATTTCTGCGGGGGCATAGGCGGTATTAGTCCAAGGGAAGTCAGCCGCAACTGGAGTAACGAACGGTGCTGATAATTCCGGTTCGTTGGAACTTGACGTAGTGACCGTGTGGGTGACCGGTTCGGGCAGCCCTCTTCACGTTCTGTTAGATTACTGGTCATTCTGAGTGAGTTTTCACCGTGACGCGCGTCCTAACTCCTCTGTAGTCGCGTAACCGGATACTGAGGATCACCAGCAAATATGCTCTTCCCCCAGTACTTCCACAATCGCTCAGCGCTAAACTTGATGCAAATCGAACCGAACAAAGATGGTTCCTAACTTGCGAGATGACGCTAGTCATCATCGGGGTCGGTAGGAGGACGCTTATCGTTGATAAAGAAGGCGGCCTTGAGCGCCGCAGGAATAGTGTGGAAAGTGACAGGAGTATGGGTAAGGTTGAAACAATCGGAAAGGTCGTCGGCTGGGCCATCCGCATACCCGAGCGAGGGCAGGTTGTAGGTGGTCTCGATGAATTTCAAAATACTTCCAAAGTCGTGCGTCGTGTGCGAAATGTACGCAGTCTTCGCGTACGGTGAAACCACAATCAATGGGACCCGGAAACCATACACATATCCCGATCCCCAGCTAACCCCGTCGTTGATCACATTGGGGGCCACGTGATCGTACCAGCCTCCCCAATCGTCCCATGTAATGATGATCGCGGTGTTGGCCCAATACGGGCTATTCCCAATCGCGTTGACGATCGCGGATACCCATGAAGGCCCGCTCCCGTCGTTGGCGACGGCATGATCCGAGCTGAGGCCATTGGGAATGATCCAGCTAACCTGCGGTAGTTGACCGTTGGCGATGTCCACCAGAACTTGCGATTGCGGGATCACCACGTTGTTCACCCAATCCGGCCCGGTGCAGGTGAGCGTGCCGTTGACCGTCTGCTGCTGGCAAATGTGCTGAATGGCGTCGGGCCCCGTCCAGATCGAACCAGCAGAGGGCGCGTAGTAGCGCCAGGTCACACCTTTGGTATTCAGATAATCCGTCAACGTGGGATGGTCGAAGCATGGATACAGCGGCGCGGGCTTGCTTTCGCTTCCGGTGGGATCGATCATCTTCACGCGATTCGTCAGTGCAGCAATACAGCCAGCGGGGCCCAGGGCGGGGTTTTCCGCAGCGAAAAGATTGCTGCCTGTGCTAGGAGCCGACGTACCGGAAATAATGAACTGGTGAGCCGGAAAGCTTGGCCCTTCGTTTGTCTGAAACATGCGGTCGCCAAACGTGTACTGCTCCGCCAGCGCGAAGTACGGCTGAACGTCAGCCGGTTTGACGTACATGTACTGCGGATTGGGATGTGCGTTTGGCGGGCAATTTGCCGCCGGTGAGCACGGGATCAGGTTCGCTCCGTCCATCTTTCCGCCGTCGTACATGGAAACGAAAGCGGCGTTGGCGTGGCTGAGATCGTAGTTCTGCGGGCTCGAGCCGGTGGTGCCCAGGTCGATCGGGCTAAGCGGAATGGTCTGGCCCGTCGAATTCAAGCCGCTGCTGGCGATGTCGGCGCCGCGGGATATCAGCACAGGATCCTGAAACAAATTGTCCGGCGTGCGGTTTTCTTGAAAGATGACCACGATGTGCTGGAACACCGCGGCCGTTGTCAGCGCCAGCGACTGAGGCCCGTTGCTGGGAGCCAAACTCTTGGCGTCGATTCCGGTAACGGTGATGGTGTAGTTTCCGCCAGGAGTGCCGGTCGAAGTCGATACCGTCAGCATGGAAGTTCCTGGAGTACTGCTGCTGATCGTCACCGGAGACGTGCCGAAGGAGCAACTGGGAGCCGGAGTGCCTCCGCTGATCATGCTGCACGAAAGGCTGACGCTGCCCGTATAGCCATTTGCAGGAGTCACAGTGATGGCGGAAGTGGACTTGTTTCCTGCGGTTATGGACTCCGGGTTCAACGGCGTGGCGCTGAGGGTGTAGCTAGGCTGACCCATAGACCCTGTTGACGAGCCAGAGTTGCAACCGCTTAGGCCGAAAAGAAGAGCGCTTAGGCTCATGACTGCACCGGAGACAAAGAATTGACCGAGGGGACTCAAGGAAGGACCTCCTCGTAATTGCCAGATTGTACTTCGTCAAATATCAACACAGCTGGCGATGAAACGACTCGGACAAAGGAAACTTTTTCATGGGTCCTTGCTCGCCAAAATCGACGGCCAGATCTCAGGCCCCATCAAAGCTCTCCTCCCGGTTTCAGGCGCGGATTGACGCGCAGGCGCGGTCCCAGCCGACTGCCAAGCCCGCCCAGTACTTCTTTGTCTTGTTGCATCGTCCCTTCAATACTTCGCAACTCAGCACTTTGTTCCTGTGTCTCTTCAAAGGAACTGCTCAAATTATCGGCACGAGTGGGCTAACGCCCGGTAAGTTTAATCAGGAACTGGAGGCGTGCTTCGTTCTGGTCACCAAGAGGATGAGATCTGCCACTATCTCGACCGCTTCACTGCCTCAACAAGGCCAGGATAGGGGTTTACGGCCTTTCCCCTCGACCATTGCTTTTCGGGGCCCAACTCGAAGATTGCAAAATGCAAGTGTGGCGTGCTTTCAACCGCGTTTCCTGTCCATCCCACAAAACCGATGACGTCCCCGGACGTGACCGACATTCCCTCGTGCAGCCCCGCCGCGTACCTGTCCAAGTGCGCATAGTAGTAGCAATACTCTCCCTTTTCATCGAACTCGTATATTGTGATGCCGCCAGGTTTGCTGAGGAACAATTTGCGAATCGTTCCGGTTACCACTGCACGTACGGGTGTCCCTTTCGGCTCGATAATGTCCATCGCCTCATGCCGATGCCCGTTATGAATTTCTTCAAACGAATCTCGCAGATTCGCGATAGTGAGCCCGCTGATGGGAGGAGTCATCTCGAGAATCGAGGAGGTCCCGCCAACGGCAAGAACCGCGAGTAAAAGTACGGGAATACAAAGCAATAGCTTCAAACCAGTTCCTCCAAGTCTCTTCGTCCAGGAAATGACCAATGTGCAGCGTCAAACCCCTTGCGACAGATCATCCACGTCTAGCTTTGTCAGCTGGATGTACCCAGCCGATTTGCCACGCCTGTACGCGCTCCGCTCCAGAAGCGGCGTTCCGTGGCGCACCAGGACAATCCGCGGGTGCTTTTGTGCAACTGGCCGACCTCGGAGCTCTTGCATGCCCTTGCTTCTTTCCGTAGCGCGAACTTCGCTCGCTCATTCCACAAACACGACGCGCGTGCCGTTTGTGACCAGGCCAGCGAGTTTGCTGGCATCCCAGTTTGTGAGCCGGACGCATCCGTCAGACTGGGAATAGCCGATCTCTCCCGGATCAGGCGTGCCGTGGATACCGTAGTGCGGATCGCTGATGCCAATCCACACGACGCCCACCGGATTGTTCGGGCCCGCCGCGATGGTCGCCTTGGCACTGGTGGGATTGGGATCCCAAAACAAATCGGGGTTGTAGTCGTAGGTTGGATTTCGCCGCACCTCAGTGACCTTCCAATTTCCGAAGGGGAGGGGAGCGTGCACGCTGCCGCTAGTCACGGGGGCGAAGAAAATAATCCGCCCTTTCCCGTCATAGACTTTCAAGACCGATGCCCTTTTCGAGACAATCACCTTTATCACACCTGCGCGGAGCCGCTCGGCGTTCAACGCCTCTCGTCCGGTACGCAGCACATTGGGCACTTTGATCTGCTCGGCCGCGATGAAACGGGCGCCGGGGTTTAGGCGCTTGAGCAGGGCCGGCGCCGAGTGGAACTTCTCGCTCAACTCCTGCAGCACAGATGTGTAGTAAAGGCCCGGAAGTCTGGACTTCCCGAGCATGTCATCCGGAATCTTCTCGCTGAACGGCCCTGCCGCGTCTTCCGTAGTGATCGTATAGGGCACAATCGGCTCGACAACGACGCCGGCAGCGAGCGCCTTGAGCAGCGCCTGGCGATTCCGCAAGCCTGGAGCAAGCCCACGCGCGGCCTCGAACGCCGCTACTGCCTTGCTGCTGTTCTTACCGCCGCTTCCGTCGATCTCACCCGGCGAGAAGCCGGCCCGATCGAGAAGGACCTGCATTTCGAGCTCCGTGGTTCCGGCTGGTCGAATTGACGGCGCCGGGCGTTTCGTTGCGAGTAACGTCGATGTACCAAGCAGAATCGCCACGCTTGCGGCGAGACATGACAAGGACCCGCGAGTGAATTTCGTGGCGCATTTCGGCGCGATGATGCGACTTCTTCTTCCCAAGATGTTCAACCTCACGCAACGCAAATTTATCAAGCCCTGAGCTGACGCGTCTGTTCAACACCGCACAGAGTAGGCTGGACGAGGAAGAGAGTCGCGTAATCGGAATCGCTGAATCGGGACTTTCCGATAACGGCTACCAGCTCAACCTGTCGATTATTTCGGACAGAAAAGGCTAGCCGGGGCACTGTGAAATTCCCCGGTCTGGCGATTCGTATCAGTAAGGCAGGAGAGTTTAGCCAACCGGGTAGAACCGTATGCGCAAGTATTTATTTGTGTTGTTGTTACTTGCGATCTGCGTGCCCGTAAAAGGGGCAGGAGACCAGAGTTCAAGAAAGAAACAGGGAAGTTGCCCGAAGCTTTTCGAAGAGGTGCTCGGCCAAGGGCACCTAAATAAGTATGCGGAGTCATACGCCAGGGACTTCGTGGCGCACGGCGAGAACCACGAGTATGCCCTGGAGGAGGACATGGCCACCGCCAAAGACGAACGCAATGCCTTGCCAGACAAGACCAGTCAACTATATCCTCGCGGAACAACATCTGGTGGCGATGTATTGGACTTCGTCCGGTACGAACACCCAGGCAGGAATGGGTATTCCGGCAACGGGCAAGAAGATCAAAATTGATGGCATGACCCTTTTCCGGTTCAAGGCAGGGTAGATTTGCGAGGAGTGGAGCCTCTGGGACATGCTTTCTGTTATGAGGCAAGCGGGTTTGTTTACTCCGCCCCAGTGACAGGCGCAATCGTCGCTCTATTCGGAAATAGATGGACGAACCGGTCTGACCGGGGCCCTAGCCTAAGTGCTCGTAAGTCTCGTTTCTGGATATCAGGATCAAGGCCGATTTCACTTCTCCGGTAGGCGATAATCGTTCCAGTGGGTAGGCAGCTGGCATAATCGTTCAAACTTGGGTTACTCGCCCGCTGCGAGTTTCTCAGCATCCGCCGCCATGAACCGCAGCATCTGCTCCTTCCATCGCGGGTCTACCTCACCCTTGTTTTCAAATTGTCTACTAGACGCTGAGCAGAGTTGACCGTTTCCTTCTCGTTGCTCTTTTCTCGCTTTGCGAATCCTCGATGGTCAGTTTCCGACCAAAGGCAGTTTTTCATCTTGGCGCTGAAAATTGTCAGAATTAGTTGAGGGGCAATAATCTGTTTGCTGTAAACCTGAGCTGCGATGTAGTAGGTGTTTGTCGAATTCCAGACTCGGGTGCTGTCTTCAACACGATAAGATAGTTCAACGATTAGATCTGATTCCTCTGGCGAACCAACGATTTTATACTTGCTCCATTCTTTCATCCCTGAACAGAAGGCGTCGTAGGCGAGATAACCGCTACCGCCATTTGAAAGGAAAACCTTCTTGGCATTCATAATCACCGCAGGCAGAGATGCAACCGGGACATTAGTTTTCTTGTTTTTTGCACCCGCTACACTCGGTGACCATAGAATTGAACCCACAACCAGCAAGACTGCAAGGTTTCGCATCGGTTTCTCCATTCAAGTTGACTAGCTTTCAGCGCAGTTAACGGTAGCCGGACAATGAGATCTGGTTCAGTTCGGGGAATTGCGGACCATCTCGGCATGAACGATCAGCCGCTGTGGGGCGGTGCCAGCAAAATCAAACGGGTAGCAGGTAACCAGCGTTAACGTCGGCAACTCCGTATCCTTTAGAACCTCGATGGCATCAGGAAGAACAACGCGGAGAGAAATGACTCGATATTTGAACGTGCCCGCCGAGGTGGTAAGCCGAATTTCGTCTCCTACTTTGATCCTTCGCAAGGAACGAAAGAAAGTATCCCGATGGCCCGCAAGGCCGACGTTGCCGGTGGGACCAGGGAGAGCAGTGCCCGGGATGTGTCCGACGGCCAGCCGAAGTGTACTTGCATTGGAACCTTCGAGTACCCGTGTGGCGAGACCAACAGCCGGAATCTCGATCATTCCTACCGTGGTTGTCCCTCCGGGCCGGTTAACGCTCGCGGCCGGCGGCTGTTCAATGGCGCGTGCAGAACTGCCTCCCGCCATTAACAAGACAACACTCATAGCCGCGCTCACAATGTTTTTCCTGGTGCGAATAGTAAGGTTCATATATGCCCCTCATGTCCGGCTCCAGATCGGGCCGAGCGAACAGATCTCCGCTCGCCCACGCTCCGATTGGGAACCGTGGCGAGGGAGAGCCAAATGTCGCGGCTGAAGACACATTAGCTTGTCGCGGAATAACGCACTACTGGCCTCAGGGCCAGAATGAGGATGGCAGTACCACGGCGGTGTGACCGTCGAAGACGAGTGGATTCAAAGGCAAAAAAGGGAACGCGACCAAGGTCTTCGGGAACCGCAATCCAAACTAGGTCATTCGCCAAACGCCCGTTCTGCGCGCGTAACCGGACACTGAGGATCGAGCCGATTTCACTTGTACGATTACGGCTGTCAGGCATGTGTCCTTCGTTCATAATCCAGCTAATCCATTTGGACCGAGTGTGATGAAAAAAAACCAGCGAGCGAGGGGAATGGCAGGCCATCGCTCTTGCGCAGCGGGCCGAACAACTTGAGGAGATCACCGGCACGACTTATGTGATATAGAAGCTACAGCGCTATTGCGCCTTATCCCGCCGCGAATCCGGTGGTACCAGGTTATTTGCGCGATAGTAGACCACCAGCTGGCCGTAGTGCTCGCCGCTGTGCTCGATCGCGACCGTCCAGATGGAAGAGTTGTGGGCCAGCCTGTTACCGAAGAATTTCGATGTATTGTCCAACCCCGCGTCGCCCTGCTGTTGAATCACTTGCGCTCCGTCCGCGATGGCCTCTTTAACGAACTTCACCACGTCGGCTTTCGTCTTGAAAACGTCTCGCGAAGGATTGTCGCCCTCGCCGAAATCGGGCCCAAGGTTTGATCCGAAAACTCTCCGTATCAGGACGAAATCCAGTGCCGCGGCGTGGAGAAGATTCTGGGCAAAGGTGCGCTCGTCCTTCTGCAATTTGTAATCGTATTTGTCTTCGGGAAAATCCTGGGCCATGGCGATGAGTTTGTTCCCGATGTCGTTCCACCTATCCAACATCTCCTCGGATCGAGAGAGTGCCGGACGCGGAGCCGCCGACTGTTGCGGCGGCTCCGCTAGAGACTCGCTTTCATCTGCGCTGCTCTTTGTGTTTTGTCCCGAGGCCATCACGGCAAAGATGAATACTGCCAACGCCAGGAAGATTCGTATTCGTTTCATGAGACAGCCTCTCCTTAATTCATTCGAACCGGAAACACATAGGTCGAGAATCAGTCAGACTTTCCGCGGCTAGCTGGCGGCACAGTTCCGTTCATGCGCAGGTATTCGATCATCTGCCCGTAGTGATCGTAGGCGTGGGCGACGCCGAATTCGGCCAAGTACAGGCGGGTGGACTTACTGTTCTCGGCAGGCTGCAGCATGTTCTGCGTGGTCAACGTTGCCGCTGCTTTGTGGCCTAGCGCAAACGAATCCTTCAGGAACTTGATAATTTCGGCTTTGCTCTTCAGATTTGCCGGGCCGTTGCCGTCATCCCCTAGGCCGTCGGGCAGCTTATCGCCCGTAATGTGCGACCAGATGTAGTAGTTGGACGTGGCGACGTGCTTGAGCTGCACGGCAAACGTGCGCACGCCTTTGTAATCACTTCCGGGAATGTGCAAGCTCTCGGGTGAGAAGTTGAACTTGTCTTCGGGCATGGCTTCCGCAACGTCCAGGATTTGCTTTTCGACGGCGCTGATCTCGCTATCGACTGTCGAAACGAGCGTCGGCGCAGATTGCGTGGACTGTTGCCTTTCTCCTTCGTTCGCCGCTGCCGCGCTATTGATCGTTTCTGCTAAACCGGCCACGGCAAAGATGGCGGTCGCCAACAGTAATAAGCTTCGTGTCTGTTTCATTGCTGCCTCTCTTGAAATTGTTTGTACTTCAACGTGACGCAAAGTCGTTGCGGACCACGTCGCCGTTCTTCATCACGAATCGGACGCGCTCCAGTTCGGTAATGTCCGCGATCGGATCCCCCGCCACCGCGACGAGATCAGCAAATTTTCCGGGCTCGACCGCGCCCACACGGTCCTGCCAGCGCAACATTTCCGCGGCGTTGGTCGTAATCGCCCGAATCACGTAGAGCGCAGACAGTCCGGCAGCATGCAGATTGAGCAGGGTGGTGGCAGTGGCTTGGCCACAGGTCTTTCCGGGCCAGAACCAGCACATGTCGGTTCCGGCGGCAAACTTCGCCCCCGATTTCAGCACTCGCTGGACCAACTGGTCGTAGAGTTGGTCGTGGCGTGTATCGGCAATGGCATGAGCCGAACGCCATGAAGGAGAGAGGACGACGCTGGGCTCCATGATCTTCAGCAAGAAATGGTTGTAGGCGGTCGGCCTCAGGTCCAAGAATATGCCCTTGTCACGCATCTGCTTGAGTTGCTCGTCGGTCGCTTCGTTGCCGTGCTCGATAGAATCAGCGCCGGAATCGATCGCTGTCTGTATAGCTGTCTTGTCGATAGCGTGGACAGCAACTTTCAAGTGGTTGCGATGCGCTTCTTCGACCGCCGCCGCAAGCTCAGGGACGGTAAGGCTCTCGTCCGCCGAAACCTTGATGACATCCACGTTCTGGAAGACATTCTGGCGGACCGCTTGGCGAGCAGACTCGGGCCCATCAATCAGCAAGAACTCCTGTTTTAGGATCGACTCGGCAAGGGCAGGATTGAGGTTCTGAACGTATTCGCCGCGCGTGATGAGCTTGCGTGCGGAGGCCAGGATTCGCGGACCAGGGACACGGCCCGCATTGATGGCGTCACGCAGTTCGGTATCGCCATCAATTCCGGAATGACCGAGATTGCGGACGGTGGTGAAGCCGCTCTCCAGGTCTTCTCGCGCCATCTGCGCGCCGAGAAATGCGCGTTTGATGGGCGATTCAACGATTGCCATCAGCAAAGGAGCTACAAAGTTGCCGTTCTCATGCCGCTTACTTTCTTCCTCGGGCGGTACAACCACATCAAGAAGCAGGTGGGTGTGACTGTCGATCAAGCCTGGCAGTAGAAAGGCGTTGCCGAGATCAATGGTCTTGACGCCGGTCGGCACATCTCTTTGCACTTGCGCAAGTGAACCAACTTTCTTGACCTTACCGTCTTCAATCAGCACCGCTGCGGGCGAAAGGACATTCCCTGTCCGCGGATCGAGCAGGCGGCTAGCCTTTACCAAAGTGGCGGAAGCCGACGTTTGAGCCGCGAGCCGCCCAGTTGAGAACAGAGCGAAAAATAATGCTGCCAACAGCGTGAACCGTTTCCGCATATCATTTAGTCTCCCGTATCACCTCGACACCACCAAAGTGATGATTGGTGCCTGACCTTCGGATCGACAACAATCTGCAATGAGCACACCCGCACCCTATTCGTATCTCAGCGCGACCAGCGGATCGACGCGAATGGCGCGCCGCGCGGGAATGTAACAAGCGAACAGCGCGACGCCGATGAGAAGAAGGGCGACACCGGCAAACGTCAACGGATCGGTCGGCCTCACGCCGTAAAGCAGTCCAACCATCAATTGCGAAACAATCAGCGCACCGACAAGGCCGACTGCGGCACCTGCAAGCGCAAGCCCCAATCCTTGACGCACGACGATGCCCAGGATGTTCCGCCAATGAGCGCCAAGCGCGATGCGAACGCCGATCTCGTGCGTGCGCTGGCTCACCATGTAGGAAATCACTCCGTAGATGCCGAGGCCGGCGAGCAGCAAGGCAGTCACAGCGAACATCACGACGATCTCCACTGAGAACCGCCGCTCGGCGAGAGACTCGGATACGGTTTCGCTGAGCGTCTGGGCGGCGGAAACGGGAAGCGTTGGATCAATGGACTGCACCAGTTCGCGGACTTTTCCAGGAATTGCAGCGGCGTCCAAATGCCCGCGCAGAAATATCGCCAGCCGTTTACCTCCGGTTTGGTACAAATCCAGATAGACTTGCGGGACGCTCGCTTCCGCCAGCGATTGCGTCCTGGCGTCGGCGATCAGGCCGACCACGGTTATCCAGGAGGAACCCGCTCGAATTTGCTTGAAGCGCTTGCCTAATGGATCTTTGCCTGGCCAGTATTTTTGCACGAGCGCTTCATTGACCAGGGCGACTTGCGGTGTCTTGCCGTTATCCGAGTCGTTAAACAAGCGGCCGCGCAGCAGCGGGAGTCCCAACAAGTGAAAGTAGCCCGGCGAAACGCTGGAGCGTTCGGCCACCGTGGCCTGCTCGCTCTGCATGTCGCGTCCCTCGAGTGTGAAGAAGAACTGGCCCTCGGAGATGAGTTTCAGCTCACGCTGACTCTGGTCTAATGGAATGGAAGCCGTATCCCCAATGGCTACTTGTTCGACTCCAGGCAGTGTGCTTGCACGACGAAGTACTTCACGCAAAAAGGGCGCCTCTCGAGCGGCGGTTCCATAGAGGTCGGTCTTGGGATCATTTGGCTCTGGCAACCTCGTCCGGATTGACATCACACTCCGCGGGTCGAATCCCAGCCGCACATTCAGCAAATCCCAGAAACTGTGCAGCAGCAGTCCCGCAGCAATCATCAGCACCAAAGAGAGCGCAAACTCCGTGACGACGAGTGCGCGGCGCGTGCGCGCCTGTTGGCCGGAGCCAGTCGAACCACGTGCCGCCTCTTTGAGCGCCGGAGTCAAATCAACTCGCCCCGCAAGGAGTGCAGGAGCCAAACCGAAAATCACCCCAGCGAGGAGGGAAGCAACGAGAGCGAAGAGCAGAACGCCCCCGCTGATCGATATGTCATTGAGCCGTGGCAGACTGTCAGGCACCAGGCGCAATAGAAATGCTTTGGTGCTGAAGAGAATCGCCACACCGAACATTCCGCCGAGCAGCGAAAGCAGCAGGCTTTCGGTTAGTAATTGCGAGATCAGGCGGGTCCGTGCGGCCCCGAGCGCCTGGCGAACGGCCATTTCGCGGCCTCTCGCGCTGGCGCGAGCGAGCAGCAGATTGGCAACGTTCACGCAGCCGATCAACAGAACCAATCCCACGGCGGCAAGCAGCAGAATCAACGGCTGGCGAACATTGGCGACCACTCTCTCTTTGAGCGGCACTAATCGCACGGTCCATGCACTTTGCAACGGGTAATCGCCGGGGAATTCTTTCTGCAAGGATGCCACGAGTGCATCAAGCCGGCTCTGCGCCGCGGCAAGCGTCAGCCCGGGCTTGAGACGGGCGATGGCGGTCGGAAGGTTTCGCCTATTGCGCGGCGGGTGATCGGGCATGGGTTCGCCGTAAAAACTGGTTGCGGCCCAGACCTCGATATTCCTTTCTTCTGCTGTGCGCCCTGGGGCGTCAAACTCGGCTGGCATGACGCCGACGATCCGGTACAAGTCCGTGTCGAGCCGCACACTCTTGTCCAATATATGCGGGTCGCCTCCGAAGGCCCGCTTCCACAGGCCATCGCTGATGAGGACTTCCAGCAAAAGTCCGGGGGAGTGATCCTCGGGATTGAATGCGCGGCCCAGCTGAGGCTTAACGCCCAACAGCGCAAAATAATTTGGCGCGACAATCAGGATGCGGACGCGCGCAGGTTCAGACGAGCCTGTGAGATTATTTTCGTCGAACTGCGCCGGTGAAACGTAATCGAAAATTTCGGAATGTTGAAGGTCTAACCACTCCGGTTGGGACATTCCTGCGTCCGGCGCGCCCACGCCGGGAAGATCATCCTGGATGCATACGAGTTGGTTCGGTTGCGGATAGGGCAGCGGATGCAATAGCGCGGCGTCGACGACACTGAAAATCGCCGTGGTGGCTCCGATGCCTAAGGCGAGTGTCAGTACGACGACAGCAGCAAAGCCGGGAGACTTGCGCAACATGCACAAACCGTAGCGGACGTCTTGCGTCAGGTTCTCGAACCATTCCCAGCCCCATGCGATGCGGCTTTCTTCCTTCAAATAGGTGGCGTTGCCGAAACGACGCCGGGCAGCGGCCTGCGCATCATAAGCCGTCATCCCGGACTGGAGCTGTTCCTGCTGGCGCAATTCCAAATGCAGGCGCATCTCTTCTTCGAGGTCCGCATCGAATTGGCGCCGATGCAGCATCATATTGAGCCGCCTTGCAAGTTCGCGTAGCCGCTCCATAACGGAGATCCTTTCAGACCGCTTCGATCACACGCGTGATCGCTCCGATAACGCGTTCAAACTGCGACATTTCCACCTCTAATCGCTTGCGCCCTGCCGCAGTTAGTTGGTAATAGCGAGCGCGGCGGTTTCCGGTGGTCGTGCCCCACTTCGCGGTCACCCAACCCTTGATCAGCATCCGCTGCAACGCGGGGTATAGAGAGCCTTCCTCGACTTGGAGGACGTCATTCGATATCCGCTGAATGGAGTTGGCGATCTCATACCCATGCATTTCGCCGGAACGCGCTAGCGTCTTCAAAATCAGCAGGTACAGCGTACCCGGAGGAATCTCGTCTGGATGCAAAGTCTCACCCTTGGCATAGTTAGACTATGCCACTCTCTTTTCGTTAGCAAACCATGTCAACGAATTAGGAATGTCGCTTTCATGCTGCCTTCGGGCGAAGCTCAGGAATGTGCCGGCCGTGTCTTCCGCCGCATGATGGTGTACACGCTCGTAGAGGCCGACGGCGTAGGGGTGGACTGCTATCTGGAGACATTCGACAGTCGAAATCCGAATTTCTATAGGCGGCTTGGGTTTTCGGCCGTGGGGTCGCACGCCGAACCGATTACGGGTGCAACGCCGCCACAGCCTGATCCTCCCCTATCGATTTGAACTGATTCGCAGCGTGGCGGCGTAAAGCCATCATCCGAGTGATCCAAGGACGCGTAACTGTAGGCCATAGGTCAAATCAATGCGTTAAGTCCAGATCAGCGTAGGAAGTGTCCTTGAGTTCCATCGACTTCGATGAAGAAGATAAGAAGTACGTCAGAGAAAACTATCCCGACGATTACTGCGTTTATCAGGACCTAGTACTATGGTGGACCTAAATGGAACCTGCAGGGCTATGCAGACCCCGCACGATGCTGCAAAGGCTGCTTTGTAGGAGCGAGTGCGAATGTGGCTACGTCCTCTTCGGCGCTGACGACATTGTGGAGCATGAAGTCGAGAAGTTTTTCTTCGCGGATACAGCCGACCGGTTCGGCATCGTGGAGGCTACGGACAACCGGCAACCATGGGATGCCTATCGGTGTGAATTCTGAATCGTAAAGCCACCACCAATCCCGCTCGTTCCGTTGCCCACCGTCGCGAGGATACAATCGCGTTCGATTCTTAACGGAAGAAGAGGAAAAGAAGCTCCGGGACATTATCATCGAGAAGAAATGGACGGCGCACTTGCCCGAACTGGACTTGGCCATTAGCACCGGGCTCCATAAGGGCAACCAATACGCTTTAAGGTGGGACATGGTAGACTGGAAGTCCCGAGAGCTTCACATTCCGAACACCGAAACCAAGAATGGGAAGCCGTTACACGTGCCGTTGAACGATGCGGCTATCGCCGCGCTCAAAGTAGCATTCGAGGCTGGCGGGGGCAAGGGTCGAGCCTTCAAGTCGAAGAAGACTGGCGACCCTCTTGAGAACGGGCGGCATTGGTTTGATGACGGGATCGTTCTAGCGAAGCTCAAGAACTTCCATTGGCACGATTTGCGGCATACGTTCGCGAGCCGTTTGCGGATGAAGGGCGCGCCACTTGAAGATACAGCGGATTTGTTGGGGCACAAGAGTTTGACGATGACAAGACGGTACGCGCGTCTGGGTCCGAACAAACTGCATGCAGTGGTATCTTTGCTGGGATCAAGTGACGCCACAAGTGACACCAGCCAAAACACTGTTTCCGCGGCTGTCTTGCAAGGTATTGCTAAATAAATAGTTTAGGGGCGTAGCTCAGTGGTAGAGCAGCGGCCTTTTAAGCCGAAGGTCGTGGGTTCGATCCCCACCGCCCCTACCAGTTTTCTCACTCTTTTCAAAGGGCTTGCCACTTCCGCGAGGCAGCAAAAGGCAGCAATAAGACGAAGAACGTCGGCGGATAGCACTAAACACTTGCGGCACGGATGGCGCGCCGACGAATCGCCCTACGCTCTAGCGTCTTGCATGTAAGCGAATTATTGCAGCTTGGCGTATTCGGCCTTGGATTGCTTTAAGAGAAGGAGGTTGGGGTCAGCGCCCTTCCAGAGACTCAACAGCTTTGCTAGTGTCTCACGAGCTTTCTGCTTGTCGCCGCGCGAGGAATAATCCAGAGCGAGGATGTAACGGGCCTCCAGCCAGCGCTGCTGTGGCTCCCAGCTGAGCGAACGGTCGGCTGAGTTAAGCATTTTCTCGTACATAGCAACGGCCTCGTCGATTTTGCCGGAATGTTGATAACCGTAAGCGAGAGCCTCGATCGAGAACCCCGTTTGGTTCTCTTTGTCAGACTGCATGAGCAGCTCGATGGCTTTGTCATTCTGTCCAAGCGACAAAGCAATTTCCCCCAGCAGAAGATGCAAGTACCCCATCTGTTCGAGATTACGTTGGTCGGCTACCGGCGTGATCAATGCAGCAATTTTTTGTGCCTGATCCACGAAACCATCACGTGCACAGACGTCACCAATCATGGCACCGAAAAGAACTTTCTGTTGAAAGTCATTTAATCCGGCCACGGCGGCATCGAAGTTTTTTCGTTCTTCGTTTTTGTCGCCAGTGCCTTCCGCCACAATCGCGAGAACCATGTGCAAGCGCGCCAAACCGAGTGGCGAGTTTTTAGCCTTCATGAGATCGAGGGATTGTTCGAGGCGGTTGTGCGCGCTGGCATACCGGCCATGATAAAGATCGAGGAAAGCCAGCGAACGCAAGCCGTTTTCCCTGGTTTCTGCGTTGTTCAGCAACGCCGTGAAGACCTGCTCGGCTTTCTGGTCCTCACCATTCGCGACAAGCGCGAAACCATACTCGCGGTTTATGTTGCCCGCGATAAGCCACTGCGGATCGATTTCAAAGGCTTTCGAATAGGCCTGCAATGCGGCGGGGAAATTATTGATGCCTTTGTAGGTTGTGGCGATCCCGATATAGGCGTGCCCGAAGTCCGGCGCGACGCGAAGAACCTGCTTGTACTGTTCGATGGCGTCATTCGCGCGGTTCTTGCGCAACAACTGCGCGTAATCGTATCGCATCACGAAATCATCGGGGTAGTGCTCCAAATAGGCGCGGAAGAACGCGTCTGCCTCGGGAACGTGATTCTGGTCCTGCGCATAACGTGTTTCGATGATCATTCGTTCACGGTCCGTGGTGCGCGACAACAAAGAAAGCGCCTTCTCGTATTCCTTTTTCCCGCTCTCAGGTTGGTTATTCATGTAGCTGTAGTACACACTTCCCAGGGCCGCGTGCGCCATCGCAAAGTCGGGATCGGTTGCCACTGCAGCTTGGAGCAGCGTTCCACCTTCCGTATACTTTCCGCGCTGCCACAGAGCCGATCCTTCGGCGTATTGCTGCAAGGCACTGAGGGACCTGGTAGTCACTTGGGGCAGCGGCTTGCCAGCCTGATGTATTTGATAAAGCGATTCTCCCAGAGCCTCGCGGACTTCTTTCGAGAGCACGTCCAGAGCATCCAGGATGTGGTCTTCTCCGTAAGACCGCTCCGTGTAAGCGCGCACGGGCACACCTGTCTGTGGGTCGATTAACTGCGTCGTAAGTGAGTATTCCTGTCCTGTTCGAGTAACGCTGCTGACAATCAAGCCCCGTACACTCTCCCGCTGGCAGATTTCGCGGCCCAGCGACGCAGTAATTCGTTCGCCCTGTTGCCGGCCCATTCTCTTGAGCACGGCATCAAGCTGCATACGCGGATAGACGTTCGCGTATCGCGACTGCGCGATGCTAACGCCGAAAGCCGTGCCGAGCGCGTTGTCGAAGCGGGGATCGCCGGTTTGATTCTCAAAGTCGGCGATGAGCACGGTATCGCTGGAGTGGAAGGAAAGCGCAGGGCGGCCGTGTGTCAGCCAATAGGCGCCGCCGCCGATGATCAGGACGACGGCCGCGAGCGAAATCCAAAGTGTGGCCCGTTTCTTCGGCCTGGCTCCGGACACCTTACGCGCCTCGGTTCCTGAAAGCTCGCCCGTAGCGGGTATAAGCGCCGGAGCGAGTTTCGCATTTCGGCCGTAGTCCGAATCCTCAGTGGATGGACGATGTCCGTTGACGAATTCGACTGGGGAAATAAACCGGTAGCCGCGGCGTGGGATGGTTTCGATGTAGCGGGGATTCTCGGCGCTGTCGGAGAGGGCGTCGCGGAGTTTGCTTACGGCGGTGTTCAGGCCGGTTTCAAAATCGACAAAAGTGTCTTCGGGCCACAGGCGCTTTTTCAGCTCCTCGCGGGTGACTACCTGGCCCTGCCTTTCGGCCAGGAGTGCCAGCACGCGCAAAGGCTTTTCCTGCAGGCGGATGCGGGAGCCGTTCTTACGTACTTCGCCCGCTGCCAGATCCACAAGATAAGGACCGAACTTGAGCATCGGCGAGCTGGGAGCCTGCTCCATAAATGTTCCTTCAGGGGAAACCCGGGGACTGGGCAGAGTTTAGCATGGAACCAGTACTCTGAAGGAGAGTCGACGAAGCGGAACTAACCTTCTTATTATCAGACGGCTGCCTAGTAAGACTTACTACAGAACTAGATTTTCCTCCGTACATTGACGTTCGGAACCGTTCCACGCACACTCCCGCGCATTGCCCCTGGACTCGACGGCTCATGCAACGGTCTGCCCCCATCACCAACGAAACGGAATTTCAGGAGTGGCTTGCCTCAGTGCTGGAGTCGGAGCGCAAACGGTTGCGTGAAGAAGCGACGGTGCGCGAATCCCAGAAGTGCATCGGCCTCGAAGGCTTTGAGAAAGACACAACACAGGAGACCCAGCATGAAGATGAACAATAAACGTACACTGATCGCGCTCTGCCTGATGCCGCTCGGTTTCTTGGCTGGCTGTGGCTCCGGCTCGGGCAGCACTTCAGTTCCCCCCAGTTCCACGTCCGCCATTCCCACCATCACGCAGCAACCGGCGAATCAGACGGCGACGGCGGGGCAGACGGCTGCTTTCGTCGCGGCGGCCAGCGGAACGCCTGCGCCGACGGTGCAGTGGCAGGTGAGCGCGAATGCAGCCGCGTTCGCCAACGTTCCTGGCGCTACTTCACCCACACTTACGATCACCGGAACGACGGCGTCGCAGAACGGAAACAAGTATCAAGCCGTATTCACCAATTCGGCGGGCAGCGCCACGACGACGCCGGCGACGCTTACCGTGGACTTCACTCCGCAAATCACCCAGCAACCGACGAATCAAACCGTGAACGCGGGAGTCACGGCCACCTTCACAGCGGCAGCCAGTGGCAACCCTGCGCCGACGGTGCAGTGGCAAGTGAGCGTCAGCGGCGGCGCGTTCACCAATATCACCGGGGCTACCTCGACGACGCTGACTCTAACGGGAACGACAGCGTCGCAGAACGGAAACCAGTACGAAGCAGTGTTCACCAACTCCGTGAGCAGCGCGACGACCACCGCGGCATCGCTAACCGTGAGCTCCCCGCCTGCGGTTGGCGGCGCGGCGTTCGACGGACCGGTTGTCGGGGCCACGATCAATGCTTACTCGATTTCCTCGACCGGCGTCGTGGGCACCACGCCGATCGCCTCGACCATCACGAAGGCCGACGGCAGCTACGCGCTTACGTTGCCCTCAGGTTTTTCGGGGCCCGTACTGATTACGAGCCTCGGTGGAACCTATAAGGATGATGTGACCGGCCAGACCGTCCAAGCCGGACCGCTCAGCGTGCTTGTTCCCGACGGATCAGGAACTGTGACTGCGGAATTGACGCCGCTAACGAGCATGGTAGCGCAACTCGCATTGCAGCTCGCAGCGGACACCGGGACCTCTCCGGGGCCGATCGCGACGAACCTCTACACCGACCTGGGCACTCAGTTCGGCGGACTCTTGAATATTATGAGCACGCCCCTGGTGGATGTGACGAGTGCGAATTGCGCCACGGGGGCCAGCCAGGCGACCCTCGATATGTCGCTGGCTGTGGCTGGGTTGGCCCAGCTTGCCGCGCAAAACGGTGTCAGTTCGGCGAATTTGACGGCCGCGCTGATCGAGGACTACTCCTCCGACGGCACGCTCGACGGCGACGACAACCGCCGTCCCATCGCTGTGCCGCTGGCAAACGGAAGCGGATACGTCAGGCTGTGCACGATCGAGGGCGTTTGCGGCGGCACGAACACCACGCTGCCGCAGACACTGGCCACGGCGATCACCGCTTTTGGAAAGTCCGCCGCCAACGCGTGCGGCGCCGCAATTTCCCCGACCACGATGGCAAACCTGAACAATCCAGCCACTACGGCTTCGCTTCCGCCCCCGCCGGGCGCAGAGCTAGTTATGGTGACGGGTACAGTCACGGGCCTCAATCCGAATCAGTCGGCGTTCTTGCATGTGGCCACGACGGGACTGCCGAACCACTGCGTGGTAACCTCGGGACCGGGCTGCCCGGGCGTTGGGTTCGCCTTTAGCGGTAATGGACCCTTTATAGGAATGGCCGGGGCACCTTTCTCCGGCTTTACGGGGTGGATTTTGTTTGTCACGGTTTCCGATCCACAGAACGAATCCTGCGGCCTCACGGCGCCTTTCTCCAGGCTTGGTAGCGTGACGCCGAACGCGCCTGTACCCATCAACGGCATCCCGATCAGTTGCGGAATCGTTACTTATCCCGTTTCGGTTTGGGTGTCCGGCCTGGCATCCGGCCAGACTCTGCAATTGCAGAATTCCGGTGTCGATACCTTGACTGTTTCGACCAACCAGCTCAGCTCGTTCTCGACGCAGCTGACCTATGGAAGCGCATACGACGTTACGATCCTGACGCAGCCGTCCGGCGAAACGTGCGCCGTCCAGGGCACGGGGATGGGCACGGTAAGCCTCTACGCCACCGTTTATGTGAACTGCGGAACAGGAACGACCTCGGTGCTGAGCAATCCGAACGGTGTTGTGCTCAGCAGCGACCAAAGTAAGCTCTATCTCGCAAACGCAGGTGGCAATCAGGTTCTTGTCTACAACATAGCTCGCAACCCTGCGACCGGAGCCGCGACGGGAATGATTTTGGTGGAGACGATTACCGCGGACATTGCAAACCCGTCCCGCGTCGCATTTGATCCGACCGGGGAATTTCTCTACGTGGTCAATGGCGGACCCTCCGGGTCCAAGGGCTGGATTACGGTCTACGATACTGCCAACAACAATGCGGAAGTAACCGCCGACAAAATAAGCACTGGAAGCATCAGCCGACCTCTGGGCGTGACGGTCGACGCAAACGGCAACGTATACGTTGCGGACAACGCGAGTAATGCGATTTCGGTCTATCAACCGAACTCGAGCGGAGGCTTCGTCGAAGCGTCGTTCAGCCCATTGTCGGGAGACGCGGCTGGCGGTCAATTCTTCGCTCCGGGTGCGTTGTTGTTTTATTCGCTTTCCGGTGTAGGCGACTTTCTGGTTGTGGGCACTGGCGGGGGCAACGTGTTCGTATATTTAGCGCCGCTGACGAACACGTCAACGCCGCTGTTCACGTTATCGCGTACCGCGTGCACTAGCGCACCAGCCGGCCCGACGGCGTTCGCGCTATTTAGCGGCCTTTTTGGCGGGCCGCCTTCGTCCTTCTTCGTTAGCGATTACTACGGTCGTGACGTGTTGGACTACGACATCAACAGCTTCTTCTCCGGCAATGCTTGTCCGACAGGCATCACCCAGACGCCCAGTGGCAGCAACAATGGCCCTGAAGGCGTGGCGGTGGACGTGTTTGGAAACGTATTCGTGACGAACGCAGGCGCCAATTCGATGTTCGTATACCCGAATGCCGGCCTGAGCGCAGCGCCAACACTGACGGTGCAATAAACGGCGGCGCACTCAAGTCGGCGCGTGGCGTCAACCGGACTTCGGAACACCACCGAAACGGACGATTCAAAGGGCGGGTCCTGCTCTTTTTCGCGTGACCAGAATCGATTTACGTCCCCACACGTAGGAGAATAACCACGAGGCACCGAGAACGGGGAACTTGAGCGAGGAACGAAGAGGGCGGGAAGCAGCCTCACGGTCCACCGTATCTTGCTTTTGCCTCGCTGGCGGAATTTACTCTAATTTCGCTCTGAAGCGGGTCGCACGGATGGGTGGGCGCAAGCCCACTTTTTTGTTGGGCCGGTTGGAGGGCAGTGGACACCGGCATTGCTTGGGGAGTCTTCGGTTGGATTTGGAAAAAATTCGGGAAGCCGCCGAGCGCGTGGCGCGGTCGGAAGGGCTGGAAATATATGATGTTGAGTGGAAGTTGGGAAGCAGCGCTTCTTGCGGGTGATCATCGACCGGGCGCCGAAGGTCGGGGCGGCGATGAGCGACTCGGCGGGACAGATTTTAGCGCCTTCGGAGGCGAGCGAGGGTGCGGGGCGGTCAGTGAATTCGGAAGGCTATAACCTGCGTTCCTGCGGCGCTCGACTGGATGCTCGTGGAACGCAGCAATATTTCGAAGAAGCGAAGCGAGCCGTCCGGACGCGTCGCGCGGCGAAGCACGGGAGCTAGTGCATCCTGGCGGAAGAGCACCTCGGCAGCCGCCTGGGTTCCAGCAACATCCAGCCCTTGCAGAAGCAGCAGATGCCCGTTGGAGCTCAGGTTGGGCAGGAAAGAGATCACGGCAAAGGTCTCGTGGGCCGGCTCGTTCCAGTGGCTTACATAAGAGGGTGCTTCGCCGGGTTGCGGCTTCATGTTGACCAGAGTCGCGCCCTGCATATCTTCGCGGTAAACGATGCGGAAGTTGGTGCTGTCTCCAGCGATGGCGGCACCGTACTCGGTACAGGGAGCTTGAACGGTTCGGGCTCCGCCAGCGTCAGCACTTCCTTGCTGCCCGCCGGCCCGAATTCCATCACCGCCGCCTATAGTGGCGACACCTACTTCGCGGGCAGCACCTCAACTACGCTCGCGTTCGCCGTGACTCCGGCTCCTCTGACAATCACTGCCAACGCCAGCTCCCGGCGTTACGGAGCGGCCGACACGGCCTTCACCGTTTCCTACAGCGGATTCGTCAATGGAGACGGACCCGGATCGCTTTCCGGGGCTCTGACCTGCACCGCCGGAGATATGGCTTCCAGTCCTGTGGGAACTTACGCGATCAATTGCTCCGGGCTCAGCTCGCCAAATTACGCGATCACCTACATGCCAGGCACACTGACGGTAACCAACGCGGTCCTGACCATCACCGCGAACAACGCCACAAAGACTCTTAACGCAACGAATCCAACACTCGGATGGACCGGCAGCGGTTTCGCGAATGGCGAAAATGCGAGCGTGCTTACCGCAACCCCGACGTGCACAACCACCGCGGCGGCTACGAGCCCAGTCGGCAGTTACTCCATTACTTGCTCGGGCGCGAATGCCGCGAACTACACTTTCACGTATGTTCCGGGTGCGCTCAAGATTGTGTACGCGCCGAATGTGGGCCATGTGATTCAACCTCCCATCAATGCCGATGGGACGAGTGTATTCAACCAGGGCCGCACGGTTCCAGCGAAGTTCAGCGTGTACGATACCAATGGAGCCTCCATCGGAACGCCAGGGGTTGTGACGAGCTTCTTCTTGACGGGGATTGTGTCAGGAACAGTCGCAACCACGGTTGATAACATCGTGGACACCAACAATCCAGACACGGCCTTCCGGTGGGATCCGACCGGCCAACAATGGATTTTCAACATCACCACTGGAAACCTGAGCGCCGGCAGCACCTACATCTACACAATCGCGCTAAACGACGGGTCGACCATCGTCTTCCAGTACGGTTTGCGTTAACAATACAAGAACCATACTATTGGCGATTGTGGTGGTTGTAGCGAACGCCTTGCGGTGTATTTCCGCCGCATTGATTGAAAATGCCGCAGCGGAACGACATTGCGCCGGATCTTGCTTCGTCTTTGAACGTGATCTTTTTGCGACCTCGGCGGGCCCGTCATCGGACCAAGAAGGGAAGGTAGGACTTCGATCCTCTCGTCCTCTCCCTGTGAGCTGCTCCTCCCGGCGACTCCGAGAAAACGTACCGGTACCAAGATTTTTTCTCCGTTTTTCCCTTCTTGATGTTCCTTATATCAATCGGACGAGCTGTCAAAACGTTTCGTTGGACAGACCGGAGTTCGAGGGATGCAGTCTTTCCCGCCGCGCAGGAAGGACATCCTCTTTCCTCCTCGTCTTCCTCAACAATCGAGGTCGAGGTGAAGAGCGCTTCACCCCAGTACTTCACGGGGACTTCATCGGTCACGTCACTCGAACGCTGCGGGCAAAGCCCGACAAGTTAATGCGATGGACGTTCCAAGGACGGTCGGACTGCGCGAGGGCTGGAACGATGTGAGGCGGGAGCGACCCCACCCTTTGACGCACGGTGCGTCACGGTACTTCGTGGGGTCGCTCCCGCCCTCGTGGGCATTTCGCACCAAGGCGTATTGCGGGTTTGCGTGGTGCAACGCCGAGAACTTGTAAGACGAAACGTCTGACATTTTGAACGACCACGAAAGGAGAAGCCCGTTGCTCATTTTGAAAGCACCGCCGAAACAACCAAAACCGTCACCGTCCAAGCCCGCGTCGAAGAATCAGTAAAGACTCAGCTAGAGCTTTACGCTGAGTTCATTGATGCTTCACCGTCACACGTGATCACCGAGGCCCTGAAGCTGCTGTTCCGCAAGGACGACGACTTCAGACACTGGGCAGACCAACACACAAACAATCACAATAAATCCCAAGCTGGGAGAAAATACCAATCGTACCCCCTACTTAATTTAAGGAACATCGAGAAGGAAAAAACGGAGAACAAAAGCATCCCATCTCGATCACAAAGATATCGGATTGAGGACCTAGTTACTTCAGAAAACAGACTGTTCAAAATTGCACAGACAGCCCATTTGGGTCAGGTGAGACTTATTGCTAAGGAGACCCAAGTGACGGCCCGCGCAGGCGTTTGGAAACGAAAGCGTGAAGATCTCATGAATAGAAGAACTGCCCTATTCAAGAGGTATGAGAAGAGTCCCGGTGAGCTCAATCTCGCTCTGGAGATTAAGAGTATTGATGATCAAATCGCGGAGTGTACTCACCAGATTGAATGCGAGAATCGAACCAGTGCGAGGAGTTCCGGTGTGGCCGTGATGTGCGGCGAAAGTTTTGGGTCTGTACGGCCATAAAGTTTGCTTCAACTGATGTTGGGGAGAATGCTCCCAAGCGGTCCCCAGGGCGAAGAAATTGATTTGAGAAGTAACGCGTCGGGCTGCGAAGGATCGTGGCTGGTTTGCAGCCTTTACGCAGGTTACTGCACGGCGTTGTATGGTACTTGGCAAAGACTTCGCTGTTGTTCTTGATTCCGACTTTCCTCCTTCCTGCTATGCGAGATTGAACTCAAGAAGAGCAAGGTGCCTCAGAGAAACGATGGAGGCCATCGAAACTTCCATCGTTCTAGAGTTTCTTCAGCGTCAGGCTCGGATGGAAAGACAATCTCAATTTGGGCGTTTTCCGGGCATGTTCTCACTGGCATGTTGGAGTTGCGCGCGGATGTACAAAACAGAACAGCAAGTAGCGTTGTACAAAAGAGGACAGCGGAGAACCTGGAAATTACCAAGAATGTCGTACAGTGCACATCTCGAAAGGGTGCTGTGAGGAGACTTGGCAGTCTGCTCCTTTAAGCAGTTGGACGCGGCATGATCGCCGCTGCAAGAAACCTAGAGTGATGATGGGTTTAAGTCCTTCAACAAAGTGGGGATAGAAGGGAATCTAAGGACCTCGGGCATAACACAAAGGAGCAACAAGTTGTCAAAATCTGCAGGGCGAACAGGAACGGTAAAAGTCTTTATCGCCGACGGTAGTCAAATGAGCTGCCAATTGATCGCGGCGGCCGTACGACGGGGTCGCTTTCGGACCCGCGTGGTCGGCTACGCGACTGACGCGGCTGGAATTCGCGAAGGACTCGAAGATCGGGATGCGGACGTTGCGGTTATTGGGGCTCGTCTTGAAAACGAAGACCTGGCTGGTTTCCAGGTGACGCGAGAGATACGAGCGTCACACTCCAAGCCGAGTGTCATCATAATACTCGATTCGAACAAACCTGCCATGGTCGTCGAGGCATTCCGAGCAGGAGCCAGCGGAATATTTTCACGGGATCAATCGTCGGATTTGCTGTGCAAGTGCATCCACGCAGTCCATAAAGGGCAGGTGTGGGCGAGCAGCAAAGAATTGCATTACGTGATCGAGGCGCTGGGCCCGGCAACGCCCGCAAGGACAATTACTGTACGAGGAACGGCCCTGCTGACAAAGAGGGAAGAGGGCGTTGTCCACCTGGTGGCGGAAGGCATGACCAATCGTGATATTTCTCATGAATTGAAATTGAGTGAGCACACCGTCCGGAACTATTTATTCAGAATCTTCAACAAAGTAGGAACTTCGAATCGACTCGAGTTGGCTCTTTACGCGATCGATCGGAGAGAAGGCCTCGAGCAGCAGAATACAGTGACCGCTATGGATGAGTCGCAGACAAACACGAATCAGGTTGTTTCCTCAAGGCGAGCCTGATCGGAACGCTCCACCCGGCGAGATTCAGTTACTTTTCCTCACTAATTTATGAACGAGTACCGATGTATTGAATTTTACTGCGGGATGAGCGTATGTTAAACGAACAACTATTATCATATAGAGTATTAAAGTGCCAAACCTCTCAGTTCGTCGAGATGAAAACCGTAGGCAGGTCAGTGAGCTCGTTTTTCGTCTCAGTCTGCCAACGGTCAGCAGTATTCCCGTTAGCCAGAATTTCGGTCAGAAGGCATGCGTGTTTCTGCAAGTATAAAAGTGAACAGAGACATCCGTACCTAAGAATGGCGGTCAACGTCTCAAGACGTTTGGGAGGTATTTTGATGACTTTCCTTCTCTTGTCCGTTCCTACGAACGCAGCTAATGTGCAACTCGAAAGAATGGCGGGGGTGCCAGTTGAACCTTGTACGCCCAGCGAGAAAAACCCTCCGGTTCGTGCTGCAAACAGGAGTCTCATTCTGGTGGACGAATGGGAGCGGGGAGCTACGCCAGGGAGAAGGCCGCAGCCGTGACGTGAGCGAGCACGGCGCGTTTGTTTTTGCATCTTGTTGTCCGCCGGTGGGCACGAGTCTGACGCTCAAGATTGATCTAGACGGAATCCCTGATGAAATCGGGCGCCTCCCAGTCGAGGTAGAGGGTGAAGTGCTTCGCGTCGAGCAGTGTCCCGCTGAGAGGGGAATGCTTACGGGTGGTTTTGCGGTTCAATATTGAAGAGATCGCCTGGATTGAACTAGAGGACCGATCTCCGAAGGAATTTGGCAGGATGAATCTGCCAAGGTTATTGCGGACGGCGAGAAGCAAGGCAATGTCATCAGTGTTAAAGCCGACCGTAAGTCGAATGTAATTAATGGCTTGCAGGATTTCAGACTGTAAGTCACAGAGCGGAGCTCTATGCTTTCTGAGTCAACGGCGGCGGAGAATCCTGTAAGTAACGCTTCCTGGTATGCGCTCTACACTCGCCATCAGCATGAGAAAATGGTGGATCAGGTTCTAACCAACAAGGGCTTTAGCACGTTTCTTCCACTTTATGCAACCAGCCACAATTGGAAGGACCGGACTAAGGCACTGTCGTTGCCTCTTTTTCCCTGTTACGTGTTTTTGAAAGGGGGCATCGAGCGGCGGCTTCAGATTCTCACAACGCCAGGAATATATGGCCTTGTGTCCAGTGCAGGCCAGCCAGCACCGATTCCGGACATTGAAATCGAGGCGATTCGGCGAGTTGTCGAAAGCGGCGCGCGCGTCGAAGCCCACCCGTACCTTAAATGCGGAAATTGGGTGAGGGTCAAGTGCGGCCCTTTGACAGGGATCGAAGGAATCCTTGTACGGAAGAAGAACATTTCACGGCTGGTGCTATCGGTGGAGATATTGGGGACGGCAGCGGCCATCGAAGTTGCCGCATTCCAAGTTGAGGCAGTGAAAGGCCCGCGACAGAGAGATTCAAGCAACGGCCCTGCAACCAGCTCGGGACACATCCGCGCTGAAGCCACAGCCTAGCTTAATCGGCCGTACGCACGGACGGCCCGGATCGGATCGGCGAAACGGGAATGCCAAATCAGCGGAAGCAGATAGGGATGCAAGACTTTAAGTCGAAACGAGACTTGCAAGCGAGGGTGCCATGAGAAGGTGGCTATGTCTAACGGCAGCAGTTTGGCTAGTGTTGTTTTCGATTTGCGGGCGGGCGCAAGGACAGGCACGGAAGGACATTAAGAGCGAGAGCGCCAAAGCACTGACCGCAGGGGACATCGCGTCGGAGCCAGCGAAGAAAGCGGCCGATGATCCGAATTACTCGATCGCCCCTGAGGACGTGCTCACCATCGACGTTTGGAAAGAGCCAGAGATCTCCCGAACTGTCCCGGTACGCAGAGATGGCAAGATTTCCCTGCCATTGCTAAACGACTTGCAAGCAGCGGGATTGACTCCTACACAACTAAGCGTAGAGATTGTGGAAAGGTTGCGCGCGACGATCGTCCATCCGCAGGTGACCGTGATCGTGGCGCAGATGAGCAGCCTGCGGGTCTACATTCTGGGCCAAGTAACTCGAGCAGGAGCTTATCCATTGGTCCCCGACATGACGGTGATGCAAGCCCTCTCGATCGCGGGGGGATTCACCCCATTCGCCAACTTGAAGAAGATCTACGTCATGCGCAGCGAAAATGGCGTGAGCCATATATTCCCAATGAACTACAAGGAAGTGATCAGGGGGCGCAAAACACAACAAAATATTCCTCTGAAACCTGGCGATACGATTGTCGTGCCGTAGGGAAGAACATGACTAAACTGCCTCACGTTCTCTATTGTGTGATCCTTGCGGTGATCTTATGTGCGGCTGCGGCTGCCGTCCGGGCACAAGGAACTGATGAGACCAAGCCTGAGGCTGGCGTGCAACCCGTGGCACCCTATCAACCACCTCTGCCGGCGGGGAGCACCGGCATATTGGCACTGAGCCCGAGCTCCGAAATCCCGGTAGCAGGGGCCGATCGGCCGTTAAGCGGCGTGCAGGAACAGACTCTGGGTCCGAATTTGGGAGCCAGCAACGTGCTAGTTCCGAGCTTCACAGTGGTGTCGCAGATGGCCACAGGTTCTTCCGCGTCAGGTTTTTCTCAGCCAACAGCTTTCAACTATCTGCTCGCTACATTGGATTTAAACCGCGCCTCAGATCGATCCGAACTGCTGCTGCACTATACGGGTGGCGGAATGCTCTCGTCGTACTTAAACGCGGCTGTCCAAGAGATCGAAATCACTTACAGCTACAAATGGCAGCGCTGGACGCTACTGCTGGGCGATGACGCCAGCTATCTCTCGGAATCACCCTTTGGGTTTGGAGGCCTCGGAGGCCTGGATTTGCTCACGGGCAATTCTCCATTCGGCCCCGGCGGCCCTCTGAGTTCCATACTGGGTCCCAACCAAACGATTCCAACAATCATAGTTCCAAGATTGAGTAACACGGCAGTCTCGCAAATAGAATACACGCTCAGTCCACGTTCTTCGTGGACTGCTTCCGGGACTTACGGGCAATTGGATTTCCTGGGTGTGGACTACATCAATAGCACTGAAGCGCAATTTCAGACAGGCTACAACTACTCGCTCAGTCCGCGGAGTTCGATCGCGGTGATCTATCGCTTTGATGACTTCCGATTTACGCAATTTTCGCAGTCGATCGAGAACCACGTAATGGAGTTTGGCTATGAGCGCAATGTGACCGGGAGACTGAACTGGCACCTGGCCGCGGGTCCGAGCGTAGTGATGCTTCGGGGCGTGCTGACAGGTTACGAGAACAATATTTCGTGGGATGTAAACGGCGCACTCAGTTACAAGATGGATCGCGGGACGCTGGAGCTTAGTTACGCACACCTAGTGACTGGGGGGAGCGGAGTACTGGTCGGGGCGAACACGGGGCAGGTACAGGCGACAATAGAGCGAACTCTGAGTCCGAGGTGGGAAGGTTCGGCGTCGCTCGGCTACGCAACCAATCAGAGCCTGATACCAGCCAGCGCCAGCTTGGCAAACCAAAACTACAACTCTTGGTATGGCGTGGTTCGACTCAATCATCAATTCCGTCCTGGAACTACCCTTTTCGTTAGTTATGAAGCACAGCTGCAAGCCGCGAACCCCGCCGGTTGCGGCACTCCGAATTGCGGAGCCACCTCGATTGCGCACGAGTTTTCCGTCGGTTTCAATTTCAGCCTGCGACCGGTCTTCTTGCGATAGCAGGGACGAAAAGCACGACAGGCCCGAGCGAACCGCCGAGCCGGAAATAATGCGCGACGTTTCGACGGGGAGGATGCCAGAACGTGAAATCAAAATCTTGATCCCGTAGTAATTGGAAGTCTAGACCCATCGGCCAAAAAGAATAGGTTCACAGAGAGGCAAGCAATGTCAGACAGACTTGAGGAGCGGGTTCCGCGCGGATGGGAAGAGTATTTTGCCATCATAGTGCGACGGCGTTGGTGGATATTGCTTCCACTATTTTTGTGCTGGATCGCCGTGTGGGGAGGCAGTTGGTCTTTGCCGACCACGTACACGTCCGATGCGCTGATCTCCGCGGAACAGGAAAAAGTGTCGGACCTGTACGTCATGGAGAACGTCAATGTGAATCTCCAAAATCGTTTGCAGAGCACTACGCAACAGGTTTTGGGCTATGCCAGCCTGAAGAAGATCATAGACCGCTTTAAGCTCTATGATTCACCACCCAAGATGGGCGGCTTTTTCAAGCCCAAGGATCCAGTCGATCAAATGCGGGGCGACATCAAGATTGAGCTAGTGGGCGCGCCTGGATATCGCGGAGAGTTCTTCACTTTCAAGATTCATTACTCGGCTGATACGCCCGAGCTCGCAAAGCAAGTAAATACCGAGCTGACGTCCTTGTTCATCAACGAAAATGTGAGGGCTCAGCGACAGCTCTCCGAGAATACGACAGCTTTTCTGGATAGCGAACTGGCGGACGCACGTATCAAAATGCAAGAGCAGGAAGCAGAAGTGTCCGCGTTCAAGACTAAACACGCGGGAAACTTGCCGGGCCAGTTACAAAGCAACGTGCAAATCCTGGCAGGCCTGCAAGCGCAGTTGGCTAGCACCCAACACGCGTTAGACACTTCGAAGCAACAGAAAATCTATCTGGAATCATTGCTGCAACAGTACCAGTCGGCTCAAGCGAGTCTGGGTGGAGACTCAAATCTGATATCAACGCAGGCACTGGATAAGGTGCTTCAGGATTTGCGGCTTCAAATCCAGAATTTGCGCACCCGCTATACTGACGGTCACCCAGACATAGTGGCGCTTAAGGACGAGATCGCCAAGACCGAGGCCTTAAGAAAGCAGACTGAAGCCGAAATCGCGACTACTAAACAGACGGTGAAGCCAGCGAGCTCGATTGATTTCTCCGCGGCAGAAGGAGTGCAGCGGGGCTCACCGACTGCCATCATGCAGCTCCAGAGCCAGCTCAAGGCCAATCAATTGGAGATCCAGAATGAGCAACAGCACGCGAACGAGCTTGAGTCACAAACCACCGTGTACCAGGCTCGGCTCAATCTGACTCCGGAAACTGAGCAAGAGCTGACGGTGGTTTCCCGCGGGTACGAAGAAGCCAAATCCAATTACAACTCGCTCCTCCAGAAGCAAACGCAATCGCAACTTGCCACTAGCCTTGGACAGCAGCAGCAGGGTCAACAGTTTCATATCATCGATCCGCCAAAGTTGCCAGACAAGCCTTCGGCGCCAAATCGTTTCCTGATCAGTTTAGTTGGCTTGGCGTTGGGGGCCATGCTCGGCTTGGGTGTTGCCACTTTTCTAGAATTAACCGATGTGCGCTTCCGGCAGGAGAAAGATCTGGAAGGAATTCTTCCTGCCCGCATGCTGGTGGGTATCCCGCGCTTGAGCACGGCCAAAGAAGACCATTCCCGCGTTATCGCACGCTACTTTGAATGTGGAGCAGCGGCGGTAGTGGTTTTGTTGATTTTCACCGGAAATCTCTACACATATTACAACGGTTAAGCGGTGGTGGTAATGAAAAGCTGCGGTCTTGATTCGAAACCCTTTCCCTGTGAACTCCCGAGCGATTGGCACTGCGGCATGAGCTGGGGCGTTTCTTGCCGGAAAGGCAACTCAGAATTAGGAATGGAAACCAATGAGCCAGTTATTTGAAGGATTCAGCAGAGCAGCAATTCGACAGAGCCAGCGGGAAACTGTCCCGGTGGACTTGGGTCCAGCTGAACTGGGCTTACCCGAGACCTCACCAACGACCGAAATGCTAGGCACAGCGATGCCGGGGGGCGCCGGTTCAAGAGGCACAGCCGAGATCAAAAGGATGGTCGACGACGAAAAGACTCGGTCGGTGATGGTGCAACCGCCACTCGCATCGCGTCTAGTAGCGTGGAGCGATCCCAACAGTCTGGGAGCGGAAAAATTTCGAGCGCTAGCCGTTCGGCTCGACGATATTCGCAGGCAACACGAGCTGAAGTCTGTGCAAGTGACCAGCAGCGTGATCAACGAGGGCAAGTCCTTTGTGGCCGCAAATCTGGCGGTGACGCTGGCCAAGTATTCTGGGTCCAAGACGCTGCTGATTGAAGGAGACTTGCACCGACCGACGCTGGCATCGATGTTCGGCTTAAAGGATTTGCAAGGACTGAGCGACTGGTGGACACTGCGAAACCAGGAGCTCGCGCGCTGCCTGCTTCGGTTCGCCGGCTCGGGGCTATGGTTTCTGCCAGCAGGCAAGCCCTGCGACCGGCCCTCGGAAATCCTGCGATCGGCCCAACTTGCGGAAGCCTTTACGGAGCTGACGGGTCAATTTGATTGGATCGTCGTAGATTCCACACCTATGCTGCCGGTGATTGATGCCAACCTCTGGTCGAGATTAGTGGATGGGACGCTGCTTGTTGTACGGGAGGGCGTCGCGCCGCTCAAGGCTTTGAAAAAAGGGTTGCAGTCCCTCGACCGTCCGAAGTTGATCGGTGTGGTCGTCAATGAGGCTTCTGACTTCGATCAAATCGACTACGACGGACAATATTATGGCGCTCGAAAGTACGGAAACAACGGCTCGAAAAAAGTGTGATAGCCCAGAGGTCTTCGAGAGATTGTCGCGTTGTCTGACAAATCCGAGTCTCGTCGCCATGCTCGCGCGCGGCAACATTTTAAACAGCCCAAATAAACCGCAAAGACTCGCGTTACTACCTTCGAAATAGATTTCTTTAGGAATTGCTTCAGCCGGCCGTACGAAATCGCGTAGGATGACGTACTCAAAATTCCCGTTCGTTAGCTATCTCATCTGGATCAGCATGAGAAGCGCCTTGTCCCCCTTCGCCGACGATAACGCGCCGTCCGTCAAGAGTCTGGAGAAAGGGCCGTCTACACTTGCAGGCATAACTTGGGAGAAACATTTTTCCGGCGAAAGGCCGCAGACCGGTGCATGGTTTGCTGCGCTCTCGCTGTCAACATTAGTGATGATTCTCTATGCGCCAGTACTCGTATCGCTAGCGCGACAATGGTGGGGCGACCCGAACTACGGGCATGGATTCTTTGTTCCAGTATTTGCGGGCTATGTTCTTTGGAGCGAGCGTGATCGGTGGAGCGCAAAGCCTCTCCGCCCGAATAATTTTGGTTCGGCGATCATGCTATTCGCGATTGGGCTGCGGATTCTCGGGATGCTCGGGGCTGAGCTGTTCGTGGCGCGGTTGTCCTTGGTGATTTTGATCTCAGGGATCGTCCTGTTTCTGGCGGGCCACAAGGCGCTGAGGTCGGTTGCATTTCCGCTCGGCTATCTGTTGTTTATGATCCCCTTGCCGGCAATCGTGTACTACCAATTGACACTTCCGCTTCAGTTGTGGGCATCACGATTGGGCGCGACCGGTCTGGTCGCGCTCGGAATTCACACCGTGCGAGAGGGGAATCTACTCATTCTGCCGAACTGCACGCTCAATGTAGTCGAAGCATGCAGTGGCATTCGCTCGTTGCTTTCTCTGCTGGCTGCGGTGGTCGCCTACGGATATCTGGCCGAGCAGAAAACTTGGAAACGAAGCGTGTTGGCGATCGCGAGCATTCCCATCGCAATCGCGACCAACGGTCTGCGTCTCGTCGCGACGGGTGTGCTGAGCTACTTTTTCGGGCCGAGCATCGATTCCGGTGTGGTGCATGTAGCTCTTGGCCTCGGGTTTTTCGCGCTGGCTTTTATTTCGATCCTGCTTATCCATAAGCTTCTTGGCCTGCACGAGCGACAGAAAAATCCCTTACGAGTTTCGTCGTGAGTTATCTGAGAGTCGCCGCGGCCGCGATGCTACTTGTGGCAGGCATCTTCGCGACGCATAGCTTCCGACCAAAGGTTGCCGCCGCGCCGCGTTGGCCATTGCACGACTTTCCGTCCGACATCGGACTTTCACATAGTGAAGATCGTCCGTTCGAGACGCAGATCGTGCGCGCCGTCGGTGCGGATGACTATATCAACCGAGTGTATCTTGGCAGCGCCCTACCGATTGAACTTTATGTGGGCTACTACAAAGATCAACGTTCCGGCGACAGAATTCACTCTCCCAAAAATTGTCTTCCGGGCTCCGGATGGGAGGCAGTCCACTCCACGCGTGTGCAAATCGGTTCTGAGGGCGGAGTTCCTGTTCTTGTGAACGGATATCTGGTTGCACAGGGAACGAGACGGAATATGGTCCTCTACTGGTATCAGTCGCATGGACGGATTGTTGCCAGCGAATACTTGGCCAAGATCTTGTTGATTGCCGACGGTTTGAAGAACAGACCGACCAACGGGGCACTGGTCCGCATCTGGACCAGCGCTGCTGATGGAGAAGCGAGCGCTCAAGCGCGGGCGGTGGATTTCGCGCGCCGTGTCTATCCACAGATCGAGGAATTCTTGCCAGATTGAGAGCCCGCCGGGCCAAACGCACCTGTGAATCGACAGTCCCCCAGATTAACCGTTAAGAAAAAATCTTTTTTCCAGAAGAGGCAACGTTCAGCCACGTCCCGAGATCCCGAGGAAAGTAAAGTTCAGCCTTAGTTCTAAGTCATTGCAGATAGGTACAAGGATGGTACGCCCATGAGAAACATAAACAGTCACTCTAATTCACTTCTTGGCTGGACCGCAGCCAGGCAGATAATTCGGATGCTTCCACGAAAATGGATTCTTGGCCTCTCTCTGGCCGCAGCTCTATTGAGTTGGGGTTGCCCGAAACAGGATCCACTCCAGGCTTTCAGTCCCCCGCCGGCTCCTCCCATTGACCAGGGGCCAGCGCCTGTCCCTGAGCCGGCGACGGCGCTTTTATTTGGGGCAGCGCTATTGATCGGCGGAGCTATCGTCCGAAGGCGGCGCAAGGGTGGCCAGAAATAGGGCATTTTTGCTAGCTCGTCACAGAAGTGTCGTTTTGCGTAAGTTACCATAACCTGGAGTGTTCTTTGATCCGCTTCTTGAATGCCTACATCCCGAAACGAACGCTTCTGCTGGGGATTTCAGAAGCCTGCCTGATCACTCTCGCGCTTGTGGCCTCGGCTCTAGCGCGGCTGGGCGTTGGCGAAGCCAGGTTAATGCTTACGTATCAGTACGGCTCTTTGAAAATCGTATTGGTGTCTGTGGCCTTCCTGACGTGCATGTATTATTTCGATCTTTATGATTCCACGGTTGTAAGCAATCGGCGCGAGGCGCTAGTCCGCCTTATCCAGGTGATGGGCGTCGCGTACATTGCTTTAGGTTTCCTCTACTACCTATACCCACCGGTGAAATTGGGCCGGGGAATATTTCACCTAGGTTTTCTATTTGTTGGACTGTTGCTGCTTCTCTGGCGACGATTGTTTTCGATTTTCAATAATACGCAGCGGCTTGCTGAGCGGGTGGTTATTTTGGGCGAGGGCTCGCTGGCGAAATCTCTGCTGAATGAAATCGAAAAGCGGCCCGAGTTGGGGATTCGTATTGCAGGTCGTGTGCAGCTGCGGACGGGCGAAAACCGTCCAGACAATCACGAGATCGGTGAGATCCCGGTCATTCTCTCGCAAACCGGATTCTGCGAGGGCCTTGCAATCGGCCGTCCTATCCGCGGGATCGACCGCATCGTTGTGGCGATGGAGGAACGCCGCGGTAAGCTGCCCGTGGACTTGTTACTTTCGTTGAAGAATCATGGCGTGCAGGTTCAAGATGGAAATGATGTCTACGAGTCAATCACTGGAAAGGTTCCCATTGAATCGATCCGATTGAGCTGGCTCCTATTCTCGCCAGGCTCTCACGCTTCGGGGCTCTTTCCGATTTACAAGCGGCTCGCGTCCGTAGTGATTTCGATTGTCGGACTGCTGCTCAGTCTGCCGCTGCTTCCGTTCGTCATTATAGCCATCAAGCTCAGCTCGCCGGGCGGGGTCCTCTACTGGCAGAATCGTGTAGGACGGGATGATCGAATATTTCGCTGCTACAAGTTCCGCACGATGCGCTCCGACGCCGAAACAGAGACAGGACCAACCTGGGCCGAGGACGAAGACCCACGAGTCACACTGGTGGGCAGATTCCTTCGCAAGACGCGCATTGACGAAATTCCACAGCTGTTGAACGTATTGAAGGGCGACATGAGCCTTGTCGGTCCGCGCCCGGAGCGGCCCGAGTTTGTCACCGCGCTGAATGAGAGGATTCCTTACTACCACTTGAGGCATTCCGTTCGTCCGGGGATCACCGGGTGGGCTCAAATCCTTTATAAGTATGGAAGTTCGGTCGAAGACGCCAAGGAAAAACTCCGGTATGACCTCTATTACATCAAGAACAGGTCGGTGGGGTTAGATTTACTGATCGTCTTGAACACGATCAAGATCGTGCTGGTGGGACGTGGCGCCAGATGACACCTGCTCTCCTTTCCCCGGAAGAGGCATTCCCCGTTTCCTCCGGACGCACTGTTGAAGGTTCGCGATCAGCTTTAAGTGTCTAAATACGCCGATGGGAACAGCTGCGTAATCATGGGATTCGTACTCACCATCGTCTACATCGTAGTTACGATTATCTCGCCGGAGCAATTCGGAAAGGAGTGGGCCAGCTATCACGTCGTGACGTATCTGGCCGGGATTACCGCTTTGGCTTCCTTGCCGACCATGGCGAGGTACAGCTATTGGAAAACGTCAGTCCAGACGTATCTGCTGGTCGCTTTTATTGGGGCCATTGCTCTTTCGCAGCTGGCTCACGGATGGCTCGGCGGGGTTGTCGAAGGTATGCGTACGTTCCTGCCGAGCGCGGCCGTCTTTTTCTTCATCGTCGTTAACGTAACGACGATTCGCAGGCTGAAGATTATGACTCTGGCGGCAGTCGCTTCTTGTCTGGCTATTAGCGTCGAGGCCCTCTGCGGATATTACGCGGGCTATCACGGCGAGATGTTCGTTATGCTGACCAACATCTCGTCGCCGCAGGACGAGGTGATTGGGCAATTGGCACGAATACGCGGGGCCGGCTTCTTGAGCGACCCGAATGATCTGGCTCAAATTCTCTTGATCGTTCTTCCGCTTGCCTTTGTCGCCTGGCGGCGAGGACGCCCGGTTGTAAACTTCTTTGTAGTGCTTGTACCAGTTACTTTGCTTCTCTGGACCACCTACCTGACACACTCGCGCGGTGGATTGATCGCGCTGGCGGCTGTTGCGCTCATGGCCGCCAGGAAGAAACTGGGAACCACAGCATCGACGGCTCTGGCCGCCGTGTTCATCCTTGGCATGATAGCGCTCGATTTCACTGGCGGCCGCGGGATTTCGGCAGCTGACGGCGCCGACCGGCTAGAAGCCTGGGCCAATGGCCTGGAAATGTTCAAGAGCGCTCCGTTATTCGGAATTGGATTCAATGGCTTCGCGGATTTGTATGAAATCACGGCGCACAATTCCTTCGTTCTCTGTCTTGCCGAGCTTGGATTATTGGGAAGCACGTTGTGGTTGGCATCACTCGTCACAACCACCACGGGCCTAAATCGCATCATTGGGGTTCAAAGGAAAGGGCAGTCAACCAGATTCTTCGGTCTCATGGAACTCTTTGAAATGAGGTCTATCCCTAACCTGGCTTCACCTAGTTTAAATCCCGCACCTTCAGTTGGAAGCATCATTCTGAATTACGAGTATGCATCCTTGGCATTGCCAACCACGGTTAGCGCTGGTGCTCCGGAGTTCGAAACGCAGAATCAAAATGCTCACTCGCCTAGGGTCCCAAAGCAATGGATGGTGGCGATACGCCTGGCATTGGTCTCTTTTATGACGACCGCGTGGTTCTTATCGCGCAGTTACACAATAACAATGTATCTGATTCTGGGCTTGGCCACCGCGACGATCGCGCTTCAACGCGGAGACAGCAAGCTGCCTGATCGCGGCCACTGGATATCTTCCACCATAACTGCCGAAGTGTTGCTCGTCATTTTAATATACGGCCTGGTCCGCCTCCGACACTGAAAATCACAAATCGATGGAACACGCCTGCGGAGGTCAGACCAAGGTTGATGCAGCCGCAGTTTATTCCAATAAGTCAGGTGACAAGCAAGCTCAAGCAACCTCCCCCCGCTCGAGCGCTGTTCTGCCGCAGTAGTGCGCTCCCGACATTAGGAGGATGAGATGAGTGGTACTCACATTCACACATACGCTTTCTGGTTAGCAGCATCCCTAATGTTCTACATCTACGGAGGATATCCGGTCTGGATGTACCTACGCAGCCGGCTGCAGCCACGCCCACAGCGGCAAGGATCGATACTTCCCAGCGTAAGTATCATCCTTGCTGTCCACAACGGCGCTGCTCTTCTACGGCAGAAAGTCGCTCATCTGCTGTCGCTGAATTATCCGCAAGATCGGATAGAAATCGAGATAGTTTCGGACGGATCGACGGATGGCACGGACGATATTCTAAAGGAGTTTCAAGACCCGCGTATTAAGTGCTTCCAGTGCTCCGAGCATTTGGGCAAGGCGGCGGCAGTGAACATAGGCATGCAGAGCGCCACCGGAGAAATCCTGCTATTCCTTGATATTCGTCCCTGGATTGAAAGCAACGCTCTGCAACTGTTGGTCAGTAACTTTGAAGATCCTCGAGTGGGATGTGTAACCGGAGAGTTGGTGTTGCGCGAAGCCGGGCACGATGCGGGCGCCAAAGCCGTTGGAGGCCTTTATTGGCGATACGAGCAATGGATCCGAGACTGCGAGGCAAAAGTCGATTCGCCGCTGGGAGTATACGGCGGTTTCTATGCGATACGTCGCAAACTGGCGAGTGCGCTCCCCGAAGGAACCATTCTGGATGATATGCTGCAACCTCTTAGTGTGATTCGCCAAGGCTACCGGTCAGTCTTGGATCTGCGTGCGCGAGTCTATGACATCTGGCCCAAGAGTCTGCGCGGCGAATTTCATCGCAAAGTTCGAACGCTGGCGGGCAACTTCCAACTGTTGCAACTAGCGCCGTGGCTGCTGTCGCGGCAGAACCGATTACGATTCGAGTTGATCTCGCACAAACTGATGCGTCTGCTCGTGCCACTCCTGCTGGTCATACTCTTGGTAAGCAGCGCGTCGTTGGCAATCCATTCTCGCCTGTACGCTGGGGCGCTCGCGTCGCAGATTGTCTTTTATATTCTGGCCGCTCTGGGAAGCGCGCGTAACATTCCGATCCTTACGCGTCTAACAGCCCCGGCGAGCGCCTTCTGCATGTTGAATGCTGCCGTAGTAGTGGGCTTTTACAAGTTCCTTTTCACGCGGGGACCACTCTGGAAAATTTGGACTTCTGGCGTACCTGCATCGTATGCAGCGGATGGGCAAGAGGGCGCGGATTGGAACGCAACAATGCTGAGCCTGTACTCACATGAACTGCGGACTCGGGGTGTGACGCGATGAGATTGAAAGTCACCGTGGTTACCTCGGATTTCCCTATCCCGGACGAACCGTACCGCGGACACTCCGAATATCAGATTCTTCTGGCGCTCTCAAAACTGGCCGACGTAAACGTCCTATGTCCTTTCCCGCGCTATCCCAGTTGGTTCCAACCGAGTTACGACTATCGCGCACCTGATTTGTCCTTTTGTCCTCCCGGTGTGGCGGCACGGTACTTCGAGTACCCGGCGTTACCTGGCTTGACGAGGTGCATAAACGGTGTGGTTTGTGCGAAGTACCTTGAGCCGTATTTCCGTGAGTCCATGCCCGACTTAGCTTGCAACTTCTGGCTATATCCCGAAGGCTACGCAACAGTTGCCGTGGCTCGCCGTCTAGGCATCCCCGCCATCGTCGGGTCCATTGGCTCAGACTTGAATCGCATTCCTGACCCTGCTTCCGGATGGTTGACGCGGCTAGCAATGAAGCGGGCAGCATTCGTAGTAACCAAAAGTGAGCACTTACGTCAGAAAGCTATCCGGATGGGCGTTGACGCCCGCAAGGTCCGGACGGTTCGAAATGGTTGCGATCCGAGCGTCTTCCACTTAGCGGACCGGAGCGCAGCCCGCGCGCAGCTTGCCGTCGACAATAAAGTCGAGCTCGTATTGTTCGTAGGACGTTTGGATACCAAGAAGGGCATCGGGGAATTGCTCGTGGCCTTCGCTTCGCTCGCGAGTCGGCGTCCTAATCTGCGTCTGGCATATGTGGGGGATGGGCCGGGCGGCGAGCAATTGCGCAGTAAAGCCAGGCATCTTGCACTCGAAGACCGAGTCATTTTAATTGGCGCCTGTCCTTCGCAAAAAGTTGCCCAGTGGCTCGCGGCCGCCAACGTGCTCGCTCTACCTAGCTATAACGAGGGATACCCCAACGTTGTCATCGAAGCCCTCAGCTGCGGACGGCCCGTGATTGCAACGAATGTGGGTGGAATCCTCGAGCTAGTCAATGAAAAGTCCGGGATTCTAATCGCGCCAAGAGATTCGCGAGCACTTGCCGGTGCAATTGAAAAGGCAATGGGCCAGAGTTGGGATGAACATTTCATTTCGGAGCAATTTCGAAGGGGTTGGGATGAAGCTGCCGATGAATTGCTTCGCATCTGTGAGCTGGCATTGCAACAACGAACCGAGAAAAGGCAACTGCGGACTAAAGCCACGCCTGTGTTGAGCAGGTGACGCGATCGATCTCAAATTAGCTGCGCGACCATGCGATTAATCCACAATTCGCAAATCTGGGGCCCCTCTTATATCAGGCAGCGTCTGCGGCGGATTACGCAGCGTACCACGCCTCCGCTTGAGCGCATTTGGGTGACCATTGCGGACCATTACGAGCCTAAGTGGCGGCGCGCTGATTTAGGCACCGCGCAGTCTCGCGTCGCCCGATGGCGGTCTGCATGGCCAGAGATTGCGAAGCGATGCAAACCGGATTCTGTTGGCAACGCGCCCCGATATACTTTCTTTTTTCCTGAAGAAGAATATCATTCGAGCCTGATGGAACCACTTGCGGAAATGGTTCGTGAAGGGATAGCGGATGTGGAGGTTCATCTTCACCATGATGGCGAAGGTCGCCAGAACTTTATCGACCGCGTGAGCAGTTTTTCTAGCGTATTGCATAACGAGCATGGTCTGTTGCGCAAACGCAACGGGAAGCTGACGTTCGGATTCATCCACGGCAACTGGGCTTTGGACAATTCGCGGCCGGATGGCCGCTTGTGCGGACTTAGCGATGAAATCCGCCTGCTACGAGACCTTGGTTGCTACTCCGATTTCACTATGCCGTCTGGCGATTCTCCAACCCAAGCTCGCTTGGTAAATACAATTTATTATTGCAGCGGCGACCCGCATCGCCCGAAATCGTATGACGATGGCGTCGCTGTCACGCCCGGCAGTGGCGTCGAAGGCGACCTGCTCATCATTCCAGGGCCATTGGGGATGCGCTGGAGAGACCGTTGGCTGCCCCGGCTCGAAACCGGCGAACTTCGCTACGGAAACGTGGCGACACCTTATCGTGTAGGGCGATGGGTGGAGTTAGCGCCGCGCATTGGGGTCGATACCTTCATTAAGTTATATACGCATGGCGCCCAAGAAAGGAACTCCTCTGCTTTATTGTGCGACGTGCTGGAAACGGCATTCAATTTGTTGGTGGAAGAAGCGAACCGGCGCGAATGCTCCATTCATTTCGTCACCGCCTGGCAGATGTATTTAGCCATAGACGCAATCCGGCAACGTCGCGATCCCTTGATCGCGGTGTACACCAGCCAAATCGAAGGACAAATTGCCGTCAATCCTCGCACCAGATATGCCGGCAAGTCTGCGGGTGCGGAAACGGTACGACAACACTGATCCGGGCTCCATCGGTTGCAATCAGTTGGTGCCGACTGCCGAAGCTTTGCATCGGTCGTTTGTCGTGTTCCGAACAGAATTGGGTGCTGGTAGAGTGAAAAAATCTGGTCTGCCTACCGTGACGACCAACCCGCTTGAGCCCTCAACTGTGGAGTTACGACGTAGCTCGGAAGAGTTCGTGATAGGTGCTGTCCTCGGGCCAGATTTCAACGGCAGCTTCGCTCACTTGCTCGCTGCATTTACGAATCTGCGCAGGACTGGCCTATCTACCAAACTGGTCATCATTGCCTCGCACGATCCGCAACGTGTTGCCAGCGAGTCAGCAGTCCAGGAACTACCTTCGCACTTTCAGTGGGTGACCGATGAATTGATCAAGCCTGACTCGCTTCTAGGATGCCACGTGCTGGTTTCGCTCCAGGATGGAGTCCCTCTCTCAGTGCTGCGCGCCATGTCTTTGCATATTCCAATCATTACGACGGCGGTCCGAGTTCCAGAAGCCCTCCGCAACCAGCCGACAGTCAAGTTCATCCGACACGGGGATAAGGAGGGGTTACAAGTTGCATTGCAACACCAATCGGAACAGACGAAACGAGATCCGGCGCATGCTTTTGCCCCTGAAGAAAATATTGCAAAGCACTACAGCGACACCTATTTGTGGCGAGAAAACGTTCCTTCAACGGTAACCGGGCAGCCAGCGAAAGGACACGCGTTGATCAAGAAAGCGCTCTTCAGCGCCGTTCCCAAGAGCCGATTACTTGAACACGGGAATCGCGACCGGCCGCAGATTGCCATCACTGTCGACGACGGGCCTGACCCACTTCACACGCCGCGGATGCTGGACATCTTTCGAGATTTCGCGGTGAGAGCAACGTTCTTTGTAGTCGGGGGAGCCGCCGAGCAGTATCCGGACCTCGTGCTGCGGATGAAGAAAGAGGGACACGAAGTCGGTAGCCATTCCTATAGCCACCCGTACTTCCACAGGCTTTCCTGGTCTGGCGCCATTCGAGAGATAGAAATGAGCCGATGGGTCCTAGACCGTATCCTAGGAGAGAAATGCAAACTCTTCCGCCCGCCTCACGGCAAGTTGTCGCTTCGCAGCCTTATCCCCGCTTGGGCGGCCGGCCATCAAGTGGTGATGTGGAACGTCGATCTAAAGGACTACCGAGCCAGTTCGGGGGATGTGGAAGCGCAGTTGGATCGAACTAACTTAGCCCCCGGAGATATCATTCTTTATCACGGCACTAGCGCGCCGGCGTTAAAAGCACTGCCGCGGGTAATCGAAGCCGCGCTGAGCAAGGATCGCAAGGCCGTCACCATTTCCGAGCTCATGCAACACTAGGCTCTTGTCGCGCGAAAAGATCTAAGTTCTCTCAATTGTACTTCCGATGAAAACAATTCTTTATCCCCAGGCGTACACTCGTTCGCGGTCAAGTGTTGTGGTATCTGATCAGGCCCCGCTGGGAACCACGAATATGTCTCCGGTCCCAAAAACTATCAATCACGCTCCGCTGCTCTTGAGATTGGCCAAAACCATGACCCGTTGGCGGATCCGCGGCGGCAGCCGCCTCGTGGGAATCTTCGGGCAATTAGGAATGCTCAATGTGGTCGCGCAATATCAATTGGGCCGTGGCGTGAGTTTCAGTGTGCCACTGTTCCGCGCTGACACTTGCTGGGACCAGAGAGATGTTGAAGAGTATGAAGAGCGGCTGATTCATTCGTTTTGCCGCTTGCTTGAACCGCTCTTTGATGTGGTCCTATTCGATTGCGGAGCAGACATTGGGACGTTCTCAGCGCTTGTCTGTTCACAAACTTCCCGCATCACGCGAGTGATTGCCTTCGAGCCCAACCCAGACGTAGCAGGCTTCATGAGGCGCAATTTGGCCCAACTGCCGATTTCATCGAATGCGATCACCAAAGCAGTAAGCTGCTTCAAGGGCACCGGCCGGCTGGAAGTTCCAACTTATGACAACTCAGATTACGCCCGTTTTCTCGTTCCTGGCGATGGCCCGCTGGAAGTCGTCACCATCGATAGTCTTGGTGCGCGAGGTGGCGACGTAGCCATAAAGCTCGACGTGGAAGGCGGCGAACTAGAGGTGCTCGAAGGCGCTGCAGAGACTATCGCCTCGGCCCGAAAATGCGTGATAACAGTAGAAGCCAACCCTCGAGTTGCCGTGCGTACCAAGCGCGATCCGGTGGAATGTCTCAGGTTTCTTCAGTCGTTGAGACCATTTAACTTTCTCATTGCCGAGACCGAAGAATCTCCATTGACGTCCTCCCCGATCATCAAGGATGGACAGGAGGCCAACCGAAATGTTATCTGCTGGACGCAGTAAGCCAGCTGCTCACCGCACCGACGATTGCCAAAACCGAACCGTCGTTTTAGATCTGATCGTGCCTCCCAGTACGGTTTGGTTCCCTAGGTTTCTCGCTATTCCGAACAGCTCATCCCCGGTTCTTATAAGCTCGCAGGTATTTTGACATTTCTATCCAATCCGAAAATTGGTTTGACGACGCCACCCATTCCAGCCCCAAGGCTCGCCCCCAGTAATGCCAAGGTCATTGGGCGCAATTTCATTTTCATGGGCCTGGAAGTGGTGATTACGCTCGTTTGCACTCTGCTGACGACGGTCGCCATCGCGCGAGCCATCGGGCCGACGCGGCTTGGCTACTTCAATCTGATATTTTGGCTGACCTCCATCACGTGCTCGGTAGGATCGTTGGGCATCCCGCTTACAACATTCAAGTACATGGGCGAATTCTTCGGCGGTGGACAAAAGGAGCTCGCTCGCGCCGTATTCTTTTACAACCTCTGGGCCCAGACGGTAATTGCATGCGTGTTAACGGCCATCGGCATGGTTGCCGTTTTCACTCTCGTTGACCCCGCATATCGAGTCTGTTCCATTTTGTTGGTTTTGAGCATGGTGCCGAACATGATTACGTTCGTGCCCTCGCAGGCGAACTGCGCTGCCGAGGATGCCGCGCTCAATACGCGTGGAGCTTTTGTCGGGGCGATCGTCTATGTCCTTGCAGTTGCTGTAAGTCTCCTCGTTGGCTGGAATTTGGTTGGCATCGCCGCTGGTGTTTTGCTCTATCGCACAGTAGAGTTGGCTGTAAAAACCATTCCGGTGCTTGGGTCAATGAAATCTGTACCTCGGGTTCCACTGCCGCGAGAAATTCGCAAACGAATGTTTTCCTTCTCCGGTCTAAGCACCGGTCTGATGATTTTGCAGATCGTGATTTGGGACCGGTCCGACATCATTTTCTTGAAATTGCTGCAGCCCGACATTCGTCAACTAGCCTTCTTCTCGGTTTGCTTCAGTGTGGCCGACCGCCTCATGCGCATGCCCCAGACATTCGCCAATGCGCTTTCGGCCACGCAGATGGCCGAGTACGGGCGCGATAAAGAGCGCCTCTTTAGTATGACCTCGAAGGCATCCACCTATGTCCTTCTGGGGGCTCTTCCGATTCTGATCGGCCTTGCCTGCATCGGCGGTCCCTTTGTGCGAGTCATGTATGGGTCGCAATACCTCCCAGCAATACCGGTTTTCATCGTAGTGGCGCTACTCAGCATTCCAAAAGCGATACTGACTCCCGCCCAGACTCTGTTGTATTCCGCCGAAGACCTCGGATTTGTCCTGAAGTGGGGCTGCGTGGCCGCGGCGATGAACGTGCTCCTTGATCTCGCGTTGATTCCACGTTACGGAGCACTCGGCGCAGCCTGGGCAAATGGCGTCGCGCAAACGTTTGCCGCACTGACTATCTGGGGCCGTGTGCTGGTCCGCTATCCAGTTCGAATTGATGGGCCTGTTCTGCTCAGGCTTGCTGCCGCAACTCTTGCCATGGCGATCGTCGTCCTCGGCATTGTGGCCATTCCGTTCAGCCCTCTCATGAAGTTGAGCGTTGCTGTGCCCGCAGGTGCGATTGTTTTCCTGATCACAAGCCGGATGTTTGCGGTGCTGCAGAAGGATGATCGCCGTCGCCTCCTGCAACTCTCTGCCTTGCTGCCTACGCCTCTTGGTTCGTCACTTAATCGTTTGGTGGATTTCCTGGTTCCGCAACCGGTGGCTGTGGAAGTTGCAAGATGAATTCAACAAGGCGGCATCCCAATGAGTAGCGTCGCGGAAGCATTCAGTCCCACGTCTGTAGCCGGCGCACAAGCCGAGCGAACCCCGCCGCTAAACATCGCGCACGTGGGTGACAGCATGGAAATGGGGGGAGCGGAAAAGCTAACGGCCACGCTGTGTCGGTTGCAACGCGACAAGGGCCACACCGCCTCGGTCCACTGCCTTTATCGGCTTGGCGTGCTTGGCGAAGCTTTGCAAGCCGAAGGCTTTGAGGTTATTCTCCACCATCCTTCTTCGTTCCTTCAGCTCGTGCGCGGTTTGTACAGATCGTTTCGGCGCTCTCGCCCCGACGTGGTGCATTGCCACAATGCTACAGCGGCGATCATCGCCGCTCTTCCCGCTCGTCTCGCAGGAGTAAGGACCGTCATAGTAACCCGGCACGGTTTGGTCAAGCCTCCATACCAGATTCGTCGAGAGTTAAAGTTTGCGCTCGCTTCACGTTGGTGCGATTGGATCGTTGGAGTCTGTGAAGGCACGCGGACCAATTTGCGGGCGGCTCCCTTCGCCGCCCGCGACAAGATCATTCACATCTATAATGGCGCCTGCCCGCCGGATGTTCGTGCTATTCCGAGGACCAAAAAAGGCTTTACTCTACTCTATGTTGGCCGTTTGGCCCCGCTGAAGGACCATGCCACGCTTTTGCGGGCGGTTGCACTCACGCGCCCCCATCATCCCGACGTGCAACTGTGGATAGTTGGCGATGGGCCGCTTGAGCTAAGTCTCCGAACGCTCACGCAGGAGCTCGGGCTGAGCAACTGCGTCACTTTTTTCGGTGAGCAAACTGATGTCTCGCCATTCATGCTGGCGGCTGATTTATTTGTTAGCTCTTCCGTAACCGAAGGATTGCCCGTATCTCTATTGGAAGCAATGTCGGTTGGCTTGCCGGCGGTGGTCACCGACGTCGGAGGCATGGGCGAAATCGCCCGTTTGTCGGGCGCTGTCACACTCGTGCCATCGTCCGATCCTCAAGGCATGGCGTCCGCGTTGTCCGGCGCGATTGCCCGCAGACAAGAACTTCCAAAGATGGGCCAGCTGGCTAGCTTCTGTTACGAGCAACATTTTCGACCGGAACGAATGCTCGATGATTACATGACGCTTTATAATCGTCGCGGCTCTCACACTCCAGCGCCCCATTCTGCGTAGAATCCCGTACCAGCTCCATCGCTCATAAGAGAACCTGTCCAATAGCTGGCACGCAACTGATCATTGAATGTTTTCGCACGGCACGCCGTAGTCGCCCCTGTCAGTTCTGTTTTCTTCCGAGGCTTCATACAGTGCAATTCATCTACCACCATCGCACCATGGGTCGCAGTTCCCAAGCCATGCATATTCGTAGCCTGGTGGAGGCATTGAGAGTCGATGGCCACGAGGTGACTATCGTATCTCCTCCAGGTATCGATCCCCTCAAGTCCGCCGGAATGATGCCATTTTTGCGCAAAGCAGATCGTGCGCGCGGCCTTCAACGACTTTGGAAATACATTAGCTGCGAGTGTCCACAGTTCGTTTTTGAAGTATTCGAACTTCTCTACAACTTGTTTCTCCCATTCCGGCTTTTGCCCACCATGTGGCGGCAGCCCGATGCCGTCCTTTATGAAAGACATGCCTACTTCATGTTCATGGGCGTGCTACTGGGGAAATGGCTGAGGCGGCCAGTCGTGCTCGAAGTGAATGAACTCGCAGGATTTACGCGAGCCCGCGGCCTGATCATGGAGCGCCTGGCGCGAAGGATCGACGCATGGGTGTTCTCGCGTGCCAATCACGTTCTCTGCGTGTCCCGTGTCCTAGCGGACGAAGTTCGGCAGCGCGGTGCCAGCAGTGAGCGGGTACACGTCTTGCCCAATGCAATTGATCCAAATCGATTCCGCAACCCGAGTTCTGAGCACTCACTTCGGTCGCGCCTGGGTCTGCAGGGTTCAATCATCATCGGTCACGTGGGACTGTTCTATCGCTGGGATCGTCTGGACGTATTGATCGAGGCAGCGAGGAGCATCCGAGAACTACATCCAGAAACAAAAGTATTACTCGTGGGAGATGGCCCGGAGATGGAGAACCTGAAATGCACTGCATTTCGCTTAGGGATGGAAAGTGCCGTCATTTTTTCCGGACCGGTTCCGCGCGATGACGTGCCTGCCTACATTGACGCGATGGACATTTGCGTGCTCCCGGATTCCAACGCGTTCGGCTCACCGATTGCCCTGTTTGAGTTCATGGCCATGGGCAAGCCGTGCGTAGTCCCTGACCTCGGCCCAATGCGTGACGTGGTCGATGACAACATCACGGGCGTCATGTTTCCTCACGGGGATTTTGCGGCCTTGCAAAAGGCTCTCGTGCGCGTCATCGAAGACCCAGCGCTCCGAACTCAACTCGGTACTCGGGCAAGAGACACTGTCTTGCATCGCCATACGTGGGCCGCGAATGCTCGTATCGTAGTTGAGTTAGCCGCCGGTGAGACCTCTGCTAGACCATTTGCCCGGATGAAACAACTCGATTGCGACACACAATAAATTGGAAAGGGAACACGATTGCCTCCAGATAGAAATCTCCGGGTCGGATTGGTTGGAGCCGGCTACATAAGTGAATTTCACGCACGCGCCATTCAGCGAGTCCCTAACGCGCAGATTACTGGAATCGCGGACGTTGTAAGCTCCCGCGCCACGGGCCTGGCCGCTCGATTCCACATCCCGAAAGTCTTCCCGACGATGGAAGCCATGATGAACGACGGAGTCGACGTGATTCATATCCTCACGCCTCCCGACACGCACGCGGCGTTGGCGATTGCAGCCCTAAAGAACGGCTGCCACGTTCTGGTAGAAAAACCGCTTGCGATCAATGCAGAAGAGGTCGACCGCATTTCTGCCGCGGCCGCATCCGCGCAGAAATCCGTTTGCGTCAACCATTCCATGCTGTACGACCGTTTCGTATCTAAGGCGCTGAACCTGGTCCGTTCGGGCGCCATTGGAGTTCCGCTTAGCTTCGATTACTTCCGCAGCAGCGAGTATCCTCCTTACCGCGGAGGGCCCCTGCCAATCCATTATCAAGACGGCGGTTATCCTTTCTTGGATCAGGGCGTACACGCGTTATATCTCGCCGAATCTTTTTTGGGCGCAATGGAAGACGTGAAAGCCTTTTATGGTACGCACGGAGGTGACTCCAACCTCCTGTTTGACGAATGGCGCGTGGCAGCGCAATGCCTACACGGCACTGCGAACATCCAGATTTCATGGAATGTACGGCCTCTGCAGAACTGGTTTGTCGTTCAGGGCACGAAAGGAGTGATCCGCGCGAACCTCTTCGCGATGTGGGTGACTCATACACCGCAACTTCCGTTCCCAAAAGCGCCGGCACGCGCGCTTCAAGCGATGAGCGAGGGGCTCAGCATCTGTACGCAGGTTCCAGCAAACATCGCTCGCTTCGCGGCCAAGAAAATCGTCCAGTACGACGGCCTGCATTCCTTGGTAACTGCGTTCTATAGCGCGTTACAAACGGGCGCACCCATGCCGGTGTCAGCCGAACAGGCGCGTTCCACAGTCTATTGGACGAACCGCGTCTCTCGGCAAGCCGATGACGCGAAAATGGAATTTCAGGCGCAATTCCGAAACGAGGGACGTGCCAAGGTTTTGGTGACCGGTGCAAATGGCCTTATCGGCCGACATCTCGTGCGACGGCTGTTGCAAGAAGGGAACCGTGTTCGCATGTTCGTTCGACGCCAGCCGGAGGCGGAGTTCTTGAACGAAGGTAACGTCGAAATTTTCCTGGGCGACCTGGGCGACCCTGCCGCCGTTGACCGAGCCGTAGCGGGCGCGGAAATCGTCTACCACGTGGGCGCGGCCATGAAGGGTAGCGCGCACGATTATGAACGCGGCACCGTGTGCGGCACGCAAAACATTGTTGATAGCGTGCTTCGGCACAATGTCCAGCGTCTCGTCTACATCAGCTCTCTTAGTTGCCTGCACGCAGCGGTTTCGCAGCGCGGCGACGTGATAACAGAAGATTGGCCGGTGGAACCATCCCCAACAAAGCGTGGAGCCTATACGCAATCAAAAACCGCAGCCGAAAAAATAATGCTCGATGCGGTTCGCGATCGGCATCTCCCGGCCGTGCTGCTTCGCCCTGGAAGGGTTTTCGGTCCAGGGATGACGCTACTGACACCTGAAGTTGCCCGTAAGATCGGAAGTTACTTTGTCATCCTTGGCGATGGCACCCGCGAACTACCGCTAGTTTATGTAGAAGATGTGATTGATGCGATCGCCCGGGCCGCCGAAGCAAGCGAATTCGATGGCAGGGTCTTCCACATCGTAGATCGAACCCAAGTCACGCAGAATCAAGTTGTCCTTGACTACATCTCGAAAAACGCGAAAAAGGCAAGAGTCATCCACGTGCCGGTGGCCGTCGTCTATAGTTTGGCGCTCGGTTTCGAACTCTTGTCCAAGATTCTGAGCCGCCCTGTTCCTCTTTCCATTTACCGCGTCAAATCAGCGCTCGCTCGCATGAAGTTCGATTGCAGCAGGGCAGAGAATGAGCTTGGCTGGCGACCGCGCGTTGGCGTCGCTTCAGGCCTGCAGGAAACCATGGCGGCCGAGCGCGTCACGCGCAGCCATAGGGGTCTTGGACCTGTGCAACAAAGGTTGGCGGCTAAGTGACCGCCTGCAAACTGCGATAGCTGGAGCTACAGAGGCTCGCCGATGAATCCGGATTCCGCATTGCCGCGTGCCACTTCTCGCCAGGCGCCAGTAAGTGGACAGGACTCAACACCGAGGGCCCTCCGAGTCTTTCGAGGTTTGCTTCGCCGGATCGCGAGACGGACCTGCGTGATGGTCTGGTGGGCGCCTCGCAACGACCTCGGTCCGGCTTGCCCCGATGGGTGTGCCCTTGCCCGGTTTGGGCGTGCAGCCTCCGCCTCCGACCAAGATTTGGCCAAGGAAGCAATGCTGGCAGCGGGAGAACCGAACGGCCTTGTGGCCCCGCGACTTGACAACGGCGACGAATTCTTCGGCTGGCTGCTCGACGGCCGCGTCGTCAGTTTTGGCTGGGTCACGCGCCAAGACCGAGCGGTCGGCCCCATCCGCTTAGCAAAGGCTTCGGGGCGCGCCTTTCTATATAACTTCCATACCCTGAACTGTTACCGGGGCCAAAGGCTTTATCCTGCTCTTCTGCTCGCAATGCGCCACGTTCTCGGCCTCGAGAACGTGACCGAATTTGTCATCGAAGTTGATGTGCGCAACACGGCCTCGGCAAGAGGAATTGAAAAAGGTGGGTTTGTCCTGGCGGCCCAAGTCGCATTCCTGACTCTCTTCGCCCGCTGGCCTTGTTTTGGCTCGCGGACCGTTCTGGAACGTACATCCTCTTCACTGTTTCGAGCCGTTTGAACTAAGAGACCCCACATGGTGGAAATACCAAAAGACGTAACAACTCGAATCATCTGCGAAGAGCGGGAATGGGACGCGCTCCGAGATGATTGGAATACTCTTTACGCGTCGAGCCCTTATTCATCTCCTCCCCTCGATTTTGTTTGGCTTCGTGGTTGGTGGCGCGTGTACGGCACCCTTTACGGGAAGGCAGGCTTGCGGATCGTAACCGTTTGGCGCGGTTCGAGGCTCGTAGGGGCCATTCCTTTGTATATGGGCCGTGGAATGGGCGGTTCCCTCGGCACCCGTCACCTTCGGTTCATTTCGACAGGGGAGGAAGAGCATGAGGAAACTTGCCCGGATTACCTGAACCTCCTTTGTCTACCTGGAGAGGAAGCCATCTGCGCAGATGCCATATGGGGTGAGGTGGGCCGTTTGGACTGGGACCATCTGGAATTCCTGGACCTCATGGAAGATTCCCCGCTGTTGCTGGGAATCACTCTACCCCACGACGCCCGTTCATTCTCGCGGGGCAGTTGTCCAATTGCAGATCTCACGGACGGATTTGAGGAGTACCTCAAGCGGCTCTCATTGAAAAGCCGACAGCAAGCCCGCCGCGTCTTGCGGGAGGGAGAGGCCGGTGCGCACTTCGAGGTCGCGGATGTGAATCAGGCCGCCGGGGCCTTCGACGACCTGGTCAGATTACACCAGGAGCGGTGGACCTTGGACTCCCAGCCGGGCGTATTCGCGTCCACGCGGTTCACCGAGTTCCACCGCAAGCTCATCCAGGAGTGGTTGCCAAGCGGACGAGCGGTTCTCGCGCGGCTGTCCATTGCGAATGTTCCCGTGGCCGTTTTGTACGGGTTCGTGAACGGGCTGAAATTCGAACTCTACCAGCTAGGGGTAAGGCGGGAGCCCGCTAGTCGTGTGCACAGTCCAGGAATCCTGGCCAACCTACTATTGATGCGAGCTCTGACGGAACGCGGAATGACAGCATACGACTTCCTCCGCGGATCGGCATCCTACAAGGTGCGACTGGCAACACGGGAGAGCCAGCTGGTCGGCGTCAGAATTTGGCGACCGACTCTGCGGGCGGCCATCCACCGCTCGGGTCAACTCGCAGTGCGCGTCTTCGGTAAAGGGCAGCAGCTCATGAGGAGAAGCTGACTTGATGAAGAAAGCCATCGCGACCCGTCTCTTGTGCCGGAGTGGCCTGCGCGGCCTCCTAGGTCGGGCCATTGAGTGGTCCGGAGTGCTCGTTTTCAATTATCACCGGGTTGGCAACTGCAAGGAATCACCATTCGACCGGGGACTTTGGAGCGCTGACGCCGAGGCGTTTACCGACCAAATCCGTTTCTGCAAGTCCCAACTCGAAGTGATTACCCCTGACGACATTCCCAGAGTCGTGGCTAATCGGTCCGGCCGCCACGCTCTAATCACGTTCGACGACGGTTACAGGGACAACTACGAGATCGCCTTCCCAATCCTCAAAGCAGAAGGTGTTTCAGCGACGTTCTTCGTCGCCACAGGTTTTGTAGATACTCCCCGTTTGCCGTGGTGGGACGAAATTGCCTGGATGGTGCGGACGAGTCGGCAGGACTGCGTGGAACTTCCGGGCTGGATTCCTGCCCCGATTTCGTTTGATGAGCCCGACCGCGAGGATGCAGTGCGGTTACTCTTGAGGGTCTACAAGGCGATGCCCGCAGAATCCACTGGTCGGTATCTCGACTTGATCGCTAAGGCCACAGGGTCAGGGCGGTGTCGGACGGATGTGGGCCTCGGCCTATGGATGACTTGGGGCATGCTCCGAGAAATGAGGTCGTCTGGCATGACGGTTGCCGGGCATACGGTGACTCATCAGGTCCTGGCTCGGGCGCCGCTCGCCAGGCAAAGGGAGGAGATTCTTGGGTGTGGCACTAGACTCGCCGAGGAGATGCGTGAGCCGATGCGGTACTTCAGCTATCCGGTGGGTAAGCCGGACACCTTCAACTCCGTCACGCAGAACTGCATGCGCGAGGCCGGGGTCCAGTACGCCTTCAGCTACTACGGCGGTTTTCGGCGATTCGACAACTGGAATAACTACGATGTCCGACGGGTTGCTGTTGAACCCTATCTGACCTCCGATTGGTTCCGGTCGATCGTTACCCTGCCCCAATTCTTAGCCTGATGATGAAGAGGGAAGTGGTATACAGCATTTCCGGCTTACGATACCGCAACGATTGAGCGCCGGAAGCTTCTTCAGAACGGCGTACTCCACTTGAATGTTCCCGTTGTTTGTAGGCCGTCCCAAAGTCAAAGTGATGTTCCCTGCTAACTCGTCACGCGGTCTTGCTGAGCGGGCCAGGGTTAAATGGATGAGTAACCACCACGGATGCTCATTGCCACACGGGCCCGCTGTCGGTGATCGCCATACTGTGAACTGCCGTGGTCAGAGCATTCGTCGAGCCAGCCGCTGTAATGGTCCCGCCCGACGACGCGACGCCCTTGTTAATTACGAGGCTATCGTTTGCATCGAGAGTGATTGTAAATGTGCCGCTCGAGGGACTTCCAGGAGTCGAATCGGCAATTGTCGGAGTCAGCGCGCTAAATCCAGACGCGTCTCCAAGCTGAATCGTATAAATATTGTAACTGACTACATTTCCAGGATTGCTGTTATTCGCCTCAATGCGATATTGCCAGCCGGCAGCTGTAGCTCCGTTCGCGTTCTCTGCAACAATGTTGATTGTCGGTGCGGCTGGAAGCAGAGCCGTATAGAGCGCCTCTTGCGTCCCATCAATACATTTCACGGTGGCCGATACTACCGTGGGGATAGTTTCGCAGTGGCTTACGAATGTTGTGCTGCGCGCAGCCGTATCCGTTTGGAGCCGGTCGAGGATGACCAGGGTGTTGATTCCTCGAAAGTAGTAATACTCCCGAACGACCGAAACGGCGAACGAGTTCTCTCTGGATGGATTGCCCGAATCAACCACATTGTTATGATAAGTGAGCGTCAAGTCGGAAGCGGCGAATGCGTAGTTTGGTTGTGACTCCAACCGCTTAACGATGCCGGCGCCGTCTGAAGTCTCTTGGGCTATCACTCCAGCCTGGCCGCCCACCAACGGGACATTATGAGCCAATCCTCCACCTGCGCTGGTAGTGCCAACACTGTTGTAGCCAGCAACCGTTTCCGAGTACCCCATTGTTTCTCGAATTAAATTCACTCCCTTGCGGGAGGCTTGAAAGGTTCCCGCGTCGATGTGCCAATGGCCGGTCCCGACAGCAAGTGTAGGCGAAGAATTGCCTCCTCGGTTCAACCCCATCTGCCAGAGCATCACTGTGCCCGTCGGTGCCCATGTGTCGTGCAGATACATATACTGAGCGCCTGATGAGTAGTAATCGAGAGGAAGATTGGAGAAGGGGAGAGCCGTACCACCCGGATCAACAGACTTGAATAGCGGCCCAATCGCTGGATTCACCGTCGAAATCCACTGGCGAGCGTACTTGCCTATGTTTGTCGCGCTGTATTCCGTTGCAGCCGCTTGCATGAAATCACCATAGAATTGGCTGGACATGCCGCATCCACCATGACCGTCGGGTCCGTTGTGGCTTATGTACCCGCAACCAGTTCCATTGACCCAGTTCTCGTCATCCGCCCATGTGAAGCCATCCCACATACTCCGGCTCGTCGTGTGCACGAGCATCGTGTTGTAGATGGTCTGCAAAACGCCAGATTTGAAAGCCGTCGTTTCGGCCCACATATCGCGGCCTAGAAGTGCCGAGGAAGTTAGAGCGACAGCATAATAGTTGAGGCAATAGCGCCCGTACTCGCCACCACCTTCTTGACTGTATAGGCCGTATCCAAAGGTGCCATTTTTTCCTGTGCCAGTCGGAGAGACAAAGTTAACCAAATCGTTCCAGCGGTTCACCGCGCCGTAGTTTAAATTTGCGGTGGCGTTCGTGTTGTCGATATAACTGGCGATCCCAAACTCGAGATCGTTACGAAACTGGCCGCAGAAATAATTGCTTACAGGCATTCCAACATTGCCCCATGTTTGGGTAGGCGCATCCTGATTCGACTGCCACAAGCTCCAGTTCGTGTCGAATGTCGTTATCTGGCCAGAAGTAAGGCATGACGCTTTCCCGCATCCCGGATAGAGCCAGTCACGAATCAAAATCTTCTGCTCGCCGAGAGCCCTCATATTGTCGTCTCCCGTTCCTGCGCCATTGGTGGAGGAGGGAGTGAAAGATACGGCGTCGTTGATGGCCTGCGTGCACGCGGCCGACACATTCATCACAAGACAGGTGAATGCCACATCGTAATCGTCGAGCGGTCGGGGGCTGGTTGTGAGACCTGCATAGTTCGAGCTCGTCACCCATGCCTGCGCCGCTGAGATGCGCGAGGGATTCCAGAACAATCTTGGGTGAGCTGTAGGAATAGTGAGGCCGTCAATCGTGTTCGTAGCAGTCGCGCTGAAAATAGACAAGGATGCTGAACCCGTCTTGGACGGATCCGCCGCACTGGTTGCGGTGACGGTAACCGTGGATGGTGACGGAACCACCGAAGGCGCTGTGTACAGTCCCGTTGCATCGACTGCCCCGCAAGCTGGTGCGCTACATCCGGCTCCTTGCACACTCCAAGTGACAGCGGTATTCGAGCTCCCCACGACAGACGCACTTAATTGCTGTATCGCCCCCGTCACCACCGAGATGCTGGCTGGCGTCACAGTGACGACAACAACGGGAACAATGGTTACGCTTGCTGAGGCTGTTTTGCTCGGTTCCGCCATGCTGGTTGCAGCCACAGTAACGCTCGGCGGTGCAGGTGCCACCGGTGGTGCCGTATAGACAGCCGCTATCGAACTCGTTGCGAGTGACCCACAGGAGGCGCCGTTGCAGCCCGCTCCAGTCAAACTCCACTGCACCGCCGTATTCGTCGTGCCTGTCACGCTCGCTGTGAAAGTGTCCGTAGTGGCAGTAGGAACAGCTGCATTCGCCGGGCTAATGCTCAGCAAAACTGCGGCTGCCGCAACAAGGGTGACGCTCGCTGAAGCCGATTTGGTTGGGTCCGCCACGCTGGTCACGGTTACGCTGAGGGTCGCAGGCGAGGGTACGCTCGCCGGTGCAGTGTAAAGTCCGCCAGTCGAAATGGTACCACACGCTGCGCCGCTGCAACCCGCGCCACCAATGACCTTCCAAGTAACCGCCGTGTTCGTAGTGCCCGTAACCGTAGCCGCAAACTGTTGTGTGCTTCCTACCGCCACTGTTGCGCTGCTTGGGCTAACCTGTACAGCTGCGCCAGCGGCGCCATTGCCCTTGGCATTGCTGCTCGTGCTCGTTAGACCCGCGCATCCTGAAAGGATGAGCCCTCCCGATAGAACGACAAATAAAAGGAATCTAACCGTTTGAGTCAGTTGCGAATGAGTGGCCTTTAACATTTGGCTCCGGCTTGCACATAAGCTCCGTATCGAAATGCGACACGGGCTTCTAACTACAGTGTTTACAGGAGCGAGATGTTCATTACAGCTGACCTACAGTCCCAAAAAGGGTCTCTGCCCAAATGCTGTCCCCCAATGTCCAACGTGACTAACCCTAATGGCCAACATGACCAAAAATGTCCGAAGGTGTCCAAAGGATGGGGTAAAGAACAGGTGAGAGGACACTCAGCAGACCTGGTCCCAAAAGCCGTATAAAACAGCGCCTAAATGACACAAATACAGGACTTAGGTTAAATCATCCTCGGCAGCTCGACGAACGGGCTCCGCTAAGCCAGCCCTCGCCTTTACAAGAGAATCGAAGCCTTCCTGTAGCCGGTAAAGAGCGAACCTACGAACGCTGCTGCCCAGTACAGGAAATCTCAACTCAGGCTGTTCCCGGGGTAATGGAGTTAAGACGGTATGTGCGGTATTGCAGGCCTGTTAAATCTTGATGGAGCGCCAGTCGCTCGGGAATCCCTCCACGGGATGATGCGGATGCTTACGCACCGCGGCCCGGACGATACCGGATTCCATGTGGAGAATGGCGTTGGTCTAGCGCACGCCCGGCTCAGTATTATTGATCTCGCTGGCGGCCACCAACCGATGTGCAACGAGAATTCCTCGCTCTGGATCACCTTCAATGGTGAGGTCTTTAACTACCTCGAACTGCGAGAAGATCTCCTCAGTAGGGGACACAAGTTCGCCACCCAATCAGATACCGAGGTTATCCTTCATCTCTATGAGGAAAAAGGAGAAGACTGCGTCCAATACTTGAATGGCCAATGGGCCTTTGCCATTTGGGACAACCAACGCCGTCGTCTATTTCTATCTCGCGACCGTCTAGGCGTACGGCCGCTCTTCTATACGCAAGCAAATAAGACCTTCCTCTTCGGCTCCGAGATCAAAGCGATCTTCGCTCATCCATCGGTCGCGCGAGAGATTGATGTCAACGGCTTGGACGAGGTATTTACTTACTGGTGTACGATTCCTCCTACGACCATTTTCCGAAACATCCACGAACTCCCTCCAGGCCATTCGATGACCGTGGATTCCGGCGGGATTGTGGTTCGGCAGTACTGGGATCACGAATTCGAAAAAATATCCGGGATTGTCGATCCTGCTAAGGAGAAGGCATACGCCAGCGAACTCCTCGATCTTTTGATTGACGCCACACGAATCCGCCTGCGCTCCGATGTTCCAGTGGGCGCGTATTTGAGCGGCGGACTCGATTCGACTGTTACTACTGCACTCGTCAAGAAGTTTACAAACGCCGAACTTCGGACCTTCTCCGTTTCCTTCGACGACGCGGAATTCGATGAAAGCTCGTTCCAGAACGAGGCGGTCCGCTTTCTGGACACCGAGCACCAGGACTTCCGCTGTACCAAGAATCAAATCGCCGAAGTATTTCCGGACGTCATCTGGCACACCGAAAAACCAGTCCTGCGCACGGCTCCCGCTCCCTTGTATCTGCTCTCTAGGCTGGTGCGCAAAACCGGCTACAAGGTAGTGGTAACCGGAGAAGGTTCCGACGAAGTTCTAGGAGGCTACGATATTTTCAAAGAAACCAAGATCCGGCGCTTCTGGGAATCGCAGCCCGATTCGAAGATGCGGCCGCTTCTTCTTCGCCGGCTGTATCCCTACTTGCAGAACATACAGAGCCAGCCCGATGCCTACCGCAAAGCATTTTTCCACATCAACGTCGACCACAATCTGCAGCCGTTCTTCTCCCACATTCCGCGCTGGCAGTTGACGGCCAAGCTGAAAACCTTTTTCTCCGATGCCGTCCGCGCAGAAATTTCCGGTGACGACGCTTACGGCAAGGTCCGAACGCGGCTACCCCAAAATTACTCATCGTGGGACAGCTTTTCCCAGGCCCAATACCTCGAGACGAAGTACCTGCTCCCCGGCTATATCTTGTCGTCGCAAGGCGACCGCATGGCGATGGCCCACTCCGTCGAAGGCCGGTTCCCCTTCCTCGACCATCGCGTAGTCGAATTCGCCTCCAGACTTCCAGTTTCTTTGAAAATGAAAGCGCTCAACGAGAAGTATCTCTTGAAACGCTGTGCGCGCGAGCTCATTCCTCCGTCGATCGCAAAGCGTCATAAGCAACCCTATCGAGCGCCGGAAGCATGCAGTTTTCTCCAGCCCGCCGCGCGCGAGTATATGGACGATCTGCTTTCCCCCGAACAAATACGGCGAGACGGCATTTTCGACGCGCCCGCGGTTACCAAGCTCGTGGACAAGTTTCACAAGGGCAGCGCCATCGGCACAAAGGACAACATGGGATTGGTTGGCATCGTCTCCACGCAGCTTTTGATTCATCAATTCATCAATCATTTCGAAGGCCGGACGGCTCCACATGACGCTTAACGAGGAATTGAGAGCGTTCGTGACAGATAATTTCATGTACGGTAAGCCCTACAAAGGCTTTGCAGATGACGACTCCTTCATCGAGCGCGGCATCATCGATTCCACCGCTGTAATGGAACTGGTTGCCTTTCTGGAAGTGCGCTATCGGATCAAGTTGCTCGACCAGGACTTGATTCCGGACAACCTGGATTCCGTCAACGGTTTGGCGCGCTTTGTGGAAAGCCGCCTTCAGACAAATTTCACGGGAGCTTGTGATGCAAGTCGAATCATTCTTGGAGCTTAGTGCCGCCAGATTCCCGCAGAAAACCGCCCTCGTATGTAACCGCAAGAGGTTCACCTACCGGGAGCTGGAAATGAAGGCCAATAGGCTCGCCTGCTCGCTGATCGCGGGCGGGGTACAACGCGGAGATCGCGTCGCCATTTACCTGGAAAACTCCGCGGAAGCGGTTATCGCGATCTTTGCCATCTTAAAGGCTGGCGCCGTGTTTTTGGTTGTGAATCCCACGACGAAGGCGGACAAGGTCTCCTACATTTTGAATAACTGCCGCGCCGCGGGATTGATCACTGATCGAACAAGACTCGGTACCCTGCCAGCCGCTGTGGCTGCCTCGCCTTACCTTCAGAGCGTCTGGGTCGCTGGCGGTTTACCCGCCGCGGAATCAGCGACGGCTAAGCACCAATTTGATTTGACTGCCGTACTCGAAAATCCCGGCCTGCCGGCCGTACCCCCAAGCAAGAAGTGCATAGACATTGACCTCGCTGCCCTGATCTATACCTCGGGTTCGACAGGGCGGCCCAAGGGCGTCATGCTGACGCACCTCAACATCGTCTCCGCGGCCACTTCGATCACCACCTACCTCGAGAACGAGCCCGGCGACATCATCCTGAGCGTGCTTCCGCTGTCTTTTGACTACGGGTTGTACCAAGTGTTGATGGCCTTCAAGGTTGGCGGCACGGTCGTGCTGGAGCGGTCGTTCACGTATCCGTACCGCATCATCGAACTGCTCAACGAAGAGCACATCACTGCATTCCCGATCGTCCCAACGATCTCTGCGGTTCTCTTGCAACTGAACCTTTCCGCTCACCGCTTTCCGGCCCTGCGCTACATCACAAATACCGCCGCGGTACTGCCCACCGGCCATATTCGCCAACTGCGTGACATCTTTCCCAGTGTCAAGATTTTCTCCATGTATGGGCTGACGGAGTGCAAGCGCGTTTCCTACCTGCCGCCGGATCAGATTGACGTTCGGCCGGCTTCCGTGGGACGTGCCATGCCCAACGAAGAGGTCTACATCGTGGATGACGCTGGCCAGCCTGTCTCAGCCGGCACCGTTGGCGAACTCGTGGTCCGGGGATCAAACGTAATGAAAGGTTACTGGGATTCACCGGAAGAGACGGACAGAGTGCTGAAGACCGGGCCCCTGCCCGGCGAGAAAGTGCTCCACACCGGCGACCTCTTCCGAATGGATGAAGAGGGATATCTATACTTTGTTGGCAGGAAGGACGACATCATCAAGACCCGGGGCGAGAAGGTCAGCCCTCGTGAGGTGGAAGACGTCCTTCACGCCATGCCCGGAGTGGCCGAAGCCGTGGTCATCGGCGTTCCCGATGAAGTGCTGGGCGCGGCCATCAAAGCCGTGATTCGGCTCCAAGCCGGTGTGAACCACACGGCAGAGCAGGTCATCCATTGGTGTTCACTCAACCTGGAGAATTTCATGGTCCCCAAATTCGTCGAGTTTCAGGTCGAGTTTCCTAAGACCTCGACGGGGAAAATTAGTAAACGGGAACTGACCATGGCCAGTGCGCCCGCCCCGCCAGTGACCTCTGAATGCCAACAATGAGCGTCGCAACCACTGCTTTCTCGGCCGACGTATTGAAAATCGATGCTGCCGCAGTCTCGGCCGACATCGAAAGTAAGATTCGCGAGATCGTCCTGCAACGGTTGAACCGTAAGGGTGTGGTCATTGCCATATCCGGCGGAATCGATAGCAGCGTCGTCGCAGCTCTGTGCCTCAAAGCGCTCGGAACTGCGCGCGTTCTCGGCCTGATGCTCCCCGAGGCCGATTCGTCTCCGGACAGCCTCCACTTTGCGAATCTCCTTGCCCAATCACTCGGTCTTCGCACGCACGTCGAAGACATTGCCGGCATTCTCACTGCCGCAGGCTGCTATCAGCGCCGCGACGAGGCCATCCGCAAGGTCATACCGCAATACACCGAAGGCTATAAGTGCAAGATCGTGCTGCCCGACCAAGTGAACGGCGCCGCCTACCCGATTTTCTCGGTCGTCGTCGAATCGCCTCTGGGCGAACGCACCAAAGCCAGGCTCACCCTTGAATCCTATCTGGGAGTGGTGGCAGCGACTAATTTCAAGCAGCGCACTCGCAAAATGATGGAGTATTACTACGCGGACCTTTTTAACTATGCCGTCGCCGGCACCCCGAACCGCCTCGAGTATGATCAGGGGTTCTTCGTCAAGAATGGTGACGGCGCGGCCGATCTAAAACCGATCGCCCACCTCTACAAAACACAAGTCTATCAATTGGCGGCATACCTCGGCATACCGCAAGAGATTCAGAAGCGGCCTCCTACAACAGACACCTATCCTCTGGACCAATCGCAGGAGGAATTTTATTTCCCGCTGCCCTACGACCGCATGGACCTCTGCCTTTATGCGAAGAACCAAGGTCTCCAACCGGAAGAAGTTGCGCCCGTAATCGAGCTGACCCCCGAACAGGTGGCTCGCGTCTACCGCGTCATCGACGCAACCCGCGCCGCCACGCGCTATCTCCATCACCCGCCGGTGCTCTGTGAAAACGTATTCGAGGTGCCGGCTGATGTCCGACTCTGAATCGCGGGCCTCGCGTCCCGTTCGCATTCTCCTGCTGGAGAGCGGCACCGGACCCGGCGGCTCGGTCAATTTTCTTCGCGATTTTCTTCTTCACGTGGACCACGCAACGGCACAGTTTATTGTTGGATTGTATTCTCCCAATCCGAGCAAGACCCTCGAGGAAATTCGAAGGCTCGGGCACTCAGTTGTCCTTTTCAATAAATCGCGTCCGGTCGCGCCAAAAAGCTCCGCCGGCTTTTCAGCCCTATTTGACGCGCGTCCGAAACGAGTGAGCAAGCTGAGAACTGCCGCCACAATTCTCTCGCGGCTTTTCCGCGTTCAAGTCCCGCTAGCCTGGAAGGTGTGGAGATTTGTCAATCGCGAAGCGATCGATATCGTCGTGCTGAATCAGGACGTTCACTACCACATTCCCGGCGTGCTCGCAGCCAAGCTGGCTGGCCGGCCCTGCATCTGCCGCAAGGCCGGAGGCATCGGCGAAGCGAGGCGGCTGAAACGGTTCTTGAATCTCGGCGTTGATCTGTTCGTGAGCATTTCCAAAGCCACTGAGGCCGACCAGCGAAATACTCCCGGTACCAAAAAGGTCGTCAATATTTACGAAGGTCTGGACCTGCAGCGCTTTGCAGCGCTTCCGCCCAAAGAGACCATGCGCGAATCATTGGGAATACCCGCGCATAAAAAAGTCGTAGCCGCGATCGCAAGAATGGAAATCGGCAAGGGCCTGCCGGAATTCATCCATATGGCTGCCGCAGTGATCCGCCGCTACCCGGATGTTGTCTTCCTGCTCGTGGGCGACCAAGGACCGCATGGCGGCACTTTGGCTTTTGAGCTCCGGCATCTCGTGCACTCCCTCGATTTGGATGAGCATGTGATCTTCACTGGCTGGCGCGATGACATTCCGGCGGTTATGACATGCATCGATATCTTCGTGCACTGTCCCACAACCTGGATCGAAGGCCTCGGAATTGGCCATCTCGAGGCCATGGCCTCGGGAAAGCCATCTGTCGTCTCCAGGAATGGTGGGTTGCCAGACGCCGCTATCGACGGCGGTACCGGATTCGTGGTTCCTCCTGGAGATATCCATGCCATGGCCGATTCGGTTGTGACCCTTCTCGAAAACGAGCAGCTGTGTCATAAATTCGGCGAACACGCCAGAATGCGCGTCGAGCAGGTCTTCGACGCCGAGCAAAATTCTCGCCAGCTTCAAGAACAAATTTTGAAGTATGCAAGACCAGCGAAGATTTTGGAATTGCGTGGCGCGAGTGTCTTGAAAGGGCCGAGTTTCTGATTATGCCTCAATACGAAGTGGTTTCCGCCGATCTCGTGAAAGACAGGCAAGTCGTTCTCGACTTGTGGCGGCAAAACCTCGCCGATGTCAGCCGCCTCGACGAAAAGTACGACTGGCATTTCCTCAACAACCCCTTCGGATTGGGGCAAATCTGGATCCTTATGGCGGATGGCCAACCAATCGGTACGACTTCTCTGGGTATGCGTCCCCTAAAACTTGGCCAGACTGCGACCACCGCTGGCGTAGCCTGCGACCTCGCCGTCAACAAGCATCACCGCTTTCTGCAACCTGCCCTGATGCTTCAGCGGGCGCTGCTCTCCTCGGCGCGTGCCGGAGTTCGAATAGTCTATGGAGTGCCAAATTCCGGCGGCGCCTCGGTTATGAAATATGTCGGGTATCAAGAATTCTGTTCTGTACACCGATACGTCAGGGTCTTGCGGATTTCTCACTACCTGCAGAAGTCCGGGAAGTTCGTGGCCATCGTCCCCTTCATTGGGAAGATGGCCGACCAGGGATTCGCCGCCCTACACTTGTTCGGACGGCAGCGGAGCAGAAGCCTCACGCAGGTTTTGCCCTCTTTCGATGAACGATTTGACGAACTCTGGAATCACATTGCTTCGGAGCAATGGGCCCTGACTGTTCGCGACCGGCGGTTCCTGAAGTGGCGATATCAGGAATGCCCGCTGCGCCAGTATAAAATCCTCGCGCTGCTTACGGAGGATAAGTCGAGGTTGCTTGGCTACTTGATCTACTACGTTGAAGACCACTCTGCGGTTTGCGCCGACTTCCTTGCATCGGGTGGCCCTGAGGATCTCGACTGCCTGCTGTCATCCTGGACGGGGCTCGCTTGGGGCTGTGGACTCTCCTCGCTGTCACTCAGTTGTTCCAACGGCACGCTTGCCGCCAATCTGCTCCGCCATGGTTTCTCGCGGCGATCGGCTCTGCCGCCACCCAAGCCCGATCGATCCAGCCGGCTCGAACACTGTAAGACTCTTTTCACCCACGACCAAAACTCCGCCACACAAGATGCCGTCGCGGGCGGTTGGTATTACACCGAAGGAGATTCACCGTACTAGGTTTTGACCTCCCGGTCCCGCCTTCCCACGCTGCACCCTAAATGAAGATCGTCCAACTCTTACCGAGCCTCGAAATAGGTGGAATGGAGCGCCTCGCCGTCGACCTCGCCCGCCAGCAAAAAGCAGAAGGCCACCAGCCCTCTATCTATTGCAGCAGCCATCCAGGTCAATTTGCGGCGCAAGCCAGTGCCGCAGGCGTGCCAGTGTATTCGTTTGGAAAAACCACAGGTTTCTCTCTCCGTCTGATCCGGGACCTCGCCTCCAGACTCCGCTTAGATCGCCCTGACGTGCTTCACGCCCACAACGCCCTAGTTCTCCACTATGCCGTCGCCGCCGCTCGCCTTGCTCGAGTCCCCGTCGTTGTCAACACTCGTCACGGCGGAAATAGCAACTGGGATCCCCACTGCGAGCGCATCTGGCGCCACGCCGTGCGCTGGATTGATTCTCTGGTCTTCGTTTCGGAAGGAGTTCGCGAATTCTACGTCACCAGGGATCGGCTTTCCCGACGCAACACCTCGGTCATCTATAACGGCATCGACGTCGGCAAATTCGCATCCCGCCCTGCCCATCCAACCCCCGCTCTACCCACGTTTCGCGTGGGTTCCGTCGGACGTCTTGTGCCTGCCAAAGACCATGTCACACTAATTCGATCGTTTGCGATAGTCAGTGCGGCAATGCCCGCCGCGGAGTTGCACATTCTCGGCGATGGCCCTTGCCGCGCTACAATTTCTCAAACTGCGGAATCACTCGGAATCACGAACCGGGTCTTCCTCCATGGCGCCAGTCTCGATGTCCCCGGTTTTCTCTCCACCCTCGATCTCTTCGTGCTTTCCTCCATCGATGAAGGTCTCCCGATTTCCCTAATGGAAGCGCTGGCAGCTGGCTTGCCTGTCGTTTCCACACGTCTTCCCGGCCTCACGGAGCTGGCGCCGGAGAATATCGTCGCGGGCTACTGCACTCCTGGTCATCCCGAATTGCTCGCTGAAGAAATCCTCCGCGCTGCCAATCGGCTTGATCTTCCTGCCCTGGGCGAAGCCGCTAGGCGCTGGGCACAAAAGTTCGCCATCCGGGAAACCTGGCACCACTATCAAGCCGTCTTCGAGGCCAGCCTCGCGAAGAAGAGGCGTTATCAAATGAACCGCCAGCCGTCCAGCACGACCGGTTTCGCGGCGATCAACCGCGGCCATTAGCGAATTCGACTCCCGATCGGATATAAGCCTCCGCCTAACATGAACATTTGCAGAAAGTTGCAGGTATCTTCTGGCGAGGACGCGTTTCCTCCTTGACAGTAAGCTATCTCTCGCGTATAGTAGTGATTGGGTAATATTGCGGTTCTACCCCGTCACCGCTAGCACGCCCGCCGACGTTTTCTGGTTTATGGCAGATTTTTTTGCTAAGTCTTTTAGAATCCGAACTTATAGCGGGACACCGTTTTTTCTATCGTGTTTTGGCCACAATCGTCCGCCCTTAAGCTCTTTATTTTCAGCGTTTACGCGACCGCCCATAGCTAACCCCTTTAGAAGCAACACTTACAAAAAAGGGGGGGGTACCCCATTTATAGTGAGCGGCACTTAATCATGACACTGCCACGACACAGCCAGATATGGCTCCCAGGCTATATAAAGGATAGGCTCAAGACCCTCGCACGCAAACCCGCGAAGAGGCTCTGGCTACTCTTCGCCGATCACTATGAGCCACTTTGGAATGGGGCCGACGAAGCGATAGGGACAGCGCGGGTTGCTCGATGGGCAACCCGTTGGCCGTCCATCGCTGCAAAGTTTCAGGATTCTGCCGGCTGCCCGCCCCGCTATACCTTCTTTTATCCCGAGGAAGAGTATCGTCCCCGTCTCATGGAACCTCTTGAGCGCATGACCTCCCATGGAATCGCTGACGTCGAGGTCCATCTGCATCATGACGGCGAAGGCCAACAGAACTTCGTTGATCGCATCAGTCGGTTCACAGAAACACTTGTCTCCCGCCACGGCCTGCTCAGGAAAAGCAAAGGCAAGGTGTCCTTCGGATTCATTCACGGCCTCTGGGCACTGGACAACTCCCGCCCCGACGGCCGCTTCTGCGGCCTCAACAATGAGATCTCTCTTCTCCGCGACCTCGGCTGTTATGCCGATTTCACCATGCCCTCGGGAGCATCCCCAACGCAAGCTCGCCTGATTAACACGATCTACTGGGCCGTGGATGATCCCGAAACACCAAAGTCTTACGACACCGGCGTTCCCCTCACTCCTGGCGGCACGGCCACGGGCGATTTATTGATGATTCCAGGCCCGTTCGGTCTGCGGTGGGCACAGCGCCTGCTGCCTCGAATTGAGTTCGGCGAACTTTGTTCCTACGATCCCGTCACCAATTACCGCGTCCGTCGCTGGCTCGAACTTGCCCCCCGCATTGGAGACGACATTTTCCTCAAACTCTTTACCCACGGCACGCAGGAGCGCCACTCCAAGTATTTGCTAGAGGGTGGCCTGGAGTTCACGCTCTCTCTCATCACTAGGGAGTGCCAGCGCGCGGGTCTCGATCTGCACTTCTCAACGGCCTGGGAGATGCGTCAAGCGGTCGACGCAGCCGCTCAAGGAGATAGCCGCCCAACGCATCAAATGGATCGCACAAACGCGGAAGAGTTGGTAATGAACTGATTCAACGAACCGCAGTTTCCGGTTTGCCGCTCCGTCATTACCGCACAGCAGATTCCTCATCGTTACGATTCGCCTGATGCAGTATCAAGATTGCCAGCCAAGATATCGTCGAGGGTGAACATCCCGGAATCTCGAGACGCCTATCTCATCAACTTCGTAGAAACGTAAAACTCAAGAAAGTGAGGTTCCTTTATGAATGAACCAACCTTCAAGAAGGACCAGCTTACGCAACAAGTCGCAAGAGACAGGCATTCGGCACCCCTCGATTTGCTCCCGCCCTCCGATGTCCCGCGCTCGAAGAGCCGCCGGAAATTCCTTGGCAGCGTACGGGGAGTTGCCCTGGCCGGCGCAACCGCAGGCGTAATCGGCCTCGAGCCGCTTTTGGGCTCAAACCACTCTCTCGCTCATGCGGACAACGGTCATGGCGAATCCGCGGGAGGCGAACGCGCCGAAGAAGCGGCGGAAATCCGCATGGAGGCCATGAAGGCTGATCGAAGCGTACCGACTCCTCCCCACACGACAAATGGCGACGAGGAGCGCTATGCCGACAAGTGCGGCACCTACACCAAGTCCATTCTGCAAGACGGCCCCGGACGGGTGAATCTGAATGCTTACGCAAGCTTTATGGATGCATTGCAGAGCGGCAAACCAGCCGACTTTGAGAACATCATTATGGGCGGCGCACGTAAGTTGACTGATCCCCAAGCCGGCCTGGCCTTCGACTTGGAGGGCTGCGATTCCCAGAAGTTCGGCAGCGCTCCTGCACCACTGTGCCAGGAGTCTGTCGTGGTTGTCCCACCTGCGCCCGCATTGGCCAGCGCCGCGTACGGAACCGAACTGATCGAAATGTATTGGGGTTCTTTGCTCCGTGACGTCCCGTTCACGGAATACCCCTCGAATCCCGTAGCCGCTAAGGCAGCACACGAACTTTCGGGGCTGCCGGACTACGCCGGCCCGCGAAGCGGCGGCCAAGTCACTCCGGATGTGCTCTTCCGGGGAGGCTTTCCCGGTGAGACGGTAGGGCCCTACATTTCCCAGTTCTTCATTACGCCTACGTTCCTCGGCCAGCAGCCCATCAGCCAGCAACAGATGACTTATCAGCCGAATGTTGACTATCTCGCGGACCCCGCTTCCTGGGCTCTCATTCAGAATGGTGGCAGCACTGGTTTGCAGAACCAGATCGATCCGCAACTGCACTTCGAGCATTGTGGGCGAGACCTCGCCGCCTGGACGCACGTGGACGTGCTCTATCAGGCGTATTTCGTGGCCTACCTCGTATTGAACAGCATCGGTGCACCCGTGAATCCCGGTAACATGTATATCAAATCGAGGACGCAAGTCGGCTTCGCCACTTTTGGCGGGCCGCACTTTGCGGCGATGCTCGGTGAGGTGGCTTGCCGTGCCTTGGAACGCAGTTGGTACCAGAAGTGGTTCGTCCACCGCCGTCACCGCCCGGAATCGGGAGGCGGGATCGTAGAATTGATCAAGACCGGGAAGGGAAGCAGCATCAATGGCAGTCTCAACAACAACGTCCTTAATTCACAAGCCCTCCAAAGCAGCTTCAACAAACATGGCTCTTATCTGCTTTCGCAGGCTTTTCCCGAGGGCTCGCCCACGCACCCGTCTTATCCGACCGGCCACGGCGTTGTCGCGGGCGCTTGCATTACCATTCTGAAATTCTTCTTCGACGGAAATTTTGTGCTCCCAGATCCTCTGGTGCCGGCAGACGATGGGCTTTCGCTCGTGCCCTACACTGGTTCAGATAGGAATCAAATCACAGTGAACGGTGAGCTAAATAAGCTCGCGCACAACGTCAGCTTCGGTCATGGCATCCACGCTGGTATCCACTGGCGCAGCGACACCGACGTGTCGATGGTGCTCGGTGAGGCCACCGCCATCAGCATCCTTCAGGACCAGGCGCAAACTTTCAACGAGAAATTCACCGTTCATCTTACTAAGCTCGACGGAAATACAGCCACCATCTCCAACCAATAGCGCTAACGAAAAGCCCGGTCCGACCGACCGCGACTCCCTTTTTCTTTTATCCTGCCCTTCGCCAAAGCGGGAGTCGCTGTTCCCTCGAGGTTCTGCGAACGCAGAGGTCACACCGACAGCCGCAGTTTCGCCATGAAACGGCTGCTCAAAAAAGAAGAACAACTCGTGCGTAAAATCCGCATAACGGTCGGGGAAATCACGCGGATGAGAGGAGGGAGCTAGGAGAGGATGGACTGAGCCAACGTCTTGCACATAATCCACCACGCCTGGGGAGATGCAGGTTGGATCGCGAGGCGGTGCGCGGCTGGGCGTAAAGCGGACCGCGGTTTCCCACGCGAAAGATAACTCCCTGCCCACCGGCGATAAATGTTCGCTTCTTGTTTTCGGACCGCTTTCGCTCCGAGCAGCGCCGCGTGACGATGCACGACCTTAAGCATACTTGAACAGTCCCGATCGGAATCGCTGTTGGAAAGGGAATCGGGCAATTGGCTATACGTGGAGAGTGGCTCGGGTAGGAGGTAAACAACTGTCGATGCAACCAGCCTGATCCAAAGATCGCGATCCTCCGCAGGCTCCAATCCCGAAACGAAGCGTTGATCGCCCAAGACCTTTCGCCGTACAAGCACAGAACTCGTCGACAGATTCATGGCCACATGGAAGACCTCCGACTCAGATGGCCTAAACGTTCTGCCGAAGAATCCGGGGTTCGCTATCTTTGTAACGATACGCGGCTGACCAGGACCTTCCCTAAAGCATATGCCGCAAACCAGTCCCGCGCCTTCGGAGTAGGCAAGTTGGCGTTCTAGTTTTGACGGTTCCCAGTAATCATCGGCGTCGAGAAAAGCGATCCATTCACTCCGCGCATGCTCAATCCCGAGATTCCGGGCACTCGCCGCTCCGCCGTTGGACTTGCGGATCAGTGTCACGGAAGAGCCGAACTGTTTTGTCGCCGCCTCCGCGCCCTCCGGGCATCCGTCATCAACAATAATAATTTCGTGCGGACGAACCGTCTGACCTAAGGCGCTCTCCACCGCCCGGGCGATCGTCCCACTCGCTCGATAATAAGGAATGACGACGCTGACCGTCTCTGGCTTCATGGATTCGTTCGACCGTTATCCCGCTTGTCCTAGCCAAAGCCGGTAATAGAAAATTCTCTGTTTAATAGATTGAACCATAGGAGTTGGCACTTTCACCGTCAGATTTGGCAAACGCCGGGCTTTATCGGCGAATTCACACAACTCGTTGATGACCTTTCTCTCGTCAAACTCAAGCACTTCCTCGGCTTCGAAGTCGTTCGACCAATCCAAAGTTACGATAGCGTGCTCCGGGTTGATGCGCTGGCTGGGGGAGAGGTGAACAACAATTGCATCCTTCACCGAGTGTAGGACATGTGGCTTGTGGCGGAACTCCAGTCCCTTCCGGCTTCGCGTGATGAGCCATCGGTGGTGGAAGTAGCCAGCATGGCGGGGATTCTCAACGCCTTTGGATTGCTCGACAACGCGCGAAGGCGATTCGATGTAACCAGCCTTGGCAATTCGCCGCAGCTCGGAGCAAACCCATATCGGGTCGCGAATGTCTTCCAGCAAGTGCGAGCAGATCGCAAAATCGAACGACTTATCCGCTATCGGCCAAGGCCGGCGGCCACACAAGTCCGTTTGAATCCACCGCTCCGCGGAATAGCGCGGTTCGATTCCGAGTTTCTCGTGGATGTTTCCGTCGCTGCCCGTGCCGAGTTTCTCGTAGGGGATCGCATCGATCACGTAGTCCGCTCGCGGAAATGGGGCAGCGCCGCCTCCAACGTCAACGACCTTTGCATCGCGAGGGATAGTACTTAGTAATTGCCGACCTTTATCGATATTCATGAATTTTATTCGGCAGCCGGAGTCCGTCTTGAGACTCTATCGGAACCGCGAGTTGAGCGTTTGACTGGCGGCCTCTCTAGATTCTACCTCAGGCGGGAGCTTCTGGACGATGGACAGCTATCAGCGAGTCATACAGCAAGAGAAAGAATATGATCGAAATCCAGGCCGACAAGAAGCGGCTCGCACACTCAGCCGCAGCCCCCTTAATGGCACATCAGTTCCCCAGGGATATGGTCCCCTTGCTCCGCTGCAACCTGGACTCTGGCGAACTCGCGCTTGCCGAAGAACCGTCCGGCGAGGCCGATGGAATTGTGAACGCCATTTTGCGCTGCAAGACTTGCAGATCCGAATATCGCATCGAGGATGGAATCGCCTGTCTGCTGCCCGATTGGCTCACTCCGGAAGACAAGCTCGAGATGAGCATCCGGGACACGATCGACTACGATTGCACAAACCCAAGTTCTTTCGTTCCTCCGACCGAAGGTTGGAGATCGGTGCTCTCAGACAGGCTGGAAGTTCCCGCTCACTTGGATGAACTGCAAACCTCGCCCTCCCATACGGTTCTGGAACTGGCCTGCGGCGATGGCCGCTTCACGTCGCTCATCGCAAAAACGGGAGCGAGGATTCTCGCTGTCGATTTTTCGATTAACGCCCTGCGACTGCTTGCACTGAGACTGCCCGCCGGGGCCCGGGTTGGACGCGTCCAAGCTGACATCAATCAACTCCATTTCGCGTGCCGCGCGTTTGATCGTGCGCTTACTCTGACTCCCCTCGATTCTCGCGACGAACGGATGAATATGTATCGAACGATCGCTCATGCTTTGAAAGACGACGGACGATACGTCGGCAGTTTTGAACATGACGACTTAAATCGCCGCCTTTTGGGTCTCCCCCTGGTGCGTCGCTACTCCAAAGACGGCATCCTCATCGAGCATTTGACCACGAAGACGCTGCGCCTCGAATCTGCGCCTTATTTTTCTAAGATTCGCCTTCGCCCGATTCGCCCTCGTGTTCCGTTTGTCGCGAAACTGCCTCCAGCTTTGGCACTCCCCGTCCTGCGTTTGGTAGCCGCGCTGCCGTTCGTCCGACATTTCGGTGAATTGCTTTTGCTCACGGCTCAACATCCCGTGCAACTCCCCGTCGAAGGCAAACATCGTTCCGGCAACCCCCTGGCGAAAGGCGCTTACCGTTTCTACATGAGAAAAAAGAACAAAAAGACGTCATGGGGCGAAGAGTCGATTTGATCAAAGAGCTGCCGTAAAACCTGTCCATCGCTGGCTGGCACAGACGCTGGATCGTGGAGCGAACATTTCTCTTCACAACCCTTTCCCCGCATCGCCCCTGTTCAAAAAAACCTGGGTTAAAAATTGAGAAGTCTTGCGGATTTTTTGCGACCATCTTTTATCGGGAAAGGTATAGCCCGTGATGAAGAAAAGTAGAATTCTGCTGGCGGAAGACAAATCCGACGTTCTCGTTGCGTATCAGGAAGGCTTGCAAGGCCAAGGCTTTGAAGTGGTGCCCGCCGGCTCCGTCAGCGAAGCCCTCCGGCTGATTTCTATGGAAAACTTCGACGTGCTCCTCTCCGACCTACACATGCCGGACGCTTCCGATGGATTTACAGTAGTCAATGCGATGCGCCACACGCAGCCCAACGCCGTGACTCTTGTTCTCAGCAACTACCCCGTGCTTCAAGCTGCCATGACCGCCCTTCTGCTCCAGGCCGATCAGGTCCTTCTGAAACCCATCGCGTTTACCGAACTTACCGAAATCATCCAGAACAAGCTCGCGAATCCTTCGGCCCATATCGCCACGAAGAAAGAACCCGTTGCCGACATTCTCGAACGCGATCTCGATGTAACCATCGAAAATTGGATGTCCCGCGTCGAGCGCACTGACGAACTAACGGCGATCTCACTTTCCTACCAGGATCGTACCGGCCATCTCCCGCTACTCCTGCAAGATCTCGTGCGCCGCCTGCGTCTCGCTTCCGACGCTAAATCTGCCATTTCCCATGCCGCGCGCGAGCATGGAATTCTCCGTCGCGCGCAAGGCTACACAGTTCCCATGGTGGTCGAAGAATCGCGAATCTTGCAGGTCTGCATCTTCAATACTCTCCAAAACAATCTCGGCAGCGTGGATTTCGGAACCGTGCTGCTCGACGTGATGACCATTGCAGACGAAGTGGATTCGCAATTGAAGCAGGCCATGCTCGGTTTCATGGAAAACGCAGCCGCAAAGTCAGCGAGATAACGCACAGATGTTTTTACTCTCCGGGCGCTCACTTTCCTGCGTGGTTCGTACTGCGGAGGCGTTGGCCTAGTCGTGCAGGACAACCGTCAGAAGGGAATGATCGATGTGGATCTCGCGGTTGTTGCTGTACTGAATGAAACCTAGTTTCCTGAATTTGTTCATGAAAAAGTTCACCCGGGACCGGGTTGTGCCTATCATCTCCGCCAGCATCTCTTGGGATACTTTGGGGAGCGCGCTTTCCGGCTGGCCCCGCGCGCCATAACGCGCGAGCAACAGAAGCGTGCGCGCCAGGCGTTTCTCGCTGGAATTGAAGAGCTGGTCGATCAGATCTTCCTCGACTCGAAGGTTCCGGGCCAAAACATACGCGATGAAGCGATCGGAGAACTCGTTTTCTTCGTGGAGCACCTGAATCATCCTGGCCTTCTCAATGACGAGCACGGTAGTCGGTGCAATCGTGGTCGCTGTTGCCATGCAAACGGACTGACCGGCAAGGCACCCTTCTCCAAAAAAATCTCCAGGTCCAAGAATCGCCACAACGGCTTCTTTGCCGGATTCATTGACTACGGTCAGCCTCACGCCGCCTTCTTGAAGGTACAGGACATTCGTCGCCGGATTGCCTTGTGCGAAGACGGTTTCCTTTGCTCCAAACTTGGCCACCCTTCTCCCGAGACCGGCCGAGTCCAGAAACAATTTCAGATCGAACGCAGGGATTCTTGATTTTGCTTTTTGGGGCGAGCGAGGAGCATGGAGAGATACACGTCGAGTTGCTGTAGACGTCATACGTCAGAATACCACGGAAGGCGATTGCCCAGACTGTGCAATATTGTACACTCCCGCCCGACTGGTCGAGCGGCCATTGATCGGCGCCAAAATCTAGCAATCTCTTTGGATTCAATGGATTACAGATAGCTCTCAGCTCCGGAGAGCTTTTCGCAACGATTGGCGCACCTCTAATCCCCCATCGTAGTCAATGTATCCCTTCTTCCGGAATCGATTCATAAAAAGATTGACTCGCGAGCGGGTAGTCCCGACCATTTCCGCCAGTACCTGGTGACTTAGAAATGGGATTTCGGCAACCGTTCGGCCGTTATTCTCCAAGTGCGCCAGCCGCAGCAGCACACGCGCCAGCCGTTGTTCCGCGGAGGAAGTCAACAGATTCGCCACGTGATCACTGTAGTTCTTGACGCTGGACAGCAGATAGGTCACCAGGGAATTTGACGTTTTGGTTTCTTGGCGAAGCATCTTGAGCATCTTTGCTTTCTTGATGGTGCGAATGGAGCTGGAGGTCAGTGCCACGGCCGTGGACATACGAAGTGGATAACCCGCAAGGCAAAGCTCGCCGAAAAAATCATGCGCGCCCAAGATGGCGGTAACTGCTGGCGCGTGATGGTTCGATCTGGTAGTGAGCCGGACTCCTCCTGCTTGAATGTAGAAGAGGGTATAAGCCGGCGCACCTTGCTTGTAGATGTTTTGGTTGCCATGATAGTGCGAAATCTTCCCACCCAGGCCAGCTCCGGAACCGAAGCTGGCCAGGGGAGTAGCCATCTTTTTCGTGTGTTTCATACCGTGCTCTGCTCCTAACCCGCGCAATGTCGGCATTCTAACAAACTCATCCGACACGAGACTGTGCAAGAGTGAACAGGTATGTGCAATAAGGGGCAGTTTCAGTGAGTGACAAAACCTCCCTCTGTCGTTGCCGCAATCGTTTGCTGCTTAGTTTGCAAGAGATGCAACCAAAACCCGATAAGAATTCCTGGCTGGCCGGTCGCTATCCTCAGTGGCTGTCCGGATGACTGTGCCGCCAATTCCAATACGTGTTCTGCTGCTTGTTATTCAGCTTGGAGTATTCACGATAGTCTTGGTGCTTGCCGCCAAGGTACTGGCGATAGGCGCGGTCTTCATTGTCATCCCAGTTGTGATAATCCTTGTGCGAGCGATCGTAGACGCGCGTGTCCTTTTTGTCGTCGCGGTGGTCGTCTTGCGTCGCCCCGCTGGTCCTGATTGCCATAGGCGCGGCGAGTGCGGCGGTTAAGAAAAGAAAACATGCGTATCGGTATCCGGCTTTCATTTTGTATTCCTCCTCAGTCTAAGAAATCCAACCTGGTTTCTTAGCTGCCGTCCAGTATGCTCAGAAGCTCCCTCCCAAGATGTTCGATACGGCACAGCACCGAGGAAGGAGGAAGTAAATAGCCCTGCGTCAGGCTCCTAATCGGTGGAACTAGCCTTCTGGTCCTTCACTTCCAGTTCATTCACGACCTGCTTGACGTTCGGCACACCCGCCGCCATATGCTCGACAGAGGCCCGCCTGGTTTGCGAGTTAACATGGCCCGTTAGCGTGATCACGCCGTTTTTGACGCCGTATTTGACGTCGCTATCCAGTTTGTGTTGTAGCAGCACGGCGTCGAAGTTCTTCCCAATACCTGCATCGAGGTCGGAGTCTACCTTTTTGGCGACGCTTTCCCCGCCCGGAGGACGCACGGCAATCTGATCGGCAATCACTTCTGAACCGGCGATAGATCGGGCGATGGATTCCGCTTGCGATTTGTCCCCATCCGACGTGGTCGTGCCAGTTAGAGTCACCACGCCTTTGTCCCGGTCTTGGCTGACGTTGACATCCTTCAGCCCCGCTTGACTCAGAGACCGACGGATAGTGTCGGCTACGTCTGCCGATTGCGTGGGTGTGCTGGAGCACCCGGAAAACGTCCCGACCGCGAACATCGTGAGCAACGCGCCAGTTAGTATTTTCGATTTCATGTTTCTCCTTTTTCTAATCACACACTTGGATTGGTCTCGTGCGGCTCGCGTCCTGGTTGAAGAGCCAGATAGGCATACGGTGCAAGATTGTCCAGACCGAAATCCCAATAGAGCAACGATAAGGAAATTCTGGAATTGTGTCTGTTCACAAACGCACTCAACAACCCCGGCGCAGGCGGCAAACGCGGCTAACTCTTTTTTTCTTCCTTACCACTGGCCTTTTCGGATTTCTGGTGCGCTTCTTGCGAGTACCGGAAGGCTTTGGCGCCGTGTTCCATCGCTTGCTTGGAGAGTTCGTGGCCGGTAAGGTGATCCTCTTTGCCGTGATGCACGGCCGCGGCGCGGTGGGCGTGTGCTGCCAATTCGTGAAATTCAGCGGCTCTTTGGTGAGAATTCCGAGGCATCCCATTTCCTTTCAAATCGTAACCATTGCCCAACCGCTTAGAGAATTGATACGCCTCAAAATGCTCCAGCGATTTCTTGCTTTTTCGGGGATTCGATTATTGCCGGTCGATGCCCGGCGTTGTACGAGAACACAGGAGATTGCCCGCTCGGCGCCGAATCAGTTCAACTTGGAATCCAACGCTTCGTTGGCAATTCGCAACCACGCCAGTTCCTCGCAAAGAATGCCCCCGCCATTGCTAACGTCAACTTGCAGTTCGATGTCAGCACCGCGAGCGCGTACGAGTCCAAAGGCATCGCGGGATGCGTACGCTAGTGCGTCGCGTACCTCGTTCCACGTTGCCAGGTGATCCAATCGGACGGAGCTTTCCATGACTCGGCCTCACTGATTCCCGTTCCACACGAAAAAAGCGTGGAACGATTCTTTTATATTCGGAGTCCCCCGAGTAGGTACACAACGAGCGCGATGATGAGCACCACGCCGACGATCCCGACGCCCCCGCGATTCCCCCATCTTGAATATCCGTAATATCCACCACCGCCGCCGAATAACAGCAACAGGACGATAATTAGCAGTAACATTTGAATCTCCTCTCAACTTGCAACATTCTTGAACCTCTTCTTTATTTGCCGAGAACTTTCTTCACCAGTCCGACTTTCTCCTGGATTTTCCCGCTTATCTCTTCGGCATGGCCTTCGGCCTCGAGGTCGGGATCATTCGCCAGTTGCCCCGCTTTCTTCTTCACTTGCCCTTTCAAGTCGTGAAACTTGCCCTCTACCTCATCTTCTGTACCTGGCTTCATTGGATTGCTCCCTCACGGAATCTGGTCTGGTTTTTCCGAGCCTGGTATGGCCTTTAGAGCGCAGCTGGCGTTCTAATCTATTTTGCCTTTGCAGGCTGGATGGGCACATTTGCATGCGACGTCCGGCATTTTTTCCATCGTTTCACACTGCACGCTGCAATATTTTCCAGCCATAGCCGTGCACGAGCAGTTCGGATGAGCGCATTTCTTTGTCTTCTCAATGGCCATGTGTCTCTCCTTAGACCAGACTGTCCATCTTGGGCTCCCTAGTAGCGGAGCGTCTTCCAAACCGTGCGTTGTTTGAAAGTCTGATCAACGTAAACATAAGAGAATTCCCAATTGCTGTCTGTTCGAAATAGCTCAGTCTTGGTAATACCTGGAGAGGGGTAAAACCATTGGCCAACTCGAGTGTTTCTGCAAGATAGTGAACTAAAGGGAACACATAAGCTGTCGCGGTTCCAAGCTTTGCGGCCAAGAGCGGTTGCTTACGGTCTACCAGTGAGTTGGAGCCCTTTAAAAAACGGGCTCTCCTAACGAAGAGCTCCCAATTGATAGTTCAGCAAAGAATATTGAGCCTGATAGTCATACGTGGCGCTGGCTTGTTCGATTTTCGCCGCAGTCTGATTCAACTCGGCCTGGCTGAGCTCGATGATGGAGCTCAGGCCAAGGCTGTAGCGCCCCTGCGCTAGATCGAGGGCTTGGTTGGCTTCGTTTAGCATCCGTTCCGTGACGGAAAGCCGCTGGAACGCGGAATTGGTATTCAGCCAGGCGGTTTGAACGTCACGAACAATCTGATCCTGCAAATCACGAAGATACTGCGTCTCCGCTTGAGCTCGTGACGTCGCTTCGGTCTGAAGTGCACTATATAGATGTCCGTTGAATATCGGGATATTCACATTGAATCCCCCGGCGGCATAACGGGGGGCAAGCGCGGAGTCGCTGACAGGAGTTAGTCCAGCCGTTCCGATAGCTGAGATTGTCGGCAGCTTAAGGTCGCGCTCCGCGGTCGCATAACTCTGTGCCGAACCCACTGTCAGACGCTGGCCGATGAGTTCTGGACGATCCTTCAGAGCCTGCTGGATAAGGCTCGAGACATCCGCCGGTGGAGCGGGAGGCATCTGCTCCTCGGCTAACTGAAATGTTCGCACATCTGGATAACCCAAGGCCGCGGACAGGCGTGCGAAGGAGGATTGCAGATCATTCTGTGCCTGAATCAAGAGAAGTTGAGCTTGTGCCAAGTTGACATTCGCAAAATTGACGTCCAGATCCGATCGAATCCTGTTTTTTGCCAATTCGGTGACCTGGTCGGAAGCAAGTTGGCGTGCCTTGACCGTCTCTTGGGCCACCTCGAGTACTGATTGCGCTTTCAGGGCTGCGAAATACGATTGGTCGACCAAGAGCAAAACGTCTGCGCGTGTGGTTACGACACTGGCTTCTTGAGCCTGAGCATGGAGATTGGAGCTCTTTACGAGTTCGCTGGTATGACCGAAGTCCGTCACGAGCTGGCTGACAGTAACGCCGTTGGCATACCGGTCGAAGATGATGGGATTGTTGAGAGCTCCAGCTGCCACACGGCTGTTGTTTTCAGCTCCGGCTCCCGTGAGACTTCCATAGACTGTCGGATAGTAAGCGGAACGGGCTTCCGTGACTTGCGCTTTTGCCGCCGATGCCAAATTCATTGCGGCCTGAATGCGCGGATGGTTTTGAATGGCGATCTGCTGGGCTTCTTGCAGCGTCAGTTTCTGCGCATTCTGAGCTGGCAATAGCGTTGCCGACATTGCGGTCGCAGCGGCGAGAGCGAGCAGGCGAAAATGAGCCTTCATGGGGTCTCCTCGGTCAATTGGTGTGCCTGTAGTTCGGCACGGCGTTGATAAATCCACAGGTAGGCGGCTGGAACAACGAAGATGGTCAAGAAAACGGAAGCGATCAGGCCCCCGATGATGACTCGCGCCAGTGGCGCGTAAGCTTCACTTCCGGTTTCGAGCTTCAAAGCCATCGGCAATAGCCCCACAATTGTCGCCAGAGATGTCATCAGAATGGGCCGTAAGCGAATGCGGCAAGAGCGGGCAACGGCATCACGTACGTCACGCCCTTCGGAGCGAAGCCGATTCGCGAAATCCACGATCAAAATGCTGTTCGACACCACCATTCCGGTCAACATCACGATACCCATCAAAGACTGGATATTTAGTGTGGTATCCGTGAACGCGAGCGTTAGCATGACGCCAACGAGCCCCGTAGGAACCGCGAGGACGATCAAGAAGGGATCCAGGAAAGAAGAAAACTGCGCAACAAGAACCAAATAGACAAGCAAGACCGCGAGAAATAAGCCCAAGCCGAAGCTCCGGAAAGAGGACTGCATCGTCGTCACCAGTCCCCGGATGTCGATCCGGATGTTTGAAGGCAATTGCGTGGCGGAAACAATCTTGGCGATCTGCTTTGCCGGCGTTGCGAGGTCTTCCCCAGACGGAGCCACATACACGTCAATGGTTCGCTGCAACTGGTAGTGGTCGACTTCTGTCGGAGTCAGGATTGGGGTGATGTCCGCGACTTGACTCAGATAAGTGGGGAGCTTCAAGCGTGGAGAGCGCAAGGGCATCGCTTTCAAATCGTCGAGCGACTTCACTTGATTCTCGGGATATTGGACGGTCACGAAATAGTTGTTACCGCTCTTGGGATCGACCCAGTAACTTGGCGCGATCATGGCGTCAGAAGTTAGGGCAGTGATAAGGTTATCGACCACTTCCTTGGGGCTCAATCCAAGTTGGCTAGCGCGCTCGCGATTGACGTTCACTTGTAATGCGGGATAGTCCATGTCCTGTGGAACATAGACGTCCGACACTCCGGGAAGCGCCTTAAATTGGCGGGCCAGGTCCAGGGCGATTTTATTGGAAGCCTGTAAGTCCATGCCGCTGACTTGGACATCTATGGGAGCCGGCATTCCTTGGTTTAGAACCGAGTCCACCAATCCTCCCGATTGAAAATACGTGCGCAACTCGGGTAGTTCGGCCGCAACCTTCTTTCGTACTTGCGCCATATACGCAAAACTGCTGACTCGATGTTCCTCCTTGAGCCCGACTTGAACGAACGCCGTATGCATCGCAGAATTCGGAGTGGACAATGCCGACAAGTCAGGCATCACGCCGATATTGGAGACGATAGAATTCAACTCGTCGCTGGGTACGACTTCATGAACAATGTTCTCTACCTTTTTCACATATGACTCGGTAACTTCCAGGCGAGTGCCTGTAGGGGCTTTGACATTGATGACGAATTGTCCGGCATCAGTACGGGGGAAAAAGGACAGTCCTACGAGCGGATAAAGCAGGAAACTTAGAAGAAATAACCCAAGAAATCCCATGACGACCTGGCCTGGGTGGTCAAGCGCCTTTTGGATCCAGCGGTCATAGGAGGCCAACATCCGTTCGAAACGCATGTTGAACCAGATATGAAATCTCGCTCCCCAGGATTTGGTTGTCGTATCGATTCCTTGGGCATGATGCGCGATTCCCTTGAGAACCCGTGCGCAGAATAGCGGCACAACGGACACAGCGACAAAATAAGAAGCGAATAGCGAGATGACAACACCGAGCGCGAGAGCCGTGAAGAGATATTTGCTGACTCCAAAAAGGAGCGTCACAGGGAAGAACACAACCACGGTGACAAGGGTAATGGCCAGCACCGCCAGGCCAACTTCGTTCGCGCCCTTCTCGGAAGCCACAGCGGGAGTTTCGCCAAGCTCAATGTGGCGGAAAATATTTTCCAGCACCACCACGGAGTTATCGATCAGGCGTGAGAAGGCGAGCGCCAATCCGCTCAGAACCATACTGTTGATCGTCTCGTCGCCAGAATGAAGGAAAAAGAAAGTTGCCATCACAGAAAGGGGAATGGAAAGAAAGACAGCCGCCGTGGCGCGAGGGCTGCCGAGAAAGATCAAGATCATCAGTGCCGTGAGGCATAGACCGATTCCTCCCTCCCGCAACACTGTTGAGATCGCTTGTTTGACAAACAACGACTGGTCAAACACGACATGTGTCTTCAATTGCGAAGGAATGTCTCGCAGGGTCTTAATGGCTTGCTGGATGCCATTGACAACCGCAATCGTATTCGTGTCTCCACCTTGTTTTAGGATCGGCACATAAACCGACCTCTGCCCGTTCACCCGCACGATGTTGTATTGCAGGGCAGAGCCATCGACGGCTTTGCCGACATGTGAAACGAACACCGATTTTTCCCCAACCGTCTTCAAAGGAAGATCATTCAAGGTATCTGCGTTGAGGACCTGTGCGTTTGAATAAATATTGTAGTCTGTCGGCCCAATGCGAACGTCTCCGGCCGGTAAGATCAAATTGGAGGCATCCGTGGCTCGCACGACGTCCATGGGACTCAGCTCGTGCGCCTGCAGCTTAACGGGGTCCACATAAATCATGATTTGCCGGTAACGGCCACCATACGGCGGAGGAACGGTGGCTCCGGGAACGCCCGCAATCTGATTGCGAATCGCGAATTGCAGATAGTCATGAAGTTGGGTCTCGCTAAGACTCTGCCCCTCCACGGTTAGCAGGCAGACTGGAAGGCTCGAGGCATCCATGCTCATTACGACCGGCGGAAGCGTGCCCTGGGGAAGGCGTCTCAAGTCGGCCATCGCAAGATTGGAAATCTGGGTCACGTCGGCGTCCGCATCGGTGCCGGGCTGAAAATAGATCTTGATCAGACTGACCCCCGACATCGAACGCGATTCCATGTGATCGATCTCGCTGCCGAGCGTAAAAAAACGTTCGAACGTGTCGGTGATGTCTGCTTCAATCTGCTGTGGCGGCATCCCGTTATAAAAGGTAGCCACCATCACCACGGGAATGTTGATCGGTGGAAACATATCGACGGGCATTTGAGCCAGTGCTGTAAGCCCCAACACGCACACGAACAGGCATACAACGACGATGAAATATGGGTGCCTCAAAGCAAAGGACGGCATGAAATCCCCTACTCCATTTCCGAGGGCGCTACGGCTTTTGGCGCTACCAGTTCGCCTGGCTTGTACTGAGACTGCTCTCCAAATATGACCATCTCATTTTCTTGCAGTCCCGAAATGATCTCTGTGTCTGTCGCGGTTTGCAGGCCCAACGTGACGTCGCGTCTTTCGATCCTGGAGCCGCTATTCACGACTAGGACGCTGCCGTGAGCTCCACCAGAGGTTTGAACCGCTTGCGTAGGGACTGTCAGTACACCCTTGACGGTGTGCAGCGGAATTTGAACGGTGGCGTACATTCCGGGAACAAGCTGGTATTTCGGATTGGGTACATCCACTTCCGTGTGCATCGTGCGGGTTTGCGTATCAATTTGTCCGGAAAAGCGCACGATTTTCCCTTGAAACGTCTGATTGTGGTCAGCTACCTGGACGGCTACGGTTTGACCCAAATGAACATCGCTCACAGCTCTTTCCGGTAGCGGAATGACCAGACGCAAAAGATCGGTTTGAGATAAGTGGCAAAGCGCCTGATCGCCCTTGTTGGAGGAGGTTCCCGCGGGAAGAAGGGCTCCTCCATAGGCATCGATTTCTGTCACCACTCCGTCGAACGGCGCAGTGATGCGTGAATACGCATACATGGCCTTGTCTTTTTCGAGCGCAGCCCTGGACATTGCCAGTGCCTGCTCCGCAGCTGAAGCGGCGGCTTTGGCCCCGGAGGCGCCGGCCTTCGCTTCAAGGTCTTTCCCATTGGCGACGTCAATCTCTTCTTGAGCAACAAGTCCAGGCCGTGTTTCTAGCACTGCAGCGAGCCGTTTGTAGGTCAAGTCCGCAATCGCATACTTGGACTCGGCCTGACTCAAATCCTCCCTCGAGCGAGCCAGATCCTGCTGACTGCGGAGCACTGCAGCCTGATCCACCTCAATCTGCTGCTGAAGCTCTGGGATTTCGAGGATGGCAAGGACCTGTCCTCTGTGCACGTGCGTTCCCCAGTCCACTTGCAGCTTTTGGATGTAGCCAGATACCTTTGCGTAGACGTTGACCTCCTGGAATGGGTGCAATTCGGAGGCAATTTGCAAATCGTTGGAGATATCTTTCCGAACCCCCCGGACGACCGCTGCAGGCGGCGCGTTGGCAGGGTCCTCGGACTTGGCCGTCCCTGTTGATCCGCAGCCCCCAATCAGGAGCTCGAACAAAAAAAGCATCACTAATAATCCGCGGAACTTCCCGGAGAATTCACGCCAGTTCTGTGGCCGCCCCGCCCTACTCCTCCTCCGGAGATTCCACACAACCGAATGCGAAGTGGGCCCTGAGTCGTTTATTGTTTTCATGATTTTAGGTCAGGCTCTTGGATCGCCCCGCGGAGCTTCTCGATAGAGAAGTCGCTTGCGCGGCATAAACCAATCAGATGCTGCCTCCTGTGCAAAATTTCATGCGCTGCGGACGGAACACTATTGGCAATTTCCAATGGGATCGTTTGAACTCCATGGCGGTCGCCATGGATCAGGTCGCCAGGTCGAATCTTTAGGCCCGCTAGCTCCACCGTCCCGCCAAAATCGAACACATGGGCATAGGCGTGGGAGACCGAGACGCTGCCCGCAAACATCTGAAAGCGCGTCAGCCCAACGTGCTCAACATCGCGTACCGAGCCATTTGTCACCAGGGCAACGCATCCCAAAGCGAGAAGAATATTTGCGTTCACCTCACCAATGAATGCGCCCAATCCGGGCGGGTTGTCCACATCTTCGATCACGACCACCCGGGGCGCTGGAGTGCTGAGAATGTGGTTCCACCAATCGGTGCGCTCATAGTAGCCCCGGCCCGTCATCGGAGGATTCGTGGTTCGAATTCTGGCCGTTGCCGCGTAACCTACAATGGGCAAGCGGTTTTTGAATATACAGCTGATGCTGGAACCGGCGAATCCTGAATTTGATAATCGCACCTTGAAAGTTTCCACCGCGCTTGCAACAACGCAAGTGCTAATCCGGCGCAATTGTTCCAGGTTGGCAGGACTCAATCGATCGTCAGTCATTGAATTCTCCTGAACTCGCACTTCTCTCTGCCTTGTCGCAACCCCAATATGGTTTTGCCGCCGATCCGCCTCCAACCTGAATTCAGAAAAGATTCCTCCAAGGAAGTTTTCTTCAGCCTGCTTTGGTTTTCGAAGTGCGAGTGTCGTTCCTCTCAGTGAGCCTCTTCCGGCGCAGCAACCGCTCCCGCCTGTGATCGATGCTGATACATCAGCAAGTACGCAGCAGGAACCACAAAAATCGTCAAGATAATCGACGACAAAAGCCCCCCGATAATTGCCCGCGCAAGCGGTGCGTAAGCTTCGCTTCCCGTTTCGATCTTGAATGCCATCGGCAACAAACCAACTACGGTCGCCAGTGACGTCATCAGAATCGGCCTGAGCCGGATACGGCAGGCTTGGACTACCGCATCACGCAGGCTGCGTCCCTCGCCGCGCAGCACGTTCGCAAAGTCCACGATCAGAATGCTGTTCGAAACCACCATGCCTTGCAGCATAACCACGCCCATTAGGGATTGAATGTTGAGTGTCGTGCCCGTGAAGACCAGCGTCAGGAGCACGCCAATAAGCCCGGTCGGAACCGCCAGCACGATCAGGAAAGGATCCGTAAACGAAGCGAACTGGGCAACAAGGATCAGGTAAACAAGCAGCACCGCAAGTAACAATCCTAAACCGAAGCTCTTAAACGAAGAGCGCATGGTCACAACCAAGCCTCGAACGTCCACTCGGATGTTCGAAGGGAGCTTGGTTTCCGAGATAATCCGCGAAATTTGTTTTGCGGGACCCCCGATATCCTCTCCCTTGGGCGCCACGTATATATCGATTGTTCTTTGCAACTGGTAATGATCTACCTCCGTCGGCGTGAGGATCGGGGTGACATTAGCTACTTGATTGAGATACGTCGGAGCTGTCCGATCCGGCGCGTGCAAGGGCATCGCCTTGAGGTCTTCGAGTGACTTCACTTCATTTTCGGGATACTGCACCGTGACGAAATAATTGTTTCCGTTTTTCGGATCGACCCAATAGCTGGGCGCGATCATTACGTCCGAGGTCAATGCGGTGATGACGTTGCTGATCACTTCCTTGGGTGTAAGCCCGAGTTCGGAAGCTCGCACGCGATCCACATTCACCTGGAGCGCCGGATAATCCATGTCCTGGGGGACGTACACATCCGACACGCTCGGAAGCGCTTTAATTTGCCGCGCGAGGTCTTGCGCGATGCCGGCGCTCGTTCGCAGGTTCATGCCGCTCACTTGCACGTCAATGGGCGCGGGCATTCCTTGGTTGAGCACGGAGTCGACTAATCCGCCGGATTGAAAGTAGGTTCGCAGCTCGGGGAGTTCGGCTGCAACCCGCTTGCGAACTTCATCCATGTACTTAAAACTGCTGACCTTGTGATCTTCCTTCAGTCCAACCTGAACGAACGCGGTGTGCATTGCCGCATTCGGAGTAAAGAGCGCGGAGAGATCCGCCATGACGCCGATGTTCGAGACCACGGTGTCCAGATCTTCAGGTTTGACTACTTGCTTCACAATCGCTTCCACGCTCTTCACGTATCTTTCGGTCAGCTCAACCCGCGTCCCGGTTGGAGCTTTCACATTGATCACGAACTGGCCTGCATCGGTTCGAGGGAAGAACGATACGCCGATGAAAGGGTAGAGAAGGAAGCTCAGCAGGAACATCGCAACAAATCCGATGACCACTTCGCGCGGATGCTCGAGAGCTTTAGCGACCCACTTTTCATACACATCCAGCATCTTGTCAAACTTCGCGTTGAACCCGGCATGGAACCTTGCACCCCATGACTTGTGCTGCGGCTCCGCTCCATGCTCATGAACCGCCTTGAGCACGCGCGCACAATAGAGAGGCACCACGGTGACGGCGCAGAAGTAGGAGGCGAAAAGAGCAAGGACGACGCCCAGCGCAAGAGCAGTGAACAGGTATTTGCTCACGCCGAAAAGAAAAGTCACGGGAAAGAAGACCACCACGGCGACCAGCATGATGGCGAGCACCGCGAGTGCTACTTCATTTGCGCCGTGAACAGCGGCAACCTTCGGCTCCTCGCCGAGCTCGATATGCCGATAAACGTTCTCCAGGACGACGACGGAATCATCAATGAGCCGCGAAAATGCCAGCGCCAAGCCGCTCAAGACCATGCTGTCGATGGATCGGCCGCCAAGATGGAGGATGAAAAACGCGATCATTACGGAAAGAGGGATGGAAAGAAAAACTGCCGCCGTCGCGCGGAGGCTTCCCAAAAAAACCAGAATCATGACGGCGGTCAGCAAAATGCCGACGCCGCCTTCTCGCATCACCGTCGAAATCGCTTGCTTCACGAAAACGGATTGGTCAAACACCACGTGCGTTTTTAGCTGTGCGGGAATATCGCGCAGGGTTTGTATCGCTTTGCGAATCCCGCTCACAACCGCAATCGTATTCGTGTCACCGCCTTGCTTTTGGATCGGCACATACACCGAGTTTTGCCCATTCACACGCACGATGTTGTATTGCAGGTAGGAACCGTCCACCGCATTCCCTATATCCGCGACGAACACCGATTTCTGTCCTTCGGTTTTCAATGGGATTTCGTTCAACGCCGCCGCGTTGGGAATTTGAGCGTTAGTGTAGATATTTAGATCCGTCAGACCCAGGCGAAGATCGCCAGCGGGTAGAATCAGGTTCGATTCGTTTGTAGCCCGCACCACATCCATCGGGCTCAAGTTATGGGCCTGCAGCTTGCGCGGGTCGACGTACACCATGATTTGCCGGTATCTGCCGCCGTAAGGTGGAGGAACGGTTGCGCCGGGGACGTTGGCGATCTGATTCCGAATCTGGTATTGCAGATAATCGTGCAGCTGCGTTTCGTTTAAACCCTGGCCCTCGACCGTCAAGAGACAAACCGGAAGATTGGATGCGTCCGTCTTCATTACAACCGGCGGCAGGGTCCCTTCCGGCAGGCGGCGCAAGTCCGCCATCGCAAGATTGGAGATCTGGGTCACGTCCGCATTGGCATTCGTGCCCGGCTGAAAATAAATCTTAATCAGGCTGACTCCCGACATCGAACGAGATTCCATGTGGTCGATCCCGCTGCCCAGCGTGAAGAACCGTTCGAATGTGTCGGTAACGTCTGCCTCGATTTGCTCTGGCGGCATGCCGTTGTAGAACGTGGCCACCAGCACAACGGGGATGTTGATCGGCGGGAACATGTCAACCGGCATTTGGACAATGCTGGTTATGCCAAGCACGCAGATAAATAAGCAGAGGACAATTATGAAATATGGATGCCGTAACGAAAAAGTTGGCATTAAAAAGCTTCTCCCTATTGGGACGTTTCGGCGAGAGGCGTCAGGTCAGCTCTCGTTTTCAGGCACCCATCCCAATATTCCATGTTCATAGTTACCGCGCTCAACAGATCCCATGGCCCAACTAAGGGGGCGAAATCATAGACTTGGATGCTCCCTATTTCGCGAAAGTGCTATGCCTATTGGCACTTGTCGGGGCGGCCTGCGGTCCGCAAAAGGTCAGGAGGAGAGTGTCAAGCAAGATCCATCCCGCGCGCTCCGGTTAAGCCGACTGGAAGTATGCAGTTCCGAGTCCAACTTGCCACTGGATCGCGTTACATTTGGTTCTCGTGAGAGTTTTCGAGAATGAACGAAAAAATGAGAGAAGCGCGCACATAAACGACGGTAAGAAAAGCGTTTGCAGGCGGAAAGAGACCCGGTGGGAAGTCTCGAGGTTGCGAACAATGACGTCTCGAAGGCCCGCGTGGCTTTGCAAAAACACGATCCAAGTGTTCAGTTTGTTCACAAATTTTGTGCTAATTCTACACAGCTCCCCCGGGTAGGCGCATTTTCACCGCCCAGCAGTCAGCAGTTCGCCGTCATTCCCACCCAAGCGATCGGTCACTTTCTTTACACAAACTGTTCGGTCCCTGCCCATCTTTGATTAGCGCAGCAGCTCCCAATTGCCGGTCCTTAGTCTTCTTTGCGGAGTCATGAGGACTTACTGAGTCCCGCATAATATTGAAAAACAGCGATTTGGAGTGCGGCAGTCTTGCTGCCGCTTTTCTCAGCGACTCGCGCCACTCTATGTTTGGCGAACCTCAATGGGGCGCCGCCGAGTTACACGTAGCAATGGAATGCGGTTTGCATGAGCTAACAATGCCTCACCCTTTGTCTCCTGGTTTCTCGGACAGTTCGGAGTTGAGGAGCGGGACGGATGCCCAGAATTTAGGCTTACGGCGCATTTCGGTTCGCCTTGCTTTTTGAGGTGGCGGCCTCCTACTTCATGTTCCTTACCTGATTAAGAAACTGAAGTGAGCCTCAGCGTCGTCGACCCGGCGGAAGGACAGGGGACGCGCTCTAGCATTAGGCCGATCGTTCGCCGCAAGTTTAATCCGGCATTCCCGGTAGAACAGCCCGGCGATGGAATTGCTATGATAGAACGAGAGGAAAGGGGTGACACGCTGGTGTCGAGACTCCCGCTCTCGAAACTCAGTTTCCGCTGGCAGATCACGCTGTTGGGGACGCTTGTCTTCATTCTCTTTCTTTCTGTCCTATTTGCCTCCTTTGCGACCCTGCAATATACAAAATCCGCGGTCCTGAGCGGCGAGAAAAAACAACTCGTCGCGATTACGCAAAACTTGGCGCGTGAGTATGACGATAAAGCAGAATTCTCGCGCCAGAACAATGAACTACCTCCATTGAACAATCCAACGGCAGCGTCCTCGCGCGAAGTGATCGCGCTTCTGAGCCGGGTTGTCTTGCAGAATGTCGAGGGCGTGAGGGGCGGCTTTTATGCGAAAGAAGGGGACACGCTTTTGGGAGACTCCTTCTCGGCCGGTGAGGGTTCTTCCGGGAATCCGCCTCATGAAAATTCCCTTGGCGACGAACGAAGCGTGATCCTTAACGTTGCCAAAAGCGCGGCTGACACTCATCAACCTTCCGAGCGGGTTCTCTCCAATGCCGGCAATATCGTTCTGATCGAAGCCGTTCCCATTCGCGACGGATATACCGTCGTTGGCTGCGCGTGGACCGTCAAGCGTCTAAGCGCGCTCCCCGGTGCGAATCGATTCCGCGCTTATCTGATTACCGTCGGGCTGAGCATCGCGGCGTTGGCTAGCGTTCTCTTGACACTATTGGTGATCCATAACTTACAAGGAGGAGTTCGCAAAATCGAAGGCGGATTGCGCGGCCTCGAACTCAATCTCGCTTCGCAGATTGAATCCCAAAGCGATCCAGAAGAGATTCAACGAATCGCCCAAGCCATCAACCGTTTAGGAGCAGCGCTCAAGGCCAACATTCAGCGAGAAAAGCAGATCGAGACCCAGCTCCGGCACGCGGAACGGCTGGCCAGTCTCGGAAGATTGGTTGCCGGCGTAGCGCATGAAGTACGGAATCCACTTGCGACGATCCGCCTGAGAGTACAGATGTGTCGCCGCGACGTTGACAACCCGCACGTCAAGGAATCCTGCTCGGTCGCCCTGGAAGAAATTGAACGGCTCAACGGGATGGTCAACCGATTGCTTAATTTTGCGAGGCCCGTCCAACTTCACCTCGAGCAAGCAGACTTGCGAAATCTGATTGAAGAGCGCATGGAATCCTTCCGCGAGTGGGCGCATAAGCGCAGCATAACTCTTAGCTCCGAGTTGCCGCCGGACAGTGTTTCCTTACAGCTGGACAAGGACCGCATGGCTCAAGTGTTTGACAATGTCATTCAGAACGCCATTGAGGCGATGTCCGAAGGCGGTGGAACTCTTTCCGTAGTCCTGGCCGCTCAACCCAATCTCCCCGACAACGGGAGCGGAGTTTGTGTCGAGTTTCGAGATACGGGGAAGGGCATGAAGTCTTCTGTCGTCCATCACATTTTCGATCCGTTTTTCACCACAAAGCCGTCTGGAACCGGGTTGGGATTGTCAATCTGCCACGAACTGGTGCAGGCTCATGGAGGCAAAATTCAGGTGGATAGCAAGGAAGGTCGGGGAACAAACGTGAGGATCACCATTCCCGCTTCTCACGCCTAAGGGAGCAGCCGATCGTTTCGGGGGCCCAAATCAAATGAGCGCCGCGATTCTCATCGTCGACGACGAAGCAAATCTCCGCAAGACACTTGCCGAAATCCTCGGTACCCGCGGGTATTCCATCTTGGAGGCTGATGACGGCGCAACAGCCGTCAAGCTTTTGCGCGATGCCACGCCGGACCTCATCTTCAGTGATTGGCGAATGCCGCAGATGGGCGGAGAAGAATTTCTTCAATACTTGCGCGGCGAACCCCGTTTGGCCTCGATTCCGGTCATCGTGATTACCGCCTTTGGTTCAAGCCATAGCGCGATTGAGGCTGTTCGCCTCGGCGCGTACGATTTTGTGACGAAGCCGTTTGATCTGGATGAAATTGTCCTGACGGCGGAGAGAGCGCTCGATCATTCTTCACTAAATCGCGAAGTGGTGCGATTGCGTGCGCATGGGGGGCCAAGTCATGCGGCCGCCGCCGGCAGGCTCATTGGTTCCAGCGGACCCATGCTGGACGTGTTCATCATGATCGGCAAGGTTGCGGAGACGGACTCCACCGTCTTGATTTGCGGCGAGTCCGGTACTGGCAAGGAATTGGTAGCCGAAGCCATCCACAGTTATAGCCAGCGTAAGGACAAGCCCTTCGTCGTCGTCAACTGCGCCGCTCTGCCCGACACTCTTCTTGAGACCGAACTGTTTGGCCACGAGCGCGGCGCATTCACTGGGGCCATCGGCCGCAAGATAGGCCGCTTCGAGATGGCTGAAGGCGGCACCATTTTCCTGGATGAAATTGGCGAGCTTTCTCCGGGCCTTCAGTCAAAGCTGCTGCGGGTTTTGCAGGAGCGCACGTTCGAGCGAGTGGGCGGTACCGAGACCATTCGCGGCAACTTCCGGGTTCTCGCCGCCACGAATCGGGACCTGGAAGCTTCCGTCCGCGAGAAGGTTTTCCGCGAGGACCTTTTTTATCGCTTGAATGTGGTTCGCATCCCCGTTCCTCCGCTCCGCGAACGGCGCTCTGATATTGTTCCCTTGGCCGAGCATTTCCTCCGTTTCTACAGCGACAAGAATGGGTTGTCCGCGGTCGGGTTCTCTGACGAAGCGATTCTCATGCTTCAAAATTATTTCTATCCCGGCAATGTCAGGGAACTGGAAAACATGGTGGAGCGAGCGGTGCTCATGGCGCGCGGCCGCGTGGTGATGCCCGAGCACCTTCCGGCGAGAGCGGATCGCAACGGTGACCGGAACTCCAAAGAGCTGGAAATCGATCTCTTATCTCTTCCATTTCACAAATCCATCTCGGCGCTGGAAAAACGCTTGATTGAGAACGCCATTAAAGATTCTGGCGGCAACAAATCGGAAGCTGCAAACCGCCTCCAGATCAACCGGCGGCTGCTCTATAACAAGATGGAAGAGCACAAAATCCAGGAGTAGTGCGTAATCCCGGTGGGCGGAAGTGAGTAGTGAATAGTGGGTAGTGAATAGTGGGAAGCGAGATGGCGCCTGACGGCGAATAGCAGATCCCTCGGTGCTCTCGGGATGACAAGTTTGGGTAGCGGTCGTGGGTCCCCCCTCCCCGGTTTTTTTGTAAGTGTTCATTCTAAAGGGTTTTAAGTGCTGCGTTTTGGAAGTGCGGATTCTAAGGGGGTTACGGGCGCGTTTTCCGTAAGTGCGGATTCTAAAGCAGATAGCGTCGACCGCGTCGGAGCAAACGTGTGGGGAGGGCAGAAAAGCAAATGGAAGATCGGGGCGCGGCTGGGGCGGGTGTGGGCGAAACATAGGGAATGGTAGCAGGGAAGTATTGAAAGGTAAAGTGTTTTACAGGGAATGGTCAAATTTGGGAGTTGAATGGTAGTTTTGCGGGGTCGAACGGCTAACGGTAGAAGGCTGAAGTTGATAGTTTGAGCAGTGGGTAGTAGGTAGAAGCCATTTCAAAACCTCCGTTTGACCAGTCCAAGTCGTTGATTCTAAATGGCCTGAAAAGGGTTTTGAACCAGCTCCAGTGAGTAATGGGAAGTAGGGTCCTGAGACAGGATATCTGGGTTCTAAGGGGTTCACCCAGCTCCATTTACAGAGGTAGTCCGAGGCGGTGCGGCCAAGGGCTTCTATTCCCGTACTAGGCAATGAAAGTAGTGCTTATATCCAAGAAAGGCTTGTGGCGTATTGTACAAATCGATTAGAATCCACCGCGATCGACCTCTTTTGTTGACATGGCAAATGGAACCGCGCTCATCAGCAGATGTTGCCTTCTTGAATTTCGATGACGCCGTCATTTTTTGGCAGGCCGGCATGCTCCTCGCCGAAAACTGAAGGGAGTTCATGAGCTCCAAACCTGAGCGTGAAGACACTCGGCAAGACCTCGCGAAGCCCGACAGCCCAATGCCGGCGGAGCAGCGCAATGACATCACTATTGTAGCTATCGGAGCATCCGCAGGCGGCATTGAAGCGGTTACGGAGCTGATGAATTACCTCCCCATCGACACCGGCATGGCCTTCGTGCTGGTGCAACATCTTGACCCCAAGCATCACAGCATTCTCACGGAGCTGCTCGGGAGGAAGACCGCCATGACGGTAACGGAGGTGTCCGAGGGTCTGCCTGTCAAGCCCAATCACGTGTACGTGATTCCGCCAAACGCCACAATGACCATTTCCAACCAGACGCTGCATCTTAGCCCGCGCGAAGAATCACGCGGGATGCACATGACCGTGGACCACTTTATGCGTGCGCTGGCGGAACAAAAGGGAAATCGTGGCATCGGCGTCATTCTGTCGGGATCGGGCACGGATGGGACCCTGGGAATGGCCGAGATTCAAGCCCACGGCGGCGTAACTTTTGCGCAAGACGAAGCCTCCGCCAAGTACGACGGCATGCCCCGAAGCGCGGCCGTTGCAGGCTATGTGGACTACGTGCTCTCTCCAAAAGGAATCGCGAAGGAACTCGCTCGCATCGCGAAGCATCCCTATGTCGCCCGCGACACAGTATCGCATGCGGCCGAAGCTGCTCCGGCTCCTAGCGCGGGGATGCACTCGATTTTCCAAGTTTTGCGCCGGGCCACTGGTGTGGATTTCACCCATTACCGTCAAACAACCATCTTGCGCCGGATCCAGCGACGCATGGTGGTTCACAAAATCGACATCATCGAGGAGTACGCCAAGTTTGTCCAGAGCCATCCCGCCGAAGTCAAGGCGCTCTACCAAGACATGCTCATCAACGTGACCAGTTTTTTCCGGACGCCGCGCGTTTTCGAAGCCCTGAAAGCAACTGTGTTCCCCGGGATCCAGAAAAGCGTCTCGCGGGAACGTGGTATTCGCATCTGGACACCCGGGTGTGCGTCCGGCGAGGAAACTTATTCGATTGCCATCGCGCTGCTGGAATTCCTGGGCGACAAGGCCTCGCAAGTTCCCATTCAGTTTTTCGGAACGGACGTGAGCGATCTGAGCGTCACAAAGGCGCGCAACGGCGTGTATCCCGAGAACATTCAGGGCGACGTGTCGGCGGAGCGGCTTCGCAGGTATTTCACAAAGGTGGAAGGCGGCTACCGTGTCAGCAAGACCATTCGGGATATGTGTATTTTCGCGCAGCACAACGTCTTGAACGATCCACCCTTTTCTCGCATGGATTTGATTTGCTGCCGGAACCTGCTGATCTACCTTGAGCCGGTTCTCCAGAATAAAGTTATCTCTCTTTTCCACTATGCGCTGAGGCCCGCCAGGTTTTTGGTGCTGGGAAGTTCCGAAGGTCTTGGCGCAACAACGGGTTTGTTCGCCGTCGAAGACCGCACACACAAGATCTTTTCAAGAAAGAGCGGAAGCTCGCACCAGAGCGGTGCTCTCGCCCTCGATCCCCAGTTGGAGCGCAAGGAATATGGACCAATCCGGATTCCCGTGAAGCAGCCGGATTCCGCTTGGAACTATGCCGAAGCACAGAAGGAATTCGACCGCCGGCTGCTGACGCAATACGCCCCGGCGACCGTCTTCGCAAACGAGGAGATGGAGATCATTCACACGCGTGGAAACGTAAACCGTTATCTCAAACTTGCCCCCGGCCGGGCCAGCTTGAGTCTTATGAAGATGGCTCGGGAGGGGCTGCTCGTCGAACTGCGCAACGCCATTAGCCGGGCGAAGAAAGACAACGCCGTCGTCGAAAAGCGAAATTTGCGAATCAAGAATGGAAACGAAAATAGCGAGAAGCCGGAAGCGGCGGATTTGACCCGATTAGTGAACTTCCAAGTAGTTCCCATCACTCTGGGAAATCTAAACGAGCTGTACTTCATGATTGTGTTTCAAGAGACGACTCCCGAACCGGGGCGCTCAGCGGCCGCGCGCCGCACGCGCCCGCGCGATGAAACAGCTTCGGCCTGGAAACAATCCGTGAAGCTTGAACAGGAATTGGCGGCGACGAAGGAATATCTTCAATCCGTCATCGAAACACAGGAAGCCACCAACGAGGAATTACAGTCCGCGAACGAGGAGATTCTTTCCAGCAACGAAGAATTGCAGAGCACAAACGAAGAAATGGAAACCGCGAAGGAAGAACTTCAATCCGCCAACGAGGAACTGACGACCGTAAACGACGAACTTCGAAGCCGCAATCTCGAGGTCACTCAAATCAACAATGACTTGATCAATTTGCTCTCCAGCATAGACATCGCCGTGATCATGATAGGAAGCGACCTAACCATCCGCCGCTTCACGCCCAAAGCCCAGAGGTTTCTCGGACTGATTCCCGGCGACATCGGCCGTCCGCTTTCGAATATCAATCCCACCATCGAGATTGCCGATCTGCAGTCGATGGTTCTGCAGGTCGTTTCGGATTTTCACCCGCTCGAACGAGAGCTTACAGACCGTATGGGCGTTCATTACCAGTTCAAAATCCTCCCCTACAGGACGCTGGAGAATAAAATTGATGGGGCGGTCATCACCATCGTTGATATCACTGCCGATTACCCCGGCGGCAAAAACTGATGGCCTTCGCTACAGCTTTGCTCGGCAGAGCCTTCCGGCGGTCTCTCTCGGCTGAAACCTGCACGCTCTACCCAAACATAGCCTTCTACCATGCCATAATAGCTTTGCATTGCTTTAACTTAGTGGCTATACTCGTGAAAAGAGTCTTATCAGGGTCCAGACATCCCCGCGTCTCGTTGCCTAGGGGAGCGCGCATGCAAGATTGGCCGGCCTCATTGCTAAAAATAGCGCGATTGCGCTGTGGCATCTCACTCGATTAAGAATCGATTCGACGGGTTCCGCACGCCCCGAAGGCGGACGAAGCTGATAGGCGAACCGAAGAAGCATGATTGATTAAAGCTCGAAGCAGTCTGGAGATATTGTGTGGACAGCATCAATCAAGCACTAGAACGCCGCCGTAGAGCCTCTTGTGGCGTTGCTGCGAACGAACCTGGCGATCCCTCGGGCGGAACGTTGAGATCTTTGGCCAGTCTACTTCGTAATTCCACTATTGGCGTGGCTCTTTTCGACCGTAATTTGCACTGCGGAGCGTTCAACGGCGCCTTGCGGTCTCTCATGGGCGTATCCGCCAAAAAGAATCTCGGCAGAAGGTTACAGCAGGTATTCCTTGGAGGGATCCCGAGGCTGGAGCTCGCTTTGCACAGCGTATGGAATTCAGGCAACGGCTTGTCAAACATCGAATTAACGGCCCAATTGCCCCCCGGCACGGAACCGCGTCGATGGATGGTGAACTTCTATCCCATAAGGGACGAATCCAGACAAGTCCGGCTGGTTGCCACAACCTTTTCCGAAATTACCAGGGGACGCCGCGTGGAACTTAAGCTCTCTCGTCTCAAAGATAAATTCCAATCCAACCTCCTGCGTGAACCCAACCTTCTAGAAGAAGAGTTTTCCGCCTTATCCACGCGAACTTTCGAGCTTGTCAATCGCTCCGTAACGCTCCTGAGGACCTCCATGTCTCTCCGATTCTATACATCGGAGATGCAACTGGAAGCGGCACTGGTGAGGCATGCATTGTTCATGAACGCAAACCGGCCACAGGAACGGGTTTTTTGCCTTCAGAGCAGTGTTGTTTCCGGCACAGCCCCCATTCAGGCTCCAGAATCGCGCGAAGAGAATACCATAGCCTGCAACAGTCCAAGTCCAAGGGAGCGACAGATCCTCCAACATTTGGCTGATGGCAAATCCAATAAAGAAATCGGGTTGATTCTCGATATCAGCACTCGGACCGTGGAATGTTACCGGGCTCGGATCATGATTAAACTGGATCTTCACTCAACAGCTGCACTGGTACGCTACGCCGTTCGAAACAAAATCGTCGAAGCTTGATTTGACACTCCGAGTTCGCTGTGCGGCGTTCGATTCCGCTCTGTGCCTACGCGGTCCGCCACTATTTCGTGCACCCTTCAGCACTCTCAGACTCCCTCTACTTGGCAAATTGGCGAACGCTGAAGGAAATCGGCAACCCGATAAAAAACATGTGCACCAAGAGCCCTTGGATGAGTCCCGCGAGCTGGAACGGGCCTCGCCCGTGCAGCGCGGAGAGCGGCACGACGATCAAATTCATGACCAAGAACACAGCAATGCCATAAAACAACCCGCAGACCAGCGCGTGCTCCTTGAGGAACGCCAGCTTCCGGCTTGCCAAGTAATAGACGGCCGCCGCGGATGTAGCGATAAAAAACTGCAGCACAATTCCAAGCACGTAGACGCCTATGCCTCCATGCACAGCCGTCGGCCCGAGAAGTCCGGCGGCGATTACCCGCGGAACCCTTGCTCCGTAGATGATGAATGCGGAGCCTAGATCCAGACTTCCTGCCAACAGCCCACCCACGAAAATCGACAGCAACGCTTTCGGTCTTGGAACCGGCAACACGGCCGATGCGACACTCATATTTTTCTCCTTAGTATTCAGGGAAAGTAAATCGGTTCGCTGCGAATGCAATCGGCAGCCCAACGAAAACAACATGAAAAATCAATTGGACGATTATGACTTGCGAGGATGAAGGCCTTTTCGCTCTTGCGGAAAGCGGCACCACAACCAGATTCATCACCACAAAAACGAGTACGCCGTAAACCGCGCCCGAAATCCAATAAACTCGCGCAAGTAGGGGAATTTGCGCGCAGGCTTCGACAAACACGGTCGCAACGCTAAACGCGATCACGCAATGCAGAAGCAGTCCGAACCCTCCGCTGGCCCATCCTTGGCGGAATGCCGGCTCACCCAATAATCCGCTGGCAACGCCTTGCCAAACGCGCAGCGGCTTTATTCCTTTAAGTCCAAACTGAACGCTCGCGGCGATGCCGTCGAGAATCGCGCAGGCGGCACCGCCCCAGACGATTGCCTTCAGAACGCCAGACATGCGCTAAGTATCCGTTCAGCAGGGAAGTCGAGTCGCTCAGAATTGGACTCTGTCGAGCAGATTCGTATCGCGGTCTTCGCGGCCCCGCCAACAACGTCGCCAGTACGCAGAGCGCAACAGGGCGAGCCCGGTCTGGATCGTGGGGGAATTGAGTCAACTCCCAGTTGAATCTAATTTCCAATGGCCTGACACCGTCCAAGTATTCGACAGCTGGACGGGCCAGCCAGGAGCCAAGTCCCTCTGCTTACTCCTCATATTCTCCTTGCCATCAACATCTTGCATGAATACGGAGGTTTCCTCGCAAAAGGCACAGTGCGTGCATCCGACTAATGCGGAAGTTGAAATGGAAATAGGCGCTCGGCCAAAAGGCGAATCACTATGAGTCCAATCAATCCAGAAAAAAATAAGCTGGGATTTGTCGGAATCGGCTATATGGGCCGGCCGATTGCACAAAGGTTGCTGGAAGCCGGCTTCAAGTTAACGGCTTACGACCGCGACCGCAGCAAGGCAGAAGACCTAATTCGATATGGCGGCACTGTAGCCGAGAATGTTTCGGAACTTTCCACTGGTTGCGACACGGTATTGTCATGCCTCCCAACCGATGAGGCTGTTTTGAGCATTTATGGCGGACCTGACGGCGTATTCGCCAATGCGCATCGCGGCTCGCTGGTCATCGACATGAGCACCGTGTATCCCGAGACTTCGCAGCAGCTCTCCAGACTAGGTTCGGAGCGTGGAGTTGACGTGCTTGACGTGACGATATCGGGGAGTACTCCAGCGGCGGAAAGGGGTTTGCTAACGCTGTTCGGGGGCGGAGACCAAACACGTTTCGCTGCCGCCGAGTCGATCTTTCGCGCCATCGCCCGAAGCTATTTTTATCTCGGACCGAACGGCTCCGGAGCGACGATGAAACTTGTCGTGAACGCCCTGCTGGGAATCGGAATGCAGGCGATTGCCGAGGCGGTAGCGCTGGGTGAAAAGGCCGGTCTCGATCGTCATCGCTTGCTCGAAGTGCTGTCCTACACTGCAGTCGTCGCTCCAGCGCATCTCGGAAAACTGCAAAGGGCGATGAATGGTGACTATAGCCCTCAGTTTCCGCTAAGGCTTATGAACAAGGATTTCGGGCTGATTTTCAATCTTGCGGCTTCCCTTGGGGTGCGAATGCCCGCAGCTGCGGCTGCTTTTGAGGTTAATGCGAGGCAGTCGGACTTGGGAGCGGAGCAAGATTTCTCGGCGGTGATTCTGCAAATGGAGAAGCAAGCTCATTTGATTCAAGAGTCAGTGGGCTGATGGAGTCGACGTCGATTCCGCGAGAAAGTCAATTTGAGTTCGAAGAAAGGTTCATATGTTCGATGGGGCCTATCCGGTACATGCCTTCGTGGCGAGGAACGAAACGATCCAATTGACGGTGAATGGAGAGAAACAATCGTTCAGCGGCGAGCCGGAAATGCCGCTGCTCTGGTACTTGGGCGACATTTTGGGGCTGACAGGGTCGAAATTTGGCTGCGGGGTGGGGCTTTGCGGCGCGTGCACTGTCCACGTGAATGGACGAGCGACGCGATCTTGCGTGACGGCTATGCGCGATGCGGCAGGAAAGGAAGTCACCACGGTCGAAGGCCTCGAGAAGAACGGATTGCATCCAGTTCAGAAGGCGTGGATGCAAATCAACGTGCCGCAATGCGGGTATTGCCAAGTGGGACAGATCATGCAGGCGGCGGCTCTATTAAACAGCAAAAAAAATCCAACCGATCACGAAATCGATGAGGCCATGTCCGGGAATATCTGCCGCTGCGGAACGTATCAGCGGATTCGCGCGGCGGTTAAAACAGCGGCGGGGGAGATGGCATGAGCAGCATTGAGAACGTCAGCCGACGCCGATTTTTGACGGGAGGCGTCATCGCGGCAGGCGCGCTTGTACTGGGGGTGCGTTATTACCACGAGCTGTCGTCAGGCGACAAACTCCCACACAATACAAACGCCGATCACGCCACCTTACATCCCAGCGTGTACCTCGGAATCGGCGCGGACGGCACGGTGTGGATAATGGCCAGTCGCTCGGAGATGGGAACGACAAGCCGTACGACTCTGCCGCTCGTTGTCGCCGATGAACTGGACGCCGACTGGAAGCGAGTGAAGATCGAGCAGGCCATCGGCGACAAGCGATATGGTGACCAAAATACCGATGGGTCACACTCGATACGCTCGTTCTACGACGCGATGCGTGTGGCGGGAGCGACGGCGAGATTCATGCTGATTCAAGCTGCCGCGAAGGAGTGGGGCGTTCCGCCAGCGGAGTGTGAAACCGATTTGCATGTTGTTGTCCACCGCTCGACGAATCGTAAGGCGGGTTACGGCGAACTCGCGAGCGCTGCGGCGAAATTTCCAGTCCCTAGCAAAGAAGAGCTGAAGCTCAAGCCAAAGAGCGCCTGGCGATATATAGGCAAAGGGGAAGTAAGTTACGACCTCGAAGCACTCGTGACCGGGAAAGCCATTTATGGCATGGATGCTCGCCTGGATCGGATGGTGTACGCATCGGTGGAGCGCCCGCCCGTTCTCGGCGGCAAAGTGAAATCGTACGACGACAAGGAACCCTTAAAGGTCGCTGGTGTAAGTCAGACTATTCCGATCGATCCATTCCAGCAGGCGCCGGGGTTTCAGCCCCTCGGCGGCATCGCGGTCATTGCAGATAACACGTGGGCAGCGTTTCAAGGCCGCAAGAAGCTCAACATTTCCTGGGATAACGGACCAAACGAAACGTACAACTCGGATTCCTACAAGAATGAATTGCGAGCGACCTCGCACAATCCCTGCAAAGTAGTGCGCAATATCGGCGATGCGGATGCAGAGTTCGCCAAAGGGGGAAAGATCCTCGAGGCGGACTACTACGTGCCGCTTCTAGCGCACGCCGCGATGGAGCCGTTGGTGGCGCTGGCGGAATTTAAAGACGGCAAGGCGGCACTGTGGGCCCCGACGCAGAATCCTCAAGCTGTGCAAGACATCGTCTCGAAAGAGCTGGGGATCGCGAAAGAAGACGTAATTTGCCATGTGACCCTGCTCGGCGGGGGATTCGGGCGCAAGTCGAAGCCCGACTACGCTGCTGAGGCCGCGGTTTTGTCTAAAAAAATGGGACGGCCGGTGAAGGTGGTCTGGACGCGAGAGGACGACATCAAGTTCGACTACTATAACGCCGTTGCTTCCATGTATATGAAGGCGGCTGTGGATGCGAACGGCAAACCGACCGCGTGGCTGCAACGCTCTGTCTTCCCTCCCATTCCATCTATTTTTGACGTGAATGCGGTCTATGGCGACCCGGCCCATCTGCAGCAGGGCTGGACGGATATTCCTTACGATCTGCCAAATCTTCGCGTCGAGAACGGCCCGGCGAAGGCGCATGTACGCATCGGCTGGTTACGTTCCGTGGCCAACATCTATCACGCGTTTGGTATTCAGTGCTTCACGGATGAATTGGCGCATGCGGCCGGGCGCGATCCGCTCGATTATTTGCTCGATTTGATCGGGCAGCCGCGCACAATCGATTTCAAGGGTGTCGAGTACCCGAATTACGGAGCTTCGATGGAGGCCTATCCATGGGAGACCGGTCGTCTCCGCCACGTCACCGAGTTGGTCGCGGAAAAATCCGGGTGGGGAAAGCGCAAGCATGGAAAGGGAACTGGCGTAGGGATTGCGGCGCATAAGAGCTTCTTGACGTATGTCGCCACAGTCGTTGAAGTCGAAGTCAATGATCAGGGTGAAGTGCGAATCCCGCGAGTCGATGTAGCTCTGGACGCGGGGTTGATCGTAAATCCGGAAGCAACTCGCGCCCAGTTCGAGGGCGCCGCAGTGTTCGGCACCAGCGTCGTGCGAAGCGGCGAGATTACGGCTACGAAGGGTGTAATCGACCAGTCGAATTTTCAGGATTATCCGGTAGCTCGAATCAATGAGGTGCCAGCTCAGACGAACGTCTACATCGTCGATAGCGACGCTCCGCCGGCGGGCGTCGGCGAGCCCGGGGTACCGCCGTTTATCGCCGCGTTCTGCAACGCCATTTTCGCTGCAACCGGCAAGCGAGTGAGAGATCTGCCAATCACGAAGCTCGGATTGAGTTAACGGTTTCTGCGCCCGACGGAGTAGAAGCGTGCGCAGCTGAAGGGAAAAATTGCAAGTAAAAGGAGAGCCATGACACAAGACAAGACTCAACACCATTTGATGTTTGCCTCGACAATTCTGCTGGTTCTTTTCTTTGGCCTCACGTTGTTTGTTGTTTCGATTGTCAGGGCTGACCCCGGTCCAGACAGCGCTGCGAGCAGTGCGACGTTCCGGACGAAATGTGCAATGTGCCACGGTCCAGACGGAAGCGGCTCAGAGGTCGGAAAGAGCATGAATGTTCCGGACCTGCGCTCACCGGCAGTCCAAAAGCTGCCCGATGCGCAACTCGCTCAAATCATTTCCGACGGCAAGGGGGGAATGCCTTCCTTCAAGAATTCGCTCAGCGAGGATCAGGTTCATTCCCTCGTAGCGCACATTCGCTCGCTGCGTGGAAAAAAATAGCCCGGATTCTGTAGACTGCATTGCTGCACGGGTACGCGGTTACTTCTTTCAGGAGCGGCCCGCCTGAGGATGAGGTGCTTTATGAATAGCAGGGAATATCAACAGAACCAGGAGAATTCACCCCGTCAGCATCCCGCGGAAACTTCACGAACTCACGAGGCCGCGGACAACGAGATTTCGCGGCGTGGATTTCTCGGGTTCGCGGCCGCTTCCATTTTCCTGGCTCAAGCTGATCAACAGGTCGCGCGATCGGATTCCAGGAATGGCATTCCTTACCGAACGCTGGGCCGCACCAGAGAGAAAGTCTCGCTCATCGGACTCGGCGGCTATCATCTTGGCAAGCAGGCGGATCCTCAAGAAAGCATTCGCATCATCCGCACCGGTCTTGATGAAGGAATCAATTTCCTCGACAACTGCTGGGACTACAATGGCGGCGAGAGCGAAATTCGCATGGGCAACGCGCTGCGCGACGGTTACCGGCAAAAAGCTTTTCTCATGTCGAAGATCGATGGACGCACCAAGGCCGCTGCTGCGAGTCAAATCAACGAGTCGCTGCGTCGTCTTCAGACGGACCGGATCGATCTGCTCCAATTTCACGAAGTGATACGCGACGCCGATCCGGATCGTATTTTTGCCGAAGGCGGAGGCATGGAGGCCGTCCTGGAGGCGCAAAAAGCGGGCAAGCTTCGCTTTGTCGGCTTCACGGGCCACAAGAGCCCTGACATTCATTTGAAAATGCTGGACACTGCTTCAAAGCACAGCTTCGCGTTCGATGCCGTTCAGATGCCTCTCAACGTAATGGACGCGCACTTCAACAGTTTCGAAAAGAAAGTTTTGCCCGTGTTGCTGAAAAACGACATCGGGGTGCTTGGTATGAAGCCTATGGGCGACCACGTTATTCTCGAAAGCAAGACAGCTACCCCCGTGGAGTGCCTCCACTACGCGATGAATCTTCCCACGAGTGTCGTCATCACCGGCTGCGACTCCATCGCGATTCTTCAACAAGCTCTCCAAGCCGCCCATAGTTTTCAGCCGATGAACTCTACCCAAGTTGCCGCACTTCTCGCAAAAACGGCAAAGGCTGCGGAAGCGGGGCAGTTCGAACTTTATAAAACGAGTCACCAGTTCGACGGCACCTATGCCAACCCACAATGGCTCGGCTAGAAGCGCAATGATATTGGAGCGAATGAATCGAAAAGAATTTCGGAGGACACAATCATGAATAAAAAAGAGCTTTCTGCAAGTTTAGCCGGAGATATTTCACTTGGCGGACAAATTTCCGTGCATCGTCTCGGCTTCGGAGCCATGCGCCTTACCGGCGAAGGCATCTGGGGGCCGCCAAAAGATCACAAAGGGGCGCTTGCGGTTCTTCGCCGGGCCGTGGAGCTTGATATCAATTTCATTGATACCGCTGATTCTTACGGCCCAAACGTAAGCGAGGAACTGATTGCCGAAGCGCTGTTTCCTTACCGGGCCGGCCTGGTAATTGCCACCAAGGGAGGCTGGAATCGTCCTGGTCCCAATCAATGGACTCACGATGCTACTCCCGCGCACCTGCGCAAGGCGGTTGAAGCGAGTCTAAAAAGATTGCGCCTGGACCGCATCGACGTCTATCAATTGCATATTCCGGATCCCGCCGTATCGTTTGAGGCGTCTGTGGAAACTTTGGCTCAGCTGCGAAACGAAGGCAAGATTCGCCTGGTCGCGTTGTCCAACGTCACCCAAGAGCACATTGAGCGAGCACGTAGAATTGTTCCAATCGTCTCCGTGCAGAACCGCTATAGCTTCGCGGATCGCGAATGGGACTACGTGGTGGATTATTGTGAGCGCAATGGGATTGCCTTCATTCCCTGGTACCCCTTGGGAGCCGGCAAAGTTGCCGGTGAAGTGCTCGACCAAGTCGCTCAGGCACACCGTGCCAGCCCAACGCAGGTAGCGCTGGCATGGCTCCTGCAGCGATCTCCCATCATGCTGCCCATCCCAGGAACTTCCTCGATCGAACATCTAGAGCAGAACGTCGCGGCGGCTTCCTTGCGCTTATCTGAAGAAGACTACGAAAAGCTTGCTCGAGTTCCCGAGCTCGTAGCATTGCGGTGAGAGAATCTGCACTGCTCAAATCTGTGCGTTTCGGCGTGAAACGAGATTGTTCGAGGTCTCGAGCTAAATAGCGGTGACTACTCGGCGGGATGTAAACGGTATCCAAGAGCTCCAGAGTGAGCAATTTCTCGTCTTAAGCGCCGTGATCAGTTCTGCTCGCTTAAATCTTTGCCCCGCGGTCTACTCGAGAATGAGTTAGGGGCACAACAATCGACGCCGGCTCTTGCTGGCAATGTTCTTGTCTAGGAAACGGAAAGCCACACCCAACCCATTGCCCCGCGAAACGGCCCGGTTCACTTGTCAACAGCGCTGCGCTTCCTCGAGCCCCGCTGGGGAGGTGCCCCATAATAGCGCGGCATTCACTGTTCTGCGCAACTTCCGGCGTCCTTGAAACTGGCGCGCTTTTACAGCGGTGATCGATGTTCCTAGAATCTGAGCAGTTTCCTTAACGGAGCGCTCTTCGATGTCGCGGAGCAAGATCGTAGTTCGAATCTTTGGGCCTAAGCGATTGATCGCCACGGTCAAGAGTTTAGTGCGCTCCCGCTGCCAACAGGACTCTTCTGGGTTGGGGCTCTGGTCAACGAACGTTTCAGAGACGGCCGACATACCATCGTCAGAGCTCTCGGGCAAGACTTCCAAGACTCTTCGCCTTCGACGTAGCAATATGAAGGCTTCATTCATGGCGATGCGCGTCAGCCAGGTAGAGAACCGCGACTTTTCTTGAAAATTGTCGAGATGGAGAAAAGCCTTGTGAAAACTCTCCTGTGCCACATCTTCAGCATCCTCGCGGTTCTTGGTTATCCGTTGCGCCATGGCGAGAACTTTGTGCTTGTGACGAAAAACCAATTCCTCGAAAGCCAGCGTGTCTCCGCACTTGGCGGCATCCACCAGCCCGGCGTCGGAGTCTTTGTTTATACCGGTTGCACAAGACGTTTTCATGAATCCAACCCTCCCCCGCCATTGCGGCACAAAGTAAGAGAAACTAACTAGCTCGTCAGCCACAGCGCATATCGAACGCTCTGGAAGATCGTCCACTGATGTTGCAAGCGCAGAATGCGATACCAGTCGAGAATGGATAGTGGTTTCATGGTGCACTCCTGTCTACGTCTGTCTCTTGGTTCAGCGTCACCGTCACGTTGACGCTTGCTGGCTGCGAATTCCATTCAACGGGAAAATGACAGCCGCCACTGAAACAGCAATTGGAGTGCCGGAGACTGCGGGTCGCGAAGGCAGGCTGGAACTGACTGGCAGAATGAGAGATAAGACAGTTTCAGGTGTGCCATGGCGCGGTCAGTCGATGCCCAAACTGTCGGAGTGTTGTCATTCCGTCTACTAGATTGGACGAACCGAGGCGACCACCTCTCCCTGAGGGAAGGCTGATTCGCGCCACATGGCCGACGAGGTCGGAGCAGGGCACTCTCTGATGTTAAGATTTTGATTGCAGAGCGCAGCACACCGCTTTGCTGGAGCAGAAGTATGCCTGGGTCAAATCCTCTTCTGTGGCCGAAGCCGCCTGTGATTCGGAGCTATGGGATTGCTGTTCTTTCGGTTGCCGTAGCCCTGGTCATTTCAAGGTGGCCGCCGCTTCACTTGCAAGATTCTCCCGTGTCGCTTTTTCTTTGCGCCGTCATATTGAGTGCGTGGTTCGGTGGTGCCGGCCCGGGGCTGCTGGCGACCGCGCTCTCTGCTCTCGCTTTCTACTATTGCTTCTTGCCTCCGATCTATTCGTTGGATCCGAAACCTGAAGAAGTCCCACGCTTTGTCGTCTTCATGGTGTCAGCCGTGTTTGTCGGGTCGCTGAGCGTTGCGCAGAGGAGCGCCACGGAATCGCTCAGGCGCGCGCGCGATGACCTGAAAGATACAGTTCAAGAGCTCCAGAGCACGAACGAGGCGTTGCAAGCAGCGAGTCATGAGCGCGCGCGCGCGGAAGAATCGTTGCGGCGGAGCGAGAGTTATTTGGCAGAAGCGCAGAGGATCACGCATACGGGAAGTTGGGTTTGGCAGGTTGCGGGCAGAGACGCGATGCACTTGTCCGACGAATGGTATCGCATATATGGCTTTGATCCGGCAGGTGGCATTCCGACTTTGGAACAACGGCTGCAGCGGATTCATCCGGAGGACCGCGCCAAGTGGCAAGAGGCAACCGATCGAGCTGTGGGTGAAAAGTCGGATTACGACGTGGAATTCCGAATTGCTCTTCCGGGCGCTGCGGTCAAATACATCCACACCGTTGGCCATCCTGTTTTGGACACGTCCGGGAATTTGGTGCAATTCGTCGGCAGCTCGACCGACATCACCGGGCGCAAGCGGGCGGAAGAGTCTTTGCGCCAGGCGCAAGCGGACCTCGCACACGTCAGCCGCGTAACTACTCTGGGAGAGCTGACCGCCTCGCTGGCGCACGAAGTGAATCAACCGATTGCTGCCGCGGTCACCAATGCCAATGCCTGTTTGCGCTGGCTTACGCGCGAGCAACCAGATCTCGAGGAAGCCCGCGCGGCTGCCATGAGAATCGTGAATGACGGAACGCGTGCGGCAGAAATCATCAAGCGAATCCGCTTGCTCTTCAAGAAGGGAACTTTGGAACGGGAGCTGGTGGACGTAAACGAAGTTATTCGGGAGATGACTGTCCTTCTGCGCGGCGAGGCCATGAGATACTCCATTCTAGTGCGGACCGAGTTGGAGACGGACACTCCCCCGGTCATGGCCGATCGCGTGCAATTGCAGCAGGTGTTGATGAACCTCATGCTCAATGGCATCGATGCGATGAAGGATGCGCATGGGACGCGGGAGCTCGCGATTAAGTCGGGGCGAGCCGAAACCGGCCAAGTCCTTGTGTCCGTCCTCGACACTGGCGTGGGGCTGCCAGCGCAGCAGTTGGACAAGCTCTTCGAAGCGTTTTTCACCACGAAACCTCATGGCACAGGTATGGGACTGTCGATTAGCCGAACCATCGTGGAATCGCATGGCGGCCGCTTGTGGGCTGCAAACAACTCTCCGCGCGGGGCAAGTTTTTGCTTCACTCTACCCACTAAAGTCGAGACACATGAATGACGACCGAACGTGCTCCTACGGTCTTCGTCGTTGATGACGACCCTTCTGTGCGTGCGGCTATTCAAGGATTGCTGAAATCGGCGAGTTTACGGGCTGAATCCTTCGAGACCGCGGAAGAGTTCCTGCATGCCAAGCGGTTGGACGGACCAAGCTGTCTTGTGCTGGATGTGAGCCTGCCTGGAGTCAGCGGTCTCGACTTTCAGCGCCAGTTGGCTGACGCGGGAATTCGAATTCCCATCATCTTCATCACCGGTCATGGAGATATTCCGATGACGGTTAAGGCCATGAAATCCGGTGCCGTTGAGTTTCTCACCAAGCCTTTCCAGGACCACGAACTGCTGGATGCGATCCATCAGGCTTTGGATCGCGACCGTGCCACGCTCCAACAGCAGAGAAGCCTTGCGGAGCTGCGAAAACGCTACGAGGCACTCACCGCCCGCGAGCGCGAGGTCATGAGTTTGGTGGTCTCGGGTATGCTCAATAAACAAATAGCTTTTGATCTCGGGACCAGCGAAATCACCGTCAAGATCCATCGAGGCCATGTGATGCGGAAGATGCAGGCTGATTCGCTTGCAGAGTTGGTTAGAATGGCGGCGGCACTGGAGCTTCCACACGGCAAAAAATAGCCTAATGCCAACGTACCGCCGTCACGCAAGGCAGCTGGCAAGTTCCCAGTCCTCCCGTTTTGATTGCCGCTCTCTCAAGCCTCTTTAGATGGTAGATGGCTCTCTGATCAGGGCGATATGTGGACCCTGTAGCCTCTTATACCAAAGTATAATTGCGCCACTTTGGCGACGCTGCTAGATTCTCAGCATGGACACTCGGGGAAAGACCAGACTAGTAGCCATCGTCGATGACGATGATTCGATGCGCAGCGCCCTCCACGGCTTGCTGCAATCTGCAGATCTGCCGGCGCAAGCGTTTGCCTCGGCGGAAGAATTCCTGAACTCCGGCCAACAGCATCAGATTTCATGTTTGATCGCGGACATCCGTATGCCGGGAATGTCCGGCCTCGAACTGCAGGCGCAGCTGAACGCCGATCGTTGCAGAATTCCGATCATTTTTATCACCGCACATGGCGATGAAAAAATGCGAATGCAGGCATTGCGAGCGGGGGCGGTGGAGTTTATGGCAAAACCGTTCAATGACGAAGCCCTGCTGGAGAGTGTGCGTGCTGCTCTGGAAAGTTAAGCCCCCGAATAGAAGCATGCATCGGGGCGGGCAAGGAGATCCTCCGTGGCGGCTGTCGTAAGATTTGGGTCCGGCGACCAGGACGGTAATCCGCGCAGATTCGAGCAGATCATAGGCAACAGTCCTGCTCTGGAAGCAGTGCTCGAACAGGTTGAGCAGGTCGCGCCTACGGACTCTACCGTTCTTATCCTGGGCGAGACAGGCACCGGCAAGGAACTGATCTCGCGCGCAATTCACAATCTCAGCATGCGGTGCGGACGCCCGTTCATAAAACTGAATTGCGCTGCCATCCCGTTCGATCTGCTGGAAAGCGAGCTTTTTGGCCATGAGAAGGGCGCGTTTACAGGCGCTATCGCGCAAAAGATTGGGCGTTTCGAATCGGCTGACAAAGGGACTCTCTTTTTGGACGAGGTGGGAGATATTCCGTTGGCGCTGCAGCCAAAACTGCTGCGTGTCCTCCAGGAACAGGAATTCGAGCGTTTGGGCGGTACTCGGACTCACCAAGTGGACGTTCGACTCGTAGCCGCGACCCACCGAAATTTGGCTGACATGGTGAAGCGTAACGAATTCCGCAGCGACCTCTACTACCGTCTCAACGTGTTTCCGATCCCCCTGCCGCCGTTACGGGAGCGTCGCGAAGACATTCCAGCGCTGGTGGAACATTATGTCGAGATTTACGCCCGCCGTATGGGCAGACAAATCGAACACATTCCCCCTGAAACGATGTCTGCACTCACATCCTATCAGTGGCCGGGGAACATTCGCGAGCTTCAGAATTTCATCGAGCGAAGCGTAATCCTCACCTCCGGCAACGCCTTGCACCCACCTCTCGAGACTTTGAGGAGTGCTGCCGAACCGGAATCCCTTGGGCCAATTACCCTGGAGGATGCGGAGCGAGACCACATTCGCAAGACTCTCGAGCAGACTCGCTGGGTCGTCGCTGGTCCCAACGGGGCGGCCGCACGCTTGGGAATCAAGAGGTCCACGCTTTACTTCCGCATGCAGAAACTGGGCATCTCACGCACCAAGAAGGACTTCGTTTCCGCATAGCAGCATTGCCATTCTGCGAGGATCGATCCTTCCATCGATTGACCAAGTCTATTCATTTGTCATCAGATGCACCAAGCTCTTTCCTCCAGCCGATGCGAATCCGAAGCCGTTCGCCGCAGTCTTAAATAAATAACATCACTAGGGCTGTCCGCATGCGGACGCTCTGTTTAACGGGCTGGCATAGCGCACTGCGCCATCGCTTGTAGTCGGCTTCTACTTTCAGTCACTTACGCATTCAACAGGTTTGGCAACCCTATTGCCTTTCCTGGGTGTGTGGCTCGACGCACCGAATCTATTTCGAAATGTCTGAAAGGAGGAATTATGAAATTGCAAAAAGCAGTGTTCGTTTTGATTGGAATGATGTTGTTGTTCGCAGGCCAGTTGTCAGCACAGCAGGTGAAGACCGATTTCGATCGCAACGCCAACTTCGGCCAGTACAAGACCTACTCGTGGGAACAAGTTAAGACGAAAGACGCCCTGGACGTCGGTCGAATCAAAGCTGCCGTCAATGCCGCCTTGGCAGCAAAAGGTTGGACCCAGGTGGATTCCGGTGGTGATGTTTCCATCATAGCCATGGAGATGACCCACGATCAGCAGACCTTGAATACCTTCTATAACGGTTTTGGGGGAGGTTGGGGCTGGCGACGCTTTGGAGGCGGAGGTCTTGGAGAGGCAACAACCACAACCGAAACATATAGAGTGGGCACGGTGGTAGTCGATCTATTCGATACCAAGACCAAGCAACTGATCTGGAGAGGCTCGTCGAGCGACACACTCTCCAACAACTCCGACAAGAACATCAAGAATCTGGACAAGGGCGTGGACAAAATGTTCAAGAACTTTCCTCCAGGCTCTTCGAAGAAGTAACGGTGTCTAACATGACTCGCTCTATGTACGCCGCCGTCACTTTCGGGCTCATTTCAATAGCCATCCCATTGCGTGCGGCCAACGGGCCGCACGCAGGGACGGACCGCCAGAGCAAGTTGGTCTGGACCAATGACGATCTCGACAAACTACACAATCTCGGGCCGATCTCCATCGTTGGCCGGGAGCGCGACGAAAAGCCAGCTTCGGCACCTGCGCCCGCGCAGAACCTGAGAACCCAGGACCCAGACTGGTACGCCGCACAGGCAGCAAACCTGCGGGACGAACTTGAATACCGGCAGACGCAGCTTCGCGAATACCGGCATGCGCTTGACGACGCGCGAAATCTTAGGCAATCAGCCGGCGGCATAGATCTGGTCGACGAGGACTTCGCCGTTACTCCTGAAGCTGGCATTGAAATCTTGCAGCAGCGGGTGAACGAAACACAATCGCAGCTCGACGACCTTGAAGACCTGGCGCGCCGTAATGACATCGAGCCGGGCACCCTTCGCGGCCAGTGAAGCTTCCTGACATGCTCACGAGGGCCACGAAGCCTTTTTGAACAGAGGTTCGCGACCACCGTATTGAGAGGAGAGCCAGTTCAGTGCGAAATCAAGATCTCGCTGTGTTGCTATTCAGTCTTCTTACATTCGGCGCGCTCTTGATCTCAGCGGCCAACAACCCTCAGGCTGGTGCAGCCATTTCCGGCGAAGCAAAATCTCCGAGCAATCTCGTCGGTCAGATGCCTCCCTCGTTCGATCAGGATGTGGCGAAGGTCGTTGCCGAAGTGGATCGGATCGAGGCCAATACTCTGAGCCAGATGGAACACGCCACGCTCGATCGCCAAGGGCAAGTTCGCACTCTGGGAAAGTTACTGCTCTTCGATAAACATCTCTCGGTCCATCAGAACGAAGCTTGCAGTTTCTGTCATACGCCGGAGACAGGATTCACCGGGCCGATTCAATCTTTGAATGAGACAACCGTGTCGTACCCGGGTTCCGTGAGAACGCGTTTCAGCAATCGAAAGCCGCAGAGCTACATGTACGCGCCCTTCGCGCCGGTGCTCCACTACAACGCACTCCAGGGTGACTTTGTCGGCGGCAATTTCTGGGATATGCGTGCGAGCGGCTACCGCCTACAGAATCCCAGCGCCGAACAAGCGCAAGGACCGCCGACGAATCCCGTAGAAATGGGCTTGCCCGATTCGGCCTGTGTTGCGTACCGCCTTTCCAGCGCTCCCTATCGGAAGCTCTTTGAGACCGTCTGGGGGACGGACTCGTTCAACATTCACTGGCCAGCCGACGTGGAAAAGATCTGTACGACTCCAGGTCCGCCACCGGCGGATGATCAGCACCCGGTCCACTTGAATGGAGCAGACCGAACTCGCGCCGATCAGGTCTACGACGAATTCGGGCTGGCCATTTCCGCATACGAATTCTCGCCCGAGGTGAGTCCTTTCACGTCGAAGTACGACTACGTGCAAGCAGGAAAAGACCAATTCACGCCGCAGGAAGCATTGGGCTATGCGCTGTTCCGCAGCACAGCGCGATGCAACGAGTGTCATCGCGACGGCGGGCCCGGCGAAGAGCCCCTTTTTACGGACTTTACCGCCAGCAATCTCGGCGTCCCTCGAAATCCGGGATTGCAATACTTCTACGAAGGTCAGCCCGACCAGCGCAGCTACAGTCCCAATCCCGCCGGAGCGGCGTACGTCGATACAGGAGTCGGCTCCTTCCTTCGCACGCTGCAAAGTGACAGCGGCCAACTGAATCCAGATTCCGAGTGGATCAAACTCGCGCCGAAGTTTGACGCAAAAATCCAAGTACCCACCTTGCGCAATGTAGACATGCGTCCCACGCCGAGCTTCGTGAAAGCCTACATGCACAACGGTTACTTCAAAAGTCTTAAAGAGGTCGTGCATTTCTACAACACGCGCGATGTCCTGCCCAAATGCAAGCCAGGCGATCCCGGCGAGAAGCTCACTTGCTGGCCGGCGCCCGAAGACTCAACCAATCTCAACAAACGGCAGCTCGGCAACCTGAAGCTGACGGACCAGGAAGAAGATGCCCTTGTCGCTTTCCTCAAGACCCTGACGGATGGCTACATGGTGCCAAGCCCACGAAAGGCGAAATAAGTTTGACCTCTGAACTAGCCTCAACGTGTAGCTGTTTTGTTGACACGGATCCGAAATGAGTACCACGACTCAATCTCTGATGCCCGCTAAAGCGCGCGATTTTCGCGAAAGGATTCTATTGCACTCACTTCTCCGCAAGGATGCAGCCTTAAATGGACCGGCTTGGCTGCCCATTGCGTTGGTGTTGGGGGCCCTTAGCGCAGTCGCCTATGCCGACCACGCCGTTGTTTCGATTTCGCTCGTCTACCTTTACATACTCCCTATCGCCCTCGGTGCGATTTTTCTGCGCAAAAGGGTCAGCTACGGCCTCATCGTCGTTTGTGTCTTGTTCCATGACTATGACTCTCCGAGAGGTATAGTTCCGGGACTGCGGATCTTCCACAATCTCTCCGCGATGTTGTGCTTCGGCTTTGTTGTGTATGTCATCCAGCGGTATATGGCACAGAGGGAAGCACTTGCCAAGACCGTTCAGCAGCAGCGGGATGACCTCCTCAAGGACGTGGAGCTGGCGGCTCAGGTCCAGCGCTTGTTTCTTCCCTCGGGCAAACCATCCATCGCTGGACTCGAAATAGCCGGGATGATGCACCCCGCGCGCGGCGTAGGTGGCGATTACTACGACTATTTCCCCATCGACGCACACACCACGCAGATCATGATTGCCGACGTATCCGGAAAAGGTGTTCCCGCCGCCCTCTTGATGTCCGCCACGGCGGCGGCCCTGCGCCTTGAGGCGAACCATGATCGAAACATGCTCGATCAAGTCGTGCGCTTGAACACCGGTATCCACTCCGTGTCGGACGACGAACGATACGTCACCTTGCTGCTTGCGGAAATCGACACAAGCAAACGGATAATGCAATATGTGAACTGTGGCCACAATCCCGCGCTTTTGTTTCGACCAAACGCAGGCACGATTACGCACCTAGATTCGTCTTGTCCTCCGATCGGATTATCTCCAGAAGAAATGTGTGAACTGGCCTCCGTCGACCTTTTGGCCGGCGACGTGTTGGTTTTCTATACCGATGGCGTCACGGAGGCGGAGAACCAGGTTGGCGAAGAATTCGGCATGGAGCGCCTTTCCGCAACCGTGCGCCACGGTTCTTCGCTCTCCGCCGAGGACCTGATGACCAATATCTATAACGCTGCGGCAGATTTTTGCGGTGATAGCTTCGACGATGATGTGACCCTACTCGTCGTCAAATGCAATTTCGATGCCTCCCCGATTTTGAGTTCGTAAAAGCATTCCGGAATAGGCGTGTTCTGATATCCGCGTGACCCCGAACGCTGCAAAAGCCTCCTGTCCACATCGGTTCTTCCTTTTTCGAATGGCGCCTTCCATCCTGAAAGCCACACTGTCAGCGCGTTGACAATCATCCAATGTGCCGGACTCTTCGCTCCTCAGCCCTTTACGCCTGATTTCGGACTCTTCTTCCTAAGGCTCCTTGTTTTCAACCACTTCCCGAGACTCTAGCTCGCTCTTCGCAATGGCATCCAGCCTGCATCCTGTAGGGTCCGAAGCAACAAAATCAACTTGGGGGAAATCACATGCGAAAGTTTCTGACCTGTATGAGCTGTATCCTATTCGTTTTTGGACCGCTCTTCGCTGAAGTGGCGAGCGCGGCGGACCAAGCCAAAGATGACGACCGATTGAAGAATTGTGGAACGGTTTTGAAAGAGATTCTCGACGTTCCTGACAACATTCCGCAGGACCTACTCGACAAAGCAGATTGCGTCGTTGTTTTCCCCTCCGTCCTAAAGGCCGCATTCATCGTTGGCGGAAGCTACGGCCGCGGCGCCATGTCGTGCCGCAAGGGTGAAGACTTCCGGGGACCGTGGGGCGCTCCCACGATGATGGCTCTGGAGGGCGGCAGCTTCGGCCTTCAGATCGGTGGACAGGCCACGGATTTTGTCCTGCTCGTTATGAATGAAAGTGGCGCGAGGGGCATTCTCGCCAGCAAGGTCAAGCTGGGAGGCGACGCTTCCGCGGCCGCTGGCCCGGTCGGTCGCGATACTTCCGCTGAAACGGACGCGAGCATGCGTTCCGAGATCTTGAGCTACTCAAGGGCACGCGGCTTGTTTGCCGGAGTCTCCCTCGAAGGTTCCACAATTCGGCCTGACAACGGTGACAATGAACGCGTCTATGGCAGGAAGATTCCTGCGAGGGACATAGTTCTGTCCGGAAGAGTCCCCGTGCCCCCAGCGGCCCAGCAACTGGTCTCGACCCTGGATGCAAGGACCCCGAAGCACAAGTCGTAGAGCCTATTTGAACGTTGCAGTCCGGCCAGGCCGGACGGAATTGGGGATATAAACCATGATGTGGATTGTTAGGCTGGCGCTGAAAGAGCCGTACACGATTATCGTGCTCGCGATCTTGATCTTCCTCTTTGGGGCTCTGGCAATCGTTCACACGCCCACGGACATCTTTCCGGATATCAACATCCCGGTCGTCAGCATTATTTGGAACTACAACAGTATGGAACCGCAAGACTTGGCCGACAGGATCGTCACTATCACCGAGCGCAACCTCACCACCACGGTCGATAACATCGAGCACATAGAGTCCCAATCACTTTATGGTATCGCCGTGGTGAAAGTGTTCTTTCAACCCTCAGTGAGTATCGACAAGGCCATCGCTCAGATCACCTCAAACTCCCAAACGCAACTCAGACAGTTGCCCGCTGGCACCACGCCCCCTTTGATCATCAGCTATAGCGCCTCCACGGTCCCCATCCTCGAACTCGGGCTCTCCGGCCAGGGCACATCGGAGCAGGCCCTCAACGATTATGGTCTCATGACCATCCGCCCCCAGTTGGTGACGGTGCAAGGTGCCGCGGTCCCGTATCCATATGGCGGAAAGCAGCGCCAAGTACAAGTGGACCTAAATACTCAGGCCTTGCAGGCGAAAGGGCTCTCTCCGTTGGACGTGGTGACCGCTATTTCCGCTCAGAACCTGATTCTCCCAACGGGAACATCCAAAATCGGCACCAAGGAGTATGACGTCGACATCGCCAATGCGGCTCCTCAGACCATCGCACAACTCAATCGCATCCCGGTTAAAACGATTGGCAGCACGACCATATATATTAGTGATGTCGCTTGGGTGCGCGACGGCTTTCCGCCGCAAACGAACATTGTGCGTGTGAACGGCCAACGGTCCTCCCTCTTGACTGTCCAAAAGAACGGCAATACCTCGACCCTAAGCATCATTTCTGGAATCAACGCTCTGTTGCCGTTTATAAAAACGCTCGTGCCGCCGGAGCTGAATATTAAACCTTTGGCGGACCAATCCATCTTTGTTAAGGGCGCCATTAAAGGTGTGGTGACCGAAGCGTCCATCGCGGCGTGCCTTACGGGCCTAATGATTCTCATCTTTCTCGGCAGTTGGCGTAGTACGACGATCATTGTTGTTTCGATTCCTCTCGCCATTCTGACCTCCATCATCACTTTCAGTGCGCTCGGCGAAACCATCAACATCATGACCTTAGGTGGACTCGCCCTGGCCGTCGGAATTCTGGTGGATGACGCCACCGTCGAAATCGAGAACATCAATCGCAACCGTCAGGCGGAACCAGATAAGGACATGGATACGGTTGTCCTGGACAGCGCCGCGCAAATCGCTACACCCGCCTTTGTGGCCACCATTTCCATCTGCATCGTGTTTACTCCGATGTTTCTTCTCTCTGGGGTTGCGAAATTTCTGTTCGTTCCGCTCGGCGAGGCCGTGATCTTCGCCATGTTGGCCTCTTACCTCCTCTCGCGCACTGTTGTTCCGATGATGGCCAAGTATCTCTTGCGTCATGACACCCCGAACACCGCGGAATCCCGCAATCCATTCGTTCGAATGCAGGTTCGCTTTGAGGAAGCGTTTGAGCATCTTCGCGAGCATTACCACGGACTGCTGGGTCGTTGCCTTCATCATCGGCGCGCCTTCCTTATCGCTTTCTTTGCGGCTTGCGTGGCTTCTCTGGTTTTAATCGTGCCCTGGCTCGGCCAAGACTTCTTCCCCACCATCGACAGCGGCTCGTTCAATCTCCATATGCGCGCTCCAACGGGTTTACGCATCGAAGAGACCGCCCGTCTCTGTGATCTTGTCGAGCGCTCCATCCGGCAACAGCTTCCGCCAGGAGAAATTTCCAACATTATCGACAACATTGGACTGCCCTACAGCGGCATCAACACCTCCTACCTGAATACCGGAACCGTGGGCACCTCGGATGCCGATATCTTGGTGACATTCGCCGTTAACCATCACCAGACCGCTAAGTACGTTCACGACCTCCGCTTCAGCCTGGCAAAAGAATTTCCCGGCGTGACCTTTTCTTTCCTGCCTTCCGACATGGTTACGCAAATCCTGAATTTCGGCTTGCCGGCGCCCATCGACATTCAAGTGGTGGGGAACGATCTAGAGGGGAATCAAGTCTTCGCGGATGCCTTGCTGAACCAAGTGAAGTACGTATCGGGAATAGCCGACGCGCGCATCCAGCAGCCATTCGATGAACCCTACATCCACCTTTGGATGGACCGCACCAAGGCCCAAGAGATTGGCTACAATGGCACGAGCGTCGCGCAAAACGTTTTAATCTCGCTGGGCGGCAGCTTCCAGACCTCGCCAACCTACTGGCTCGACCCTAAGAATCGCAATAGCTACGACATCTCTACTCAGACCCCGCAGTATCGCGTCGACACCCTTCAGGATCTCGCGAACATGCCCATCACTGGACCATCTCCTGACGTCGCACCGGCCCTCCTTGCCAGCCTCGCTTCCATCCAGCGCGGAAGCGGCGCAGCGGTTGTCTCTCACTACAACATCAGGCCAGTCATCGATATCTTCGGAGCGGTGCAGGGCCGCGATCTGGGCGGCATTGCCGGCGACGTTACACGCATCATCGACCAAATGCGGCCGAAGCTGCCCCGCGGCTCGCAAGTTGTTCTTCGCGGCCAGGTTCAGACCATGCGCTCCTCGTATATCGGTCTTTTAACGGGGCTCGTCCTCGCGATTGTCCTGGTCTACCTCCTCATCGTGGTGAACTTTCAGTCTTGGCTGGACCCTTTCATCATTATTACTGCGCTGCCAGCAGCCCTCACGGGTATCGCTTGGTTCCTGTTCATCACGCACACCACGCTGAGCGTCCCGGCACTCACGGGCACGATCATGTGCATGGGGGTCGCCACCTCCAATAGCATCCTCGTGGTGCAATTTGCCAGGGAACAGATGGCAGAGGGCAAAGACCCCGTGGCCGCGGCTCTGCAGGCTGGGTTCACTCGCTTCCGCCCCGTGATTATGACTGCGCTGGCCATGATTATCGGCATGTTGCCGATGTCGCTCGGACTTGGAGATGGTGGCGAGCAGAACGCTCCCCTAGGCCGCGCGGTGATTGGTGGATTGCTCTTCGCCACGGTGTCCACATTGTTGTTCGTTCCAACGGTGTTCAGCATTCTCCATGGCCTGCGCCACCGGCCTGCCGAGGCTGCTCCTAAGTCCTGAGGAACTTTTTGAAGGAATTTTAAAGGTGATAGCAATGACGCAAGCGCAAACACAACAACACGTTCTCATGCAAGAACTGCATTCGCCGGCCACTCCTGATCGGCAACGGCGCTCGATACGAGGTTGGATCGCCGGAATTGTCGGTCTTCTTTTGTTCGTCGGGCTTTTGGTTTCCGGTATTCTTCAGCGCGTCCACACAAACGCCGGTCTGCGCGTGGAAACGGCGGATTTGGCGATCCCCAATGTTTCGGTAGTTGCGCCGAAGCGGGCCGCGCCATCGCAGGAAATTGTGCTGCCCGGAAATGTCCAACCTTTTATTTCTTCGCCGATCTTCGCCCGTACCAACGGTTATCTGGAACACTGGTATCTCGATATCGGGGCGCATGTGAAAAAGGGCCAGCTTCTGGCGGTAATTTCGTCTCCCGAAGTGGACCAACAACTGCAGCAAGCGAAAAGCAATCTGGCAACCGCACAAGCCAATCTGGAGCTCGCTTCCATTACCAAAGACCGCTATCAGGGACTGAAGAAAACCAACGCTGTGTCCCAGCAGGACGTCGACAATGCCGTGGGTACGTACAACGCAAATAATGCCATTGTTGACGCGGACCAGGCCGCCGTACAGCAGTACTCGGCGTTGGTGTCTTTCGAAAAAGTTTACGCGCCGTTTGACGGAGTGATCACCGCGCGCAACACTGATATCGGCGATCTGATCAACTCAGGCAGCACCGCCAATGTCAAAACTGATCTCTTCCACATCGCGCAGCCCGGCATGCTGCGCGTGTTTGTCAATGTACCTGAAGAGTATTCGCAGCAAACCAAGCCCGGCCTGACCGCGGAGTTGAAGTTAAACGAGTTTCCCGGACGAATGTTCGCAGGAAAACTGGTGCGCACCGCCGAGGCTATTAACTACACCACGCGCACGCTGCTGGTGGAAGTGGACGTGAATAACCCGTCCGGAGAATTGCTTTCCGGCGCTTACGCGGAAGTTCATTTCAAAGTGCCGGGGCAGGCTTCCACTTACATTTTGCCAGTCGACACTCTGCTCTTCCGCAAGGAAGGGCTGAACGTCGCCGTTGTAGAGGACGGGAAAGCGAAACTGGTGCCGGTAACTCCCGGTCGCGACTTTGGTGATTCCATCGAAATCGTTTCCGGTCTGCACGGCAACGAATCCGTCATTACGAGCCCACCCGATTCCATCGTGACTGGCGAAACCGTGAAGGTCACAACACCACAGGCCACAGCGCCACAGGCAGCACCCACGCCAGACGCAGGAGCGAAAAAGTGAATTCTCTCTCCGCCGCACGAATCCAAGACAGACTCCGCAGCCGCATCGCGGGCAGTACCTGTGCGTTGAGCATGCTATTACTTGCAGGTTGCACGGTTGGGCCGAAATACCAGCGCCCTGCGGCGGAAGTTCCGCCAGTTTATAAAGAGGTGGGCGATTGGAAACCTGCCCAGCCTAATGACCAGAATTTCGCCGCCAACTGGTGGGAAATTTTTCAGGATTCTCAACTCAATGACCTCGAAGCGCAGGTTAACGTCTCCAACCAAAACCTGAAAGCGGCGGAGGCGCAATATACGCAAGCTCGTGCGCTTGTTCGTTATCAACGCGCCGATTTCTTTCCCACGATCACCGCGGGCGCGAGTGCAAACCGTAACCAATTTTCCAAAAATCGCCAACCCCACAGCCCGCAATTCAATGGCGTGAGCTTCACCGACCTACAAATTCCTTTCGAGTTGTCTTACCAAGTTGACGTTTGGGGTCGCGTGCGCCGCACCGTCGAATCTTATCGCGAGCAAGCGCAGGCCAGCGCAGCCGACTTAGCAGCGGTGAACCTATCCATGCACGCGCAGCTGGCTTTGGACTACTTCCAGGCGCGCACCCTCGATGCCGAGGAGCAACTTCTGAACTCGACCGTTACGGAGTACGAACAGGCCTTGCAATTGATCGAGAACAGATTTGCAGGAGGGCTTGCTTCCGATCTGGAGGTCGAGCAAGCTCGAACGCAACTTGAAACAACTCGCGCGCAGGCAATCGACGTTGGAGTTGCCCGCGCCCAGTATGAGCACGCGGTAGCGGTTCTGGTAGGGAAGCCTCCCGCATCGTTCAGTCTCCCTCCTCTTCCTCTCACGGCGCCGCCTCCTCCCATTCCAGTGGGACTACCCTCGGACTTGCTCGAGCGGCGACCTGACATCGCAGCTGCCGAGCGACTCATGGCTTCCGCGAACGCGCAGATTGGCGTCGCCAAGGCCGCCTATTATCCGCTAGTCAATTTGGCCGCTGCTGGAGGTTTCGAAAGTGGCTCCATCACAACGTTGCTCTCCGGCCCAAGTATTTTGTGGTCGGTTGGTCCATCGGCGGTGGTTACTCTCCTGGATTTCGGAAAACGCCGGGCTGCCTCAGACCAGGCCGTCGCTGCTTACGATCAGGCCGTCGCTAACTATAGGCAAACTGTGCTGACCGGTTTTCAACAAGTCGAGGACAATGTCGCGGCGCTTCGGATTTTGGAGCACGAAGCTCAAGTACAAAACGCGGCGGTCGACGCTGCCCAAAAATACCTCACACTTGCCAATACTCGTTATACGGGCGGGGTCACCAGCTACCTGGAAGTGACCACCGCTCAGAGCGCGGCTCTCTCCGACGAAGTTACTGCGGTCAATATTCTCGGCCGCCGCATGGTCGATGCCGTCACGCTTGTCCAGGCGCTTGGCGGCGGATGGGATCGTTCCTCCTTGCCGGCACGCCCTGAGTGCTGCGGTAAATTGACGACGAGCTCAAGGTAATTCTTCTTCTGCGCCCACCCACATGCCCCTCCGAAGCAGACTGTCTCAAAAGTGCACAGACTGAAGTCTGTGCCACGACGAAATTGGCGATGACAGACCCCCACCCCGGGTGTTTTCTGTAAGAGTGGCAAATAAAGGACTTATGCTTGACGAGGCTCGTAAGAGTGGCAGGCACAGGACTTAAAGTGGCTGAGTTTTCAGTGAGTTGCGAGTCGGCTGTAAGAGTGGCAGGGAAAGGACTTAGAGAGGGGGAGTTGACAGTCGACAGTTTAAAGTTGAAAGGATAGAAATCTGGAGGGGTAAAAGTGTAACCGGTGAGTGTGCGGATACGAGAAAGGCGAAAAGCAGATCCTTCGCTACGCTCAGGATGACAGAGGTTGGAGGTGGAGGGATGGAGGAGCGGGGAGCGACTCGTTGGTGAGGTGGATTGCGAGGAGAACATGGGGAATGGTAGCACGGGATTGGCGAGGAGGTAAAGTATTTTACAGGGAATGGTCGAAAATGAGGGTTGAATGGTGGTTTTGAGAGGGCGAACGGCGAGGGGCCTGTGGGTGTAGAATGCAAATCTTGGAACCATGAGAAGGGCATTTGTCATCTAAGGATTGAGGAGACTTGGAACCGAGGGTAGCGCTATGAAGAAAGCCATGTTATTTCGAGTCGTTATTGTTCTTGCTGCGATGATTGCGCTCAGTTGCGTGCCGCAGTCGGCGCTGGCCCAGCGCGGAGGAGGTCACGGAGGGGGAGGAGGATTCCACGGCGGAGGCGGAGGATTTCATGGAGGTGGCGGAGGATTCCACGGAGGCGGAGGGGGAGCGTTTCGCGGAGGCGGAGGCTTCTCCGGGGGAGGCCGGACTGGGTTCGTGGGCGGACGCTCGTTCGGCGGATTTCGTGGAGGCGGCTTCAATAGAGGTCGCGGTGGTTTCGGCTGGGGTGGCCGGGGCTTCGGCTGGGGTGGAAGGTATTGGGGCGGAGGATACGGGTACGGATGGGGCTGGGGATTTGGCTTCGGGTGGCCGTATTGGGGTTGGGGAGGGAGCTATCCGTATGGCTACTACTACGGCCCCGGGTATTATGGGTATAGCCCTTATTATTCTTATCCGTATTACGGTCCTTCGGACGATCCTGCGGGCTATCCGGATCCTAACAATGGGAACGACGATCCTTCGAATCCCAATGCACGGCCGCAGCCTAACCAGAACGGACCTGCAAGATCCTGGAGACCACCGGTACCGGGAGGTGGAGCGGATCCAAACTACCCAAACAACGGCGCCGCGGCCGCTGCGCCGCGTGGGCCGGTTCTCTCCGTTGACAGGATGAGCGTGACGCCGGCCAGTTACCGAGCCTCCAGTTCGAGCCCGGTACATTCAACCACAGAGCGGGCCACCATAGAGCGGGCCACTGCACAGGCGGATGCGCCGCTTCGACCGGAAGTGCAGAGAGCATTGCAAAGATTGCGCGAGATGCCGCCGTTTGCTCGAGAGCGAGAAATCGAAACCGGCCGCTACCGTCAGTTTTCTCCCGAGGAGAAGCAAATTCTAAGAAATGGCGAGTAAGCGATAACGAACAGAAGAGGAACAACCCGCGCGCAACGAGAAGGTGTGTCGGTGCATAGCGATTTTTCCGCGCATTAGACGTTGCCCCTCCCTCCCGGCATTTTTTTGTCGCCGCGGGCAAATCAATGTGGTAGGACTGTAATCAGCCCCTGCCCTCAACTCAGCCCGAAAATCAACTGAGGAGATTCGCAAATGAAGATCGAAAGAATCTTGGGAGGATTGATGTCGTTGGGCATGGTTGCGGCGCTGGCCGTACCCTTGGCTCTAGCGAAACCACAAGAAGCAGCAGCGCCCCAAACCGCAGGCAAGGAAAAGGGGATGCACGACAGACTGCAGGCCGCAGTAGAGAGCTTGAATCTCACTGACGACCAGAAAGCAAAGGTGAAGGATATCTTTGCGGATGCCAAGACTAGGCATCAGGCGGTGTCCAACGATACGTCGCTCAGTGATGACCAGAAAAAGGCGAAGATGAAGGAGCTCCACGAAGGAACGATGGCCAAGCTCAACGGGGTGCTGACCCCTGATCAACAGGCCGAGTTGAAGAGCAAGATGGAAGCTGGGAAGGCCAAAGCGCCGACGCAGCCCTGACGGCTGGTTTTCAAACGTTCGGTGATACACTTCGTTCGGGAAGACGGACGAATCCATGAAACCACCATCGAACGTCAAGACGCCAGCGCAATACATCGCCTCACTCCCCGCCGATCGCGCGAAGACGATCGCGACGGTGCGCGCACTCGTGAACAAGCACATTCCGCGCGGCTACGATGAGTGCCTCGTCTGGGGCACGATCGGCTGGACGATCCCCCTGTCTCGATATCCAGACACTTACAACAAGCAGCCGATCTGCTACGTCGCGCTCTCGTCGCAGAAGAACTACTGCTCGCTCTACCTGATGGGCGCGTTTTGGAGCGCGAGTCAGCTCGAGCAGCTGAAGGCGGCGTTTGCGGCGGCGGGGAAGAAGCTCGACATGGGGAAGTGTTGCGTTCATTTCGAGTCGCCGGACGATTTGCCGCTCGAAGGGATTGGCAAGCTGATCGCGGCGATTTCGAGCGAGAAGTGGATCGAGATGTACGAACAAACGCGCTTGATGACCAAGGCGGGGCAGGCGCGGAAGGCGAAGCAAGGCGCCCCATCGGCGAGCAAGGTGGCCGGCAAGCGCGTCGACACCAAGCGTTGGCGGTAAACTTTCCCAGCATGACTCGCCGATACCGGGCCACCACGTTTTCCATTGCTTTTGCGGGTGCTCTGGCGATTGCGGCGTGTTTCACATCTGCCACGGCAACCCGCCGCGCAGCGCAGTGCGACGGGGCTTCGGAAGCAACGGCTCGAGGCGAGCCCACAGCGTATCGTCCAAAAGAGGCTGTGCCATCCGCGACCGTACCAAGTCGACCGCGCAAGTACAAGAGATCAGTCAGAAGTTTTGAAACGCGCTCTTAAGGGTGGCTCATCCCGCCGCCGCCCGGCTAGGGACACTGGCCGATGGGCCGGTGGCGGTAACGAAACGCGCGAGGGAATGCGCTGGGAATCCACCTACCTGACTCTGTACGATTTAGGGAAGGTAAGGGATACCCGACGTTTCGCAGTTGACCGGTAAGTTTCGATCGGTGAAGGGTCCAACCAGCCATCTCATCCCATTCACCCCAAGGGTGCCCCTTTGGAGGTGTGAAATGTTCAAATCTCATGTGAATCAGAAGCTGTGGCTTGCTTTGGCAGCGGCAGCCGTTTTGACGGCAGCGGGCTGCTCGCAAGCGGCCACGGACCAAGCCAGCAACACTGCAAAGGAAGCGGACACTGCAAAGACTGCTGCCACAGCGAAGCCTGCAGCCGCGGCAAAGCCTGCAGCCGCAGCGAAACCCACAGCCGCTGCAAAACCTGTTGCTGCGGCGAAACCAGCCGTGGCAGCAAAAGCTGAGGTTGTAGCTAAGGCGCCGGAACCAACGATGATGGTGACGGTGCCCAAAGGGACAGCGATCAGCGCGACGGTAGGCCAAACGCTGGCCACGGACAAGAACAAGGTCGGTGACACGTTTGCCGCCAGCCTGACCACGCCGATTCAGGTAGAAGGAAAGACCGTGATTCCGAAGGGCGCGCACGTAACCGGGCGAATCGTCACAGTGAAAAAGCACGAATTGAAGGTGGCGCTGGCTTCGGTGGTCATCCACGGGAAGTCCTACGCGCTGGACACCAATTCCATCGCAGGGCCGAAGAGCCAAGCCAAAAACGATGCGACAGATGCAGATAAGGCCAAAGCGAACAAGAACGTAACCCTACTCGCTGCCAAGAGTCAGCTGACGTTCAAGCTGGCGAAGCCAGTCACCATTCCGGTGAAAGGTTAGCAAGGATAGCCGGGTAGTCTTTAGCCGCCGAGCCCAAGCCAGCGCAAGGTGACGCGACGCTGACTGGGTTCGGCGGATTTTTGTTCTATCCAAATAGAGAGCGGCCAGGTGCGCTACCGAATTCAAAAGCCTGCTCCGCGCGCCAAGTTTACTTGGGAGTAGCAAGCGACGCCGTCGTCTAATCAGCCAGCTTAAACTATCTAAGCTTTTGTCTTCGTGGCTGTGGAATGTTCAGCGCAAATATGGGCTGCGAATCCCTTATCGCGCAATCGCTGGTAGTTCTCCATCATTTCCTTGAGCGAGTGACCTTGAGGTGGACCCGACGCATGAAACACCCATGCGCATTCGGAGCAACACCAACCGTGAAAATGCTGCTTTTCAATCCATATAAGCGTTCGATGTGTTGCCCCCAGGGGACGATTCTTAAGGTGTGAGTATGTTGCAGTTCCAGGCATTAGTTTGTCCTTGCTAGCCGGGTTCTGTTAGGTTTGCGTCGAATGGACCAGCGGAAAAAACGATAGTCGCACTCTACGCGTCAAGCAATACGGTCGAACCGTAGGAAGGCCAAGAAGGGCAGGAAAGACAACCCAGCCGATAGCCTCGGTCTGCGCGTGGACCTAATCCCTTACTCTCCCTCCGCCCTCACAATGACCCTATGAGGTAAGCCTATCCATCCGGTAAATCCAGAAAAATCGATCAGGCAAACACCCTAAGGCAGACGGGGGAGGCATCGCCACTCTCAAGCCAGCGAGGAGTTGTTCCGCCGAGAATCCGACAGTTTTGAGGTGGCGAGCGGCGAAGGGGTTAGAGGGAAGCTAAGGGTTGAAGGTTATAAAACAGAACGCAGGACATAGGACATATGGAGAAGAATCTCTGCACGGCCCGATCCGGCCGTGGTCCGGTGCAGACCGGGACGCAAATAGCGCGGATGCGGAGAACAGAGGTGTCGATATTCGCTTCGGGAAGCGCGGATTTGAATGATACTGGGGGAAGTCGAGAGGTGAGAAGGAGTTGGCGGCATCGATTGGTTTGCTCACCGAACGGAGACGGCGATTTGGACATCGACATTGCCTTTGATGGCATTCGAGTAGGGACAGATGGCGTGGGCGCCCTCGACAAGTTGTGCCGCCGTCTTCTGGTCGACGCCGGCGACGGTCACGGCGAGCGCGGCGGACAGCACGAACGCACCCGAGTCGTTGCGGCTGAGGCCGATCTGGGCGACAACTTCGATGTCGCCATCGGCGAAATGGCGGCGAGCCTCGCGGCTCACGTGAAAGAGCGCGTTCTCAAAGCACGCGGCATATCCGCCGGCGAAGAGTTGCTCTGGGTTGGTGGCATCGCCTTTACCCCCGAGGGTTTTGGGCAGGGCCAGCTTGAGATCGAGCAGGCCGTCGTCGCTGCGGATCGATCCATGACGGCCCCCGGTCGCGCTGACTTTTGTGGAATAGACATTATCGGGCATTCGTTTTCTCCTCTGTCAGGCGTCAAGTGCTTCGGATCGTTACGCCGTCGATTATGTGCGCTCTGTCGGTGATGAGCGAAGCGTGGTCCGAGGTACAAAGTCTTCTACCAAGCGTGTGATGCCGCATCTTCGATCGGAGCTGCAACTTCTTTCGGCCTGGAAACGTAAACCGAGTGGCTGGCGCTTGCGGACTCTTAGCGATTGAGGGTCAACGGATAACCTGGACGGGACAGCAGTCGCGGCAGAGAATCGGGCTATTTCAGCGCGCATAGAATTCTGGCGAAACACAGATGCGCGCTACAACTTCTCCGTTGTATTGCTGCTCCAAAAACTACTATGTTCACTTTTGCACTGAACTTATACTAAAGAAGAAGTACTACCTGGGATGTATCCAAAGTAGGGCCAAAATCCGTCAATAAACTACGGGCTATTGTGTCTCGGCCCGAACTTATAGAAGCGCTAAGGAATCGCCTTGCCAGATGATTACAATGAACGGGCAGTGACCGGGCCAGAGCACCAGCTGGCAGATTCTTCGCCACCCCGGCACAAAGGTGGAAAGGCCATCGCGTGGATTGTTGTGCTTTTAATCTTCGCGGCGGCCTTCGTGCTGATCTTGCGTCACCACGATGACACCACGACCGCCGCAAAGGCGCCAAGGGGCGGCGGCGGGCCAGTCACACTGACGACCACAACCGCGCAGAAGGGCGATATCGGTGTATATCTTGATTCGATCGGGACGGTCACGCCTGTTTATACGGCTTCTATTACGAGCCAGGTGAATGGAATTGTCACGGCGGTCCACTACACAGAAGGACAAATCGTCCGAAAGGGCGATCCGCTCATTGATATCGACCCTCGGACCTATCAAGCCACTCTGCTGCAGGCGCAAGGCACGCTCGACCGCGACGAAAATGTCTTAGGCCAGGCGAAGATGGACCTGGAGCGCTACAAAGAAGCCTGGGCTAGAAACGCCATCCCAAAACAAACGCTGGATGATCAGGGGAAAATAGTGCTGCAAGACCAGGGTACGGTAAAACTGGATCAAGGCGTCGTGCAGTTTGACCAGATTCAGGTCGAATATTGCCACATCGTCGCTCCTATCAGTGGCAAAGTCGGTCTGCGGCTGGTGGATCCGGGCAACGTGGTGCAATCTTCGGGAACGCTTACACTAGCGGTCATCACGCAACTGCAGCCCATCACTGTCATTTTCACGATTCCCGAGGACGCTCTCGGCCCGGTTCAACAGCGTCTCCAAAAAAACGCCGTCCTCACAGTGGATGCCTTTGATCGCAGCGGGCAAAAGAAAATTGCATCGGGAAGGCTTCTGACGCTGGACAACCAGATTGACACGACGACAGGAACGGTAAAAGCGCGGGCGGCATTCGATAACAAAGACTCGATGCTGTTCCCGAACGAGTTTGTGAATATCCGGCTCCTGGTGGATACACTCCACGGAGCCACTCTGATACCCGCGTCTGCCATTCAACACAACGGTCAAGCGGACTTTGTTTATGTTTTACAGGGAAACACTGCGCATATGCGCAGCATCAAGGCCGGCGTGACGGATGCGGGAATGACGCAGGTGACAGGGATCAACCCGGGCGACGTGCTCGCTAACAGCAGTTTCGATAAGTTGCAGGACAATTCAAAGGTCGTAGTCGCTGGAAAGCCCGCATCCGGAAACTCCGCGGGGAGCGCCGCTCCTTGAGTCCATCACGTCCGTTTATTTTGAGACCAGTTGCGACGGCGCTACTGATGGCGGCGATTCTTCTCGTAGGAATTGTTTGCTATACCCAATTGCCAGTGTCCGCCTTGCCGCAGGTGGACTATCCCACGATTCAAATCCTGACGTTTTATCCAGGAGCGAGCCCGGATGTTGTGGCTACGACGGTGACGGCTCCTCTTGAACGCCAGTTCGGCCAGCTTCAGGGACTCAGTCAGATGACCTCCAGCAGTTCGGGCGGGTGCTCCGTCATCGTTCTGCAGTTCAACCTAAGCCTGAATATTGATATCGCAGAAGAAGAGGTGCAGTCGGCGATCAACGCTTCACAAAGCTTTCTCCCCGCGAATCTGCCTTCGCCGCCAATCTATAGCAAAACAAATCCGGCCGATGCTCCGGTCCTCACCTTAGCCGTTACTTCGAGCACGATTCCGCTCGCGCAGGTGGAAGACCTGGTAGATACGCGGCTCGCTCCCAAGATTTCCCAGTTGAGCGATGTCGGCCTCGTGAGCATCAGCGGCGGGCAAAAGCCCGCGGTTCGCATTCAGGCCAACCCCGCGGCGCTTTCTTCCTACGGCATCAATCTCGAAGACCTGCGCACCGCCGTTACGCAAGCGAGTGTTAACGCTGCCAAAGGAAATTTTGACGGTGCCCGTCAGGATTACCAGATCGATGCCAACGATCAACTCGTCACCAGCAAGGACTATCGGACAGTAGTCGTCGCCTACCGCAATGGCGCGCCAGTCATGCTCACCGACGTGGCGAAAATAGTGGATGGAGTAGAAAACACCAATCAAGCTGCTTGGATGAACAAGACGCCAGCGGTCATCGTGAACGTGCAGCGCCAGCCCGGCGGAAATACAATCAGTCTCGTGAAGCGCATTAAAGCGCTGCTGCCGCAGCTGGAAGCGAACCTTCCGACGGGAATCGACGTAACCATCCTTACCGACCTTACCACGCCGATCCAAGCCTCGGTTTCCGACGTCGAGTTTGAATTGATGCTGACGATTGTGCTCGTGGTTATGGTGATTTTTCTCTTTTTGCGAAACCTGCTGGCGACCATCATTCCCAGCGTAGCTGTGCCGCTGTCGCTCGTGGGCACGTTCGGTGCGATGTATGCCCTCGGCTACAGCCTCGATAACCTCTCCCTCATGGCGCTCACCATCTCCACGGGGTTCGTTGTTGACGACGCCATAGTCATGGTCGAGAACATATCGCGGTACATCGAAGAAGGCGAGCCGCCCATGGAAGCGGCCTTGAAGGGGGCCGAGCAGATCGGTTTCACCATTGTCTCGCTAACGGTTTCCCTAATTGCGGTGCTTATTCCCCTCCTCTTCATGGGTGACGTCGTGGGTCGCCTCTTCCGCGAGTTCGCAGTCACCCTGGCAGTTACCATCGTCGTTTCCGCGATTGTCTCTTTGACGCTAACTCCGATGATGGCCTCTCGCATTCTGAAGCAACACACGAAAGGCCAACAGGGCCGCTTCTACCAGGTCACGGAACGCGCGTTTGATTCCATGATCGCTTTCTATGGCCGCACTTTGAAGTTTGTTCTTCGCTTCCAGACCATCACTCTGCTGATCGCTCTGTGCACTTTAATTCTCACAATCTTCCTCTATATCATCATTCCTAAGGGATTCTTCCCCGTGCAGGACACCGGAATCATTCAAGGCATTTCGCAGGCGCCCCCGACCATCGGTTCCAAAGCAATGGCGCAAAAGCAGCAGGAAATCGCCGACGTCATTCTCAAAGATCCGGCGGTCGAAAGTCTTTCCTCGTTCATCGGCGCCGACGGGACAAATACCACCACGAACAGCGGAAGGCTGTCCATCAATCTAAAGCCACTCAACCAGCGTGACCTCAGCGCATCCGACGTGATCCGCAGACTCCAGACTAAGCTGAATGACGTGCAAGGCATTCAGCTGTTCATGCAGCCGGTGCAGAACATCACCATCGACGATCGGGTCAGCCGCACCCAGTACCAATACACGCTCGAAGATCCGGATCCGAATGAACTGAACGATTGGACCAATCGCTTCGTGACCGAGTTGAAAAAATTACCGGAACTGGAGGATGTTGCCACCGACCAGCAACCTGGCGGTCTCGCGGTCTCGCTCGTCATTGACCGTGCCACGGCTTCGCGGCTCGGCATCGCCCCTACGACGATTGACAACACCCTTTACGACGCCTTTGGCCAGCGCCAAATCAACACCATGTACACGCAGCTGAATCAATACCACGTCATTCTGGAAGCTCAGCCCCAGTTTCAGCTCGACCCCGACAAACTAAACAAACTCTACATTCAAGCGAATGCGGCGGCCGGCACCTCGGGTGCCCCTGCCAGCTCTACCGGAAATGGTTCCACCTCTGCTGGTTCTAACGCCCTCACCACCTCGGCCCTCTTTACCCCGTCGGCGAGCACGCTGGCTCCTCCTGTGAACGCTCTTGCCTCCGGCACATCGAACTCAACATCCAGTAAAGGCGCGTCTTCCGCCGGAGCCACCAGTTCTGCAACGAGCAACGCGGTGCCTCTTGGCGCATTCTCGCATTTTGAAACCAAAACCGAGCAGCTCTCTATCAACCATCAGGGGCAGTTTCCGGCCATCACGGTTTCTTTCAACCTTGCTCCGAATGCCGCGCTCGGCGGAGCGATCACCGCCATTACTAAAGTTCAAAAAGATATGCACATGCCGGCTAGCTTGCAGGCTGATTTCCAAGGCACGGCAGCATCGTTTCGCAACTCGCTCTCCAACATGCCGCTGCTCATTCTTGCCGCCCTCGTTACTGTCTACATCGTCCTCGGCGTTTTGTACGAGAGCTTCATTCACCCGGTCACGATTCTCTCCACACTTCCTTCCGCCGGTGTCGGCGCTTTTCTCGCTCTCATCCTTTTCCACCAGGATCTCAGCGTTGTCGCGATTATCGGCCTCGTGCTTCTCATTGGCATCGTCAAGAAAAACGGCATCATGATGGTTGATTTTGCGCTGGATGCGGAGCGCAACCACGGGAAAAACTCGACGGATGCTATCTACGAAGCCTGTCTGCTGCGTTTCCGGCCCATCATGATGACCACCATGGCTGCGCTACTTGGCGGTCTGCCGCTCGCGTTTGGCGCGGGGATTGGTTCTGAATTGCGCCGGCCGCTGGGCATTGCCATGGTCGGGGGACTCTTAGTCAGTCAGATTCTCACACTCTATACAACTCCTGTGATTTACATATTCTTCGACAGAATTGGCGAGCGCTTCTCGCAAAAGTCCAACGCTCCGCATCCTGGCGCCGAGCCGCAGCCCGCAGGATCCTTATGAACGTATCAGAGCCCTTCATCCACCGGCCGGTAGCGACCACGCTGCTGACGATAGCCATCGCCATCGCCGGCGCCATCGCTTTCGAGGTTCTCCCTGTTTCTCCGCTGCCCCAGGTGGATTTTCCCACCATTTCGGTCAACGCCAGCTTGCCAGGCGCCAGCGCCGAAATCATGGCCTCTTCTGTCGCTACTCCACTGGAGCGCCAGTTTGGCCATATCGCCGGAGTTACCGAGATGACCTCCACGAGCAGTCTCGGCACCTGCTCCGTCACGATCCAATTCGATCTCAGCCGCAACATTGACGGAGCTGCGCGTGACGTCGAGGCCGCTATCAATTCCGCGCGCACGTATTTACCCGCGAACCTGCCCGCGAACCCCACCTACCGCAAGGTCAATCCGGCCGATTCGCCGATCATGATCCTCGGCCTTACCTCATCCAAATACGGCCCGGACAAACTCTATGATGAAGCGTCCACTGTCATTCAGCAAAAACTCTCGCAAATTCAAGGCGTTGGCCAGGTAAACGTCGGTGGTGGCGCATTGCCGTCCGTACGTGTCGAAGTCAACCCGACAAAACTGGCCAGCTATGGCCTCACCATGATGGACGTCCAATCCGTGCTCCGCTTACAGAATTCCGATCTCGCTAAAGGCCAGATTACGGATGGCAACACCACCGCTGACATTATCGCAAACGACCAAATCTCCCACGCTATCGACTACAAACCAATCATCGTCGGCTATAACAAAGGCGCGGCCATTCACCTTTCGGATGTAGCCGACGTTATCGACTCCGTGCAGAATGTGCGTGCCGCGGGGTATTTGAATGGCAAAAGGGCTGTCTTGCTGATCATCTTCCGCCAGCCAGGCGCCAATATCATTGAGACGGTCGATCGTATTCGCGCTGAGTTGCCTTCCATCCAAGCTTCCATTCCACAGGGTATCGATACAACGCTAGTTCTGGATCGCACCACCACCATTCGCGCCTCGGTTAGCGACGTCGAGCGCACCCTGATGATTTCCATCGGCCTCGTCATTGTGGTTGTCTTCATCTTCTTGCGGAATGGCCGCGCCACGCTCATTCCCGCCGTCGCCGTCCCAGTTTCTCTCATTGGAACCTTCGCCGTCATGTATCTCTGCGGATATAGTCTGGACAATCTTTCGCTCATGGCCCTCACCATCTCCACCGGTTTCGTCGTTGATGACGCTATCGTGGTCATGGAGAACATCACGCGCCATCTGGAAGAAGGTATGGAACCTTTCGCCGCCACCCTGAAAGGCGCGAAAGAGATTGGTTTCACCGTTCTATCCATCAGCATTTCCCTGATCGCCGTTTTCATTCCGCTCTTGCTCATGGGAGGAATCGTTGGCCGCCTCTTCCGCGAGTTTGCCATCACCCTCTCAACCGCCATTATCGTGTCCATGGCGATTTCGCTCAGCACAACACCCATGATGTGCGCCTACCTGCTGCGAAACGAGCGCGCGCGGAAACACGGCCGCCTCTACATGGCCTCGGAGAGACTTTTTGATGGCGCCCTGAATGGGTACCGGAAAAGCCTACACTGGGTTTTGGAAAATCCCCTGCTTATTCTCACAGTTCTTTTCCTCACCATAGTTCTCAATATCGTCTTGGTCTATAGAATCCCAAAAGGATTTTTCCCTCAGCAAGACACTGGCACTCTTGGCGGCTCCCTTCAAGGCCCCCAGGACTCTTCCTTCCCGGCCATGAATGACGCGATCCAAAAGATCGAGGCTGTGCTGAATAAAGACCCAGCCATTCAGAACGTCATGGGCTTCACCGGCGGAGGTGGCGCTACCAATACCGGGAATATTTTTATTGCGCTGAAGCCTCTCAACGTGCGCAAAATCGGCGCTCCGGAAATCATCAACCGTTTGCGGCCGCAATTGAATCGGCTTCCCGTAGCGTCCGCCTTCCTTCAAGCTTCGCAGGATCTCCGCATCGGCGGCCGTTCCAGCGCCGCTCTCTATCAGTACACGATTCAGACTGACACCATCGCAGACCTCGCCACTTGGGGACCGCGCGTCTTCGCCGAAATGAAAAAGCTTCCCGGCTTCCAGGACGTGAACTCCGATCAGCAAAACGGCGGCCTGGACATCCTTCTAAACTACGACCGCGTCACCGCCGCAAAGCTCGGCCAAACTGCTCAATCCCTCGACAGCGGCATCTACAGCGCCTTCGGCCAGTCCGAAGTTTCGATCATCTATACTCAGTTGAACCAATACTATGTCGTCTTGGAAGTCGATCCCCAGTATTCGCAAACTCCCGAAGGCCTGAAGAATATCTATTTTCATTCGCCAGGACGCAGTAGCGTCACCGCTACTGGCAACACCCCGCTCATCGCCATGGCTTCCAGCCAAACCAACACCATCCCGCTCACTCTCAACCACACGGGCCTTTCTCCTTCGGTCACGACCTCTTTCAATCTCGCGCCTGGCGTCTCTCTAAGTGACGCGACGTTGGCCATCGACCAGATGAAGCAACGCATCGGCGCGCCTTCCAGCCTCCGTGGTTTTTTCGCCGGCACTCTTCAGGCTTATCAGAGTTCCCTCAGCAACGAAAAGTATCTCGTCATCACCGCTCTCCTCGCGGTTTACATTGTTCTCGGTGTCCTGTACGAAAGTCTCATTCATCCGCTAACCATCATTTCCACGCTGCCCTCCGCCAGCGTCGGCGCCATTCTCGCTCTCATGCTCTTCAAAGTGGACCTCAACGTCATTTCCATCATTGGGATCGTTTTGCTGATTGGCATAGTAAAAAAGAACGCCATCATGATGGTTGATTTCGCTCTGCAAGCCGAACGCGAACAGGGCATGAGCACCGAAGACTCCATCTTCCAAGCCTGCATGCTGCGCTTCCGTCCCATTCTCATGACGACCATGGCCGCGCTTTTCGGCGCTTTGCCTTTGGCTTTTGGAACGGGCACCGGTTCCGAACTGCGCCGCCCGCTTGGCATTACCATAGTGGGCGGACTCATCATGAGTCAGCTGCTCACGCTTTATACAACGCCGGTCGTTTATCTCACGCTCGATCGGCTCCGGCTCCGGCTGCTGGGAAAACAGCACGACACACTTCCTTCAGCGGATGCGTCAGCCCCTTCCGCCGCGGATTAGTTATGAGGGCAAATCCTATGAATAAACTTCGACTCAAAACTCTACTCGGTCCCGCAATCGCGGCACTGTTACTCGCCGGCTGCACGGTCGGCCCGAAGTATCACACGCCAGCTGCCACGGTTCAGCCGCCCCCGGCTTCCTATAAAGAGTCGCCCACCCAGTTCCCCGATTCCGGTGACTGGAAGGTCGCGCAACCTCAGGACGCCATGCTGCACGGTAAATGGTGGGAGATTTACAACGATCCGGAGCTGAACGGTTTAGAAGAGCAACTGAACGTCAACAACCAGAACATTAAGCAATCTTTTGAGAATTTCATGGAAGCCCGCACGCTCGTTGCCCAAGCCCGTTCGCAACTCTTTCCCACGATCGGAACAGCCCCTTCCTATCAGCGGTCCCTCGGCTCGGCGAATCTCCATGGTTCCACGGGCAGCACAGGTGCCACCTCGGGGGGCGCGCAGACCACGGTCTACACTATCCCCGTTACAGCTTCCTGGGAACCCGATCTCTGGGGCAAAGTCCGCAACACCATCCATGAAGCCCAATACAACGCCCAACTCAGTGCCGCTGACCTCGAAAATGAACGCCTGTCCCAACAGGCCAGCCTCGCCGTCTTTTTCTTCGAACTTCGCGGCCAGGATGCCTTGCAAAGAGTCTTTGACGAAACCGTTGAAGCGGACAAAAAATCCGTCGAACTATCCCGCGCCCGCTATGAAACCGGAGTCGACGATGAGCTCTCCCTCGTCCAAGCCGAAAATGCGTTGCAGACGGCCGAATCCGAAGGCACCAATCTGGGCATTGCGCGCTCCCAGTTTGAACACGCCATCGCCGTGCTCATCGGCACCACGCCGTCGAGCTTCTCCATCCCCGTTAAGCCTTTGAATGCAGCCCCGCCCGTTATTCCCGTCGGTGTGCCCTCGCAGCTTCTCGAACGTCGGCCGGACATCGCCGCTTCCGAGCGCGCCATGGCCGCCGCCAACGCTCAAATCGGCATCGCCGTCGCCGCTTATTATCCGAACGTGACGCTAAGTGGTACCGGCGGCTTTCAAAGCTCGTCGATTAAAAATCTCCTCACTTTGCCCAGCGGTTTTTGGTCCGTGGGGCCCTCGCTCTCCGAAACCATCTTTGACGCCGGCCTCCGTCGCGCCACCGTCCAGCAGTTCGTCGCTCTCTACAACGCTGACGTTGCCGGCTACCGGCAGACCGTCTTAAACGCCTTTCAACAAGTGGAAGATGAAATGGCGGCGGTGCGCATCTTGTCCAAACAAATCCAGCTACAAATAGAAGCCGAGAAATCCGGCGAACGCTTTCTCGAGTTGGCAAAAGCCCGCTACTTTACCGGCGTCGATACCTATCTCAACGTTCTCGTCGCGCAAACCACCCTGCTCTCCGATCAGCAAACGCTCGCTTCTCTCCGCACGCAAGCTATGACTGCCTCCGTCCTATTGATCGAGGGCCTAGGCGGCGGCTGGGACCGCTCGCAGCTCCCAGCTCCCGCCGAAGTCTCCAAGAAGGTCACGAAGTCCGAAATCGGGTCTCAGAAATAACTTACTTCGTGCGTGCGCCGAAGACTCGGGAACACCTCGACGCCGTTTTCGTGGCCTTCAAGCGACGCAGCGGGAGCCTACCCTTACGGGGAAGCAGTTGTTGTTCGTGTTGTAGTTCGACCATTCGTTGCGGCCAACACGAAAGGGGCTTCTTTCTGCTTGGCGCAAGCTCTTCGGTTTGGGATTGCAGGCTGATTGATCGACTGGCGAAAGATGCTCGCAGAAAACGTGAACCGTGCCTTGACCGGTTACAAGGAAAGGCGTTTGTTCATCGGAGAATAGCTCTGGAGCCCACGCTGCGACTGCATAACGGTGTTGCAGCCCGCCGAACCTCGGAAGGGAATGAATCTGACCTTGGACATTTCATGTTGATTCCCAATCCAGGACGGCCGAAATGAATTTCAAGCCTATGCAGAAGTGTCCGTTCGTGAGGGGTTCACAGTAAATTACTTTCGCTTGCGTCCGAAGATCGCCTGAACTCGAAGCAAGCCGTGGCTGCTCTTCGAGCTGCCATCGGCGTCTCGTTACGACGCGAGCCCCATGGGAACTCACGTTCACGGTCATCGCCTGATCGGCAAAGAGCAACTTTTCAGCGGTTACAAGGCATACCGGGATTGCCATCGTGACGCGCTTTTCGTTTCTTCCATCCAAGCGCATTTGACCAGCATTTCTCCAAGACCGCCCTTGAAGGTCGCATGGGGCAGTCAGAATTGGTTACAGATTGTCCTCACACAGCTTTCTGAGTCCTTCGCTTCTTGTCGTACATGGCTTTGTCCGCTTGCACCATGAGTTCACCGAGCGTAATGGCGCGCTTGGGATCGAAGCGCGCCACTCCAACACAGAGAGATAAAGCGTAACGCGGTTCTGCTGCACTCGCCTTCTTGAGATTCTTCTCTAAACGACGGAGAATGATTTCTTGCGTTTGATGAGATGTCTCCGATGCCAGTACGACAAACTCATCGCCGCCGAGGCGAGAAAGAACGTCAGAACCACGAAAGGATTGCTCGAGAGCGTCTGCCGTCCGGATGAGCGCCAGATCCCCCTCGCGATGACCATAGGTGTCATTGATCTTCTTCAAATTGTCGACGTCACAAAACAATAGAAGTAAACTCTGGCCATTGCGCTTGGCGAGTTTGAGTTGCTGGGTCGCAGCAGCAAAAAAACCGCGCCGATTGAAGAGACAGGTTAGGTCATCCGTGAGGGCGAGGTAGCGCAGTTCTCTGTCCAGAAGAGCCTGCTTAACGGCGCCCCAGACTGCCGGGTGAGTTGCAACCCTTACAGTTTGCGCGTCGGGGTGCTCTGACTTCAGAAGCTTAGAAATCTCGTCCACTTCCTGCAGTATCTGGCCGAACTCGGAATCAGCAGCCTGCAAAGCAGAGGAAAGATTCTCCTCGAGCCCGTTTTCCGCCGGGCTGTTCTTGCGACTCATGGCGATAATTTTGCGGCTGGAGATCTGCTTCGGGGCCCCGGTTATCAAGCGAGTGTCCTGAGATTCCTTATCGACCTGTAATTCTGGTATGGGCATCACCCCTCCTGTTAGCAAGTACGAAGAGCTTTCGTACTGGCAGGCACATGGTTCCATCGATGCGGACGGGCGACAAGCAGGTGAAGCCCGTAGTGTTGGGGCAGGTGATATCACTAGCAGTTCCGAGTGACCAGGTCTTCCTGAAGCCGGAGATGAGTGGGCTTTTGAGCACTGTCAATCATATAGGTAGGCCGCAACTCAGGTGTTCACCTGAGGCCAATCGCGGAAGGAGGATGCCCCACCCCAATCGGTCTGTCAGTACCTGGCGGCGTGTTCGAGGTTGCCTACGGCGCACTGACGAAGACGTTGTCGAAAGTGGCGGTGGCGAGGGCCGAAGCGCTGCCGCTGTTCACCGCCAATCCCACGTACACATTCTGCGCCATGTTGATGGTCTGGCTCGTCCCCCGCTGCGTCCAGTTCACTCCGTCCA